>ERZ1106961.80-NODE-80-length-68331-cov-8.529762_pt1 | contig 68331 bp, 43 predicted proteins | sample MGYA00403680_ERZ1106961 | MGnify/ENA primary metagenome ERZ1106961 (study PRJEB35170, sample SAMEA104062419) | human gut metagenome | biome: human gut; feature: human-associated habitat; material: faeces | place: Denmark | collected 2012-06-08 ... | reverse complement strand
GTCTTGACTTTCTTATTTACCGGGCGTAAAAAATCTGTTTTTTTATATACCTTTGTCTATCAATTTTTAAATACCACAGTTATGAGAAAAGTACAACTATTATTAGTTTGTTTAATACTTTCAGCGGCTGCCTTTGCTGCTGATAAGGTGATTAAATTGCCGAAGCCTAATTTAAACCGCACTGGTGCGGTGATGAAGGCATTGTCTGAACGACATTCAACTCGCGAATATGCTTCGAAAGCATTGAGCCTGGCTGATCTGTCTGATTTGTTGTGGGCTGCTAATGGAATAAACCGTAAGGAATCCGGAATGAGAACTGCTCCGTCAGCGTTGAATAAACAGGATGTGGATGTATATGTAGTGTTGCCTGAAGGAAGTTATCTGTATGATGCTAAAAATCATCAGTTGACACTGATAGCTGCGGGAGATTATCGTGGTGCAGTGGCAGGTGGTCAGGCGTTTGTGAAAACAGCTCCGGTATCATTGGTTTTAATCAGCGATCTTTCTCGGTTTGGTGATGCCAAAAGTCCACGCAGCCAGTTGATGGGGGCTATGGATGCCGGTATTGTTTCCCAAAATATTTCAATCTTCTGTTCTGCTGCTAACTTGGCAACAGTACCACGTGCTTCGATGGACAATGAGCAGCTAAAGAAGGTTTTGAAATTAAAAGATAGTCAGATGCCAATGATGAATCATCCTGTAGGGCACTTCAAATAAGGATTCGCAGGAAGACTTATAAGCCGTATAAAGAAGATTTATAAGCCTATAAAAAAGAGTGACGCTATCTCTATCGGATACCGTCACTCTTTGCTTGTTATAGCGTCACTATCCTGACCGGATACCGTCACTATATTTTCTTCATTATTTCAAGAGAAATTCATCAATCGCTTTCTTGTAAGTTGCTTTATCAGCAGCTCCACGGAAAAGCTGTGGATCCCCTTTCATCGGAATGAACACAAACAATGGAATACTTGTAGCATTAAACAAAGCTGCCAGTTCTTTTTGTTTATCCACGTTAACTTTGTAGATGACAATTTTCCCTGCATATTCCTTTGCCAGTTCTTTCATGATAGGAGCTGTCTGACGGCAAGGTCCGCACCAGTCTGCATATAAATCGATGATGGCGGGCTTGTCGCCTTTGTATTTCCACTCCTTTGATTTCTCATAATCGAAGACGTCTTTCAGAAACATATCTTTGTCCATTACGACGACTTCACCGTTACCTGTTACCTCTTTTTTACCTTGATTGGATTCCCCGCTGTCATTGAAAGCGTATACAATCACGCTTACCATGACAAGGGCTACCATTACTAATACTTTCTTCATTCGTTATCTTTATCTTTTTAACTATAATGCTTTTCAATAATCCCTTGCAGCTCGCTGCTATGGATTACGCCGGAATGTCTCCAGACAGCCTCTCCGTTTTTAAATAATATAAAGGTCGGGACAGCTTGTATGCGATATTTAGTAGCCAGGTCTTCATGCTGGTCAACATCTATCTTTGCAATACGTGCTTTATCTCCTACAATTAATTTTAGTTCTTCTAAAACTGGTTTCATAGCTTTACAGGGTCCACACCATTCTGCAAAGAAATCAACTAAAACCGGTACCGGTGACTGTATTAAATCTTCAAACTTTTCCATAATCTTTCCTTTCTTAGAGTTAAATAGCAGTCATTGGAGACTGCAAATATAAATCCTATTTTATTATAATAACGAAAAAAAGTCGTTTTTGTTCATGCAATAGTAATCGTAAGATTTGTGAAATAGTAATTAGGAGGAGTTTGTCTGAATGAGGATAAGTTGAAAAGAAAAATGGATAATGAACGACGATGTAAATCCATCAGGCTTCATTATCCATTTTTTCTTTATAAATGATTCTTCTGTTTATTCCACAATAGTCAATTCATCAATAATATGAGATGCTCCCGCATATTTGTCGATAATAAATAAGGTATAACGGATGTCGACGCAGGCAGCTCGTTGTGAGGAAGGACGGAAAGCGATGTCTCCTGTCAAACCTTCAAAATTGCGGTCGAAAGCAGTTCCTATCAATTGGCCTTTGCTGTTAAATACCGGACTACCGGAATTTCCTCCTGTATTGTCGGTGTTTACAATAAAGCAGACGGGCATTTCACCGTTTTTACCATAGCGTCCATAATCCTGGGATTTATACAGCTCTTTCAATTTTTGAGGCACTACAAATTCCCAGTTACCCTGATCTTCTTTCTCCATTACACCTTTGAGGGTGGTATGAGCATCATACACAACACCATCAGCCGGTTCATAAGAAAGTACCTGGCCGTAGGTCAAACGTAAAGTTGAATTGGCGTCCGGATAAATAGGTGTACCTTTTTCCTGTCTCATATCCATCATGCCTTTCACCCATACTTTATGAGCAGCGTCATAGTTCTGATTGGCTTCTTTCATGGCAATGGCTGTTTTCAAGATCCCGTCGGTAATAGAATATTTGAATAATACCATCCAGTCATATCCTATTTTATACAAACTTGGCTTCTTGATAAACTTTTCAAAGTTTTTAGGATTGCCAAAAATAGAATGTTCAAAGCAAGCATCGACGAAGGCATCGATATTTCCCTTGAAACGGGAATTGATGATTTCGAAGATATTGATTCGTTGTTCCTCCGGAATATAGTTGGCATAAGTTTTCAGCATCTCTTTGGCAACCATCCGTTCTACTTCGGGGAAGGGGACAGAAGCAAAATACTTATCAGCTTCTTGCTTTAATTTTAGCTTCGCCTCTTTTATTTGCTCCTTATCTTTTGATTTCAGAGCGGCAACCAATTCCATCGTGGAAGGGATGCGCATAAAATCAAGGGCGGTGACCAATGCTTCATTGATAGCCTGCTGATGATAGATCGCGTCACGGCGATGAGCCACAATAGAACGAATCTCATCAAAAGCTTTCTGATATGAATCATCTCCTTTTTCACGGCCACGGGCTAATAATTCCTCTTGTTGCGCACGTTTGGTATCCAGTACGTTGAGACGTACCAGTCCTTCATTCATACCAATGGCATTCTTCCAGTAGTTGGCTGATGAAGCATATTTGCTCGCATAATGAATACGTACGGCAGGATCTTTCAGCATTTGCTCCATGAGTACTTTCTGACGGGCTCCACGTACATGCTGGCGCATAAAGTTGGTCGTTTGCATCCGCTCTTCCACTTCGTCGGAAATCATATATCGCCAGTTACGTCCCGGAAATCCCATCACAAAGGTGAAATCTCCTTCCTGAACTCCGGCAATGCTGATTTTCAGGTGTTTCTTTACCTGCAAAGGAACGTTATCTTTTGAATATTTGGCTGGTTTTCCGTTCTTGTCCGCATAAATACGGAAAAGGGAAAAGTCGCCTGTGTGACGAGGCCACATCCAGTTGTCGGTATCTGCACCGAATTTGCCGATGGAAGAAGGAGGAGCGCCTACCATACGAATATCACTGTACACCGTTTTGATGAACATATAATATTTGTTTCCTCCGTAAAAAGCCTTGAGCTCCAGTTTTGTTGCAGGAGTTATTTCTATGTTCTCTGCTTTGGCGAAACGTTCTGCCACGGTGCCCAGATAACTTGGTGACAGGTAGTTGACACCTTCCGGGTCCGGATCTTTTTTCAGTTGCTCGTTGACGTAATCGGTCACATCCAGAATCCGGTCGATAAATGTAACGGTCAATCCCGGAGTAGGAAGTTCCGCGTCACGGTTCATAGCCCAGAAACCATCTGTCAGGTAGTCATGTTCTACATTACTGTGTTGCTGGATAGCTCCGTAACCACAGTGGTGATTCGTTAGTACCAGTCCTTCGGAAGAGATAATTTCTCCCGTGCATCCTCCTCCAAAGTGTACCACAGCATCTTTCAGAGAAAGACCGTTCGCGTCGTATACTTCTTCGATCGGAATTTCAAGACCGAGTTCGCGCATGGCAACTGCGTTCTGGGTTTTCAGATCGGTTAGCATCCACATGCCTTCGTCGGCGTGGATGCTAAGAGTTGCCAGTGAAAATAGGACAAATAGGATTTGTTTTCTCATTTATTCTACGATTGTCATTTCATTAATCAGGTGTCCGCAGTTGCCTAACTTCTCCAGAATGAACAGGACATAACGGATATCCAGGTTGATACAACGTTGCAGGTTGTTGTCGAAGTTGATGTCACCGCTCAATGATTCCCAGTTACCATCAAAAGCACAACCGATCAGTTCTCCGTTTTCATTCAATACCGGGCTGCCGGAATTACCGCCGGTGATGTCATTGGTAGACAGGAAGCAGACAGGCATATCACCGTTCGGTAAAGCATAACGGCCATAATCTTTCTTCTCAATCAGCTCTTTCAGTTTGGCAGGTACAACGAACTCGCGGTCTTCCGGATTTTCTTTCTCAAGAATTCCTTTAGTGGTGGTGTAATAGTTGTAGTGTACGCCGTCTTTCGGATCGTATGGTTTCACGTTACCATAAGTCAGACGAATGGTAAAGTTTGCGTCCGGGTAAGAGGGGACAGGCAATTTCATTTCGCCCAGACCACGAATATAAGTTTTGTGCAGTAAAGCCAGTTCTTGATCCATGTCCTTGAGCTGGGAAACCAGTTTATCCATCAAGTCATATTTAGACTGGCAGTATTGTAATGCAAGATCGTTGTCGATTGCTTTCACTGACGGCTTCTTCGTAAACTTCTCGAAGTTTGCGCGGTTGGCAAAAATAGAGTTGTCGTACATATCATCAACAAACTTGTTGTAATCGCCCTTATATTTCTGCTCAATTACTTTGTAGATAGACGGACGCTGGTTAGCCGGAACCATTTCCGCATATAACGGGAACAATGCTTTAGCAACTTTGCGGTCTACTTCATGGTCATAATCTTTGTTATGGATACTTTCGTAAGTGCTTTCCAGCGCTTTCATACGTGCTTCGATCACAGAGTCGTTCTTTTCAAGCAATGCTTCACGTGTTTTAGATAACATGACATTACCAAATTCGATAGCTCCGAAGAAAGTCTCTCTCAAACAAGTATATTGATAATTGAGAGGGGTTGTTTTAGCTACCAGGTCATCGATGTTCTTCACGACTGCCGAATATTCGGCATTGTTTTGTGCCTTTGCAAATTCTGCGAATTTAGCTTCCTGTGCAGCTTTCGTTCCCAACACATCATTATCGATGATGGCTTTATTCATACCGATGGAGTTTTTCCAATAATTGCTGGAACCCGCATACTTGTTAGCATACTGAATACGGATTTTGTCACTGGCATTCATCACTTCCTTCAGGACAGCTAAACGAGCGCCACGAATACGGATACGCGGGTCGTTCTCCGATTCCATACGTTCTTTCACCTCTGATACAGTCAGGTAACGGCTCGTGCTTCCGGGGAATCCCATAATCATTGCGTAATCTCCTTCTTTCAACCCTTTGATAGAGATAGACAAATGTTTCTTTGTTTTCAGGGGAACATTGTTTTCACTGTATTCTGCCGGTTCACCGTTCGCGTCAGCATAGATACGGAACATGGAGAAGTCGCCGGTATGGCGCGGCCACATCCAGTTGTCTGTCTCGCCACCGAACTTACCGATAGAAGAGGGGGGAGCAGCTACCATACGTACATCCGGATATATTTTCTTATAGAAAAGATAGAATTTATTTCCGGCATAGAACGGAAGAGCCTGCGGAACAATTCCTTTTTTGTCTGCCAGGTCACTTTTGAAATAAAGGTCATGAGCCAGCTTTTGAAGGAATGTATTGCTGAATGATTCGGATTCGGTGATTTCCTTCGCTGCAATTTTGGCATTGACAATGTCTGTAACATCTTCGATACGTTCGATAAATGTAAATTTCAGTCCCGGAGTAGGAAGCTCCTTGTCTCTGGAAGTAGCCCAGAAACCATCTGTCAGATAATCGTGCTCAACACTACTATGTTGCTGGATGGAAGCGTAGCCACAGTGGTGATTGGTTAGAATCAAACCTTCGGGCGAGATAATTTCTCCTGTACATCCACCTCCGAATATACCTACGGCATCTTTGAGAGAAACGCCGTTTGGATTATATAAGTCCTGGGCTTCCAGTTTTAATCCCTGTTTTTTCATCATGTCTATGGAGTGTTGCTGTTGCATCAATTGCAATAGCCACATACCCTCATCCGCTCTAACGGAAAATACAAAAAGCGCAGCCAGCGCTACCAGATAAAATCTTAGTTTGTTCATTATTTAATGATAAAATTTGAATATATGATTGTTAATATGTTCTGTTTCTCATTCTCAACTCTCCACTCTCAATTCTCCATTTCTTAAAGCTTCCATGATATTAGCAGGCGGACGTTGATTCATCAGTTCGTTTTTCATAAAGTCCATGTAAGGAGCTACATGTTTAAAGAACTGATAATAACCTTTGCATAAGTAGTTCAATCCCGGTTCACCTTCTGCTGTTTGGCTAAAACGATTTTTAGGGCATTCCCCGTTGCAGGCAAACAGGAACTCACACTCCTTGCATTGAGTAGGGAGAGACTGGTATTTCATGTTTCCGAAGTTGTGCTGACGCTCGCTATGCATCATTTCTACCAGTGTCTTACTGTAAATGTTACCTAACTTATATTCGGGAAATACAAAGTGGTCGCAAGAATAAACGTCTCCGTTGAATTCCATTACACCGGCATGTCCGCAAGTCTTTGCCATCGTGCATATACCGGGTTGCTCACCCATCCAGTTGGCCAGGGTAGAATCGAATATCTGCACATAGTATTTGCCTACATCTTCTTTCACCCATTCGTCAAAGAGAGTACAGAGGAAGTTCCCCCATTGTTCCGGAGTGATTGAAAAGTCAGCCAGTGTTCCGGCTTTATTTTCGGCAAGAGAAGCGAGATGACGTCCGTCTTCATGTGAAAGAATACGTTCAACGATGGGAGCGAACTGGATATATTGGCAACCGATTTCTTTGAAGAAACGATAAAACTCCAACGGATATTCGGCATTGAAGTCATTAATAACTGCCATTGCATTCCATTCTACTCCGTGTTTCTTCAGAAGATTGATGCCTTGCATCACTTTCACAAAAGAAGGTTTTCCCAATTTGTTTTTGCGATACTCGTCATGAAACTCCTGGGGACCGTCGATGGAGACACCTACCAGCCAATTGTTTTCACGGAAGAATTCGCACCATTCGTCAGTAAGCATGGTTCCGTTGGTCTGGATGCAATTGTCGATCGTACGTCCGCGGGCGTATTTCTTTTGTAGTTCCATTGCCTTTTTATAGAAGGAGAGCGGTCGCATCAGCGTTTCTCCTCCGTGCCAGGTGAAAAGTACCTGCGGCATGGTTTGTGAGTTAATGTACTCGTCGATAAACTTTTCCAGAAGTTCATCGCTCATTACGTGTTTCGGATTGTCTTTGTATAGGTTGGCCTTTTCCAAATAATAGCAATAATCGCATGCTAGATTACATACGGCACCTACAGGCTTTACCATTACGTAAAGCGGTTTTGCAAAAGGGGCAAATGTTGATGTTTTCATGACTGCAAAATTAGATAAACTAAATGAAAAAAATAGCCTTACACCTATGTTTATAAGGATTATTAAAGAAAAGACTCTTACAAGATTTAAATATTGATAAAATGTTTCTTTGAATTCTGAATCAGTTGTACCTTTGTGCACAGAATTTAATGAATAGATGAACGTGAATAAAATTTTGCCTTTTTTGCTTTTGCTTCCGTTTCTGGCTTCCTGTACCAGTAAGTACAAGATTGAAGGAACATCTTCAGTGAATAGTCTGGATGGAAAGATGCTGTATCTTAAATCCCTGCGTGATGGCGAGTGGGTGAAGCTGGATTCTGCTGAAGTGGTGCATGGTCTGTTTTCAATGAAAGGGAAAATGGATTCCGTACAGATGGTGACGCTTTATATGGATGAAGAAAGCATTATGCCGATCGTTCTGGAAAGTGGAAAAATAACAGTTACTATCAGCAATACGGACTTGAAGGCAGTGGGAACCTCTTTAAATAATGCGTTGTACGAGTTTATCAGCAAAAGAAACCAATTAGAAGAAAGTATCAGTGAACTGGAGCAGAAAGAAACCCGTATGGTATTGGATGGAGGGGATCTGGATGAAATTCACAGTCAGCTGGTGGTGGAAGGTGATTCACTGATGCAAGCGATGAATCAGTATGTGAAAACGTTTATTTCCGACAATTACGAAAATGTATTGGGACCCAGTGTATTTATGATGCTTTGCAGCTCTTTGCCCTATCCTATTATGACTCCGCAGATAGATGATATTATAAAGGATGCTCCTTACTCTTTTAAAGATAATAAGCTGGTAAGAGAATTCCTGTCTAAAGCAAGAGAAAACATGAAGTTGATAGAAGAACATCAACGATTGGAACAAAATGCTTCAACAAATAAGTAATACTTGAGTTTTTTGTGTATTTTTGCATAAAACTCAAGTAAAATGAAAACGACTACTGTTTCGGTATACGCCGCTTTCTTTTTTATTTTAGTCTTATCGGTTTCTTGTCGTAGAGATTCGGAGGCCCCCGATGTGGCGTTCCAGAAGATCGAAATGTGTATGGAATCTCTCCCTGATACGGCTCTGTATCTATTAAAATCAGTTCCTCATCCTGAAAAACTACGTGGAAAGTCACAGGCGGATTATGCGCTTTTATTAACGCAGGCAATGGATCAGAACTATGTGAAGTTTACTTCTGATTCGTTGATTGCATTGGCACTGAATTACTATACTGTAGAGCGTGGTGACACTGCCATGTGTGCTAAAGCACAGTATTATTATGGTAGAGTGCTGCGTGAATTGGGTAAAGATGAAGAGGCTTTGTCGTTCCTGTCTTCAGCAAAGGAAATGTTCGGGAAGATTCAATGTTGCAAGATGTTTGCCATGGCTACTGATGAAATAGGGATGGTGAACCGGAAAAAGAAATTGTATCAGGAGTCATTGAAGAATTTTCAGGAGTCATACGCTATCTATGAAGAGTTAAAAGATTCTGTGGGCATTGTCAGAGCCGGGCAGAATATAGGCCGGGCTTATTTGTTTCAGAATAACTGGGATAGTTGCTATTTCTATTATAATAATGCTTTAGAATTAGCCAGGAAAAAACAGTATCCGTCTGAAGTTTCCATTTTACATGAGTTGGGTATCCTGTATCGTTCTATGGGAGAGCTGAAAAAGTCAGAACGCTATTTCCTTGCTGCTTATGAAAAAGAAACGGATGAAGAAAGGAAATATGTAGAGTGTATGTCTCTGGGATATTTGTATATACAAATGGGGGATGTGGAGAATGCCAGAAAATACTTTAAGATGAGTATAAATTCCTCTAAAGAGTATACCCGTATTGACGCATACAACAATTTATACTTTTTGGAAAAGGATATTGATAATTTTGAAGAAGCAATTACTTATCATGAAAAAGCGGATTCCATTGTCAGCGTATTGGATGAGGTCGATTCTTTGGAGTTGATAACAGAACTGCAAAAGCAGTATGAGAACGAAAAACTCCGGAGCGATAATTTACAAATGAAAATGCACCGTACAGTTTTTCTGTTTTGCGGTACGATTGTTTTTCTGATTGTAGCCTTCTATATGTGTTATTACTATTACAAAAGTAAGAACCATAAAAAGAAGATTGCCGAGATTGAATCCCAGATTAGAGATAATGAAGAGGAGATAAAGCGATATCAGCAGGAGATGGAAGAAATCCAGGAGTTGAAAGACCAAGTGCTGGAAGAGAACCGCATACTCGAAGAAAATCGAATGAAGGTAGGCGAGTTGAATGGAAAGATTGTGCTTTTGAGTATGCAGAACAAAACCTTATCGGGGTTGTTGAAAGAACTAGGAGGAGAGTTAACAGTCGGACCGTCTTCTGAACAGTATATATCTGCTTTTCGATTATTGCTTGCTATCAAAGAGGGAACATTAAGAGGTAAGTTGTCTGATGGAGAACGCTATAAATTGTTTAGTCTGTTTGATTTATTCTATGCTGATTACGTTACCCGATTGCTTGACAAAGCTCCTTTATTGACAAAACGTGATCTTGAAATCTGTTGCTTCCTTAAATTTGGGCTGACTAATGAAGAGTTGGCTCGTATTTTCCAGACCTCTTCAGACTCGGTAACCAAGGCGAAGGGGAGACTAAAAGGCCGGTTAGGCATTTCTTCACAAGAAGATTTAAATGCATTTTTAAGGGACTTTTGATAAATAAAAAATGAATTGTCCGGGTCAATAACAGAATCAAAATATGTATTTTGTTGGATTTTAGATGTTTACGATGAATCAGACACACTGATTTTGTCCGGGTGACTTTTTTTGTGTTTTCAGATGCATGCCGTACTTTTGACCTAACAAAAACCAAATAGCTATATGAAAAATCCTAATGAATTATCTGCTACCTCTTCATGGAGAGGTAACGAATTGCAGTTGATAGAACAGAAAGCCAACATTGTTGTCGGAGTAGCTAATTCTCGTACGCGGTTAAGGATAGGAGTTCTATTAAGTAAATATTCAGAGTATCAGGTGGATTATATATCCTCCGAGAGTGAAACTGGTAAACTGATTGAAGAAGCCGATCTAATAATTGGAGCGGGGATTACTGCCTATGAAGGGGTGTTACGCCGGAAACCGGTGATTGTAGTGGGGGATTATGGCTTTGGAGGCTTGGTCACTCCGGATACATTCCGCAAGCATTATAATAATCGGTTTAGAGGAAAGATTAATGGTGCAAGAGGTGAATCTTTCTCATTGGAGAATTTAGAAAAAGAAATTCATAAAGGTTTTAATTTGACTTTTCAAGAATTGCAAATGATGTCAAACCAAACCATAACTTTGCAAAACATCTAAATATCTGAATTCCTTAATTTCTTAATTTAATAGTTTGATGCATAAAACTGGTTAGGAGTGTGGGGGTGCGTGAGCATCCCCATATTCATTTTTAGGTATAATACACAAATTACCGGTCTTGATCTTCGTTTTTCACCATTCCCTTATGTTGCTCCGGGAGGGCACTTTCAACAGCAGCGTATGCCTCTGCCATGGTTGCCTTGATATTTTCCATGCCTTTTCCTTTGGGAGGAATAGGGTCGTGAATAGTCAGAATCATGCGATGGCGATGTATCCATTTGCCTGTGCGTGGAAGGATTTCAAATGAGCCATCGATAGTGACAGGTACCACTGCCAACTGTAAATCATCTGCCAATTGGAAAGCCCCTTTTTTAAAATATCCCATGTGTCCGGTAAAAGTGCGTGCACCTTCGGGAAAGACCACCAGAGAAACTCCGTCTTTCAACGAGTCTTTTGCCTGCCGGATGGTTTCCAAAACCTTCTTCGGGCCGGAACGGTCTACAAAGATATGTCCTGCGCTTTCACAGGCTTTTCCGACGAATGGCAATTTACGCAGACTTTTTTTCATCATCCATTTAAAGTTTCTTCCAATGAAGCCGTAGATGAGGAAAATATCAAATGACCCCTGATGGTTAGGTACAAAAATATAGGAAGTTTTGTCATGCAGCTTTTCGCGCCCCTCAATCTTCACGGGAATCAACAGGAACAGACAAATTAATTGTGACCATATCTTTCCCGGATAATATCCCCAGAAGTGGGCTCCTCCCAAGAGGGAACCTACAATAGTGACGATTGCCGTAAGGATGGTCAGCACTAATAAAATAGGCAAAGCGATGCAAATCTGATAAATATAATACAGTATCTTCATAGGGTTGGATTTTTATCCTGCAAATATACATGATTATTGGTAAAAAAGAGAGGCAGATGCGAGATAATCTTTCCGATTGTGTTATTTTTGCCTCTTGTTAGTAGAGATAGTTATAAAATTATGATACGTATATTACATACTGCCGACTGGCATTTGGGACAAACCTTTTTTGGATATGATCGCACGGGAGAACATGAGGTATTCCTGAATTGGCTGGCAGAAGAAATTCGTCAGAAAGAGATTGATGCATTGATTATAGCCGGAGATGTTTTTGATGTTTCCAACCCTTCCGCTGCATCCCAAAGCATGTATTATCAGTTTATTTATCGGGTGACAGTGGAGAATCCGAATCTGCAAATTGTCATTGTAGCCGGCAATCATGATTCGGCAGCACGTCTGGAAGCTCCTTTGCCTCTGTTGCAGGCTATGCGGACAGAAGTCAGAGGGGTAGTGCGTAAACTTGAAGGTGGAGAAATTGATTATGACCATTTGATCGTGGAACTGAAGAACCGGAAAGGGGAAGTGGAACTGCTTTGCATGGCTGTCCCTTTTTTGCGCCAGGGGGATTATCCGGTCGTGCAGACGGAAGGCAACCTGTACGCGGAGGGAGTTCGCGAACTATATTCGCAGCTTCTGCAAAGGCTATGGAAGCAAAGGACAGCGAATCAGTCGATTCTTGCCATCGGTCATTTGCAGGCTACAGGATCGGAGATTGCAGAAAAAGATTATAGTGAACGTACTGTGATTGGTGGTCTGGAATGTGTATCGCCGGAAGCTTTTTCCGAACAGATAGCGTATACGGCATTGGGGCATATACATAAAGCGCAGCGAGTGTCGGGAAGGGAGAATGTGAGATATGCAGGAAGTCCTATTCCGATGTCTTTTGCAGAGAAACATTATCATCATGGAGTCGTGATGGTGACTTTTGACGGAGGTTGTGCAGTGGACATTGAACGGTTGGAATGCCCGAAATTAATCCCTTTAGTGAGTGTGCCGAATGGAGAGCCCGCCTTGCCGGAAGTGGTGTTGGAAGCCTTGAAAGAATTGCCGGAGACAAAGGATGTAGCTCCTTATTTAGAAGTGAAGGTACTGCTGGAGGAGCCGGAACCTATGCTTCGGCAGGAGATTGAGGAGGCATTGGCAGATAAAAATTATCGATTGGCACGCATTGTGTCTACCTATCGCACCGATGTAGAAAATAAGGAGAAAGAAAACGAGAACTGGAAGAGAGGATTGCAGGAGATGTCTCCCTTACAGATTGCGCAGTCTGCCTTTGAAAAGATTTATCAGGTGGAAATGCCTGCCGAACTGACAGGTTTGTTTCAGGAAGCCTATTGGGCTGCTACTCATAAAGAAGAGGAGGAAGAAGAATGAAAATACTGGCTATACGATTGAAGAATCTGACTTCGATAGAAGGGACAGTAGAAGTCGATTTTACAGCAGAACCATTACACTCTGCAGGTATATTTGCCATATCAGGACCTACGGGTGCCGGTAAGTCTACTTTACTAGATGCTTTATGTCTGGCACTGTATGATAAAGCTCCCCGTTTCGCAACTTCGGTGGAAAGTGTGAATCTGGCAGATGTAGGAGACAATCAGATAAATCAATCCGATGTAAGAAATTTATTGCGCCGGGGGACCAGCGACGGCTATGCGGAAGTCGATTTCTTAGGCATTGACGGACGGCGTTACCGTTCTCGCTGGTCGGTACGGCGGACAAGAAATAAGATAAGCGGTTCTTTGCAGCCACAAACGCTGGAGGTGAAAGAACTGGATACGGAGAAAGAATTCCAGGGTACCAAAAAAGAGTTGTTGATTCAGTTGGTGGAGTTGGTGGGGTTGACGTATGAGCAGTTTACCCGTACCGTATTATTGGCGCAGAATGATTTTGCAACATTCCTGAAATCGAAAGGAGCGGCCAAAGCGGAGTTGCTTGAGAAGTTGACGGGAACCGGTGTTTATTCCCGGATTTCTCAAGAAGTCTATGCCCGGAATAAGGCGGCACAGGAAGAAGTCACTTTGATTCAGAATCGAATGAATGTGATCGAATTGATGCCGGAAGAAGAATTGCTTGCTTTACAAAAAGAGAAAGAGTTGTTGGCCGAAAAGCGTGTGACAGGAATCAAACTGCTGGCAGAGCAGAATGAACAACTGAATGTGGTTCGTTCATTAAAAATGCAAGAAGATCTTTGGAAGAAGAAGCAACAGGAAGAACAGGAGGAGCAAGCAAGATTGAAAATGTTACAGGGCGCATTGGCTTCACAAGAAGAAGGATTGGTGCATTTCAAGGCACAATGGGAAGCCATACAGCCGGACTTGAAGAAAGCCCGTCAGTTGGATGTACAGATACAGTCACAGCAGGACAGTTACACACAATCGAAACAGATGTTACAGTCCGCTAATAAACAGGTGTCGGAGCAGGAACAAAAAATGCGGATGGCTACGGAGCAGTTGCAGGTTTCTTATTCTTCTCTGAACCGTTTGCTGAATCATGTAGGAATAGAAGAAGCGTTGCAGCTAGAACAGGTGGAAGAAATTCTACGGCAGGAAGCAGACAAACTGACAGCCGGGATAAATACGAATGAAGAGCGGTTGTTGCGATTAAACTCTTTCGGATATCCGTTATTGACCGAAGAACAGATGAAGTTGCAAAAAGAGCTGACACGCCAACAGAATATCCGGCAATTGACGGAAACGCAGACGAAAACAAAGGCAGAAATAGAACGGTTGGAGAAAGAAACAACTGATTGCCTGAAACAATTGACGGAACAAGAAACCGCATTGAAAGTAACTCAACGCCTTTACGAAAATGCACGTATGGCAGTGGGAAAAGACGTGAAAGCATTGCGTCAGCAATTGCAGGAGGGGGAAGCTTGCCCGGTTTGCGGTAGTACGGCACATCCTTACCATCAGGAACAGGAGGTAGTAGATACTCTTTTCCGGAGTATAGAACAGGAATATAATGCAGCAGTAGCAAACTGTCAACAGATCAATAACCGGAGCATTGTTTTGCAACGTGATTGGACGCATCAGAAGATGGTGGACGGACAGATTGGAGAACAGTTGGCGGCATTGTATAAAGCTGGGATCGATGCTGGTAACGAAGAGCAGATACAACATCGTTTGACGGAACTGGCTGAACGTATTTTAGAATATCGTAATCTTTATGCAGAATGGCAACGCAGCGATGAAGAAATTAAAAAGATGCGTGCGCATTGTGAAGCTCTTCGTGAGAATGTATCTCTTTGTCGCCTGGCGATGCAGAAAGTATCGTCTGCTAAAGAACAGTTGTTATTACTGCAGAATACTGCTTCAGCCGAACAAAAGAGATTTGAAGTTATAGAGAAAGCGTTGAATGTGCTCCGTCAGGAACGTTCGCAACTATTGAAAGGAAAAAGTGCGGATGAAGCAGAGGCGGTCGTTGCAAAAAGAGAAAAAGAGCTGAATTTGGCTTTGGAGAAAGCACGCAAAGAAGTAGAGGCTGTGCACAATCGCCTTTCTGGTCTGCAAGGAGAGATGAAGCAAATTACGCTGGCTATCGGAGAATTGCAGGAGCAGTATAAAAAGATTGAGTCTCCCGAACAACTTCCCGAAATAATAAAGAAACAACAGGAGGAAAACCTGAATACCGAACGTGCTCTTTCTACTATGGAAGCCCGTCTGCTACAACAAGCAAAGAATAAGCTAACTGTGGAACAGATAGCGAAGGAACTGGCAGAGAAACAGACGATTGCCGAACGTTGGGCGAAACTTAATAAACTGATAGGCAGTGCGGACGGAGCGAAATTTAAAGTGATAGCTCAAAGTTACACTTTGAATTTGCTGTTGCTTCATGCCAATAAACATTTATCCTACCTTTCTAAACGCTATAAGTTGCAACAGGTTCCCGACACGTTGGCGCTTCAAGTGATAGATTGTGATATGTGTGATGAAATACGGACTGTGTACTCTCTTTCCGGTGGTGAATCATTCCTGATATCTTTGGCGTTGGCTTTGGGTTTGTCCTCCTTATCAAGCAATAACCTGAAAGTGGAATCTCTATTTATTGATGAAGGATTCGGCTCTTTGGATGCGGAAAGCCTGCGTACGGCAATGGAAGCATTAGAACAATTACAGATGCAGGGACGGAAAATCGGAGTTATTTCTCACGTACAGGAGATGAGTGAACGAATTTCTGTTCAGGTGCAAGTGCATAAGAAAGTGAATGGAAAGAGTGTGCTTACCGTTGTAGGGTAAGCACATCCATTATCTCCTTTTACATTAATTCATTCAATTCGCTTAAATTCTTCTTTATTTCGTGGATGCGATTTAAGAACTTCTTGCGGTAAATCCATAAAATCAATCCTAGTCCTCCGCCCCATAACAGGATAAAGAAGGCTATCATGCCTATTCCATATTGCCACACTTGCCAGTAGATAAATGAGAGTACAGCCAGTACCAGGAGGAAAGCAATGGCAATCAGCCGTTCTCTGATGGTCCATCGGTGTATACGGTTCACGCGGCTGATTACCTCTACCAGAGGCATCTCGTCTATTTGAGTCCGTTGGAGAAAGCGGGTGGTGACGATGTCCCAGCAAAGTGCGGGAATCCATGCGAAAATGATAATGATGTAGATCGGGTTCAATCTGTTGTGCAACAACACCTCCGCTAAAAACAAGATCAATATCGGCAAAGAAATCAGAATAAGCTTGATGTTCAGGCTGGCAATGGCATGGATACCTTTGTCTGCATGCCTTATCAGCTTTTCAAGCTCTTCTTCTTTGATGAACTCTTTATCTTTCAAGTGTTCATCCAGAGCATTCCAAGATTTTTTCAGTTCTTCCAGTTCCATATATCTTATTCCTCCTTTTTCATTCTTTTAAGTTTGTCTTTGATGCGGCTTAGTTTAGTCGCTACATTGGTAACCGTCAGTCCGGTAATTTCTGCTATTTCTTCATAACTTTTGTCTTCGAGATAGAGCAGGATAATTGATTTGTCGAGTTGTCCCAGCTGGTTAATCATTTGATAAAGCTGTTTCAGCATTTCGTTGATCGGGTCGTGTGCTTCTATGGTCCAGTCAGTATCTTTGGTGAGACTGACTATTTCCGGCACATTCTTTTCTTTACGATAAAAACTGATACAAGTGTTGAGGGCAATACGATAAATCCATGTAGATACTTTACATTCTTTTCTGAATTTAGGATAAGCTTTCCAAAGATTCAGTACCACATCCTGATAAAGGTCATTGAGCGGAGCATTGGGGTTGGCGTACAGATAGCACACTTTGTAGATCACCCGTTCATATTCGCGGATTACCGACAAGAACTCTTGCTCAATAGGAGGATTGGCTTCTGTTGTTTGTTCTCTCATGAAGTCTATGATTGCTTTTCTGGTTAGTTAGTCGTGAGAAAAGGAGAAAAATCACAGGAGAATGATGATTATTGAAGATTCGTTGCCAGAAATTTGCGCATTTCTTCGATGCTTTTTCCCCGGCGGCGGGTATAATCTTCGAGTTGGTCCTCTCCAATCTTTCCTACAGAAAAATATTCGGAAGCCGGATGCGAAAACATAAGTCCGCAAACAGAAGCGTGCGGATACATGGCCCCGTTTTCAGTCAATGAAATACCTATCTGTTTCATGTCCAGCAGTTCATCCAACAGGAAGTTGACAGACTGATCCGGTAAAGACGGGTAGCCGACGGCAGGGCGAATACCTTGATATTTCTCGACCAATAAATCCGCTATGCCCAGATTTTCTTCTTTGGCATATCCCCATGCTTCTTTTCGTACATACTCATGCATCTTTTCTGTTGCAGCTTCTGCCAGTCGGTCGGAGAGGGTTTGGACAAGCAAGTGTTTATATGGGTCCTGTTCATACAGTCCTTCCATGTCCGCATCAATAGAAGAAGCAAAAGCACCGATGGTGTCGGGGATACCGGAAGAAAGAGGACGAATAAAGTCGCTTAGACAAAGGAAAGGACTTCCATCTCTTTTGGGCGTCTGCTGACGCAGTAAAGGAAAGGTGACGAATTGGTCTTTTTCTTTCTCAATAATCAAATTATCTCCGTCAGCGTTCGCTTTACAGAGCTTGAATAGGGTCTTTACCTCATAATCCCGGTCGAGTAGATCAAGCATCCGGTTGGCTTCTTTAAATAGCTGCATGGCTTCGGAGGCCTTGCTACGTTCTTCTTCCGGAAAAGTCGTCAGCCACGAAGCACGACAGGCATCACATCCGTGAATGTTGGCGATGGCTGCAAAACGTGGCTGGAACCCCCATGCATGGAAAAAGTAAATCCAGTTGATGTAGGGAGTGACTGTATGTATTTTATAAGATAAAATGGTACTCATAGGCTTGTTGAAGGCGAGCTGCTGTTTATCTGAATCTTAATTCCTGTCCGCGATAAGTCTCGTCTATTTCTCCGTTGTTATATAACAGATGTCCGTTTACAAATGTTTTCTCTACTTTCCAGTCGAATGTGTGTCCCTCTAATGGGCTCCATTTACATTTGCTTAGAATACAATCGGTTGTTACAGTCCATTCGCTTCCGGGGCGGACTAATACCAGGTCAGCCTGATAGCCTTTGCGGATGAATCCCCTGTTTGGTATCTCATACATCTGCGCAGGAGCATGAGCCATTTTTTCTACCACTTTTTCGATAGTAAACACTCCTTTATCTGCCAACTCCAACATGCTGACTAGCGAGAACTGAATCATCGGCATCCCGGACATTGCCTTTAATGCACCTCCTTCTTTTTCACTAAGCAAGTGTGGGGCATGATCGGTTGCGATGGCATCAATCAGACCGCTGTTGACAGCTTCTTGCAAGGCTTTCCGGTCTTGTGCAGTCTTGATGGCAGGGTTGCATTTAATGCGGGCACCCAATGTCTGATAATCTTCTTCCGTAAAGAGTAGATGGGAAACGCAGGCTTCTGCTGTAATTCTTTTTTGTGCCAGAGGAACGTTGGAAAACAGACTCAACTCTTTAGCGGTGGAAATATGCATGATGTGCAGGCGGGCATTTGTTTCCCGTGCCAGTTGCACAGCCAGCTCGGACGAACGATAGCAAGCCTCTTCCGAACGGAGAAGCGGATGAAGAGCCAGAGGTACATTGTCTCCGTATTCTTTCTTGTATTTATCCGTATTTTCTTTGATAATTCCCTGGTCTTCGCAATGGGCGGCGATGAGCAGATCGGTTCCACCGAATATATTACGCAAGCTTGCCATCCGGTCTACCAGCATATTGCCGGTGCTTGACCCCATAAATAATTTCACGCCACAAACCCGGTGTTTATCCAGTTGCGCAAACTGGGTATAGTTATTATTCGTTGCTCCGAAATAGCAGGAATAGTTGACAGCTGATTTCTCACCTAGTAGGGTGAATTTCTCTTCCAAAGCCTCCAGCGTCGTAGTCTGCGGGTTTGTATTGGGCATGTCCATGATGGAAGTGACACCCCCTGCTGCAGCGGCATGGCTTTCTGTGGTAATATCAGCTTTATGAGTCAGTCCGGGATCGCGGAAATGAACATGCTCGTCGATGGCACCCGGCAGGAGATAACACCCGCTTGCGTCAATGACTTCGTCACAAGGGGCAGTTGCTTTTTCTTCACCCACCAATATTTCGGCTATCTTTTCATTTTCAATGACTACTGAACCCAGTACTTTTCTTCCTTCGTTAACAATAACGGCGTTTTGAATCAGTGTACGTTTCATGACTTTTGCGGGAATTTATGGAACCAACTATTTACTTTTAATTTAATCACACCAAATATGGCCTCTCCAAAGATGCTGCTATTCATCTTGGAAGTCCCTAGTTCACGATTAATGAAAATCACGGGAACTTCGATGATTTTAAAACCACATTTGTAAGCGGTGAATTTCATTTCAATCTGAAAAGCATATCCCTTAAAACGGATATGATCCAAATCAATCATTTCCAGTACCTGACGGCGGTAGCAGACAAATCCGGCAGTCGTGTCGTGTACGGGTATTCCTGTGATGAACCGCACATATTTGGAGGCAAAGTACGACATTAATACCCGTCCCATCGGCCAGTTCACTACATTTACTCCGCTGATGTAGCGGGAGCCGATGGATACATCTCCACCCTGTTCCGAACAAGCCTGATACAAACGGGGCAAATCGTTCGGATTATGACTGAAGTCGGCATCCATTTCAAAGATATACTCGTATGCGTGTTCCAGTGCCCATTTAAATCCGGTAATATAGGCAGTGCCCAATCCCAGTTTCCCTTTACGCTCAATCATAAAAAGCCGTTCGGGAAATTCTTGTTGCAAGGTTTTTACGATGGTTGCCGTTCCGTCCGGAGAGCCGTCTTCTATTACCAGAATATGGAATACTTTGGGAAGGCCGAATACGGCACGGATGATATTTTCTATGTTCTCCCGTTCATTATAGGTAGGGATAATTACAATGCTATCCGATGTCTGCATATAGATACTATAAAATTTAAAACAAAAGTAGTTCTTTTCCTTTAGTTATAGCCGAACTAAGGAAAATTTAACGTGAAGAGCAGAAGGCAATCTTTTGTTTCTTGGTGTGAAACGGTTTGTTCCTCGGTGTGAAACAAGTTGTTTCTCGGTGTGGAACACTTTGTTTCTCGGTGAGAAACTTTGGGGGGATGAAAACTTTCCCACACTTATGTCTGTCCTGCGATTCTTTTTTGTAATTTTGCGGGGAAATTTTATAGGTATGACAATAACTGAATTGCAACAACAATATGCTGCCCACCCCAATATGGCAGTAATGAAGCGCTTGTTGAAGGACACTTCTGTTCAGACTGTTTTTTGTGGAGGACTGTGTGCATCTGCTGCTTCTCTTTTTTCTTCTGTATTGGTACAAGAGAGTGGTTGTCCGTTTGTCTTTATTTTAGGTGATCTTGAAGAAGCCGGCTATTTTTATCATGACTTGACGCAGATATTGGGTACGGAAAAGGTGTTATTCTTTCCATCTTCATTCCGTCGCTCTATTAAATATGGGCAAAAAGACGCAGCCAATGAGATTCTGCGCACGGAAGTACTTAGCCGCTTGCAAAAAAGGGAGGAGGGACTATGTATCGTTACGTACCCGGATGCATTGGCAGAGAAAGTAGTGTCGCGAAAGGAATTGAGCGATAAAACCCTGAAATTGAATGTAGGGGAGAAAGTGGATACCACGTTTATCACTGATGTGTTGCATAGTTATGGCTTCGAATACGTAGATTATGTATATGAACCGGGGCAATACGCTGTTCGCGGTAGCATTATCGACGTTTTCTCTTTTGCTTCGGAATATCCTTATCGTATTGATTTCTTTGGTGATGAAGTAGAAAGTATCCGTACCTTTGAAGTAGAGTCCCAATTATCCCGCGAGAAGAAAAGTGGAGTGTCCATTGTTCCCGATTTAGCAGTGACAGGAGACGTGACAACTTCCTTTCTGGATTTTATCCCGAAAGATACTACTCTGGCAATGCGCGATTTTCTTTGGTTGCGTGAACGAATCCAGGTGGTGCATGATGAAGCGTTGACTCCCCAGGCAATAGCTGTCCAGGAAGCCGCAGAGAATGGAGGCATTACATTGGAGGGAAAATTGATAGACGGCAGTGAATTTACTGTACGGGCACTCGATTTCCGCCGATTGGAATTTGGTAACAAACCAACCGGAACGCCGAATGCCAGTGTTACTTTCAATACATCTGCCCAACCCATCTTTCATAAGAATTTCGATTTGGTAGCTTCTTCTTTCAAAGATTATTTGGAAAAAGGTTATTCGCTATATATCTGTAGTGACAGTATGAAGCAGACAGATCGTATCAAGGCTATTTTTGAAGATCGGGGCGATCAGATTAATTTTACTCCCGTAGAGCGTACCATACATGAAGGATTTGTAGATAACACACTACGGCTCTGTATCTTCACCGACCATCAGTTGTTTGACCGTTTCCATAAATATAACCTGAAAAGTGATAAAGCCCGTTCAGGAAAAGTAGCACTGTCCTTAAAAGAACTGAATCAGTTTACTCCGGGAGATTATGTGGTGCATACCGATCATGGTATCGGACGTTTTTCCGGTTTGGTGCGTATACCGAATGGTGATACTACGCAGGAAGTTTTGAAACTGGTGTTTCAGAATGAAGATGTAGTGTTCGTTTCCATTCATTCACTGCATAAAGTTTCCAAATACAAAGGTAAGGAGGGAGAGGCTCCCCGGCTTAACAAATTAGGTACAGGGGCATGGGAGAAACTGAAAGAACGTACGAAGAGCAAAATCAAGGATATTGCCCGCGATTTGATAAAATTGTATTCGCAGCGTCGTCAGGAAAAAGGGTTCTCTTATAGTCCCGATAGTTTCTTGCAGCGTGAGTTGGAAGCATCCTTTATTTATGAAGATACACCGGATCAGAGTAAGGCGACGATTGATGTCAAAGCGGATATGGAAAGTGACCGCCCGATGGACCGTCTGGTTTGTGGAGATGTAGGATTTGGAAAAACAGAAGTTGCGATCCGTGCCGCTTTCAAAGCCGTTGCCGATAATAAACAAGTAGCTGTTCTGGTTCCGACAACGGTGCTTGCTTACCAGCATTTTCAAACATTCCGCGAACGTCTGAAAGGACTGCCATGCCGGGTGGAATATTTAAGCCGCGCACGTACTGCCGCACAAACCAAAGCTGTATTGAAAGGACTGAAGGATGGAGATGTCGGTATTTTGATAGGTACTCACCGTATCTTAGGCAAGGATGTTCAGTTTAAAGACTTGGGACTGCTGATTGTTGACGAAGAGCAGAAATTCGGAGTTTCCGTAAAAGAAAAGCTGCGTCAGTTGAAAGTGAATGTAGATACACTCACAATGACTGCTACTCCGATTCCCCGTACCCTTCAATTTTCGTTGATGGGTGCGCGTGATTTGAGCGTGATTTCCACTCCGCCGCCTAACCGCTATCCGATTCAGACCGAAGTGCATACTTTTAATGAAGAAGTGATTACGGATGCCATCAACTTTGAGATGAGCCGTAACGGGCAGGTCTTTTTCGTCAATAACCGGATTGCGAACTTGCCGGAACTGAAAGCAATGATAGAGCGGCATATTCCGGATTGCCGTGTAGCAATCGGACACGGGCAGATGGAACCGACAGAACTGGAAAAGATTATTCTGGATTTTGTCAACTATGACTATGACGTGCTCTTGGCAACCACAATCATCGAAAGTGGTATCGATATTCCGAATGCAAATACCATCATTATCAATCAGGCGCAAAACTTCGGCTTGAGTGATCTCCATCAGATGCGTGGACGGGTAGGGCGTAGTAACAAGAAGGCATTCTGTTATCTGCTGGCTCCTCCGTTGAGCAGTCTGACAGCCGAAGGAAGACGACGTCTTCAAGCGATTGAAAACTTTAGTGATTTGGGAAGTGGTATTCATATTGCTATGCAGGATTTGGACATTCGTGGAGCTGGAAATTTGCTCGGAGCCGAGCAAAGTGGCTTTGTCGCTGATTTGGGATATGAAACATATCAGAAGATATTGACTGAAGCTGTCCATGAGTTGAAAACAGATGAATTTGCAGAACTGTATGCTGATGAAATAAAAGGTGAAGGACAAATTAGTGGAGAAGAATTTGTAGAGGAGTGTCAGGTAGAAAGTGACCTCGAACTTTTATTGCCGGCCAACTACGTAACCGGCAGCAGCGAACGTATGTTGCTCTATCGTGAACTGGATGGACTGACATTGGATAAGGATGTGGAGGCTTTCCGCTCCCGCTTGGAAGACCGCTTCGGTCCGGTTCCCCGGGAAACGGAAGAATTACTCCGCATTGTTCCTTTACGCCGTTTGTCAGCTCGTTTGGGAGCAGAGAAGATTTTCCTGAAAGGCGGACGAATGACCTTGTTCTTTGTTTCCAATCCGGATAGTCCGTTCTATCAAAGTAAGGCTTTCGGTAAAGTGATAGACTATATGATGAAGTATACCCGGCGCTGTGATCTGCGTGAGCAAAATGGCAGACGGAGTATGTTGATTAAAAATGTTACTAATGTGGAGACGGCAGTCAGTGTGTTGCAGGAGATTGTGGCGTTGCCTGTGAAAGAAGAATAAATAAGCTTTTCGGGGAAGATAAGCGAGGAATTGTTTGTTTTATACCAAGGGGATCTTTATCTTTGTAGATATAACTTAATAACTGATATGGCTAAGAAATCATATAAACCTCAAGATAATGAATTGCCACAGGTCAATGAACCAGTGGCTGCTTATCATGTAACTACTCCTAACGCAAATCTTTATGTTCCTACAGAATATGAACAGGAAATTATAATGCATTCTGAAAAAGATTATGAAGAGGGTAGATTGCATACTCAAGAAGATGTGGATAAGCTGGTGGAACAATGGCTAAGTTAAAAATAGTCTGGACAGAAACAGCGACTATTGTTTTTCAGCAAATTCTGACTTTCTATAATGTGAGAAATGGAAATACCCAATATAGCCGTTCCATTTATACAATGGTGAGAGACGTATTGCAATTAGTCGCTAAATATCCTTATATGTATAAAGCTACTTCTGTACCTAATATACGTGTTTTTCATTGTGATTATTTCAAGGTCTATTATCGGGTACTTGAAAAGCAGATTCTTGTGGAAGCTGTTTTTGATACTCGCCAAGATCCTGATAAGGCTCCTTTTTAGAGGTGGTTTTGTAAGTGATGGAATGGAGCGAATTAGCGTTTTCCGTATAATTTGTCTATCAAGTCAGAACGTCCGATACGTCTCAACTCATTGATGATATTTCTCCTTTCTTCCGGCTTATACCAGAAGAAGAACTGCCGTTGGGCGAGTTTCTCCCGTTGGGTTTTAGCACTGAATATCGGTTCTAACGTGTATGGATGGAATCCGGTATACCAAGCTTCGGTAGCAACCGTCATCGGAGTGGGAGTGAAGTCCTGCACTTGTTCCAGGTGGAAGTCCAGACGTTTAGTGATAACGGCAAGTTCCGCCATATCTTCTTCTTTGCATCCGGGATGCGAGGAAATGAAATACGGAATCAGTTGTTGACGTAGATTCTCTTCCCGGTTGATACGGTCGAATATCCTCTTGAATGTTTCAAATTGCTCGAAAGAAGGTTTGCGCATCACAGATAATACCCGGTCACTGGTATGCTCCGGAGCTACTTTCAGCCGACCACTTACGTGATTGACAATCAATTCACGGGTATACTCGGCAGTGCTGCGGTTGATCGCTTCATCTTTACTTTGATGAAGTAACAGGTCATAGCGTACTCCGCTACCGATAAACGATTTTTTTATTCCGGGCAAGGCATCTACTGCACGATAAATATCCAGTAAGGGGCGATGGTCGGTATTTAGATTGGGGCAAACTTTCGGATGGATACATGACGGTCGTTTGCACTTCTTGCAAATAGCTTCGTCTTTTCCTTTCATCTGATACATGTTAGCGGAAGGACCACCCAAATCGCTTAAATATCCTTTGAAATCGGGTAACTGGATGACCTCTTTCACCTCTTTCAGTATGGACTTTTTGCTACGGCTGACGATAAACTTTCCCTGATGAGCGGAAATGGTGCAGAAGGCACAACCGCCGAAACATCCCCGGTGAATGTTGATGGAAAACTTAATCATGTCATAAGCCGGAATCCGTTTCCCTTTATATTTAGGATGAGGTAGCCGGGTATATGGCAAATCAAACGAACGATCGAGATCTTCCTGGCTCATCGGAGGATATGGAGGATTGACTACTACTATCTTGTTTCCGACGGCTTGCGTGATTCGGGAAGCCGAATATTTGTTGGATTCTTCTTCGATATGCCGGAAATTACTAGCCTGTTTCTTTTTATCTGCCAGACATTCTTCGTGCGAATAAAGCGGAAGGTCATCTTCGGCAGAGGTCCATTCTGTTGCACGACAAAGATAGGCTGTTTGAGGAACTGATCCGATGATTGTTCTGAATTTACTGCTTGTCAGTACTGGCTCTTCAGCAGTAAGCAGACTTTTCATATTCTTCACCAGGTCTGGAAGTGGTTTTTCTCCCATTCCGTAAATGAGCAGGTCGGCACCGCTGTCGCATAAAATGCTCTTTTGCACTTTGTCCTGCCAATAATCGTAATGACTTAACCGTCTTAAACTGGCTTCGATTCCTCCGATAACTACGGGAACATCCGGATAAAGTTTCTTTAGTATCTGGCTATAAACCGTGGAAGGATATTCCGGACGCATATCCGGACGACCGTCCGGGGTATACGCATCTTCACTGCGCAATCGTTTGTTGGCTGTGTATTTATTTACCATTGAGTCCATACATCCACCGGAGATACCGAAGAATAGCCGTGGGCGTCCCAACTTCTTGAAGTCACGCAGGTCGTCACGCCAGTTGGGCTGGGGCACAATGGCTATTTTCAAACCTTCCGCTTCAAGAATCCGTCCAATAACGGCAGCACCAAAAGAAGGGTGATCCACGTATGCATCAGCACTGAATAGAATGACATCCAATTCATTCCATCCGCGAAGTTCTACTTCTTTCTTGGTAGTAGGTAACCAGTCGGTCAATCGATATTCTTTCATGCTGCAAAGATACGGATAATAAAAAACATCCCAATGATTTTTTTATTCATTGAGATGTTTAACTTCGATTATCGGGATGTTTTGCTTCAATCATTGAGATGTTTTTTATAACTTCCCATTGATTGTGAACTGTAATGTCATTTGTTCTCCGTCATAGATTTCACGAAAACCGATACCTTGCTCGGACAGATATTCCTTTAGATCCTGAAACGCGTCGGCATGGTTCATGATAATCTCTATCGTTTCTCCTGGAGAGGCAGTGCACATTGCTCTTATTGCAGGAATCAGCGGACTGTATGCTGTTATTCCGCAGGTATCTACCGTAATCATTATTCCTCCTCTTCTTCCGCTTCCGTGTTGGAAAGCCAGGTAAGATAGAGCTTAATGAGCTGTTGCAGACCGAATGCCTTCATATTATTGTGATAAATCACGTCGATACAAAGGTCCAGCAAGTCTTTACTGTCTTCTTCCTGACTGGCGATAAGGGAGCGGATATTAAGTTTCAACTTATCCAGAACTGCTTCATCTACAATACCGGTACTGTCGATAAGATGACGGAACAGAGCATATTTCTCAATTGTTCTCAAGTTTTCATTAGATACTTCTATGCTGCGTGTACCGCTAGGATTTGCTTGTATAGTATACATTGTTTTTTAGTTTTAAAGGTTATTATAGTAGCAAAGATAGAATTTAAAATGAGAAACGGATTAAAAAAAAGGATATTTTTTATTTTTGAGTAAAGAATCCCAAGATGCCTGCCATGATGGTTGCCCGATCCGCTTCCGACTGGATGCTTTCGAAAGGAAAGCCCAATACAAAAGTGCGGTAGTTCCCTTTGTAAGCGATACCTGCGCTCTGATTGCCGGGTACATACGTAAATACAGGGAAAGCAGTATCTACGGGAACGATGCAATCTGCTGCAGGAACCGCATAACTGTTCTCATTGGGCAGACGCGGGATCGTGATCGTGCGCCCCAATCCTTTAATCTGATTTGCACTCTTATCCGTCAGGCTACTTTGATAACCATATTTCAGTATTTTCTCTGTAAACTCCCGGTTGCCTTGTGTGCCGCTCATATCGCTTCCTACATAAGCACCGCTGACAAATAGACTACCTCCCGACTGACAATAACTGGTCATAATTCGTTGCATAGCCGAGGAGAATGTCTTGTAGTACGCTTTATTTGCGGGGTCTTCTTTTTCCAGTCCCAGGATATAATCTACCACCGGATAATCTTCTAACGTAACCAATCCGTTTTCTACCGCTTCGTCACTGCATGACACAAAACTATATTTGCCGGCTGCCTGAATCGCTTTTCCATGAATAAAAGGATAATCGAATGTGTTCCCTGCTATTTTCATTCCTTCTAACTCGTTTCCGCTATGGCCCAGACTGCCTTTTCCTTCTTTTCCGGCTTGTGTACGGTCGAAGCCTGTTTGTGCTCCGCAAAACGAAATGTTTGATATATACGGGACTCCGGGATCTTGTGATAAATCGAATCCTGCTCTTTCAGAAGTATTAATGACCGCCGGACCGCTGATTCTGTCAAAGCCATTGATGATAATTACCTTTTCCTGTTCGCGTTTGGCTTTATAAGCGGAAAGGATTTCGGAGGGAAAGCTTTCCCCGCCGCGGTTTACGGCAGTCACTTTGAATGAATAAACGAGCCCTGGTTCTATTTTAACGGTGTGGGACGTTTTGCTGACTAAGGTTCCATTGTCAAAGCCTCCATAACCGATGCGTGTATATACGATGTATTCCCGTGGGCGTGCAGTCGGTTCTTGCGGATCATCTTCACCTTTCCATGAAAGTTCCAATGTATTCTTTTTCTTTCCGAATTGAATGGCGAAATTGCTGACTGGTAGGGGCTGAACTATATATTCTTTATCATGCTGGCTGGTAATGAACTGCAAAATACCTTTATAAATGGCTCGTCCTACTGTAAACTTGAAGTTCGGATCATGCCCTAACTGCATATCTGCGAAGTTCTGATGGGAGAGCAGTTCGATAATCGTAGAAGGTGTAGCCGGGAGACGTGTTTCACTGTAATTCCGGTTCCACATACTGCGGCGTGTCCAGGGGATGCTGTAACTTGAATAAATATCTTTCTGAATCTGTGTGAGCAGAATATCGGCTAAGTCACGTGATGCATACCGGTCTGTTCCTGCATTCAGTTTTCCATTATTGAAATCGGTGGTATAGATACCGAGCGATCCGATAAGCTCATCAGTCTTGCTGCATCCGGCATCACTGTGCAACGCCATAGTCATTTCCAAAGGTACGCCTAAACCCGATTGTTGCGGGTTGTAGACAGAACTGCCCGACAAATAGTTGATAGCGTTGGAACGTGTGTTGATGTCGTCTGTATAGTCGTTTTCACCTTTACGTCCTGCATACACTTCGTATGGCATTCCCGCCCATTGCGCAGAGTAGCGTGCTCCTTCCAAATAACGGGGTAGCCCGCTGGTTCTTCCTCCACGGGCAATGTTTCCCATTCCACCTCCAAAACGTACTGCATCGGCGCATACAACTCCATGTTCGCTGCTCTCGTTGCTAAGTACCACCATGCCGTAGTCGTTGTTCCCTTTATCAAATTCAAACGTTCCGAGGTAAACCCATGTGCCTCCACCTATTTTCTGATTAACTTTAAATTCGGTTACTCCTCCGTTATGGAATACCAGATATTTGGCGTCGCTTACACTATTTGGGAGTGTCTGATAGGAAACATAAACGGCATACTTGCCTGTTGCCGGTAGAGTAGGTACCCATTCGGCAAATACCTGGTCTTTATTCTTCTTTTTCTTTCTTTCGGTTGGTATGAAACGGCAGGTTCCGTCGGTGAAAGGATTTTCGCCCTCTTTATAGATCGTTTTCTTTTGAGCAAATCCTCTTACCGGAGCATTTGTCCAATTAGCTTTTTTGCTACCCACTTCCAGATAAAGGGAAGCGTTGGGAGTGTCATTATCTACGATGATTTCATTCTTCTGCGTATCCCGTTCACGGGGAGTATAAACAATCGCTCCAGCATTTTCCAACATGGGAATCACGTATGGAAGAACGAAAGATTGAGTGAACATATCTTCCGTGGTGCAGAATAATCGAGGGCGTTGCCATCCCCATTCGTTTTTATCATTTTTGAAGTAGTTGCCGTGGCTTTGCCAGATTGCGATATGACGGTTTTGCAGTCCGCGTGAAATTTCATTGGGACGTGAAATGTTTTTCACCCAGGGAGCTCCTTTATAATCTATATTCAAAGATAACCGCTCCTTATCCTTTTTCTTATTCCGGTAGAAATTAGGAACCAAATCCTCAATAGGTTTTCCATCCGCATAAATGGTGAGCTGGTAATAATGAACAGGCCCCGGAAGCAGTTCTTTAACTTGATTATAAATGTTTTCTACAGTTTCCAGACGGAAAGGCTGATAGGCGAAACTCTCCGATGCATAGATTGCAATCGTCTTGCGATCATAATTTATATCGAAACTGTTCAGTTTAGGAGTGCTGATTTTGGCTGTTGCGGTATATTTGTTGAAGTAATCCGTCAGCCGTTCTTTTACATTTCTTTCAATATCTTGAGCGAAAAGAAAATTAGCACTTACAGTAAGGCATAGAAGAAACACTATTATCTTTTTCATTATTCAATGCTTTTGTTCTCATTTTCACCACAGAGGAAAGGAGAACACGGAGGGCAAATCTATGAAGCGATATAAAAATGGTTGTTCATAATAACTCTGTGTCCTCCTTTCCTCTGTGGTGAATTATCCCCGCAAAAATAACAAAAAAAGAGCGAGAAGTATCGAAACTTCCCACTCTTCTTTCATTGTTTTATATTCTCTTAATTAAGAATATTATTCTTATAAAGGAACGTATTCTACAAATGCTTCCATTGCTTCGTAAGAAGCCAGTCCTAACTTATCATACAAAGTAGCTGTGCCACGGTTACGGTCTTCACTACGTTGCCAGAACAAACGTTCGTCATTACCCAGGAACGGAGCGCTTTCCATCTGCGACTGATGTTTCAGGATAGAGTTACGTTTTGCACGAAGTTCTTCCGGACTGATCGGCACTGCCATTTCAATATTTTCGATTTCCCATTCAGCCCACGCACCACGGTACATCCAGATACGGCAGTCTTTCAGCCATTTGGCACCTTCTTCTTTTTCAAGATCAACGGCTGCGAATACGGCGTCCGTACATACACGGTGTGTTCCGTGCGGGTCGGCCAAGTCACCTGCAACGAAAATCTGATGAGGTTTCACTTCACGAAGCAAGTTACGTACGATTTCCACGTCTGCTTCACTGATCGGGTTTTTCTGAATCTTACCTGTTTCATAGAACGGCAAGTCTAGGAAGTGGCATCGTTCCAATGGTATATTGTTATAAGTACAGGCCGTACGGGCTTCACCACGACGAATCAGACCTTTGATAGTCAGAATGTCACGACTGTCCATATCACCATCTTTCTTCTCTTTCAAGAAATTACGTATTTCTGCATATTTCTCATTGATAACCTGATCTGCGCTGTTATTGAAGAGTTGGTTGAATCCGTTGATGAAATGCATGAAACGAACTACTTCTTCGTCGCCAACGGCGATATTGCCGGAAGTTTCGTAAGCTACGTGTACTTCATGTTTCTGCTCTACCAAACGACGAAGCGTACCACCCATCGAAATAACGTCATCATCCGGATGCGGAGAGAAAATGATTACACGTTTCGGATACGGTTTTGCACGTTCCGGACGGTAGGTGTCATCAGCATTAGGTTTGCCACCCGGCCATCCGGTAATGGTGTGCTGTAAATCATTGAAGATTTTGATGTTTACATTGTACGCAGAACCGTAAAGTGCCAGAAGTTCACTCAAACCGTTTTCGTTATAGTCTTTATTTGTCAACTTCAGAATCGGTTTGCCGGTCAACTGACACAACCAAACGATGGCACTACGGATTAGTTTATCATTCCATTCGCAAGAAGTTACCAGCCACGGACGTTGGATACGTGTTAAGTTCATAGCTGCTGAAAGATCAAGAGCTACATGCGCGTTGTTGTGAGTTTGCAGATAAGAAGCCGGAATAGTGTCAGTGATCGCACCTTCCACACATTCTTTAATCATAGCTGCTTTGTTTTCCCCCCATGCAAGCAGATAAACCTTCTTTGCGCCAAGGATAGTGGATACACCCATTGTAATAGAACTGATCGGCGTATTATCCAGCGTTCCGAAAATCTTGGATGCTTCGTTGCGTGATGCATTATCCAACAAAATCAGACGAGTGGTAGAATTCAGTCGGGAACCCGGTTCGTTGAACGCGATGTTACCTACACGGCCAATGCCCAACAAGGCAATATCAATACCTCCGAAGCTTTCAATGCGTTGTTCGTACAGACGGCAATATTCGAAGATGGTATCTTTGGGAATGCTTCCGTCGGGAGTGAATATATTCTGTTTGTCAATATCGATGTGATCCAATAACATACTCTTCAAAGCGTTGAAGTTGCTGTTGATTGCATCGGGAGCCAACGGATAATATTCATACATATTAAATACGATCACATTGCGGAAGCTAAGACCTTCTTCCTTATGCATGCGGATGAGTTCGGTATATACGTGGCTGGGCGAATCACCTCCGGGGAGTGCCAATACGCAGAAGCGTCCTGCTTTTTGTTTTTCGCGGATGGTCTGTGCTATTTCGCGAGCAATATAGTTAGCACCTTCTTCTACGGATTCGTAGATGTCCGTAGGGATTTTTTCGAGTCTTGTCAAGACTGATTTTTCAAATGCATTCTCCGGTCTGTAGTATCTGGGGGAGACCCTGTGGAGAGTGATTTGAGAACTAAGATTTGTTTTCATAAAGTTGTTAATTAAGTTATGTAAGATTAGAGTCCTTACGACTGTATTTTCACGACAAAGATACAAAAGAAGTCTATATAATTAACTACCGAATTCTAGGTATTGTTGCTACATGAATCTGTTTTTAACATTTGTTATTTGGCAAATGTTATAGATGGAATTCGTCTGCATCTTTCCATACCGGGAACTTCTCTCTGAATTGGTTGAGAGCAGTGAGATTTACACTGACAGTCGTTATTCCTTCCTTTTCATCTGGAATTGAGCCGATTTCTTCTCCGAAAGCGGAGTAGACTTTACTTCCTCCATTATATGAAAGTTGGTACCCGTCTGTACCTACTCTGTTGACACCGCATACATAGCATTGATTTTCTAAAGCGCGTGCCCGGAGTAGAGTATCCCAAACCAGACGGCGGGGGATAGGCCAGTTGGCTACATATATTAAAAGGTCGTACTCGTTGCCTACGTTTCGGCTCCATACAGGGAAACGAAGGTCATAGCAAACCAGCAGGCAGATATTCCATCCATGATAGGGGATGATGAGTCGTTTATCACCGGCCGAAAAGTGTTCAGCTTCCCGTCCCATACGAAACAGATGTCGTTTGTCATAATAGAACTCTTCTCCTTCCGGCGTCAGAAAGAACGCACGGTTATAAAACTGTTCGTTCTCTGTTGCTATATAGCTTCCGCAAATGGCTAGCTGGAATTTGGCGGCCCATTGTTTGAGTGTTGTAATGGTTTCCCCGGAATTTGGCTCTGCCAGTATTTTACTCTGCATACTGAATCCGGTAGAAAACATCTCCGGTAAAACAACAATCTCCGTTATTCCACGAAGACTTTGCAGCTTTTCGTGGAGCAAACGGAGATTTTCTTGTTTATTTTCCCAAACAATATCGGTTTGTATGATAGAAATACGGATAGACTCCATGATAACTAAGTATTATACTTAATACCTGATACTTAAATCATATTTCTCCAAGAGCGAAATTCTCCGGATGTTTTCCTTTGAAATCCTTGAAGTAAAGTTTGATTTCTTTCATGTCCTTATTAATATCTCCTGACGGCATGATGGCTTTCGTTGCAGAGATTGTTTTCTTGCTGTAATCAATACCAATCAGCACGATAGGAACCTGGGCTTTCAAGGCTATAAAATAAAAGCCTTTTTTCCAGTTTGGATTCGCTTTGCGGGTTCCCTCGGGAGTGATAGCCAAATTAAACTTTTTATATTCAGCAAAATTATGAACCATCTGATCTACTAGCGACGTTTTTCGACCGCGATCAACGGGAATTCCGCCAACTGCTCTGAAAAAAACGCCAAGCGGAAAGAAAAACCATTCTTTTTTCATCATGAAACTTGTCTTACGGCCTATAGCACCATAAAATAGTTTTCCAATAAATAAATCAAGGTTTGTTGTGTGTGGAGCGGCACATATCACGCATTTATCATAATTAGGTACCGTAACGTTTGTCTTCCACCCTAACAGGCGGTAATAGATAAAGCTATAAATTGCTTTTTTCATTTCTGCTTTTAGTTCAATTTTCCGATAGCTTCAATAATCTCGTTAATCTTTGCATTAAAGTCTGCACGGAATTTCTTATAAAAACCTTTCACGTTGCCCGGTTCTGTGTGGCTGATACGAGTAACAAACTCATCCTGCATTTTCAGTACCTCTGCCATCAGTTCATCAGCTTTCGCTTTGTTCGTACTGGGGATGAACATGCTGTTGATTAAACACTCGGTGAATAATTCTCCTGCGATATAGTTTACGTTCTTTTTGAGTTCTCTTCTACTTGCCATAATCTTTATATTTAATGGTGAATAATAAAAAAATACTTGCGGTAAAGATAGGCACTTTCTTTGATTTGGGCGAATAATGGCGGGAAAAAATGAAAAGTAAGAGGCTTTTAATATCTTTTATATGTATATAAACAAAAGCCGGTTAACTGCTTAAAACAGTTGACCGGCTTTGACTACAAAATTACTTTCCTAACAAAGTTATCTAACTTACTGTGGAGTCCCAAAAGCTGCAAACTCGTAAATACCATCTGCCCACATGGCAGAATTGCCTTTATGTACATTCACAACACCGTATACTCTCAAACGCAAATATCTGTAAGATGCAGGATCTTCAATGTTTAAGATCAGAAATCCTACTTGCCAGTTTTGTCTACCATCCACAAGCATTTTATAACTCTTTCCATCTGTACTTCCTTCAATCGTATATTTGTAGGCAGCTTCAGAACCATTGACCAGTCTTGTAGAAAGGTTAATCTCTGAAATACGAGCATTCTTCTGCATGTCTACAGCTAATATATAAGGAGTACCTGTTGCTGCATTAGAACTTTTCTGAAAAAAGGCTGACGATTCCAAGGAGGCTCCGTCGGTTATGCAATCTGCCTTAGCTCCTTTTGCTCCGGAAACAGTAGACGTAGCAGGAGAATTTAATGTTAGATTTTTGCCATTCTGCACCGGAATGATACCGTATTTATCATTAAATTCCAGATATCTGTAATAATCCATCGACGCGTATCCCTGATTGAAGGCAGCGATGGATATTCTTGGGAAATTACCATCCGGGGTCTTATGTTCCCGTTGTGCTCCCCAATGATAACTCCATACTCCGCAACTTGTTCCCACCATACTAATTCTGTTGAATTGTGCATCAAAAGTGGAGTTATTGCCAATCTCTCTCATGGGTGTCCATTCACCGCCTAAATCGGTAGTAGCTGTATATACAGTTTGACTCGGATACCATCCTGAAGCCTTTGAACTGAAGAAATAATACTCTCCATCTTTTTTGATGATGGCGGGTGTCTCTCTGTGTAACCCTTTACATATTGTATTTACTAATGAAACAGGTTTGGTCCAGGAATTATCCAATTTATAGATATTTATATCACTATTCATATTGGTAGCGGAAAGAAGATACGCCGTATTGTCATCGTCAATGAAAAGTGACTGATCTCTGGACTCATGTCCTAATGGCCGCTCCATTGTACCTACTTCAAGCTTGCCTTTAGGAGTAATCTGTGCCAAATAGATTTTGGCTGCACTGTATCCTTCTTCATCTTCGTAATGTGCGGATAGTATGACTTTACCCGTCTTGGGATTATGCCGGAAAGCAATACCTTCAAAATTTACATTTGGATAAAAAGCCAGTTCACGAGGAGTACTCCAACTTCCGTCAAGTCCTGTTGGGGAATAACTTTCAGAGGCCATCCAACCTTTAAGTGATTGTCCATCCACATTCTTTTCTGTATTTTCTATCTTGTAGGAATAGTAGAGATTGCCAATTTTCATTCCTTGAGGTTTATTTGTAGAACCTTTACTAATGTACTTTCCATTCAGATTATCGTAAACCTCGACTTCACCGACTGGTGTAAATGTAGTAGCTTGTTGGGAAATTGCTGTTCCCACTTTCTTTCCGTCTTTAAACGCTTCTACGTGATACGTAAAAGTTTTGCCAACTGCCAGATCATAATCATCGTACGTATTCCCTTTAGCTTCTCCAATAAATTCTCCGTCCCGATATACTTTGTAAAGATCGGCATCTTCCCGTTGCATCCAGTTCAACTTTACATTTCTGGCCTCTTTTTCGCCTGCGAGTTTAAAAGTTGTGGCCGTTATTGCCCAAGTTTCGGTAGTCTCTCCTGTTTTTGTATCTTCCGGTTGTGCTGCAAAAGAGGAAAATACCGGCAACCCACATAAACATATGAATATAAATGCAAGATAAAGCTTCTTTTGTTGACTTCTAATGTTCATAATACAACTATTTAGTTACTATTTGAAATATGGATAAAAAGCTATTTAGCTCCCATCAGTTTTAGATTGTTGGCTCTGTAGGTAGCTGAAAACAAATCGGCTTCCTTGTATTTGTACTTACTTGAATCGAAATATACAGCAAAATCCTGCATTAGTTTTTTTGAATATTCAGTGAGATACAGGTTGGTTCCGTTGAATGTATTCGAGCCGGAAACGGTAATATACTTTTTATCTTTGACATTCTGTATCTGATAATAACCATCTTCCTGCAGATTGAACATCCAACATTGGGTATCGTCTTTCTTTTCAGAATTCAGTCGTAAAGTGCCAAATAGTGACTCCAGGAACTTCCCGGTTTTTATATCCTTTAATTTGTATACATTGGGAGTTCCCGTTTTGATAAACTCGAAATTCAAATTAATATCATCATCGTCATCTGCTATGGTGAATCCATTGGTGGGCTTTGATACCAGGCGGTCAGATATTTTTTCCAATAAAGAATAGATATTCCCGGAAATAATACTTTCTGCCCGTTTGTAACGATACATAGTGTTGAATACACTCAAATCCCATGCATCATACCATTTTACAACCGGGTATCCTGAACGCATGCTGATAGGTAACCATACAAAATGAGATTTTCCCGGATCATTCCGGTTCCAACGATCCCCCATGTAGATAAATGCTTTATCTTTATCAGGCAGTTGGAAGACGTAGTTGCTTTGTGAGTTGTAGGTTACTTGTTTCAGTTTATCAACTGCAAAATTCACTCCCGTGGTCCATTCTCCTAAGATATTATAGGTATAGGCAGATCTTCCCGGATTCGGGTCCCATCCTGTACAACCGGAAAACAATCCATAATATACATCACCTACCTTAAAGATAGAGGCTGCTTCGTATTTAAGTTCATTCAGAATCTTGATTTCGGTGGGAGTAGGTTCCAAAAAATCATCTCTCAGCAAAGCTATATTAGTATTTGTGTTCATGTCGGTAGAACAGAAATGATACGCTTTGCCATCTGTATCTACAAATAAAGTCTGGTCGCGTGATTCGTTTTTATTAGGACGAAATGTTTTATATAGCGTGTATGGACCTTCTATTTTATCACTGGTTGCTACACAGACCCGTGCTGCACTGTAATCACTATTACTACTTTCCCAATGACTCCACATTACCCATTTATTAGTTTTGGGGTTGAAGATAACTTTGGGGCGTTCGAACAGGCGGCCGTGAGAGATATCGTTTAAATCTTCTTTGGCTTCTCCAGTCGTTTTCAAAGAAAGGCCGAGACGTTTCCAGTTGTACAAGTCTTTAGATTGATAACAACTCACTCCGTTTGACACAAATCCGGTACGGTCTTCTCCGAACCAATAGTAAGTGCCTTTATTAAATACCACACATCCACCATGGGCATTGATTTGTTCTCCATTCACATCATTCCACAAAACACCCGGACTTATCTGGGTGTTCTGTGAAAAAACGGACACACATGAGAATATAAAGCAGATAAATAAGATATTTCTCATAATTTATTCTTCGATGTTGATAGTTATTTCAGGTTGTGCGGGTGCATAAGCACCAGATTCATCTATAGTGAAATATTCCACATTAGCTGTATTATCCATAAAACCGAATTTAGGGGAATATATGCATGATACACCAGTCAATTTGGTATTATCTACACGGATAGATCCGATGTCATTTCCCCATCCGCCACGTCCTACGCTGAAGATTACTCGTATTTGTTTGCAATCGGGTGATGTGGTATAGTCCATAGAGTAAGTTTCCCAGTCTTTGCTTGCTATTTCTGTGACAATTCTCTTCTCCGTGTCCTGTACCTCTTCAATAGTCATCTTTCCGGTAAGTGTACCTTCTTTTTCAGCAATACCTCCTTTCAGTAAAGCTGATAAAGTGTATGTTTCATTAGGAGCGACATTTACTACTTGTGCCAGAGTACCGTCACTCCATCCGCTTGCCCATTTGTAAGGTCTGATTTCAAAAACATGGTTATCAATATCCTGCTCATTATCCAGTTCTTCGGGGAGAATGTACTGCTCCGAATTCCAACGGTCATTGACAACAACGTCCCATCCTTCGATATGAGTCGTTAGCTTACTGTCAGGATCCACTTCAAATTCTCCCTCAAATCCCGGATTCTTCAAAAGATTCTCTACCGGTTCACCGATTCCGGCAGTAAAGTAAGGTTGTGGAGCATAATCCTTGATGCGTACAGAATCTACGGGAACTCCATCTCTGAAGATGAAAGCACGATTATCGGGAGTTATGGCAAAACGGTAAGTATGAGCCTGTCCGTCGTTATTGTAAAACTTGCCTTTTCCACCTTCTTTTCCGCTAGTGGCTGGATTACTAATAGCTTTCTGGTAGTTATTGTATATGCCTATCTCGGAAGAATTAAAATACGCTTTGAATCCGTATCCTTTTTCATTAACGAAATAAGGATAAAAGTTCTGTTCCGTATCATCGGTTTTTATTCTGAATTCGATAGTGTATCCTTTAGAACCTGGGGTAAATGGTTTCGTAAATTCTGAATCTTTTCCGCCTTTATAAGTTGGCGACTTAGAAATGTCCTTTACGGGAAGTGCGGTACCATATCCTTTTACTTTCACATACGAACGTGTGTCTCCACTTCTTAATACAAGTTTACCTTCAGTCAGAATCTTCGTACTATTCAAAGTTACAGTTACTTTTTGTTTTCCCGTATTAGCCGGTATCACGGCAGGAGATACAGTGAAGCCATTAGGTGCAGTTATTTTAATTTCTTTTCCAGGTAAAGCCGCAGAATTAACAAAAAGTGAGACAGATTCATTGGTTCCATTAATGGTTAATTGCGGCAAGTTGGTGTCTACGGACACTTCTTCCGTATCCTTTTTGTCGTCCTTGGGTAGAGCTGCGTAAGTTGCCGTTACACTGGTCGTCAATAACACCATCGATAAGAACATGATTTTTACATACTTCTTTTTCATGATATTGAAATGTTTGATAAATTAGTTATTCAGTAATTAATTGTTTCTGATTGCAAATTTGATGAAAGATATTCAGATAAGAGTTCTATTATAATTCAAATACGTTTGATTTTAAATAATGTGTTTCGCAAGGGATAAGAATCGTTCAGTAAGGTTCAAAAATCATTCATATATGCTTTCTCTAGTGGATGGTTAACACATTTTAAAATCTTAGTCTGCTATTACAGCTAAATTTTGTTTTAATATTGCATTAGAAAACGAATCTAAATATTCAATACTATTATGAACTATACAATTCGATATTATATACTATTCTTTCTTCTTCCTGTTTTTTCATGTGTTTTTGCTCAACAGATGTCCGTGACCACCTTGCCATTGAATAATTATTTGCCTTCCAGTTCTGTTCTGCGTGTTCACTGTGATAAGGAAGGTTTTTTGTGGTTGGGAACAAAAGATGGATTGTGCCGCTATGATGCTTATCGCATACAGACTTTCCGTTCCGGTCTAAAGACGCCGAATTTATTGACAAACAATGAAATTACCTGCATTGCAGAAGATGATAAGGGATTTTTGTACATAGGCACTAAAAAAGGTCTGAATATACTGAATAAACAAACTTATCAGATAATCCCAGTTGAACATAACGATCTTAAAGATCAGGAAATCCGGACAATGATAGTCGACAGTAAAGGATGGCTTTGGATAGGTACACTAACTTCTGTTTTTCGTTGTTCCAGTGATTTTTCTTTTTGCAAAAAGTATGATGCATCTTTGCCCGTTACCAGCGTAAATTCTATTTATGAAGATTTGGATAAGAATATTTGGGTTACCTTGTGGCAAAGAGGACTTCATAAATATGATTCAGAGAAAGATTCATTCGTAAGCCTGCCTAAAATAGGACTCTGGGATAATCCGTTTAAAGTATTTCAGGATTACAAGAGACAACATTGGGTGCTGACTTGGGAAAGTGGTATATATCTGTTTTATCCCGAAGAGAAGCAGGAAATGATGTATAATCATGTTATTGTAGAGAATGAGAACAAATGGGATGAGAGTGGCTGTTTTAGCATTGTTCAGGACGATAAGTATGGATATATCTGGATTGTGTCTACGCAAGGACTTTATGCGCTTCAGAAACGTCCGGGAGATATGGTTAGTAATGTTGATATTTCCCATATATCCTCTAAGTTGAATAATATTTTTAGTGAGATAGTAAAAGATGCATTTGGCAACCTGTGGATTGCTGCTTTTAATGAAGGAGTGTCTATGATTGATCTGAATAAGCCCTTTGTTCAGAACAACTCACTTCCAACTATTCGAAAAAAGACAGGATTTAATGCTAATGTGAAAAATATATACGAAGATGAAGATGGTGATTTGTGGATTAATCAAAACCGTTGGGGAGTAGGGATTCTTAAACCCAATTCAACAGATATCCAGTTTCATACGGATATCCCTTCACTCAAAGGAATATCAAATTTGAAAAATATAAGTTGTATAGCACCTGTTTCTTCTCTTCATGAAGTTTGGTTAGGAACTGAATATGATTCTGAAATTTATAGGGTGAAGAAAGAAAAGGGTAAAATGCAATTACTCGGAATTTTGGATTTAAAGAAATGTATGACAGAGAATCCGGGAGATCCATATTTGTTCTATGAAGATAGTAAACGTAACTTTTGGATTATAACTACCGCTGGCATATTGGTAAAACCTGTAGGAAAGAAAGATATTCAAGATACGCATATCGTATTGAAAGATATAACTGGAATTGGAGAGGGTAAAGACACTACCCTATGGATCAGCACCAAAAAGCAGGGCGTATATACCGCTGTGATTCCTCCTCAATTAAAGTTCGAGAAATCAAGCTTAAAGAATCTGACTTCCGAGACGAATGGTTTGATGAGTAATAATATCACTGCCATTTGTGTAGATGATAAAGGATTAATATGGTTAGGCAGTGAAGAAGGCAGTATCTTTACTTATGATTCTCAAAAGAAGAAAGTAACAGATTTGTCGAATGTGTTTGATATGCTCGAAGAAAGTATCTTCAATATTGTAACTGATCGGTTAGGACATATATGGATTTCTACTAACAAACGTATTATAGAATATGAACCGAAAAATGGAGGTATCATGGACTATTCTACTATGGATGATATATTAGTGAATTCCTTTATGCCGAATTCCTACTTTATAAGCCGTTCAGGTAGAATGCTTTATGGTGGTAATCGGGGGATCACAGCATTTACTCCTTATGAACGTTTATCTGAACATCCCCAGAATATCAAGACAATGATAGCAGATGTGAAAATTGACGGAATGTCTGCCCTTTTGGAGAAGAACAATAATCGTTTTGATTTGAGTAATCAGAGTATAATACTGAATTCTGGAGATAAAAATATCGAAATAGATTTTTCCTCTTTGAATTATGCTTTCCCGGATAAGATAAAATACGCCTATAAAATGGAAGGAGTAGATGATAACTGGGTTTATGTCAAAGGTGACCGGCAATTTGCTTTTTACAATCAGCTACCCAAGGGAAAACGGACTTTTTATCTGAAAGCGACAGATGTGAATGGTTTATGGAGTGAGTATATATCTAAAATTTCGGTATATAAACAACCTGCTTTTTATGAAACATGGTGGGCATATACACTGTATGCCGTCTTTATAATTATATGCATTTATCTTTTTTATCGAAGAATGCAAAAGCGCATGCAATTGCGGCATGAACTAAAAATCGCACAGATAGACAGGGAGAAATCAGAAGAATTGGTACAAACGAAATTGCGCTATTTTACGAATATCTCTCATGACCTGCTGACTCCTCTTACTATTATCACCTGTTTGGTTGATGATGCCGAACTGATTAGTGGAGAGCGGATTCCGCAATTGAATATGATTCGGTCGAATGTAAATAAACTGAAGCGTCTACTACAACAGATTCTTGATTTCCGTAAGGTAGAAAGTGGAAATATGAAATTATCACTATCTCAAGGTGATATTATTCCGTTTGTATCAGATGTTTGCAGTGTGAATTTTGCACCTTTAATGAAGAAGAAAAAGCAGACTTTTGTGTTTTCGGTTGAAGAGGAAACACTGATAGCCTGTTTTGATGCGGATAAAGTAGATAAGATTGTGTCTAATCTTTTATCTAATGCCTGCAAACATACGGATGCCGGTGGTGAGATAAAACTGATGATGAAATCCTATCAGGTTTCCGGGCATCGTCGTCTATGTATTCAAGTGTCGGATACAGGTGAGGGTATTGCTTCAGAAGAGTTGGAAAATATTTTTGCCAGGTTCTATACAGCCCATAAGAAAGATGGAAGCGAGTCCAACGGCATAGGACTGTCATTGACAAAAGACTTGGTAGAACTACATCACGGCAGTATTAAAGTAGAAAGTGAATTGGGCAAAGGAAGCATTTTTACTGTAGATTTTCCTATTGATAAGGATAGTTACAAAGAAAATGAGTTTGCCGTAGAGAAAGTGAAAGAAAAGAAAGACGAAGTCATATTAGATGGTGTGGATTTGGATGAATCTGAAGAAACAGAGATGGGTACACATCAAACCAATGAACATCATTTGTTATTGGTGGAGGATAATGAAGAATTATTATATCTCATGAAACGGATTCTATCCCGGAATTATCATGTACTGATCGCGAAGAACGGAATCGAAGCTTTAGAAATAGTGAAGGAGAATGAAATAGATATAGTCATCAGTGACGTGATGATGCCCGAAATGGATGGCTTGGAATTATGCCGGAATTTAAAGTCCGATTTAGAAACCAGCCATATTTCGGTGATCTTATTGACTGCAAAAAATACGGTGGAAGATAGGGTTGAATGTTATAATGCCGGAGCTGATGGATATATTGCAAAACCTTTCGAATTAAAAATACTCGAAGCGCGTATTAATAATTTTATAAACCATAAACGCAGCAAACAGGAAGAATTCCGTTCCAATGCAGATGCGCAGATTGATGCGTTGGAAACCTCGGTCGTCGATAAAGAATTCTTTGATAAAGTATTTTCCGTGGTTGAAACGAATATTTCCGAAGGTGATTTTGGTGTTGTTCAACTGGCAGATGCGTTAGCGGTCTCCAAATCTTCCCTTTATAGAAAGATGAAAGTTGCTACAGGATTATCCCCGATTGAGTTTATTCGGAATATTAGATTAAAGCACGGCAGCCAGTTGCTGAAAAACAGGTCCATATCAGTAGCAGAGGTTGCCTATGAATGTGGATTTTCTAACCCTAAATATTTTGCTATTTGTTTTAAGGATGAATTTGGGGTGACTCCGAAAGAATATCAGAAAACATTAAAATGAAAAGAATAATCTCTTCAAACATTTTCTCTAAGTGATTATGCGCTGAATTTGAACCCATTTGGTTGATTTCAGTACCTCTGTTTTTAAAAAAAGGATCACTTTTGTCTTTCAATAAGCGAGTCTTAATTTAAATTTCTATATAAATGAAAAACAGAATTTTTATGCTAATCATTTGTCTGGCTTTAGTTTCTTCAGGGAATGCAGCACGACTTATGAATGAAAATCCATTGATTATTTCTACAACAGAAGACTTGGTTGCTTTTGCTAAATCAGTGAATGGGGGAGACTCTTTTCGAGGTAAAACGGTGAAATTGTCTGCGGACATTTGGCTAAATGACACGACAGGTTGGAAAAAATGGGATCGACAAACTAAATTAAAGTCCTGGACTCCGATTGGTACATCGCAAATTCCTTTTGAAGGTACTTTTGATGGAGACGGACACTATATTGCCGGACTGTTTATGAAAGCCGGTTCCGAAACTTTCTGCCAAGGTCTTTTTGGCTTTTTGAGGAGAGCAGTAGTAAAGAATACCCGTATTTGTTTTTCCCACATTATTGCCTATAATTATGTAGGTGCTTTGGCCGGTCATATTTCTTTTAATACTCAAATCTTGAATTGTTCAAACGAGAGCATTGTAGAAAACGACCGTAATTTTTCCGGAGGGCTGATAGGTTTTTCTTCCGGGCAAAACCGTATCATCGGATGTCGTAATTACGGTAGAGTGTACGGTCATCGTTGTGTAGGAGGAATTGTGGGCTATTTTGAAGGCGGGTCTATCTACAATTCCTTTAATAGAGGAGATATTGTCGGACGTTACGAGCATGTAGGCGGTATTATAGGTGAATTTTCCGAACCTTATCAAAAGTCAGTTAAAGACACGGAATTGAAAGAACTTCCCAATGACACTGTAGCCAATTGTTACAATACAGGAACAATAATGGCAAGAGATGTAGCCGGGGGTATTGCCGGACATATTAATCTACATTCTATTCAAGTCTCCACATGGAAGGTGGTTTTTGCCAATAATTATAGTGCCGGGAAAATCCATACCATATATCCTGTTGTGACTGACGGACTCGTAGGTGTATATGCTTATTTTGCTGATCCTGATAATTTGATTATACCATCCGTTGACCGTATCAACCGGGATGGTGCTGCATGTTATTGGAGTGAAGAATCCTGCAAAATGAACACACTTAGGAAGCCACGTTTCGAAGGAAACAAACTTCGCACGGATTCTTGGAATAAAATAATGTACGGGACAATGAAAATACCTGATTCTTTCAGATATTTCAGTGCGGATGAGATGAAGCAGCAGTCATTTGTCGATTTGCTTAATAAGTGGGTAGACAAGAAAGAAGTCTTTTCTCGATGGAGTCTGGATAAAAAAAATGTAAATAGTGGATTTCCTGTTTTTATAAACTAAAACAACACATACACACAAGTCATGACGAAAAATAATATTCTATTGATATTAATTCTGCTTGTAATCGGAGCAGTGAAGGGATATGGACAAACCGGAAAGTTTGATAAGGATTCATTGACGAGTCGTTTCCTATCTCAATTAAGTATATTTCCACAAGAAAAAGTCTATTTACATACAGATAAAGGAACCTATTTGGCAGGCGATACTTTGTGGTTCCGGTCTTATATCGTAGATGCTGCATTGCACAAGCCTTTATGTGATAAATATATATATGTAGAGTTGGTAAATCCGCTGGATTCTATAATATCACAGGCACTGGTACGTTCGGATAATGGAATCTATCAAGGTTATTTGTCTTTGGCTCGTGAACTGGCCGATGGAGAATATACACTGCGTGCTTATTCCCGTTATATGCTGAAAAATGCAAATGAATGTATTTTCAGACGTCCCATTCGGATAGTGACTGTTTCCTGGAATAGAGTAGGTATGAAGTCTCTTTCCCATAACAATTCCAAAACGCCAGATCTGGCACTCACATTCACAACAGGAGATAAGCTGATGATGCTTAGTCAGGCAGAGATGTCGACAAAGAATAGGTCGGATCTTTCATTGAAACTGTCTGATATAAAAAATGGGTTTACGATAGAATGGGACAAAAATGATTGGAAAGGAAATACATCCTGGCTTTTGTCCATGAAAGATACTGATGATAATGTGTATCGTCGTTATCTGCCGGTGAGTACCCGGAATGAAGATTATGATGTAACATTCTATCCTGAAGGAGGCTACCTGTTAAACGGACAAGATTGCCGCATTGCTTTTAAAGCGATGGGGCATACGGGAAATGCGGCGGATATCAGTTTGGATATCGTGGATGAAACCGGAGAGGTCGTTTCTTCGGCTCGTACACTTCATGAAGGAATGGGACTGTTTGTTTTGACTCCCGAAGCGGGTAAATCTTATATAGCTAAATGTGAGGATGAGTTCGGACGGAATAAAACATTCAAACTGCCAGCTGTTGATACAAAGGCTTTATATGGCTTGAGAGTTGATACACAACGTGAAAATTTTCACATCTCTTTATTATCTGTTGCAGACGTGTCTGTGGAACCTCTTTATTTAGTAGCTCACGTTCGTGGAATCATTATAGCATCGGAAGAATGGAAAGAATCTCAAAAGAAATTCCTGTTCCCCAAGCAATATTTCCCCGCGGGTGTCGTGCAGTTTGTACTGCTGAACAAAGATGGAAAAGTTTTGAGTGAGCGTTTGGCATTTTCTGATTCCTATTTTTCTACAGTCTGTAATCTGTCAGTCAATGGATCTCTCACACAGAAAAGGGAGGCCGTATCGGTGAACGTTGGCCTTCTGAATGCTGATAGTCAACCTTTGAAAGGGAATTATTCCGTATCAGTGATCGACAGTAAATTTGCGGCAGCCGATTCCAGTATCAGCATCCTTTCTCATTTATTGCTGACATCCGAACTAAAGGGGATTATACAGTCACCCGGATTTTATTTCAAGAAAGAAAGTTCGGCGACTCGAAACAGTCTGGATTTGCTTATGATGACACAAGGTTGGCGGCGGTATGAATTACCCGAAGTCATTCTGGGGAAATATAAAACGCCCGCATTGGAAAAACATTCTGAAATGGCAATACAAGGACGTGCCGTAACAGCCGGAGGACTTTTAACAAAGTCGAATGATGAACATATGGTTTCTATTTCGGGAACAGGTAGCCTGAAAGGTTTTCAGCAGTACACCTCTACCGATAAGAACGGTTACTTCTGCTTTGACAGTATTGCTTATGTCGATGGAAGTGGCTTCCACATCAGTGCAGTACAGTTGAAAGCCAAAAGAACAGGGAAGATTGAACTGTTTGACTGGGAATCTCCCAAAGATTTACCGCTTTATCCGCAACTCCCGTTGGAGGATGATTCTGTACGTAATGTACAGAAAGCAGATGTGGAGATGATGACCCGCTTGGACAATTTGCATTTCATGTTGCAGGATATTATTGTCAGAGCGCCGATGTGGGGAAGTCGTGATTATCGTGTGTTTACAGACAGAGAAATGGTACGCTATAAAGATATGCGCACTCTGTTAAAATCGCAGGGATTGACTATTTCTACCCTGGCAGAGGAGCCGGAAGATATACGGACACGGCTAAAAGCAGATGAAACACTAGCGGTCAGAGATACATCGTCACTAAGTGGATATGAGTCGGATGCGGTGGAAAGTAAGTCTTCACGCTCGTCGGATATGGTAGAAGAAATGATATATTACGGTAATCAACGGATATTATTATTTGTAGACGATAATTTTTGTAAACCGGATATTCTGGTGAGTTGGATTAACCCCGGTGATGTGGAGAGTATGACATTGGTTAAAGACGTTGACCGGGACCGGGCAAATGCTCTGTTGCGTGGAACATTGAAATGGAGTGAAAAATATTATTTGAATACGGGTCGTGATTTATGCCATGCCTACTGTCGTATTCCTTTCAGCCAGGAAAAGATTGCCATATTGAACGTGACGACAAAAGACGGTTTTGACTCCCGTTGTTTAGGATGGTGGTCGAAGTATTATGATGATATCCAGCAAAGAAATATGCAGAATACCACATTCTATCCTTTAGGCTATCAAAAACCAGTCGAATTCTATTCACCTAAATATGATACGGCGGCAGGAAAGAATAATGAGATACCCGATTTGCGTACCACTCTTTATTGGAGTCCGAGATTGATAACAGATGAACAGGGTAATGCTGCCTTTTCGTTCTATACATCCGATCAGCCGGGGAATTATTTTCTGAATATAGAAGGAATAGCAGATAATGGTGAACTGGTTCATGTCATAAAACCGTTGATGCGTTGATGAAGAATGAATAAAAAGAATAAATATGATTGGAGCAAATAAAGTGGCTTGAATCATATTTATACCTTTTTGAATGATTTTTGGTCATATAGCGTCCAGAAACCGTCTGGTGCGTAAAATGCTTTAATTTTGAACCTTTCTGAATCAAAATAGAACATGTATTGAGAAAAATATGCTTTCATTTGCAGTGAGAGTTTTATGTTATGTATTAATATAATTATAATAATATCTTTAAAATCTAATCAACAGATGAAAAATGCAATAATTCGTTTTTGCGCTATTGTAGCTTTGTTGGGATTTGGAAGTGAAATTAGAGCTGCTCGGAGTGGCGGACATCTCTTTCTTCCAAATGATAGTATTTCCCCGGACGAGAATACGGGGCAAATGATGGAAAATACCGATCTTATTCGTGCAGCTCATGACACGAAGAAAAAAGCGGTGATTTATGCTTCTAAAGATACGCTCAATTTATGGGAGCTATCGCGTTCACCTTATATATCTCTGCAGCAATACTTGAAAGGTACGCTGCCTGGTGTATATGTTCAGGAAACGACAGGCGAACCGGGAACTATGCAGAATATGCTGATTCGTGGCTTGTCCACTCCGGTATTTTCAAAGGGGGATATGTCTTCTGCACAGCCGGTTGTTTTTCTCAATGGCATTCCATTGTTGACAAACGACGCTTATGTATATGGTATTAAAAATGCAGAAGTGAATCCTATCGGTACAGCTACCAATATTTTAGCTAGTCTGAACATGGATAATGTAGCTTCTATTGAGGTAGTGAAAGATGCGGCTCGATTGGCAAAGTTGGGACCATTGGCAGCTAACGGTGCTATTCTGGTGAATTTGAAAGATGGTTATTATGGTGGCAGCAATATGTTCATCCGTGCCAATGGCGGTATTGCCATTCCGCCATCAGAAATAAAAATGACCAATGCGGCCAACGATTACGCTTTTCGTATGCGCTTTACCGATCTATGTGCCACGAACGATCAACGTACTACTTATCTGAACAAGATGCCGGCATGGATGAAAGATTTCCGTGATATGAATTTCTTTGGAGAACCCGATTGGGCAAACGATTATTATAGTATGTCTCCTCTTTATAATTTCAGTGCTTCGATGGGAAGTGGCGGAAGCATGGCCAACTACATATTTATGTTAGGCTATACAGGTAATGATGGAGTAGCAGACAATACTAATTTTAATAAACTGACAGCGAGCTTTGCTCTAAACATGAATTTGACAGATCAATTGGGTGTTTCCTGTTTGTTGAATGTAGCACGTGTTTCTCGTAACGGCAATCGCAATATGCGCGATCGTTATGCCGAAATTGAATATCTGCCGGATTTGACAACTCCTTTGTCTTCCGTATCTTCAGTTTATCGTTCCTATCTTGACAATTATGAAGAATATAAGAAAGACGATAATTTGAATAACCTCTTAAATGGTTATTTAGGCGTGAACTATACATGGGGAGGATTACATGTAGATACCCGTTTGATGATGGATTATAATACGAATGTGCGTCATGTCTTTTGGCCAATGGGACTGATGGAATCCGTAAATTATGTATCTAATTATTCCGGGTACAACCGTCGTCTGATTTGGCAGTCAAGTGCAGATTATAAATTTGATATTCAGAAAACTCATTTCTTGAACATGGGAGCACAGGCGATCATCATGAAAAGCGTTCAACATTATAATTATGCACAAGCGTATGATGGAACAGATGACACCAAACCGTCTACCAATGGTGGTGGTTTCGTCTACATGAGACGTTTTGTCGATAAGATGAAAAACAACATGGTGAGCGCTCTTTTTTCAGTAGACTATAGATATAAAAATCTTTTTGACGCACAAGTCGTTTTTCGTGGAGATGGATCGTCCAATATACAGAAAGACAGTCGCTGGTTGTTTACTCCGGCGGCTAGTGCAAGTCTGAATTTAAAGAACCTACTATTGCAGGACCTGCCAAAAGTTTCAGAATTGGCTTTGCGCGGTTCATGGGCACGGATAGGTCGTTATCAGGATAACAATAGATTTGCAGCCGGTCCGCAGTACACTGGAGAAGAAATGACAAGTCTTGGTCAGCCGGTAACCTCTTCCTACTATGGATGGGCCACAGTAGCTCGTCCTTACAATACAGGTTGGATAGGATATGAATTAGGATGGCCTTATTCAGACAAATGGAATATAGGAGTGAATACTTCATTTTTCAACCAACGTCTTTCTTTAGAAGTGGAATATTATAATAATACGGATTGTGATTTGCTTACAACCATTCCTGTCAGTCGGGAATATGGATATGAGTATAAATATGCCAGTGGCATGAAGGTTCGCAACTCCGGTGTTGAAGTAACACTTTCGGGCAAGCCTTTCAATAATGCCAAAGGATTCTCATGGGATGCTTCCTTTTCACTGGCATACAATAAGAATGAATTGTTGCAATTGCCGGAGAATCTGAACGAACTGGTGATTGGAAATCGCAAATTGCAGGTGGGACATGCTATTGATCAGTTCTGGCTCTATCAGAACGAGGGTGTTTATGCTTCCGATGCCGATGTTCCTGTGAAAGACGGTAAGAAACTGTCTATGAGCTCTATCGAGTTTGCGAAAAACGATCCGAAATGGAAAGACCAGAATGGCGACAATGTGATTAATGATGATGATAAAGTATTGAAAGGTCATAGTCTGCCACCAGTAACAGGAAGTTTTGTAAATAACTTTAAGTTGGGACGTTTCGATTTGGGTATCAATTTGTTCTTTGCATTAGGACATGATGCCATTAACTATCGTTCCTCACAACGCTATAACTTCCTGACATTGGAAAACACACCATCACTCGAAAGTCTGCGCGAAATCTTCTTCTGGCAGAATACCAATGATAAAGACAATTATCCTTTGTACAACCAAATGAGTGGTCTCACACCTTATCGCGCCGAACAGGATTTGTTTTTGGAAAAGCTCTCTTATCTGAAACTTCGTTCGTTGACATTGGGATATACCATGCCCATTGGAAAGAAAGCATACAAAGGAGAAGGAAAGAAGAAAGATGCATCCAAGAAAAAGCTCAAAGACATCTATTTCTACGTTACAGGAAACAATTTGCTCACTTTCACCGGTTTCAGCGGAGATGATCCTGAACTGGTAGAGATGGACGGATATTACAGAGGTTATGGTCAGCCGCTTTCCCGTTCAGTCATTGTAGGGTTGAAGTTAAATTTTTAATCTAATACATAATTAAATATGAATCGATTATTGTACATACAAAGGATGATGAAGCTGTTGGTGCTGGCCGCTCCCTTACTTTTTTCGTCATGCAGTGATTTGTTGGAGAATGACAATGAATTCTTTCATGTCGCTACGCAGGAACAGCAATGGAATTCACTGACAGATACACGCTCCGCAATGTTCGGTGTCTACGGATTGATGCGAACAGCGTTGGGTGAGAATAATACTTTTTGGGCTACCGGCGATCTTCGGATGGGTGATTTCACCGTACGGACTCGTAGTGACCTGCAAGCTATCAGAGACAACAAACTGGACAGTCCTTTTGAAAATATAAAGAAAATATCCGATTGGACACGTTTTTATAAGGTAATCAATGCAGCTTGTCTTTTCATCGAAAAAGCCAAAGAAGTAGTGGAAAAAGATCCCGCTTATTCGGAAGTCAACTATACATACGATGCGGCACAAGTACGTGTAATTCGTGCTTTAGCCTACTTCTATATGGTCCGGATGTGGGGAGATGTACCTTTGATTACCTATTCTTATGATAATGGCAGTTTCCCGAAAGTGGCTCGTACAGATGCCGGGATCGTTTTAAATTATGTGATAAGCGAACTGCGTGAGGCAGCCAAACTGCTGCCGGAGCAATTGGGAGCTACATCAGACAAGTATTATGGGTTTGATGCTAATACGTGGAGAGGTGTGCTTTTGAATCGTTATTCCGCATATACGATTTTGGCGCATGTGGAAGCTTGGAGAGGCAATTATATCGATGCTGATATTTATTCTGCACAGGTGCTGGATAAAGTGCCGGATTTTATCAAGACCATAGAAGTTCTTACAACAACATCGAATCTGGTTAGCTCTAAAGGGATTTTTTATGATGATTATAATGCCGACTATCGTGCGGCCCGCCTGGTGTCTTTCAACTATAAATATACCAGCAATCAGATAAACGAGGTGGGAACTGACGGACATTTGGAATCATGGACATTGGCAGAACCCATTGTGCGGAAACAGTTACCCGATATTTATCTTTCCAAAGATACATTGGTAAATATGTTTATGTCAGGATATACTTCGGACAATCGGTTTGGGCTGAATGACCTTACTACTCCCGTCGCATATTATGAAAATTACATTACCGGTTTAAGTTTGGAATATCCGATCTTCTCAAAGATACAGGTCGTTACCGGTAGTGAAAATGGCTCGCATAACTTAGGAGTTTACAGTTCTTCTATCATCTTCTCCCGACTGACGGATATGCAGCTGTTGCGTGCCGAAGCATTAGTTATTCTCAATCGTGTGTCGGACGCCCTGTCGCTTTTGAACGAACTGCGTGATATGCGCAATCTACCGAGTCTCTCTTATGCGAAGAATTTGGATAGCGATCCTAAAAAATTATTGAAAGAGATATTTCAGGAGCGCCGTAGAGAACTGATAGGTGAAGGACACCGATGGTATGACCGTATCCGTGAAGCCCGTATTGTCGGAGACGACTGGGAAATGATGACGCTGATAAATAATGGAGGAATTTATTGGCCGGTGAGTGAAAACGTTATGCGGGAGAATCCGGCTATCGAACAAAATGATTATTGGAAACGATAAAAACTCAAGATACTATGAATAAGTTATTGACTATTACATGTAGCCTGGCAGTCTTAGCACTTTCTTCATGCACGGATTTTTCCGTAGCAGATGTCGATCTTTCAGGTTCGAAAGGGGTGGGAATGACCCGATATGACGGTACCATCTATGAATATTTGAAAGCAGGCGATCCTGAATTGGGACTTACTTTTGATTCGTTGATGTATTTTCTGGATTTGCCGGATGAAGAAGAGGACGCGTTAGGAATTCCGTTAGAACTGAATGAATTGCGTCGGGCTTTGAAAGATGAGACAGGACAATGTACATTGATGGCACTCCCGGATTCTTGTTTCAGAACAGCTTTAGAGTCATTGAACAGATATCGTAAATTGAACAAACTGCAACTCACTGCAGAAGATTTGGATGAAGATGCCGGTGAGAAAGAGTCATACGCTGTTGGTGAACTCACTTTAAAGAAATTGTGGAATTACCAAAAGAGACTTGAGGCGCCAGTGTTGGATAAGGAAGGAAATCCCATATATATCGATTATGAATATAAGTCACAAATGGATTCATTGCTATGTCGCTATATGGTACCGGGCTTGTATGATACTGAACAGTTGTCCACATCATCTTCTGTTGAAGGTCAGTTTGTTCAGGGACTCCATTCCTATCGCATGAGTCTGTTTTACAGAAGGCTGCCTGCCAGTGGATTTATCAATGGTGGTCCCAAAGACATTACTTTTTATGATATGGGCAATACGTTGGATAAAGACAAATGGGAACCCGCCAAAGTCTTGTGGACTGATATATATGCAAAGAACGGTGTGATTCATGTGATGGTTCCACAACATGAATTCGGATTTGACAAGTTTATTCATTACTTCAGAAATTTAGGCCATGAAAAATATTAAAGAAATAAAAAGACTGGGATGGATGGGTGCGTCGTCTGTCTTACTGCTGGTAGCGGGAACGAGTTGCATGGATAACTTTCTTCCTGAAGAGAAAGACGCTTTTGACCGCGATGTGAATTTTACGACAACGCTGTTTACTCCGACAATGGGGCATACGACATTCTATACGGGTATATTTAATAGTGCACAGTCAACATTGCCTTTGACTTGTGAAATAACGGATATGATGCACTATGATGGAACTCCGGCACCCGAACTGGAAGAGTATTATCCGGTGCGTGTATGGAAAAAACCATATTTGGGTACAGAGCAATCAATTGATGAGATTAATGCCAAACGGGGTACGGAATATCGTCGTCTGTTCGATGTCCGTAAGAACAGTGGAGAAATAGTAATGTGGAGTGAGGCCAATTCAAGTATACTACGTTGTCAACCCGATTCCGGATATGTATTCAATATGAAGATCAGTAATTCCGGTGGTTTTAAGATCCAGAAAAAAATGAGATTGATGCCTTTTCGCGAAGTTGATTTCGAACCCTCTATATATGATCCTGAGACAGGGTTGGCTATAGCCGAATATGTAAGTGCGGAGAGCTCCAGTATGAGATATGAAGATTCGGGTGATTCTTTTGGTTCTGTCAAACTTGTGGAACCGAGAGACATTCACATCTATTTTAGAGAGAATAAGGATAAAAAAGATCCATCCACTTCATTATCCGTATCATTCTACGACCCATCCTGGAATGTCATTAGTCCGAGTCGCTTCAATGAGACCAACTGGAAGAACATGTTTCAGGCAGGTTTCCTGAAAGAAGTGAATTCGAAAGAAGTGATATGGGATATGGCATATCCATTGCCTTTGTTCAATGGGAAAACGACATATACAGATTCCAGCGGTCAGAAAGCAAGTGTCCAGTTTAAAACCAGTGTTGTGACTAAATATGGTTACCGACGTTATTACAATTTTAATTTCGTGTTCGCTATTTATAAAGAAGCGCATTGGGAGATATTGGTTCATTTCGCTAAGGGGATGCCTCAGTTGGCAGATTGATTAATCTTAAATAGGTGAAGAAATGAAAAATAGATATATTTTATTGTTGTTTTTATTATTCTTGGGCATTTCTGATGCGATGGCGCAGCGTGTTCAAGAAGTAGAAACCAGCGGAGTTGTATATGACAAGTCGACTGGTGAAACCCTTCCAGGAGTAAATATCATATGCCGGGATGCAAAAACCAAAAAGAGAATCCGGGGAACTATATCCGATTTGGAGGGTCATTTTAAAATCAAGACTCCTTTGGATGTAGAATTATACTTTACCAATGTTGCGATGAAGCCTAGCACCTATAGAGTGAAGAAAGCGGCTGCCGGTGTCAATATATTTATGGTAGAGGATGTGACAGAGATAGAAGAAACTGTAATTGTGGGACAAAGACGCGTGAACAAGGCCAGTGTGACTTCTTCCAATTTCGTAGTACGCGCTGAAGAATTGGCAGAAACGCCGGTAGCTAATGTGATGTCTTTGCTGCAAGGACGCGTGGCAGGTTTGAATATTCAGTTGAACAATGGATTGCCGGGTGCACAAGGTACCATGACAATACGTGGTATTTCCGATATATCAGTAGTAGGTAATAATGATACCGGCTGGAATCTGGCTTCTTCTGCTCCCTTGTTTGTGGTAGACGGTATTCCCCAATCCGAAGTGAAGGATTATGATTCGCAAGGATTAGTTTCCGGATCGGGTGTCAGCCCTCTTTCTACCATTCCTTTTGAGGATATTGCTAATATACAGATTCTGAAGGATGCTGCCGCTACCTCACTTTACGGTTCGGCCGGTGCTTATGGTGTGATCCTGATTGAAACGAAAAAAGGTAATTCGGTGAAGCCGAAAGTTGCCTATTCCGGTAACTTTACCGTATCTACTCCTCCTCGTTTGCGTGATGTGGCTATTGGTAATGCAGAACGTAATCTGATAAAGTGGCAGATTCTGAACAATGATACGTCACGAATCTATCATGGCTATCAGGATTTGATGTTCATGCCACAGATATCAGATAGCTTGAATCCTTATTGGAATAATAGCACTGACTGGCAGGATCAATTCTATAGAGTCACCTATAATCAATCTCATAATGTGAGCTTTTCAGGTGGTAATGACTTGTTTAACTATAAGATTAACGGTAACTATTACACGGAAAAGGGTATTGTGAAGAATACTGACTTCAATCGTTATTCACTGACAGGAAATATGAACTATCGGTCACCGAATTCAAAGTTCGCGATAGGAGTAGATATGAAAGTCGGTTTCACCGATAACAGTACGGGTAGTGGAAGTGCCGTTTCGCAGTCCGGGGTAGCGAGTGCGGCAAGTGCTTCTTCTCTGCTTCCTCCTCCATCGCTTTATACGGCATCCGTTGACGCGTTACAAGTGTTCGGTACTTCCAATTCCAATGTTGGTTCCAACTATTCCACGACCGTCAATCTGGAATATCTGTTGCCATACCGGATACAGTGGAAAGGTGTGTTCAATTATAGCTATAATGCTTCGGAGAGTGAGCAGTTCAAGCCTGCAGTCTTGAATAATGATAATTATCGGTCCTACGAGGAAAATTATAGTTCCAACACCTCCGAGGTGTATATAAATACATATCTTTATCGGGATTTCGATCTATATATTGCCAATGTAGGCCTGACAGCAGGTATCCGTTATAATTCAAAGAAGTGGACCGGCAATACAGTGAGTTTTAAAGGTTTGCCCAATGATTATATTCTGGGACCTGCAGGTTATGCTTTATCTGACGGATCCGCCAGTGTCAGTGAGAATCAGAGTACATTTGCATTGATTCTGAATCCTACCTTCTCGTTCAAAGGTAGCCGTACGTTCAAGGCAGGAGGCGAAAAATACATTTTCACTCCGACTTTAAGTCCGGAGTTGAGTTCCGTATACGGGAAAAAGACCAAATGGCTTTTCAATCCCTCCCTCGGTTTTCGTTGGAATATTGGTTATGAAGGCTTTATGGAACGTTTTAGCCATTTCCTTGATAACATGAGTATCCGTGCCACTTGGGGACGAGTGGTGAAATATAGCGCTACCCGTTACGATGTATATGGTACGTATGATATCAATTCAAATAACCTGTACGATGGTGAATCTTATATTCCTATCAATTTCGACAGACTTCCTAACGTACACTTGGATCCGGTGACTACAACCACCTGGAATCTGGGTTATGAAACATCTTTGTTCAACAACCGTCTGTCTACGGATATTAACCTTTATTACAGACAAGTGGACAATCAGCTAAGTGATGTCAGATTGCCCGATCATGCAGGATTCGGCAATCTGAGAAGTACGGAGGTCAGCTTGGTCAACTATGGTTTGGAGGTCTTCTTACGTGGTAAACCATTGCCTGTTCAGAGCAAATGGAATCTTGAATGTGGTCTTAACTTTTCTATGAATAAAGATGTAGTGACCAAACTTCCGAATGAAGCCCGTCAGCTTATCAACAAAGATGCATGGGTAGCCAACCGTTTGGGAGGAAGTGCGACTGCCATGTTGCTGTATATCAATAAAGGCGTATATGCAACTGACGAAGACGTACCGGTGGATCCGGTTACCGGAAAAAGGCTCCGTGTCGGAACAAGCACTTCAGAAGAGGCATACTTTAAGGCGGGAGACCCCATCTGGGTGGATGTCAATGGTGATTATATCATCGACGAAAAGGACCGCGTGGTAGCAGGTAACGCACAACCGCTCATCAATGGAGGATTTTACTTCAACTTAGGTTATAAAAATGTGAGTGTCCATGTCAATACCTCTTTTACATTGAAACGTGATGTAATCAACTCTGTGTTAGCAAACACTTTAAAATCTTACACATATCCTGCCAAGAGAAAGATTGATGATTTAAAGAAAGATGCAGCCATCGTTCCAATTGAAAGCTATAATTTCTGGACGGAAAGCAATCGTTACAACGCTGTTTATCCGAATCCTTATAATTATCACCACAATAAGGAGATAGATCCTTTCAGAGAAGCACAAACACTGTTTTTGGAAGATGGTTCTTATTTCAAGATCAATACAGTATCAGTATCTTACCGTTTACCAAAATCCTGGTTGAGCGTGTTGCGGGTGGGTGGAGTCACTTTGAAAGCATCAGTTAATAATATCTGGACATTCTCAAACTATTCGGGTATCAGTCCTGAAAGTGTGAACGGTTTGGGTAGAGATAATTCCGGTGGATATCCCAATGCACGTACATGGACTATGGGTGTTGTTTTAAGCTTATAATAATCAGATAAAAAGAAGAAATTATGTTGAAATCTATATCAATAGGTTTGCTCTTAGTTTTCACCTCCATATTGGGTGGTTGTAATCTGGATACAGATGATGAGAGCAAATTACCGGGAGATAAATTCTGGTCTGGCCCGCAGGCCAATGCTAATGCATTTATGTTAAGTATCTATCAAAGCTTAAGAAAAGCTACTACTTCAAATGGATTTTTTCTCTATTCGGGTGATGTACGTTGTGCACCTATCATAGGGCAGCACCAGAATGATTATTTATATTTGATTCAAAATGAAATGAAGAATTATAAGAGCAAGAAAGACTGGAATGAAGAGGGAAAAACTGACGATTTCGGTGCTATCTATAATTGGAAGCAGATGTATGAAGTCGTTCAGTCCGCCAATATCATGATAGATGAAGTTGTCAATATCCAAAATATCACAGATCGGGAAGTAGAAAGTTATCGTGCTGAGTGTCGATTCCTTCGCAGTTTGGCCTACTTCTTTATGGTGCGTCTTTTTGGAGATGTTCCTTATTATACTGAAGCATATTATGCCAAACCATTGCCACGTACAGATAAAGCTACAGTACTGCGAAATTGTTTGTCTGATTTACAATCATTGCTTGACAGCGACCCGGACTGTGTCATTCTTCCGTGGCGTAACGGAAAAGGAAGCCAACACGCTAATAGGGGAGCGACCCTGACACTGATGATGCACATGAATATGTGGCTTGCCTTCTTTGACGAAGAGAATATGTCTACTTATTATTCTGAAGTTAAACGTTTGGCTGAAACGAATTCATGGATTGACGGTTCGTATTATCAATTGCAGCCTATGAGTCAGATTTCACAAGTTTTCAAAGGAGATTCCAATGAGGGCCTATTTGAAATAGCCCAGAATATCACTACCGGTGAGATTTTTAAAACAGATCATATGTGGTGTTCAAAAGTGGTATATGAAGTTTATTCGAAGAATGCTCCGTCTTTTACATACAGTACGGTTTTTCTGAAACAACTTTATCCTGAAGAAATGGAAGATTTACGAAAGGAATATTGGTTCAATTACCTCTATATAGAAGACATTGAAGGTGGTAGCTCTACAACTATTCCTGTAGAGATTGTAAAAATGTTGAATTCTGACCGTTATGAATCTACTTTAATTCCTAATTCCGGTAATTTCATCGTGTTTCGTCTGGCAGATGCCATTCTACTATATGCAGAAGCATTACAAAAATTAGGCCATTATGATAAAGCATTGGAAGAAGTCAACCGTATTAGGGAACGTGCAGGAGCTACTTCTTTTACGACGAATGATGATTTGGATGCTTCCATCTATTGGGAGCGTGTACGCGAATTGATGGGCGAAGGACATTATTTTTATGATTTAGTGCGTACAAAGAAGATTATAGATGCTTCATTTTCTACATTTGCTGACGAAAGTGGTCATCGTGAGACTACAGCCAATTTGAAACAAGGTTCATGGACATGGCCCATCTATAAAGGCGCGTTGGAAAACAACGCGTATATATCAAAAAATATGTATTGGGAATAATCTGAATTCTTGGAAATGGTTTAATATCTGAAACTAAAATAATGAATATGAAAAATATAAGAATTATAATCAGTGGAATGTTGTTGTTGATATTTGTGACAACAATATTGGGAAGTTGCCAAACAGACGACTATCTGGTAGATGGAGGAAGAAGCAATCCTTACTATGATGGAACGATTATGGAGTATCTGGAATCTCGTGATGACATGTTGTTCTCCGACTTGGTGAAAGTGATTAAAATGACTAAATGGTATGACGTTTTCAGTGACGAGAATGCCGATATCACATTTTTTGCTCCAACCGATTTCTCGATCGACAGAAGTGTGGATATACTAAACTACAACCTCTATAACTGGAATAATATGGAGAAAATAACAAATCTTTCACAAGTGAAGAGCGAAGTATGGGAAGACATGATAGGAATGTATGTACTTGAGGGTAAATACCGATTGAATGATATTGCGCAGATCGATACAGTGGCGTTGAGTGCTTTCCCGGGACAGACAAACTATACTTATGATAAAAAGTATAAACTGACGATGGGAGTCTGTTATGGTGATGCTAATGGAATAAAGTATGCAGGCTATCGACAGATCATGTGTGCAAGTCAGGATTATGGGGCTCCTATATACGCTTATGTATCATCCTGCAATATTGAGCCGCACAATGGTATAGTACATGTGCTTCGTTTAGATCACTCTTTAGGCTTCAATTCGTACACTCTATATTCAAAAGCGATGGAGGCGGGTATTGATTATCCAGATAATACTCGGCAAGGCAGAGATTTGTTAATAGGGGAAAGAGGAAATTCGAACAACATGTTAATCATAAATGAGGAAAGCTATGAGTAACTGTTATAAAATAAATAAATGGGCGGTGAAATTAGTCAATCTGTTTTGCCTTGCCGCTTGTGTGCTAATTTGGTGTGGATGTAATGCTGATGAAGAAGATTCAATCAAAGAAAACCCATACTCTGGAGGACGCGAACCTTTTAAACTTAAATTATTGATGGAAATGCCCCAACCGGAAACTGCCGGACCGGGTGCAGAAGTTGTATTTAAGGTATCAGGATTGACTCCTTATGTTCATGGGGACCAGTATGACTTCCAATTTTACATATCAGATCAGCTTTGTGAGATAAAGACTGCTACGGACTCTACTTTGACGATTATAGTTCCTCAGGAAGTGAGTTCAGGTACAACATTCCTAGTGATGGAAAATCAGATATTTACAGGACCTTATTTTAATATTTTAGGAAGCGTTTCTGTCGATGAGGCATTTGAGTATTATAAAACGGGAACAGGAAATACAGGAACGATTTATGCTTGTGTGCCCTGGTGCAAGAATAACGAATTGACCAGTGAATTTTATTTGTTGGGAGACTTCTATAAAAAAGATAAAATAGGTTACGGAGGCTTAGTCATGGTTGATCACCAGACTGGACTTATATCAGATGGTAATAATGACAAATATCGGATGTGGTGGGGGATAAAGACCAGTACCTATAGTGACGGAGATGAAAATCTACTATATTGTAAATTGCGTGGGATGCAATACATGAAAAGCAAAGATGCTGCGCCAAAGGCGGTGGTTTATGGATTGTTTGATCATTATGAAGAGAATAGGCAGAAATATCCTTTTGGCAATATATTGCTGGTCGATAACAATATGTCATTTGTAAAACAATGGAAGTGGATTCCTTATGATGATGGCAGTGGAAATTCTTACGGAATAGATTTACCGACATTCAATGGTGGAACTTCGCTTGGTGAGGAAGTTATTCGTGCTTTCAGCAATGCAGATGGAACAAAAGTTATAGCTGTAGGAAATTTTTATTATCATCGATCGGTTGATTTTGCTAACACATACATGTCTGCTAAAACCTATACTTTTGTCCCTGAATTTGCTTATACCGAGGCACGTTCCGTCATGAGAATGGACGAAATGGGAGCGTTGGACAAGAAATATCGCCGTGATACGGAAAATGCTGAGGAGAAATCACTGCCAGGAGTGGGAAATAATGGAGAAATAAAAGATGCTTGCATGCTCAATGACGGAACGATTGTCATCGGTGGAAATTTGAGCCGATTTGATGGGAAAGAAGTTCATAATATACTGAAGTTGAAGGAGGATGGTACGCTAGATGATGAATTTCTGACACAAGTGGGTTCAGGTACTGATGGAGTGATCAAGAAAATTGCTTATACCTCTTATACGGACAATGATGGATCGCTTGTGGAACGAATGATGATAGTAGGTAGCTTCACAACTTTCAATGGACTACCTGTAGAGGGAGGTATCATGATGCTCAAGCCTGATGGAACGTTGGATGAGAACTTTAAACTCCGAGATTTGCAGGGAGGAAGTGTTAACTTCGCGAAAATAGTGGATTTGAGTGCTCCAAACGCTGAAAAGAGAAAGCCTCATGTGGTTGTATCCGGAACATTCAATAGATATGATAATGTAACCCGTCAAGGTTTTCTTATTCTGGATATGAAAGGTAAAGCTATTCAGAATCTGAATGTGCCCGGAAGATTTTCCGGAGAACTGAATGATGCTCAATATTCTTTAACTTCGGACAATGCCAACGGACTTCTGCTAACCGGCAATTTTTCTTATTTCGATGGAAAAAAGATGTATGGCATCGTTATGCTGAAGATTAATTTGAAAGATGAAGAAGTAGATGAACCTTAAAGAAAAAATATATGAAAGCGAATATTTATGAAACTATAAAAGTTTATACCTGTACTGCTGTAGCAACGCTTTTACTTTGTTGTGCTATAGTGGCTTGCAACGATGTGATGGAAGATTCGTTGAAATATGATTATCCGGCTGCAGATATCGGTAATTTGCGATCCGGGCATGTTTTGCTGGTGGTAATGGATGGCGTGAGTGGAACGTCTATGATGTCGGCCAGGAATGCTGAGAAAGCACCTAATATAACTGCCATGCTGTCTACTGCATTATATACGGATTTTGGATTGGGCGATATTAGCGATCCTACTAAGTTGGATGCTGAAGGGCTGACGGACGCACGTGGTTGGGCCAATCTTTTGGTCGGGAATACGACTCATGATATAAAAACGAGTGATGACCTGTCACCGGATAGCCCTGTAGACAATTTGGTGTCATATCTGGCGGAGTCGGGAAGTAATGTTAGTCTTTATGCGTCGGATGAGACAATCAGGAAATCTTTTGGTTCCAAAGCAAGTTCATCACCGGAGGTAACTAACGATATGGCAGTGAGAGATGCTGTATTGACAGAACTGAAACAGGAGGAGACTTCTGAACTCATCGTGGCCCAACTGCGTGGAGTGGTGGAAGCTGTGGGTGACGGTCTGTTCTATGATGATCGAAATGTGCCTACTACTACAGTTACCAATGCGATAGGCACATTGGACGGATATGTCGGGGAGATTTGGGAAACGTTGAAGAGTCGTCCCCGGTTCTCGAAAGAAAATTGGCTGGTTATAGTCACTTCCAATTATGGAGGACTTTATAAGCCGGGTGAGGAGTTTGAAACATATTACGAAGATCTGAACAGAAATACGTTCACGTTGATGTGCAACGATCGGTTGAAGCAACAGGTACAGGGATTTCCTGGGAATCAAGTATTTCCTTATTCTTACTATACACCTTCCTGGTCTTTTCTGCTCAATAACTTGAATCCTACCACATATGCTGAATCAGCCCGATTGGGTGATACCACTCTTGGTGAATTCAAATTCAGTCAGAATGAATCTAAAAATTGGGTAGTAGAACCGATTACAATTCAGTTCTTTATGAAAGGGAGTGCGCGCAGCCTGTCGCGCTCATGTCTTTTCTCCAAATCTACTTATGCAAGGGAAAATGGTTGGAATATCGCTTTAGCAGAAGGTAATCAGCTAATGACTTGTGTTGGTCAATGGACATGGCAAGTTAATGTTAGAGATATAGATTGGACGTCATGGCATGTCATCACATGGATGTTAGTACCTGATCCTACCAATAAATCCAGAAGTAATTTGAAAATGTATGTTGATGGACAGTTGAAAGGAACTAGTAATACTTATAATAATTCAGAACTGAGAAACATTTATCTTAAGAATGAATCAAGGCATGGGGAAGTATCCAAATCTCCCCTGCGATTAGGGTCGACAGACAGGCGTGGTATAGAAGGAGGTAAAGATGGTTATTACCCACATTGGAATTGGGAAGAATGGGCGACAGGCAATAATACTCGATTCTATATAACGAATATTCAGCTATATAATACGGTCATTCCGGAAGTAGATATCAATAAATATTTAGGTATGACAAAGCTCCATCTTCAGAAGGAAAGCTATCCTTATTGGAAAAATATGATAGGATACTGGCCTTGTGACTTGGAAGAGGATGAGGGCTCTGTATATCTGAAGAACTATGCCGATCCTGTGGAAACAGAAACTGATATACAAGAGAATATGGATGAGCATGCATTTGATTTCCATATAGATCGTGGCGTTGGCACATATATTGCAAACGTTGATGCGTCATCATCTGTTTTATCCCCTTATCTTGATCCGGAGTTGGTGTATGGCAAAACAATAAAGACTATCGATATTCCGAGACAAATCTTTTTGTGGCTGAGTAAATCTATTCAATGGAACTGGAACCAGAAAGGGCAGGCATGGCAATTTATCTATCGCGAAATGGCAGATGAACAGAAATGAGAAACACATTAAAATGAAAAGAAATATGAAAAATAAATTAGTGTATCTCCTACTCGTTGCATGGATGGTATGGGTAGGAATAGCATGCGAAGATAAGACCTTTGATGAGTTTGTATCGGGCACAATTGATTATACATCCGAGACCGGAGGTGACTATTATAAAGGTGAAGGTATTGACGTTAGTCACTACGACAAAGCACGTACGTTTCCGGGATTGGTGGACACGCTGACAGAAAAACGTTTGGATGAAGCAACACTGGCGATAGATATGAACCTTCCGGCGGTGGATAACAGTAAGGTCGGTCTGGCTTATACTCCGCTTGCAGTCTACAGTACGGGGTTTTATGCTGGTGCAGGCGAAAAGGTAACCATCGTATTGGACGAAGATGTGAAAGGTTTGACAGTCCAGATTGGAATTCATAATACCGACTTATCCTCCCTGACCGATACTTATTTGGGACGTGACCCGAAGATAGTGACTTCTATGCCTTTGTTTCAAGGTACTAATGAAATTCGTAACCCGTATGGCGGATATATTTGGATTAAGCGGAATAGTGATGCGATTCAGAGGAATGTAAGCTTGAAGTTACAGGGAGTATATGCCGCTCCCGATTTTGTCAGCGGAGAAACAGGAAACAGAAAAAATGAATGGTTGAATGATATCAGAGAGACAACTGTTCCTTGGATGGAGTTGCGAGGAAAGAATATTGCATTTTCGGTGCCTACCAATTACATGAAGCGGAAGGTACAGATGTTAGGGGATTCTTTCCCTGCTCAATTGCAACAAGCACTTGATCTGTGGGACGACTGGGTGAAGTGTTATCTTGAATTCTATGGACTGGATGGTGTGAGTGAGGCGTTTCCTATGCCTGGATTCCCTGTGCGTGAAGTGATGGATACACACTTGAGTACTGAACGTTATTCCTACTATGGTAATACCAATGTCAATCTGCTTTCTACCGAAGAATTGATTAATGTAATCACTGATCCGGAAGAAATAAAGAAAACCACTCTCAATACAGGCCATGTAGTAGGATGGCTGCAAGCAAGCATGCTTAAACAGACTTATTTCCCCAGTGGATTTCCGAATAACTTCAAGGACATGTTTGCACTATTGCCTAACTATTATTTCCTTTACAAGAATAATTGGTGGGGACAGTCTGATCAGATTGAAGTTCCGTCATTTTATGATGGTGATAAATTGATCAAACAAAGGACCTATCTTCTTAAGTCATCAGCTTTTGATCATTTGGCTTCATGGGCAGCAGTAGATAGTTGTAAGGTCTATTCGGATGAAGCTGGACGACCTGTGTGGGAAGATTATGGAAGTGAGCAGGGGTGGCCATCTACTTTGTTTATTTTTTCTTCTATCCTGCAATACAAACAGGAGGCTGAACAGAAAGACGGATGGAAATATTTCGCTTATCTCAACCGTTTTTTGTTGGAAGAGTCAAAAAAAAGTACGGGGCAAATGAATCTACAGGATGCTATGCTAAAATGTCTGACTGATTATTTCGATCGTGATTTTTCACAATTGTTTGATCGTGTTGGGATTGAAGTAAGTGATATTAGACGTCAAGAAGCCCTTGAGAAATCTCATGTGGAAAATTGTATTTGGATGTATAATCCGTTGAAGCGTAATGAGCCGATACCGGATTTCGACGGCAAAGTATTCCAGACGAAAGCGGGGACAGGATATACTCCCAATCATCATTTGAGGACCGAATGGGAGGCTGTGGCTTACTCCAAGGGTTGGAAACACAATAACTATAACTGGAAGGATAAAAAAACTCCCTATGCACTCTTTGACGGAAATCGCGGAACTATGTGGGAGTCTTACTATGACCGTTATGAGACATATACGGAAGACGGATATACATATCAGGCATTTTATGGGGACAAAATATATTACAAGGCCCAGACTCCGGAGCTACCTTATTCCATTGTGATACAACCGGGCGAAACATCCTTGCCCGTATTAGATGGAATTTATATGGCAGCTGGTTATAGACTTTCCAACTCGGTTTATTCTAATGATGTAAGAGTAGCAACAGGTGAGGGAAATTGGGGACAATATAGCTTTAGACCGCAGCGTATTCGTGTTCATGTGACGCAAGATCCATTAGAATATCATTATCAGGATTCCACTTTTGTTGGCATAGAAAATATAAACTGGACTCTAGCTTACGATTCGGATGATGAAAAAGGTCTTAGCCCGGATAAGAAACAATTTTGGCCTGACCGTTATAACACGTTCTACGTTGAGTTTCCCAAACGATACACCTATGTGACAGGCATACGTTTGGAAATTCCGGAAAAGAGCCACGAAGAACCTACCCGTCCTGCCTATCTGACAGAGGATAAATTTCCAAATCGTCCAAAAGAACCTAATTGGAATTTGGAGAGGATACATATGTTCGGTGAATTTGGTACTTACTATTATAAAGAAGATAGATGATAGATATGAAAGCACAAATGATAGTGAAAATAAGTTGCCTGGCTATGGTGCTAGGGAATATATTGACTTCGTGTACGAAGTATGACACTCCCCTTTCTGTAGAAGAGGGAATAACGACTGGTGAAAGTCGTCAGAATATTAAGAGAAATGTTCTATGGATTAATATTGAAGGGGCCGGTGGCGGTGATTTGGTGAAGAACGCCTTTCCTGACGATGGGGTAGTAAAGGGGTTATTACCTCATAGTCGTTATGCATGGAGTGGGTTGGAGCTAGAGCATGCCGACAATGTGTCGTATGCCCCTACTGAAGAAAATGCTATAGCTTGCGCTTCTTTGCTTACGGGTAATATGCCTGGCCGTCATGGAATTTCGGACAATACATATATTTCCGAACAATATTATGACCCGAATACTCTTGAATCAATCAAGGAATATCCTGGTTTTTTCCAATATATGGTAGATTATGATAAAAGTATGTCTACCTTGGCGGTGACACCTTGGGAAAATCAAAATAAGAAATTACTCTCCCAGGCGACACGCGTTGTAACAACCTCAACTGATGAGGAAACATTGAATATGGTGATAACACAGTTGGATAGAGAGGATTATCGTGCCACCTATCTTTCATTCCGTAGTGTACTGGATGCTGCGAAGCAGGGAGGATGGCAGGCTTCTAATGCCGGATACATAAATGCCATGCGTAAGATGGATGATTATATCGGTCAGTTACTGGATGCTATCAAATCGCGTCCAAATTATTGTTATGAAGACTGGCTGATCGTTATCACTTCCAATCACGGTGGAAAAACTGACGGAACTTATGGCGGTATGTCTTTGGAAGAACGAAATATGTTCGGTATTTTTTATTATGAGCATCTGACGCATCCAATAGAAATGAATTCGGGTTTGATAGAAGACGAAGTGATGCGTTTTGATAAGCAGTTTCATGGGGAGGTTATTGATTCTATAACACGAACGCCGGATCTTAAAAATATTGAAACTATGCGACAAATCTATTCGCTTGATTCGTTGAATGGAGAAATGACGGTGGAATATATAATGGCCGCTCGTCCGGCCGAAAACCGAAGTTATGTTACTCATAGTCATAACCAGACAAAGGTGATGGTAAAAGGCAGATGGTCGATGAGAATAGAACATGATAGAGGTAAAGGATATAATGCCTCACCCATAGGATATTTTTATGAATGGGGCAATTTTTCAGATGGAACTTGGACACAGACAAATGCCGGCTTTTTGAATCCTATGATACACACTGCGACTACTACCGTGAAAGTATCCAATTCGGTAGGATATACAGAGGATGAGAAAGTGGATGGCAAAGTAGACGAATGGGGAAATGCAACACCTGGATATACGAAAAAGAATTATAAAAGAAAAGGTAATATAGAAATATATAGTTATTATGACGGTGTAAAGAAACTTGCTTCTACCAAAGTGAGCTCAATGGATAGAGTATCTTCTGATTATATAGATAATGCGAATCTTATTCTTACGGGGGATATGTATAATACTTGTCGTTATTTTCTGGAAGTCCGTATTTGGAATAGGGCATTGACCGAAGCGGAAGTGAAAGCGTATAGCAATAAGTTGAAATTGACAGAAGCAGATCCGTTATATAAGAATTTGATAGGGTATTGGCAATTTTATAAAGACAAGAACGGTGAAGAAAAGTATCTGAAAGACGATTCGCTGGTAGTGAATCAGATAAAGACGGTGATGAAACGTGTGAATAGAAATGGTGTTGAACAGATTGAAGAGATTGCTACAGAGCCTATTCGTCTCCGCAAACCAAGCGTACAAAATGGCAAAACTTACTATACTCATATTGACAAGGAAGACGTAAGTTACATGACGTTACTCAATACCTTGCCTCAAACAGTTGAAAGTAAGGGACGCCTGATGGATAGCAGTTTACCTGTTCCTGCTGTGTTAGAATGGATGGGAGTTACACTGCCGTTAGAAACGACTAATGCGAATTATGCAGGTGCTTTCCGAACTTCAAAATTGGATGCTGTGTCATATACATGGAATCCGCTATTGGGCCGTTCAACATGGACACAAACCGTGTTGGGTGATTATACCAATGATTTGGAATGGCGTGATCGTGAGTGATCACCCA
>ERZ1106961.75-NODE-75-length-71859-cov-46.735307_pt1 | contig 71859 bp, 94 predicted proteins | sample MGYA00403680_ERZ1106961 | MGnify/ENA primary metagenome ERZ1106961 (study PRJEB35170, sample SAMEA104062419) | human gut metagenome | biome: human gut; feature: human-associated habitat; material: faeces | place: Denmark | collected 2012-06-08 ... | reverse complement strand
TCCTTATGGTAGATGATGTATATCATAGTGTTGTGTACTCTTATACAAAAGAAGAGAATTATGATATCACTATTTCTAAAAAATTTTTACCAGCTGGCGAAAAAGTGTTGATTATCGACGATTTCTTGGCGTCTGGTGAGGCGGCTATGGGCCTTGCTAAGTTGGTTCAAGACGCAGGTGATGAAGTAGTAGGCATGGCGATTGCTATTGAAAAGTCCTTCCAACCTGGTCGTGAACGCTTGGAAAATGCGGGCTACCGTGTAGAGTCTTTAGTTCGCATTAAAGAATTCAAAGATAATGGTTGTGTGTTTATCGAAGACTAATTAGTCTGATTATTGTTAGAGGAAATTATGAATAAAAAAGCAGAAAAATTCGACTTACTCGTTGCTGACCTTAATAAAGGCGGTAACACTTGGTTTACAAAGGAAGAAATGACAGACGATCTTAACACAGTTGTATATCATGGTCGTTTGGATGTTCATGAGCATAGCTTGCCTGTGTTTATCGTTGTAGACGATTCTGCGTTCACCTATGTACGCATCGCTATCACAACAACATCTATTGATAGAAAAGTGATTCCTGCGGTATTGAAAGAACTTAACACGTTAAATCAAGATTACAAGATATCTAAATATTACGTGAGCAATGAAGACAATAACATTTATATGGATGTGTCTATACCATGTTTGAATGAACAATTTGATCCTACTGTAGTAGTGAATCTTATGCTTGAAGTTATTCAACCGCATTTAGATGCTGTACATAAAGATATTCTTAAAGTAGCTGGCTTAGCTTAATAGAGGTTGTTATGAATCCTAAATCCTTATTATTTGATAAGTTTTTGAAAGAAGAAGAAATCATATCTTTTGAACGGAAGGATTTTGATGATGAAGACGGTACAGTAGTATATCGTTCTTATATCAAGTCTCCTTTATGGGATATGCCTTTATTCGTCATTCTCGATAACAGTATTTATAGTGTAGTTCGTTTAGTGTTAGGCCCTGAAAAGGTAACAGCACAAAATATGAATGCCTTGAATGCATTAATTAATCGTGACAATGCGACATATAAAAATTACAAACTATATATTGATGAACAAGATTCTAGCCTATACTTGGATTGCGTATATATGTGTGGTGATGATGCGTTCGAGCCTGCATTGATGTATGCGTTGATGTCTTCTATCGTAGATTATATTCCAGAATCTGTAGGTGAATTGAAGGCTGCCTTTGAAAGTGGTACTCACTAATCAATAATAGATACAAGTTAAGTGATCTAATGTTCGGAATTATGAAAAGAGGATAACCTGTTTATAAATGGGTTATCCTCTTTTTGTATGGATAAGAAAAAACATATAAATATTTTAATTGATAGAGTAAGTTTGTGTTATTATAAGATTGAAAAGGCAGTATTTTATTTTACAGATTTATTTAAAATTATTTTATATGATGCAATCTATATTTTTATAATAGTTCGGAATATAACGAATGATAAAAATATTTAATAAAAAAATATTCGAAAATAGTATTGATTTTGTAAATGTTAGGTGTTACAATTTGAGTACAAGAAGGAGGTAGCACCGTGAACTATGCAAATCAACAAACTCAAAGCAAGTCTACGGAGGCTATTTGTGCGCATTTTTCCCAGTCTATTTAGGCTGGGCTTTTTTATTAGGAGGATCTATGAAGGTCGGTATTATCATGGGCAGCAAGTCTGACCTGGACACAATGAAAAAAGCATCTGCCGTACTTGATGAATTTAACATTCCCTATGAAATGGTTATTGCCTCAGCTCATCGTACCCCAGAGGCTGTAAAGAATTTTGTTACACGACTTGAAGGTGAAGGAGCTATTGCTTTTATTGCTGGTGCAGGCGCAGCGGCTCACCTACCTGGTGTAGTGGCGAGCTTTACTACACTACCAGTTATCGGCATCCCACTTAATGCAACCGCATTAAAAGGTATTGATTCTCTACTTGCTATTGTACAAATGCCATCTGGCATGCCTGTAGCAACCATGGCTGTAGATGGTGCTAAAAATGCGGCTCTCTTTGCAGTACAAATTGGAGCAGCTTTCAATAAAGACCTGAAAGAACAATATCAACAATATCGTAAAGATATGGCTGAAAAAGTCTTGGCAGACAATGCAGAATTACAAGGTGCTATTCAAATTTAATCATGTAAATCATCGGTGATTAAATGTTGGTTAAGAAAAACAGTTTATTTAGATATCTATTATATAGTTTGTATCATTAATTATGATAAAGGAGAAAGATCATGGCTAACATCGATTTGGAAAAATTAACATTATTGTATGAAGGAAAAGCAAAACAAGTATATGCAACAGATAACAAAGATGAGTACATCGTTCATTACAAAGATGATGCCACTGCATTTAATGGTGAAAAACATGACACCATTCTTGGTAAAGGCGTGTTGAACAATAAAATTTCCTCTTTCTTCTTTGAATTGTTGAAAAAAGAAGGCGTACCAACTCATTTTGTTCGTCGTGAAGATGATCGCAACCAAACAGTACTTACATTGAAAATAGTTCCTCTTGAAGTTATTGTTCGTAATATTGCGGCAGGTTCGATGGCTAAACGCTTTGGCATTGAAGAAGGTACACCACTTAAACATCCAATCCTTGAATTCTGCTACAAAAATGATGAATTAGGCGATCCATTTGCCAATGAATCCCAAATCACAGCACTTGGTTGGGCTACTCAAGAACAACTTGATGTAATTTCTACAATTACTTTAAAGGTAAATGATATATTGAAGAAATTTTTGGCTACTAAAAATGTGACCCTTGTAGATTTCAAGGTAGAATTTGGTACCCATAATGGTGAAGTTTTATTGGGTGATGAAATTTCTCCTGATACATGCCGTTTCTGGGATGCTACAACTGGTGAAAAACTCGACAAAGACCGTTTCCGTCGAGATCTTGGTAATATTGAAGAAGCATATAAGGAAATGTTATTCCGTCTTACAGGTGAGCGTGCCTAATAGGGGGGAAGATGAACTACGATTCTGTTTTTGATAAATGGCACGAAGAGTGTGGTGTGTTCGGCATCTATGATAGGACCGTTGATGTAGCACGCTATGTATATTGGGGACTATTTGCTCTCCAACATCGTGGTCAAGAAAGTGCGGGCATTGCTGTTACCGATGGTCATGATGTAGAACTGAAAAAAGGCATGGGCTTGTTGACCGAGGCTATCAAAGAATTACCATCTTTGCCAAGCTATATGGGGACTGGTCATGTGCGGTACTCTACGACCGGGTCCAATAATCCGCGTAATATCCAGCCTTTGGTTATTCACTACCAAGGCGGTCAAATTGCGGTGGCTCACAATGGAAACTTAACGAATGCCTTATCTATTCGAAAACGCCTCGAAGCCGATGGTTCCATCTTTCAAACGACGATGGATTCTGAGGTTATCGTAAACTTGATAGCCCGTTCTAAAGCAGAAACACAAGCGGAACGGATTGCCGATGCGGCGCGTCAAATTGAAGGGGCGTTCTCTTTAGTCATTACTACGAACGACTCTTTAGTAGGTGTACGAGACCCTCAAGGATTTAGACCACTTTGTTTAGGTAAAACTGAAAATGGTTATGTGCTCTCTAGTGAAAGCTGTGCTTTTGATGCGATTAAGGCAGAGTTTATTCGTCATATAGATCCTGGTGAAATGGTTATCATCGATGACTCTGGTGTGCGTAGTACTATGTATGCGGAACCAGAAAAAATCGATAAAAAACTTTGCGTCTTTGAATACATCTATTTTGCACGTGGCGATAGTCATATCGATGGTCAATCCGTATATCAATCTCGGCTAAATATGGGCCGCGAACTATATAACGAAACTAAGTATGATGCGGACATCGTAATGTCCATTCCGGATTCCGGTACAACAGCTGCATTAGGTTATGCTCGTGCATCGGGTATCCCTTTTGCAGAAGGTTTAGTTAAGAACCGTTATAGCGGTCGTACCTTTATTAAACCAAATCAAGAGGAACGAGAATTAGCTGTTCGTATGAAGCTAAATGCATTGCCACATATTGTTGGAGGTAAGCGTATCGTCCTTATTGATGATTCTATTGTGCGTGGTACTACGAGTGGTATCATTGTAAAAATGCTAAAAGAGGCTGGTGCTAAAGAGATTTATATGTGTATTAGTTCTCCAACTATTGAGTATTCCTGTCACTATGGCATTGATACATCGGTCCGTAAAGAACTTATAGCAGCTACTCATACAGTGGATGAAATTAGAGATTTTATCAAGGCTGATAAATTACATTACTTGTCTCGTGAAGGCCTATGTCGTGCTGTATCTGATGTAAAGCCAGATGATTTATGTTTTGCATGTTTCAATGGTGATTATAGTGTAGCGGTTCCTGCGGACCAAGAGGAAGGGGTCAAATATGTGCTCGAATAAAACTAGTTTAACCTATCGTGATGCAGGTGTTGATATCGATGCAGGTAATCGCGCCGTAGAACTGATGAAAGAATCTGTTAAACGCACGTATACACAGGGTGTTGTTGGTGATTTAGGTGGTTTTGGGGGACTCTATTCCTTAGCTGGTCATGCTATGTCTGATCCTATGCTCGTATCTGGTACAGATGGGGTGGGCACCAAATTACGTCTCGCTATTATGATGGATAAACATGATACTATCGGTCAAGACTGTGTAGCTATGAGTGTTAATGATATCCTCGTACAAGGGGCTACACCTTTATTCTTCCTTGATTATATTGCGGTTGGCAAACTAGAGCCTGTAAAAGTGGCGGATATCGTACGTGGTGTAGCTGAGGCGTGCGAAGAATCAGGCTGCGCCTTACTAGGCGGTGAAACTGCTGAGATGGCAGGTTTCTACGATGATGAGGATTATGATGTAGCTGGTTTTGCCGTTGGTATCGTAGATCGTCCTAAATTGATTACTGGTGAAAGTATCAAGGCAGGAGACGTTATTCTTGGGTTACCATCTTCTGGGGTTCATTCTAATGGGTTCTCTTTAGTTCGTAAAATTGTATTCGATCATAAAGGCTTCTCCATTGATCAAAATATTCCTGAATTTGGCAAAACACTTGGAGAAGAATTATTAATACCAACGCGCTTATACCCTAAGGCCGTTTTGCCTTTGATTAAAGAAAATCTAATTAAAGGTATGGTTCATATTACGGGAGGGGGCTTCTATGAAAATATTCCTCGCGTCTTACCTAAGGGAGTAACGGCAGAGGTCGATTGTGACACATGGCCTCGCCTTCCAGTTTTTGAAAAGCTACAAGAATGGGGCAATGTAGATTGGCATGAAATGTACCGTACTTTTAACATGGGCATTGGCATGATCCTCATAGTGGACGCTGCGGATGTGGATCGAGTAAAGGCAAATCTTGAAAGTCGTAATGAAGCGGTTTATGAAATTGGTCATATCGTTAAAGGCGAAGGTCCAGTTGTTGTAAAAGGGGCGGTATTTAATGACTAGTTCCGTAGTTAAAAAACGTCTAGCTCTATTCGCAAGCGGTAGAGGCTCCAATGGGGAAGCCCTCTATAAAGCCATGCAAGAAGGATATATTAATGGTGAGTTTGTAGTTATCATTACAGATCACGGTGATGCAGGGATTGTTAAACGTTCTAAACCTTGGAATATCCCACTCATTGTCATCGAGCGTAGCGACTATGATTCTAAAGCTAGCTTTGAACAGGCTCAGTTAGATGCGTTAGAGCCCTATAAGGTAGATGGTATCGTTTTGGCCGGATATATGCGCATTGTAGGGACTCCACTGATTGAGCACTATGAGCATAGAATTTTAAATATCCATCCTGCCTTGTTGCCATCCTTTCCGGGACTACATGGACATCAACAAGCTATCGATGCGGGCGTAAAGGTAACTGGTTGTACGGTACATTTTGTTGATGCCGGAATGGATACAGGTCCTATTATCATGCAGAATACAGTTCCTCTATTACCAGACGATACAGAGGATATTTTGAGTGATAGATTATTGCCTATTGAACATAAAACATATAAAGAGGCGTTGCGACTATTTTGTGAGGATAAGCTCACTATAAAAGGTCGTACGGTTTATATTGAAGATTGATATGCGTAAGCAAATGGAGAGGTTACATGATTAAAAATGCATTGCTTAGTGTTTCTGATAAAACGGGTATTGTAGATTTTGCAAAAGGTTTAGTTGACTTAGGTGTAACCATTTATTCTACAGGTGGTACGCTTAAGGCGATTACCGATGCAGGCATTTCTGCAAAAGCTGTAGAGTCTTTGACAGGGTTTCCAGAAATGATGGATGGCCGAGTGAAAACTTTACATCCTAAGGTGCATGGTGGTATTTTGGCTATCCGTGATAATGCGGAGCATAAACAAGCTATGGCAGAACATGGTATCGAACCAATCGACCTTGTTGTGGTGAATCTTTACCCGTTCCGTGAAACCATTGCAAAACCTAATGTGTCCCTAGAAGAGGCCATTGAAAATATTGATATTGGTGGTCCTACGATGGTTCGTTCTGCAGCAAAAAATCATGCGTACGTAGGCATCGTAGTAAATCCAAATCATTACGATGAAATCTTGGAGATGCTCAAAGACCAAGGAGAATTGACTAAGGAGTATCGCTTTGGTCTTGCCAAAGAAGCCTTTGCTCATACAGCGGCTTACGATGTGGCTATCGCTAATTATATGAGTGGAATCTTGCATGAAGGTCCTACACCTCCTGAGTATTTGAGCGCTTATGAAAAGGTAACAAATCTTAGATATGGCGAAAATCCGCATCAACAAGCAGCGTTCTACAAAGAAATTGGTACAGCTCATGGCATGGGGGCTTTGAAACAACTACATGGCAAAGAGCTTTCCTATAACAATATTGTAGACATGGAAGCGGCATGGAACATGGTATGGGAGTTTACTAATCCAGCTGCATGTATAATTAAGCATACGAACCCATGTGGTGCCGCTACTGCATCTACATTACATGATGCATATGTAAATGCGTACGAAGCTGATTCCGTATCTGCCTTTGGTGGTATCGTAGCCTTAAATCGTGAAGTAGATGCAAGTACAGCGGAGGAAATGAGCAAAATTTTCTTAGAAGTTATTATGGCACCTGCTTTCACAAAAGAAGCATTAGAAATCCTTGAAGCAAAGAAAAATATTCGCCTCATCGAGCTATCTAAGCCGGAATCTGGCCAAGTGACAGTGAAAAAGGTGTCTGGTGGTTTATTAGTGCAAACAGAAGACGATCTCGTAGAAGACCGCGCTAACTATAAAGTTGTTACGAAGGTACAACCGACAGAGGAACAATGGAAAGCCCTTGAATTTGCATGGAAACTCGTAAAACATGTAAAGTCCAATGCTATTTTGATTTCTAATGAAAAGCGTACCCTTGGAGTTGGGGCCGGTCAAATGAATCGCGTAGGCTCTGCAAAAATTGCCCTTGAACAAGCCGGGGAAGCCGCAAAAGGTGCTGTTTTGGCATCCGATGCATTCTTCCCCTTTGGCGATACCGTAGAAACAGCGGCAAAACATGGCATTGCAGCTATTATTCAACCAGGTGGCTCTATTCGCGATGAAGAATCCATCAAAGCGGCTGACGAAGCGGGCATTGCCATGGTATTTACAAATATTCGTCACTTTAAACATTAATTGGTTAAGAACTTTTAGCGGATTGTTAAGCACTATCAGGGCAAAATATCTATTGTATGGTCAACAATTATTGATGTTTGGAGTAGTCTCGTTATGTGTTTATATTATTATAAACTTAATGGCGTTTAGGCGCCGATGGAGGACTTATGAAAGTATGTGTAATCGGTAACGGCGGCCGCGAACATGCATTGGCGTGGCGATTGTCCATCAGCCCTAGCGTAACAAAGGTATATGCTATTCCTGGTAGCGCAGCCATGTCAGATTGTGCAGAGCTAGTTGGCATCGATTGGCAACAAAGTGATCATTTGATTAGCTTTTTGAAAGAGAATCAAGTTGATTTAGTTGTTGTTGGGCCTGAGGCTCCTTTGGTAGCAGGCTTAGCAGATGTACTCAATAAGGCGGGAATTCCAGTTTTTGGTCCATCCAAAGCCGCCGCTCAACTAGAGGGCTCAAAGGTGTTTGCCAAGGATCTCATGAAAAAATACAACATTCCAAGTGCTGCGTATGGTGTATTTCATAAGGTAGATGAAGCGAAAGCTTTTATTGCTCAAACAGGAGCTCCTATTGTTGTTAAAGCTGACGGCTTGGCGGCAGGGAAGGGCGTTGTAGTAGCCATGACCATCGATGAAGCGAATGCAGCCGTAGAAGATATGCTCAGTGGTAATCGATTCGGTGATGCAGGTAGCACTGTTGTTATTGAAGAGTTTATGGAAGGCGAAGAGGCTAGTTTATTAGCCTTTGTAGATGGCAAGACCGTAGTTCCTATGATTGCCTCTCAAGATCATAAACGTATTTTTGATGGTGATAAAGGGCCTAATACGGGTGGTATGGGGACCTATGCACCGGCCCCAGTTCTTACGGATGCATTGCGGGATGAAGCGATGAAAACTATCTTGGAGCCTATGGTAGCGGCTATGGAAAAGGAAGGTATGCCGTATGTAGGCTGCCTCTACGCGGGGCTTATGATTACTGACGAAGGTCCTAAGGTGGTAGAATTCAATGCGCGCTTTGGTGATCCTGAAACACAAGTTGTATTGCCGCTACTCGATGGTGATTTAGGTGAGATTATGATGGCCTGTGCTACGGGCACATTAACAGCTGATATGGTGAAATGGAAAGATTCCTCGGCGGCGTGCGTTATCCTTGCTTCTAAAGGCTATCCTGAAACTTCATCAAAGGGCGATGTCATCAGTGGGGATATTAAACAATATGATACAACCATCGTATTCCACTCTGGTACAAAGCTTGTTGGTGAAAACTATGTCACTAATGGCGGTCGTGTGCTCGGTGTTGTCGGTCTTGGCAAAGACCTTAGAACGGCACTTGATAGAGCCTATGGACGTATAGAGCATATCGACTTTGAAGGCATGCAATATCGTACAGATATTGGGGCTAAGGCTTTTAAATAAAATAACAACATTTTGAATATAATGAAAACCTCTACATTCATGTACGACGCATTCGGTGTAGAGGTTTTATTTTCTACCTTTTAACTGTTACCTATGATATAATAAATTAGATATAAAGAGGGCCCATCGACGTGTGATGGCGTTAGGCTCATCTCAAAATTTGGAAACTTATGGATGATGCCTAACGTGTAGACGAAACCTTCTACATGTTAGGTGTTTTTACTATAGTCTATTTTTCGTATAGCGATGTACAACTATGAAATATAACAAAGAACCGTTAGAACTGAATAGTCCGGTGGCCTTTTGGCTGAATTTCCCCAATGAAGAACGCGTTTTTTGGGTGGATCGTCAGAGTGACCGTATCGTTGTAGGCGCTAAACGTCTGGCGACGGTCAAAGATGATGAGGACCGCCATAATTACGCCTACGTATTTTATGGGGATACTTTTTTTGAGACCTCTAAAGATCCTAAATGGTCTGGTATGGGCCATGAAATGATTGCTTTCACCCATTATTACATCGTAGAAAATGGAGAATCTTTCTATCTTCATGCTGGTGAAAGCGTACCCATCGAGGATTTTGAGGTGCCTCGCGTACGCCATAACTTCAAGGAAACCAGTGATGATAAGGCTGCTTGGGATAGCCTTATGAAAGCTATTGCTGAGGCCATCAGCAGTGGTAAAATGACTAAGGTAGTATCCTCTCGTGAAGTGGAGTTTACCAGTGATATCCCCTATAATGTGGCTAGTATTTTAGCTAATCTAGTAGATAACAATCCTAACTGTTTTATCTTTGGTTACGAAAAGGATGGACGTACCTTTGTGGGTGCATCTCCAGAAATTCTAGTGCGTCATCGTGGCAGTGAGATCCTCAGTTATGCCTTGGCGGGCACGGCGCCTAAACATGGGCCAAATGCATGGACTAAGGAACAACTTCTAACAGACAAGAAAAACCTCTTTGAACATAATATTGTTCGAGATCGTATCGTACATACCATGAAAACTGTTACTCCAGATGTTACGGTTGGTGAAACTGGCATCATGGAGCTAGCTCACCTCTATCATTTGCGTACTATTATTACTGCAAAGGATAGTACAAAGTCCCTCGTAGAGTGGGCGAGATTGTTACATCCTACGCCTGCTCTCGGAGGGGAACCTCGAGAAAAGGCACTGGCACTGTTACAAGCGTACGAAACCCATGAGCGCGGCATGTACGCAGCTCCATTTGGCTTTATGAAAGACATGGGGGATGGCATCATAGTCGTTGCTATCCGATCGGCTCTCATTATGGATCATGTACTGTATGCCTATGCAGGATGTGGTGTTGTTGCCGACTCTGATGCAGATGAAGAATACGCAGAAACTAATAATAAAATGCGCACCATTTTGGAAGCGCTATAATACATTTCCAAACCCTTAGGGGTTGTTGAAAGGGAATATAATGAACGAATATATTGCTGCCTTGGTAGATGAATTCTACCAACTCGGCGTCCGTCATGCCGTGTTTAGCCCTGGCTCTCGTTCTACGACGATGGCCATGCTTTTTACTGAGCATGAAGGATTTGAAACATATATGAATATAGATGAGCGCTCTGCTAGTTTTATGGCTCTTGGTATTGCAAAGGCTCATAAGGAACCAACCGTACTTGTTTGTACCTCTGGTTCGGCAGTGGCTCATTATTTGCCTGCTATTTTAGAGGCTCAATATAGTGGTGTGCCTCTCATCGTACTATCTGCTGATAGGCCACACACGTTGTTACACGTAGGGGCTCCGCAAACAGTAGACCAACAGAAAGTTTTTGGATCCTCTGTAAACTACTACGAAGAATTAGCAGTGCCTCAAGAGGATCATTACTATACATATCCACGCCAAGTAGCGCGTAAAGCGTATATGAAAGCTATGGATACAAAAAAAAGCCCAGTACATATCAATGTGCCTCTCTTTGAGCCTTTGGTACCTGAACTGGACAATAAACATTTTGAAGCGGGACGTAGTCCCTTTAACGTAGTTAAGCCGAATTATAGTAGTGGCTGTAATTATGATAATACAAGTCATACAAGTCATGTAAACAATACTAGTAGCAGTAAGAACGATAGCTTCCTAGCAAAATATAAGAATATTCTTATATTAGCTGGACCACAGGTCGATGTTGTAGAAGCTAATAGTATTCTTTCATTTGCTACAATGCTACAAGCACCTATCTTGGCAGATCCATTGTCTAATGTAAGACGATGTTATAATTCAGTTGGTAGTCATAGTGACAAGGAATGTATCGATACTAGTAAGGTTATTATTTCTACATATGATGCATTTTTAGCTGATAAAGAGCTGTGGCCTATACTAAAGCCTGATTGTGTAATCCAGTTCGGACAAATTGTTGTGTCTAAACGAGTACAACAGATGGTGGCAAGTTGGGATAATGTAGAATACATTGAGGTTAATCCTACCATGGACTCCATGAATCCAACGGGTAAAACCACTATGCACATGCAAGCAAGTATTGATGTATTTACGAGTCTGTATGGTGTAAACAATGATTCCCCAGCATATCTTGGTAAATGGCAGTATTTAGAAACAGCAGGAAAACAGCAACTAGGTACAGCAATAGAGGAACCAAGTTGTTTTGAAGGTCGCACGATACGCGAGTTACAGCAATATATTTCCAGTAATGCACAAGTACTTGTGGCCAATAGTATGAGTATTCGAGACTTTGATTACTTCTGGTTTAGCGGTGAGTCTAGCGCCGTACTGTATGGCAACCGTGGTGTAAATGGTATTGATGGTACCACTTCTACTGCTTTAGGTCTTGCCACAAATGGACTGCCTACATATCTTGTAACTGGTGACTTGTCTTTCTTCCATGATGTAAATGGATTGGCAGTAGCCAAAACGCATGATCTCAATTTGACGATTATTTTGCATAATAACGATGGAGGCGGCATTTTTGAATACTTACCGCAAAAGGGAACGAAGCATTTTGATTACTTGTTCTCTACATCGCAAGGCTTAGATTATAGTGGGGCGGCCAAACTTTATGGCTGTGGATATACTAAAATCACGAGCCCTGATGAATTGAGTGCTGTGCTAGCTAATGTTAGCTCAGAAACAGGCGTTCATATCATTGAAATCCCTACAAATCGGGAATATAGTCGACAGTTACATAAGAAATATACGAAAGTTTCAGTTGATATGGAGGCATTACTATGAGTCAGTATTTTTGCAGTATTGTAGATAATGCTTTGTGTAATCCAGCTCAACGCATGTACTTTGATTTGGGTGAATACCGCTACGGCTTGACTGTAGTTGGCGATGGAGAACCTATTGTGTGTTTCCATGGCTTCTCTGAATCGAGCTATACTTGGGATGCTATTAATCTTCCCGGTTATCGCGTTATCCGTATCGACTTGATTGGTCATGGTGATTCCGATATTCCTGATGAAGATAAGGCGTATACGATTCCTCAAATGATAGAGGATTTGCATACCGTTATTTATCATATGGTTGGTGATAGATATTACCTCATGGGCTACTCCATGGGGGCCCGCATAGCGCTTTCTTATGCCTTGGAATATGAAAGTGAAATCAAAGGGCTCATCCTTGAAAGTGGCTCTGTAGGTATCGCATCTGATGCTGAGCGAGCAGAGCGTCGTAAGGCCGATGAAGACTTAGCAGTTCGCATCGAAGACCATGATGGCGCTTGGTTTGCTACACGTTGGGCGGAGGCTCCTATTTTTGAAAGTCAAAAGCAACTTTCAGAGTGCGTAGAGGAATTAATCTATCTACGTCGTTCCAATAATAGTACGTACGCCTTAGCCTGTACCTTGCGTGGCTCAGGTCAAGGTGTCATGCCGTATGTGGGGGATAAATTAGAAAAATTCTCTGTTGAAGGCTTATATGTGAGTGGCGCATTAGATACAAAATATACTACAATAGGAAGAGATATATTTGGCAAGTTGCCAAACTTTAAGCATGTCATCGTCGAAGGGGCGGGGCATAATGTGCATATAGAAAAACCGCAAATATTCGAACAAGCGGTGTTAGATTTTTTACAGAAGAAAGGTTAAGTCCATGAGCAAATTTGATTGGAAAGTATTGGATCGTAATTATGAAGATGTAATTTACGAAACATATAATGGCATTGCAAAAATTACTATTAACCGTCCAGAGGTGCGCAACGCGTTCCGTCCTAAAACAGTTATGGAGTTAATCGACGCTTTCACAGTAGCTCGTGAAGATAACGAGGTAGGCGTAATCGTATTGACTGGTGCTAACCACGGCAAAGGTGAAGATAAAGAAGCATTCTGCTCTGGTGGCGACCAAAGTGTACGTGGTCACGGTGGTTATGTTGGTGAAGACAATGTACCTCGCTTGAACGTTCTTGATTTACAACGTTTGATTCGCGTTATTCCTAAACCTGTTATCGCTATGGTTAACGGTTATGCTATCGGTGGCGGTCATGTGTTGCACATCGTATGTGACCTTACCATCGCTTCTGAAAATGCTAAATTCGGTCAAACAGGTCCTCGCGTAGGTTCCTTCGATGCTGGTTATGGTGCAGGTTACTTGGCGCGCATGATCGGTCACAAACGCGCTCGCGAAGTATGGTTCTTGTGCCGTCAATACACTGCTGCTCAAGCGTATGAAATGGGCATGGTTAATACTGTTGTACCATTCGACAAATTGGAAGAAGAAACAGTTCAATGGTGTAGCGAAATCCTTGAATTGTCCCCAATGGCATTGCGCATGTTAAAAGGTTCCTTTAATGCTGATACAGACGGTCTTGCAGGTTTACAACAATTTGCAGGCGACGCTACATTGATGTACTACACAATCGATGAAGCAAAAGAAGGTCGTGACGCGTTCAAAGAAAAACGCAAACCAAACTTCAAACAATTCCCTAAATTCCCTTAATAGGGAGAGTTACTAGTCCTAGATTGGGGACTAACTAATTTTAAAATAATAAGGGCGCCTCTATATGAGGCGCCTTTCTTGTAATATCTCTTTGGTATTGATATTTCGATTATTATTTACTGGTAATTAGAAATCAAGCTTAGATATGAGGTGAGACTATGGACTGGTTACGTTGTGGCGCTGAGCACTATCCTAATCGCATATGTATAAACGAATATACCTATAACGATATATACCGTGGCGTAGTCCATGTAGCTCGTAAATTAGAGCCCCTACAAGCCTCTCGCATAGCTATTTTATCGGATAACTCCGTGATGATGGCAATCTATGTATTGGCAACTATGGTCGTGCATAAAGAGTTGCTACTGCTAAATGTACATCTTAAGCCTAAGGAAATAGAAAACCAATTAGCTCAGTTAGATGTTACTACTGTACTGCATAGCGTTGAGCGTCGAGAGCAATTGCCTAATTCCATTTCTACTATTGTTTTTGAATCGTTAGAACGTATTCTATCCGATGAAGAGGCAGACGATACTTTTGACTGGACCTTTGAAGATAGAGATATAGCGGTCATCATGAATACGAGTGCCACTACGGGACAGTTTAAGTCTGTTCCTCTCCGATGGGGGCAAATTAGAGCTCATGTACAAGCGTCTAAAGAGGTACTAGGTAAAACTGAGCAAGATAATTGGCTTATGGTATTGCCTTTATTCCATGTAAGTGGTCTCTCTATCTTGCTACGATCCCTTTATAATGGTACGGCTGTTACCATATTGCCTAAATATGATAAAGCTCAAGTTCTCAAGCTCATAGAGTCTGAGAACATTAATATGATGTCTTTAGTGCCTACTATTTTAACTCAATTAGAGCCAAGTATTATACATCATAATTTGCGTGTTATCTTGCTCGGTGGTGAGTTCATTCCTATGGCACTCATCGATGCTTGTGAAAAGAAATCCTTACCAATTTACAAGACCTATGGCATGACGGAAACCTTTAGTCAAAGCGTGACTTTCTCCGTATTGGATTACCCTCATAAACGAGATTCCGTAGGAAAACCATTACCAGGGATGCAGGTTCGCATTGATAAACCTGATGCAGACGGGGTAGGTGAGATTCACTTAACAGGCCCTATGGTTATGACTGGATATATTGACAAGGAACCTATCGATGGTGACCTTAATACCGATGATATCGGTTATGTCGATGAAGATGGGTTCGTATATATTTTGAATCGTCGCAAGGACCTCATCATTTCTGGGGGAGAAAATATTTATCCTAAGGAATTAGAGGATTTAGTCTACACATTGCCATCAGTGAAGGAATGTGCGGTTGTACCTGTACCTGATCCTAAATGGGGACAAGTACCGGCGCTATTTGTGGCCTTTCACGATGGTGAAAGTATGACTGCAGATGAAATTGTATCCTTTATGACCAAATCTCTGGCAAAATATAAAGTTCCTAAATACGTAAAGATATTGCCTGCGTTGCCTAGAAATGGAACAGGTAAAATTGTGCGCAATGAACTGCGTTTAGAAGATTGAGGCGCCTATGAATGATATTTTAAACTTTAAAAGTATAACTACATATCGCCTTAAATTGCCGTTACAGTTTAACTTTAAAACTGCCAAAGGTGAAGTAAAAGAACGAGAAACTATAGTCATTCGCATCGAGGATCAACAAGGGTATGTAGGTTATGGGGAATGCGTGGCTTTTACAGAGCCTTTTTATACAGCAGAGACGGTGGATACGTGTTGGCAAAAACTAGTAGATGATTATATCTTTAATTTGCGCATGATGCGGCCTAAGCCGCTTATGACCTATGTGCGTCAGCTACAGTTTTGGTTAAATCGAGATCATATGCCTATGACCATTGCTGCCTTAGAAAATGCATTGATTAACCTTCATTGTGAGCGATTAGGTGTAAACTCCGTTTCCTATATTATGGGACGACCTTTACAAGATACCATTGAAAGCGGCGTTGTTATCGGTGATGTACCGATGGAACAATTGCTAGATGCCGTAGAAGCTCATGTGGCGAATGGTTGTAAGCGCATCAAGTTAAAGGTGAATCCTACAGACGGCTACGAACGGGCGGCCTTAGTACGTAAGCATTATCCCGATTTAGTCTTGGCAGCCGATGCGAATCAAAGCTATTCTTATGATGATATTGATAAGGTCCGTCAATTTAATGATTTGAAGCTGGCTTGTATAGAAGAGCCTTTTGCTATAACAACGCTTCAATCCTATAAGGAGTGGAAGTGGGAACGCCTTAATAACGATGATTGGCATATTGAAACGCCTATCTGTTTAGATGAGTCCATCTTGGGCTATGACGATTTATCCTATGCTATTGAGTATGGACTGATTGACGTACTCAACATAAAAGTAGGCCGCATGGGTGGTCTCGTACCTACTAAGGCAGCTATTAATCTTTGTAGAGAATGTCATATTCCGTATTGGGTAGGTAGCATGGTAGAGTCGGGCATTTCTAAAATGTTGCACGCTCAACTAGCGGCTCTAGGTGATTCCTATATGGCAGGAGACCTATCTGATTCTAATAGATATTTTGAACGAGATCTCATCTATCCAGATTTAACCTTTAAGGATGGCGTTATGCACGTTCCTGATGGAGATGGACTAGGTGTAACCGTCTTTGATGATAGACTAGAAGCGTATTGTGTGGAGAAACGAACACTATGAATTTAATAGAATCCTTACAAATTGAAGCACCTCGTATGACGAGCGATACTACATGCATTGCAAAAATGAACTTAGGAGAATTCCACAAACAGCCTCAAGGCTATCTAAACGGTGGAGCCACCTTGGCATTTGCTGAAATCATTTCCGGCATGATGAGTAACGAACTCATTGGACCGGATAAATTTGGCGTAGGTCAATCCGTTACGGCCAACCACTTGCGCCCTGTACGATGTGAAGGGGCCTTAACGGCTCATGGTACCATACTTGTAAAAGGGAAGACATCCCATGTATGGCGCTTTGATATGATGGATGATGCAGATCGACTCATCTCACAAGTAACAGTGACATTGGCGATAGTAGATTTTGATCGTTAACGTACGCTGTTGGGAACATGTGTTTTCATATTCTAAATAAAAAGGACAGCATATACAGTTGTATATGCTGTCTTTTTAACGTTTACTTTGAACACATAAATTGTCTCATGCTTACTTAGTTACTTAATTAACTAAGTAACTAAGTAAGTACTTAACTATTTAACTGCCTACTTACGAGTGATAGTATATAAGTCCTCCATATCTGGAATATCGTAAATAACCCATGTACCGTCACCTAGATGACGCATTAAAATCTTTATGTCTTTAGTCATATTCTTTTTATTGTTTTGGATGGTTGCTGTAACCGTTGCAGTTTCGCCGTGGTCATCTGTTTTGAGGTTTTTAATCTCTACATCGTGTTCTTTAAAGAGGCGACCTTCTACAAGCCGGTCTACCATAGATTTATTATCGTCATTTTGGTTTGCTGCTTGGTTGTTATCCGTAGGAGGTTCTGATTTAAAACTATCTGGATCTTCAATATATTTTCTCATTACATCTTCGATGAGGGCAGGGCCAAATGTTTTGGTAGCGGCTACGGCGGCTTTGCCAAATGGATTAGATGTATCAATATATTTATTACCTTCACGGTCTACAATGTTTTTTACGATGGATTTCACATCTACATGACGCAAAACTTCATCTGCATTTTTCTCCTGAACGGCTTGATGAATGATTTTTAATGTATAAGCTGGTGTATGTGGGACATACCATAAGAAATACCATGCGGCAGCTAATGCGCCTACAACAGCGATGATGAGGGCGATAATGACGCCTTTAGAGCTACTTTTATTCACGGTGAATCCTTTCATTTACTTTGTATCGTAATTTTTGATAGCGAATATATACATATTGTAGCATATCTAGTAAAGTATAGTGTGATAATTTGCACGTTTACAGAAAACTGATGAAAGATGGAGATAAAAGATGTATAGAAGTAATTTAGCTGATATTTTCCGTTGTAAAAGTCATAAAATAGGCACTATCCGTTATAACCCATGTTTTTAATAGAATATTCATAAAAAAGTTCAAAAAAATAGTTGCATTGGTCTAAAATCCATGGTATCATGTACAAGTAGTCAACGAGAGTTGATACGCGGCCCCGTGGTGTAGCGGTTAACATGTCGCCCTGTCACGGCGAAGATCGTCAGTTCAAATCTGATCGGGGTCGCCATTTTTTTTTACAAAAAATCATGCCTCGGTAGCTCAGTTGGTAGAGCAACGGACTGAAAATCCGTGTGTCGACAGTTCGATTCTGTCCTGAGGCACCATTTGTATTCCATGCGGTTGTGGTGGAATGGCAGACACGCCATCTTGAGGGGGTGGTGAGCGTACGCTCGTGAGGGTTCAAGTCCCTCCAACCGCACCATTTCTACTTACTGATTAACAGATTGTAACGAATTGTAACAAACTGTAACAGATAAAGCATTTACAAGGATATTTGAAAGATAAAGAGTAACAAATTGTAACGCATTGTAACAACGATTTGCCCCTTTATTGCCCCTTTTAAAAATAAATATTTGCCCCTTTTATATGAGGGTTGAAAAAAGCCACTGCACATGATGCGGTGGCTCATTTTTTATTTATTTGCAAGCACCTTACCCATATTAGTAATTGCTGCATTTACTTCCTGTTTCATTTCATCCGTTACATGAGTGTAAATAGCAAGTGTAGTACGAGGCTCATTGTGGCCAACACGTTCCATAATTGCTTTTAGAGGAACATTAGATTCAGCAAGAATAGATATATGAGTATGTCTAAAGGTATGAGTACTTACTGGTTTAGGGAAACCAAGTTTTTTTATAATACGATTTACATAATGTAGATCATATGGCAATCCACCATCTGTTACAAAGATATAGCCTAGGTTAGCAAATTTAGATTTCCATAATCGCCTTGCTTGATTGGCGGTTATAAAGTGATTAATAATTTGTACAGCCCTTGCATCTAATTTAACTTTACGGATAGAATGAACGTTCTTTGGTGGAAGGCGCATAGCAGGGTCAGAAAAGCTACCACGATTAGATAAAGTTGCATTTACATCTATTTCAGCATTTTCTCTATCATAATCTTGAGTGCGTAACGCTACCATTTCACCAAATCTAAGACCAGTTAAAGATTGAAATTCACATAAAAGGGATACATGATGATTGATAGTATCTAATTGTGATAGCAAATCTTTTAGTTCATCTTTAGTTAGGAATTTAGAACGTTGTTTCTTGATGCGGTCTACATCAGCTACTGGTTTTTGTAATTCGATATTGTCTAAGAATGAAATATCACGAATATATTCCATACGCCTAGCATATTTTAAAGATTGTCTAATAAGACTAAGAGCCAGTTTCGTGTAATTGTAGGAATATTGGCAAGCGAATTTATCAAACGTGCTTTGAATAATATATGGTGAAAGTTTAGAAAGTAATATATCAGTAGGAAACCATTTCATAATCTGTTTGTGAAGATTATCCATACTATATTGTGTAGATGATTTTCTAAATGCACGCTTAGATTCTAAATATTCAGATACAACATCATTCAATGTCATATCTTTTGCAATATCCGTATTAGTGGCCAAGTCAATTTTATTTTGCAGTTCAGCTTGTGCGATTTTGTAGGCTTGCCTACTATTACTATTTAAGGTAACAGATATTCTTTTTGTTTTACCGCTATACGGATCTATATAACGTTCTTGAAATTTATATTTAGTAACACCAGCTTTGGTAGTTACAGTTTCACACCACATTAAAAACACCTCCTAGGCTAAAAAATGGTATAGTAAATAAGCCTTAGATGTATGTTATAATATAAATATGCGGTGTCTCTAAGGCATCAAGCCTCTATCTAGTAGTAGCTAGATAGAGGCGTTTTTTATTTTGTCTAATATTTTTATGCATAATGGACTATTAAAAAATATAGTCCAATATAATGAGATATATTGGACTATAAAAATATATAGTCTAAAAAAGATTAAAATATTAGACTTAACTATCTATAATACTTAATAATTTTGGACAAATAAATGTTCTGTTTTTAGCTTTATCTGAACTAATTAAAATATCTTGATCTACCATTTTATTCAAAAGTGTAAATACAGTTTGCTTACTAGCATTGATTTCTTCGATAAGTTGTTTACTTGTAAATATAGGATGCTGGAAAATAAAGTCTAAAATTGGGATGAAGTAATATGATTTTATAGAATCGCCTAAAGATTTAAATTGCTCATATAAAGATAAGATATTTAAAGCTTTTTTTGTATTGTTATGAGATTCAGTAATTATGCCACTAAGGAAGAAATAAATCCAAGATACCCAATTATTATTTTTAGAAATATTGGCTAAATTATGAATGTATTCATCACGATTCCGTTCAAAGTAAGAACTCATATAGAATATGGGGGATGGAATAATTCCACGATAATAAAAGAATAAAGGAATTAGCAATCTGCCTATACGTCCATTTCCATCCTCAAATGGATGAATCATTTCAAATTGTGCATGAATAATAGCTGCTTGAATTAATGGATTTATCTCATCATAGTGTAAATACGTTTCTAGATTAGACATATAAGAGTCTGTTAATTGAGGGGAAACAGGTGTATAAGAAATAAAATCATAGCCACCAATATAGTTCTGTAACTTTTTAAAATCCCCTGGATGTTTAGTAGAACCACGAACATTATCTAGGAGAATAGCATGCATTTCTTTAATAATTTTTATTGTTAGGGGTTCTTTACTATCAGGATTTGACAACTGATTATATGGTGAAATTGTATCTAATGCATGTTTTAATGCAGAACGATAATTGAGGATTTCTTTTAACTCATCATCTTGAATATCAGTTTGGTTGCCAGCTTCATGATTAAGAATATCTTCAAGAGTTGCGTGTGTACCTTCTAATTTAGAAGATAATACAGCCTCTTGTGTAGTAATAGGTGATAAAAGCAAAACAGGATTAGGCGTATTCACTAAAAAGCCTTTATATTCACCTAGAGCCATATTTGCTTCTGAAGATAATTTAATTAATTCAGGAGTGAGTAAATTAAAAGTATCAAAAGGTAAACGTTGAGGTTCGTATGGTGGGGGTGCAGATCTACGTAATTCTGCAAGCCTTTCATCAGTAATATTAGACATAAAAGTTATCTCCTAAAAATAAGCAACCATAAGTAAACAGTAATTATTATAATACATGATGATAGAAATCTATTTCTTCAAGTAATTCATCAGTAAGTTCTTTCCGCCTTACCATATGTTCAATTAAATTAACATGATGATCTATATGAAAATCATCATTAATGATATGCAGCAATTCATGCTTTACTTCATTACGCATATCTTCAATAGACATATTTTTACGGATGTAAATATTGTGAACACCGTCATCATCCCCAGTTGATGTAACAGCTTTCACATTAGGAATATCACACTCAATAATATTAATAATCAAACTAACAACCCCTAATAGTATTATTTTTTATTTCTAGATTTGATAAATTCTATATAATTTACTGCTTCTTGCATTTCCTCTTTAGAGATACCACGTGATGCGGAAAATAATAAACGAGCCTCTGGACGTGTACGTAGATATTCTGCAAATTCAGCAGTTTCAGGATCTACATAATAACCTTCTGTTTGAGTAGATTTATTTTGTTGATGCGGTTCTTGCCACCCCATTAGATATGCTGGAGTAGTATTTAATGCTTTGGCTAAAGGTTCAAGCACATCAATTGGCATATTTTCAATATCACCATTTTCATATCTATATATAGTAGCTCTGTTTTTATTTAATAATTTTGCTAATGCATCTGCAGTATAACCTAGCTCTAATCTGCGTTGTTTAATACGTTCTCCGATTCTCATATGAAAACCTCACTTTCTATTTGATTACATAATACAATACAATTCGCAAAAATGCAACAAATATTTTTAAACAAAACATAAATTCGCATAAAATGCGAAAAAGATTGTTGACATGCAAATTTTAATGGGGTAATATCTAAATAAAGGAAGTCGCATATAAGCGACAAATAAGGAAAAGGGGGAATAGATATGGTGAATATCAGAAAGCTGAAAGCTAAATTAGTGGAAAAAGATATTTCCATTATTGAGCTAGCAAATGTACTTGGAATTGATAAATCTACAGTATATAGAAAGCTTAATAAGTCTGGGGAAAACTTCACAGTAAAAGATGTTGAAAAAATTTCTAAGGCGCTATCTTTAACATATGATGATATTAATGATATTTTTTTTACTAATATAGTCGCATGATATGCGACAAGTTATAGATTAGTAGAGGTGAAATCAAATGAATAAAAAAAAAGAGCCACATGATGCGGCTCAAAAAAAGTGGATTATATTTAGATATTTTAATGCTTTGAAATACAACAAAGACCAATCGCTAGAGGAAAAATTACAAGACATAAGATATTGTACAAGAATTAATTTGGGAATGTTAGTGATTGCAGTAATACTAACAATTTTAAATATTACGAGAGCATAAAGGTTAATATTGCAATTACTATTGTTGTCAATATACCAATGCCAGCTAACCATGCAGCAAATTTACCATATTTAGCAGATTTCTTTGAAATACGAAGGCTTTCTTCTGCAAGTTGTAATGTATGATTTTCTTTTTCTAAGCGCTGCAAAGTATTTAAACCTAAAATAGTCAATTGAATTTCATCAGAGTCAGTAAAGTAATAAGGCGCATAAAAGTTATTGGGTACAGTTACTAATTCAAAATAACATTGAGCATAATTTTTAGATTTAAAAGGGCTGTAAAGGGAATCACTTGAATATAGTGGTGGTTCAACTTTCAATTCAGGTGAGTTAAGTAAATAAAGTTGCAAAGTTGAATCGGTTAGGTAGTGGAATTTGCTTTTTAAATCCTTATAGTTGCAGACACCTTTATTAATAAAAAGAATTATTTCTTCTAAATGATCATTAGGTAAATTTTGAGCTGTAGAGGTAAAGTCTTGAACTTTCTTTTTATAGAGCTTGTACTCTTTCTCACTGGCGTAAAAATAGTTTAATGGTGACGACTGTAAGGTGGGTTGATTATGTAAACCACCTATAGTGCTTTTTATAGAATCCACTTGTTTGGCAATTTCTTTAATATCGGACATAATTTCACCTCCTTTCAAGGTGATTATACCAATTATAAAAAATAGATGAAATAGAGAGGAGAATTATTTATGTTAACAATTCAACTAGAAGGACCTATGAAGAAAATGACGGGAGATAAATTCATGGCAGTTTATGAGAGAGCATCTAATGCTAAGAGCGAGCTAGAGCTAACACTTATAGAGTTAGAAGAATTAGGAATTAAAGTTGATGTAGTTTATTTATCTGATAAAGAAAGGTAAAGAGTAGAAATGGAAAGTGTTCAACCAAAATATGTGCCTATTAGCACACTAGCTAAGATATGGGGACGGAGCAAGATGTACATTTATAGGCGGATTGATATGATCCGCAATGAAGGCAAGTTTGACCAAATATGCATGCAGTTGGGGCCACAGCAAACTTTAGTCAATGTAGACAAGTTTGAAGCATGGATGAAAGGGCAGCATATGAAGTGGCTAAAGGGGGCATAGAAGATGAACATTATAAACCTAATTACAACCGTGCAATGGTGCTTGGGAATATTGGGATTAGGACTATATGGAGGAATTGAGCAAGCAGAAGGCTGGCAAATATTAATCAATATAGTATTAACACTAACAACTGGCATCACAATCTGGATGTTAGGCAGGGTTAAGGAGGTGATAAAACATGAAAGACAAAAAAGAAAAAGCACTAGATCTACTAAAAACATATTTAATGTTTGATGATGAAGAAATGCAAGTTTTAAGGGAACGAATTACATCAATTAGTGTAAGCAATAAAAGCACAAGTTTAGATTTTACTATTCTTGCAAATGGATGCGCTATTTTTATTAAGCGAAAAACAGGGGAGTATGTGTTACGCATAACAGGTAAAGGCCCAATTAAAGAAAACAAGGTATATCTTGCATTAAGGGCAAGAGAAATACTGCTTGATGCGGTGACATGTAATGAGTAAACACTGCAGCATATGTGATGAGTGCAATAAAAAAAGCCGTGCCTACATACACTGTAGACAGGCCAAAGGGATTATATGCATAGAACATTGCGATGCATGTCAATATTTAGAGATTGAACAAGGTGACATGCATTGCAATTATCCTAGGCAAAAAGAAAAGGCTACCGATTAAAGTAGCCCTTTCAGGCACGTAATTACGCACCAAACCTAACGTAATTATATCACACATGGGCATAAAAGACTAGGGAAAAGCTTATTCCAAGGCTTTTCTTATTAACTAGATATAAAGTATTAACAAATCAACCATGGGGTAATTACGATGAGGAAGCGTAAAAAAGTCATATCTAAAAATATGATAGAAGTACTTGATTATCACACATCAAGAACATATAGAAAGAATGGCAAGCGTGTAAAAAAGAAAAGCATCACACCAGAAGCACAGAAAAAGCAAAATGAAAAACAAGCGGAAGCAATGCTGCGTATGTTGATTGATAATAACTTCACTACAAATGATTGTTATATCACACTCACATATAAAGAACAGCCTGCAACATGGGAAGATGCAAAGAAAGATATTCAGAATTTTATAAGACGGCTTAAACGCAGATATAAAAAACTGGATAAAGAATTGAAATACATTTACATAGCGGAGGGGAAAACAAGAATACATTTCCACATGATCATCAACAATGCAGAACTATATTCGGATGAACTGAATGAACTTTGGCCACATGGCATGCATAAGTTGATGTTGTATCAAGGAAGAGCAGAAGATGCGGTGAGATTAGCAAGCTACTTTGTAAAAGAAAAAAGAAGTGCATGCTATTCAGATAAAGAAGATGCATTTAAGCGCAGGTGGAATAGTAGCAAAAATTTAGAAAAGCCAAAAGTAAAAACAGAAATATTGAAGCCAAGCGAATGGAGAGATTACATCCAACCGCCAAAAGGCTATTACGTGGAAACAGATAGTGTAGTTGAGTCTGTATCTGATGAAGGTTATCCTTATAGATTTTACAGATTGATAAGAATTGAGGAGGTAAAACATGGCACTACTAGGGATAGGCATTGTGATAGGGGCAATGCTAGGAGTAACAATAATGGCATTATGCGTAATTAGTAAAGAATGTGAAAAATGGGAGGAAGAATTAAATGATAAACGTAAATGAGGTATTTTTAAGCGGTAATGTAGTAGCGGATGCAGAACTACGATACACAAAAACAGGAAAGCCAGTACTTACATTTAGAATGGCAACAAATAAATATGTGAATGAGCAACAGAGTACACAATATCACAACATTGTATGCTGGGTTGATGCGGAAAAATACAGTGGATTAAAGAAAGGTGATTTTGTATCAGTAAATGGTGAGCTAAGAACTAGATCATATGAAAAAGACGGAGGGAAAAGATACATTACAGAGATTGTGGCCAAAGTCCTTACATATGGCTTGAAAGAGAATGAAAGTACACCAAGCAATTTTGAAAATGGGTTTGTAGACGATGATGAACATATTCCATTCTAGGAGGAAGTAAATGCGAAGAGGTAGACCAAGAAAGATATGTAGCCACTCATTTGGACCAGCAAAAAGCGGTGCGCTATGGGTAAAAGCATCATGCCCCAAAGGGAAGACATCAATTAAAGTATTCAAAGGCAAAACAGCAGGCACTTTACATTGGCTGAAAAAAGAAGAATGTGAAGATTGCCCTGCATATAGTCCTACAAAGATTTATGCAAAATAGGAGGGCAACATGCAAAACACAAGCATGGCAGGTGTTCCGATGAATTGCATAAATTGGTTGGCACTAGGTGCGGTAGTGTACGGTGCAATGGATAAGCGAAATGCATTAAAAGTATTGGGATTAAAGGAACAAATAAATGCAGATGTGTTACAGCCATTGATTGACAGAGGACTAAGCCAAAGGAAAATAGCAGAAGAATTAGAAGTAAGTCAAAGCTTAATTAGAAATATTTGTAAAAAATTAGGAATTAAAACAAAACGAGGTAGAAAACAATGAAAAAAGTAATGTTAGCAGTAATGGTATTAAGCGCAGTAGTTAATGGTGCATATGCAAGTGATCTAGTTGTAGGACCTACAGAGCCAAATACAACGCAACCAACAGTAACAGGCTATAACAGTGCCGCACTTGGAGTGAATACAACAGTAAGCGGTACAAGCACAATTGTATTAGGAAGAAACAATAATGTAGTAGGTGATAACAATGTAATCATTGGGGCAAATAATGGCACTATCAATGCTGGTCAAAGTACATTCATTGGCTATAACAATACAAGCGTAGATAATAGCCAAGAGCAAACAGTGATTGGTGCGAATAGTAAAGTAGGTGGCCAAGGTGCAATGGCACTAGGCACTCATGCAGTAGTAACATCAATTGATGCGGTAGGCATTGGCAATAATATTGTAGCGGATAAGCCAAATAGCGTTGCACTAGGAACGAATAGTGTAACAGACAATGCAGTTAATCAATTGCAAGCAATGGTAAACAATACAACATATGTATTTGCAGGTACAGATGCAACATCAGTAGTAAGCGTAGGCAGTAAACAACGTGCAGGCTTTGGCGGAGTAAAAAACTATGTTCGCCAAGTACAGAATGTTGCAGCAGGCAGAGTGGATGCATCTTCCACTGATGCAGTAAATGGTTCACAGCTACATGCTGCATATGATGCCATTAATACAATGGGTGCAGATATTGATAAAGCACTAGATGCCCAACAACAATTCAATACTGCAGTACATAACACACTAGCAAATCATAAGGATGCAATTAAAAATAACACACAACGTATTGCACAACATGATGCGGACATTGCAAATAATAAAAATGCTATCAAGGCTAATGATCGTGTATTGAAAAATCATGAAGAGCGCATTGATAAGCTAGAACATCAAGCAAGCAACACATTAACAAATTTAAAAGCAGACATTAAGCAATTGGACGGACGAATTAATAAAGTGGGTGCAAGTGCAGCTGCATTAGCTGGACTACATCCAATGGAATTTAACAAAGATGATAAATTTAGCACATCTGTAGCATATGGTCACTATAAAAATGCCAATGCAGTGGCATTAGGTGCATACTACAGACCAAATGAAAAAGTATTACTTGGCATTGCAGGTACATTTGGCAGTGAAAACATGTACAACGTAAGCGCATCTTTCAAATTTGGTAAACATAGTGAATATGAACCACAAGCGAAACGTGACGGAGAAATTGAAGCTATGAAAGCACAAATTGCAGAATTAACAGCAAGACTTGATGCGGTAAACAAATAAAATAGGTGGGCGGTATATCCGCCCTTACCTAAAACTAGGGGGCGAAGTTATGAACCATGTAACAACACTATTTAACAGTAATGAGTTTGGGGAACTAAGAACTATCATTATTGAAAATGAAGTGTACTTTGTGGCCAAGAGCGTAGCAACTGCACTTGGATATAAAGATACTGCAGATGCAATCAGAAAACATATTGATGAAGAAGATAAGCTGCGTTGGCAAATTGCCGACACAGGCCAAAAGAGGGAAACATATTTAATCAATGAGTCTGGGTTATATTCCTTGATATTGAAATCAAAGATGCCAAGTGCGAAGAAATTTAAACGCTGGGTAACTAGTGAAGTGCTTCCACAAATTAGAAAAACAGGGAGCTATGATCCACATATCCCAAAGACACTACCAGAAGCATTGAGATTATACGCAGACGAAGTAGAAGCACATAACCAATCAAAGGCTATCATTGAGCAACAGAAACAACAAATAGCGGAATATGAGCCAAAGGTTGACTACGTAGATAAAATTTTAAGCTCACAAAATGCAATGACTGTAACACAGATTGCCTATGACTATGGATTAAGTGCGATTGCATTAAACAAGATACTCCATGAAGCACACATTCAACGTAGCGTAAATGGTCAATGGATTCTGTACAGTGATCTAATGCATAAGGGGTACACAAAGACTAAGACACATACATATATGACTACTGATGGGAGATTAGAGTGCAAAGTATCAACACGATGGACACAAAAAGGTAGACTGATGATACATGAACTCCTAAAGAAACGTGGGATTAATGCCATATGTGAGGAGGTAGCATGAAGCCATTAGTATATAAAGGCCTAAGAAAGAACTTAAACAGGTCAGAATGGGTAAGCAGTGATGAAATAAAGCAAAGCTACTCACAAATAAGATTACTATCAGTAGAAAATGATACATATGCATGGGTACCTATTGAGGACGGAACACTATGTAGAGGAAGCGAAGCAAAAGACAATACAGGGCAAAGAATATACGAAAAGGACCATATAGAGTTTGATTGTAAATCAATACAAGATAAACCAATGGTAGGGGAAGTATATTACAGCGTGGATAAATACCAATGGAGATGCAAAGCAATCAACCAGCAGGACACACCACAACATGATGCGGTATTAGATTTTGACTTAGCATTTGTATTGAATAATGGGAAAGTAAAAGTAATAGGCAATAGATTAGAGGGATATGAGCATGAATGACAGATACAGAAATGTATGTAAAGCACTTGATCATATTGTAAAGTGCCGAACAAAAGAAGCAAAACAAGTATTTATACCATACTGGGGTTATGTGTTTACTCCGTCAGAGGAACTACTAAAAGCAAGAATAAGAAGAAACCTATGTAAGGAAAGTAAAGTATTTTACCAAAGGGTAAGGAGTTATTATGAAACCACCATGCAGGGAGTGCCAATTTAGAGAAGTAGGATGCCACAGTAAATGTGAAAGCTACATTCAATGGCGAGTGCAGCTAGATAAATATAACGAGCAAAAGAATATACAGAATGATGCGAGCAAATACATTAGAGATAATGTAAGCACTATTAGACACAGAATGAGAAAGCTAAAAGGATATAGCTGTACTGTGAGGGACTAATAAATGAAGTTAGATTTATGGGTAAGGCTAAATATAACAATGGCTGATGATAATAAAGTAAGTGGTTGGACACAGATATATGGAAAACATGAATTAGCTATGTACAAGAAACCTTTTAAATCATTAAAGCCAATTGTTAATGATCACATAGAGAGAATAAACTGGCTAACTATTTGTAATAGGTGGGGTGAAACAAACCAAGTTATAGAAGTGAATACGAGTAAGATAAAGAAATATGTCATAAAAGAGTGCGTACAGCCATATGATACTGAAGAAGAATACTATGCAATTAAAGAATGGTATAGAAACTATATGAGGGGAAGAACATTCTTAGAAAATAATGGATAATAAAAAAATTTTAGATGCATGCTGTGGTTCAAGAATGTTCTGGTTTAACAAAGAAAATAAAAATACTGTTTACATGGATAATAGGACGGAAGAAACAACGCTATGTGACGGAAGAAAATTAATTATTAAACCAGACATAATAGCGGATTTTAGAAAAATGCCATATAAAGATGAAACATTTCACCTTGTTATATTTGACCCACCACATTTATTAAGAGCAGGGGAAGAGTCATATTTGAAGTTGAAGTATGGACGATTAACAGCAGACTGGAAAGAGGACATAAAGAAAGGCTTAGCCGAATGTTGGAGGGTGCTTAAAACAAATGGAACAATGATATTCAAATGGAATGAAGAACAAATAACATTGCCAAAGGTAAAAAGGCTATTACCATGTGAGCCAATTATTGGGCAACGCAGAGGGAAAACAATATGGCTAGTGTTTTTTAAACAATAAGGAGGAGCAATGCAAAGAAAGTGTCATAGATGTGATAGGTTATTTACACCAGATAGTCATAGCACATGGTGTCCAAACTGTAGAGCAGGCAAACCAGTAGAGCCTAGAAAGACAAAGGAACAAATAGAGCTAGAGCGTCTTGAACGATTAGAAAAAGCATTTAAATACACAAGATACTGTATACAGTGTGGAAAGAAGTTCTATACAAATGATACACGTAAGGTAATATGCGGTGATTGGGAATGTGAAGAAAAACAAAGATTTGAACTTCGAAGAGAAAACTATAAGAAAGGGAAAGAAAAATGAGGATACTAAGCATTGGGTTTGGGGATAAAAAGAAAGTAAAGTATGAGAAAGCAAATAATGCTGGTATTACTGAAACATATCAATTAAGTACGGAGGACGATTTTAGGCCAGAGATAATAGAAGCATATGTAAAAGCAAGAGCATTGGTGATTGAAACATTTAAAGTATTCAAACTATTTGAAGAAGAGTGGCTAAAAATTAAATCTATTAGCTTTAAATGGCATAAGGAAATGCCAAAGGTTATTACGGAAGCAAAGTATGTGCTTATAATCACAAATAAGTATGGAGATAAATGTACAATTAGCACATCATGGCTAAGTGTAATAGATGAAGCGCCAGAAAAGCTTATTCCATTAGCAGAAGAAATAGAATTATTTGTAAGAGGAGCACGCGCGCAGGGGAAATTATGGGAAGAAAAATTGGAAGATGATGCGGTTGAGGGTGAAACATTTCACATCAATGATCTAGTACAAGAAGGGAAAGAGAATGATTAAAAACCAATTAATTTATGTAGCGCATCCATTTGGTGGAGATAAAGCTAATAAGTATTCCATTGATACAATTATGGAAAACTTAGTAATGCTAGATAAGAACAACACATATCTATCACCTCTTCACAATTTCAGCATGTTGTACTTTGATACACAGTATGCCAAAGGTTTAAAAATATGTTTGGACATGTTGAATAGGTGTGATGCATTAGTATTATGTGGAGAATGGGAAACATCAAAGGGATGTATTGGGGAATGGTCATTTGCAATAGCTAAAGGGATGCCAATATATACATGGAAAGAGTGGACTGATAAATTAAAGGAACAGGGAGATAATAGCCGATGACTGGAAGGGAATATTTAAATCAGATACGTGATACTGATTTGAATATAAGGTGTAAGGAGAGAGAAATATTTAGAATAAGACAAGATATCATGAGTCTACAAGCTATTGATTATAGTAAGGATAAAGTAAGTGGAGGGCAACCAATTACTATTGCGGATAAAGTTGCAAATCTTGATGCGGTTACAGAAGAGATTATGAAAGAATGGAGTGATTTCTTACAGGAGAGAGAGCGAGCCAGATTTATGATCAATCAAATTTGTAGTACTAAGCAAAGGATTGTTTTAGTAGATAGGTACATTAATGGATGTACATGGGAAAAGGTTGCAGAACTAATAGATTGTTCAAGGCAGAATGTTCATAACTTACATAAAAGAGCAATTAAAAATTTTGAGGAAATTTACAAAAAGGTTGCTATTATTTGACACTCAATATATGAGATACTGTATGTGGGCATGGATGAAGAGAACACTTTCAACAAGCCTCCTAGAAAAACTACACACTATTAAGGACTACATCATACACAGGTCGCACAACATAGTATGATGCGGTCCTTTTTAGTTTATATGAGGGAATTGATGAAGCATAAAAGAATTACATCCAAGAAAACAATACAAGAAGTTCGCAAGCCATATTGTGAAATATGCGGACAAAGAACGAATATAGAACCACATCATATTAATACACGTGGTAGTGGCGGTGGAGATATTAAGGAAAACTTAATACAACTCTGTACACAATGCCATATCAATACACATAGTGGCCAATATCCAACTAAAGATGATTGCTTAAATAAAGTAGCAGAGCGTGAAGGTATTACATATGATGAAGCATATGCAATTAATCGTATAGCAATGGGATATGATGTATAAAATGTATTGGTCTAGAAAAAAGGGGATATTTTAAAAAAATGGCAAAAGAGTATTCTAAAAATTTCTATAATTCATATAGGTGGAGAAGATGTGCAAAGGCATATGCAGAATCAAAGCTCTATATATGTGAAAGATGCCATGGATTAAAAAGTATCAATAAGGTAGATGGGGCTAGACAACGTTGGGTAGTACATCATAAAAAGCCACTAACCCCAAACAACATTAACAATGATGCGGTTGCGTATGGTTGGGATAATCTTATGTTCTTATGCATTGAATGTCACAATGCAATACATGCAGAGCTAGATGCTATGACTATACCTAATGGATTGACGAGCGGTGCAAGCCTATTAGTTAGACCGACACGTGGGATGATATTCAACGAGTTAGGTGATTTAGTAGCTGTAAATGATAATGAACATGATAATAATTGACTCCCCCCATAATTTTATGGTGAAAATATTTTTTTCTACACCGGTGCTGCAGTTTCGTGTAACACACAGGTCGCACATGTGAGGGGTGTAGTTGACAAAGGAGTGATTGGAGTTGACAAATGAAGAAAAAGAAAAGTTAAAAAAGAAGAGAATTGCAGAATATAACAAGATTTTCAAGGAACTTCCACAAGAAAAGAAAAAGTTAATTAAGAAATCAATCGAACAAGCTGTTCATATGGAAATGCAATTAGATGACCTACAAATTGAATTAGAAAAAGTAGGTTTTGTAGAAGAATATTGCAACGGAAATAATCAATTTGGTAAAAAAGAATCGACTGAATCGAAGGCTTACAACACGCTCATGAAGAACTATATTTCAATCATAAAAGTTCTACTTGGCGAGTTGCCACAGTCTAAAAATGAAGATAATGATGAAGAATTTAAGAAATTCTTAATGGACCGTGTAAAACGATGAATCCAATCAGAGAATACTATAACCAAATAGTTGATGGGGACATAGTTGTATCTGATCGTGTGCGTAGGGTCTATAAACATTTAGTCGATAAGCTGGAGACTCCAGAGCAATATATTTATGACAAAGACAGAGCAGAAGTTGCAATTGATTTCATTGAACTGTTCTGTAAACACTCTAAAGGGAAATGGGCTGGGAAGCCTGTAAAGCTTGAATTATGGCAAAAAGCCTTGATTGCAGCTCTTTTTGGGTTCGTAGATAAAGATACCAAAGTAAGAGAATACCAGGAACTAATTCTTATTGTGGCACGTAAAAACGGTAAGTCCACTCTAGCGGCCGCAATAGGCCTTTTTTTATTGGTTGCTGATGGTGAGATGGGTGCTGAAATATATAGCGCTGCCACGAAACGTGACCAAGCAAAAATTATATGGGATGAAGCAGCGAAAATGATTAAGAAATCAAAGTCGCTAAATAAAGTTTGTCATATTCGTGTAAATAGAATTTTGTGTGATGTGAATGATGGTAAGTTTGTACCGCTTGCATCAGATTCAAATAACCTTGATGGATTAAATGTTCATGGGGCCTTAATTGATGAATTACATGCTATCAAAGATAAGAATTTATATGATGTTATCGTTGATGGTATGAGCGCACGTGAACAACCACTAACTATTATTACCAGTACAGCAGGTACAGTTCGTGAAAGCATTTACGATATTAAATATGATGAAGCTTGTCAGATTGTAGATGGGTATGATGATGAACAAGGTTATAAAAATGAACGCATCTTACCAATAATTTATGAGCTAGATAGTCGCAAGGAATGGACAGACCCTAATTGCTGGGCGAAAGCTAATCCTGGATTGGGAACGATTAAGAGTGTTAGTCAACTAGCTGAAAAAGTTAAATCTGCACAAAATAATCCAATTCATGTAACTAATCTTCTTACAAAGGACTTCAATGTTCGTGAAACATCATCAGAAGCATTTTTAACATTTGAGCAATTAAATAATACAGCAACATTTGATATAGGAGCGTTAAAGCCTAGATATGGTATAGGCGGTATAGATTTATCTGCTACTACAGACTTAACATGTGCTACATTGCTATTCATGGTCCCTAATGATCCTGTTAAATATATTAAGCAGATGTACTGGATACCAGAAGATTTATTTGAAAAAAGAGTAAATGAGGATAAAGTACCGTATGACGTGTGGTATAAAAGAGGATTTATACGAAAATCACCGGGCAATAGAATTGACTATAGGTTAATTGTTGAATGGTTTAAAGAAAGACAAATGGAAGATGATATTTATTTATATAAATGTGGGTATGACGGATGGAGTGCAACATATTTTGTAGAAGATATGAAATCAGAGTTTGGTCGGTCTGTAATGAATCCAGTCATTCAAGGTAAGAAAACCTTGAGTGGACCAATGAAAGCGCTAGGTGCAGAACTAGAAGCAAAATTAATAAACTATGACAACAATCCTATATTGAAATGGTGCATGGCTAATGTGGAAATAGATGTAGATCGTAATGGTAACATCCAACCAACTAAATCTATTCATGCGAAGAAAAGAATTGATGGATTTGCATCAATGTTAGATGCATATGTTGAGTATGAACGAAACCAAGAGGATTACCACAATGTAATTTAAGAAAGGAGGTGAGATGATGAACTATCGAAATATCTTTAATAAAATATTTGGATTTGGAAATACAGATAAAGCTAATTTAACTGGGGCAGAGTTTCTAGATGGCTATACAAATGTATTCACACCATTTACAGGAGTACCATATACGGATACAACGTTTAGGGATTGTACAGATACGATTGCTAGACATCTTGGGAAAATGAAATTAAAACATGTTAGACGAACTGACACGGGAATAGTTCCAGGGATACAATCTATCAATCATATATTAGGGGTAAGACCTAATCCATTTATGACGGCTAGTGAATTTCTTGAAAAGGTTGTTGCACAGTACTTTAACTACAACAATGCTTTCATTTATATTCAGCGTGATATAAATGGTGTGATTACTGGGCTGTATCCATTGGATTTTGGCAGTGTTGAAATTAAGGTGGATACTGAAAATAATTTATATGTGAAATTCCAATTCATTAACGGTAAAAGCATGACTGTACTATATGATGCGGTGATTCATATTAAAAGGCATTTTAACACTCATCAATTATTTGGTGAAGACAATTCAAAGGCATTGAAAGAAGACCTTGATTTATTGCATGCCGTAAAAGCAGCAATTATTAATTCTGTCAAAAACGGTAATTCACTACGTGGGATTATCAATTTTGAAGGAACCGTTCGTGAAGATGACCAACAAGCATTGTGGAAACAGTTTACGGAACGATATGTATCGAATGCAAATGGTAGTGGCATTGCAACATTGGATAACAAGGCTACATTTCAACAACTTACAACCACCATAAGCACATTTAACAAAGGACAAATGGACTTTGCTAGAGATATGGTATACAAGCACTTTGGGCTTAATGAAAAAATTGTAAGTGGGGATTACACAGAGGATGAATACATAGCATTTTATGAATCTGTATTAGAACCAATTGCTATTAAATTAACACAGGAATTTACAGAAAAACTGTTTACTAGCCGTGAAAAAGGACATGGGAATGAAATCATACTGGAAAGTAATCGATTATCTTACATGTCTGTAGCTAGTAGAATTAAGGTAAGTCAAGCACTATTACCTACAGGGGCGATTACTGTAAATGAAATCCGTGAAATATTTGGTTATGAAGGGGTTGAAGGTGGTGATGAACGCCTAGTAAGCCTTAACTTCGCAAAATATGAGGATTTATCCAAGTATCAAATTAATGCATCGAAAGGAGGTGATACAGATGAGGAAGAACCGGAAAATGGAACACCGAATGATGACGGTGCAAGCGATACAGAATGATACTGATGATATTCAAACACGAACAGTAGAAGGATATGCCGCAGTTTTCAATGAAGAAACACTAATTTGGAAATCTGAATATACTGGGTATGAATATCGTGAAGTGATTTTACCAGGCGCATTTGATAATACTGATTTTAGTCAATGCGTATTAAATTACAATCATGGCGGTATGCTATTTGCTAGAACTGCTAGTGGCACATTGCAATTAACTGTTGATGAAAAAGGCTTAAAATTAACAGGTAATGTAGCAGACACTTCGATTGGAAATGATGTATATTCTTTAATTAAACGTGGCGATCTAAATAAAATGTCATTTGCCTTTATTGTTAATGGTGAAGAAGAAGAGATTGACCGAGAAAATAAAGTCTATACACGGAAAATTAAATCAGTAAAAGCGGTATATGACGTATCTATTGTAGACAACCCTGCATATAAAGGCACATCGGTTAGTGCTAGGGCAAATGGGGAATATGAGAGATATGAAGATATCGAAAAAAGAAAACGGCTAACATTATTGGCCATGACATAAAAAGTATTAGACACGCAGTAAGCGTGTTTTTTTATTACCTAAAAGGAGAGATAATATGAATCGTTTGGAACAAATTAGACAACGTAGAGCAGAATTGCGTGCAATGTTGGAAGATACTACACAAGTTAACTTGAATCTTGATGAAATCGAAACTGAGTTGCGTGCATTGGAAGCAGAAGAAACTGAACTAGAACGTAGAACAGCAATTTTGAATACTGTACCTACTGCTACTACAGTGCCTGTACCTGTAGCAGAGCAACGTGCACAAGGGGCAGAAGTATTTGATTCTGTAGAATACCGTAATGCATTCATGCAATATGTAATGAACAATACACCAATTCCAGCTGAATTACGTCAAAATGAAAACACATTGACTACAGATATTGGGGCAGTAATTCCACCTACAGTTTTGAATAAGATTGTTCAAAAAATGGAAAGTGTTGGCATGGTATTGCCATTAGTTACCAATACAAACTTTAAATCTGGTCTCGCAATTCCTACAAGCAATGTGATGCCTGTGGCTACATGGGTTGCAGAAGGAACAGGTTCTGATCGTCAAAAAGCAACAACTGGTAATATCCAATTTGGCCACTTCAAACTACAATGCCGAGTATCTATTTCTTTAGAAACATCTGTTATGGCATTATCTGCATTTGAAAATATGATTTCTAATAACGTATCCAAAGCAATGGTTAAAGCTATTGAGAATGCTATTATCAATGGTACTGGTAATGGTCAACCTACAGGCATTTTAAAGGATGCGGCTGCTGGCGTGAAATTAGATGTTAAAGACTTTGACTATGCAACACTTGTAAAAGCAGAAGGCGAACTACCTGTTGAATATGAAGAAGGCTCTGTTTGGGTAATGACAAAGAAAACCTTTATGAACATTGAAGGTATGACAGATAAGAATGGTCAACCAATTGCACGTGTTAACTATGGCATGGGTGGGAAACCAGAACGCTCTATTCTTGGTCGTGGCGTATTGATTGTGCCTTATCTTAAAAACATTGATGCGGCTACAACAGGTGATATTGTAGCGTTCATTTATCGATTTGAAGATTATGCATTAAATACTAACTATCAAATTGGTGTAAAAACATATGAAGATAACGAAACAGATGATATTGTTCGTAAATCTACAATGATTTGTGATGGCAAGCCTGTTGATACCAATTCTTTGGTTAAATTAGCGAAGAAAGCATAGGTGTAATTTATGTTGACGGTAGAAGATGTAAAACTTTATTTACGAATTGATGAAGATATTACAGAAGATGATATGTTTATCGATGAATCCATCTCTGCTGCTGTCACGTATATTGAGCAAATGACTGGGAAACCATATATTGACGAGCCACTATACCGTAGAGCCGTTCAATATATGGTTGCTCATTGGTACGAAAATCGTGAGGCAACTTCCTCAAAAACATTTGTTCATGATTTACCATTCACGCTAGCTCCTATAATTCGTCATATTGCACTATCTAAAAATTATCCTAAAGAGGTGACAGAGAATGCTTAATATAGACGGAATCGGAAGATTAACGAAACGAATTGAAGTACTGGCGTATCAAGATATTGAAAGCAATGGAATTACTAAGCAAAAATTAGTAAGGCTAATTCCGAACAGAATTTGGGCACGTATTGAACCGTTACGTGGCAGACAATATCTAGAAATGTATAAAGAAAAAGTAGACGAATTACATAAGATTACAATCAGATATAGAAGTGGAATAACTGATGGTGTGCTAATCAGATATAAGGATGTAGTCTATAAAGTTAAAACTGTAATTGATCCATATGAAGAGCATACGAAGTTAGAATTGATGTGTCATATCTATAAACGAGGGAAATAATGGATATAAATACTTTCATGGGGAGATTGGACTCATACATTAAAGAGTATCCATTAGAGGCGGAAAAAGCTATGAGGAAAGAAGCTAACCGAATGAAAAAGGAATTAGTTAGCGCATCACCTGTTGGTAAAGGTAGAAAACGCAAAATTTCCAAGAGTTGGAAAATGGCAATCAATGGTAATAGTAGCAGTACGCTAGAAGCAACATTGCGAAATACATCACCTCATTTTCATTTAGTTGAACGTGGGCATGTGATGAAAACTATGCATGGAAAAATTAAAGGATTCAAACAGGGGACATTTTTCTTTAAACGAACAGTTGAAAAGAATCGTAATGATATAAGAGAAGCTGTTGGTGGACACATGTTTAAAAAGCTGAGGAAGAAGATAAAGAATGGCTAACCGATTATCACAAGTGGCAATATGGAAAGCTGTGGCAAAGAAACTACATGACGAATATAAATGCACGGTTTATAGTGACGAGGTTTTAGAAGAGTTCACTATGCCGTGCTTTTTTGTAAAGCTTTTAATGAGTTCAGAGATGCAAACAAAGAACTTTATTAAAAGAAATGTAACTATCATTGCTACATATTTCCCTAGCAATGAAGATAAGGATGAAGAACACTATTTAACAGTGTTTGATAAATTTTTAATACTGTTTCAAATGGGATTTCCTGTTGGTGATCGTTATTTACATGTGGATGATATTCAGCAAGATAGAGTAGGAGAGGAAGATGATATCTTACAAATCACAATGGATATTACATTTATGGATACAACAGGACGAATTGAAAAAATGAAAGAAGAAGGCATCATGATGGGGGATGTCTCATTAACAGTAGAAGTGGAGGATAAATAATGGCTAAATTAGGAATGCCTACAGTTGTAGTTAAATTTATTGAAGCTGGTATTGAAGCCATTCAACGTTCCCAACGTGGGATTGTTGCATTGATTTTAGAAGATACAAAGCAAGTAATTGATAAACTAGCAACAAAAACTAATGGACACGAAGTATTACCAAATCCATTCTTGGTATATACAGTAGATGATATTCCAGAAGAACTATCTGATAAAAATAAGGATTACATCTTAAAAGCCTTAAAAGGCTACAACAAACCACCTTTGAAAGTTGTTGTATATATGATGCAACAAGGTGGAGATAAAGCTGGTGCAGATAGATTCCAAGAACCATTAAAAGCAATGCTTACAGAACGTTTTGATTATTTAGCAATTCCGACAATTGAAACTGCTCAATTAGAGTATGTTGCAACGTGGGTGAAAACAGCACGTGAGAATAAATTCAAAAAAATTAAGGTGGTATTGCCGGGTTCTAATGCAGATTACGAAGGTGTAATTAATTTTGGTAACACTAAGGTTGTTACAGCAGATCGTGAGTATAAAGCAGCAGAATATACCGCACGCATTGCAGGTCTTGTTGCAGGCACAAATATGACACAAAGTGCTACATATGCACCATTAACAGAAGTCATTGATTGTGACCGTCATACTCAAGATGAGATGGATACAATGGTAAATGAAGGTAAATTCTTTATTTGGTATGATGGCGAAAAGTTTAAAATGAGTCGTGCCATGAACTCTTTGGTAACAACAAGCCAAGGAAAACTAGAAGGATATCAAACAATTAAAATTGTAGACATTATGGATATGATTTATGACGATATCAGAAAAACCGCACAAGATTCTTACATTGGTAAATATACAAATGATTACGAGAACAAATGTTTGCTGATTAGTGCAATTCTAGGTTATTTCAAACAATTGGAAAATGAACGATTGTTACAAAAAGATTACTCTACATGTGAAATTGATTGTGAAGCAGTTCGAACATACCAATTATCCCATGGCTTATTCACAAAAGAAGAATTAGCAAAAATGAGTGATGATGAAGTTAAAAAATTGGATACTAAGAAAATTGTATTCTTAAAAGCAAAAGTAAGACCGCTTGATGCAATGGAAGATATCCAATTACCAATTAATATTTAATAGGAGGAACACATGGAGAATTTTGCAGCGCAACAGGTAATGACAGGCTCTCATGGGCAAGTATGGTTAGATGGTTCTTTGGTGTCACAAGCTACCGCAGTTAAAGCTACAATTAAATTAAGCAAAGAAGAAGTTAAAAAAGCTAAAACAATGAGTAAACAATATAAATATGTTGGTTACGAAGGTACAGGCAGTTTAACTATGAATAAAGTATCTTCTTTGATGATTAGTAAAATGGCTGAAAATCTAAAGAAAGGTAAAGCTACAGTATGTCAATTAGTCATTCAATTAGATGATCCTGATGCAAAAGGTGTAGAAACAGTAACATTGTATGATGTAACGTTTGATTCTTTAGACCTTGCAAACTGGAAAGTAGGCGCATTGGTAGAAGAATCTGTAGACTTTACATTTACAGAGTTTGATGTAATTGACAAAGTGGAGGACTAATAGATGAGCAATATCATTGATAAATTGATGGAAAAAGACCTTGGTACATTAAAAGAGGCAGCTAAACAGGATTTAGAAATTACACGATTATCAAAAGTTTTTGATGAACCTTTTACAGTAACAGTAAAAGAAATTAGTTATAAACGTATTGCTGACCTTCGTATGTTGGCTACTCAAGATGATGTTGCTGATGAAAGTGCATTTTTACAGCTAGTAGTAACTGATGGAATTGTATCTCCAGATTTTGGGGCGAAAGAATTATTACAAAAATTCCAAGTACCATCCAAACAAGCTTTATTCACAAAACTATTTAAAGCCGGTGAATTGGAATTGATTGCACGTGAAGTATTATCTCTATCTGGTTATGGAGATAAAGACATAAAAAAAGTAGTCAATGAAGTAAAAAACTAATATATTCCGATGGTGATGTAAATCTTGCCTATTACATGTATGTCAATCATGATGTAATGCCATCGGAATTTCACAAAATGGGGCATGGGGAACGTATAGTTCTCCGTGCTTTTATGTTGCAAGAAATTAAGGACAGAGAGGAGGCGAATAAGAAATGAGTGAAGTAATTGATTTGGTGATGCGGTTACATGATGGTGTAACATCCGTATTATCTGGGATTAATTCACAAATGGCTACAACTGCTAATATGGCAGATAGGCAAGGTAGAAATCTACAAAATATAGGTAGAGGTATTAGTGGAATTGGTAATGCCTTGATGCCTGTATCTGCTGCTATTGTTGGTATGGGTGCCGCCTCTGTTAAAGCCTTTGTTGGGTTTGACTCTGCAGTAACTTCTGCAGGTGCAAAAGCAGGTGCAACACATGATGAAATGCTTAAATTAAGAGATGTTGCGAAACAGCTAGGTGCAGATTTCCCTATAAGTGCTACACAAGCGGCAGAAGCTATGGATGGTTTAGCTGCAAGTGGTATGAATGCTAGTCAAATTATGAGCTCATTACCATCAATTGTAGAAGCATCTGTTGCATCTGGTGAAAATTTAGAAACAACAGCAGGGATTGTATCGGGTGCATTAAATACATGGGGATTACAAGAAGGTAATGTGGCCGAGAATGCAACACGAATGGCCGATGTAATTCAAATGGCTGCAAACAAATCACGTTTAGATATGGTTGGGTTTGGCAATGCAATCCAATATGCAGGTGCTCCAGCGGCTGCATTAGGAATATCTGTAGAAGAATTATCAACATCATTAGCTATCATGAGTAATAACAATATTGAGGCATCAACGAGTGGTCGTGCATTACGAATGATGTTAAGTAGATTAATAGACCCTCCAAAAGAAGCGGCAGATGCATTACAAAAGTTAGGAATTGTTACTACAGATTCACAGGGCAAATTTATTGGTCTTGGTAAAGTGTATGATCAATTGCGAACTAAAATGCAAGGGCTAACTGAAGCTGAAAAATTTAAATTAGCAGGTGACATTGCGGGCACAGAATCCACATCTGCATTACTTGCCGTATTGAATACTACAAAAGAAGCATACGATGATATGCGTAGTTCAATGGATTCTGCAACAGGCTCATCTAAAGCACAAGCAGATATTATGAAGAAAACACTGCTAGGGTCATTCAAGGATTTAGAAAGTAAAGTTGAGGCATTAGCCATTAGCTTTGCAGATGTATTGCAGCCTAGGGTACAGAAGGTGGCTGACACAATCGGCAATTTAGCGAAATATTTTACTAATTTAAGCCCAGCAATTAAAAATACAGCAATTGATGTAGGTATAAGTATTGTAGGATTTACTGCATTTACAAAAATACTAGGGCCTATTACAAGTGGGATTGGTTCCTTGATGCGGACATATGCAAATGTTGGGAAAGTATTAAGAGGGCAAAGCATTAATAATAAGCTGTTAGAAGTATCAGTAAAAGGGATTGCAAGAGCCTTTAGTAGTATTGGTAGCGTAGCTATGAGGGTATTACCAATTATAGGTAGATTAATACCATTGGTGTTTACTGGTCCTGTAGGGATTGCGATAGGCGTAATTGCTTTATTAGGTCTAGCAATTTATAAAAACTTTGATAAGGTAAAACCAGTATTAGAAGGTATAGGACAATCCTTTATAGGCTTTGTGGGTATCATAAAAGGTGCAGTTAGCCGAATTGTTACAGCTTTACAGCCAATAGTATCGAAAGTAGCTGATGCTTTTGGAAAACTAATTAGTCAAGTGGCTACATCATTTGGTAGGATTTATCAACTAATGTCACCTTTTCTTAATATTATTTTTACTGTTGTAAGTAAGGTAGCTAAAGTATTGATTGGTGGACCGCTTGCAGTAGCATTAGGGGCATTAGTAGTAGGGTTTAATGTAGCTATTGCAGGAATTACAGGGATACTTACATTTGCATTAACTGTAGTTGAAGGCGTTGTAAATGGAATTACAACTGTATTAAATGGTATTACAGATTTTCTTGTAGGTGTGTTTACAGGAAATTGGAGCATGGCATGGAATGGTATTGTTCAAATTTTTGAAGGTATTGTAATGCCAATCCAAAGTATATTTGATGGAGTTATTGCAGGTATTAAAGCATCAATTAATAGTTTGATTTCGGCGGTCAATGGTATTTCGGTGGACATCCCAAATTGGGTGCCGGGGGTTGGTGGTTCACATTTTGGACCTTTAAATATCCCTTTGTTATATTCTGGTACTGATAACTGGAAAGGTGGCCCTGCCATGATTCATGATCGTGGGGCTGAAATAGTAAATCTACCAAGTGGTGCACAAGTAATACCTCATGCACAATCATTAAATTCTGCATATAATCAAGGGAAACGTAGTTCTTCTGGTAATAGCATTAATGTAAATATAGCTAATCTTAATGTTCGTAACGATGGAAAATCTGTAGAAGAATTAACATTCGAAATTGCAGAGCAAATTCATTACCAATTACAAAAACGTTCTATTAATAGAATGGAGGGAGCAGTATAATGTCATTTTTTGATGCAATTATGAGCTTCTTTGGAGGTAAAGGCATACCACAGGGATGTAAATTTACATTATCTTGTGCAGGGCAAAATATTATACTGCCAGTAACACCAGCTTCATTTAAGGTGGGGCGAACATATAACAATAGTACTTTAAATATTAATGCTATTGGTGAAATTAATATGTTAGGGAAAAGAGGCCTTCAGACATTATCATTTGAAGGCTTTTTTCCTGCACAAAAATATGAGTGGTCAGAAACAAATGAAACTAATCCTTATAATCTAGTAAGAAAAATTGATGGATTTGCTACAAGTGGTAAACCATGTAAGATTTCAATTTCAAATACATCGATTTCTATGTACTGTACAATTGAGTCATTTAATCATGATGAGCATGATGGTACAAGTGATGTGTATTATGAGATGACACTCAAGGAATATAGATACATAAAACCAACATCAGAGATAAAAAATGATACTACAGGCTTACATAGTAGAATCGCAGAAGCTCCAGAAGAGCAAGCAATAACAGCATATCCACAAGAACATTTTATGGATACAGCTAATAAGGCAGTATCAAAAATAATGCCGATAGCTGAACAAGGCAAAAAGGCATTAAACATGTATAAGATGATGGTTAAAGCTGGTAAAAGTCCAATTGGTGCAGTTTTACAAGTATCTAAGCGGTCATTAAAAATGAATGGTAAGGAGTGGCCACTATGATTACACTAATAGAACATATTAATGAAAAGGATGAAAGAGTAGATATTACACATCTTATTTCTAAGTTCACATGGAGCGGTGATAGAGAAGAAGCTGCTAGAAAATTAGAGTTTTCATATGCCTATAATCCTAAAGATATATCATTTCCAAATTATTTAATTGATTTAGGTAATCGTATTGAAGTGACAGTAGATAATGCAAAGATATTTACTGGGCGTGTATTCTTTAGAAAAAGAAATACTAATGATAACACCTATGATATTACTTGCTACGATGGAATGATATACCTTGCAAAGTCGAAAGTAAGTTTAGTTTTTAATGCCACAAATGTAGTTGATGCTTTCAAGCGTGTATGCGCAGAAGTTGAAGTACCTGTTGGGAATTTGCCAGAAATACCTACAGTAGTAAATTTTGTAGCAGATAAAAAAACATGTACAGAAGTTTTTCAAATGTTGTTTGAAAAAACAAAGGCAGATATTCAAAAAGATTACACAGCTATATTACTAGCGGACGGAATCAATTTAGTAGAAAAAGGAACAGTCATTGAGGAGTATATAGCTAGGGATACATACGATGTGATAAGCTCATCACATTCTGAATCAATTGAGGAAATGGTAAACAGAGTAAAAACTGTTGATGCTGTAGGTAATGTGATTCGGATAGATAATGAAGATGAATTAATTAAAAAGTATGGTATATTCCAAGATATTTACAAAAATCAGCCAGAACCAAAGGAAAAGAAAGCTACTAAAAAGAAAAAGCCTAGCACTATAAGTACACCTAAGAAACCAAAGTTCCCTGTTGATAATGCGGCAAAAGCCAAAGCAAAAATCAAAGGAATTAAAATGGAATCAAGTATTTCTGCAATAGGTAATATGCAGTGCATATCTGGGTATTCTGTAGTAATTGAAGAAGAACAACTAAAAGGAGTATTCTTCATTAAATCTGATACTCATACATTTGAGAATAATACACATACAATGGAGTTGAATTTAGAGTACATTAGAGAACCAGAGGAAGGAGAGGGTGAAAGTGCCGAAGAAAAATAATGATCCTTACGCAGGAATATTAGGCATCATGAGCAATGTGGGCGGAAACGCAGGCAAGCAAGCAATGCCGGGAATTGGTACGATAGTATCGCCACCTCCCAATCTAGTTGTATCGTTCAATGGAATGGAATTAAACAGTAATTTTTTATGGGTTGATGAATATTGGTTACAAGGGCATTATAGAGAATCTAAAGGACATATAATTTCAGAAACACAACCAAGAGCAGGTGGTGGGGGATATGCTGAGTTTTCTAGCCATACTCATGAAATTCATAATGATTACACAAAGACCAGAATCATGACTGATACATGGCATATAGGCGATAAAGTAATGTTAATTCCGATAGTAGGTGATGATGAAAGTACAGCAGAACAGTACTTTGTATATGGAAAATGTAGGAGGTTAGACGGCAATGAGTAATCCATTTATGAAAGGGAATACACCAAGTAGCATTGACGTAAATAAAAATCTGCCACTATGCAAAGAGCTAGCTTGGGACTTTCAACGAGATACCTATCAATATGATAGAAATAGTAATCATAAATATGTGACAGGAAATGATGCAATAAAAGTATGGGTATGGAAAACATTAAGAGTAGAGCGATACCGTTATAGAGCATATTATGATGATTATGGTATTGAGTTTGAACAATTTGTTGGGAAAAAGCCTAATGATACGCCTAGCCAATATGATTTATTTGAATATGTAAAGGATGCGTTATTAGTTAATCCATACATTATAAATGTAGATGCTGTAAATGTAATTCAAGAACATAAAATAATTACACTACAAATAGAGTTACAAACAATTTATGGACCAAATACGATAGGAGTTGAAGTATAATGCTAGAACCACAAAGTAAGCAAGATGTGCTAGGACGGCTACTAGCAGATTTCAAAAAAATAGATAAAGAGGGATTGAGTACACATGAAGGTACATTTGTATTTGATACATTGAGTTCAAATGCAGTAGAGTTTGAAAAATCTTATGCAGAAATGCAGTTGATACTTGATGCGGCATTTCCGCAAACTGCATGGGGAGAATATTTGACACGTCATGCGGAAGCTCATGGGGTATTTAGAAAGGAAGCAACACAAGCTAATGTAATATTAACCATAACAGGTACCGCTAATACGATCATACCTAAAGGAAGTTTATTCAGTACAGATAATGATGAAACATTTAGAACTTCTAAGGAGGTTAATCTAGGCGATACTGGGAGTGCTAAAGTATTGGCATTATCTGAACAACTTGGGAAATCTTTGAATGTAGGGGCAAATACAATCACAGAAATAGTTGGGGGGATATATGGTGTTAGTACAGTTACTAATGAAGCGGCTGCTTATGATGGATATGATGAAGAGACTGATGCAGAACTTTTAGATAGGCTCCTATTAAAAGTTAGAAAGCCTGCAACCAGTGGCAATGTATATCATTATGAACAGTGGGCTCGATTAGTTAATGGTGTTTTTTTAGTTAAAGTAATTCCATTATGGAATGGTCCGGGAACAGTTAAGGTTATTATTATCAATAATGAACGTGAAAGTGCTAGTACAGAATTAATTGAAAAAGTTAAAGCTGTAATTGCTGAAAACGCACCAATTGGGGCAACTGTTACTGTAGTAACACCAACAATATTTGATATCAATATCGAACTAACAGTGACAAAGGGGAAAGCAGATATAGAGGCGGTTAAAAAGGTATTAAACGAGGAATTTAAAAAGCAAATTTTTAATGGCACATATGTATCTTATGCTAATATTGGTAAAGCTATTTTAGCTAATAAAGAAACAGGGATATTAGACTATCGTGACTTAAAAGTAAATAAAGGGATTACTAATATTGATATTACAAATGAACAATTACCAACAATTAAAGAGGTGATCGTGCATGAGTGATTTTATTAGATGGAAAGAGGTAGATATACTTACGTATCTGCCTCTTTTTATTGCAAAAGATTTAGAGTTTAAAGCAATAAGTGATGCAGATAGTAGAGAACATGAACGCATTAGATTATTGTTAATTGAATTATTAAAACAAGATAATATTCAATCTGCAACATATGCATTATCGAAATGGGAAGAGTTTGTTGGAATCAGCGCTAGAAATGACAGCTTGCATAATAGACGAAGCCGTGTAATTGCAAAGTTAAATAATACTGATAGTAGTACAAAAGAATTTCTAGAAGCCTTGGCCAATAACTTTGTATCTGATGAGTCTGCAGTAATAACTCCAAAGAATGAAAGCTATACTATGGAATTAAAGTTTACAAAAGACATGTGTGAAGATATCAATGGTTTACAGCAAACCGTTGAGGAGTTTAAGCCAGCACACATTGGTTATGAAGTTTGGGAAGAACAATTACTTGAACAAAAATTGATTATTTCAGGGCTTGTTATGGCAGAAGAAGAAACACAAATTAGTATGAGTAAACTGTTAAGTGATATTGAAATCGAGCACAATCTCTATTATGGAAGTGTAATTGGATATGAAGAAGTAATTGAAATAGGAGGATAATATGGCACAGTTTCCGGGACTTAGTTTAACCCTACAAGGGAATAAAATGATTTTAAAATCAGCAACAGGGAGAGCTGATGATAGATTGATCATTACAAAGGCAGTAATAGGAGATGGACAATTAACAAAAAGCATTGATAGCTTAACATCTCTTGTTAACCCTAAATTAGAAATCGGATTAAGTAATGTCAAAGAAGTAACAAATGGGCAAATGCAGTTACAATTTAACTTTGATAATAAAAAAGTTGAAACAGGATTTTATTGGAGAGAAGTTGGTGTTTATGGAAAGAATGGTGACAGTGGGCAAGAAAAACTCATTGGATATTCTAACGCTAGTGGATTAACCTCTTATATTCCAGATAAAACAAATGCAATTCCAATGCAACGCCTATTAATTGCTTTAGGGGTAGGAGACAATCCTAATGTAAAAGGTCTTATAGATTTATCTACGGCTGTTACAAGAGAACAACTAGATGAATCTATTAAAGCTCATAATTCCGCTACAAATGCTCATCAAGATGCATTTAATAAAAAGCTAGATATTAGTTCTAACCAGTATGCCAAATCTATTGTTAAACACAATCAAGGCTTGCAAGTAACAAAAGGCGATAACTCACAAGAAGTTATTAACTTTATTACTTCTAACTACAACGATAGCGATATTAATAAAGTGCTTAACTTAGGCACACTTAAAGGATTGTTAGGTCAAGGTGCTATCGTAGCATCGAAACTGGATAGTGTTAATGGATATGTGAAATTTGCAAACGGCTTCATTGTTCAATGGGGAATTACACAGTCAGACCCTGGTGCCGGTGGAGCGACATTTAATTTTCCGATTTCATTTAAGACAACAAACTATATCGCAATAGCTAATGGCGACCAGTCGGTTGTTAATCTTAGTGGAATTGCTACGTGGTCGAATGCACCAAACTATATGACGATTGACAATACTGACAGTAGATATATTGGCAAGTATCGCGTAATTGCTATGGGGGTATAAAGAAATGAATCAATATGTATTTGTATTAAATGAACAAGGTGAACGCATTACATCTTTTGTTGATAATATGATTAGCAAAGATGAATTACTAGCAACTGCTAAACAGGAATGGCCGGATGCTGCTAATTATATTTACTCCGAAGACGGCGATAATATACTAGATGCTTTTATGAGCGGAAAGGTATATGTTGATGGTCAATTTGTAGAACCACAAGCTAAAGCACCTACTAAAGCAGAACAAGTAGCACAAATCAAAGACTACTATGATAAACGCTTTGATGCACTTGATAAAGCTGTATTGCGTAGACGATTGGCTAATGCAGACATTACTGACTTGCAAACACAGTATAAAACTTTACAAGCCGAAATGGTGTCTAAGATTAAGGCGGTGAAATAATGGAAGAGATTAAAAGTGAAGTTCCAGTTATGCACTTTTGTGAGTACTGCTGGGCTACTCTAAATACAGAGGGTACTTGCCCATCTGAAGGATGCATCCATAATGATCTAATGGAACTAGAAGCGGGTGAAGATGATGACGCCAGTCAAGCATAATCTATCTGCCATTAAGGGTGAGTTTATTACGCTGACTATCGGATATAACGGCACAGTAGAGGCCGAGGATTTGTTCTCGTGCGTAAGAAAGTTTGCCCAAGACGAGCAGTATAGAGCTAAATTCAATATTGAAGTATCGAAGGATAATTTAACGGCTGATGAAAGTTGTAGAATTATCCTTTCTTTGGATACAAACGAACTACATGCTGGTAGGTATGCGTGGGACTTATTTATTTGGGCAGGTAGCCGACCTATTAAATGTCTTATTAAAGGGCAATTAACTATTCTTGAAGGTGTTAGTAACAGAGGTAAATAAAATGAGTGAAAATACTATTAATATTTATATGGGTACAGAAGATAAAGTTAATGTTAAAGACAATACTCAAATTATTAAATTGCAAGGGCCAAAAGGCGACCCTGGTCCTAAAGGTGAAGATGGAGTACAAGGACCGAAAGGCGAGCCTTTACGTTTTGAGGATTTAACCGAGGCACAAAAACTAGAATTAAAGGGAGAAAAAGGCGATAAAGGCGAACAAGGTATTCAAGGCCCTAAAGGTGAACCTTTTAAATATTCTGATTTTACACCAGAACAGCTTAATGCACTCAAAGGCCCTAAAGGTGATACTGGGGAAAACGGAGAACAAGGCCCTAAGGGCGAGCCGTTTAAGTACACTGATTTTACCGAAGAGCAGTTAGCTGCCTTGAAAGGTGAACGAGGAGAAAAAGGGGAGACTGGTGAGCGTGGCCGTAAAGGTCCGCAAGGTGATAATGTCAATCTTGAAACCGTCGCTAAACTTAAAGATTTATTATTAGACAATAATGTACTTGTGAAGAGTGACAGTCTTGAAGGCATTCTTCTTGAATACTTTGAAGCACAAAGAAATAGTAATACTGTTTACTTAGTTGGTGATGAGAGTATTGCAGAACCGTATATCACAGTGAATGAAGGTAAAATAAATATTACATATGGAGCAACGTTGCCATTCCGAATTAATGACGGTGAAATTCAATATATGGGGTCAGGAAATGTAACCGTCCCATTACCTTCTACAACAGAAAATACAACAATCAAATTCTATAACGCACGAATGAAATTGATGTATACGAAATTAATAGAGGCAACATTATAAGAAGGAGGTTAGGATGTGGACTTGGCAGTTCGAGTTGAATGACATTTTAACAACACTCTCCATAGTTGCGGTGGTTGCCGGACTTGGATATAAGGTGTTGGTTATTCCGTTGCTCGAAAAATTAGATTTGCAAAGACTGCAAGATAATTTAATGATTCAAGAGAAAATGGGTAGCTTAATTGAAACGTTAAAAGACCTAAAAGAAGAAATTAAGTTATCTCGTGAGCAACGCACAAAGGCATATACCGAGCATGTGAAATTAACATCACGTGTGGATAGCATTGAAGCACGTGTTGATGATATTAAGGGGGAATTACATGAACATACCACCAATCATCAATATCGTTAAAAAATCATATCAATCTGTAAGGGTGGCTAATATCCACCCTACTGGTATATTCGCAACAAGGGCGCTAGTATTTATTATGCTAGTGCCTATTTTATTGGTAATAGCTCAGTATGTTATGTCATTTGTTAGCGGGTACGTATCTGACGAGGCGAACAAGCTGATTAATGTAGGGCTTAATATCATAGATCATATATTCATCCCTAGCGTATTAATGGCTGTTGTAGGTTTCTTAGGACTTTGGTTAGACAAAAATAATAATGGTATTCCTGATAAATTAGAAGAGGAGGATAAACGATGAAAGTATTTATTAATCCAGGCCACGATATTAATTTAGATAGTGGCGCAGTCAATCCTGTGTATGGTACACGTGAATGTGATGTGGCCCGTGATGCAGGCAAGATGTTGGCACGATATCTTGAAACAGCAGGGTGTGAAGTTCGTACTCTTCAAGATGATGATTTAGGCCTCGTATGTTCTGAATCTGATGCTTGGGGCGCAGATATCTTTGTATCACTTCATTGTAATGCGTTTAACACGCAAGCTAGAGGCACTGAGACTTTGTATAAGTCCTTTAATGGGCAACGTTTGGCCAATGATATCCAATCACAAATTATCCGAAGCATTAATACAGTTGATCGTGGTGTTAAAAAACGTGATGACCTTTGGGTGCTAAATGGTACAGATGCAACTGCAGTATTAGTTGAAATGGCATTCATTGATAACGAAGAAGACCATGCTATGCTAACTAATGATTTAGACACTATCGTACGTGCCATTGCTAGGGGAATTACTGACTACGCAGGAGGGGTATAATGTATGACAAAATCAAAGTATTATTTGATAACTCTACTTACCGCTATTTTATTATCGGTTGTATTGGCATCGTCCTTATCCTTTGCGCAGGATATATCCTCTACCAGCCAAATGGAACAGACTATCAGCGTACCATTAACACAGTGGAACGAGCTCAAGAGCAACAACGAAAAAGCCTTGAGCTCAATCGAAGCATCCAACATTCCCTTGACCGAAGCACAGAGCTTAGTAATGAAGCAAAGGGAAGAGTTGAACGAAGCACACAATACAATCAACAAATTGGAGAACGAATTGATGCAAGCCAAGCTCCAATCAATGAAGCAAGAAATTACCTTAAACGAAACACAGAACTCTTTGACCGAATTGAAAGGGCAAATAGAGAACGACAAGAAAACCATTAAACGCTTGCGGATGCAACGAAATGTATCACAAGTGTTAAGTGGTGGAGCAATTATAGGGGTAGCTTTTAAACATTAAGGAAGTGATCCAGTTTATCTCCATAGCGAGTAATGGTGGATACACGCAATCATAAATAAAAGCCTACTAGCTTAGAAAATATCTAGGTTAGTAGGCTCTTTTTTCTTGTAAAATTAATAAAAATTATTGTATATAACACGGAAACGTGTTATAATGTAGACATAGGGAAGGAGGTGATGATAGTGGACATAATAGAAAAGCTAACAAGTTTAGCAAATGCGCTGACGCCACTGGTACTGGCACTAGCAATACTAAAACTTGTTAGCAAGGAGTAGTAAAAAGCAGGCGGGTGAAAGCCCCGCCACCTTTTCAACATCATTGTAAATCAACGAGGTGAATTATGCAATATTTAGAATGGCTGATTAATATAGCAACTATTATTGTTTTGATACTAGTAATTAAACGTTTAGTTAGAGGGTGATAAAATTGAAATTTGAACTAGATGACGTAATGACTACACAAGAGGCTGGTGAAAGATGGAATGTACCAGCTGATTCTATTAAGCAATGCTGCTTAAAGAGATATGCAAACAAACAGTTTACCGATGATGAAGCTAGAAAATCGGGTAAAAATTGGCTTGTAACTCGTCAAGGCATGGAACGATTATATGGCAAAGAAGAATATACAATAGAAAATCTAACAAATATAAAAAGTTGCTTGATAAAGATGAATTGTATTATTGAAAAGATTAATAGTGTAGATGAATGGGAAAAATATCTAGATGAATTAAAAAAGAGCTTTGAATATCTACTTAGTTATAATCTTCCGAGAGAAATTAGCTCTATTGTATTAATAAAACACTTAATAGACCAAAAGGACAACACTGCAATAAGAGTACTAAATTCGATATGTCTTGAGTGGATACGTGATGAATTAGCCGGAGTACATAGAAAAGTCTTTATTGTAGAGGATAAGTAAAAATAGATTTTTAGAGGAGGAGTTTAGGAAGTCAAGGAATAGAATGATTATAGGACACAGGAAAAGATAGTCAGTATATCAAAAATGTATTTGACCGTTTATACAGATGAGCATACAATGAACGAAAAAGGAGGTGTAACATGAACAAAAATAAAAGCAAGTTAACTATTGCTTATACTGGTGAGGCTGTAGATGATGGCACTATGGATGTTTCGGTATTAGGTCCTGCATTGATGGCATTAGGAACGCTAGTGAATGAAGCTAATAAAATTATTAATAATGATAATTCTACAATTGCTGTTAAGGTAAATGCAGACTTTCAAAAAGGGTCATTTGAAATACAGTTAGATGTAATTAGAACATTAGCAGATCAATTACAAAGTTTATTTACAAATCATATCAGCGTAGAACAGTTACTTGAATATTTGGGATTGGGAGCCACTGTTCAAAGTATAGTTGGTGGGCCATCTGTTATTGACGTTATAAAATGGGTCAAGAAAAGAAAAATAGATAAAGCTATCAAGAATGATGATAGAACTGCTACACTTGTAATACAAGATGAGTCTGTAACCGTAAATATTGATGTACTTAATATATATATGTCTGTACCTGTTCGTGAAAGTTTAAATGCTATGGTAGCACCAACTAAACGCTCTGGTATAGATTCGTTTGAAGTCAGAAATGGTAAAGATTATAAGTCGCCTACACAGGTGATTAGCAAAGAAGAATCTGAAAGTTTTATGTTTGATGAATCTGATTTTTCTCAAACGGAAGAAGTAGAAGTACAAAGATATACGCAATGGGTAACTATTTTAACTGTTAACTTTGAGGAGTTAAAATGGCGGTTTAGATCAGGAGAAAATAAATATTATGCTAAAGTAGATGATGAGGACTTCCTAAAAAAGGTAGAGGGCGGACTAGAATTTACAAAAGGTGATATGCTACAAATTGAATTAGAAGATTCAACACATATAAAACCAGATGGGCATATAAGGCATGAATATCGTGTAACAAAGGTATTAAAAATACAAAAACGAGCAAGAGAGATATCATTACCATTTGATGAAGCATAGCAAAAAAAGAGAGCCACTGCATATCATAATGCGGTGGCTCTTTTTATGAAGTTTTAGTGGCTGAAAATTAAGCCACCAAATTTTAGTTTAAGAAAAGTTTATTTGACTTATGTCAGACAAAATATATAATATAGTTAAGGCAGACATAAGTGAGGTGATGAAATGAGTGCTGCAAAAATGGGTAGGCCTACGGATAATCCAAAGGAAACAAGAATTACAGTTAGATTAGATAGTGAATCTAATAAGATGTTAAATGAATATTGTGATGAAAAACAAATATCAAAAGCAGATGCAATCCGAGAGGCTATCAAAAGACTAAAAAAATAAGACAACTACCATCCGTGGAAAGTTGAGTAGTTGCCTTATATGTAGGAGAACATAGTCCTCATGAAATATTATATCATGAATGCTATGTTCCTTTAAAGAAAAAGGAGAGTATCATGAATAAATTAGTAGTAATTAATAATAATCAAATTGTTGTATCTAGTAAAGATTTAGCAGAACATTTTGGAAAACAACATAAGCATGTTATAGAAATTATAAGAGATATTTTATCAGCCGAAAATTCGGCCAATGAATTTTTCCATGAAGAATCATATTCTTACAATGGTAGACGGTTGCCAATGTATTTAATGAATCGTGATGGTTTTTCACTACTTGCTATGGGATTTACAGGAAAGAAAGCATTACAATGGAAGTTAAAATATATTCAAGCTTTCAATGAAATGGAAGAAACATTAAAACAAGGCTATTTAGAAGAGCTTGTAAATCAAAACGAACTACATTGTAAGACATATAAAGGTGTACCTGTCATAACCATTGGTGATTTTGCAGAAATAGTAAAGAGAAATAGAACAAGTATTCTATGGCACTTAAAAGATAAAGGCTTACCATATCAACTATTGGAAAAGGAAGAAGTAACTGCTTATAAGCATGAAAATAATATTCCTATGCATAGTGCTATTTCTAAATTAATTGTATTCACAGAAGCTACGGCATACAAACTAACTTGTATTATGTACAATAATGTAGATCCTATTAATTTAACAATTGCTAAATACTTTAATAGGCAACCTGTAGCACCAGTTAAGTCTGTAGTGGCAATTGAAGAAAAAATAGGAATAGATTATGATAGTGTTAAAGAGTACATAGAAGAAATGGAAACAAATATATCTCTTATGAGAGGTATGGTAAAACATTTAACAGAGTTTAAACGTACAAGAGAAGAACACAAATATCAAATGAAACTAATCCGTGAAATAGGGTTCAATATATTTGATGGTATAGGGGATTTAGAAAAAGTGGTTAATACTTGTATTCAATAAAAGAAAATAACGCTTGCCCCTTATTTGCCCCTTTTTGAAATGTAGAGTTTAAATAATGTAGTAATGGTGCGGAGCGTTGAGTATAAACCCTCAATCCGCACCAAAATATAAGGACCTACAGTTTACTGTAGGTCTTTTTTGCTATAATATTTAAAGTTGTAGGTGTATATGGGAGAGAGAAATGAATAAGAAATATTTTGTACTGATGCTGCTTTCACTAACATTATCTAGTCATTTTAGTTTAGCGGCAACAGTGGACGGGGTAAACCCTAATACCAGTACTGAACTAAAAAATAATGCAAAGTCAAACCAGTCTGTACAAACTAAAGCTCCTGTGAAATTAGATTTTATTGAGATTATTCCTGGTGCTTTTAAAGCTGTTATAAGGGATAAGTCTATAAATCTCAAAAAGCTTTCAATTGAAGATGAAATTACATTAGAACGGAAGGAGAAGGAGCACGCTTCTCAGCGATTTAAAATATCAGAAAAACCTGATTTTGGAAGTGAATACAAAATGTTTGATCCACTTTACAATGATAAGGATGAAAAAGCGCTGAAAGAGATCAAAAATTATAATACTGAATCAACACGTAATCAAGGTTATTTTATTGGAGGCAGAAATAAACCCTTACGTATTGTGAGCCCCTATATGAAAAAGAATGGAAAAGGAGAAATTAAGCTAACTAATCCTGTTAATACTAAAGATTATCGAACTCGTGCTGATCGGGATGAAGCAAATGAAAAGGAACTTCGAGAATATTTAGATAATAATAAGGGGAAAGGACACGACCTATATACGGCTAGAACTAAAGCTGAGATTAGAGAATCTTTGGAAAGCTTTTTTAAACCTATAGCATTGATTCAGTATCCTATTAATAATCCAAAGGATTACAAAGAAATTTCTACTGCATCAGGATTTCCAAAGAAAATACCAAGTTTTGCTAAAAATATTCATATGCATGGTAATCCCAGTTTTTTACAAGGTAGGGCTTATGTACAACTTGCATTTGGCGGTACACCGGAACAATTAAAACCATATATTGAAGAAGCTATTTCTAACTCTAAAGTAGTTGTTTCAAAATCTGATATATCTAATGTGTATGTTAAACGATATATTGATTCAAATATGGCCTATGCAGATTCTCTGTTTGCATTAATTCCAAGGGAGATACTGATTGTAAAGAATACAACCGTGCCGATGGGGAAATTTATACAAGACCAATCAGATAATCCTATTGATAAATCTGTAGATGAAATATATGAGTTAGAAAATCAAGTACTAGCAGAATTTAATAAGGTACAGATTGCAGATGAAGATAGGAATTCGAAGTATAATAGATATTTTGAGACTCGTAAAAGAGTAGAAACAGAGCGAGATAAATTAAAATCTAGTGAACAAAATAGAAATACATTGTCTAAAGGTAAAGTCTATCCAACCTATACAGAGGAGGAGAATCGAAAATTTCAGAAACAGTACTTGCATAGATTGTCATATAATGAAGATTCGGTAGAAATACCAGACAATTATGTACTGTATTTATTTGATTTTGGGGGTACTAGGAATCATCCATACTCTTTAGGCGCTGCAGTCAGTCCTGATAAAAACTATATAATTTATTTCTTACAACAAGGTTGATTATAATGAACAAAAAGGTAGTATCATATATATGGTACTACCTTTTTGTTATATCTGTATTGGCAGATTCTTATGTTATGTGTACAATCATAGTAATTAATAATACATGTATGTGTGTAAGTTTATATATGAGAGAAGAGTATGGAATTTAATTATGGCGAAACGCTGCGTATCCGAAGTGATTTATATACGATCCTAGGTAAGATACGCTATATTGATACTCATGGGCATATATGGTATGAGTATAAGCTAGTTAAACATAGTAATAACGCAGCATTTTGGCTTCGTTGGGATAAGAAGCGAGATGCGTACCAGTTTTCCAAGTTGTGTGGTAAAGCACAGCCCGTAGATATGAAACCCGTAGATAGTAGTTATAAGATGGTAACGGGCACTTGGGGTGAGGTGGACGTAGGGACTACAGATACTGCTAAATGTAAAGAGTATGAAAATGTTGAGGGTACTGCTACGTTTTCTGTTGAAGCATGGGCTTTTGAAACGGAGTATTCAAAAGGCTTTTACATTAATAAAGAATACGTATCTGTGGAACAGGATGTAGAGATAACCGACACTATTAAAGATAGAATGGATACGGTTAAGATAATGAGGTTCGTAGGACCTATCGTTTGGATTTTGGCAAATATACTAATTTTTATGCCAAGATTTGACATACAAATATTGAATGGTATGCATGATTTCCTTACCTGGCCTTATATAGTAGGTGGGAATATAATCATTGGTATCATTGTGGCTTTTGTCCTCTTTAAAAGATAGCATCTAGAAAATCAGGGACACGCTATACCAAAACAAAAGGTAGTAACACATATCAATGTTACTACCTTTTTAGTTTGCTTAGGATTTTGTTGTTATTAGTTAGCTTCAGCTAGTTGAAGTTGTTCGAGTTCTGCTTCTTTAGCATCTAATTCTTTTGCACCAAAGTGAGCCAGTACACAGAATGTAACACAAAGAATACATGCTACCAATAAGAGATAGAAACCTGCGTTCCACCCAAATTTGTCAGCTAATACACCGAATAGTGTTGTACCGAGGTTGGCACCTACAATGTAGCTCATGAAACCGCGAAGACCAACGGCTGAGCCTACAGCAAATGGAGGTACAATATCCATTGTTTGAACAGAGGCAAGGAATTGAGGAATGTAGATTAAACAACCCACAATAGCCGCAAAGAATGTAACCCATAAGAGGGATTCACTTTGCCAATAGCCGAAGATACAGAAGAATATAATGCTTACAGCGATAATTGCTGGTGGCATACGATAACCTTTAAAGAATTTATCGGAAATGTAACCCGCAAAAATAGTAGAAGGTATAGCAGCCCATTCAAAGAATAAGAATGCTACAGACATCTCTGCTTTGGAGAAACCTTTTACTTGTAATAGGTAAATTGGAAGCCAAGTAAGCATACCGAAACGAATCATGTAAACAAATGTATCTACTAATGATACATACCAAGCATTTTTGTTTTTCAATACATATTTTACAAAAATTTCTCGTGTATTCATATGAGGTGCCTCAGAGCTTCTATGTGCTTTATGAGCCGTATCCGCAATGATTTCGCTTGTAGGTGGTAAACCTTCACGCTCAGGGCTTTCTTTGATTAAGAAGAAAATAGCGATAGCTACAACTATGGCAATGATTGCAGGGATACCATAGCTACCTAATTGCCAATGATCTGTAGTTGTGAAATATAGTGCAGCCGTAACGATTGGCGCTACGATACCGCCACCAAGATTGTGTGAGATATTCCAAATTGCACCATAACGGCCGCGTTCTTGTTTTGGATACCATTTCGCTAGAGTAATGAAGGATGGGCCTACACCAAAACCTTGGAAGAAACCATTAAGAACTACTAGTACTAAGAAGAAGGCGAGGCTGTCGGCAAAGCTCATAAAAATGTTGATAATTGCACAGCAAATAAGACCGAAAGCCATAAATTTTGCAGGACTTGCTTTGTCTGCAAGACTACTCATAAAGCCTTTACTTAAACCGTAGGCGATAAGCATACCACTAGATAGCAAACCGATTTCTGTTTTGCTCATGTGGAGAATATCTGATAAGAAATGAGTTGATAAGGCAAAGTTGTTACGAACGATATAGTACGCCGCATAACCAATAAAAATACCAAGTAGAGATTGAAATCTGTATTTATAATATAGATTCATAATCATACTTTGTGGTACAGATGATTTTGCCTCTTTAGGTTGTAGAAATGAAAACATAGTTATTACCTTTCTTTATTAATAACTAAATCCTGTTGCATTGATAATACTAACATTTTCATAGAATTCATGTAAATGATTTATAAGATAAAAGTAAGCGTTAAGGTTATAAAAATAATTTATAACATAGTTATGTTGCAGTAAAATGTATATAGTATAAATATGACTTTCAGTATGATAAGGATTTTTAAACTACATAAATACAGCAGTCTATAGTGTTAGAGTTGTATTGGAATTAATAGATTTATTTTGTTATAATCATACTGTTATTTAAAAATTATTATTCGTTATTAAGGAGTTTTGCTATGAAAGGTTTTACTAAACGTGCAATTCTTGCTGCTTGTGTTGGTGCAGCCATGCTTATTTCTGCAGGTTGTGGTTCCAACCAAAATGCACAAAATACACAATTAACATATAATGGTTCCTCCACATTGGCACCAGTTATTTCTAAAATCGCTACAGATTTCACAGAGAAAAATAAAACTTGGAATCATGCAGATAGCTCTTTGCCAGATAAAGATATTACTATCTATGTATCTTCTGGTGGTTCTGGTACGGGTATCAAGGCTGTTATTGATGGCACTGCGGACTTCGGTTTAGTGGCACGAGAAGTAAAAGACAGCGAAAAAGCAAAAATCAAAGATTACAATGAAATTAAAGTAGGTATTGATGCTTTAACAATTGCCGTAAATCCTGAAAATCCTTTATATGCTGTAAAAGATAATCTTACTAAAGAAGAAATTATTAAAATCTTCTCTGGTGAGTACAAAACTTGGAATCAAGTAGATCCTTCCTTGCCTAATCAAGAAATCATCGTAGTAACACGTGATCTTGGTGGCGGTGCTCATGAAGTGTTCCAACAAAAAATTATGGGTTCTGTAGAGGTAACTAAAGACGCTATTCAAGCGCCATCTATGGGTGCTCTTGTAACTAAAGTTAAAGAAAATCCATATGCTATTGGTTACGCATCTTATGGCATGTTGGGTCAAAACAAAGGCCAAATCGTTGCTTTCAAAGTTAATGGTGTAGCACCAACAGATGAAACGATTACTGATGGTTCTTACATGATTCAACGTCCACTTCTTATCGTAGGTAAAGGTAATATGGGCGGCGTAGCAGACGCTTTCACAAAATACTTGAAGTCTGAAGAAGGTCGTAAAGTTATTCATAAAATGGGCTTTGTTCCTGTAAACTAATCAGATAGAATAAAAGCAAGGCTGAGGCCTTGCTTTTTTCTTATGAAAGGAGAGTCTATGCATTTATCGGATCGTTTTACATCTGGCATAGTACCGATTATGGCGGTATCTGTTCTCGCCTTATATATAGGGCTCGTGCTTTATATGGCGATAGAGGCGTGGCCCGCTTTGATACATATGTCTTGGACGGATATTGTAACCGGTACAGTCTGGAAGCCTATGGCACAAAGTCCTGTATTAGGTCTGGCCTATATTATTTCTGCTAGCCTCTATGTATCTCTGTTATCTTTGATATGGGCATTGCCCTTGGGGATTGGTACCTCTGTAGGTTTGAGTCTAGGTGTATCACCACGTATTCGCCAATTTTGTTTATCTACTATAGATATGATTGCCGGTATACCTTCTGTTATTGTTGGTTTTATCGGTCTTGCCGTAGTGGTTCCGGCCATTCAATCGATGTTTTCTTTGTCTACCGGTGAGTCTATTTTATCGGCTAGTCTCGTATTAGCCTTTATGGTTTTGCCTTATATTGTGACTCACTGTACGGAATCTATCGAAACTTATCGCCAGCGCTATGATGAAGCGGCTTTGGGGTTAGGCATATCGCCGTGGCATACGATGAAAGCTATCGTATTACCTAGTGCTAAAGGTTCTATTATCCTTAGTTCCGTTCTAGCCTTTTCCCGTGCAATGGGAGAAACTATGGCAGTTATGATGGTTGTCGGTAATGCGCCAATTCTGCCTAATTTGCTGGGTAAAGCGGAGCCAATTCCATCTCTTATTGCTCTTGAAATGGGTAGTGTAGAGTACAATAGCTTACATTATAGCGGTTTATATGTAGCGGCTTTAGTATTGCTTCTTATCTTGATACTGACTAATATTCTAGTCTATATGTATTCTTGGAAAACTAGAAAGGACGGTCATCATGAAGTTATCTAATCTTGCATTAGCTACTTGGGCTTATGGCAGTCTAATCCTAGTTATGGCAATACTCATCGCTGCGTGTAGTTATATTGTGTATCATGGGGGGCCATTAATAACTGTTGATTTCCTCTGGCTCTACCCAGCGGGCATGCCTCTCGGTGTAGAAGGGGGCATATTCCCTGCCATAATCGGTAGTATTTTAGAGGGCTTATTAACGGCTTCTATGGCGGCTGTTGTAAGTATTCCTTGTGCTCTTTACATGGTATATGGCAATATTTCTCGTTGGAAATCAGAATGTTTTTTATTCACTCTACGCTGTATGTCTGGATTACCATCTGTATTGATTGGTTTGTTCGGTTATAGTGTACTGATTTTATATTTAGGTATTGATAAAAGCTTATTATCTGCGTCGATTACGTTAACGGTAATGGTTATACCTTTTATTACGTTGCGCCTTGTGAAAGTATTCCACGAGTTTCCTCGTGAAACTTATGAGGCGGCTCTCAATATGGGACTTTCACCAAGTTATATATGGATGCATATGGTCATACCGAGTGCCATGCGTGACGGATTGAGCGCTATAGCCCTTGGAGCGGCCTATGCGATGGGGGCCACTGCACCGATTATGTATACTGGTGCCGTATTATATACTAGGGCTATACCGAATATAACGGATCCATTTATGGCCTTGCCATATCATTTGTACATTTTGGTCAACGAAGGTTATTCAGTAGATTTAGCCTATGCTACAGCCTTTGTATTGATGGTTATATTGCTTTGTATTAATATCATTTGTCGCTACATAGGAGGGCGGTCTTGATGAGCATCATATTAGATATTAAAGATATAGAGGTGTCCATTGATGAGCATCCTATTTTGCAACACATAACCTTGCCTATTACAGAACATGCTATTACGGCTGTTATTGGGCCGTCTGGTTGTGGTAAAAGTACATTGTTAGCTACGCTTAACGGTAGCTTACAGGCACCGAAAAAAGTCACTAATGGACAAATTATTTACGATGGCCTATCTGTAGACTCAATGGATCCGCAAATGTTACGTCGCCAAATCGGTCTTATCGGACAACAACCGACCGTATTTCCTGGTACCATTGAAGATAATATGGTATTTGCTCTAAATTATTATAAAGAGTTATCCTCTGCAGACAGAAAGGCTAAAGCGATACAATGTTTAGAGCAGGCTGGATTATATAGCGAAATTAATGGCGATATGAAGCGCTTGGCAAGTTCTTTATCTGGCGGTCAACAACAGCGCCTGTGTATTGCGCGAAGCTTGACCGTAGATCCTCGAGTAATGCTCTTTGATGAGCCGTGCTCTGCCCTTGATATAAAAAACAGCTTGCATATTGAGGCATTGCTAACAGAGTTAAAAGCAAAACAAACGATTGTCATTGTTACTCATAATTTACAACAAGCTAGACGCATTGCAGACTACACTGTCTTTATGAATGAGGGCCGAGTGGTAGAGTGGGGACCTACAGAGCAAATATTCTCTGATCCACAACAAGAATTAACTCGTGATTACTTGGCTTTTGGCGGATAATCTTGAGAATTTTATATTTTTGTAAAAATTAAAGATAAAATTTCTATAAACTGTTGACATATTTCGTTTAAAAATGTATATTATAGGTGACATACTGGCGTGTCGTTAAGGGACTGTGAGAGAGTTTAGCCAGACTTACATCTGATATAGTTCGAGAGTAACTATATACATAAGAAGGCGTACCGCTGAGAGACGAGAGAAGGGCGGTATGCCTTTTTTGTATGTAATATACGATCTACCTTGTTTTTTACAATCTAATAAGCAATGTAAATTATTAATATTGTAAATATAAAATTTTATTAAAATAACGGAGGTTGCGAGTTTAAAATATAGACTAAGACCTCCTTATGTAATACAATGTATTACATAAGGAGGTGCTTTTATATGGCAAATATTTCAGTCCGACTAAATGAACAAGAAGAAGAGTTATTTAAAACCTATGCTGAGTTTATGGATGAAACACTTTCTACCCTCTTTAAGAAGGCTTTACTAGAAAAGATTGAAGACGAATTTGATCTTAAGGTAGGTCAAAAAGCATTAGCAGAATACGAGCAAGATCCAGTTACCTATTCTGTGGCGGAAATGCGTGCAAAATATGGCTTATAAGCTTGAATTTTCTAAACAGTTTGACAAGCAATTTTCTAAATTAGATAAATCAACGCAACGCTATCTTTTTAATTGGCTCATAAAGAATGTAGATAATGTAGAAAATCCTAGGTACTCAGGCAAATCATTGACGGATAATAAAACAGGGCTGTGGCATTATCGTATTGGCAATTATAGAGTTATTGCTGATATTAATGACAATAGATGCGTTATTTTAGCGTTAGAAGTTGGTCATCGAAAAGATATTTACAAATAGAGGATATACCATGAAATACTTACGTCGTGAACTTAATCAAGTAGAAAAAGAATACTTAAAACAATTTGGACAAGACTCGTTGAACCGTGTCGTTCTCCACGATCCAAATACAAAGGATAAACAAGAAGTACAAGACACCATTGATATCCTAAAGGAAGCTATGGCTAAGAACAAACCTCTAGAGCAAGTTCCAGAAGATATGTGGAAGCTTATTGAGTTTTAAATTACCTAAGTAGCTATATAATATGTGCAGCAACTCTTTTTTATATAGTTTATTTAATGGAGATATGAATGAAGTTAAAAGGATTTATACTTGTTGTGACCGCATTGGTTGCGAACATAGGAATAACAAATGCTGAGCGGTTATCCACTCCATCTGTAGGAACACCTTTGGGCACAAACGCTACTCAAGTTAATAGAACCCAATCTTTAGAGGTTATGCCTTATATGGAAAGTAAAGTAACGGGTGAAACAGAATTATCTTATGCTGTTATGTCTCTTGCTAAAAAAACATATAACGAACAAATATTACAGCAGCGAGATGAGGAATCGCGTATGCACGCTCATATAGAGGAACATAATAGAAGAATAAGAAGTACGCCACAACGAGACTTTATTAAAAATCCCTATACACGAGAAGAAATTGAAAAACAAATTGTAGATGCTATTAATTTTAGGGAAAGCATTAAATATCCTGTTAATGACAAGGAATATTACAATCATATAGATGTAGACAAAGTGAATGATTTGTCAGGTTTTCCAAAGAAAATACCATCATTTGCTAAGCAGGTTGATATTCATTTAAAACCACCTAAGGCAATTGAAGATGGTCGTTACATCCAAGTTTCTTTTACAGGCAAACCATCAGAACTAAAGCCTTATATTCAAGATGCAGAAAATCACGCTAAGGTTGTTATTACTAAGGGTGAGGCAGAACGTGTTTCTATCAAACCGTACGAAAATGTTAAGACGAATTATAGAAAATATCTGTCTACTATATTGCCAGAAGAATGGATTGAAGTAACGAATACATACAACAATATGTATCAATATAAAGTGGCGTTAAGCAATGAGAATATTAAGCAAAAAGTTGATCATGAACTCGCTAACCAAATGAACAATCAAATGTTTATGGGATTAGAGCAAGATACTAGTCAATTAAGTTCTGATAAAGTGTTATCCAATGATGAAAATAAGGCTTTACAGAAAAAATATTTAGGTTACTATTCCTATAAGGAAGTAAAACGACCATTTGAAGCGGGATATACATTTTACATCTTTAAATTTGATTATTTGTATAACTCATTTACTGTCGCAGGGATGGCCGTTAATCCAGAACAAACTAGAGTAATTTATTTCCTCCATACAGTACAATAAAAATAAAACTAAACTAAAGGCACATTGTTGAATGCTTTTCCTAATATAAGGAGAAATTCAATAACAATGTGCCTTTATTTTATAAGTTGTAGAGTTCTGGTTTACGGTCCCTAAAGATATTAATTTTGTTGCGAATGTCTTCGACTACGGTAAGGTCGATATCTACGGAAGCAATGCCTTCGTTCGTATCCATTTCGAGGAGGTTCGTGCCCCACGGGTCATAAACGGCGGAGTGACCTGTGCTTTGAACGCGACCAATAGTACCGCATCCGTTGACTGCGCAAAGGAATAATTGATTTTCAATTGCTCGTACTTCATTTAATACTTGCCAGTGACGTAGACGCATCGTAGGCCATTGGGCGGGTACGAATAAGAGTTCAGTGCCTGGTAATGCAGCCATTCTCACTAGCTCAGGAAAACGGATGTCATAACAGATGACAGTACTGCAAGGTATTCCGTCTAGCTTGAAATGTGTAGTATGAGTACCGTTAGCAAAGTATTTGTCTTCTTTAGCAGGGCTAAAGCCGTGCATTTTGGAATACTCACCTACGAGGGTACCTTCACGGTTGTAAGCATAGGATGTATTGAATACCAAATCATCTTTTGCCACAGCGACAGAGCCGCCTACGATATTCACGTTGTGCTCTTTTGCAAAGGCGGTGAGCAATGATTTTGTTCTTTCCCCATTTCTGTCGGCAATCGTAAATAAATCATCTGATGGGTGAAAGCCTGTATTCCAAGTTTCAGGTAAAACAATAATATCAGGATTTTCTGTAAGTGATTGAGTGAGTAACTCTTGAACGCGATTGTAATTGTATTCTACGTCATTTACGTGAACGTCCATTTGTAAGAGGGTTAAGCGTTTTTTCATGGCAAATCCTTTATCGATTAGAAGCGTATAATGTTAGTGATTTGTATTATAATTAGAATATTAAAGCATTCCATTCTAGATTACAACATAAAGTATCGTTAAAGGTGTTTTAGAGGATATATCTCTTTAGGTTATAAATCATCTGTTTTAGCTATACGTATATGGGGTGGAGTTTTTACTATTCTTCATAGAAATGTTATAATATTCTGTATATAATTGTGTTCTGATAGAGGAGGACCTATGAAACGGATTCCGTTAGTAACACTATTGGTTGTGGCCTTGGCAATGCTTGTGGCAGGTTGTGGATTGCTTTCACAAAAAACAGAGCCTACTAGTTCAGCGCCACCAGTAAAAGAAGTTAAGATGGTACATCCATCGGGCATTCCTGTCCTTATGTATCATAAAATCGGCGACGATAAAGATAATGATGCGGTTATTCGAGAGGATTTGTTCCGAGAGCAAATGAAATTCCTCAAGGATAATGGCTATAATCCATTGACGATGGACCAATTGTATGAATACGTTGTAAATGGTGCTGCAGTACCTGAAAAACCAGTTGTTCTAACCTTTGATGACGGTTATGCAGATACGTATACAATCGTATATCCACTCATGAAAGAGTATGGATTCCCAGCCACTGTATTTATTAATCCTGGTGATATTGGAACGCGTTTAACTTGGGATCAAGTGCGTGAAATGCACAAAAATGGTATCACTATTTCTAACCATGGTTTCCAACATGTAGAAATGGGCCAATTATCCGAAGAGAAACAAATTGAGAATATCACAAAGGCTCAAGAAGCACTGGCTAAAGAGGTGGGCATCAAGAATAATCCTTGGTTCTGCTATCCATATGGAGATAAAAATGAATTCACCGACTCAGCATCTAAAAAGGCTGGTATAAAAATGGGTATGGCTATGAAATCTGGCTGGGCTCATACAGGTGATAATCCATATAACATTTTGCGTGTTTGGGTAGGTAATGCGGTAGATATCAAGCATTTTGAAGAACGCATTAGCACCGAGCATTTCACTGATTTATAAGGAGAAATACATTGTTCAAAAAGAATTGGGTAAAGTTCATCATCATGGTGTTCTTATTTACCGTTGTGACCTCACCGTTCGTGGTGCTCTTTGGACCATTTAATAATGTAAAACGCGCCGTTATCGGTGCTATCTTACAATCTCGTCATCCTCATTACATTACGTGGTTGTTCAATGAAGAAGAACTACAATCTATTTTGGGGACTGTTGGGGTTGTTAAAAGCCAAGATTTATTCAAGTTTAATGCCCGTGAAGACAAGTCTTTGAACCTTGAAAAAATTCAGTCTGCTCGTTATGTAGGCTATATCTTAGAAATTCCAGATCCTCGTCGTATCCAAGTAGGTACTGCGGCTAACATTCAAGAAAAGGGCGATACTACAAGTAATATTGCTAAAATGAATAATGCGGTAGCTGCTATCAACGGCGGTGGTTTCCATGATCCTAATGGTACTGGTACAGGTCGTTTGCCATATGGCTTTATCTTGCATGATGGAGAATATGTTATCGGTAAGGATGTAGGCCCTGATGAAGATGTAGACTTTGTAGGCTTCTCTAAATCTGGTAACCTTATCGCTGGTAACTACGATAAAACTCAACTAGCTGATATGAAAGCCATGGAAGGTATTACCTTTGGTCCACCTCTTATCGTAGATGGTAAGAAAATGATCACTGAAGGTGATGGTGGCTGGGGCGTAGGCCCACGTACTGCTATCGGTCAAAAGAAAGATGGTACAGTATTATTCCTCGTAATCGATGGTCGTCAACCAGGGTACTCCATTGGTGCTACCTTGCGTGACGTACAAGATATTCTCTTTGAAAAAGGCTGCTACATTGCAGCGAATTTAGATGGTGGTTCTAGTTCTACCTTATACCTCAATGGTAAAGTGGTGAATAAACCGGCCGATTTGTTAGGGGAACGCATGATCCCAACGGCGTTTATCGTGAAATAGGAGGACAAATGAAACCTTTTACGCGTGTACTGAGCGCCTTTGCGGTAGGTATTCTTCTGCAAGGTGGTATATACTTATACCTTGATCAATATATGTTTGCGCCGACTACGGAATTTAACGTAGCAGGTGCGTCAAAAGATGATACTAAAAACTTCCCGGATGTAAAGGAAGGTACTAAATATGTATCCTACGACCGTCAATTTATGGCGGTTGTTACAGAAAACTCTTTGAAAATCTACAAGGCTAATGAAAGTAAGCCTACAACGATAGACTTGAAGGGGCGTTCGATTAGTTACTTCAACTGGATGCCTGACCGTAACTATGCCATCATGGGCTTGTATGACTCTCGCAATGTCGTTATGGCTCGTCTCAATGCAGATGATCCAGAGCATGAAGTGGATACCAAGCTTGAAGATTTACCAAAAGGTAGTAAAATCGTAGATGCTGCGTACTCTGAAGCGACAAATGTAGTATACATGAAGGTAAAAGTTCAAGAGCATGTATATCGTATTTATCGTACAGATGCTAACTACGATACGCGTCGCGTATATATGCAAGCTACTGATATCGGTCATATCGGCGTCTTCTACGATGAAGATAACTTCTTCTACGATAATGTTAAAACTGGCGATATCTTTATGTTTAATGGTATCGAAGGTGGCTGGCGTGTTATCAACCCACCAGGACGTTTCCGCTTAATTGGTGTTGATACAGATAAGACAATCTACATTGCTCGTGTTGATGAGGACAATAATGCATTGACTGTTTACACCGGCAAATTAGGTGTAGGTTTCAAACCAGTTTACAAATACAATCATCCTACTACTTTTAATGAATTAAAATTGTCTGACGTAAAAGACATCATCAAGAATGGTAGTGAAGAAACTAAAAAGGTGACAGAAGATGATACGTCTTCTAAATCATCTAACACTAGTGATAGTAAAAAGAAATCTTAAGAAAAAGCCTTTATAATGCTTCATTATAAAGGCTTTATTCCTATGTTATATGTACCATAAGGATATCTATGAATATATTATTTGTACGCCTTAGTTACATTGGGGATATCCTGCATGCTACCCCTGCGGCGCGCTGGATCAAAGAACAGTATCCAGATGCCAAGTTACATTGGATTGTAACGCCTAGCATGGTAGAACTGTTAGATGGTAATCCCTATGTAGATGAGATTATCCCCTGGGAACGGGATGAATACGAGGCACATTCTAAAAAACTGCATATCCCGACAATGTGGCGCATGTGGTGGGAGCTGAAGGCTAAATTAGAGCCCTACAAATTTGACGTAGCCGTTGATGTACAAGGGCGACTGATAACTGGTCTTGTTCTATTGGCTTCTGGTGCGCCTATTCGCTTAGGACTTGGTGGTACAAAAGAGCTGAATTGGCTATTTACAAACTATAAATCAAAGCCAAGTACAGACCATGTTATTAAGCGTTATGTTGAGGTGGCACAACTTTTAAAAGAGGCTGTTGCTAAACAGGCTGATTTAGATACACCTCTTAAAACTGCTGATAATGTTTTGGAACCTGAAACATTAAATAACGTTAGTGCTAAGAAGATGTATCATATGGATTTCCATGTGCCATCGAAGTTACATACCTGGGCAGAAGAACTGTGGGAAACGATTGACAATCATAATTCTTTAAATCGTGGTGAGGTAGAAAAACCTTTACGTGTGGGATTGGTCTTGGGTACGTCTTGGGCGACGAAAGAATGGCCTCAAGAAAAATGGTATTCCCTTATTAAATCACTACAATATAGAGCTGATTTTGTTTGCTTAGGTGGACCTAAAGAGGCTACACAATACAAACCTTTGATGGATTCTTTGGCCGCTGAGGGCATTGATCAGATTATGCTGAATATGCTAGGAAAGACGACACTTCAAGAGGTAGGTGCCTTAATTGAAAGCTGTGACGTAGTAGTTACGGCTGACACGGGCTCCTTACATATTGCATTGGCTCTGGATAAGCCTGTAGTAGCTCTCTTTGGCCCTACGGATCCTAAATTATGGGGACCCCTAACGGGGACCTTTAAGGTGCTTGTAAATGATGAATTAGATTGTTTAGGCTGTCGTAAACGACGGTGTCCTAAGCCTGATCAATATTGTATGTCTGGTATTGAACCAGTCCGTGTTAAAAAGGCAATTTTCGAATTGATAGGAGATAGAAATGGCAAAGTTTAAAATTCAAAAAGGCTTATCCGATGCGGATATGTTGAAAAACTTTAAAGATACAGAAAATTTTGAAGATACTATGCTTGATATGGAACGAGCAGCTAAAAAGCCTGTAGTACATCAAAGTCCAAAGCAAAAGGAAGATGCTTTCTATCGTGAGTTCTTAACTGAAAAAGTGGAGACTATGATTGGTAAAATGCTTCTAGACATCAAGATGGAGTACTTCAAAGAAGGTGAAGGTGCTTTCTCTATTCAAGTGAAGCGAGAAGGTAAGAATATCGTTCTTGAAACGGCGCCTAAAAAGGTTAAACCTGAAAAGTAAGCTGTATAATGGCATTTACTAATAGTTAAAAATAAAAGAACCTGTCCATAAATGGATAGGTTCTTTTGCATATTTATGTAATTATAAGAACGGGTTGTATTATCAATAAAAATGATGAGCTTATAAGCGTACCGATGTTTATCGAATTACTACATTTATAAATACCGATATGCTTTGGAGCCTTTTTAATAATAACTAAAAATTATTACGGTATAATTTTTGGTTTCTCATTAAAAAGAGCAATTACAGAGAAATTGATTTGATTAAACATACACGCTAAAAGCTAGCTCTTTTGTAGTTTTGTGTGATTACTATCACGAAAAAATCATCTTTAGACACATGAATTTATGAGTAAATAGCATAATATAGTTGTTGACAAAGAATTTTATAAGTAGTCTAATATAAGTATGTCTTAACGATTTATAGAGTGTTTGGCTTGTGTGAGCAGACATCAAAAAAATCGTAAAAAAATAGGTATGAGATAGTTGTTTGTTTCATGTATAAATTTACATGCACAGACTATTTCGATTTGGAGGATTAACATGGCTAAAAAATTAAGAATCTGCGAAACCGTTCTTCGTGACGGTCATCAATCTATTTTGGCAACACGCATGCGTTATGAACAAATGGAACCAGTGCTTGGCCTTTTAGATGAAATTGGTTATGAAGCTCTTGAATGTTGGGGCGGCGCTACTTATGATAGCTGTCTTCGTTTCTTGAACGAAGATCCATGGGAACGTCTTCGCAAATTAAAAGCTAATGTAAAAAATACACCACTACAAATGTTACTTCGTGGCCAAAACTTGTTGGGCTACAAACATTACTCTGATGATGTAGTGGAAGCATTCTGTAAAGCTGCTGTAAAAAATGGTATCGACCGTATCCGTATTTTCGACGCATTGAACGACCCTCGTAACATGGAAGCTGCTATTAAATATTCCAAAAAAGCAGGCGCACACGTTCAATCCGCTATGGTATACACTATTTCTCCAGTTCATACAACTGAAAGCTTCTTGAAAGTTGCTGAAACTTTGGTTGAAATGGGTACTGATTCCCTTTGCATTAAAGATATGTCCGGTTTGTTAGGACCTGCTGATGCATTCGATTTAGTTTCTACTTTCAAAAAACGTTTTGGTGAATTGCCAATCGACTTGCACAGCCATTTCACTTGTGGTCTTGCAAGCACTACATACTGGGAAGCTGCTAAAGCTGGTGTAGATATCATCGATACTGCTATCTCCCCATTCGCTCATGCAACTAGCCAACCAG
>ERZ1106961.55-NODE-55-length-89160-cov-9.538443_pt1 | contig 89160 bp, 92 predicted proteins | sample MGYA00403680_ERZ1106961 | MGnify/ENA primary metagenome ERZ1106961 (study PRJEB35170, sample SAMEA104062419) | human gut metagenome | biome: human gut; feature: human-associated habitat; material: faeces | place: Denmark | collected 2012-06-08 ... | reverse complement strand
ATATCGGTAACAGCACGACCCTTTGGGTAAGCTCACTCTCGATTCTGGTATCTATTGCCGGCCTGTTGGTAAACATACTTAAGTAATTGAAAATTGAGAATTGAAAATTAAGAGAGATGATAGACGAACGGATAAATAATAACACTGGGATAGAGAACGAGGAACAAGAGATTGATTTGGTCGCTCTTTTATTTAAATACCTTTTTTATTGGCGTTGGTTTGTGGCTAGTATATTGATATGTTGCATCGCCACTTACCTGTTTCTTCGTTATCAAACGCCTGTATATAACATTTCCAGTTCCGTGTTGATAAAGGAGGAGGATAAGCGAAGCGGTTCGGGCAACAATCCGTTGGCGGCCATTCAAGACTTGGGAATGTTTTCCATGACAAATAATTTTGATAACGAGGTGGAGATATTGAAATCCCGTACATTGATAAAAAAAGTCGTGAACGACCTGAATTTATATGTTCGTGTAGCGGAAAAGCGAGCGTTCGGTTATGCGATACCTCTTTATAAGAATAGTCTGGTGCGGATTTATATGACACCGGAAGAGGCCGATAAATTGGAGGAGCCGATTAAGCTGGATCTTACATTTACAAAAACAGGAAAATTGTCTGTTAAGGCTGAATATGTGCAAGATAAGGAAGAGCAAGAGATAGAACAGGCATTTGATCAATTGCCGGCGGTGTTACCAACACCTGTGGGTGTTTTAAGCTTTACGCAAGGCGATACCTTGTATATGGAAGAAGAGGAAATCGCTTTACGTGTTACCATAAATACGCCGACGGAGACCGCCGAGGATTATATGAAAGACTTGAGCGTGACCGCCTCTTCCCAGACCACGACGATAGCGAAGATCAGCGTGAACAATACAGTAAAGGAGCGAGGCGTGGATTTCGTGAATCGTTTGGTTGCGTTCTATAATCAAGATGCGAACGATGAGAAGAATGAGGTAGCTCAGAAAACCGCTGAGTTCATAGAGGAGCGTATCGGTATAATTAACCATGAGTTGGGTACGGCGGAGAGCGAGTTGGCGGATTTCAAGCAACGATCCGGTCTGACGGATTTGACAAGTGATGCCCGTCTAGCCTTACAAGAGAGTTCCAAGTATGAGCAGCAACGTACGGAGAACGCTACACAGATCAGCTTGGTTCAATTTCTGCGTACCTATATCAACGATCCGGTCAACAAGGAAGAGGTAATTCCTGCAAACGTAGGGTTACAGGATCAAAACCTCACTAGGGTGATTGAACAATATAACACGATGATCATCGAGCGTAAACGTTTATTACGTACCTCTTCGGAAAATAACCCGGCGGTGATAAACATGAACACCGGCGTTGAGGCGATGAGACGCAATGTCGAGACAACCGTGAATAGTGTCTTGCGAGGACTACAAATCGCCCAGAAAGATATTGAGCGTCAGGCTAGTAAATTTGAGAGCCGGATTAGTGATGCTCCAAAGCAAGAGAAAGAGTTCATGACTATTTCTCGCCAGCAAGAAATCAAGGCGACTTTATATATCATGCTGTTGCAGAAGCGGGAGGAAAATGCGATCACATTGGCAGCCACGGCTAATAATGGTCGTATTGTAGAGGAACCATTACCCGGGAAGGATCCTGTGGCTCCCAAGAAGCTCGTGTTTTTATTGGCTGCGTTTGTGGTGGGCCTGTTTATTCCGGTGGGAATCATCTTTGTCGTGGAATTATTGAAATATAAGATCGAGAATCGTGGCGATGTGGAGCAATTGACGAATGTTCCGATTTTGGGCGAATTGCCCTTGTGTGGTCATAAATCCTCCGATAAGGGAACGATCGTGGTGCGCGAGAATAAGAACGACATGATGGAGGAGACCTTCCGAGGTTTGCGGACCAATCTGCTCTTTATGCTCCGGAAAGATCAAAAGGTCATACTTTTTTCTTCTACGCAGCCCGGAGAAGGTAAGTCTTTCGTGACCGGAAATCTCGCTGTCAGCTTGGCTTATTTGGGAAAGAAGGTGGTAGTGGTTGGTATGGACATCCGTAAGCCGGGCTTGAATAAGGTCTTCGATTTATCGAAAAGGCAGGAAGGAATATCTAATTATCTGATGGATCCGGAGGATAAGGATCTTTTTGACCTTGTGCAGCCTTCCGGCATCAGTCCGAACCTGGATATCCTTTTAGGAGGAACGATTCCCCCGAACCCGACGGAACTGGTAGCCCGTGATACCTTGGAGAAGGCGATAGAGCAATTGAAATCCCGTTATGACTACGTGTTGCTGGATACAGCCCCGATCGGTATGGTAACTGATACGGCCATAATAAGCCGTGTGGCCGACATGTGTGTTTATGTCTGCCGTGCGGACGTGACCCCGAAAGCCGCTTTCTGCTACATTAATGTTCTTAGGGACGAGCATAAATTTGACAAGTTGGCGGTAGTGATCAATGGAATCGACCTGAGCAAACGTAAGAACACCTATGGTTACGGTTATGGTAAGAAATACGGTTATGGCTATGGTAAACATTATGGTTATGGATACGGCTATGGGTATGGTTTTGAGGCGGAGAATAAGAAAAAGGGGTGAGTCTCTATCGAATTATTAAATTATAATCTTTTTTAATCGCAATTAAATAATATGAATATACCCAAAATCGATATAATTGTACCAGTGTATAAGGTCGAGCCATATTTGAGAAAATGTGTTGATTCTTTATTGAATCAAACTTATGATGATTATATAATCTCTTTGGTAGATGATGGTTCTCCAGATGAGTGTCCTGCCATCTGTGATGAATATGCAATCAACTATCCGGAAAAAATCAGGGTTTATCATAAGCAGAATGGGGGATTATCAGATGCGAGGAATTATGCGGTAGAAAGATCAAAATCAGAGTTTGTGATTTTTGTGGATTCCGATGATTGGGTATCGGAGCATTTTATTCAGAATCTAGTTGAAGGACTCGCCTCTAGTGAAATTGATATGGTGGTTTCTCCGTATTACAGGGCAACAGAAACATCGGAAGGAGTTTCTATACGATTGAGTATGCCAACAAAGGCTCCTTGTTGTATGGGAGTGGAAGAAGCTCTAATAGAGTTATGTAGAGAGGAATATTATGGGAATCATGCTTGTTCTAAACTTATCAAACGAAGCTTGATCCTAGCTTATTTATATCCGATAGGTAAATATTTTGAGGATTCTTATACTACATATAAGCATATTGCTCATTCAAGAAAGGTGTCATATATACCTAATCCCGGGTATTATTATCTCCAACGTGAAGGTAGTATCGTACGCTCTGAATTTCAGAGAAGGCATTTAGATCTCATTTATGCAACTCAAGAAATGGTTGAGTATATGATTGACAATGATTTTTCTCGAAGAACTATATCGTTTGGGGTATATAAATTATTCAGAAGTGCTCATGCGACATTTATCCATGCTAGGAAAGAGTCAGATTTTAATGTAATCTATGATGAGGTGCTTATGATTTTAAATCGATATAAGGAATATTTTTCTGTTATTGATCAATCATTAAAGGAGACGATAATTCATAACATAATGATCTTGAATCGTCCATTGTATCATTTTATGATTCTTGGTAAGAAAAAATGAGTAGTTTTTATTATGATATATATTGATAATGTTTTATATATGATTACATGATAATGGTAAGACGATATATAGGGTTTTGGTTGTTTTTGATCTTAAATATGATTTTTGTGTTGTTTTTCTTGGTTAATCAGTCTGAATTCATAATAAGTGCTCTTTTTTTAGTGTGGGTAAATATGACTATATATTCTGTAAGAGACTTGAAATCAAAAGGTATGCTATTTGCTTTTTGTGTGGCTTTTTTTTCATTTCTTATGGGTAGGCATTTACTATCTTATTATTTTGATTATGAGGTGGAAGCCTTTTCAGAAGACGTTAATACACATGCGGAATTGTGTATGTTGCTGAGTTTGGTGACCGTTTTTTTTTCTTATATGTTCTTTTATGTGCGTAATAAGAGGAAAAATAAACAGAGTCATGGTGGATATGTTTTACCTGATAAATATATAAAATTTATACGCAAATATTCTCTTGGAATATTTTGGTTCGCTTTAGTCTTCTCTGTAATCTATGCAATATTCATTGTAGTTCTGGTACATACGATAGGCTATTTGGCCAGCTATACGATCGAAGGAAAGGAGATGATGAGAGGCAATTATTTATTGTTGACACTCAACAGAATAGAGCAGGCTCTTCCTGTTGCTCTCTGTTGTTATCTAGCAACATTGCCAGATCGGAAGTATTGTAACAAAATCTGTGGGTCTTATTTTCTATACTTGATTTTTACACTGCTAGGAGGGCAAAGAGGACCGTTTATCCTAGGGGCTTTATTTTTGATGATATATTATTTCTATCGAAATAAAAGAGATGGTGAAGTATGGGTAAAGAAAAGCTGGGTAAGAATAGGACTGATATCTTTTCCTTTTTTACTTGTCGGGTTGGGGCTTTTTTCTAAAATACGAACTGGAGATCAGATAGAATTTAAAAATATAGGTGACTCTCTTGTGAAATTTGTATATAATAATGGAGTAAGTGTTAATGTGATAAAAAGATCTTATGAGTTAGACTATAAATTAAGATCTGATCGATTTTATTCGATGCATTTTCTTCATGATGGTATCTTTGGATTAGTTTTTGGTTCTGATGGTACAGGTAATAATGCTGATAAGGCTACCGAAGGTTATCATCTAGCTCATGCGCTTCCATATTTAATGTTCCGTGATAAATATCTTGAAGGAGCAGGGACAGGTACAAGTTATATAGCTGAATTGTATCATGATTTTGGTTATATTGGAATAGTATTTGGAAATATAATTTATGGATTTATGTTGGCGTTATTAGCTAAATTTGATAAAAATAAACCATTTAACACATCGATGAAGCTTTTGATTATAACTCGACTTCTTTGGGCGCCACGTGGAGGATTTACTGAATTTATTACAATATTATCGCTTCCTGCTACAATCTTTATATATGTTGTTGTTTTTGTTAGTGTATTTTTTGTGTTTGGTGTTCCACGGAAACGCTGTGCTAAATTAGTATAGACTAAAAATAATTTTTAATTTTGATAGTTGTGAGTGTTTCTGAAAACAATAGGCGTATTGCTCGTAATACGTTACTGCTTTATGGAAGGAAAGCTGTAACCATGTTGATTGCGCTATATTCATCAAGAGTATTACTGCAATATTTGGGAATTGATGATTTTGGATTATATGGACTTGTTGGTAGTATAATTCTTGTTTTTACGTCACTTAAATCAACATTTGCTGCATCTGTTCAGAGATTTCTAAATGTAAATAAGGAAGAGAGTATTGCAAGGGAAAATGAAATTTTCTGCATGGGGATGATAATTCATGTGCTGATTGCTGTTGTCTTTATTCTATTAGCAGAGATTGGAGGTGCGATATTACTCCCAAATCTTAATTTGAATTCTGAAAAACTAATTGTTGCAGGATGTATACTTCATTTTACTATATTTTCGGCAGCAGTCTCTATAATTACAGTTCCTTTTGATGCTCTTGCTATGGCGAATGAGAAATTTGATGCGTTGGCTGTTATTTCTATTATAGATTCTGTTTTACGACTTTGTGTAATATTTATTCTGTCATTTAGTCCGATTCAAAGAGTTGTATTTTATGCGATATTACTTTTGTGTGTAACTATTGTACATATTCTTATGATAGGAGGGTATTGTTATAAAACTTTTAAAACTACAGTGAAATTTCATTTTGTAAAAGATAAAGTTTTATTTAAACGTATGACAGCTTTTGCAGGATGGAATTTCTTTGGTAATTTGGGGTACTATCTCACGAGTGAAGGTGTGAATTTTATTCTTAATATATTTGGTGGAATAGTAGCTAATGCTTCACGTGCAATCTCTTATCAAGTGAAAAATGCGTTACAGACTTTAGTGAATGATATAACTGTTGCTTTTCAACCTCAGAGCATGATGGTTTTTTCAACAGATAAACAACGTTTTTATAATCTTCAATTTTTAGCGACTAAAGCGAGATTTGCTATATGCGTAGTTTTGGGCTTCCCTCTATTTTTATTCATTCCTGAGATTTTGCAAGTTTGGTTGGGAAAACAACCGGAAGGAGCTGCGACCTTTATAAGATGTATTCTATTGTTTGTGGCCATACGTTGTTGGCATGATGCTATTGACACGACTTTTAAATCGGCTGCATGCATGCGAAATTATCAAATATGTGAAATGTCTATTATGCTATTTAACTTACCTGTATCTTGGCTTATGCTTCATTTGAAATTACCTCTGTATAGTGTGTTTATAGTAATGTCTGTTATTGAATTTGTGAATCTGATAGCAATAATGATGTTAGCATATAAGGAGTTAGATTTTATAATAGGGGATTATATTAAGGAAGTAATTATACCTTCGGTATTTATAATTTGTATCATGGGTATAATATATCTAAGTTGTTCTTTTTTTGATATACGTCCTTTTGGATGGATTGAAATGTTCTTTTTCTTAATAGGTGCATTTAGTATTGCGATTGGATTGATTTTTATGGTCTTGTTCTCTCGGATTGAAAGAGAAAAATTAGTGTCCATGATGAAATATAAATAATATTATTGTTGAATAATACTGTTTTATTGATAGATGGTAAATGTTTTTTGATATAATAATTTGAAAATGAGAAATCTAATCCTTCTTGCAAACTTTTTTCCTTATGGTAATGGTGAACCATATTTGGAAACTGAGGTGAAATATTATGAACAGTATTTTGATCGTATTTATATTTGTTCATTGCAGTTAAGAAAAAGAGATCTACAATCTCGACGAGAATTACCTTCAGATAAATTTGAAGTATTCCCAGTTGAAAAAGCACCTAACTATGTTTATCTATTTAACTCACTTAGAGTTTTAGGAAATGCTAATCTTTATAAGGAATTGTGGAAGCTAGGTAAAGAGAAAAGAATGTCTTTTCAGCGTGTGGTGCGTCTGTTTGTTTATCTTAGTCGTTCGTATTATGAGGCTGGAAAAATAAAGAAATGGTTCAAAAGAAAAGTGACTTTTGATAATCTTGATTGTGGGGTTTTGTATTCATACCGTTTTGAATATCAACCTTATGTTGGATTACTGATTAAACAGGTATTACCCAATTTTAAAATTGTAGCTAGAGGGCATGGATTCGATTTGTATGAAGAAAGACATCAGGAACATTATATTCCTTTGCGTGAGTATTTATTGGAAAATCTTGATAAAACGATTATGATTGCACAAGATGGGGTTAATTATCTTGTGGAAAAATATCCTGTCTATAAGGAAAAAGTAATACTTTCTCGTCTTGGAACTATGGATCAAGGTCTGGCAATTCTTCCACAATCAATGGATGAATTTCGACTTGTCAGTTGTTCTACGGTCTCTCCTATAAAACGAATACATCTTATTGTGGAGGCATTAGCCCAAATTAAGAATATTCGAGTTCGATGGGATCATTATGGTGATGGCCTTTTATTGTCTGATATTAAGTGTCTTGCCGTAAAATTGTTGCATGGAAATATTCACTGGCATTTTCATGGGTATGTAGATAATCAAACTTTGATGTCTATTTATCAAAAGAAACCATACCATTTGTTTCTCAACGTTAGTTCATCAGAAGGAGTTCCTGTTTCTATCATGGAAGCCATGTCTTTTGGAATTCCTTGCGTAGCAACAGATGTTGGAGGAACTAAAGAGGTTATTGAAAATTATAAAAATGGGATCTTATTGTCTTCGGATTTTAAGCCCAAAGAACTTGCAGGTTGGATTATGCTTTTTTTTAAAATGGATGAAAAAGAATATCTGCTGTATAGAAATAACGCTCGGACAGGTTGGGAAGAATTTTATAATGCGGATAAAAATTATCGTATATTTTTGAACTTTCTGAATAATATGTGATTAGATGTGATTTGCTGTAATAAGAAAAATACATATACCCTAAAAATCTTCATATAAGTTTAATACTATATTTATTACTCTAATAGATGAAAAGAATAATGATTTTGGGAGCAAGTCTCCTCCAGCTTCCTGCTATAAAGAAGGCTAAAGAAATGGGTCTGGATGTAATTGCTGTAGACATGGATCCGGATGCTGTAGGGTTTAAAGAAGAGGGGATAACGAAATTGCAGATTAGCACGATAGATACACCCCGAATCGTAGAGGCTGCTCGTACTTATCAAATAGATGGGATAATGACGCTTGCTTCCGATATGCCTATGCAAGCGGTCGCTGCGGTGTGTGAAGAGTTGGGATTAATAGGTATTACCCCTCAAACGGCTCTTAATGCGACAAATAAGGCCGAAATGCGTAGATGTTTTAAGGCGCATGATGTTCCTATTCCTGAGTTTTATATAGTTAGTGAGCTTGATGAATTTATGGAGGCGACCAAACATTTTACGACTAAATTTATAATAAAGCCTGCTGATAATTCGGGGAATCGTGGGGTGAAACTTATAACAGATATAGCGGAAGAACAGGTTTTGATCCAAGCTTTTGATTATAGCAAAAAGTACAGTAGGGATGGGCGAGTTCTACTTGAAGAGTATATGGAAGGCGATGAGTTTAGTGTAGAGACAATGAGTGTTGATGGAGTATGCCATGTGATTCAAGTTACGGATAAACTAACTTCTGGTGCGCCCTATTTTGTAGAAATGGGACATACGCAGCCTTCCATGTTTGCGGAAGATATTAAAATGAGGATATCGGAAGTTGCAAAAGCAGGGATTAAAGCATTAGGTATCAATCATGGTCCTTCGCATACGGAAATAAAACTTACGTCTACTGGGCCTAAAATAGTGGAGATAGGCGCAAGATTGGGTGGAGGATGTATTACAACACATCTTGTTCCGCTATCAACAGGGGTAAATATGGTAGAGGCCAATATACGTATAGCTTTAGGAGAAACTCCTGATCTATGTAAGAAATATGATAAAGGTGCGGCTATTCGCTTCCTGCAACCTCTTCCAGGTATTTTTAAGTCGGTAGAAGGTGTAGATGAAGCCAGAGGTATCTCAGGCGTTATTGAGGTTGGATTTATGAAGAAAATAGGTGAAGTTATTCCGGAGCTATCTAATGGACTTGATCGAGTAGGCTATGTTATAACGCAAGGTAATACCCGTGAAGAAGCTGTAAGATTATGTGGGCAAGCTGTCAAAAAGATTAAATTTGAAATGGTGTAAATTATGTATAAAAGTTTTTTTAAGCGTTTATTTGATATTTGTGGTTCACTTTTAGCTATTCCTTTTGTTGTTATTATCGGCTTATTTGTAGGTTTGGCAATTTATTGGGAGGATAAAGGGGATGTATTCTATCTTGCTTCTCGACGTGGTCGTTATGGAAAGATATTTAAGATGTTTAAATTTCGTTCGATGAAAATGAATGCTCCAGATATTCGTAATTCGGATAATTCAACTTATAATTCTCCGGATGATCCAAGAGTTACTAAAGTGGGTAAGTTTATACGTAGAACTTCTATTGATGAATTACCTCAATTTTTCAATGTGTTGATTGGGGATATGAGTTTTATCGGGCCGAGACCTGTAACAATAGATCGCTCTTTTGAGGAATATGATGAAAAACGTAAGATACGTTTGGATGTACGTCCTGGAATTACTGGATATTCACAAGCTTATTTTCGAAATTCTATTTCAAATGAAAAGAAATTAGAGAAGGATGCTTTCTATGCTCGGAATGTCTCTTTTTGGGGTGATCTAAAAATTATTTTAGCAACAATTAATACAGTTATATTTCGCAGAAATATCTATAATAAAAAGAATCAATAATGAATGCTCAAAGGAAACGTTTACTCATATTAGGGGCCGGGCGTGGTCAAATAGGTTTGTATAAAGCAGCTCGTGAGATGGGAGTGATAAGCATTGCAGGGACAATGCCTAACAATAACCCTCCTTGTATACCATTGGCTGATGAGGTATGTTATATGGATATTCTTGATCCGGATGAGGTAGAGAGTAAGACTGCCGATTTACGATTTGATGGTGTGGCAACTTGCTGTCTAGATCGTGGGTTGAAAGCTCTTGGACGATTATGTGATAAACGCTCATTGCCGGGATATTCAGAGGAAGTCGCAGAGCTTTGTAATGATAAGTCAAAAATGAAACTTCGATTTAGTAAATATGGTGTAAATACGGCTGCATTTAAGCAAATATCTTCGGATGAAGATTTATTAGATGCTATAGATAAAATAGGAGGGTATCCTGTGATTATCAAAGCTACAGATCTAGCTGGTAGCCGAGGTATTTATAAAGCTAATAATGAGGAAGAAGCTTTTGAGGGATTTTATAAAGCAAAGAATGTCACTAAGGTTGATTATGTGCTTATAGAGAAATTCTTACAAGGGCGTGAATTTGGGGCACAGGCTTTTATCTCTAATGGTGAAATTCTTTTCGTCATGCCCCATGGTGATATACTTTACCAAGCAGATACGGCTGTTCCTGTAGGACATTATGTTCCTTATGAATGTTCAGATGTTCTTCGAGAAAAAATGACAGAAGAGGCTCGAAAAGCCATAAAGGCTATAGGGCTTGATGATTGCGCTGTTAATATTGATTTTATCGAAGAAGATGGTGTAATATATGTATTAGAGTTAACAGGACGAATCGGTGCTAATTGCTTACCTGAACTTGTAAGTATTAATTATGGACTAAATTATTACAAGATGGTGATTGCGGCAGCTTTAGGTATTGATCCGGTAGAAATATGGAATCAACGTCAAGTTGGTCAAGCTGGTTTGTCGAAAATGATAATTTCGCCAGAGCAGGAAGGAGTCTTGGAAGACATACGATATGTAGGTGAAAGAGACTCCTATATTTATGATTTGACATTCTTTGTACGTCCAGGTTCAGAGGTGAAGAGATTTGCCAATTCAAGTCATTGCTTGGCCCAAATAGTAGTAGAGGGGCAAAATCTTGAAGAGTGTGAGAGAAAAGTTGATTTAGTCACATCTAAAATAGAGATGAGACTAAAATGAGAATTATAAAGAAACGGGATATTTGATCGAGAAATAATTTTAATAAAGATGAAAAAAATACCTTTTTCACCTCCTGATATAACAGTGAGTGAGGTTGATTTAGTATCGGGTGCCCTTTATTCCAGTTGGATTACAACTGGTCCGAAAACAAAAGAGTTTGAGCGTAAGATCGCTGAATACTGCCATACTGATAAAGCTGTATGTTTAAATTCCGCTACAGCTTGTATGGAGTCTATATTGAGAGTATTAGGTGTTGGTCCCGGTGATGAGGTGATTACCAGTGCTTATACGTATACCGCTACCGCTAGTGTGACTTGTCATGTAGGTGCTAAGGTGGTTATGGTGGATACGGCTCCTGATTCTTTCGAGATGGATTATGATAAATTGGTGGAAGCTATAACCCCTAATACAAAAGTAGTGATCCCTGTGGATCTAGGAGGGGTTATATGCGACTATGATCGGATATATGCGTCGCTGGAAAGTAAACGACATTTATTCAATCCTGCGAATGAGATTCAGAAATTGTTTGGCCGAGTAATTGTTTTGGCAGATGCGGCACATGCTTTTGGTGCTCAATGGCATGGGAGGATGTGTGGCGAGGTGGCTGACTTTACATCTTTCTCTTTTCATGCGGTAAAGAATTTAACGACTGCTGAGGGAGGAGCGTTGACGTGGCGTACTATCCCGGGTTTGGATAATGAGGCTTTATATAAGCAATTCCAGCTTCTTTCGTTGCATGGGCAGAATAAAGACGCTCTTGCAAAAACACAGCTAGGGACTTGGGAGTATGATATCGTGGCACCTTATTATAAATGTAATATGACTGATATCATGGCTGCTATCGGTTTGGCTCAATTTGAACGTTATGACGGGATGCTTGCTAGACGCCAAGAGATTATCCGTCGTTATAACGAGTCTCTGAGATCTTATCATGTGCAAACTCTTAATCATTTAGATGGTGATCATATCTCCAGCGGACATTTATATTTGGTAAGATTGTTGGATAAATCCTTGGAACAACGAAATGATATTGTTATCAAAATGGCTGAACGTGGGATAGCGTGCAATGTACATTATAAACCTTTACCTATGATGACGGCCTATAAGAACTTAGGCTTTGATATCGCGGATTATTCAAATGCTTACAATCAATACCATAACGAGATTACTCTTCCTTTACATACCTTACTTTCTGATGAGGATATTGAGTATGTGATCTCTAATTTTATCGATATAATCTCCCAATAAACACATATAATAGCCCGGGATGATAAATGAGAGCAGTCCGTCGGAAAGATCTGGGAATCGACGACAACAAGCTGCGGTAGTTTTTCATAATTTATTTGGACGTAATAAGGTACTTAAGTATTTTGGCTGAGAAACAATTGTAGAGTAAACTTGTTTCATCAATAAAAAACAAAAGGGACAACCTTTTTATTACTAAGTACAAACCGGGTCATATTAGACTGAAAGTAGTCAACAAAATTCGTTAAACTACATTTAGTGTATAAAACAAAAGTTTAGCAAGCGGAAAACTTTAGTTTTCCTTAAGGGAAACAAAAGTTTTTTCAGCACGAAACTTTTGTTTTCTCTAAGAGAAACTCTTATTCGCTTCGCTTCCTACATCTATTACCTGCGGAATCGACATGCGCTAGATGCACGACACCAGCGAACCATAGTTATGATTCTTTTTTTTGAGATTCTCCTTAAAATATGGTAGATGCATACTGATAATTGTAGATGCTTTTTATCTACAACCAATATGCAATCTGTTTATTTATAGAGTTTTGATAGGAAGTGGTAGATGTTGTAGATGTTTTTATAAAATCAATTCCTTACGTAAACTTAGGGAATATCGGATAATTTATTTTATCCTAAAACAATGTGGGCTAAAAAGTATATGATATCTTTGCCTTCCTATGGTAAAGCTTGAATATCTAAAAAAGATATGTGTTCGTTGGATTATATTGGCGATTTTTCTTGTCGCTATATGGATCGTGATGGGAAATCCCAGATTAGGCGAATGGTATTCCCGTTCGATTTATCCATGGGTATCGGGTATGCTATCTCGTTTCTCCTGCTTGTTCCCTTTTTCCGTAGGGGATTGTTTTATTTATGGTAGCATCGCCGGGTTATTAGGGTATCTGTCGTATGCGATTATAAGGAGGCGGAGGATCGGGAGGACAATAAGTCATGTCGTGGAATATCTGGCATGGGTGTATGTCTGGTTCTATATCGCTTGGGGATTGAATTATTTCCGGGAAGATTTTTTCACTCGTACGCAAACCACTTATGTGCCTTTTTCCTCGGAACATTTCCAATCCTTCTTGGATGCCTACACGGATTCCCTGAACGCCTCATGGGTTCCGATAGAGACGATCGATCGGGAGGTCGTGAAAGAGGCGGTGCAGGAAGGGTATCGGGAATTGCCTACTCGTTTCGGGCTTACCACTCCCGGAACCTATCTTCATCCTAAAACGATGCTGTTCTCCCGGTTGATGAGTGGAGTAGGGGTGATGGGATATATGGGGCCGTTTTTCACGGAGTTCAATTTGAACGGCCAGCTCTTGCCCGTGCAATATCCCGCCACTTACGCCCATGAGATGGCTCATGTGCTTAGTATATCCAACGAGGCCGAGGCTAATTTATACAGTTATTTAATATGCACGAGTTCTTCCGTGCCGGAAATCCGGTTCTCAGGTTACTTCTCTTTGCTGCCTTATGTGTTGAGCAACGCATATGTGGCTTTGGATAAGGACTCTTTTGAGGCATGGAAGAAAAGATTACGCCCCGAGATCAAGGACTTGTATAACGAGAAAGTAGCCTATTGGCAATCCCTATACAGCCCGCTGATCGGCGAGGCGCAAGACGTGGTCTATAATCTTTTCCTGAAAGGCAATAAGATACCTGCCGGAACCGCTAATTATTCGGAGGTGATCGCCTTATTGATCGCTTTGGAAGGAGAATGATTTATTCATCATTTAACTTCCTCCAAATAAAGCACTCGGCTCGAGTAATCATTCTGCTTGTGATAATCGACAATGTGATTATAAGGGATTTCCAGTCCGTTCGCCATGAGATATTCCCCGGTGAAAGCTTTACCCTCGAAGGCCAGAGGCTCGTTGTCGATCCGGTTCAGTTCGCAGACTCTGTATTTCTTGTCTGGGGATAATCCGTTCATTTTTACACGGGGTAAATGTTGGTTGACAAAATGCTCGGTCTTCCACCAATAAAATACGGCTTTGTCTTTCTCCAGTGAGGTGTACATCAAGGAAGCTACTCCCAAACGATCGTACGGAGAAACCAGACGGTAGATATCGCCGAATTGCACGACGGGACGGATCGTCTTATAATCGGCGATCGCCTTACGGCAAAGTGTTTTCTCTTCTTCTGTCATATTCTTGGGTTGGATCTCCATGCCCAAACGGCCGCTCATCGCTACGTCGATCCGATATTTCAGGGGAATGACCCGGAATGTTTGATGGTTAGGGGCGGCGCTGATATGTGAGGCCATGGCGATAGCCGGGAAAAAATAAGAAGTGCCCCATTGCATATAGATACGCTGTAAGGCATCGGTATTGTCGCTTACCCAAAACTCATCGAAGTAAGGCATGACCCCGTAATTTGCCCGGCCTCCACCGCTGGCGCAAGCCTGTAGGGTTAAATCCGGGTATTTGGCTCGGATACGCTCACAGACTTTCTTGAATCCTTCGTGATATTCGATATACATATGGCTTTGCTGATCCGAAGGCAGGTATTGGGAGCCATGGTTCAGGATGCTCATATTGGCGTCCCATTTGATATAATCGATCTCCGGGTATGTTGTCATCAAGTTGTCGACGATACCGAATATGAAGTCTTGCACCTCGGAATTGGAGAGATCAAGAACGACCTGTGTACCGCCACGCCCCAGGACGATTTCCCTGTTTGGAGCTTTCAATACCCATTCCGGATGCTTCTCGTACAATTCACTTGTCGTGTTGGCCATTTCCGGTTCGATCCAGATACCGAATTTAATACCATGCTTGTTGGCGTCGGCGATCAGGCCCTCGATGCCTCTTGGTAGTTTTCGGGCATCAACCATCCAATCCCCTAAGGACGAGTTATCTTTATTACGAGGATATTTATCGCCAAACCAGCCGTCGTCCATGACGAACAACTCGCCGCCCATAGACTGGATATCACTCATCATTTGGTCCATACCTTCTTGATTGATATCGAAATATACACCTTCCCAACTGTTTAGTAAGATTTTCCGGGCGGTCGCTCCATTCGCTATCTTATGTTTGCGTGCCCATGCGTGGAAATTTCGGCTGCTTCCGCTTAAGCCGTCCTTACTGTAAGTCAGCGCCAATTCCGGTGTACGGAAACTTTCTTTGGCTTTGAGGGTGTAAGCCGAGTTCTCCTCGTTTATTCCCGCAAAGAAATGGTGATAGTCGCTATCATCCGTATCGAAGAATAATTTGTAGTTACCGCTATAGCATAGGGCGGCGCCAATAACGGAACCGGTGTTTTCCTTTGGTTTTCCGTCTAGGGAGATCATCACTTCGGCGTGGGCGGTATGGGAGTTGCGGATACCATCCTTGTTTTTTATCATCTTGATGCCCGGTCGTAACGGTTCTTGTGCCAATTGAGCCTCGTTTGCCCATGAGCCGTATAAGTGGGAAACCCATACGTCTCCTTTCCGGATCGGCAGATAAGCGGAAGCGAAACGATTGAGGGTGATCGCTTTTTTCTCCTCATGCGTGATCTCTGTCCAAGTCTCGATGATATCGGCGTCCGGATAGGTTCTGTAACAGAGATTCATATAAAAAGGATACACTTTATCTTTTAATCGGATCGTTGTGATATCTGCCGTTTGCTCTTTTCGTGTATCTACTTTTATGACTTCCAGTTGAAGGGTCATATTCCCGTCGCCATGGGTAACGGACAATGCGCTTTCGGAGGGGCAATTCAAGCCGTAGACCGGATAAGCGGAAAATGTTTTCTGCTCGGTCTCGAGCAAGGTAGCCGCGTCGGAAGTGGATAACTTGTCTCCATAGTAGATGAATCTTACCTCTCCGCCGACAGGTGCGTCTAGCAATAATGAGGTATTCCTCGTGGAAATCAATACGTCTTGTGCCCATAAACTAGTGGTCAATAGGGAGGCGCAACATAAATAACCGAATTTACTCTTAATGTTCATTTTATTAGTAGGTGTTAGATTTAAATTCAGGGGCAAAAGTAGGAGAGAGCCGGTAGGTTTCCTAATAGGATTTTATCAGATACTGTTACTTTTCTGCTTTAACTAAAATTTGTTTCACGCAGAAGAAACCCGTGCTTTCATTAATGAAAATTCCATATTGTCTAATTCGAAAGAAATCACTAACTTTGCGGCAATTTTTTAGAAGCAAGATAAATACATCGCGATATGAGTAAGAAATTTACCGAATATTCTAAGTTTGACTTGTCGAACGTAAATAAAGAGGTGCTGAAGAAATGGAAGGATGGAGACATCTTCCATAAGAGTCTTGAAACAAGAGAGGGACATCCTACATTCGTATTCTACGAGGGCCCTCCATCCGCAAACGGTATGCCGGGTATTCACCATGTTATCGCCCGTTCGATTAAGGATATTTTTTGCCGCTATAAAACCATGAAGGGATTCTTGGTGAATCGTAAGGCGGGTTGGGATACACACGGTCTGCCTGTCGAGTTAGGCGTGGAGAAGGCTTTGGGCATCACGAAGGAAGATATCGGTAAGAAGATTTCTGTCGCTGAGTATAACGCCGCTTGCCGTAAGGACGTGATGAAGTTCACGAAAGAGTGGGAGGATCTGACGCAGAAGATGGGTTATTGGGTGGATATGGAGAATCCGTATATCACGTATGATAACCGCTATATCGAGACCTTGTGGTATCTATTGAAAGAGCTTTATAAGAAAGGTCTTTTATATAAAGGCTATACGATCCAACCGTATTCGCCCGCCGCAGGTACGGGCTTGAGCACGCACGAGTTGAACCAACCGGGTTGTTACCGTGACGTGAAGGATACGACTTGTACGGCACAGTTCCATATATTGGACCCGAAACCGGAGATGGCACAATTCGGCGATCCTTATTTCTTGGCATGGACAACGACTCCTTGGACGTTGCCTTCCAATACGGCGCTTTGCGTAGGCCCGAATATTACTTATCTGGCTGTACAGACTTATAATCCTTACACGGGTATCCCGATGACTGCTGTTATAGCGAAAGATTTATTGTCTGCTTATTTCAATCCGAAAGCTGCGGAGCTTTCTTTGTCTGATTACAAACCGGGTGACAAGCTGGTTCCTTTCAGCGTAGTAGGTGAGTGGAAGGGTTCCGAGTTGGCCGGTATGAAATATGAGCAATTGATCCCATGGGTAAATCCGGGTGAAGGTGCATTCCGTGTGATCACGGGTGATTTCGTTACGACAGAGGATGGTACGGGTATCGTACATATCGCACCGACGTTTGGTGCGGACGATAACCGTGTGGCGAAAACATTCGGGGTTCCTCCTTTGATGATGCAGGATAAGGATGGAAATATGCGCCCTATGGTGGATATGACCGGTAAGTTCTATAAGCTGGAAGACTTGGCTCCGGAGTTTGTACAAAATTGTATGAACGCCTCTGATTATGATCCATGGCAAGGAAAATTCGTGAAGAACGCTTACGATGATACGAAGACGGATAAAGATGAGACGTTAGATATAGAGATCTGCATGATGCTGAAGGCCCAGAACCGGGTGTTCAAGATCGAGAAGCATGTCCACAATTACCCGCATTGCTGGCGTACCGATAAACCGGTATTGTATTATCCGTTGGATAGCTGGTTCATCCGTACGACCGCTTGCCGTGAGCGTATGATCGAGTTGAACAATACGATCAACTGGAAACCGCAGAGCACGGGTACGGGACGTTTCGGCAAATGGCTGGAGAACTTGCAAGACTGGAACTTGAGCCGCAGCCGTTATTGGGGTACTCCGTTACCGATCTGGCGTACGGAAGATGGTAGCGAGGAGAAGTGTATCGGTTCCGTGGTAGAGTTGTTTGGCGAGATCGAGAAATCGGTGAAGGCCGGCTTTATGGAGTCTAACCCTTACAAGGACTTCGCTCCGGGAGATTATACGAAGGAGAATTACGAGAAGATCGATTTGCACCGTCCGTATGTGGATGATATTATCTTGGTTTCCGCTTCTGGTAAGCCGATGAAGCGTGAGACAGACTTGATCGACGTATGGTTCGATTCCGGCGCTATGCCTTATGCCCAGATCCACTATCCGTTCGAGAACTTGAAGGAGTTCGATAATCGTCAGATCTATCCGGCTGACTTTATCGCTGAGGGTGTTGACCAGACACGCGGTTGGTTCTTTACCCTGCACGCTCTGGGTACCATGATTTTTGATAGCGTGGCTTACAAGGCTGTCGTGTCTAACGGTCTGGTATTGGATAAGAACGGAAACAAGATGTCTAAACGCTTGGGCAACGCTGTTGATCCATTCTCTACGATCGAGAAGTATGGTTCGGACCCGTTGCGTTGGTACATGATCACGAACGCTTCTCCATGGGATAATATTAAGTTTGATATCGATGGTATCGAGGAAGTTCGCCGTAAGTTCTTTGGTACATTATATAATACGTATTCATTCTTCGCTTTGTACGCGAACGTGGATGGCTTCGACTACTCCGATCCGGATGTGGAATGGAGCAAGCGTCCGGAGATTGACCGTTGGATCCTTTCTCTGTTGAACAGCTTGGTGAAGGATGTGGATGGCTACTTGGAGGCTTACGAGCCGACTCGTGCCGGACGTGCTATCTCTGATTTCGTAAATGATAACTTGAGTAACTGGTATGTGCGTTTGAACCGCCGCCGTTTCTGGGGTGGTGGTATGACGGAGGATAAGTTGTCCGCTTACCAGACTTTATATACTTGCTTGGAGACAGTGGCTAAGTTGATGGCTCCGATCGCTCCGTTCTATGCCGATCAGTTATTCTTAGACTTGGTCGCTGTTACGGGACGTGAGAACGTTGAGTCCGTACACTTGTCCGATTTCCCGGTTTACGACGAGTCTAAGATCGACAAGAATTTGGAAGAGCGTATGCAAATGGCTCAAGATGTTTCTTCTATGGTATTGGCTCTTCGCCGCAAGGTGAATATCAAGGTTCGCCAGCCGTTGCATACGGTAATGATTCCGGTTGTAGACGCTCATCAACAAGAGAGTATCGAGGCTGTGAAGAACCTGATCTTGAACGAGGTGAACGTGAAGGAGCTGAAGTTCGTGGATAATACGGCAGGTATCTTGGTGAAGAAGATCAAACCGGACTTTAAGAAGTTGGGCCCGCGCTACGGAAAGATCATGAAGGCGTTGGCCGCCACGATTCAATCGATGAGCCAAGAAGATATCAACGCTTTCGAGAAAGCCGGAACGTTTACCTTGATGGTAGATGGACAGGAGGCCGTTCTGGAGCGTACGGATGTAGAGATCATCTCTGAGGATATCCCGGGTTGGTTGGTCGCTAATGAAGGTCGCTTGACAGTCGCTTTGGATATTACCGTAACCGAGGATTTGCGTAAGGAGGGGCTGGCCCGTGAGTTGGTGAATCGTATCCAGAACTTGCGTAAGAGCAGCGGTTTCGATATAACGGATAAGATCCATGTATCCATTCTTTCTTGCGAGGAGATGGATGAGGCGATCCATGATTATAAGGATTATATCGCTAACCAAGTATTGGCGGAATCTATCGAAATCATGGATAATGCGATCAGCGACGCTACGGAACTCGATTTCGAGGACTTTAAATTGTCCGTAAAGATCGAGAAAGCTTAAAAATAGAATAGCATTTCTTGCGGAAGAATTAGGAATGAAATATAGGAAAATCGATAATTATATTATCTTTGCATGCAAAGAAGAAATAATATGATTTTATATTCATTCTTAATTCTTCTTTTTGATTGATATTTGAACGATTGTTGAACCTAAATTTTTTTAGAACCATGGCAGAGAAGACAAGATATTCAGACGCTGAGCTCGAGGAGTTCCGCGCTATTATATTAGAGAAACTGGAAATCGCGAAGAGGGATTACGAGCTTTTGCGATCAGGGGTTACGAATTCCGACGGTAACGACGTGGCTGACACGTCTCCTACATTCAAGGTGCTGGAGGAAGGCGCTTCTACGTTATCGAAGGAAGAGGCGGGCCGTTTGGCGCAACGCCAGATGAAATTCATCCAGAATTTACAGGCCGCTTTGATCCGTATCGAGAATAAGACCTACGGTATTTGCCGGGAGACTGGTAAATTGATCCCGAAAGAAAGGCTACGTGCTGTGCCTCATGCGACTTTAAGTATCGAAGCAAAACAAGGAGGTGCAAAGTAAATGAGATATTCTAAAGGTTGGGGAGCAGTGTTAATCATAATACTGCTCCTTCTTCTTGACCAAGCGCTGAAAATATGGATTAAGACCCACATGCAGTTGCATGAGAGTATAGAGATAACTCCGTGGTTTTATCTCTATTTTACTGAGAATCCGGGTATGGCATTCGGTATAGAGGTGATTGGGAAATTATTCCTTTCCGTATTCCGTATCGTGGCTGTATTGTTTATCGGATATTATTTGTATAAGCTGGTTAAAGAAAATTATAAATTCGGTTTTATTGCCTGTATATCTTTGGTTTTTGCGGGAGCGGTGGGTAATATAATCGACTCGATATTCTATGGCGTGATCTTCGACCATAGTTTCGGGCAACTCGCTACTTTTATGCCGGAGGGAGGTGGTTATGCCTCTTGGCTGCATGGTAAGGTGGTGGATATGTTCTATTTCCCATTGATAGAGACCGTATTCCCGGATTGGGTTCCGATCTGGGGTGGACAGGAGTTCGTTTTCTTCCGTCCGATCTTTAATTTGGCGGACTCGGCGATTTGCGTGGGAGTTTTCCTTTTGTTAATATTTTATCGGCATACTTTGTCGGCTAGCCTTTCGAAAGAAGAGAAATAAATGCGGAGAAAATTACGGATATATGGTATGGCTTTATTAGCCACGACGTTGCTGGCGGCATGTAGTAAGGTTCCGGATGGTATTCTGTCGGAGAAAAAGATGCAGGGTGTTTTGATGGATATGTTGCTGGCTGAGGCCATGGTAAATGTGGATTATAATACTTATAAATCCGATACCATGAAGCTTGCCTTGTATGAGTCTGTATTCCGTAAGCATGATATTACACAGGCGGTGTATGATAGCTCGTTGGTGTGGTACGGCCGTAACTTGGATATTTATATGGAGGTCTACAACCGGGTCTTGGCCGATCTTAATAAACGGATCAATAACTTAGGGGATGTGCAGGCGGACGCTGCGCCGGTATCGAACCGGGATTCTGTGGATATTTGGCCTCGCCGTTCTTATCTGGTCTTGTCTCCTACCTCTGTATTTAATGGGGTGACTTTCGATATACGTCCGGAAACGAATTATTCCTCGGGCAGTAGTTTCGTGCTGGGCGTGCGTGTCTGGGGATTGAATAACAAAATGGCTTATAAGCCGGAGGTACGTTTAAGCGCGGACCAAGGTGATACGACCTTGACTGTGAATAGTAAGATCACGAAAGATGGATATCACGAGACGATCTTGAAGACTATACCAACTAAGAAAGTAAAGCGTGTGTTTGGATATATCCGTATGGATAATATGGATACGACTTATTATAAGGTGTATATAGATAGCTTAAGCTTGATGAAATATAACTATGGTAAGGAGCTTGCCGAATTACCTAAGGATTCTATTAAGTAATCTCTCTATTTGTTTATTATACTTATGAGAAGAATTGCCGCTCATTACGTTTGGTGTAAGCAGGTTTATCGTATGCATTATATCGAACTGGATGATAATGGTGCGTTTCATGGTGTTTACCCGTTGAATGAGGAGATAGCTGGAACCGCTTTTTATGATGGAGTGCTGGTGCCGGTTCTTTCCTCGGAACCGGCGATTGGTTTTAAGCAGGTGATGGGATCTTGGCCGGCGTTAACCGAAAAGATTACGCCGGGTTGTTCAGTCCATATATATCGTTTAAGCGGGATTCCCTTGGCGTCTGCGAAACTCGGCACAGACCACAGCTGTAGCGATGGCCACATTGAGAGACTCTGAGGTGTCTCTTCCTTCCGGATAGTTCGGGATATATAATTTTTCGTTTACAAAAGCCTCTATGGCGGGACGTATTCCATTTCCTTCATTACCCATTATCAAGATACCGTTTCCGGATAAGGTTTTCTCATATAAGTTTTCTCCGCCAAGGAAGGTGCCGTATAAAGGTATGGCTTGGGCTGATTGGGCCTGTAAGAACGTTTCCAGATCGGTGTAATGTATTTTTACGTGGGCGAGCGCACCCATAGTGGCTTGTACGGTTTTTGGACTGAAAACATCGGCGGTATCTTTGCTGCATACGATATGGGAAATACCGAACCAGTCCGCTAACCGGATGATCGTACCTAAGTTGCCCGGATCTTGGATTCCGTCTAATGCGAGAACAAGCTCCTTTTCCGGCGTTATTTCCGTTATATCCCAATTGGGGCGTTTAAAGATCGCGAGTACATCTTGGGGATTTTTCAGGAAGCTGGCTTTACGAATATCATCTTCTTCCGCTACCAATAACTCCTTGGCCGGAATATCGCCTTGTGTAGCCATCCACGATGGCTTGGCTATTAATAACTCACATTCAAAGGCCGGTAACATATCGGCTACCAATTTATTTCCTTCGGCTACAAAAACATTATTTTCATTCCGGAATTTCTTTAATTCCAGAGAATGGATGTATTTGACTTTGGTCTTGCTTAGCATCTTAGTTCTTTTTACAAAACAAAAGTACGGTAAATTCTTTAAATTCCAGTACATTCGCGATCGTAAAAAGCTTGGAATGATGAATCGATCTCTACGTATATGCTATTTTATCTGTATCGTACTACTGCTAGCCTCTTGTAGTACGACCAAGTTTGTGCCGGATGGGGAATATTTGCTGGATAAGGTGGAGATCGTGTCGGATAACAAGGATTATAAGTCTGCGGATTTAAAATCTTATCTTAAGCAGCAACCAAACTTCAAGGTGTTTGGTCTGATGAAGTGGCAGTTGTTTGTCTATGATTGGTCTGGTAAGAATGAGAAGAAATGGATCAATAAACAGTTACGTAGGATTGGTGAGCCTCCCGTGGTGCTGGATACGATGTTGGTGGAACAGTCCGCCATGGAACTAGAGCGTTTTTACATTAATAAAGGGTATGTCCATGCGGATGTATCAACGACGATCGATACGGCACGCCATAAGAAAGCGGTTGTAACTTACCATATAAAGGCGAACGATCCGTATAGGATACGCAATTACACGATGAAGTTCCCCGATCCGAAAATTGATAGTTTGGCACATCTGAAAGCGCCTCGCCGTTCTCCCTTAGCTTCTGCGTTCCGGTCCTCACAGGAAGAGTATAACCAATTAGTTAAGGAAGGAACTTTATTTGACCGGGATATATTGGACAAGGAGCGGGAGCGTATTACGACCTTACTTCGCTGGAACGGGTATTATGGTTTTAATCGGGATTATTTAGGATATATCGCTGATAGTTCTTTTAACCAAAATGTCGTGGATCTTGATATGTCCATGAAACCTTATCGGAAGGTGTTGCCCAATGGGTCGGTAGAGGATCAGCCGCATCGTCAGTATTATATTAAGGATGTAACGGTCTTAACCGATTATAATCCGATGGGGGTAGGAGAGGACGCTAGTTTCATGGCTACAGATACGATGCTCAGCGCAGGGGTGAATATCGTATATGGCCGGAACGGGAAGAGTATCCGTCCGAGCGTGCTCCGGAGGAGTACTTATATTCGGCCGGGGCAATTATTTAGTGAGAAGAATATAGAGCAGACCTATTCGGCGTTCGCTTCTCTAAGGGCTTTGAGGAACGTAAATATACGTTTTACGGAAGTAGAGGAGCGGGATACGATGAAGTTGGATTGTTACATTCTCACTTCTCCCGCGAAGATAAATACGGTGGGAGTGGATTTGGAAGGTACTAACTCGGCGGGTGACTATGGGTTTGCCTCCAGCTTGAATTATCAGCATAGGAATATCTTCCGAGGATCGGAGCTGTTCTCGGCGAGGGTGAGAGGGGCTTACGAGGCGTTATCCGGAAATAAGGCGAATGGCTTTGGTAATTACTGGGAGTTAGGTGCGGAAGGGTCTTTGCTGTTTCCTCGTTTTTTGTTCCCGTTCTTGAGTTCGGATTTTCGTAGGCGGCTACGTGCGTCAACTGAAGCGAAAATAAGTTACAACCTGCAAAAACGTCCGGAGTATACGAGGGCGATTCTATCTGGTGGTTGGAGTTATATTTGGCAAGATCGGGGCAATACACAGGCACGCCATACCTTTAAGCTTGTAGACTTGAATTATGTGTATTTGCCGGATAAGAATATGGACTTTATCAATAGCTTGCCGGATTATATGGTGTTGTATAACTATACGAACCATTTTATCATGAGTTCGGGATATACTTATTCCTTCAGTAATTATTCTCCCCAGAATCGTTTGAGAAACACGCATTCCCTACGTGCGTCGGTCGAGGTCGCAGGGAATTTGTTGAGTGCCTTTTCGCATCTTACGGGGGCGAAGAAAAATGATGACGGTTATTATGAGTTGTTTGGTACGGAATATGCGCAATATGTGAAATTGGATTTCGATTTTAGTAAAGGAATCGTGCTTGACAGTCGTAACAAGTTAGCTTTCCATATAGGAGTGGGAGTGGGGATGGCTTATGGTAACTCAAACTATTTACCTTTTGAGCGTGCTTATTTCTCGGGGGGAGCGAATAGTGTCCGGGGATGGTCTGTACGAGAGTTAGGTCCGGGTAGTATGGAAGTTGACAGCACGACTTCTTTCGCTCTTCAATCGGGGGATATCCGCTTGGATTTGAACTTGGAATATCGAACGAAACTTTTTTGGAAGTTTGAATTGGCGGCTTACATAGATGCCGGAAACATATGGACCCGGAATGTATCAGATGAACGCTATAAGGCTGGAAACTTTGATTTCTCTCGTTTTTATAAGGAGATCGCTGTTTCCTATGGTTTGGGACTTCGTTTGGACTTTGATTTCTTTCTACTACGTTTAGATACAGGCTTCAAGGCTTATAATCCTCAGGAGAAAAAGTCTAGGCGTTGGGCGATAACCCGTCCTAATTTCAAGGATAATTTCGCCTTGCATTTTGCCGTTGGTTATCCATTCTAAATTCAATATGTAAAAAAGTGTACTAAAAGTTTGCAAGGAAAAGAAAAATCCTTACCTTTGCACCACGAAAATAAGGATGGTCAGGTAGCTCAGCTGGATAGAGCAACAGCCTTCTAAGCTGTGGGTCCTGGGTTCGAATCCCAGCCCGATCACGAGGGGATATCTTTAAGATGTCCCCTTTTTTATTGTGTTATAGTTGATTAGATTGGTTTTCAGCCTATTACAACAAGGGATAAAGGGTTTGTTTTGTCACGATATTAACCTGTATTAACGCTCAAATTGAACATTTGACACTTCTGTTTGTTACTATTGTGATACCGTTTTCAATTTTGTGATACCAAAAAAACAAATCAATCATGGAATATCCAACATTAAGGTTTGTGTTCGATCGAAAGAAGGTCGCAACCAAGGAGAAAAAAGGTCTTGTGCAGATCGAGGTATGCTCTGAGAGAAAGAGAAAATGGATTGGTACGGGTGTAAAGGTATACGCCGATCAATGGGATGACAAAAGAAAGGTCACGGCTCGACCCGACTCGTTGGACTTGAATATGAAGCTGGACTTGATGATGTCTAATATCCTAGAGTACGTGAACTCATTGATACGTCGAAAGGTCCCGTTCGATTTCGAGTCATTGGACGTTTTCTTGAAAAATAGCTCGGAATCGGATTCTTTCATTGATTTTATCGTTAGGAGGACTGATGAGAGAAAAGACCGTGCGGAAGGAACCATAAAGCATTATAGGACATTGGTTAAGGTTTTGGAGGATTTTGGGAGGATCAATTACTTTCATGATTTGACCCGCTCCAATATAACTATGTTCGATGATTACTTGAGAAGCAAAGGTATTAAGGATACTACCGTGTATGGTTACCATAAGAATATGAAGGCTTATATAAACGAGGCCATAAGATTCGGTATAATCTCAGAGAATCCTTATGTGGGGCTTAAGATCAACAGGGGAAAGTCGGATAAACGGAAATATCTCACGTATGAGGAGATGAGAAGGATGGAAAGATGTCGTATAACCGATCCTAGCGTAAACAGGGTGAGGGATCTTTTCTTGTTCCAGTGCTATACAGGGTTGGCCTATTCGGATTTATATAAGTTTGACTTCGCGAGCGATGTAGAGCGGAGGGGGAATAAGTTTATTATAGCGGATAGGCGTGTAAAGACCAATGAGGATTATTTCATAGTCTTGCTGTCTCCCGCCATGGAGATATTAAGAAAATATGATTTTGATCTTCCGGTAATAAGTAATCAGAAATATAACGATTATTTAAAAGTCGCCGCTAGTTTCGCCAAGATTGACAAGAATCTGACTACGCACTGTGCGCGCCATACGTTTGCGGTTTTCGCGTTAAATAATGGTGTTCCGATGGAGGTGGTGTCCAAGATGCTTGGTCATACAAATATAAAAACAACACAAATCTATGCGAAGGTGCTCAACACAGAGGTCGAGAAAGGATTTGATGTCTTGGAGCGAAAGATGAAGGTTTAGCGATAAATAGACCAATAAAAAACGCCCGTGTTTTTTCTGACACGGGCGTTTTTTATTGGCGATGCGAAAAATAGAACTATTACTTGTTGTCATGCTGAATTCTCCTGAACTCCTCGCTCTTGGCGAAGCTACTGACTTGATCCCCCTTGCACATATCGTAGGTGATAAAGGTCTTCAGCAGAAAAACATCCGGCCCTACGGCTTTGAATCCCATCGCAATTCCCTCTTTACAGGTGGCTAATACATTCTCCCGGTACCCTCCGTCCACCTCTTCGCACGAAAATGTGAATGAATAACTATTGTTTATCTCGAAGTACCGCTTAATCAACTCTTTGCCTGTAAGGTTAATTCCCATCCGATCGGCGAACCGGCTGAAGAAGTGAGGAGGAAACGCGAGAAGAACCATCTTGCCATTGACAAAGACAGGCATATAGGCATACTTGCCATGATTGGTATCATGGTAGCACACAAAAGAGATCCGGCAATTGTCGCCTATATCCTTTTTATTGTGGGCCTCCCATAATATCAGCCACTTGTTTTTACGCTTAGTGGTAACAAATGAGTGGATGCGCACAGGAAAGATGCCGGATTTATTGATTATCCGGCTCACCTTAGCGTCCTTGGTATCGGATATGGAGAATATATTGAGATAATCAGCCTTGATTTCCTCCAACAATTCGGAGGTTGTCATGCTTGTCGTAATCATATTATTTCTATTTTCACTTCGAGCGCATCACATATCTTCGCAAGGATATCTATCCCAACGGAGAATTTACCGTTCTCAACGTTGGAGATAGTTGCGGCTCGAAGGTTGGCAAGTTCGGCCAGTTGTCGCACCGTGTAGCATCTTTCCTTACGTATTTCGGCTATTCGTTTCCCTATTCGTTCACGTTCATTCATTCAATCCCTCCTCTCTTACTATGTTTTTATCTTCCCACTCAGCCCAATCGCAATACCATTGAGCCGCAGGTTTTATGATTTCCTTTTTTATCATTTCGGAATCATATTTGACATCAAGCGTGGCGCAATAATGTAACGCCGCAATCATTGGCTCTTTAATGCCAAATCTATTGGTATAGCTAAACTTTAATGTCGGAACATCCGGATTTAAGGCTACATCCTTCCTGCCAAATATTTCGATGATACTGGCAGAACGTATGTGCATTATGACATTTCTCCCATATAGGGGATCCCCGCCTTTTTCGTGACCGGAACCTTCGATGAAGGCGAACTCGGGCAATGTTAAATTCATGATATATGTCTTTGTTATCTTTTATCTCCATTAGGCTATATCTTCTATCGCATAGTCGCCAGACGCAAAGGGGGCGAAATCTTCAACAATGGTAGCAATGCGCATTGCGTCCTCGTCAGATATTACGATTTCCATATTTTCATTACAAATCATTTCTATCCCATTATTTTCTAGAATCTCTAATAACTCGCTATTTTCGCAATATAATGTTTTCATGTTTATTGTATTTATTTGATTATTAATTAATATAGATATATTTATTTTTCAATCACTTCAAGATCATTTAAAATCTTGATAGCTTTTTCTTTCCCCAAGCTTGCACATTTCACAAGGGCCTCATAAGCGGACAGCCTATGACCTCCATTAATGCCGGCATAACGAAGAATTGAAATAAAACGAATGTGAGAGATTGACTGTCCTTTATAAATGTAAGTTGTCATGATATTATCGCTGAATTGTTACTGTTGCCACCAGCTCTATTGTTATGATGCAAAGATAAGCATAATATTGTTTGTTACCAAATAGCGTAACGGAAATATTTATAGAATTAACAACAATTAATATTCCAGCCCTGTGTTATCCTTCCATCCTTTTTTTGTTTGATTATATCATTATGTTTCCTTGTTTTATACGGGCGATGTGGTCTTGGTATACGGCGTGTTTTCTTCCTCTTTTTCCTCCAGTACCTTTTTAAGCTGATATAGACTCAAAATATCATACTCAAATGTCGGATTGTCCCAATTTTTCCGGACAGAGTTTGTCTGAACCGATATAAATTTCCGAAGGTCGAAGATATATTGGCATGGGCTTAGCCGGATCTCGTTAAATGTGATTTGATAGTTATCAAACCACTCCAAAAGTTGTTTTAGTTCCTCGTTCATGGTATATAATAAAATTTGTTCCCGCGAATATACCAATAATGCCTATATGATCGGACCTAACTATATACGAATGATTCGTAGACGATAGAAAACAGTATAGAATAGTTGATTTTTTGGTGTCCGATGGGAGATAATGATCAAAGTAACAAACACGAGTCACTTTATTTATCTCTTTTGCGAGAAAAGACAAGATTATGATCGGAGCGATAGTTGGAGCCGCCAGCTCCTTGGCGAGTGGCATTGCCGGGGGAATAAAGGCAAGGAAGGCGGCCAGAAAAGCGAACGCCGTGTTGGATAAACAGGCAAAGGAGAATGAGGATTGGTTTAACCGTAGGTATAACGAGGATTATACCCAAAGCGCAGAGGCGCAAGCCGCCTTGACCAAGGCTAAGGAATTAGCGGATGAGCAGTACCGTAAGGCCTCCGGTACCGCCGCGGTCGTAGGAACTACTGATGAGTCCGTAGCTCAGGCCAAGAAAGCGGCGGGCGAGGTGATATCTGATACCGCTGGTAGTATCGCCGCTAACGCTACCGCACGGAAGGATGCCGTGGAATCCCAATATCTCAACGCCAAGAATAATATCAGCAACCAAAGGTTGTCTATCTATAATCAACAGGCGGCAAATGCCACGCAAGCGGCTAATCAGGGCTTACAAGCTGGGATGAGTCTCGTGGGGGCTGATGCGCAGGCGTATCTTGACAGGGGGAAGGGATTGTTCGAATCTATATTTAAAAAGAAATAAGCCATGTTGACATTAGAGGAAAGATATAATAGGAAAAGGACACCGGTCGTTCAGCAGCCGGAATTGTCCACTACGCCATTGGTTGAGCCGGAGGTTGCCGGAAGCCAGAACCCTGTCGCTCCAACCGTGGATAATACGGATGAGACCGCTCCGCAAGCGAGCGTTGTCGAGCCTCAAATGAACGATTACCAATGGAACCAAAGGCTTTATGAGACGCTCTTTCAGAAGCCGATGAGCCAAGAAGAGGAGGAGAGAAGAAAAAGGGCTGCTTCCGTAGCTACTGGAATCGGGCATCTAGGCAATGTGTTGTCTTCCTTCTCCAATTTGGCATTCGCGGGAGAGGCACCTTCGCAGAAACTACCTACCGTAGCTGATCCTAAACTACAATCTTATTCTGACAGGTTGGAGGCTATCAGGCAAAGATATGGGGCCGGATATCTGGCCGCAAGGCAAAACGATATGAATAACTATCAAAGGGCGTTATCTCTGTATAGACAGGATCAGGCGAGAAAAGAGGATTTGGCGGCAAGGGAAGCGGCTCTTGAAAGGCAGAACGCCATTGATCGATGGAACATGGATAAATGGAAAAAGGAATATGAGGCTGATCAAGCCTACAAAAAGAGAAAACTTGATTTGGACGCTGAAAAAATGGCTTTAGAGAAACGGGAAGTTGAGAATAGAGAGAAAAGCGGATATTACTCTGGCCGATCCTCTAGAAGAACCTCTGTATCCTCGAATAATAACGGAACTATAATCCTTGATACACCTGACGGTTTCATGGACATTGACATGAGCAGAGTAAACCTATCAACATTGTCTCAGATGTTCAACAGTCTTCCGGATTCAGTCAAGAAAAATTATCGCATATCAAGCAAGGACAGCGAAAAGGACAGGCAAGCCAAGTACATGTCTGCCATAGGAGAGGCGGCAAAGGCAGATCCAAGTATCGCTGATTATTTATATAGATCTGGGCTTGGCACATTGAGGGAAGGGGATAAGGATATGTCAAAATCCATAGATATCAAGGATGATGTGATACCATGGGATCCTTCCATGATTACTAATGGACATACGGATCAACCCACCACAGAGAACGATAACGAAATAATACAGTATCGTCCTGTTGTAGACGATCAGGAAAGTGATACTTCTGATATGCGAAATGAGAACGTATATGATAACACCCCGACTGACCCGTACGATATTATACTCCAAGATCGAGATCGTAGGATTAGTAAAAAAACGCAAGAGCAAGAGGAGGCTAGGAGAAAGGCCGAAGAATACAGGTTAAATGACGAGCAAAGTTATTATGATCGCATATCAGAACTTGAATCCAAGATGGTAAGAGAGAGGGATGTGGAGAAATTCATTAAAGATAATAACCTTGGTCTCCAAGATGCGGCAAGAGCCAGACTTCTGTTTAATGATATAAGGAAAGATAACGCTAAGATCAAGAGAGAGATTGATTATCTATATAAGCAACTTAATAAAAAATATCCTCAAAGAAACGATTGATTATGCCAATATTTGAGTTTGACGGTAAGAAATATGATGTGGAGGATCGGTATATGAACGATTTTTCCAAGGCGTTCCCGGATGCTACTTCTGTATTCGAGAGAGAAAATAAGAGATATAGGGTTAAGGCTTCCGATTATGGCTCGTTCATGAAGTACTATCAAGATCCTATAAATGATAGCGTTTCCCGTGAAGAGGGAACGGAAGGGAGTGACAGTTATCTAAAAGATCTTGGAGAAAGCTTTATGCAAGGTGTAGGATCGCTTGGTAAGATTGCATTGTCTCCTGTTAAGAAAGCCGCTGACTATATTAATGAGTCTGATATTGGGAAGGCTATCAATGAGAGATTGGGATTGGAAGGAGGTCAGTTTGGGCAGTGGTATGAATCTGCGGATAAGATGGAAAAAGAATATGCCAAGAGATCTGACAGATATGGAGGAAAGGATTTTATCCAATTACTGAAAGATGGTAGATACGCTGACGCTCTAGGAGAAGTTTTCTTGTCCGCTACCAAATCAGCCCCTACCTCGCTTGGCATAATGGCGGCTTCGGCGGCTGGTTCTCCGGCTGCGGGATTGGCATTGATGGGTGCCGGTACGGCTTCTGAGAAATACGATCAGCTAGGCGAGGAGAATCCTGATATGGGATCTGGTGCCAAGATGGTCAATTCGTTATTCACCGGCTTATTCGAGGCTGGTACTGAGTATTTAGGTGCCGGGGCCGCTGGTACGGCGATAAGGCAATTGCTTAAATCGGCTGGGCGTGAGGCAGCAGGCGATGCCATAAAGAAAAGCCTTATGCAGAAGTCTGCTGATTTCATGAAAAAGCATTATATCGTAGGGCCTATAGCGGAGGAGGCTATGGAGGAAACTGTTAATGCTTTAGGGGAATATATCACGGATAAACTTACGGGTGTTGAACGGGATGACAATATCTTGGAAACCATGCTCAAATCCGGTGTGTATGGTGCTGCTGGAGGTGCTCAATATAGTCCTATTATCGCTGGAGCAAGATTTGCTGGTGATAAAATGTCAAAATCTGATCAAGGCGTTGAAACTCCTCCTCTATTAACTAAGTCAAGGTTTGCCGAGGCAGAGGAAGAAGGTCGAAATATGACTGATCCGGGCGATATACGGACGGCGAGCAAAAAGATGGAAGAGACAAGGCTTTCCCTATCTGGAATGGTTCCGGGTTTGGCTAGTACGATAGAAAGCTATGTGGATGATAGAGCTAGCGAGTCCCAAGTGATGAGCCTTCTTGATGGAGTTAATGCGAATGCCCGTCCGTTAGCCGAGGATTTCTACGCTGATTATCTCAGGATATTCGGTTTGCAGGATCGTATAGGCAAGGAAATAGACAATGAGGTTGAAACTTACGTTGCCAATAATATTACTCCTTATGTTACCACGAATCCTGATGGTCAGTCTATCGTTACCACAGCTACGCTTAGCGAGGGAAATGAGGAAAGACCTGTGTACGTTAGGAGTATCGAGGGAGATAAGGCCGTTATTTCCGATAACGGACAGGATCGGATGGTCTCGGTGAAAAGGTTGAGCGATATAGTAGAGCAAGATGCCGGTCATATGAGACGGACCTATGAGGATCAATTATTGGCTACCCGCCAGTCCGAGCTTGACATGACCATGCATCATAATCCCAAGACGCAATTACCAAAGCCGGGGTTGATCGTATGGAACGGGGATAATGCGTTTATCCTTCAAGGACAAGATGAGAACGGTGATTGGATCGCTCAACCTGCGGCTTATGATAGAGAAACCGGGCAGGTGACAGCCAAGAATGGCTCTTCTCCAGCAATGCCTATAACAGAGAATGAGATTCTTGATCTTCAAGATGCCATATATGACGCTCAACAAGTTAATGTGGTGTCGCTAGAGGATGATAATGTTGCAAGTGCTGGTGCCGAGATAACCTCTGCACCTCCCGTGGAAGATGCGATCAACCAGCCAACGAGTGAGATTGAGACGGAAGGTGCCATTGATCAGATAGCACAACCTAGCAATGTGGAGAATCCTTCCATGGTCATGCGAGAAGATGGTACACCCGATTTCGTATCATCAGGAACGGATATAGCCTTGGATTTCCTCTATGATAAATATGGCGATAAGATGCCAAGGAAGATCGAGGTGACGAGAAAGTCTTTCGATGAAAGCCTTAAAAAAGCGTCTGATGCCTTGGAAAAGGCACAAGAGGCATACGATGATGCCCCTATCGGAAAAGAGGATAAGCCTGAGGCCGCATTGATAAAAGCCCGACAAGAATATGAGGCGATCAAGGTCGAGGCTGATTTCTGGGATAATCTTGATGATGATATCAAGGAGGCCAGCAAGAAGCCGGGTGATGTCATAGCGAAGGAGATCTCCGTGATAGGTGATCCTATGAGCGGAGAGGAGCTTGCGGCCATGATGCTGGCTAATGGGGCGATCAAATTGACACGTGACAGTTACAAGAAAGAGACCGGTGCCGGGAATAATGAGACAGCGAGGATGTTCGGACTGTTCGCCTCTCCGGATAAAGGCGGTGTTAATATAGAGAGGGCGGGTGAGATATTGGAGCTTGCCGATAGGGAGAATGGCACTAACTTCTTCGATGAGAACGATACGAACGCCGGAAGGGACGCTATCATAGAGGTCTTGTCTTCCGCTCGTACACGTGGAGACTTGATCGATTATGTCAAGAGGAATCGTGAGGCGATCGCTGAGCGTGAGAGACAGGCCGAGTACAACGCTTACGCTGAGTGGTGCGAGGAGAATTATCATATGTCCCCGGAAGAATACGAGGCGTATGAGGAAAGCATGGTACGTGATTTCTCGGAGAAACAATTGACTGATGAGGAGCGAGGCGAGCTTGATTCGCAAATCGTGGATGAAATACAGGCCATAATTGACGAACAAAATGAAATAGACGCTATCTTAGCGCAAAATAAACCGATAGAAAATGAAAACATTGAAGGAAATGACGAAAGCGGAGGCGATGGCTTACGCGAGGGAGGCGGCGAGGTACTGCCAAGAGAACAACTTGATCAGACCGGGCGAGCTGGAGAAACTGAGGCAAGAGAACAAGTTGGCACCGGTATTGATCGCACGGATGGAGCTACACAAGAAGGCGCATCCATTATAGATAAAATACGATATAGTTCTCCTGTAGAGATAACAGGAAATGAGATATCTCCAAGCGAAGACTTAAGAGAGTATAAGAAAAATGCTTTGGAGTATGGGAAATCTCTAAGGGGTGAATATATAAACAAGGATTCCGGTAAAACAATATTCTTGGGAAAGAACGCGATCAAGGAAGTATTGCACCATGATTATAAGAATGTGGAACAACTTCAAAGTATAGCGGCTATTCCTAAGATAATAGAGAACGCTATTTTTGTGACATCACAAGAAAATACGGACTCAAAGGTAAATGCGGAGTCTTTTGATTATTATGTATGCGGATTAAGGATCGGAGACGTTGATTATACGGTTCGTGCGGTTTTCGTAAAACCTAAAGATGGTGATAGGTATTATGATCATAAATTGACTAGAATAGAAAAAGGGAAATTGATTGATTCACTATTCGGGACAACTCCCGGTTTTAATCAAACGACTTCCCTCGTTTCTGGAAGCGAAGATAAGAAATTGATTTCTATCTTGCAAGATAAAGTGTTTGAAAAAGATGCGAAAGAGGCTAAATCTTTTGTCGCTCCTTCCCCAAAGGAGAATGAGAACCCCTTGGACTATGCCGAGCGCATAGTGGAGGCTAAGAGATTGCACGATGAGGAGCTAAAGGTTGACACTAACCCTTCCGAGGCGCAGAAAGAGGCCGGGAATTACAAGAAAGGTCATGTAAAGATAAACGGTTTCGATGTTTCCATAGAGCAGCCCGCCGGTTCCGTCCGTTCCGGTAAGGACGCTAGCGGAAAGGAGTGGTCGCAGGTTATGAATAACACTTACGGTTACATTCGAGGTACTAAAGGTGTGGATGGTGATCATATAGACGTATTCCTAGGTCCGGATATGAATAGTGACATGGTGTATGTCGTGGATCAGGTGAATACTGATGGCTCATTCGATGAGCATAAGGTTATGATGGGATTCTCTTCCTTGGAAGACGCTAGGTCCGCTTACTTGTCAAACTATGAGGAAGGTTGGCAAGGGTTAGGCAACATTACCGGGGTAGCGTTGGATGAGTTCAAGAAATGGATTGATTCTTCAATCCGGAAGACCAAACCGTTTTCTGAATACAAGAGTGTAGTTCCTGTATCTCCTCTAACTGTATCACGATCTGATAAATCTAATGAATATCCGTTATTAGACATTGCTGTTGATCCGATAGTTTGGATGAAAAATAATCCGGGTAAAACGCCAACTAGTAAGGATTTATTTCCTGCGGGAAAAGCAGATGAATATCTAGGAACTATTATTGATGAACAGGTTGTTACTACAGACAAAGGTATAACATTAAAATATACAAAATATAATAACGGATATAGTATAACAGCAGAGAAAGAGGGCGGCTATATTAAACAATCCTATTACAATAATGGGCTTCCTATGACATCTCCTAAATTTAACATAGGTGTAAACGATTCTTCTTTTAAACAATATATTAAAAAAAGTAAGGATGGAACACTTTATATAGACAACAAAGATATCATTCCTTTGTTTGTGGAAGATGTCTCCCGAAAAGTAAAGAAATTGTCTTTGGTTGATAAAGACGATTATATTACCTCCGCAGAGCGGAAGCATATAAAAGCGTTTCTGGAGAGTGGATTGAAAGAGGCAAGGGTAAACAACTCTATCTATGAGATTTCTAATATTGGTGATGATGGTGTTTATGAGATCGTAAGGCGGTTTAACTATACCGATCCATTGACCTTGGTGAAAGACGAGAACGGTAAACTAGTTAATAAGCGAGGGGAGGGTGAACATGTTATAAGGGTAAAGCCCACTTTTGAGGAGACAAGGCCGGATAGTGGTATTCGTTTCAGGGAGACACGTATTATCCCCGAAGAGGAAAATATCATAAAGAAAGCGAAATCCGATGGATCTTATATGAAAGCTCCTAATGGCAACCCTACTAATCTTAACGAAAAGCAATGGGTACAAGTTCGTACGAAAGCGTTTAAGGAATGGTTCGGTGATTGGGAAAATAATCCAGAGGATGCGTCTAAAGTGATCGATGAGAATGGTGAGCCAAGGGTTGTATATCATGGAACATATTCCGATTTTAATGCATTTGACGAATCCCATCTGGGAGATGTCACTGATCTTAATGCTACAAACGAGGATTGGGCAAAAACCTCACATATAGGATTCTGGTTTAATGATAATAAAATAGGTTTCTATACGAAATATAAACCAGTGTACCTTAACGTTAGGAATCCTTTAGAGTTTGCCTCAATGGAATCACTTGTTGATGAAATGAGTTATTATGATTCAGGAGAGGATTTCAAGCGATCAAATTCAGATGGGTATGATTCTGTGATAGTCCTTGAGGACGAAGAAATGGGAGGAAGATCCTATGTGGTCTTTAATGATAATCAAATAAAGTCTGCTACCGAAAACAATGAGGATTTTTCTTTCCATAATGATGAAACATCGAAAAATGAGGCTGTTAAGCAAGCCTCAGAAATAGATGGTGCTCATTTTCGTTCTATAGGTGATAAAGACACTGATAACTTAAATAATGCAGAAACTATTGAATCCTCAATCAACGATTGGTCTTCCAAGTTTAATACCCCTGTCAGGGTAATCCATGACGTGGACGATATAAATGATACGGATGAGAATATGTTGGCCCGTAAGAGAGATTCCAAAGGCTGGTATGACACTTCTACCGGGGAGATAGTCATAGTATCACCTAATTCCACGTCCGTAGGTGACGCTCAAAGAACTTTCCTCCATGAGGCGGTAGGACATCATGGATTACGTGAGCTATTCGGGGATGATTTCGATACTTTCCTTGATAACGTGTATCGGAACGCCAACGAGGATATCCGGAAAAATATCATTGACCGGACTAAAGGCAATCCTCTTAACTTGCGTGAGGCTACAGAGGAATACCTCGCTGAATTAGCGGAACGTGGTTTCGATAACAAGGCCGAGCGTTCGTTATGGGAAAAGATCAAGGACGCTTTTCTTGATATGTTGAGAAAGGCAGGTATTAGCCTTGATTTCAAGTTATCGGATAATGACCTCCGTTATATTCTCTGGAGAAGCTATAAGAACTTGGAGCAAGGAAACTTGATGGATGTGGCCGAGGATATCGTGATGAGAAATAGATTAGGTCTTAACAATATAAATTTGAACGAAAATGGATCAATCGCAAGAGATATTGAACCTGAAAAAGGAAAACAACCTTCTGAAACAAAAGGTACTGGAAGGGAACTCGAGACAATCGATGGCGTTGATGAGAACGGAAACGAAAGTGAACGAGACCATATCGATAAACCAAGGGGAGTTGAAAACGCTATTGACGGAACTGAAAACACAACTGACCGAAATGGAAGGGAGATTGATGGAAAAGTTGACAACGATGGAGACCAACTTGACGGAGGAGATACGGGCGATAGGAGCGGAAGTGTCCGGGATGGAATCGACGGTGAGCGGACTGTCATCGGACGTGCAGGATCTGAAAACAAGGGTAGAGGCGTTGGAGAAAGCGTAAGGGAAAAGACGGATGATTTCGCTTTCGCAGAGAAAACAATCCGTTTTAGGGAGAACGCACGGAATGAGTCGGTATTGTTCGCTGATAATGATATCCAAGTAGTAGAGAAACAGGTAGGTTCCGCCAAAGATCAATATGAGCGTACCCTATCTACATCGTCCTATCAATTTCAGGAGGCGTTTCAGGATTCTATGCTAGGGCTTAAAACATTGCAGGATGCCGTGGCAAAGGCAACGAGGAGTCGTATATTGGATTATGAGAACGCTTATATGGCCGAGAATGCCCTCTCCTCTGTTAATGAAGCTGAGTTCAACGCTTATAGGAAAGCGGCTTTCGAGCCTATCTTAAAAGCGATCTCACGTTTGGAAAAGATGGGATCCTCCATTGATGAGATAAGGGATTACCTTATAACCAAGCATGGTATTGAGCGTAATAGGGAAATGGCCGTTAAACGAGCGTTGTCACAAAATGCGGAAACATATAAATCCCTGCTTGAAGAGTATATCGGGAGAAGGAATGAGATACGTGAGAACGGTAGGTCTTGGGAAGAGCAGCAATCAGAAATGGATAGGCTTGCCGAGGAATACGGAGCTAATCTTTCTGATGATTTCAGCGGATTCACGTCCATGTATCCTAACGAGGATAACACGGGGTATGATCCGGATTCCGCAAGGAGATACGTATTGGATTACGAGTCAAGATATGATACATCGGAATTATCGGCCTCTGTCAAAAGAGCCACTGACGCTATATTGGCAAAGCAACGGGATAGCGGGCTTATGAGCCAAAATACGTTTGATTCGATCAGTGATATGTATCAGTTCTATGTGCCTTTGCGTGGATGGGAGGAGACTACGGCAGATGAGGTTTACGCTTATCTTACATCCGAAAGCCAGACGTTCAACGCCCCTATAAAGACTGTCGTTGGGCGAAAGAGCAAGGCTGACGATCCTATAGCGACGATCGCTAATATGGCAGAGAGTGGAATCATGCAAGGGAATAGGAACTTGATGAAGCAAAAGTTTTTGACAATGGTGCAAAACCATAAGACGGATCTCGTGAGCGTAAGCGAAATGTGGGTTCGTCTTGACGAAGCTTCCGGTGAGTGGATCGCCGTTTTCCCGGATATACCATCTAACGCCAATCCGGAACAGGTGGAGTCTATCGTGGAATCTTTCAACAAACGCATGGAGGAGCTATCCAATGAAAAAGGATCTAATGTCAGGCGTTCTAGGGATGCTATAGGGATACCTTACAAGATATTGCCAAAGGACTTGAAGGAGCATCAAGTGATCGTAAAGAGAGCCGGCAAAGAATACGTGCTTACCATAAACGGGAACCCAAGGGCCGCTCAAGCGTTGAACGGGCTTACAAACCCGGATAATACGAAAGGATGGTTCGGTACTGTGGAGAGATACGCCGGATGGCTGAACCGTAACTTGGCCGCTAACTTCACGACACGTAACCCGAATTTCATGGTAAGTAACTTCCTCCGTGACGCTCTTTATTCGAATACTACCGTATGGGTCAAGGAAAGTCCTGTTTACGCTTGGAAGTTCAATAAGAATTTCGCTAAGGTAAACCCGATCAATATGTATCGTCTGGTCAAGGGGTATGAGAACGGTACGTTGGATATGAGCGATCCCTTGAATAAGGCATACCATGATTTTGTAATGAGAGGAGGAGAGACCGGATACACCAATTTGAGAGACGTGGAAGCCAAGAAGAAGGCGATCCAAAAAGAGCTTCAATACTCCAAGCAAAAGGTATCTATTGGAAAGGCTTTGAAAATACTAGGCGAATGGATGGACTTGTTCAATAAGAGCGTCGAGAATTGCGCTAGGTTCGCCGCGTTCCTTACTTCTAGGGAAATAGGGCGGAGCATGGATAAATCTATTTATGACGCTAAGGAGATATCCGTAAACTTCAATAAGAAAGGGGCGGGTTCAAAATTCTTGAATACTGAGGGGCAGACCAAGATAGGTAACGCTAGCGCTTTCACGTCCGGATTGTCAAGATCCATGTATGTATTTTGGAACGCTGGTGTACAAGGTATGTATAATTTCGGAAGGCTGGCCAAGGATAATCCCAAGAAATTCTTAGGGTTAGCGTCCTCTTTCTATTTACTTGGCACTATCATGCCTATGATCGCTGCCGTTTTTGGGGATGATGAAGATGATGATTACTACGATCTTCCGGAATACGTGAGACGTAATAATATCTGTTTCCGTAACGGTGGAGGAAATTGGATTACAATTCCTATGCCCATAGAGTTAAGGGCTATATATGGACTAGGAGAAATGTCTTCTGGAATAGTTTCCGGAAAAGAGAAATATACCGATAAAAAGATGGCCATGAAGATAGCGGAGCAAATGTCACAGGTTCTCCCTTTGGACATGATGGAGGGAGGTGGAGGATTCTCCGCTTTCGTCCCAAGCTCGGTAAAGCCATTGATTGAGGCCGGAGATAACAAGGATTGGACTGGTTTGCCCTTATACAAGGATAACGACTTCAACAAGGGTATGCCGGAATGGACAAAGGCTTTTAAGAGCGTGGATCCCGCTATATTGGCGATGACTAAATATGCCAATGAGTTAACCGGGGGAAATAAATATTCCAAGGGTGACGTTAATCTAAACCCGGCCATTATAGAACATATATTGGACGGCTATTTCGGAGGTATTGAGGCTACACGCTCCCAACTGGTCAAGTCTGCTGAAACCGCTTGGGGTAGTCGTGATTTTGACTGGAGGAATATCCCTGTCGGAAACCGTCTTATAAAGAGTGGTGATGAACGGACGAAAAAGAAAGCCATAGATAATGCTTATTATGAAAATCTGGAGGAAATGGATAAGATTGCCCTACGCTTGAGAGGATATGAGAAAGAATTGGATGATCCAAAGAACGATGATTTCGAGATCGCTAAATATCAAAAGCTCTTGAACGACTTGGAGGATAGCGAAGAGTATGAGAGATATGAGGTATTTATGGATCTTAATTCCGAGCTAAAATCCATGATGGATGATTTTAAAGAGAGTGGAGATGATGAGTTGGAGAAAGAGATGTATGAGCTAAAAGCTATGATGAATGAAATAGCTAAAGTAAATAAGTGAAGTGGCGGGTGACATTGGTGTCACCCGCTATATGTTATCACAGATAGCGGGCGTAAAATAAACTGTGTCATGCGCTGTTTTTCTTTCAAGCTCATTGATCGGGGATCGGCCAGCGCCAAGGGGTGCACCAGCACTCCAATTTAAATTACGTCTCCTTTTTTTATTTTTCATTGTTTTTAGTCTTAACGATATCTTTCTTTTTCTTTTTAGCCTTTTCTTGGTTGTTAAGATCAAAAGAGAACGGATAGGGCATGCCGTTTACGTATATTTCAGACATAAAGGATATTCCTTTCTCGTATTTGAACAATATATAGCCGGACATAGATTCTCCTGGGCGCAACGTGTGTCTTTTTAAGTATCCCTCATATGCCTCTTCTGAGGCTGCGTTGAATCCACGCTCCATATTTGATATATTCTGTCCCATTATCACACTATTACGATATGACTGATTATAGTCATAAGTGGATGTCTTTATAGTCGCATTGGATATTTCTCCTCCTATATTGGCTTCTATGTTGGCCGTGGATGTGGATGTAGGGCCGTTCCCGATAGAAGCTGAAGTGACGTTTGCGGTTACAGCTGCAACTCCCGCTAAAGCTCCTAATATCCCTTTTTGCCTTTGTATGACTTCTGTGTAATCATCAGCGGATAACGTCTTTAGTTTTATGGTATCATTCTCCTTGTTCAATATAAAAGCCTCTGTTTTATCAGGATCGAACTCTACCGTTTCTAAAAGGTTATTTTTTATAGTGATTAATTGCTTGTAATATTTCCCGTATCTATCGAACGTCCCGGAGCAAGCGGCTAGGGTTATACCATTCATGTCATAATAATACCAAGGCATTCCGTCTGTATATTCTTCTTTTATGTCTTTTTCTGTAGGGATGTCGTTTATCGGGGTTCCTGACATATCGTATCTCATTTTCCTTCCGGCATTGTCAAAAATAGTATAATATGGGTTTATGAACTTACCATTTTCATATTCAGTTTGCATATAGAAACCATTATCAAGGAATTCTGTATATACTCCATCAAGATTCCCATCTATATATGTCATGTGTTTTTGCGGAAGACCTCCTTCCTCGTAAATTGTTTTTTCTCCATTAAGCTTTCCATTTTCCCAGTATTCCTTATACTCCATTTTCCCCGACTTGTAGTATGATATTTGCTCCCCGTCATATATGGATTTAGTCCCGTCCATCGGGTCTATGCTGATATAATAACCTTCTCCCTTTACTTCCCCGGTCGTATAGTAATCCCTGTATTGTTTTTTATATCTGTTATCTACAGGAGTTGAATATACTCTTAGGAAAGAAGCGAAAGCTTTATCAGGAACTCCCCTCCATTTAGAGTCATAATATACGCTATCTATTATTGCGCTTTTTTGAGTGGAAGGAGATTTTTTCTTTTGAGCTAAAGATGGTATTGAAATAAATAAAATTATAGCTAGTAAGCATTTATATCTATATGTAATTATTCTTCTCATCGTGTTGTTTTTTTAGATTTTTTGCAAAATTACCCAATCTTCACATCCGTTATTCCGTAGGAGGCATGTTTTACGGCATATTTTACTTTTAGTGTTATCCCGAGGAATAGTAAAAAATAGAAAACTCCCCAAATCCTCACGGACAAGGGAGTTTTTATTATTTAACATAATCTATATGAATGGTTTTCAGACAACCTTAAACGATCCGATTCTCACGGACAGGAACGTTATAATATCTAAATCCATATCTAAACAAAGACATACTTAATCATCATTGCCGATCCTCCCGGAATAGCAACGGTGGGTATATCCGTATTAAAATGCTTCCCAATACCACCCAAGGGAAGCGGGAAATATTTATTCAAACTATATTTTATGCCAATTGGCATAAATATACCTCTGGTTCTCACGAAAGAGCGGTATGACTTTGATAAAGTTATTTTATGAATACAACCTAGTGTAATATCTTTAAGTAATGACTCCAGTCCATCACGGATGAGAGCCATAAGGGGTTATAAATATATAACATATACACATGAAAAAACGTGGCACCGTCACAACTACCAAGACCCGGCGTCCCCACGCCAACATAACAGGTAGTAAGCAACGGCCCACGTCTTATATATAGATTATATATACAAATAACGTGGGCGTATTGTTGCTATCGGCTCCCTGTTATGTTTATAAATTTGGGGAATTTAGGTCTTTATAGGAGACGATATCTTTAACGCCACAATGTGTGTCACGTCTTACATTCTAATCAGTGACTACGCGAATATACTCTCTTTATTTTATATTAGTAAAAAATAAGTCGTATTTTATTTATCTAATATTGATTTTTACAGGGAAAACGTTCATGCGCAAGCTATAAACTCGACTCATTTTTTGGATATGAATCGAGATATCCCGTTGATTCTTCTTTGATTATAGAAGGCTTAGGCATATCCTCTGATATGAGCGCTCCTATCATGTCTGTCATCAATATATCGTCGTGATTGCCACGACCGGGAATATTCCCGTAACTACCGTCCGGACGTTGCTCGTATTTTGACGCTTCCTTGTACATACGCTCATCCGGGTCTATAAACATATCGTCCTCGAAAGCCACTATGAAATTATCTACCATGTCCTGCTTGGTCTTTTTGTTGGTCTGGAAGCCTATCTTCTTGTATATGCCGTTCCTTATGTCCTCGGGATCCGTCGCCGCACGCATGTAAAGATTGGGGTAGATATCCTCTATCTTTTTCAGTATGCCACGAATATGATCGCCTTCCTCCACGAACTCGGATGCCTCTGATTTTTTCTTATCAAACGTATTGCTCTCGAAGGCGAGAAGGGCGTTCTTGTAGTATCTGGCGATCTTGACGGCTTTGTAGGCGAGCCAGTCATATCGTATATGACCGTGCCATCTGGCTACCACCTCCGGCTTTCCTCCGCTGAATCGTAAATTCCACCTGTTTATAACCGTTATACATGACGGGTCTGAGTTCTTGCTACGTCCACCGACATCGACGATGACAAGATACTCGTTGGATGTCCTTGTATCATCGGGCCTCTTCCAGATCCTCAACAGGCCGTTCGGATTCTTGGTGAGAATTATCCTCTTGGTCTTCTCTGATTGGGATATGTCGCCAATGAACTCCGGGGGTGATACGTATCTTTCCCGCATCACCTCGATCGTATAGATATTGAACACGAGATTACCGGAATACTTGAAACACTCGACATCATCGGATGGTGCCTCGGATGCCATCGATGCGTGATCATGGAACGAGGCCCTTTTCTTGATATACCATTTGATGTGCTCCAGCGTAGCTCCTTTTTCCCATAGAGACCATAGATACTGTCCCGGCTCGCTATTGTCATTAGGGGAGGTCGTGACATCCCTTCCCTCTAATAGATCCAATATGAAAAGCCGGGTCTCTTTCTTGTCCTTGAATCTTATCATGTCGTTCTCGATAAAGAAGAACGGTATGAATAGCGCCTTACGGGATGACGTGCCCTCCTTGGCCATTTGGTACTCATCATAGAAATAACCGGCCATGCCGTTAGCCGTAGACTCGGAGATTTCCATGGTCAACGGTCTCTCCAATATATTCGAGTCTATGTTTGTTATAACCTGCTCCGCCGATTTGCCATCCGTTGTTTTCCAGTAGGCTACCTCCGAGAAGTGGGCCATGGCATAGTCCATACCACGTGTTGACTCGAAATTCTCATAAGATGCCACGGTTATCACGTTATCACGTACCTTGTTCCCGGACGGGTCGGTGATTATGGAGTCGGACGCCGAATGCTCGTAAGGGGCGAATTGTAACTTGTCAACACCATATATAAATCCCGGGATATTATCGAGAACCTTTTTATACATGGCCTTGATACGTTTGGCGGTATCTTTCGTCTGGGCTATAATTACGGAATACCATCCTTCCATGACGAATAGCTGTATCCACGCCATATAGAGCTGTACCAAGGTGGAACCTCCCCATTGCCGGGCTTTCAATAATATTATACGGATCGGGACTCCCTTATGCCTCATTTCCTCCAGAACGGATAGCACGTAACGTTGGGCGTAATTAAGCTCGAAGGGGATCATTTCTCCCGCCTCTTTCGACTTGATCTTAAATAACGAGAAAAAGGCGAAGGACGGGTCTCTCGAGCAACGGGCCCAAAATAGCATGTTGGCCACGTCCTCCTCATTTATCCCATCTGAATCCGGGTACAGCTCGTTGAACCTTATCGTGTAGTCCTTTATGGAACCGGCTTTCAGGACATCCTGATACAGATCGTTCTTGAAAACCTCCTCGGTAAGCCACTGTACCCTTATGGGGTAATCATCTATGACAACCCTATGGCTATGCCCCTCCATTCCACGCCCCGTGAATTGGTCGTGCGTGCCGAATATATTTTTCAGCCTCTTGTTATTCTCGGCCAATATAGACTCAACCTCTTCCGTGAACGCTAATTTTCTGTATGACTCCATAGATGATATAGGCTATTAGGAATGACAGCAAGTGTATCCTCCAGTTGAATAAGGGGATAAACGCCATGACGATATTGCTCAATATTATTCTCCAAAGGCTTAGTTTATAGGCGTGATATCTGCGGGCGTAACATCCCATGATAAATCCGGACATGCCGCATGTAGGAACCGGCAATGAGGCTAGTGGTACGAACGAGGCCAAGACGCAAGACACGTAACCGATCAGGCATGTTTTCACACGAGGCTTAAACTGGAATAAGGCGATAAGATTTAATGATAAATGAAATATGTTGGCGTGGGTGAACATGTAAAGGAAATGGTCGTATGGAATGGAATTGGTATCGAAATAGAAATGTTTACCTGCGAGTTGGAGTATGACGCTTGTCAAGGCGATTATTAATGAAGGAATCAGTCTTTTTAGCTTACCTTCCATTTTTCCTTTCCCGGTTGATGCGTTGTATTATCGCCAACGCCCGTGAATAGGATATGTAAAAACAGGGGGCCGTTTGATAGACCGCGAAAGAGGTGATGAAATAAACGGAGCTTCCCTTGAATTCTCTCTTTTTCTCCAGCTCTTTGTAAATCTCATAAATGTCATCGATCATCTTGTTTCTGATCGATCGACCTTTTTCCTTGGTCTTCCCTTTCCTGATCAGCAGGATTCCCCTATACGCTTGAAGGGTGGAGATCCAGAACCTAGAGGCATGGGAGGATATAGCCCTCATTACCGCCTCTCGGTGGGATTTCACTTCCCTCATCTTCAAAGCACGTCTATAAGCTTCGTAAAGCTCCATGTCCCGCTCTGGGATGAAATCTACGCCATTAACCATAAAGAACGCTTGTTTTGGTGAACATCACAAAGATAGAAAATAGATTCACATGTTTGATTATTCTTAGGGTTCATGGGTTAAATAAAATAATCAAAATAACAAAACGGATATACCTTATTATTTTCCTTTGCCTAAAACAAAATCGATTAAGGTATGGCAGATATATCTAACAAAGAGAGATTCAGACAAAGATACGCCAAACGGAATCCGGATCTTAACATGGATGACGAGGAGGCTTACTACGGCTCGGTCAACCAGTTCATGGACGAGTATGAGGGTTACGAGGGAAACTCTAAGAAAATGCGGGAGAACCTATCGAAGAGTCCAGCTTTCGCCGAGTTGATGGTAGCCGCTAGGGATCAGGATGATTTCGATCCCGTGGTGTGGATGGTACAGAACAAGGGGCTTGACTTAAAAGCCTTGGCCGATGATCCCGATTATTCGCAAAAGCTGGCAGACGCTCATAACGCTTATTTGGAGAAACTGGCGAAACAGGACGAGATCGAGAAACAAATGTCGGAGAATATGCCGGCTAGCGTGGAAGCGATTAGGGCGAAAGCCTCGGAGATGGGCCTTTCCGATGATCAAGCGGAGGAGGTTATAGGTAAGATGTATCAAGTCATGGATGATTTGATCGTCGGTAAATTGGATCCATCGATTTTCGAGATGATGGCCAAGGGAATGAATTATAACCAAGACGTGGAGGCCGCACGGGAGGAAGGCGTGGCGGAAGGGATCAACAAGAAAGTTACCGACAAGTTAAAGGATCTTAGCGGTAAGCAGGAAAGACCGAGAGGGAGGCAAGGCGCACGGCAGGAGAAGCCGGTTACGCAAGACGTGAACAATCCTTTTTTATAATGAGAATAGTAACAATTAATACTTTTGCGATGAATAAATTATTTAAAGACAAGATGTTTTGGGTCAAGGCTTTGTTCTTTGTCTTGGCGGTATTGACCGGTGGAGCGGCTATGGCCGTGGAGATCGGGGAGAATGGAAGTGATACGGATCCCAATGATGGCAAGCCGTTGGAGAACGCGACCCCGGACGCGGCGGGTAAGGGTATTGATCAGCAGGGGCAGGGGGCTACCGGATCTGCGGTCACTGACGCCGATCTGGCCGAGAACAAGGTAGAGGATTACGTCAGTAAATTTCAAGCGTACAAATATCCCATGCACACGGATTTCCTCAAGCTCGCCAAGCAAGTCCATGTCAACACGAAGGAGCCGGAGCATTACAATATAGGCGAGGCTATAATGGATTGCGTTACCAAAGCGGAGGTGACCAACACGGAAAAGGACGCTGAAGTAAAGCTTAGCTTGTACAAGAATGACGAGAAATTATTCGCCGAGTGCAACACTGTCTTGGTAGACGGCGTAACCGGATATGATGAGAACGGAAATTCTGACGGTAGCCCGTTAGTCCTCTATGTCATATCCGCAGATAAGGCTAACGGTATTATGGTCTCCGCTCTTAATGGCCCGTTGGATGAAGGAAAAAACATGTATGTGCCGGATTTGAAAGCGGGTACCGGATTGCACATCATGGCACCGGCCATGAGTGAGAGTGAGGTGGAGATCGCCCCGGATTCCGCTTATCCCAAGAAAGAGATCGCCTACTTGCAGAAGAAGGTATGTCCGATCACGTGGACGGAATTCTTCGAGCGTATCAATAAGAAGGCTAAGTGGAACGTGCAAGACTTGAAGGATTGGACTTTGTCTAATTTCCGCAAGAAATGTACACGCACGATGTTGATCGGTGTAGGTACGAAGTTCGTGAAGTATGGCTCCAAGAAAACAGGTACCGAATACGTGTATGCCCAGAAAGGCGTGTTGAGACAATTACGGCTGGGTTACCAGATCGGTTCGACATTGGAGTTCGCCGATCTTATCGGTATCACCCGTATGCTTTTCGGAAAGTACTCAAACACGAACGAGATGGACGTGTATTGCGGTACCAAGTTCATCGAGAAGTTGCTGAACATCGATTTTACGAAACATAAGGATATCTCATTCGTCAAGAAACAGAATATCGGTATCGATATCTCCTCTTTCGAGACCACTTTCGGAAAGTTGAACTTCAAGGTCGAGCATGCCCTTGACGATCTTGGATATGAGGAATGCGCCGTAGCTTTTCCGATGTCCGAGGCCAAGCGTTATTACTACCAGAAAGGAAAAACTCTTACCGTGGATCACTCCAAGGGAGAAGGCGGTGAGGTACGGGAGGCCAAATCCCAATATTATATTCAGGATGACTGCTTGATGCTTACGGGTTATAACTCGATGCTGATCGGTCCGGACGTGACAGTGAGCGGATATAAGCTGTCTATGCTTGACACAGTCGTTTCCAGCGTGGCTTCCCTGAGTTCCGTATCTACACCGAAAAAGGACGATGTGGTTTACTTGACCGTAGCGGACGATACGCACGCCGTCGGATTGTATGTATATGACGGTACAGCATGGAAACCATACAAGGGAGAGATTAACGTGTAAACTGTAATATTGTCAAACAAGACCCACCGGAGCAAACGCACGGTGGGTCTAATAAAATCAATCGAATGATCACGAAAACATATGAGCTGGTAGGCAAGGATAATTGCATGCTCCGTACTATATATTGCGGCACAAGGGTCAGTATGGAGTTCAAGGGCGGTAATTTCATCAATGGCAAGAACGCCTTGCTACGGACTAGCAACCCTTTCGTACAAGACGCTATCGAGAATGATTGCCGATTTGGTACGTCTATCCGGCTCGTCTCTACGTTAAAAGACGATGATGTGTCTGCTGTCTCGATCATGAGGAACTCGAGAGGCCGGGAAAAACAAGTGAAAGAGGTCAAGACCGTAAAGAACGTGAATGACGCTATCGACTATTTCGCCAAGATGGGCTATAAGGTGGAGAACGATGATATGCTTGAGGAGTTAAAGGATAAATTAAGTGTCTCGTTCCCGAACATGAAATGATATGGAAATTAGCGTGAGCGACATAGTGAGTGAGGTCAAGATCTGTATAGACGAGATCGGGCTTAATGACGCTGAGTTCCTAGGAACGCAGGATAACGAGGAAATGGACACGATTATCAAGTCCAAGATATCGGAGGCGTTGCGCTTCGTGAACGGTAACGCGGACTGGAGCCTGTTGGAACCGAACAAGATAATAACGGACGGAACCATAAAGGACGATCTTGTCGCTCATGTAAGTTTGCCGGAGAACTACTCTCGGATTTGTTACGCTAGGCTATCATCATGGCCTTTATTTATTTCAGATCCTATCTATTGGAACGATAAGGAATACGCCACGCTGTCGGATCCATACGCAACGGGGACATGGGAAAGACCTAAACTGGCGTTGACCATGAGGCCGGGTAAGACATTGGAGCTATATAAAGCGAAGGACAAATCCGACACGTTCGAGATCGGGATCATAACGGACGAGGATATAACGGATAGCTTGGAGGTAAGCCCCAAGCTGAAAAAGGCGCTGATCTATTATATATCCGGTCTCACGTTGCTTACTTACAGGGATCAGCACGCAGACAGCATGTTTAATCAAGCGTTGGTTCTTATGGGTGTCAATCCATCCGGGGCCAACTCCAATCAATAACAAGATTATATAATCATGGTATACATATTCAAAGACAGATTGATTCGGGTTGAGTGGACTATCTATAAAGGGATAAGCCCGGTGAAAGAGGATTTCTCCCGATCTAATGTAAAGGTTTTTCTATTAGGCAATCGGGAGAAATATCTACTTCAAGCGAGAGCGGACAAAGGTACGCTTTATGTAGACATTCCTTCAGGGTTGGAAGAAGGAACTTACTCTATCGAGGCGATATGGGTCAAGAATATGGACCATGTCTTTGATACACGAAGCGTATGCCGCTCCAAGAAAGAGGATCTTTTCTCTATTACCGAATTTGAGAACGAGGCTACGAATATAGGAGAAGGTGTCGTCGTGCTGAAAGTAAAGACCTCTACCGCCACTTATGGCTATGATGGCTTGTCCTCATATGAGCTGGCCGTATTACGTGGGGACTGGAACGGTACGGAAGGAGAGTGGCTGAAGCATGAGCGTTACGTAAGCGTGCTCGATTCCCGTGGTGATAGCGAGGTTGATACCATGAGCCAAAAGGCCATTACTGATGAACTGGAGGCACAAGACAATGCCATAGAGGATATTAGGGAAGATACGGAAAAACTTGATAATCGTGTGGAGAAAGCGGAGGTCAAGGTTAATAATATGGGGGATGTCGTTGATGAGATCAAGAGCCACGCCCCGGTATCAGCCCGTCCCGCCGGTTTCAAGCCGGACATCGACCTTACCCCGGAGATCACGGTAGACCGTGCTTGGAGAGACCATGAGGGTAACGTTATCCGTGATACGTACATTACCCGGAGAGGATTGCGGAACGAGATAATCGACATCACCAACCAGCAGGTAACGGACTTGAAGCCCGGTTCCGTCGATCCGGACGATCTTTCCGAGGCTACCAAGCAATTGATCGGTAACAAGAGCATAACCAACCTTCCGGACGAGGAGGATATAACCGTGACGGATAACCAGACATTGAAGCTGAAAGACAAGGAATACGCCCCGAAGGATTACTCCGGCATGGGACGTGTGTACCTTCGGAAGCATTACGTGAACGGCGTGAACACGCTCACGCAGCACATGATGAGAAAGCCTAATACCATCTACATCATCCAGTACGACTACTGCTTAGCCGGGCAGACGATCGAGGTGCCGGAGAATTGCGTGCTGGATTTCCAAGGGGGGAGTTTGAGGAATGGAATATTACAAGGTAATAATACTATTATTAAAGCATGTTATAATATTTTCGATGGTATAACTTTTATTGGATCTTTTGAATGTTCATTTAAAGCTTTGTGGTTTAATGTTAGTTCAAAAAACATAGATAATTCTCCTTTTATTATGGATATGTTATATCGATTAAAGGGAGTTGATAAATCAATAACTCTTGATTATGGAGGTGTAGTTGTTGATTTTGAAAGCAATAGCGTATATAGGTTGTCATCTTCTATTGATTTAACTGGATTCTCTCTTTGTCTTGATTTTAAAGGATGTATATTTCAACCCAATAAAGATTTTTCCGGAGATTATGTAATTGGTGTATTCTCCTCTTCCGCTTGGAATGATGGATTTTGGGGAGGTGTTATAAAGAATCTTAATATACAAAATGATAATAGATTAAATGTGGGAGGAATATACTTAATACATAGTTTTAAGACTTCTTTAGAAGGTATTTATACATGCAATATGCATAAATCATCCTGTTACATAGGAGAAAATTGCGCTGAACTAGTATTAAGAGACTTTAATTTTAAATTTGATTACTCTTACTCAAATAATGCTCCTATAGATGTGGATAATATGCCCATGTACTCTGGTTTATGTGTAAGATCCACAGATGTGTTTATTAGTGATGGATTTATTACACATTATCATATCGGAATGTTTGTTGATGCTGGGTCAAACATGTTTAGTCGTATTCATATATGGGGATATAATGATAAAGTTACCGACTTACCTCCTCATACATGTAATATCGGGGTATATCTTACAAAATATGCTGGTGTGTCTAGTTATTTTGGAATAATTACAGATGATACTTACCCTATTGATAATATGAAAAGTCCTAAAGATATAGTAAACGGAAGATTAAATGGAGGTGTGGGATTCTTTCTAAATGATGCTTATTCTAATCTATTCTCGGGTTGTAGGGGTGTTGGTAATTCATATCAAGGAACTTCCAATATAATTAAATTTTTCTATATAGCATCTGATAAACCAGAAGATTGCAATTGGGATAACGCTTTTGTAGCTTGTTCTAAAAGTGGAAATGCATATACTCGTGATGTTCTTAATTATAGCCCAGATATTCCGGAAATTTCTCAAAATAGATCATCTTCATTGGCATTAAGAGGAAAAAATGGATGGATTTTTAATAACTATTTTACGCAAAATAATTATCAAAACTGGTATACATTTAATACAGATGCTAAAGGGGTAAATAATGATGATATGGATTTTGTATTAAGATTTGTAAAATCAGGTAATTTAATCGGCAGATTATTCTTTTCACAAAGACCAGACAATAATGGTAATTTAAATTCCAGTTTTAGGATACTTACGAACAATAATAATGGATTAAGCATACAGGATAAATATGAATGTATTGTCCCAGAAGGTGGCAATGGCAAGTTGAAATTTGGTAATTTTTCAAATTCTCACGATTATAACTTCAAATATGTCGCAGGCAATACTATTGGTAGTGTAGGATACTCTGATAGCGAAGGAGGACTGCCTGATGATTTATTAGAAGGGGAATATGGGCTTCTGTGTTTTGATAAGTCTAGGATTGAATATAGCTTATGGAATGGCTATAACTGGGTAAATATAAATGGAACAAAGGTTAACGAAAAATCATTAAAAGGGAAAAAGATATCTATACTTGGAGATAGTATATCAACATATGATGGTTATTTACCTAATGGATATCCTGCATTCTATAATGATGCAAATTTAGAAAATGTAAATAATACTTACTGGATGCGCTTTATTAAAGCGACAGACGCTACGTTGGGGGTAAACTCTTCTTATAGTGGGTCGCATGTTTGTGGAAATAGTAATGATACCACTGGAAGTGTTTGCTGTTCAACTGCGAGAATAGATAAATTAGGAGAAAACGGAGACCCTGACATAATCATCATCAATGTTGGCATAAATGATTTTGGAGGTTCTACAGGAAATAAATCTATTGGTACATGGAATAGCAAGTCTACTATTCCTTCTGAAGGAGTTCAATCAACTTTTTCTGAAGGGTATGCTCTAATGTTAGCAAAAATAATGAAGAAATATCCAATGGCTAAAATATTTACATGTTTATTAATTCCTGTGTCTAATACAGGTTATGATCAATCTTCTGCTAATGAGTATCCAATTGTAAATGCTAACGGAGACAGTCTGTATGAATTTAATGAATGTATAAAAAGTGTGTCTAATGTCTTAGGTGCTTGTATCGTCGATATGTATTCTTGTGGAATGAATATATATAATTCTAAAATATTTTTAATAGATGGATTACACCCAAAGATTAATGGGCACAAGTTAATGTGTGATAGTTTGTATAAAACGGTACATAATTCTTTTATGGAAAGAAAGAAAATATTCCAAAAAGATAAAGGAGAGTATGAAATTATATAACAATACGGCGAACTTATACTTTTAAATTAACAAGTTGAAAATCATGGAACAATTCATATACACGATCATCAGAAAGATATTCAAGCTTGTATTCTCTGTTTACAAGCCGAAGGTAAGGACATTGTACACAGGCCGTAAGAACATTGATCTTACGGAGAACGGCGATCAGCGCATAAGGGTAGGTGAGCCTTTCTATCTGGCCGGGAACATCTACAAGTTGGATCAGTGGGACAATAAAAGCGTCTTCAAGCTGGCCCTTTACAAGAAAGAGGGCGAGGATTGGTCAAAGGCTAACGACCTTGATTTGATCTTGAGACTTAACGCCGGCTACAACATATTTTACGTATAACGAACTAAAGCACGATACATCATGGAAGATCGAAAAGATATTTGCGAGGGTTACGAGAGGGATAGCGTACAGCAGCTAGACAAGCTGGCCAAGGATAAGAACGAGCGTTTTCCTATCTATCCGTTGACATACATTCAGGCCGTATATGACGCTAGGACGAAAGAGAGGCTTGATTCCATATTGTGGAAATGCAACAACGTGTATTTGCCTTGGATGGGATCGGCGGGGGATACCCGTATACAATTGCCTTTCTGGATGAGAAGGAAGGGTATCATAATCACTTACAAGAACCTTGACGATGAGACAATAACGGAGAAACTCACCTATGATCTTTGTATCGCCGATGATTTCTTCCGTCTTGACTCCTCTTGGACTAGGATAACGGACGCCCTTCCGGTCGGGGGTAACATAACCATAGGCTCTAACGGAAATTGGTTTCAAGATGGCGTTGATACCGGCTTCAAGGCACAGGGACCTAAAGGGGACAACGGGCTTACTCCCATGCTTCGCACGGTTAATAACAAGCTGCGATACTCGTATGATGGAGAGGTATGGTATGAGATCTCTGAGTATATCGCCGCTTGGTTCCGCTATCAAGACAATAAGATCCAGATATCACGGGATCAGAAAACATGGTCAGACCTGTCAAAGCCGTTCACGCAAGACCTGTATATAAAAGGGTATGTCGCTACATCGTCAGCCCTGCCCTCTACGGGCGTGAAACAGGGTGATATCTACATGGTAGGCCCTACGTACGCAGCGGAAGACACGGAACATAAGAATCCTATATACCGGATGTACGTGTATAACGATTCAGGATGGGTAGATAACGGGGTTTTCCAAAGCATAGCCGCCGGGGTGGTTCAGACGATCGGGAATAGCGAGACGGAGGTCATGAGCCAAAAGGCTGTTTCATCCATCGTCGGCCTAGACACGTACCCTGTCTTCTCCGATACCAAGCCCTACGTAAAAGGCGAGATCGTTAATTACGGCGGTCTCTTGTACGAGTTCACGGCTAATCATGAGGCGGGGGCGTGGATTGGCACGGACGCGAGGGAGACGAGCTTGAGGAGGGAAATTGTAAACCTTGGTATTAAACATGATTCTTACTCAGGTTATTTGCCCGTTGATTACGGACATTTATACAATCATAACGAGGGAAATGGTAGTTATGTTGCGTCCGGTAATTGGGACGCCGTAACGTTGAGAATTTACAACCCAACGGGAAAGTTGGAAGTTACAGGCGCAAACGTGGCTTCTTATGTGTTCTTTGATGATACGCAAATTAAAAGCACGTATATACAGAGTAACACAACCGGAATTATCCCGGCGGGTGCAAAACTTTGTGTTTTGGATATGCGTAAAGCAGATAACCCCAACGGGTATGCCAATTTGAGAGTACGCCAATACGCAAGCGGAGCCGACCGAAACGAAGTTGAAGCGGAATTAAGTAATATTAAGAAATCTGCATTAAAAGTTTATAGTGATGTTTACGGAATGGCGGTTAAATTTGACGATGTGGATATTACCCCGGCAAAAATAAAGGGTCAATGGTTTAGTACAATTCAAAACGCAATAGTAACAAACGCTAATTATGATTGTTATCAAATAGATGTAACCCCGTATATTGGCAAAGTTTTACACGTAAAAACGCGAACAAGCGGTACAATGTGGAGCGTTGGACTAACAGACGGCACAAAGGTATTAGGGCAATTTGATAATACCAACGGCATAACCACAAATGTAAATCGTCAAATCTATATTCCGCAAGGTGCAAAATACTTGTATGTGAATGTTATGGCGGCAGAAACCGGAACGATATACACAACAAAAGCCGAATTAAACCTAAATGAAATTGAAATTGCCCCGGTTAATATTACGATGCGGGACGTTGCAACCTATATTTCGCAACCGTTCCTTATTAGAAACCATTTTGCGCAACTTTCCGGCGGCGTAACGGATAACGGCAATATATACCCGTCCGTCAAGTTTGATATTGCGATTATCAAATTACTATCAAAGGAAACGTTGGTTGTTACTGGTGCGCCCGTTTATAGATTTATGTATTACAGTTCCGGCGATTTGAAAAACGAAACGTATTTAGGAGTCAATGCAACCGGGGTTTATATGAAGGGTGCGAAATATTGTTTGTTGTTGTTGAGAAAATCAGATATTCCCAACGGTTTAACGTACAATCAAATCCATGTTGAGCAAAACGGAACAATTACAAAGATTGACGACGTTGTTAGAAAGACAGAATTACAGCCAATCGCACAAACAAGCGATACGCCGGGGTATTTTGTTAATTCAAGAGGCGAACAATCGGCAAACGCAAACTTTCATAATACCCGTTTTGAAATAACTGACGTAATGGGTATATACTTGTTTTCGTCCGGCGTTGGAGGTTTAACAGCCGTTTCTTTTGTGCATTATTATGATGCGGCGAATACATGGTTAGGGGCGGAATATCCGGTAAATACCCCGGCGGGCGATTCGATGTCAATATCCGACCAACCATTGACAATTCCGGCGGGTACGTCTTATATATTAGTAAACGCCAATAATGCAAATACGGCAACGTTGAAATTGCAATATAAGGGCGATTATTTCGACTTTGAGCAAATGGAAACCGACATTGAGAGTATCAAAGGCGGCAAAAAGTTAATAAAATTGCACGTTTACAATACGGAACCCGACAACGGTGCAAACGCTTTCTATGTTCGTGCCAAATATAACAACACAAATGACATTTTGTTGTTGTATTATATCAATAGAAATACTTTGTTATCGCCCCATTCGGCATACGTGGGGTTGAACACGTTAAGCGATGCGGATTTAATGATGGTTGCAAACCGTGTGTCAATACACAACGATAGTACCGCCCCGTTATTTCACAGTTCATTATATTGGCATTTGTACGCCCAACATGGGTACGTTATCCCGGTCGTTGCAAATACCGTGGGATTGACAACCGCCGATATTGGGGCATTGTGGAAAGACCAATTAGACCGTCAATATAATATCGGCAACGTCGTTGGTTCCTCAATCTATTTATTGCCCGTTATTACACGGGGAACCGAGGGCAACGATACAAGGGGGTGGAAAACGCCAGAAGACCCGGCTATTACTGCATTAACGCACGTAAGCGGGGGGACGGTTACGACCCCAATAACCGTGGCGTCCCAAAGTACGGCACAATTACGCCCGATAATGAAGCATGAGAACCGCAAATTTTATATCGACGGGCGGGAATTGACCGAACCGGGCGATTACGAGGGCGACGATTTCACGGTATCAGAAAGCCAAACCGGGTACGACCCCGCAAGTATTACAACGTGGTTCCCGACGCCGGGCATAGTTGGTAATCCGGATTTGACCGGAGCCGTTGAAATGGCACGGTTTACATGGAGTTATAATTTTAAGGGGGCGCAATGTTGCGTTAATACAACGATTGATATACGCCGCAAAGTTGAGTGTATGAGTTACGGAGCGACCCAACAACAAACGTTCGTTGATACAGGCAATTATAAGGCTATGTTTATGATACCAAAAGCAAAACCGCAAGGCGGCGTTAATTTGGAAAAGCCGTTTAATTCCCCGGCGTTATCGTCAACAAGTTACAATTTTTTCAGAAATACAACGTATTTGCAAGATGTTGACAAACCGATTGACCGTTTAATTGCCATGTTGCACAACCCGAATGATAACACGTATTTGGTTGGTATGGCGGCGGGGTTATCGCTTGTAAGCGGGGAAACAATCCCGGCAAAGCGTAACGCAAACATTTCAATTGCGACGTCAGCGAACGGACACCAACGTTTAGGAAGTTTTAGCCCGTCAAATAAGAATAAGTTCTACATTGCGGCAATCAATACCGCTCCGTTTGCGGACGACGGTTATAATTTGCCGAATACTTATTTCAAGGAAATAAACTATTATATTTCCTACTTTGACCCGGCGGCAAATCCCGGACAATGTTATTGGTATAAGGACGGCAATAGTTATATTATCTATTCGCATTGTCAAAGCGTACAAAGCCGGGCTCCGTTGAAGTTGCCGGATTTCATGGAAGGGTTGAGAGTTGAGATAGTAGAGAAAACAGACAACGCCGTATTATTGACTGATACCGTACAAAACGGAAAGTTATTTGTAAGTTACAACACGGACGAGTCAAATTACATCGTACTAAAAACAAAATAAAACATATGTACCGTTACCTCTCCTACATATCCGACCTCGCTAACTGGGCCAAGTCCATCGCCATAGCCGCCGTTGTCACGGCGATGGACTTCGTTTCGCCGATCGAGAATTTCTTGGTGGTGATCCTGTCGCTGGCCTTCATCGATACGTTCTGGGGGCTGGCTGTGGATCACGGGGATTTCCGGAAGAGCAAGTTCATCCGTAGCTGGGTGTACATGCTTGTGTATTTTCTGATAATTATCATTTCGTTTTGGATAGGCGTGATGATGGATATATCGGAGGATAACGCCAAGGCTTTCGTGTCTTGGATCACGTGGGCGATGATATGGTTTTACGGGACCAATGTCTTGAAGAACATGGGCAAGGTATTCCCGGATAACAAGGTGATAGCCTTCTTGTATTGGGTTGCCGCCGTAAAATTTATAAGCAAAGTCAATTTCTTGGATGAGTATAACAAGACAAAGAATAAAAAAGGCTCCCCTGATCCAAAAGGATAGGGGAGCTGGATGTAAAAACGCCTCTGTCACGCCTGTCACAGGTTATGATAGAGGAACAAGGTTAACAAAGCGTCACAAATATACGAATAAAATCAAATAACAATGGCAGAGAAAAAAATACCTAGAGGTTTGAGAAACAACAACCCGGGAAACATTAGGATCAACAGTGATCTCTTTCAAGGAGAGGTTCGACCAAGCAAGGACAAGTCGTTTAAGCAGTTCGAGACTATGGCCTATGGCTATCGGGCGATCTTCAAGATCCTGTCTAACTATTACCGGAACTATAAGCTGGACACGATCCGCAAGATGATAGATCGCTGGGCGCCGGAAAACGAGAACGATACGGACGCTTACATTAAGGCCGTATCCGATTACGCCGGTATCCCGGCTGATGATCCTATCAACATCAACGATCGTGAGCAGATGATTCGGATCGTGGGCGGGATGAGCAAGGTGGAGAATGGTAGGGAGGCTGATATGTCGGATGTTATTGCGGGGTGGAATCTGTTATGAGAGCATGGCAGGTTATATTAATACTAGTGTGCTTGGTAGCCAGTTTCACGGCTGGCTACCATATCCGGGGGGATGTGGCTAGTGATTCGATATCCAAGACCGACACGTTCGGCAAGGTGGATACGATACATGACAGCATCCCGTACCCGGTCTATGAGACACTGGTACAAACAATACCTGAGCCGTTTCCTGTTTATATCACGTTGGACGGCGACACGGTAAAGGAACCTGTATATGTCCCGGTGCCGATAACCAGCAAGGAGTACAAGACGGATGATTACCGGCTGTCAATATCCGGCTATAAGTCTAATCTTGATTACATCGAGGTTTATAGAAGGACTGAGTATATAACCAAGACGATCTCCCCCCGTAGATGGGGAATCGGCGCAATAGCCGGTTATGGGATCGGAAAGCATGGACTATCACCTTATGTAGGTATAGGAGGATTCTATAGGATCTGGTAATGAGTAATACCCATAGGGGCGGGTATTGAATAAAGCCCCTATTCCTCCAACTCTTCTACCTTCCGGAGGAAAGACATAACTCCATGTATGTTTTTCGGGGCTTGTACCTATAAAACATACGTGGAGTTATTTTGTTTAACAAAATCTATAAAAAAGTTATGAGTAAGGTAGAGGAATTTTACAGAAGGGTTATTTCTATCGCCTGTGAGGTGTGTGGGGTTGATCCTATAATGATGTTCTCATGTAAAAGAGAAAAGTACGTTGACGCACGGAATCTTGTCATAATGAATCTAACGATGAAAGGCTACACGGATACCGTGATATCGGAGCTTACGGGATTGACGAGACAGGCTGTCAATTACGTAAGGAATACTTTCCCTAGCAAATACAATCGTAGTTGGATGCTCATAACTTATCAGCAACAAATTAGCAATGAATTAGCAAAGGACTAGCAAATCATTATTTTAGAAGCAAAAGCCTTCTCTTGATTTTTGTGTCACGGTTGATATTGACCGTAACTAAAGATTTAAGATATAATGGAAAAAACTTATGTGTTTAATCAAGACGGAGCTGGCGGGGCGAGCAACGGTTTGCTGGCCTCTATCCTCCCGTCCTTGCAAAACCGTGGTATTGATACCGGTTATCTCATGGGACTCATGAACGGAGGTAATGGTAACGGTGGTTTCTTCGGGAACAACGGAGGCTTTCAGGACATCATCGCCCTTATCGTGATCGCCGCTATTTTCGGTAACGGCAGCTTCGGTTTTGGGGGGAACAACAATCAAGGTGCCAATGAGGGCAGGGAAATGATTATGCAGATGCTTAACAGGAATGGCGTGGATATCGCCGCTCTAGCCCAATCGTTGAACTCCTCCTCTGACCAGATCTTAGCTGGTATCAACTCCGTATCGCAGGCTATCTGTGGCCTAGGCAACCAGATGGGACAGAACACCAACAGCATTATTACGGCGATCATGCAGGGTAACCACGCATTGACCTCTCAAATCTGTAACTGTTGTTGCGACATGAAACAACTCGTTACCGCGCAAGGATACGAGAACCGTTTAGCGAACTGCGAGAACATGAATACACTTACACGTACGATGGAAGGGAACACCCGATCCTTGACGGACGCTTATCGTGAGGGTTTCCAGTCTCTCTTAGCCAAGATGGATGCTTCCGAGGCACGCCGTCAGCAGGAAGCTCTCGCTGCGAGGGACGCGAGAATAGCGGTCTTGGAGGGAGAAATCTCGCAGCGTAACCAGAACGCTACGATCCTGAACGCTTTTGGTCAACAGATCGCCCCGTTATTGTCTGGATTGCAGGAGTTGCGTAGTGACGTTGACGGAATCAAGTGTAAGATGCCTCCAACGGTATCCGTCCCTTATCCCCAATTACAGGTGTATAACCCGGAGACTTATCGTGCGGCCGCCTTCGGCGCGTTCGCTGGAGACGCGGCGTATGCCCGCGGTGGTTACGGATGTGGTTGCAATAACTATTGGGGTTGATCCAAGTAAGAAAGGAGGTAATTATGTGGCCTAACTTTTTTACACAGCTCCCATTCCCGTTCCCCTCGCTTGGAAGGGCTAATTTCAACACCTTGCCAACGGTGGCTGTAACGGTTGGGGCGGATAACGTGACTTTGGAGCTGCCTAACCATGCGTTCCGAAACAGGGACTATGTGGGCGGGTTCTATGTCAATCTCCGTCAAGCCATACCGGAAGGGACAACGGCGACACTCCCGATCCTTATCGGTACTAACGGTGATACCCGTCCGCTACTGGCTTATGGCAACGAGCCTGTCACGGTGGCGAACCTTGCGGGCACCGGTATCTATGAGATCCATTATAACAAGTACACGAACGAGTTGTACTTGGTCAATGGAGGATATAGACCAACCGCGGCGACACCCGCTCCGACGGGTTCGGAAACGGCGAGAAGTAAGTAAAAAACAAACACGGGGCCGTCAAAAAGGCGGCTCCATAAAAATCAATCACTATGTTTCAGAATCTTCGAGTTAATAATCAGTTATATATCCTTCATAAGGAAGCCAAGCATTTTATCGAGATAGGCTCGGTGGTAAGCGTTTCGGCACCTAAACCGAAGTATCCTCTAACCCAGCCGTTCGCCGCCCAACCGATGGAGATGGTAGTGGACGTGGTGGTCTCTATCAACGGCCAGAACACGACATTCCAGAACCTTCCGGCTGGCGGGGATATAGCGGACTTCGGGCAGAGCGGTAATATCGTGGTATCGTGCTCCCGTGATGCCATGAATAACGAGATATCCATGATAAGGCAAAAGAGGCTGGATCGGGTAAACAGCAGGGATCACGATCTTGGCGTGATAGCGTCATGCGATGAGATGCTGACGATGATCAATCCAGAATTCGCCGAGAAGCAACGTCAGGAGCAAGAGATCAATACCCTCAAGGGGCAGATGTCCGAGATGAGCAAGAATATGGCAGAGCTTATGAAACTGAACAAACAACTGATTCAACAACTTGGAGCTCAAGAGACAACTAAAAAGTAATTAATTATGGGAACATATAGCAGAAAACTGAAAGAGCTGATCGAGGAATTCGATGCCATGGAAGACGAGGATATGTTGGAACTGGCGAAGGAGGCCTATAAGCTTGGCTGTAGGGAAGGAAAGCGGAAGGCCATGGAAGGCTATGGCAACCGCATGGAGGAAGAAGAAGACGACGAGTTCGAGGACGACGATGAGTTCCGTGAGATGTGGGAACGTGGCGGCTACGGCAATCGTGGCGGTGGCCGTGGATCATCTAGTGGAGGTTATGGTAATCGTCGGGGAGTAAGAGGTTCCGGACGTGGACGTAGGTAATAATAATCATGAGAGGGGCTTTCGCCCCTTTCTTAAATCTACAGATCATGAGATTAGACGCATATGATAAATTTCCTACGGGAATGAGAGAATACTTAAAGGCGTATGGCTGGCATTTCTCCAAGGCCATGTGCGATTTCGCCGTTTCTCGAATGTGGACGGAGGACGATTCCGGAGAGAGAAAAGAGACTAGAGGTTATACCAAGGAGGACGTGGATAAGATATTGAGGCAATACGGCATCAAGCTAAACAAGTCCGAGGGATATGACTATGTCTATGTAGCCAATATGTGCCTGTTTGATTTTCAATCTAGATTGCCATTGAATGAGCAAGGACTAGCGAGATATATCAAGGCCGTGATAGATGATCCAGACGGTTATGATGGCATGGTGTTCACTAGATATTATGCGGATTGCATAGGATCTGGTACGCCTATCATATGGGAGGATATGCTATGAGCGTAAGTTTAATTCATTGAAGCGATGATAAGGCGTGATATCCATATAGATCAATACGATTGGATCGTTCATGTATATCTCCATGTCACATGCTATCGAACAAAAGAGATAATCCGGCGACTCAAAGGTATAGGCTGTCCTATGGATAAGCTACATGAGGCATACGATAATATGATGTCTTGCTCCTTGGATACGGGACTCACGTACTCGAATTATGAGCGTCGTGAGTCCGTCATGGTCATAGGTCCTACATCCTCCTATCGTGAGTTCGCCAATTCATTGCTTCATGAAACAAGGCATCTTACGGATCACGTATGCTTGGCCATGGGTATGGAGATAGGAGAGGAACCTATAGCTTATCTCGCTGGGTATATAGGAAGCGCCCTCGCTGACGAGATAAGATTATTTGTTTGCGACTGCTGTCATGAGGAAGAAAGAAAAAGGATCATAAATGGAAAAAAGAAAAAACATACGCAAGGAACGAGGCGATTCTATAAGACATGAGATCGATCATCTTATAGAATCGTTGTCGTTCGAGCCTATTAACTTCCATGAAGTCAAGGCTAGGATCGGGCATCTGATGAGCATAGAAGGGAAAAGAAAGTGATATTACACTTTATCCTCTATGCTAACATCAAGGCTTGTCGTGCCTTATTGAGCGCGTCTTGATTAACCTGTCCGTTGATCGCGTTCATTTGATCAGCTGGGACACCTTGGATATTTCCACCTTGCTCAACCGCTTGTTTGTTGGATTGAATGGACTGAAGTATCTGGTCTGATCCGGGGTAATATGATAGTGATAACATTTGCTCCGCGGAAATGGCTCCGGCCATCCATAATTCCTTCACCAAGTCGTTTAACATCATTCTCGCTACCGGAGATTCAGCGGATTCCTTGATGTTGACCTTGAAATCTATATCTTGGACTGTCTTCGGGTCATACTCATTATAAGTGGCATAACCCGCAGATCTCTCCATCGATATGTTCCTTGGGGATTGATAATATTGATGGATCGTTTTCATCTTTTTACGAGCGATCTCGGCCTCGAACGTGGAGAACTTGGTTAGCAACGTAGCGATAGACGTAGTGGAGTTCTGTGTTTCCATGGCGTATCTGCTTGCCGCCGTTGATCCCGACGGGGTTTTCCCTTGCAAGGCTTCCGACACGGACGTTATATCGTTTATGAAACTCAATTGTAATTGCAATAGCTCAGTGGTACCGATATTGGTAGAGTTCGATGTTATGACCTCCGGTTTGTTCCCGCTCTTGGACGGCTCGTAAAAAATAAATGATCCGATCTCAACGAATTGCTCGGCGAACTCACGATTGGACATCCCGTCCGGAACGGAGTCTTTAGGGATCATCTTTACTCCCTTTACCGCTGATTGGATAGCCAAGTCGTTAAGCATGATCAGCCGGTTGATGTATCGTTGCTGATCTATGATAACGGAAATAAAAGGAACTGTCCTCCCATTCACCAAATAATGTAACTTATAAACATAGGGGTGAGACTTATACTCATAAGGCGTGTCATACTCGGTAAGTACACGTCCGTCCGGTGATAGCATCTGGAAATGCCAATATTGATCTATTATATAGGTGTATTCTATCAATGGAATCTCCTCCGGTGGTAATCCCTGAGATATTCCCATACGCATACGATCCTCGTTCTCTCTCTTGATAACAGGAAGATCGCTAAGCTCTATCCTGTATATAGGATCATCGGTGTCCATGATATCCACGCAACGGTATCTAGGCTTGTTCTCCAGTGTCCAAACATGGTAGGTCCGGCACAGGTCGGCGGCGGGAGGCGTGTCGAAAGACTCTTCCATGAAACGATCCGTCTGCTGGGTTCCCAGATTTTCCATACGATTGAGCCAAGGTGAGTAAATATCCTCCAATTGCCTGTAATCATACTCGGACTCCGCTAATACCGAGGCCAGCTCGCCTAATGTATAGTCACGGATCTCCCCGATCAAGGAATCATCCCAGTGCCTTGGATCATTGGCTTTCGACTCATAGAAGAAATAGGAAGGGTTGACCACGTAGGTGTAGCTGTCCTCTATATCGTCATGGCTAGACCATTCCTCCGTTACCACGGCGCATCCACCGCAAATAAACTCTATCATTTCGGAGGTGAGGACATCTTTCATAAGGTTATTTTCCCAGTTGGTCTGTAAAGCGTCCGTCATCATCTGTGACTTGGTATCCGCATCTTTCTGCCGGGCGAAACATACGGGAAGGGTAGCGGTCTTTGCGTATAACCCCGCCAAAGTATTTACGATCTTGAAAAGATGATTGTTCTGCAAAGCGACCCCTCCCGTACGCCTCGCTATCCTATCGCGTTCCTTCATTCTTTCCCCGTCCTTGTCCACCACGATATCACCCCATTGGTCACCGAACACGTAACGGAAATTACGAAGACGGGTGGCCCTGAAATCGCTAAGGTTTTCCCAAGCGTTTTGGCACCTAGACAGTAAAGGTATGTTGGTCTTGTCCGTGCCTGATATCTTGACGCGGTGCTTGACGCTATCAACCGTCGTGGGGCGTCGGGAAAACCGTGATTTAGGAATAAGTCGTTTCATGATTGATCTTTTTAATCGCAAATAAATCGAATAAAAGCACTTGGTTTTGTCAGAATAACCAAAATAACAAAATAATCATACCTAAAGCCCTATTTTTGCCAGAAAAGGATCACAAATGACATATGAGTTTGAATATATAAAGGCGATAAATAAATGCGAAATGCTATCCAGCTTCGAGGGACGTGATCTCTTCGGGGATAGCGGGGAAAGCCTATATCTAAAGATAAAGATAACGGAACAGGACAGGCCTCTTATAAGGACATATCTGGAACAAGCGGCAAGGTCGCTGGAGGAAGGCATGTCCAAAATCATAACCTCTTCCGCTTACTCGGAAGAAGGGTTCGTATGGGAGGTCAGGACGGAGGATACACGTTGGAACGTCAACAGGAAATTGGACGAGAACCTGTTGGACGCTCTGGTTGGTTATTCCATGATGAGTTGGCTTTCCGATCGGAAGCCTGATAGGATAGGGGTTTATAAATCTTTGTGGGAGGATATGTCCGTCATGTGCGTGAAGAACATATACAGGAAGAATCCCCCGCTATTAAAAAAAGCATGATATGGACATAAATCTAGGTTGGACATATTTAAAGCATGACATAGACCAGTGGACGTGGAGGCTGGGAGATATGAGAAAGGAGGATCCCGGTAAAAGATTCTCCTCGCAGTCCGATGATAACGAGGCCGATGATACTTTTATAAGACGCAAGATAGAGGAGGCGGTGGCGACCTTAAAGGTTTCCTTGTCCGGTATCTTGGAGGATATGCCCGGCGATTCGGATGACTCATTGGATACCGATGCCGTGAATTGGGTGTTGCGCATGAAGGATCGTCGTGGAGGATATGATAGTGAGTCATTGGCGACCTTGGTCCATAAATACGTGGTGTGGTTCGTCCTTTGGAATTGGTGTCTGATTTACTTTGAGGAACTAGCCGGAAAGCTAGAGGAGGAGTTAAAGGGTATAGCGTCCATGATAGAGGAAACTGCCTATTCAAGGAAAGCACCTCGAAAGTGCAAGAGGAAGCCGTTTAAGGATATCGATGATGTCATTGTTGATGATGTCATTATAGAAACAGGAGAAATATGAGAGACAGGAAAATCATACAGCCACGTGTCGATATGCGTGGATTTGAGTTAACGATAACGCTATTGAGGTGCGAGATTGAGTATGACGTGGATTTCGAGACATGGAAGGTTGGGGATGTATCGGGCCTTCCCGGAAAGGAAAGAGCTGGGCTGGAGACCTCAGAGGAAACGGCGGATTGGATGTTTCGTCAAGTGAATGATGCGTTGTCGGAGGCTACCGGCCATTTACGGGCGTTTTCACCTTGGGTTCAGAGCCGCGCTGTAACGGACGAGGTGAAGGATGATAGGGAATGGATCATAAACTTGGTGATGGAAAGAGGATGGCGTGGGGATCCGAGGAGATTGGCCGTTTATATCCACCGTTTCGTGGTTGATAGCGTATTATCTTTTTGGTATAGGATGGTAGATCCATCTAGGGTACAGATGTACGCCTCTCAAAAGGAGGTGGATAGAAGAAATATCATAAACGAGGCAAGGGAGACACAGGTTAAGGATGTTTATTTCAGATTATAGATCATGGGAAAAGGTTTTGAGAATGGTCACATGAAGATGGGAGGAAGGGAGAAGGGAACCCGGAATAAGAACACGGAGATAAAGAATTTTTTCCGTGATTTCGTAATCGACAATCAGGAAGAGTTCAAGAAAGCTTTCCTCAAGCTAAAGGATAAGGATAAATGCGCTGTTTATTTAAAAGCTAGTGAGTTCGTGGTACCAAAGGTATCCTCTATAAAGTTCGAGGACGCTAAAAACACTAATTCCGCTATTGAGTTGTTGAAGGTAGCGGCCAGTTACAAGCAAAAAAAATGACATATACCCCCGGCTAGGCCGAGGGGTACTTTAACGCATCCTCCAATCCCTTCTAGTCTCGAATCTTACTCTGGTTCCTGATAAAGTGTCTAAATCATACAGGTTTGAGAAATAAACGAGCCGATAGTATTTAAAAGCCCTTTGCCTAAGAGATTTAAGCCGAGACCAATTTTTCCTATCCGCACTTACGAATACCGCTATCTTGATTTTTGAGGACTCATCCTTTCGTAAACCCAACGTCCTAAGATCGACTAGTACCTTCAAAGAGAAAGGATCTCCTAACGTCAAGGCACGTGTGATCGCTATGCCTTTTCTGGTATCTTCCGAGACATATTTTTCCAGTGAGTACAAGGCGTTACCTATTTGCACTACCGAGCTTGGATAATCTTGCGCCATGGCCTTGACCTCTTCCCCTACGAAAGTGGAGAATTCCCCGGTGTCCAAAGAATATACATAATGCTTTCTTGTCCCTTTGGGATAAATATGCAATAGGGAATTCGTATAATCATAGGCAATCTTACAAGTTCGCAATGTCTCTACGAAAGTGTCCGTGTCCGGGATGAACAGTTCGCTAAAATCCGGGTTGACATTAAAGAATGTCTCATCAATATTTACTCCTTCCAACGATGACGATAAAAGGCTGATATCGGAGCCTTGCAATAATTTAAGGCCACGCTCGGTACTGAATACTATCGAGGAATCCAGTTGCGTGATACTATCCGGATTATTGACAATATCCCTGCTTATAGGTTGGATGGAGGAATATAATCCCGCATCCGATAATTGCAAGGCCCATATCCCATCGGAAGAGAAAGCGTATAAGGGAAACTGCCCGAATTGCCCTTGGGACAGCGCTTTCGTGGTGGATCGGATACCTATGATCTCACCGGTTCCCACCGTGTTTATTCCCGCTAACGGAAAATAAAACGGGTTGTTGACCTCGGACGTATATATCTTGTTTGGCATATTGACCGACTTGTCCGTTGATATTGGTGTGCTATCGCTGCCCGGTTTAAATATGATCGGGGCGTATGAGTCGAAATAGTAAGACCCGTTCAGCGTGTTATGCGGAGAGAGGGTAACGATCGCTTGGTATCCGTCCGAATTCCGTGTTATCACCATCTTGTATGCGTTAGCGTTGGGGTAATATAGGTAATGCAAATTGATACCAAGGTTATATGAGGAGGATGTTTGAACGACGATATCCTTTTCTCCTTCTCTTATGAAAACCTTTATGCTCAACGTGCTGCTACCGTCGTTGTACGCTACCATAGACTCCGGAGGATAACCATCAAATAGTATCCTTTTTATATTAGCTATATTTAACCGCTGGTTATAAGTATAGGAATAATCAGGTATTAGCCAATCTAAATTCTGGTACGCATCCGCATCAACAAGTTGCTCTCGATTTTGCAACGATTCCAGCACATTATTCTCTAAAGTGAGAGAGTGTCTTTCACCCCCGTTATAACCGCACAAGTCCTCATACGCTATGCTTGCTACTTTGTAAAACAATGAATTATCCGGCACCTTATTATCCATGGCCTTTCCGGGTAAGACGAATTGATCGGTATAACCTGATCCCGGCAGGGCTATGGATAAGGCTTCCTCGAATGTATGCCTATTGTAATATCCTCCACCTATAGAGTACACCCCGAAACCGTTATCGTCTGATATCTTTTGCGCCCCATTAATCTCCCCATAATAATCAAAGGTGTATATTGGAGGCGTTATGAATATATCAAGGCTTTTAACTATGTCCTTCCACCATTCCCTTTGATTTCCCATTCCGCTGACTTTGTAATTAATGGAGCATACCACTGAGGATATAATGAAGTTTACAATGATCTTTGCGTCAAAATCGTCTGTGTCCACATCAATAGTAAATGGAACGTGAGGAGTTACTCCAGACGATGGTATCATCAGTATCGGGGCTGATTGCATGTAAGACGTTCCGTCATATAGTCTATAAGCGTAACGAATAAAGAACGGATATATAAACATGCCTCTATCCACGCTTCTCTCCCTGATAAATTTTGAGACATATCCCATCACGGAATTACTGATAGTTGATAGTTGATCTTCCGTAAAGGCTCCATCATAGGGAGGATCAACGGATACGGACAATTGTTCGGTCTTATCCAATGATCCTACCAATCCGAATGACAGGATAGGGAAGGGGGGCTTATCTCCTAATTCCTTATAAAACTCTCCATCCCAAAGTAAATATCTTATAGGATCTTCGCTTATTACAATCAAGGTGTTTCCTATGGACGTGATAGCTTTGGGTATTTTGTCATATTGGTTCGCTCCAATAAGATGGGTCGTTCCGTCCGTATCCGCATAACGTAAAACATTCGTCTGGAAAAAGATATAGTGAAGGAAATCCTTTGTCCGATGCACGTACATAAGTACCGATCCTTCCGGAAGGGTTATGCCTAATTCTTTCGGAGGCTGTATATTCACCAACTCACCATTCTTGGGTATCAAATTTACACATTCTGATAATTCCCCCTCGTTTCCGATAGATGGAGAACGGTGTATCCCGTAGGATAATGAAATATCTTGCTGTTCCATTTTTTGCGATAAAATTATATGATATAAGTAATAGGTTTTGACATATTGATCAAAACCTATTGCATTTAGATGGCCTTGATGTGCCTGTTATGATGACATGTATTTTTTTACGACATCCATATTACTAAAGGACATGGATAGAAACCGCACTGAGTCATTCCTTACGCTAGTCAATGCCTCCACGTTGTCTTCAAATGGATTTAACGATTTTATGGCGGAGACAAGATCATGCATACAATAGCATGCCAACAATACATACAATCCCATGACCTCTGAATTGTTTTGTTCAGCGGCTTTATGCAATACTTTGTCTGCGAATCCCATCTTAACCATATTGCCATTGTCATCTTTTTGATACATAGGTATATCAACTCCCATTTTGTCCTTGAAAAAATCCGCTATGGATAAATTAGCCTCTGCTTGTAGGCATCCGTATAGCCTCTCCAAATCTTTCGGGATGGTCTCTTGAACTATATCTGTCCAATCATCACAGACCAACTCCCTTATGACTGAGTAAGGCTCAAGCCTGTCATTGGGAATATCCATGACTTTCACGCTTCCATCCTCGTTATAGTCATCGTCATCGCCGCCATATTCATTAACGCTCTCGATACGTTTCGAGGAAGCGTAATATTTCCAGCTCCCACTAAACTCTGTCAGGTATTCATCCAGTGTTTTTATCCATCCATTCAGCTTGTATATGAATTGATGAAGATACATTTCCCACAAGCATGTATCATAAAAAAAGATCAATGCAATATCGGCTATTTTCATCATCTTTATGACGAAAAGTACGGGGTGCGGATATGATTCTCGCCATATCCAAATTCCCTAACACCTTATTGAAAAAGTTGGCCAATAAACTGTCATCATCTATGCGTGATAACAGCTCATAAAAAGGTTTATCTCTCATTAGGCTGAAATTTTAAGGTTATACAAATCAAGGATGAACTTCTTCCCGGCCTCCGTCCAATACATATGCTGGCGTGTCTTAATCTCATGATTATTTATTATTAATAGAATGCTCTAATTCCGTAACCAATGACACATTGCAGATAGCTCTTTGTCTCTGCCACTCAAGAAACTTATTTTGTAATTCCTCGTTTCCCGAGTCAGATATTAATCTGAGCAGTTCAGATTCTATTTTGCTAAGTTTTTCAACTTCGATTTGATGATTACTTTTACTCATGATTTCTTACGGTTTAGCTACTAATTTCAATCTATATCCTAAGTTATTAGTTTTCTCATCCTTATCTATCAGATGAGAGTACAATTCATCCATTATGATATAAAATATCACTTTGGGCAAAGGCTTTTGAAGGTAATTTGCGAAGTCTTCAAACAATAAATGTTTTGGGATTACTTCTTCTATTTCTTCAAAACATTCATGTAGTGGCTTAAATTGTAAGCCATGTTTTTGGGGATTTGTCAACAGTTCCTTGTAGGCGTTGACTGTTTCTGGAGATAATACCATAAATTCATTATTTATTAATGTTCTACTAACTCTAACTCTGATTCAAAAAATTCCTCGAAATACATTTTCCCGTTAGGATAATGGAGCATAACACAATAAAGGTTTTCTTCACGTACCCCATCTTTGGTTTTAACTAAAGACTTTTCTTCCACGACTTCAGCGATAACGCCGACTTCCGACTTATGCCTTTCGTTTGTACACCACACATGTTGTTTGATTTTATATTTTGTTGCCATATTCATATCTTTTAAATTATGAGCCTTCATGGGAAGGCTCGGTTAATACTATTCCTCAGATCGAGTATAGGCATCCAATGGGTAACACAAATTTTATCACCATTAGTATCATACCATTCATTACATTCTCTGCAATACCAACCCTGTTGTAAGTATTTAAAATAATCAGTACACCAGCAGCCAGTTATTACCAGATCTTCATCATCAGGTAACTTATCTTTTGTGCTTATCCACGGGAATTGCTTTGCCAGCCATTCGGCACCTGCTTTGAAGTCCTCACGACAATTATCTTTGCGAAGCACATAGTCATCCGCATCCACTTCTTTGAGAACATTCTTGCGAAAAAACGTTTTACCTATGGCGTAATCCTTTGCCGCTTCTTCTACTGTCTGTCTCTTATCAATCTTGCTCATATTTATTTATCTGTTAGGAATTTCTTATTCAAGTGCCCTTCTCTGATAAGCCATTCAGTCATATCAATGATAGCGCCAAAAAGGTTCTCTCTGCAATATGACTGGGCAAGGTTACTTCCTGCGGAATACTTTATCGTGAATTCTTTATCTCGTGGAAGTATGAATAGGTAATAGTTGTATCCCTCACATTCTATTTGATCGGGCATCATGTTTATCAGCTTAGCCAAACTCCATGCTGGGACATCCTTGCCCCATAGATTGTCAAACACTTCTTCCCCCGTCATGTGTGTGCCATCAGGACGCCTATTAAAAGGCATTGCAAGTTTAGCTATTCTTTGCGGTGTCCAAAACTTACCTCTCAATGTAGGCGGTTTTGTTTGTAGTTCCCACTCCAACGTAGGCACTCGGCTTCTCGTAAAGTGATACGACATGTCCGCCGTCTCCGGTCTCACCCCGGCCTCTAATAGCCGGGATGATTGTTCTTTATTCGTGCATATTTGTGTGTTCATCTTTATTCCTAACTTAATTTATAAATAGATGCTACATGATGGGAAAAATCACCATCTCCATACGCAGTTATCTCGTACTTATCTCCGTCCATATCGACTATACATTGATTGCGATCTCGTTCTATGACTTCATAATCATCTGGCAATTCGTTTTCTAAAAAGTCATCCATGGAATCGGTGTTTGTAAAAAGACAGTAATCGGTTTGCCAATTGTAGTATTGCAGCAAACCATCTGAAATCATACTTTTAGTCAACATACTTTATCCTCCTATTGTATTTCCAAGCCCTATAAAACCACTTAATAAAGTTAACCCAGCATTTCGGTGTCATTAAAAACTTTCTCACCGCATAGAAGGGTAGTATTGTCTCCATTGCGACATAGTACTTACCCCATATATAACGGTGACGTGTACATTTCTCCGCTATCTTCCTTTGCTTTTTGTCTATCCATCCATGATAATGAAAGGCTATAAAATTATCATGGAACCAGACCTCAATAACGGTGTTCTCTCCGTTATCATTGGTTTGCCTGACGTTCATTCCCCAACTCATATAATCATTGATTGTTAAAATATTCTTTACATTTAAAACCTTTTCTCGGGGTAAAGTCCTTGAAGTCGCAACTCATGTATAGCTCTTTCCTGTCAGCCCAATGCGCCATGTCCTTTTGCCATTGCGGTATGACTTGGTTGGGATTATTAAGATCCCTGTATGGCTGGCAATGTAGTACAAACCTACGGCTTACTCCTTTCCAATGATTTACCCTATGATATGACTCCTTAAACTCCATAAGTATGCAATAAAGGAAATACTCGCCTTTAAATCCATGCTTGTCAATCAACCTAGCCGCCCTCTCGACCTCGGCTATCTGCCCGGGCGTGTCACATCCAAATCGTATCCGCTTTATCCATTTAACCCGTGCGAGAAGTCTGGCGATATCATCCGTTATCAGCCTAGCGTCCAAACCCTGATTAAAGTCAATCCTTAGTCCCATGGATACGATCTTCTCGATCTGCCGTAACCCATATTCGGATGCTAGAATATTGTTATCCATTAAGATCACGTGCCTCCGATCTCCGGCCACTTCCTCTATATCCATATACGGCGTTATGTTCCCTTCTTTGGCCGGCACGACACACCATTTGCATTTATTGGGGCATCCACGGGTCAAGAAACCGTATGCCTCTTTCTCTATGCCGTATATGCTATAATCAGGATATGTACGATCTATATCGTCAGGAAGGTTCCTCGTTATGTCATAACCGGTTCCTCCCTTCTCCACTTGATCGCAATTAGTCATATATTGCCGGTAATCCGGAGTGAATCCGAAGACCTTGGCCATATAGACCTTATCGTAATGATCGAAAGGGTTGTACCAATCCACGGTGTCGCCTCTAGCCTTGTGGTATGAGCTTATTTTCATCAAGGCTAGATTAGGATATGAGCTGTCAACGGCCAATAATCCTATATTATCCATATCTTTCCCTCAATTTGTTAATGTAAGATAAGTACCATTCACGAGCTTTTTCCTTGGCTTTTTCTTCATCCTCAAGACCTTCATAGAACTCATCTTCCTTGAAAAAAGGATCATGCTCAATAAATTCCTCGGTATTGCAGAACGGACAAGGGATATCACCCTCTCCATATAGTTCTCCGTTTTCGTTACATTTATCCAAATCCCATAAATATCCATTGATACAACGTGCGTCTGGATAAGATGCACCGAAAAAGGGAAACTCGGGACATGGATGTTTTATTTTAACTGTCACCTTATTCATATCATCTAAAACTAGGCATTAATATTACATTAATGCCATTCTCGAACCTAAACAGGTTAGGTTCAGATGAAGGGTTCGAAACAAGAACACAAGAGGTGGTATCAAGAAGCTTCATGAGATTTATCATTTTAAGCACACGCCCGGATTTAAAAGGATTCCCGTGTATGTCAATGTCATATTGGGGATCTTTTATCATTTCCCCGGTCTCGCCTAAATGACCCTTTCCACGACATACGGGGCATTCCTCCTCTTCCGTATAGATTATATCATCAAAACAAAACTCATAATCAACCATCCCGGTACCTGCGCAAGCCTCGCACTTATACGTTTCATTTATCATCGGAACGTCATCGTACAATTCCTTCAACCAAGACAATTCTATGATCTCATGGCATTCTTTCCTTATATTCAACACAGATGATACATCTGGCTTGTCTTGATACGGATACCTAAGACCTATCAAGGATATAGGTATTGTTATAAGCGTGATAGCGTCAGTGGCACATACCATGTCCCCTTGCTTGAACGCTTGGTTTAATGCTGGTCTATACTTGTCGTTACCGACAAATAAATTGAGGATTTTTGTTTCATTTTTCATATTTACCCCTCCTGAATAATTACGCATTCAATTTGCTCGTCCCATGTTACATCCACCGGATCGTACTCATACTCTCCATCGGACGTGCGGATCATTACCTCCGCTTCCGGGTTTTGCTCTTGGAGAAGAGCTATTAGTTCTTTATTTCTCATGATTCACCTCCTTCCTTCAATTCCGCTATGAGCGCATCGGCAAAAGCTACGGCATATTCTGCTTGTGTTTTAAAAGAGCCTTCATAGACTTCTCTGCTTGAATTACTAAGAAACGCTGCCATCATTTCTTTTGCAATCTCATATCTGCGTTGTTCCCAATCAACGGCTTTATCCTCCGTCTTATCTATAACCTCTAGATCCTCTAGAGCGTTGAGTTCCTGTATGAGATCAAGCCCCTCGGAATCCACATAGCGCACCCAATCCTTTTCAGGACAGGCTTCGGAAGATTTGAAGGCTATAACATCAACGATCTCCCCTGTCTTTCTTATTTTCGCTTTCATGTCAATTTGGATTTAATTGTTAATCTATAATTCTTTAATAAATTGTAAAACAACCGTTTCTTCTCTATATATTTGAGTCCCTTTCTTCTAAGCCCTCTTTTTGTTCTGGATACAATCATTTGGCATCCGCTAACACCGACATATATACAATACTCATGATGTCTCACGGCTTCTTTTAACGTTGCTTGAATCATTAGATCACAATATCTATAGCTGTCATTCTGAACGCCTTCGTATCCTTTGCTCATAATGAAATGTCCGATCTCATTGGCTTCCTGCCTTGAATAGCAAATCGTGAATATGTTATCCATTTTGTTTTTTTCTGGAATATCTATATCTCCTGCTTTTTTCATATCAAAACAATGTTTTCTCTAAATCATAATTAATCCAAATCACCTCCTGTACCTCACTGCTCCGGATGTTATTCTTCTTGACCGGGAACTTTATCATGTTCCAATCCCCGTACAACTCCCGCATCAACGGACAGTCATAACTACTTATCATGGCCTTGCCTTTGATCGAATGCAAACGATCGGAAAGTTCACGATGCTTATCGTCAGAGAACTCGTACTTGTAATCATTCGAAGAGGCCCGGCACTCAAGCGGATAGGGTGGGTCGGCGTAAAAGAAAGCGTTTGGGAAATCAAGCCGATCAATGCAATCCTTATAGTCCAGATTGGTGATCTGGAAATTGCCCCTGATCACCTCTGCGACCTCATGCAGTTTCTCTATCGCATTGTTCCATCGGGAGACAGTCTCTCCGCCCTTGGCGTTGACATGTTGCTTGGCACAATGCCAACCCTTGTTCTTCTGTTGCGCTCCCAACCCGAAGAATGATTGCCGGATACGGACGTAAAACCTCCTTGCACGCTCTATCTTATCCCCGGAAGGTCCCCATGAGTTATTATACTCCAGTTCAGAGCATGGGGTTAACAGCAATAACCTTGTCAACTCCGGCTCATGATCCCTTAATACCTCGAAGAAGTTGGTTATATCCCCGTTTATCTCGTTTGCTGTCTTAATGATCCTTCCCGGATAATTGAGAGAAACGGCCATGCTTCCGGCGAACAGATCGACCAGATGGGTGAAATCTCTTGGAAAGTTGGCGTACAAATACTCTAACCAAGTGAATTTACCTCCAAAGTAATTGAAGGCTATAAGTTTATTTCTGTTTCCGCTCATGATTATTTGATCTTGATTACTCTCATCATAGATGAATGATTAAACCTTATTTGTTTTAGCAAAAACTACGCTCTCATGATCCGGCCTCAGATGAGCCATGCAAGCCTTGCTGTACTCGCAAAATCTCGCTCCATCGTCCCGGAAGACGCATCCCCTGCACGGGATCTTGTTCTGCCCGTTGTAGTACGGTCTGTACTTTTCCACGATAATTTTCATGTCTCCTACCAACACGATCAAACCGGTAGGGGTGTTCTTCAGTCTGTTGATTATTTCCATTTTCACTTGTTTAAGTATTCAAACAGGCAAAAGTCTAAAAGCTGTTTGTCCCAGTTTATCCCCTTGCCGGAATATGTCTTCTTGATTATAGTCTTATACTCATCGGCCTTTAATCCGGAATCCAAGCACGATATGTAGTCATTTACCTTATCTATCGTGAAACTGTTTACCTTGATAATCTTGGCCTTACCTCGTGGTTGCTGCTTGACCGAAACCGTGAGTACGTTCCCCACGCAATACTTTATCGGATCGTGCAACCTCAATGCGGTGAAATACGTGCCGTTCAACTTGTTATTCGAGTTAACGGCGAAATCTATGTTCTGATCCATGATTCTTATGTGTTTTCCGGTCTGTTGCTTGCAAGCGAAGCAATAGACCGCTACGTTACTAGTCTTCCTGTATAAGGTCATCACCTGATAGGGATGGCCGCAAGGACAGATATATGCGTATCTGCCCGGATAGAGAGTTACGGTCTTAATCATTGTTTTTTAATCTGGATATCAAAAATCTTCCGGGATGATCGATCTTGTATTTCCCCTCCCGGCTATCCCGTATCCTTTGCAATAGTTTCCACACGGGATTTCCTATCTCTCCATAGTTCGATAACTCGCAAATAGTATTGAACTCATCGGGAGAGAGCTTGAAATTGGTGAGTTCCCGTGTCAAAGCCTCATAATTCCTTTTCACGCCGTCCGAAGGCGGCGGGTCATTCCTAGAAAGATTAAAAAAACTTCCTCCTCCGCTTCCCCCCGTGGGGGATAGAGGGGGTATTTCTTTTTCTTTTCTTTCCTTTTCTTTTCTTGTTATAATTTCATCCGTTTTTGTTATAACATTGTTATCGTTATTTTGCGGATTTGTTATAACATTGTTATTTCCCCATCTTTTAGCCATGCCTAACTTCCCGGCTTCTGATCGTTTTCTTGATTTCTCGTCCTTGAATCCCATCCTTTGCTTGAAACTCTCGGAGTAGAAGTACTTACCGTCCTCGGTAAAGACAAATAACCCGAAATCCTCAATGACGGACTTTATTAAGGATGCGTCCTCACGAAGGTCAAAGGCTATCATGTTATAATCTTTGACACTCATATAGTTTGGCTCCTCTCTAAGACGTTCTAATATCATGAAGAAAACACCATATCCGGCGGCCTTATGCTTCATTCGTAAACGAATCAGCTTATCCGAGTTTCTGGCATTGCTATCGTGCGGAAAATAGCTTGTCAGCTCTTTCCTTGTATCCATACGCTAATTCTCATAAGCATGTTGTTTATATCATGTAATCATAATTTTCTTTTGAATACATCGCAAAACCTAAGACTATTAGCGACTCTTCCAGTATTTAGCACTATGCACCATACAGCTAGTCCCTTGTGAGGATGTCCGTTGGCGCAATCGCCACATTTCACCTTTTCTTGCTCGTCTTTCTTCTTAGCCATTTCAATCCTTTATGCCTTTCTGATCTCTCAAATCCTTTATGCGTTTCTTGTAATCTTCGATCATCAATTGGTAATCGAATGCCGAGAGTTTAGAGATAGAGTGCTTTTTCACCTCAAGCTCGTTAATTACTTTTATGCCATACTTATTTATCAAGCCCTTGGCATAACCGATGTTGTTGCCCTCGTCGAAACGGTTGCAAGACCTGCATTGAGCGTTGCAGTTTCTCTCGCTGTATCTGGTACCCATATGTGACCGGTTGACGAAATGTCCGCAATCTGCCTCTTTCCAATGCACGATCTTCCCACAGCTTATGCAACGGCAATAACCGTTGTTGTCAGCATCCCTTATTCTTATAAATACGGAGAATATACGGTCTAGTCTGTTCTTTAAAGAGGTTATGTTCTTTACTTTTCCCATGGATGTTTTCTTTTTTCGTTTATTAATAAGAATCCTGCCAAGATCACTGCTATAAGTCCTAGTATCGCGGTGATAAGGTACATGGCCATTGTCAAGTGATCTAAATTCTGTATTGTTTCCATAATTATAGTTTGTTATTCGTGGACGGTGCCGGGATCGAACCGGCCTCTTTACGTCATGCGCACTCCGTAACGTTTCATCCCGGAATACTTACCGCCCGAAATCCCCGCATATCCTCACGGACGGCGGGGATAATCATTATTAAACTAAATCTAATACCATGAAAAACACACTCTAATATTAATATCCTTAGTTCTGAATCTTTATTAAATCGGGTATCGCTCCATAAATGGGAGTACGACCATCCCATTTGTCGATAAACTGCTTATAAAGAATTTCTTTAGTCAATCCTCTCGAGGTGATTAACGCTTGTTCCGTTTTCAATTGCTCCAACTCGTTGCGTTTCCGTTGCTCCGCTATCTGCTGGTCTAAAACCGAAATATTGGTGTTAACTTCATTCCTACTATCAATTTTCTCGCGAACCGCCTTGGAAAACTCTAATTGCGCCGAGAATGTGAGTAATTGAAGACCTCTTTTCTCGAATTCCTTATCTACAATCTGCTCAAGGCGTTTCTCAAAAAGAAGCGAACCTCCGTCAGCCATTAAGCTGTCGGTCTTATGTTTACGGCTTTCCTCCTTGATCAGATCATAGATGCGAGGTTCTAGTATGTTATCCTCCAATGATTGCATGAAACCGTCTTTGCCTGATTCCGTATCAGCCTTGTCTATGTGCTTGTTATCGAAAACAACGTCTATTGCCCTGTTTTTGATGACCTTGTAGGAGTAAGTGGGGCGTGCGTTAAACTCCGTATTGTCTGCGGCTTTTAACGTGACAGGGCTTCCGAACTCGCCTCGTTGGTCGAATAGCGGGACTTGAAATAATTCCGTGCCCCATTCCCAAGTTGAAACCCTGCCCGATACGACCTTGAAATCCTCCTTCCCTTGTTTCCCGTAATTTTCCATCAATACCCCAGCGTAATTAGGTGCTACACGTTCACAAGAGGATAAAAATACCATAGCGATTATCGCTATAGTAAAAAACTTAAAACTTGTCCTTTTCATTCTTGATAAAATTAAATAGTTTGTAAATTATAAATAATGAACTAGTTAACATAATGACTATTCCTAGCCATGCGTCAACATGGTTAAAAACTCTGTTCCCTACCGGAATAAAGGCTATGGCCAATATCAATATCCAGTGTTTGTTGATAAATTTCTTCATGATCTTTTTATTTATTAAACCTCCAACTCCTCGATTAATAGCTGTCCACATCCCATGAACCATACTTGGGAAGCTGGCGATTTCTGGAGCAAGGCGATCTCTATTGCGGCCTCCTTGAACTTGCTCTTGTCATGTCCGGCCTTTTGTCTGATGAAGGATTGCGTTCTCGTAATGAGATTTCCGTCCCCTTCCTTGGGATCACGGGTTATGATCTCCTTGCACTCTCTCATCTTATCCTCGATTGACTTGTTCGACTCGGACAATGATTTCTCTATCTCTTTTTTATCGATATCTACAACTCTCTTATTGACATCCGCATTGAACGGGAATACGTCCATGATCATTGTCTCCGTGACAGAGGCTATGGTGTAATCCGCCATTGTCCCCTTCATGCCTTCTTCTAGCACGGTTATGGCCTCTTTTAGACTAGAGGCTTGGGCTAACATGGTAGCGGCGGTTTTCTTTTCCGCTCCGCTCTTCTCGTCCAACGTTATAAAATAAACCTTGATCTTATAGAACCGGTCACCATTCTCGTTGAAGAATAATTCGGATAAACGAGCTCGTTTGATGTCTGTTACCGTGAACTCACCCGTGATGAAGGGGCGGATCTCCTCGGTGATGCGAGCTTCCGCCTCCGTAAAAGACAGGGCGTCTACCAAGTAAGGCTCGGTTACTTTTTTCTGCGTGCCATTTTCCAGCATTTTCTCGTAAGAGACCTTGCACTCAAACCAATTTGTCATAACTTATTAATAATTAATACCATATTTCTTTCTTTCGTATTGTGGGATATACCCCTTGCAAGGGGTGTTCCCATTAAATAAGACCGACTCCGGTCTTACAGTTTCCCCATCTTTTTTAGACGGGGCTGTCCAATGCTTTTGCCGTTGATGACAGAAGCAATGCTTTTTAGAGCAAGCCTCATTGAGGCATAATATCAGTTCTTTCATTATTCTTGTATTGTGGGTCTGGTATCTCGATACCTAGATATTCAAGCGACCATTCCCTGATTACCTGTAAATATGTGGCGAAAGTCTTCCTGTCCATTTCCTTGGTGGAGTCGGGGATGTCTATGATCTCTCCGGAATGGTAATTCACGTATCTATCAGAAAACGTCCTCTTGCAAAACTCGTGGACTTCTTGGGTAGTCGTATAAGCGTAGCCTATATCCTTGAGTCCCTCGAGCAGGAGAGGGTAGACCACTCCCCACAGATACCTGTTTTGCTCGCTGGACCTTAGATCTCCGACGGGATATATCGTAACTTGGTAAGTACCGGGTGGATATCCGGCCAGTTCACAAAGGAACTCCGTCAAATCCGTGTCCGTCCTAGTCTTCTCTATCTTGACCATGGCCGTGTAAGGTTTATGTCCAAGCCCGGTGTCGCCACGAAAGTCGGTCGTTGGGTAGCCTCGCTTACTTTCTCCTTGAATAAGACCTCGTCACTATTGTCATCGGACAAATGGAGCAGGATTATGTTGTCAACCCCCGAGAGGTCGTTAGCCTCCAAGGTTGTCACGCATGTTCCTAGCTCCATATGGGATAGCAATGTCCGGTCTCGTCTGGACTTGTTTATCCTCCCTTCCGCTACGTTCCTGTCTAGGATAGACCTGTCGTAATTGCACTCGATCATGACGTGCCTGAGATTCGGGAACCGATAATAGAGCATGTACGTGTCCGTGGCGAACAGGATAGGCCCCGTATCCGGATGGTCTATGAGAAAACCCAGAGGCTCATTGGCATCATGGGCTATCTTGAAAGGGACTATGGAGAAGGCCCCGGCCATTACGGTAACGCCTTCCTCGATCATCAATGGCAGGCGCTTGCTCGTAAAGGATAACGAGCTTATCGTGCCGGATGACGCCAAACAATCTACCCCGTAATCAAGGAACTCGTTCATCCTTCCGGCGTGATCGCCGTGCTCATGCGATATCACGCATCCAACGACCTTCTCCAGATCGAAGAACGGGAGGCCGTTGATGTTCTTGAAAGGTACGCCGCATTCCAGTATCAGAATCTCCCTCTCATCATATAATAGGTAGCAGTTCCCCGAGGAGGAACTGCCCGCTACGTATAGTCTCATCTTCTCATCCAGTTAGGCTTGCCTTGAGAGGCGTTATTAAATGCTTGCGTTTTGGAAGGTTCGGGGTTACCGGGATTTGGTCTGGGATCTTGACTCGCCGTAGTCGGATCGCTTTTTTTTGCCCTAAATTCCTCCTTGTTCGCCGAGTTGTTCAAATCCTCCTTTAATTTCTCGTCATTCGTGACATCCGCATAAGGGATGTCAACCACGCTCACGTCCGGGTCCGCATCTCCCAGATCGCATCCGGTGATATACTCATATAGGGTTTTCTTGGCTTTCCTCTCGGCCTTTCCCCGTAATTGGTCGTGCGAGCTGTAGCTGTCCTTCTTGACCGTGGCCGTGATTGAGAACGAGTTTTTATCCCCGTTATGCTCGTAGGATATCTTGCACGGGATCTCGGCGAAACCGGGTGTCTGCCCCTTGTCGTAGGACGTGTCTATGAAATATTTAACCCCGAGTTTCCTTAATAACGCCGTATAACCCTCTTTTGTCGGATACATTCGATCCGCGATGATGTTCATCTGATTCCCGGTTGGCAACAACCCTATGGATATCCCGTCTATGATGGCGTCTCTTACGACATCCCGGGAATATAAAGGTTTTACCTCTCCCCGGGAGTTTGGTTTACCTGTACGATCTGTCAAGAAACCCACCTTGGTGTTCATCAAAGGCATGAATACCTTGTCCATCACCTCGTCCGTCATGGCCTCCCGTAGTAGGCCGATCACGTTCACCGCCGTGAAAGCCGCCGTAAAATTGTTCACTAACTGAAGCGTGGACGCTTCCTTGCAAGCCATTTCGAATTTTGACTTGGCATAGTCTAATACTGCTAATTCTTCCATGATTATTGATTTTTAATCGTTAATTCTTGATGCTCCGGTGATACAATTAATGATACGACTTGCGTATCCGCATCTATAAGTTCCGTGACGGACTCCCGGTTATCTAGGAATACCGGGGCGTAAACGTCATAGATACGAGAGAATGCCAAGGCTATGTCCAATCCCGCGTTTACCTTGGTGGCGGTGTTCTGCACGCCGAAGGGAACGCCATTTATATAGCACTCGCAACATTCCTTCTCGCCGCCGTTTATTTGCGGCTCGTACATCTTCCACTTGACCATGCGGAATAAGGAGTTGATCCTTTCCTCCATCATGTCCATCTTCTTATGTATGAACCTGTCCGCTATCATTTCCGTTTTCTCGTACCGGGCCAAGGATACGGCCAGATCCTTTTGCCTCGTCTCCAGCTCATCCACACGGGCCTTGGCCTTGTCGGAGTGTATCTTTCCGGAAAGCTCACCCTTTATTTCCTCTATATCTTTCCTGATCTTGGATATCTGGTCTTTCACGGGAGACAGGTCATTGGATGTCACCACCGATCCGGATAATAGATCTATATCCTCTTTTTTCTGGTCTATATCCTTGATAACATCCTTACGCTCCTCGTCTTCCGTATAGGCTGATACGAAGTGCTTGATGACTCTCCTGTCAAGAATATCAAGATTGGAGGATAGCTCAGTGCGTCTGGTATTAAGGGCGGTTATCTTGTTCTCGTACTCTGATATCATTTGGTCGTATGACCTTAGAAGGGCATCGTTTTCCTCTCCCTTCTTGTTTATATCCTCCAAAAGGTGGGCCTTGCGGTCATGCAAAAATTTCTCCGTGAACTCCTGTCCGCATGTCGGGCATATGCGATTATCGCCTTCCATCTTACCGGAAAGGACCGCCTCGTATTGCGCTCCCAATTTGCTCAATATGTCGGATACCCTTTCCTTGGCCTTGGTATTGTCCGTTATACCCTTTGCAAGTCGATTGATCTCGTCCTCTATGCCGGCTATCTCTCTCCTCGTCCTCTCTTTTTCGGATTCGATATCGTTGGACTCCTTTTGATAGGAGGCCTTATATTGGTTCTCGATATCCATCTTTCTTCTTTCCAAGGAAGCTATCTCATTATATAAGGCTTGTATCTTGGAGTTGACATCCTTGTTCTCCTCTTGTACCCGTAGGTTCTCGTCCGCTATCCTCCTCTCCAGCTCCTCGATCATGGTTTCCCGATCCTTGATTATGCCTTCCAAGGAGATCCAGTCCTTATCGATAATGCCTTGTCTGGCCTCGTCTATCCGGGCGGGGATCTCGTCCAGCTCTTTCTTGATCGGCTTCTTCTTGGCGGCGATCTCTTTCCTGTACTCATCCATCGTCTTGCCGGTGCAATAGGATAGGAGCCTCTTGAAATCCTCGTTGTCCCCGATAATCTCTTCCTCGCTCGGTTCCCCGGCCGCTTGGATAAGAAGGTTCCTCTTGTCTTGCCATTTCAAGGTGTTGAAATAGGAGGAGGAAGTGATAAGCTTGAACCTGTCCTCGTCTAGGATGGAGTTTATCTTGGTCTTGAAGTTCGTGGCGTTACATGCCACTCCGTTGATGGAATACTCTGTGACGTTGCCGGAGAACTCGGCCTCTTCCGATCCTTTTTTCTTTGTCCACTTCTCCGAGTAGATACGCTCGAGCGTTAATTCTTGCCCGTCAAGATCGAACATTCCTCGCACGGATACCTTTGAGTTTCTCATGTCTTGATCCCGGGGCTTGATCTCGTAGTCTTGCCGTCCTTGCGTGTCCTTGCCGAATAAAAGCCAAAGGAAAGCGTCGTTAACCCTAGTCTTACCAATTCCGTTCATTCCCAATATAAGCGTGTTCGTCGAGAACGAAATGCTGATTGTTAATCCCCTGAAATTGACAAGGGATAATTCTTTGATTGTAAGTCTCATGAATCCTGTTTTTATTAGTTATGTGTTTTGTAGGCCTCCGGGAGTCGAACCCGGCCATCCCCATGTTAGGGGCGCTCTACCGATAAGCTAAGACCTTGAATTTATTCGATCTCGATAATCTCGAATTTTCCTTTCTTTATATATATCTTATGATTGTAGTAATCTTTGACTATTCCATGATCGGAAACTGTGTTTATGTTCCCGGTGCAATCCTCGACATATGAGTTATCGTAAGCCTCGACCGTGGCAGAGTCGTAAGCCTCGACCGTGGCAGAGCCGTAAGCCTTGACCGTGGCAGAGTCGTAAGCCTCGACCGTGGCAGAGTCGTAAGCCTCGACCGTGGCAGAGCCGCAAGCCTTGACCGTGGCAGAGTCGTAAGCCTCGACCGTGGCAGAGCCGCAAGCAAATGATTTAGCATTAGAGGTGTGTTCTTTTCTTGTGTAAATGCCAGCTTCGGTTAATTCCTCCTCAGTAAAGTTTTTTTCTAGGTAATTTGCGTCAATCATCTTGGACGTACTCAAGACACAATACCAATTATCGGTTATCGCTTTCAGCAAGTCTTGTTTGCTTTTTGCGTTTAACCCCATACTGTATCCATCTTGGCGAGCGTGATGTTTTTTAGCCCGTTCAAGCAGATCTTCTTTTAATTCTTCGAATGTCTTCATTTTTTATCGTTTATTAGTTTAATGATATCTTTTCTTATCTCTATCAATTCTTCCTTGCTAAGAGAATTTAGCTCGTCTAGGATATCGTCCTTCTTGGATCGGTTAGGCCTTGAAGGGGCTTGCACCACGTATATCACCCCGAAATCATTTTTCTGACTCATAAGTCATTATAACTATTTGGTGTACCACAATAAAGATTGATATGATCGCTAGGATCAAGAGGTGAATATTGAGAGGTTTTTCGTACCACTCAAATATTGACACTATTGATATCAGCCCTAATATGGTAGCTGCGATCATCCTTAGCGAGAAGATGATAATGCTCTTTATGGCCCGGAATATCTTCCAGAACCATGCTTGGTTTCTCTTTATCATATATATTGTTGTTTTTAAAATTCGGGAAAAAGGCCTCATATCCTCACGGACGGAGACCTGCGTTGCACTTTAGTGAAATAATTGATTGAATAGCATCCGCTAGGGATGAAGCGTGCTCCCTGCCGGGCTTGAACCGGCGACCCTAAAGGCTCTGGCCAACTGAGCTAAGGGAGCGTTTGCCGGGGTGGATTCCCCGGCACGGTTTAAACGAAATCAAGAAATTCCAATTGCCTGCCTCACGGCGGTATTGTAAGGTCTTGGTAGCTTTATTACACATAAACATGTCAAACAGTGCAAATGGTTTCGTCCCGCCTCCGGTCTCGCTCCGGAACCTGCGAGTCTTTGGCTCTCTTGGCGGGAATAGTTGTGGTCTTGGCTAAATTGCCTATCTTTAGGCCGCTAAACAAAAAAATATACGATATATGTTTAAACTCACATTAGAAGAACTAAAGCTTATCGAGAAAGATCTTTCCTCGATTGTTTGTCCGGTTTGCGGGAAATCCGATCCCGTGACTATCTCCATGCCTAGGGATGATGTCTTCATTCTTGGCGGTCATTGCTGCCCGGAACGGTATAAACTCATTACCGAGGCTTTTAAGAAAAATAGAGATCTCTTTATTGAGAAGCACAAACGTGATTTCATGAGTATGTAAATCATATACGTTAGATCCGTAATGTCAGGCTTCACCTTCTCCCGATCCTTGGATATGGACAAGAAACTCACATGGGGATTGGTATGTTCGATGTCAGGACCTATGTAAAAGAGATCCGCATAATATAATGTATCCCCTTTTATCCATTCCTTGTGACGCCCCTTCCCTAAAAGCCACGTGAGGAATCGGATGTATGTCCTATAGATAAATCCTTTTGCTCTCATAAGCTACATGGATTATTTATTGAGCAAAGGAACTCCCTGACCTTCTCGGAGGCTATGGTAGCTTCTTCCTTTGAGGGGAAGAGGTTACCCGCTTCCTTGAGCAGCTTGATACCTGTCTTGCCCGGCCCTCGATTGTTGAAAATGCCCGATACCGGCTCCGGAAGGAAATCTCCTTCCCTTAGATACCAAAGATCGGGAATATCATTGGGCCGGTTATTCTCTTTCTTGTTTAAGATAAATTCTGACATATCCACGTTTTTGATCCAATTCAAAGCTTCGTCTAGGCTCTTGAACTGGTGCATGTGTCCTGTCTCAACACATGACATATCCGTCACGCTATTCGGCTTCTGGCAGATAAAATCGTAAATTCTTTGGGCCGAGTTGATAATGTCTTCCGATTTTGCCATGTTAAAAGGATCTCGGATGTATTCTAAACAGTACATCCGAATCTCCTTATCTGTTTTTGGATAGTAGTCCATATTTTTTATTTTAAATGTTTGGCTCCCCCATAACCTCCAACGGTTTCAAGCCCGAATCATAGACGGGTGGGGGAGTGTATCTTATGCGTTAGATAGACAGTTTGACACCGATACGGAAATATCCGTACTTCACTGACACGACGTAATATCTAACTTTGTATATACATTATTAAATATGTAGACTCCAACATCGGAACCGATCAAACTACATCGGGAGCGGGGATCATCATCCCTTCCGGTATCTTCGCCTATCATAACCTTACCACCATACCTATATCTCTTACGTATATCCTCTTATGGGGATAAGGATTTATTCACTAAGTCAAAGAACTCTTTTTAGTAGGCATCCGGGAATCGAACCCGGAGCGGGGTGAAGGATTTGCAATAGCCTTTAGTCTTTAAAATGATCCGCTTCCAGCCGTGACGCTTCACTAGCCATGCCCTTATGCTATTTATCGGCTTTGTTTTGATCCCCTGTAAAATTCTATCGCTCTTTTTCTTATCATGTAAGCGTTTGGGGAACTTGTTACACCTTTTAATGCGTTTCTGACCGTTATCTCTGTGAATCCCGTGTCCTTGGCCAAGGCTCTTATTGAGCCATGCGGCACTATGATCTCTTCTAATCTTGCCATATCTTTTTATTTATCTGTTCATATACGCTATAAGGCCGGCCTTACTAAACACCCTTTTCCGGCCTTTATGAGCGTGAGGTATTTCCTTTATGTGTTCCCTCAGATATCGGATGGATAGCTTGGTGATCTTGGAGGCTTCATCGAAGCCAACGAACTCGTCCTCTTTCTGGGTCTCTTTCTCCAAAACGGACTCCACGATCCTTTTTACCTCCTTTCGCATGAGGGGAATCAATTCCTCGGCTATAAGCCTTGCGTCGTTCCTTGTCATAGCGTTTACTTTAATCTCGTTACAATCACGTCATCAATGCGTCCCGCTGTTTGTATCGTAAAATCATATCCTTTAGTCTTCAAGTAATCCACGCCCCTTTTTACCTTTAAGTATGGTATGGTCTTGTTTTTTATGATTGTGGGTTCTCCTATATTGAATCCCAATAATGTCTCACTAGTCGAGATTTTTGTCTTTACATTTGTAAGATTCTTCATTTTTATACTACTTTTGTTTATTGCTCTTTTTTAGTACGCTATGATAGTACTTTTGTTCTATCACAATGCAAATATAAGAACAAATGAGCTAATACAAGATATAATAGTGTTAAAAATACCTCATTTGTTCTATTTAGAATGATTCTAAATTAAATATTATATGGAAAATAGTATAATTCAGAGGATTGCGGAGATTATAACAAGTAAAGGATTTTCAGAAAATTCTTTTGCTAAACAAATTGGATCGAATCAAAGAACTATTAATCAGCAGTTAAGAGGAGATCGAAAATTAAGTTTGGATACAGTTTGTAATGTAATTAGCTCTTTTGGGGATATCTCAGCGGAATGGCTCTTGCGTGGAGAAGGTAACATGAATAAGTCGGAAGAGAAGAATAGTGATATACATATAATGTATGAGACTAGTAGAAAACAAATACTATTACGAGACGAAAGGATTAGGGATCTGGAGATAGAGTTGGAGTTGGCTAATACTCGCTGTGAGGAATTAAAGAAGGAGGTTCTGGCGTTGAAGAGAATCGCAAAAAGTAGTTGATAGTGTTAAAAGGTCCCTTTTATGTTCTTAAACATTGAATATTAATATCTGAATCTATTTTGCTTTTGTTTTAAAAGTAATTATTCGTTTTTAATTACACTGTATTATGCCTACGGAAATAGATGTTTACATTGAACATGTGATTAGTCTGTCAAAAGATTACAGCATCCTTTTTGACAAGTATATTAAATTGGAAGAAAAGTGTAGGATTTTAGAAGAAAGGATTCTCTTGTTGGAAGGAAAGAGAACAGCTTCCCCCGCTCTTCAAATCTCTTTTGCTAGAGATTTGTTAAATGATGTTAAC
>ERZ1106961.13-NODE-13-length-197917-cov-9.463560_pt1 | contig 197917 bp, 198 predicted proteins | sample MGYA00403680_ERZ1106961 | MGnify/ENA primary metagenome ERZ1106961 (study PRJEB35170, sample SAMEA104062419) | human gut metagenome | biome: human gut; feature: human-associated habitat; material: faeces | place: Denmark | collected 2012-06-08 ... | reverse complement strand
CAAAGGTAGGAAGGAAAAGAAGGGAAACAAACACGCACGTGACCGAATGCTTACTAAATGTGTAACTTCATCATAGGACAACTTTAATCGGCTATTCGGACGACTGGAATCGGCTGTTCAGTCAACTATTGTCAGCCAACCGGACAACTCCAGTCGGCTTTTCCTAAACAAGCACTAAAGATACGATAAAGTAACGACTTATCCGCATAAGAAAGCTTGTTTTTCATTTCAGGAGAAAATAAACTTTTTCTTAGTTAAATACTTGCAAACCCCATATCTCATGTTATACCTTAGCAGCATCAACCGGTCGAAAAAACAACATTTATTCATTAGGATGAACCGGATTGCCTGTCACTCTCCGCCGCCATCATTCATCAGGAACTGAAAAAGAGGTTTCCGGCTGTACTGCGTAACTGCACCCCTATCCAATTGGCGCAAGTGCTGACCGCAGCAGGTATCAGCCGACAACATACGAGATTGGGAAATGTGTATTTGGTGAAGAGAGTGAAGATTTGAATCTGCAGAATTACAGCAAGATCAAGTATGTGCAAAATTTGCACATACTGCCGAATACATGAAAAGATACAACACTTTATTTTATAATTTAGATGCGATAATCTCCGTTGGCTACCGTGTAAACTCAATCCGTGCTACTCAATTTCGCCAATAGGCAACCTATATATTGCGACAATTTTCTATACATGGCTATGTTATTGATAAGAAACGGATGGAAAATGAATCAAGTCACAATTTCACTTCATAAACACAAAATACACCGCCGCAATCAAACAAACGAACGCCGCCAAATGATTCCAATGTAACGCTTCACCTTTAAAGAAGATAGTAGTAAACACTGTAAAAATAACAAGTGTTATCACCTCTTGGATGACTTTCAGTTGCATCAACGAAAACGGGCCTCCATTGCCTATAAAGCCGATGCGATTAGCCGGTATCTGACAGGAATATTCAAAAAAAGCGATTGCCCAGCTAAACGCAATCACACCGATCAGCGGAAGAGCAGCGAACCAGCTGTACTCCTGTTTCATCTTTAAATGTCCGTACCAAGCGAATGTCATAAAGACATTGGATACGATCAGCAACAAAATGGTATAGAATCCTTTCATAATAACCTATTCAAATTAATCTATTTTATCTGGTAATAATTCTTCCTGTACATTAGTCATACTGCCCCAAAGGCTATAACGAGCTTCTGGATTCATCGCTTCCAGTTGTCGCAAAACACCTTTCATATCACTGCGGCTGGACTGCGATTCATAGGGACAATTCTTCACTTGTTTCTGATAATGGCGCAACGCTGCCAACTCTATCAAATCGGCTTCGTGAACCAGACACATCGGACGGATAATTGTCATATCAAACTTCTTCATCACCAACCGGGGCGGCATTGTACTGAATGCTCCCTGATAAGTGATATTCATCAATAAAGTTTCCAGAATATCATCCATGTGGTGACCAAGAGCGATTTTATTGCATCCGTGCTCCTTGGCAACAGTGAACAAGGCTTTCCGGCGGTTCCATGAACAAAGGAAACAGGGAGATTTGCGTGTGTCGGTAGTAGGATCAAAAGCAGTCTCATACTGCACGAAGGGAACTCCATACGCCTCGCAGTGCGCTTTCAAATATTCCGTATCGCTCTGATAAGGAATATTCTTCATCACTACATGAACGGCAACGACAGAAAAACGAGGCTTATAGATACGTGCGCGTTTACCCAACAGTTCTACAAGCGCCAGCGAATCTTTTCCACCCGACAGTCCGATAAGGATTTTGTCTCCTTCTTCTATCAATCCATATTGCACCACTCCTTTGCTAAACCGCCGTTCAATGCGGCGAATGGCTTTCTCTTCTTCCGTAAATTGTGTCATATCTTTGAAAATCGGCTGCAAAAGTAAGCGAAAAGAATGATTTAAAGAAGAATTAACATAATAGAATCACTGAAAAAGGGTTTATTTCTAATAAATTTGTACTTTTGAACAATTGATAAATGGACCGGTGCCCGAAAGCAGTAATGTTTTCAATCTACCCGTCACTCATAAACGCTCAAAACGATGAAAGGAAAATATATTCTATTTTTAATTTGCAGCCTCTTCCTTTGTGAAGTATCTGCACAAACACTGGAACAGGCACGCACCCTATTCACTAAGGGTGACTATGAAAAAGCCAAGCCTGTCTTCAAAAAGTATGCTAAATCACAACCGTCGAACGGGAATTATAACTATTGGTATGGCGTATGTTGCCTGAAAACCGGAGAAGCGGAAGAAGCTGTGAAACCTCTTGAGATAGCAGTGAAAAAACGTGTTACCAGTGGACAACTCTATCTGGGACAAGCATATAATGAAACGTATCGTTTCGAAGATGCTGTAAACTGTTTTGAAGAATATATCGCAGATTTAAGTAAACGCAAGAAATCGACGGAAGAAGCGGAGAAACTTCTGGAAAAGAGCAAAGCTGACCTCCGGATGTTGAAGGGAGTAGAAGATGTATGTATCATTGACAGCTTCGTTGTAGACAAGGCGACTTTCCTCCATGCATACAAGATTAGTGAAGAATCGGGTAAATTGTTTACCTTCAATGATTTTTTCAAGACAGAAGGAGATCATCCGGGAACTGTCTATGAAACAGAAATTGGAAATAAAATCTATTATAGCGAAAAGGGCGAGAACGGTAATCTTGACATCTTCTCAAAAAACAAATTGCTGAATGAATGGAGTGACGGACGCCCGTTACCGGGTAGCATCAACGCTTCCGGAAACGCAAATTATCCGTTCGTTCTATCGGACGGGGTCACCGTTTACTATGCCAGCGATGGCGAAGGACTGGGTGGCTACGACATCTTTGTCACCCGTTACAACACGAATACCGACACTTATCTTGTTCCGGACAATGTAGGTATGCCGTTCAATTCACCGTACAATGATTATATGTACGTCATTGACGAATACAACAATCTCGGATGGTTTGCTTCCGACCGTTTCCAACCCGAAGGAAAGGTATGTATTTATGTATTCATTCCTAATACTTCCAAGCAGACTTATAATTATGAAGCAATGGAACAGCAACAGATTATTCGTCTGGCACAGATTCATTCGCTGAAAGAAACCTGGAAAGACAAACAAGCTGTTACCGAAGCATTGCAACGTCTGGAAGCTGCCATCAGTCATAAGCCTAAAGAACGTCGTGCGATGGACTTTGAATTTGTCATTGACGATCATACGACTTACTATCTGATGAGCGACTTTAAATCCGCAAAAGCAAAGTCACTTTTCCAGCATTACCAGCAGATGGAGAAAGACTATTATCAGCAAGAAGAAAAGCTGAATAGCCTGCGTCAACAATATGCCGGTGCCAACCAACAGGGAAAAGAGAAAATGGCTCCTGCCATCCTCGACCTCGAAAAGCGGGTACTGCAAATGTCCGAAGAGCTGGATACTCTCGAAGTGAATGTACGCAATGCAGAAAAAACAAAATAAATTAATAACTCTGAACTATGGATATACTCATTATCGCCGTTCTCATTATTGCCGCAGTCATACTGTTTCTGGTAGAACTGTTCGTCATCCCGGGCATTAGCCTGGCTGGAATTTCTGCATTGGTTTGTATTCTTTATGCCAACTACTATGCGTTTGCCAATTTAGGTATGGCAGGAGGATTTATCACTCTTGGTATATCGGCGATTGCCTGTATCGGATCACTGATCTGGTTTATGCGATCGAAGATGCTGGACAAACTGGCATTGAAAAAGGATATTGATTCGAAAGTAGACCGTAGCGCAGAAGACAGCGTTAAAGTGGGTGATACTGGAATCAGTACCACACGTCTGGCACAAATCGGTTATGCCGAAATAAACGGAAAAATTGTGGAAGTAAAATCAATAGACGGATTCCTCAATGAAAAGACTCCGATTATTGTAGGCCGTATCACCGACGGTACAATTATGGTTGAAAGACATCTCAAATAATATTCACTTAATACATAATTATCAATGGAAACATCTCTGTACTTACCTATCCTTCTGATTGTTGGAGGTATTATTTTCCTAATACTATTTTTCCATTATGTGCCGTTCTTCCTCTGGTTGTCGGCCAAAGTATCGGGTGTCAACATCTCGTTGATACAGCTATTCCTGATGCGCATACGTAATGTTCCGCCCTACATCATCGTACCGGGAATGATCGAGGCTCACAAAGCCGGATTAAAAAACATTACCCGTGACGAACTGGAAGCCCATTATCTGGCAGGAGGACATGTGGAAAAAGTAGTCCACGCCTTAGTATCTGCATCGAAGGCGAATATCGAATTATCGTTTCAAATGGCAACTGCTATCGACCTTGCAGGACGTGATGTATTTGAAGCTGTGCAGATGTCGGTAAATCCTAAAGTGATTGACACTCCTCCTGTTACGGCTGTTGCCAAAGACGGTATTCAGTTGATAGCCAAAGCCAGAGTAACAGTGCGTGCCAGCATCAAACAGTTGGTTGGTGGTGCGGGTGAAGATACGATTCTTGCCCGTGTAGGCGAAGGTATCGTTTCGTCTATCGGTTCTTCTGAAAACCATAAATCGGTACTTGAGAATCCGGATTCAATCTCTAAACTTGTACTTCGTAAAGGTTTGGACGCAGGAACGGCTTTCGAGATCTTGTCTATTGATATTGCGGACATCGATATAGGTAAGAACATCGGTGCTGCTCTACAAATTGACCAGGCTAACGCAGATAAGAACATCGCACAGGCAAAAGCCGAAGAGCGTCGTGCTATGGCAGTTGCTTCCGAACAGGAAATGAAAGCAAAAGCACAGGAAGCTCGTGCTAAAGTGATCGAAGCAGAGGCTGAAGTTCCTAAAGCGATGGCTGAAGCTTTCCGCAGCGGCAACTTAGGCATCATGGATTATTATCGCATGAAGAATATTGAAGCTGATACCTCCATGCGCGAGAATATCGCCAAGCCGGCAACGGGCAATACAGGCAATCAGCCATTGAGCAAATAATCGTTCACAAACGCCGGAATCCGATTTCATTTCAGTTGTAAGACGCACTCCCCTTTTCTAAAGGAAAAAGATAGTGGCTTCTTCTGAACTTAAATCCGGTTCCGGCGTTTCTATTTATAGATACAAATCCTATTATAAAACTAAAACCCTTCAATAACATGAAAAAGTACTTTCCATCCTCTGAATTGATTATCAATGAAGACGGTTCAGTATTCCATCTTCACGTAAAGCCCGAATGGTTGGCAGACAAAGTAATTCTGGTAGGTGACCCCGGACGTGTAGCACTCGTAGCTTCTCATTTCGAAAACAAAGAATGTGAAGTGGAAAGCCGCGAATTCAAAACCATCACGGGTACTTATAAAGGTAAACGAATTACAGTGGTTTCTACAGGAATCGGTTGCGATAACATCGACATCGTGATGAATGAGTTGGATGCGCTCGCCAATATCGACTTTAATACCCGCGAAGAAAAGGATCAGTTCCGCCAACTGGAATTAGTACGTATCGGTACATGTGGCGGCTTACAGCCCAACACTCCTGTCGGAACATTTGTGTGTTCGCAGAAGTCTATCGGCTTTGACGGATTGCTGAATTTCTATGCCGGAAGAAATGCTGTATGCGACTTACCTTTTGAGCGTGCGTTCCTCAATCACATGGGTTGGTCGGGAAATATGTGTGCGCCTGCTCCTTATGTCATTGATGCCAGCGAAGAACTGATTGACCGGATTGCCAAAGAGGACATGGTACGTGGAGTAACAATCGCTGCCGGAGGTTTCTTTGGTCCGCAGGGACGTGAACTGCGTGTTCCATTGGCAGACCCGAAACAGAATGATAAGATTGAATCTTTCGAATATAAAGGCTATAAGATTACCAACTTCGAAATGGAAAGTTCGGCTTTGGCAGGACTTAGCCGGTTGATGGGGCACAAGGCTATGACCGTCTGCATGGTGATAGCCAACCGACTTATTAAAGAGGCCAATACAGGATATAAGAATACAATTGATACACTGATTAAGACTGTACTTGACAGAATATAGAGGTATGCTCTTCTGAAAGAATAAAATTGTAATCGTTAGAATAGAATTATAGAGCTGTCTAACGAGTTCTAAATATTGAAATTCCCCCACGCTACAAATAGTTATAGCGTGGGGGAAATTCTTAATAAGGGACTTGTTAGACAGTTCCATTTTTATCATTTAGCCTATCTTCAACATAGTGTCACTATGACGCCGTGATAGTAACGCTATAATACGATTATAGTGACGTTATCCGAGAAGGATAGCGTCACTATATCACACAGTTATTTTTAATTTGATTTTTTATCAATAACCAATCGTGAATCTCTCCTGATGATGTTTCGGATATTCCAATTCATCAATCATTGCGGCAGCGTAATCTTCGACAGAGATATGGCTGTTTCCTACGATATCTACAATCATATCATCTTTTCCCAACCGATAACGCCCTGTACGTACTCCCGGACGCATATCTGCTGCCGGAGAGAAGAACACCCAGTCTATTTCTTTCTCTTTCTTCAAGAAGTTCAGATAAAACTCTCCTAAGGCTTTCACTCCCGGCAATATATTTTCGGGTACTTCGCCGGAATCCATCAAACGCAAGCCCGGAGCGATAAATAAAGAACCGGCACCACCAACCATCAAAAAACGATTGACGCCAGCCTTCTTCACTCCATCAATTATAGTCAGATAAACTTTAATGGTTTCATCGTATATATCAGGATTATTCCATCCCGGATTGAACGCACTAACAATGGCATCCGCACCTTTACAAACGTCGGCCACTTCATCAAGCACAGCTACATCGGCTTTCACCACTTTCAGATTTTCATTCTCTATCTTTATCTTTTCCGGATGACGAACTACTGCTGTAACTTCGAAACCACGATTCAAAGCCTCGTTCAGAAGAGCAGAACCAACAAAGCCACTTGCTCCGATAAGGACTATCTTTTTCACTTTCTCCATATTCAAATCTATTATAATGTTACTACTATTATAATAGTAACACTACAATATTCAGAATGTTGGTTCTCTTTTAGAAAATTAATTATCCGATGTAAGATTCTATCGTCTCTCTTAGCCTCTCCAAAGAATAGGGTTTTGAAATAACGGCGTTACATCCGGCTTGAATAGCCTGTTGCTGTTCGGTATAGAAAGCATACGCAGTCACTGCAATAATAGGCACGGTCAGAGAAATCGTACGGATCTTTTCAGTAGCCTGAATACCGTCCATCACCGGCATACGAATATCCATAAGTATCAAATCCGGGCTTTCACGGATGAAACTATTGATAGCCTCCTGCCCATTGCGTACCCATGAGATAATATATTCTTTATTCAGAAGAATGTTTAGTTGAGCAAAGTTCGACTCTATATCTTCCACTACTAATATCTTTTTACGTTTATCCGCTTTAACATCCTTTTTATGTGGAAGTCTTCTTTCAACAACTTCTTTCGGTACTTCCTGATAAGGCAAATAGAGTGCAAACGTACTCCCCTGCCCCAATTCTGAAGTTACCTCGATGCGCCCGCCCAAACGTTCTACGATACTTTTACAGATTGAGAGTCCCAGCCCGGTACCTTGTACGAAGTCATTCAGTTTCTCAAAACGGGTAAAAATTTGCGGGAGCTTCTTTTTGGATATTCCGCAACCTGTATCGCTGACAAATAGTTTTAGCCAGGGGCCTTCATGTTTCAGCCCTAATGTAATAGTTCCCTTTTCCGTATTTTTAATGGCATTCGAAAGGAAGTTGAACAAGACCTGCATCACCCGGTTTCGGTCGGTAGAAGTCCAGTATTCTCCTTCCGGGCGAATCACATTCAACTCTACGCTTGACTTCATCTTCAGCTGGTGCACTTTCTCCACTTCTTCCACCAAACTTGCAATCTCTACCTGCTGGAAATGCATCTCCGACTTTCCGGATTCAATGCGGGACAAGTCCAAGATATCATTGATTAACTGCAACAACAAGTTACTGTTTCTCTGGATAATTTCCAGATACTCCATTTTTTCTTCTTCACTCTCTGTCACCGCGATAATCTCCGAGAAACCAACAATAGCATTCAACGGGGTACGAATCTCATGACTCATATTTGCCAAAAAGACCGACTTCATCTTATCGGCATCTTCCGCACGACGTTTAGCTTCAATCAATTCCTGCGAACGCTGAATCCGGTCTCCGATATCATGTATCAGCGCAAGTACCCTGTTTCCTTCAAAGGGGGCGATACGTGCCTGAAAATAATGCAGACTTCCATCCACTTCAAGGGGATATTCTATCTCCTTCAACTTACCGTCACGCAAACATTCCCGGATGTTACAAAGAAACAGGTCACTGACCTCCGGTGAATAAATAGATCGTCCGTCTGCTCCGCGCAACACTTCCACAGGATGAAGCAAGATTGTCCCCGGTGCCATCAGGACATCGGTAATGAAGAAGTTATCATCAAAGATAAATATGAATTCCGGCAGTGCTTCAATAATTTTACGGTTGTATTCTTCCAGATATTTGATATGTTGCTCCTTTTCGCATTGTGAGGTGACGTTCACCGTATATGCCAGCAGTTTGCCCGGATGGCTTTTGCAACTTTCTTTGTAGGACAGAAAATGATCTTCCAGCCAAATCACTTCCCCTTGTTCGCCCATACAACGAACTCTTATTTGTGAGGTCTTAGACTCTGATGAAAGCATCTCTGCAAATGCCTGTTTATAGGATTCGGCATCTTCCGGATGGATAAACCGATAGAAATCATCAATGTCCTCAAAAATGATTCCGGTATCCTTCAATCCGAGTGTAGAGAAATAATCGTCTGAAAAGGAGCATTTGCCCGTAATGATATCATACTCCCACAAAGCTATTTGATGGGCTGCAAGCACAGAAAGTATTTCCTGGTAGTTTTCCCGTATGAGTTCGCTTTTCTCATTCGGAGAATATAAATTGATCGCTGGTTCCATAAGCATTATTGTTTTATTTTGTTTGGTGTACCACTGCACGGCAGCAAATATAAACAAATAAAGCACAAGTTGTGCTCAATTTTCTATTTTTTACTTAGAAACAATTATCTTTGCTCATCCAAAAAGAAAAAACAATGAATCAAGATACGATCTGCGCTATCGCTACCGCCCAGGGCGGTGCTATCGGAAGCATCCGCGTTTCCGGTCCGGAAGCTATTTCTATCACCGGCAGCATATTCAAGCCCGCCAAGACTGGCAAATTATTGAGTGAGCAAAAACCATATACTTTGACATTCGGACGTATTTATGACGGGGACGAGATTATTGACGAAGTGCTCGTCAGTCTTTTCCGTGCCCCTCATTCATACACGGGAGAAGATAGTACGGAAATCACATGCCACGGTTCTTCTTATATTCTTCAACAGGTGATGCAGTTGCTTATTGAGAACGGTTGCCGCATGGCCCAACCGGGAGAGTATACGCAACGTGCTTTCCTCAATGGAAAGATGGATTTAAGTCAGGCAGAGGCTGTGGCGGACTTGATCGCTTCTTCATCTGCTGCCACTCATCGTTTGGCTATGAGCCAGATGCGAGGTGGTTTCAGCAGAGAATTGACGGAGTTACGCAACAAATTGCTGAATTTCACCTCTATGATTGAACTGGAGTTGGATTTCAGCGAAGAGGATGTTGAATTTGCCGATCGTTCTGCATTAAGGAAGCTAGCAGATGAAATCGAACAGGTCATTTCGCGGTTGGCTCATTCTTTTAGTGTTGGTAATGCTATTAAGAACGGTGTCCCTGTAGCTATTATCGGTGAAACAAATGCCGGAAAATCGACTTTACTGAATGTATTATTGAATGAGGATAAGGCGATTGTCAGTGATGTCCACGGGACAACGCGTGATGTGATCGAAGATACTATCAACATCGGAGGAATCACTTTTCGTTTCATTGATACTGCCGGAATCCGGGAAACCAATGATACGATTGAAAGTCTCGGTATCGAACGTACTTTCCAAAAGTTAGATCAGGCAGAGATTGTTCTTTGGATGGTAGATGCTGTGAATGCTGCCTCTCAAATAGAGCAGTTATCAGAGAAGATCATTCCGCGTTGTGAAGGAAAACATTTGATTGTTGTGTTTAATAAGGCGGATTTGATCGAAGACAAACAGAAAGAGAATTTATTATCTTTATTAAAAGACTTCCCCAAAGAATCTGCGGAATCTATTTTCATCTCGGCCAAACAACGAGAGAACACAAGTGAACTGCAAAAAATGCTTATTGATGCCGCACACTTGCCTACAGTGACACAAAATGATATTATTGTGACAAATGTAAGGCATTACGAAGCTTTAAATAAAGCTTTGGAAGCTATTCATAGAGTACAAAACGGACTTGATTCGCAGATTTCCGGAGATTTTCTTTCACAAGACATACGGGAGTGTATATTCTTTATTTCGGACATCGCTGGTGAGGTTACGAATGATATGGTGCTTCAGAATATCTTTCAACATTTTTGCATCGGGAAATGATATATCGCAATTAACTGCAACGAATTAGAACCAACTATAATGAAGTCGCTGAAATTCAGCGGCTTTTTTATTTGCCCAAAATCCAGTTCATAGCGATTGGATAGTGTTGTTCACCATATTTTTCTACCGTATTTCTACCGCGAAACAAATTGGGGTTTGCCCCCAATGTCACACTGACGCATTTGGCGACATGGGTGAACAATGGTTTACGTAGAGAGACAAAAAGGGAAATTAAAACTATATGGTTTCACTTAAAATATGGAGTAAACAACATGGAAGTAAAAAGAATTTGTCAATGGTGTGGTAAACCTTTTATAGCTCAGAAAACCACAACCAATTATTGTAGTCCTCAATGTTCTAAACGAGGCTACAAACATCGAATGAAAGAGCGAAGAATGGAGCTCATTCAGAGTCAAGATTTGTTAGAGGTAAAGAAAAGGCTGGAAAATCAAGAATACTTTACCTTTTCACAAGCAGCTAAATTGATGGGAGTTTCTCGTCAGTACATATACAAATTAGTCAAAGAGGATAAGTTAAGAGCAAGTCGAATTAGTTCACGAATGTCTTTTATTCGAAGAACTGATATAGAACTTTTGCTTAAATCTAAACCTTATGAACGTGTGATGTCAAAAGTCGAATTTGATATTGCTGAATACTATACTGCTGAGGAAATCGCAGAGAAGTACAAGGTCAACACCAAATGGGTATGGACTTATACACGGGAGCATAATGTGCCAAAAGTAAAAATCCGTCAGTTCAACTATTACAGCAAAAAGCATATTGATGCTGCTTTTGCCAAATACAAGACAGATAATGATCTGACCGAATGGTACACTCCCGAAGATATAGAACAAAAGTATGGTATGAGTCGGGTTGCCATCCGCTCCCATGTCTATCGCAACAACATCCCGTCCAAGAAAGAACACGGTCAGATATTCTACTCGAAGCTACATTTTGACCTATCCAAGCAGACTGCCGAAGATAATGCTTCGGAGTACTACACCGTGCAGGAAGCCATGAAGAGATACAATCTCACACGGGATTCTGTCTATGGTATTCTGCAATTCCACGAAATCAAACGTGAAAAGAAAGGTCGTTTCGTGAGATTCCTGAAAGTGGAATTTGACCATGTAATGGGAGCCCGAAAATAAGACTAATCCTGAATTTATGCAGACTAGAAAATGATTCTAAAAATGAGCATTGTCTGCGTCAAGTCATTACGGACATTTGCAGCAAATCAAGTATAAACTAATAATAATTGTAACCATGTTAGAATGTAAAACAGTAACATTGAGAACACGTCCTTTGAAAAACGGGATGCTTTCTTACTATCTGGATTATTATCCAGGCTATCGTGACCAGGAAACAATGAAGACCATCCGCCACGAAGGATTGAACATTTATATTTATGCCAATCCCAAGAATGAGCGCGAACGTAACTTCAATGCCACTATGTCGGAAAAGGCGGAAGCCATCCGATGCCGACGCTTTGAATCTATCGTTAATGACAGGTATGATTTCTTTGACAGGCACAAACTCAAAGCGGATTTTCTGGAATACTACCGCAAGCAGTTTCGCAAGCATGACCAAAAGTGGGAATTTGTGTACCACCATTTCTACAACTTCGTTCATGGCAAATGTACTTTTGAAGAAATTGATATTGACCTTTGTAATAAGTTTCGTGAGTATCTGCTAAATGCCAAGCAACTCAGGCGTGACGGTCGCATTTCAAAGAACTCTGCTTCCGGCTATTGGTCAACATTCAGGGGACTTTTGAAAATTCTTTATCGCAATCGGCTAATCAAGACCAATATCAATGACTTTTTGGATAAAATCGAAACAGAAGATACTCCAAAAGAGTATCTAAGTGTGGAAGAACTATACAAATTGGCAGAAACACCTTGCAAAAAGCCGATTCTGAAGACAGCATCATTGTTCTCATGTCTGACCAGTCTCAGAATCAGCGATATACTATCGTTACAATGGCATGAAATCGTTGACTTTGCAGCCGGAGGAAAATGTGTCCACACAATTACCCAAAAGACCAAGACGGAAGACATCATTCCTATCAGTGACGAAGCCCTGCAATTAATCGGCTATTCTCCGGAAAAAACCGGATTAGTATTTAAAGGATTGAAACGAAGTTGGACACAGTATCCCATGAAAGAATGGATTCGCGAAGCCGGTATCACCAAGAATATCACTTTCCACTCCTACCGAAGAACATATGCAACACTTCAAGGGGCAGCCGGCACAGACATACGTACCATTCAAAGTAACATGGCACATAAAAGTATTACCACGACACAACGGTACATGAAAGTTGTGGACAGCAACAAGCGTGAAGCCAGCAACAGAATCTCTTTAATCCGCAAGTAAGAATTAAGGTCCAAATAATCCCATCTTTATCGCTCAGAGTATGATATTTTGCATCAAATCATACTCTGAGCATATTTTTTCTTAAATTCTGAACGATTATTCATCGCAAACTGCAACTATTTGGAAATCTGCATATACATTTGTCATATTGTAAAACTCAAACAGTATCAGTTTATGACAAATAGTATTAAAATCTCTCCTCAAAGAACCAGTTTCATACTTTCAGCAAGTGTCATTCTTTATTGGGCAACAGACTCCTACTTGTATCTTAATTGCCATATCGACCTGATGGAATACTCCACTCCAATTATTCTATATATTACGGCAATGATACTCGCCTGTGGAGTACTTAAGCATTTCTTCTTCCGATTCATTACAAAGAATGAATTGAGTTTGTCTTTTGGCAAGCAAGTAAGACCTCTACCCGAACAAATTAAGGAGATTGAACTGGAGTGTCCAAACGACAAGGAGATAAATCCGGTAAATTTAGTTGCAGAAAGTGTTGTAAAACAAGATTATATGGATAATTATGAAGTACGTGTAGCTGAGATTGAACGTAAAAAAGCCGAAAGGCAGGCAGACATTAAGCGTGTCATTCATGAATATACCACATTTGTAATGACTGAATTTCTCTCAAAAGAAAATCTTGAAATTCTGCATGAAAATATAGAGTATTTCGCGCACGGACGACCTGATTTATATAAGCCAATCCGTTCAGTATTGGATAATCCACTTCGTTCTATCGACCTGATGCATTTCGTATGGAACATCGGAGAGAGATTGAACATTTCCCTTATAGACAGAGCAACATTCATACATACGATATTCCCACATGAACTAAAAGATGCTTCGATTAAATATCTGGCTAAAAATCTTCGGACAAAAGGAATTTGCAAAATAGCCCTTGATATTCCTAAAACCGGAGATTATCACTTCAAATGTATGAAGAATGCCCCTGAATCGGACTTAGATTCAACCAATTAGGATTATTCAACACAGACCGAAATATTATTGCTTTCTGAGGTTTGTCAGCGTTACATCATTGTGTTGGTTTGCAGCATGTTAAACAAAACAATGTTATATCATGCAAAGAAACCAATTAACATTCAATGACTTACCCGAAGTGGTAGGTGAACTATGCGAGAGAATCTCAAGTATGGAAAATCTGCTGAAAGAAAAACTTCATCAGCAGCAAAGCGAGGTTAAAAAGGACACCCATGTCCCAATGACCGTAGATGAAGTCTGCGAGTATTTGGGAATCTCGAAATCATCCTTTTATTACAAAGCCAAGCATGGCGGTATCCCAATCATTAAACAAGGCAAACACTTGTTTGTTTATCGTGATGAGTTGGACAAATGGTTGGAAAGCGGAAGAAAAGGAGAAACTCCTATAAGCATTGAAGAAGAACACGCCCGAATGCTTGCAACCACACGTCACAAAGCCAATCCTAAAAGCTGGTGAATATGGAAACGGCAGCACCCATTGAAAATCTTGCTCAGGTCGCTACAAGATGGCAAGATACAATGCTCAGCTTGGAAAAGGAATACGAACAGGAGCCGGAAGTTCTGAAAATAGGCGAAGTGGCTATCGGGACATTGGGAAATTTCAGTGCATCTATAGGCAAGGCTAAAAGCAAAAAGACTTTCAATGTGTCGGCTATGGTGGCAGCAGCTTTGTCAGGAAAGGAAGTTCTTAACTACACAACGGACTTCCCTAAAGGAAAGAACCGCATCCTTTACATCGACACAGAGCAAAGTCAAAACCATTGTATGATTGTAATGCATCGTATCATGAAACTGGCAGAGTTGCCGACTAATGAGAATTGCGACCGTTTCTACTTTCTCGCTTTGCGCAAGTTCAATCCGAAGGAGCGTTTGGCTATTATAGACGATGCTATCAGTCAGATTGAAGGGCTTGGCTTTGTCGTGATTGACGGAATCCGTGATTTAGTTTATGACATCAATTCTCCGAGCGAAGCCACGTGCGTAATCTCCAAACTCATGCAGTGGACTGACGAATACCAGATTCATCTTCACACCATCCTCCATCAGAACAAAAGCGATGAAAATGCCCGTGGACACATCGGCACGGAAATCAACAACAAAGCAGAAACGGTCATTCAACTCGAGAAAGACAAAGACGACAGCAATATCAGCAAAGTGGAAAGTGTGCATACCCGTTCAAAGGACTTTCTGCCATTCGCTTTCTGCGTCAATGACCAATCATTGCCCGAACTTCTGCCAGATTATGTGCCGACCAAGAAAAGTGCAGGTCGTCCCAAGCAGGAACCTTTCTCCCCTTATAAGGACATCCATGAAGCCATCCATCGCAAGGCTCTGGAACTTGCTTTTGACGGAAAAGAAACTATTTCGGGATATAAGGTTTTGGAAGAAGAACTGACCACTGCATACGAACTGGCTGGCACAAAATTGAATCACAACAAGATTGTGGAGCTGATAAAGTTTCTCACGAACAAACGGATGGTAGTTCAGGAAAGCCGGGGTATTTATCGGTTCATGCCGAATTATCACTACTAATCCTCCACTTGACTTTATTCCAAAAGTGTCTATTCTGGAAAAGTCAAAGTTTAAGCAGAGCAACGACTGGTTTTACGATAATTCACAGAATCGGTCGTTGCCAGTTTATTTGCCAGTTTATTGTGGACAATCCGGTTTTAGAATGTTATGGCAATCTGTTTGGAAAGATTACTCCTTTTCTACCACTTGTAGATTTTGATGTCCGTTCAATACAGTAATTGTCAAAATAGCAATCTTCAGATTGGCACATAAAATGACACATTACTCAATAGTAATTTCTATTTTACTGTTCTTCAATATGAATCCTTATTAAATTTCGGCAAATGTGCTGGAAAAATCAGTATTTGAGTATCGGCATAGCAATGTACTAAATGCCGAACTTATTTCAATCTTTTGCCCATTTCCTCTATTGGTTGAATGTTCTGACACTATATTGAAATCCGAAATCGACACTACCGTGACACTAAATGTGACATTAATGCCATTTTGAGTTGCCATCTATTCACACCTTTATACGTCAAAATTACTCTCTAAATCGCCTTTAACAATCAATCAAAGCCATAAATATCAAACATTTTACTTCAAAACACGTCTTTTTTAAGCCACGGGCTTGCCCGTTGTACAGACATTATCTTGTATGGGGAGCCTAATACCCCAAGCGACCAATCGGTCGTTTGAGATTGCCAATTTTCCAGCAAGCTGATTGGATGAAAAATAGCGTTATTTGAGCACTTTTTCTTTTCGTCAACCTCTTCCTCGTCTTTCTCGAAAAAAGCAAAATTTGCACACTTAATTGCGCCTGGGCTTGCCCATTATACGACCTCTATTGAGTTAGGGTAACTCAATACCCCAAGCGATAAATCGCTCGTGAGAAGTTGCCAATCCCAGGCAAGCAGGATATGGCTTTATTGCAATGATGGAAGGCATTTCAGTAGTGCTTTTACGAACTCTTTTATGAACTCTTTTACGAACTCCACAGATTCGTTCACGAACTCTTTTCTGTTTTTCGCGAACTCTTTTAGGCATCGTTTTTGACTTTTGGTTGCCACCTATTCCGACCGGTTAACCTATACGAATTTGCCACATCATCAAAGTTGATTTTGCCAAACCAAGAATGGCGTCATAATTATTCCATATCCAATGGAGGAAGACTATTATCTTCAAATCTATCAAAGTCAGATTGGAAAAGACGGTCTTGAATGATCCTGTACTTTTCAAACTCTGATTCAGCAAACTCTTTGGCATATTCGGCAGAAACCTTTCCGCTATCCTGTAATATCGGACTATCAAATAAATTAATGAATTTGTCTATTCGTTTTGCCCAATCTTCCATTGTCATAGGGATATGACGCTTAGCCATACTTTCTGCCATATCAAGGAATGCATTGACTATTCTGCCCATTTGTTCCAATTCTTTTTCTCGCAAATAGTTCTTTGCTACAGACACATCGGTTTTGACAATTTTTCCATTGGGAGCATTTTCCCAAGTGGTCAATCCCATGTGCTCTTTATCCGCATTAGCTCGTTCTACAATCAACTCCGCAGCGGTATGTCCATGCACGGCATAATGCATTTTGTTCTGAACCTTTTTGAAGAACAGACGAGTTGTCGGAGCATCCTTGTTATAATCTATTGCCGTAGCATAAATGTCGGTCAGCTTCTGATAAAAACGACGTTCACTCAGTCTTATCTCCCTTATTTCGGCAAGCAAATGCTCAAAGTAATCCACACCTAAGAAAGCTCCGTTCTCCATTCGCTTATGATCAAGCACATATCCACGAATGGCAAACTGACGGAGTACAAACGTACACCACTGTCGAAACTGGGTCGCACGAACGGAATTGACACGATACCCGACACTGATAATGGCATCGAGATTATAGAACATCGTTTGATAATTCTTCCCGTCTGTGGCAGTTGCCGAGTTTTTCTCGGTAACTGAATCCTTGACAAGTTCTCCTGATGAAAATATATTTTTTAGGTGCAGACCAATATTGTCAGTGGAGCAATCAAAAAGCTGCGCCATAGCCTTTTGTGTCGCCCAAATTGTCTCACCCTTATACATCACCTGAATCCCATCCTCTTTGCCTTCAAGCATGAAGATGAGAAACTCAGCTGTACTATTTCGTATTTCTATATTCTTTGGCATATTTTAAATTATCATCTTTACGATTACTCATTTAGATTTGGCATAACTTTCAACGGGTTCTGCCACCATGCCATATTCTTCTTCAGTAGTCTCGTATGATTTGATTCTTCTATCCTCAAGATAAATATGGCAAAGCGTGTACTCCAAAGCATCTAAAGTCTGTTGGCGCACTTTCGGTTTCAGTTGGCATTCCCAAATGGTAATGCAGTGCCATCCCATCGAAGTCAGCTGTTTCCGTTCCGCTATATCCCTGCTCTGATTGCGTTCAATCTTATTCTGCCAAAATTCGACATTTGTCTTTGGCAGAACATAATACTTACATCCTTTGTGACCATGCCAAAAACAGCCGTTTACGAAAATAACAGTTCTGAATTTGCGTAAAACCAAGTCGGGATGTCCGGGAAGACGTGGGTGATTCAGCCTATACCGAAAACCACGGCTGAACAAGAACTTCCGCACTAGTAATTCCGGCTTCGTGTTCTTGCTCTTTATCGCAGACATACAACGATGACGCTGTTCTTTGGTCAGTTTGTCCATTTATTAATTTTCATCTATTCCTATCCAACGTTTACATGTTTCGTCATAGATTTGTGACGGATTAATTCTATCATTAATGCTAATCCAATTATTCACAAATTCCGGATTGTGACTATTGGGGGTTGGTGAAACATCATCAATTCTCACTTGAATAGGTGTCCGAACACAATCTCCTGTTATAATTGCATGTTGTTGTGGAATAATTGGTAATTGATCTAACAAGTCGGCATTAGCACTAGAGATTAAACCTCGAACATATTTTTGATCGTCCGGATTCTGCAAACGATGAATAATAAATGAATTACACTGTGAAAGAACGGTCTTCGATAGTTCAGATGGTCTTTGACTAGACACAATCAAGGAAATACCATATTTTCTACCTTCACGGGCGATTCTTTCAAATACTGTTTTCGCAATAGAGTCTTTATTTTCTGCAATGTAATTTTGAGCCTCTTCAAGTACTATTACAATGGGATATTTTCCTCTCTGTTTAGGAATAAAATTAGCAACAAATTCAAGAATTATCCTTCCCAATAATCCTGCAAATGTTTCTAATACCTCGTATGGAAGTTGAGACACATCAACGATTGTTATTTGATTGGTTCGGCTAGAATCTGCAATTCTAATATCATTGTTGTATTGATTTATGAAGTGATCGTCCTCACTTTTATATACTTTATTAAAATCACCTAAAATTAAAGATAAGAATTGAGGTAAAATATTCTTGTTTGCTTCTTCTGAGTCCTTCAGCATTAAAGGAACAGCGATCCTTTTATCATTTAAAAAACTATTCATTCTTAATCTTAATGTTGATAAATACTCAGCGATTCTATTATTGTTTGTGCTATCTTGATTTATTGCAGCATCTATATATTTTTTACACAACTCTTGATATGAAAACCAAATAGGTAAATCGATATTTTGTTCATTTGTTATCTGCTTTGACATATTCTCCATTAGGACAGCATTGTAAAGTTCTCCAATTTTTTCAAGAATGGGTTGTTGTTTGCTGGCATTGTTAAAATTATCCCCGTTAGCAAGATTACATATTTCACATCCTAACTCATTATGGAATACTTTAATAGCGTCTCCTATTCCTAGAATTTCATTATTATCCTTCCAAATCCAGTTTCCATAATTTTGAGTTCCTGTCTTTTTTTTTATTTCCTCTGAATTACTATTTAAAAGGCCTTCTATGTCAGATTTCAAATTATTTGGAATAACTTTATTACGGATGGCGTCTTGCTCATTTTTTGCCAGTCCAATTGCTCTATTTAGAATGGGGGCTTGTACTCCTTCTCCTGGAGATAATAAAAATTTAAAATCATCCCAATTCATTAACCAATATGGAACTTTTACCTGACCCTCACCACCATAATAATATGCATTAATCCTTTCCAATTCATTATTTTGTTGCTCTGAAATAAAAGCATCCTTGTATTCTCCATTAGTATCAAAAATAACAATATGCGCATTCGAGAGGATGGTATTGCCATTATACTCAAATTTAAACAGGTTTCTAAGGATTGATGTCAATGTGCATGATTTTCCAGAACCTGTATTTCCCAATATTGCTGCATGTTTTACGAAAAATTGATCTGGACATATTTTGACTTTATAATTTTGAAATGCAGGAGAAGTCCCTATCGGGAGATAAAAGTCTTTTCGATAATCAATAGTATCTGAACTTACCTTATTGTCAAAAATTTGGTCTAAATCATTTTCGGTAACATACCAAACCGGATTATCTAATGAAGGGAAACTATACACACCTTGTATAAAACAATCTTTATTTTGCCTTTGTGCTATCGTACCAAGCATTGTTGCGGAAATATAACGAGCTGTGGATGGTAATGAAATACTACTTGCAGAATTACTGTTCAATTCAACTTCTTCTTTCATTGTAACCCTTGTTATTAAAGCAACAATTCTATCAGCACCAACAGGAATTATGAGATATGAATTAATTCGAGCAACTTCATAAATGTCGTTGACCCCACTTTTAAAAGAACCCATTATATGTTCTTCAATCTTAATAAAGACTCTGAAGTTATCAACAGATAAAACTCTGCCAATTATTCTATTTTGGTTTATATAGTTCATTGTCTATGCTTCCTTTTCTTTTCTTTCGACTTGAGGGTATAATTTATTTAATGTATCAACGACAATCATTTGTTCATTTTCCTCGTACAAATCCGGCATTATGTTTTTTACGAACCCTACAAAAGTTGATTGTTCAGAATCTGTTTCATCCAAAATTATTATTCTCGGGTCATCTAAACATTTCAATTTTTGTATTTCTGGATTTGTAATATAATTAGCTATGATAAGTGTAAATGACGGTATTGACAATGCTTGGTATATTATATCATTTATATGTTCATCATAGAACGAATAACCTAAACAAAACAAAACAGATTGAGGTTGTATAATTGCTTGTGAAAATTGACGAAACAATTCAGAATATGGCAAATCTAACGTAAATGTCTTTTTGCTAACACATGGATATATAATAATCTGTTTGTCAATAGATGGTTCAAATGTTCCATTCATAGTTACCTCATTTATCCCATAGACATTTGATTGAGTAGGCTTTGAGGAAACCCACGATAATGAGCCATGCATTTTATAATATCTCAAAACTTTTTCTGCACGATGAACCTTTCCAGAAACACTTTGTCCGGGATAGTAAATATCATAATCATATACTTCCGGTCTGAAACAACGATTATGAACGCCCATGAATCCATTTATATAATGGACACCCAAATTGTCTAATGCGTAATCAAAAGCCATATCATAATTTGTAGTAAACAGATTAGCCCGTCGCAAATTATTAGGCCTTTGAAGTAATTTCTTTATAAATTTTTCGTGATGATAATATCTGTTAGCTTGCAAATTTTCATCACATTTATAATTATCATTGAGCTCTGTTTTATTTGTATCGCATTTATCGAAAAGCCATTTTTGCATTTCGACAATTTTATTGTTTATATCACAGGCGCACACATGTTTTTGTTCTCGGAGAAACCTATCCGCTTGAAGACAATTAAACAAATCTTCATATGATGGAATATTTGCATCTTCCCCAAAATATTTAGTTATTTCAGAAGCACAAGACGCCTTCAAATCTTCTGGAAGAGTTCTTATAATGGGAGCACCCAAATGAAAACTTGTCCCAGCTCCTGCTAGAACACTAACATTTTCCAATTCGAGGTATTTTTTTACCTTCAATTTTATTTCTTGAATATCTCTACTATCTTCCATATTCATTCGTCTATGTTTTCTTTAATATCCTTCCTTTTATTAAAGGAATTTCAGCACTACTTAAAAATATCTTATTGGGGATATTCATCATGCCAACGTTGTTTGTTACTCCCTAGTATCATTATGCAAAAATAGCATGTTCTAATTCTTTGAATACGTTGGTATCTGGAGTTATTAACGGAGCTAAAGTATCTCGCATGAAAGGCTCCTGAGTATTCCCGCACTGTGATAGCCCAAGAATACGTTTTAAAGCAACATATATTGGCCCTCCTGCCGATTTTACGTCGTCAATAGGATTTCCTCGATTTATACTGTCACTAAGTTCTGATTGTTTTGCAGCCAAGCATTCTTCAACTTTATCCTGTTTCCCTAACGACATACATAACTTAGTTATAATCTCGTCATCATATAAAAAACATTCTATGTGGCGTCTGCATAGAACTTTTATGCCTTTCGCATTACACTCTTCAACTTCTTGATCACTTTTATCATCACGATCTACAAGTTTGATTATTTTTGAGTTTTTTAAAGCTTGGGATATAATCCGCATACTTAAGTTGTTCTCATCTTCTATTTCACTACATGAACCAATTGAGATAAAAGAGGTATCAGGATAGGATGAAAAAAAGATTTTCGTATATATCTGAGCATCAAAGTCTTTATATTTGCGTCCTCTTTTTGTACCTTCACAAAAAACGATTTGAGAGGGAGCAATAATTTTGGCAAAATCGCCAAAGGACAATTCAAGAAATTTATTCCAAATTACAGTGTTGACAGTTGTTGGAGTTAAGACAATCTGAGTGTCTGGATTAAGTTCATCGAAACATAAGAAGCATACACTGCCAGGTGCTTCTTCTTCTAATTCTTTTGCTTTATTAAGCATCCCAATAGAATGAGTGGCAATCCATAATTGTGATCTTTCGGAAATAAGTTGATAGAGTTCGTTCAATAATTTAGCTTGAAGAGCAGTATGCATATGTACTTCCGGTTCGTCTATGCAATATATAGTATTGTCAAAATATTCTGATTTAATAATTATATCAAGAATTAAATCAAATGCAGCTTTCTCGCCAGCAGAAAGATTCTTATAATGGAAATCTTGGGCTGTTCCTTTGGTAAAAAAGAAACTTCCATTGCTTAATGGATCACCAATGGAAGATAACTCTAAATCTTCGAATACATTTTTGACTGAATTTCTAACACGACCAATTATTCTTTCTCTTAAAGTTTTTACAGATTCGTTATCAAATGAAGTATCATACACATTTGACAATGTTAGAGACACTATGCGCTGATAGTTCTCGGAAACAGTTGTCTCTGTTTCCATGAGGGTATTAAACCTAATATTATCAATTGGATTATTCTGTCTTGATAAACTTTGAGTTATAAAATCAGGTTCATTTCTATGAGCAGTTCTGAAATAAAACTTACCGTGGATTTCTGATTGATTCGTTAATGGGCAATCATATGTCGTCACATTAACCACATCATACAGCCAATTACTTTCGAATTCAGTAGTTATCTCACCTGTTTTTAGATAATATGCACCATCACTTCCGTGTCTAAACCCTCGATAACGATACCAATGATTGAATGCTTCAAAAATCGATGTTTTTCCACACCCATTCGGCCCGACTAAAACAACAAGTTTTGCTGTTTCGGGAATACCACAAATGGTAAGATCTGTAAAACGTTTAAAATGTCGGAGTTTTATTTCTTTTATTCTCATATTCTACATTAATTTTAAATCCTTTGTTCGTATAATTCCACCATCAAATCATTGGAAATCAATTCTCCCGGCTGCATTTTTATGCGATATATGGGAGTTCGATTAATGCCCAATGAAATAAAAGAGGACAGATTTAACTTTAGGCATAGATTTCCGTTCTTAGTGCCCAAATATACTTTCTCAACTTTATAATAACCATCAATCTCTCCACCAACCATAGGCAGAAAATACCTGATATCCATCACATTGATAGAGGGGATCTTTTCCATTGTATAAGTCTTCGCAACGTGGTCGTAAAAGGCTTGATAGTCGACATCTGTTTTTCGGACCAATCCTGTGAAGACATTCTTGATTTCTTGTTTAGGCAATTTATCAAGAGTGCCGACATTGTCCATGCTATCAATATGGAACTCAGTTTCAAGTTCAAACGGATCGCTGACATAGAAATGAGTCTGTAACGCATTCAAGAGTTCTTTACTTTGTGCCGTTTCCCTTTTTATCGTAGCAGATTTTATTTTGAGAGAGTTCCATATATCAGAATCTTCATCCTTCATCAGAGCAAGAATCAGATAATTACTATCATTCTTCGGTCGATACAATTTGCCGTTCAGCCGTTGGAAATTGTCCTGAATGAACTGATAGCAATCCATACCATCACGTGGCTGTAGAGTTCTGAATGTGTACAATTGATTAAGAGTGCCTTGAATCTTATTCCTAAATTCTTTGCGGACATATTCTCGCCATGCCGCTTGCGCACTCTTATTGTTGCGACCATACAACGATACGATGTACAAAAAGTTAACATCATAGTGGCACAACAGCAGCGTGTCCCTGTCAAACAGACGATTTTCAAATTGACGGTTCAGTTGTACACCACCATCCTGTGCTTTCAACTCCTTGTCATCAAAGGAAAGAAATTTGCTGTCTCCTATCTTCTTGTTAGGAATTCGGGCACTGATAAAGAAATTGGGGATGGGGTTATATCCTTCAGTCAATGTATCCCTTAACTGAGGATGCTCTCCGTTAGCGTCACCGTCCAAAAACAGATTCATGTTCCACTGAATGACATTTCTGGCATATGTGTATTGTTTGTATATCGATTTGTCGCCAAGCTGCGTCCGGTCATTTTTGGAACGTTTGTAATACTTGCTGTCGCCAATGTAATAAGTAAGTTCTGCAGGCAAATCGGACTGTTCAATAAGTCCTTGTCCTACAAACATGTGGTCAACCAGTTTGCCATCTCTTTGCTCAGTCAGTTCTTTCGGCAAATTCTGCTTGTCATTGCCACTAACCAAAGTGTCAATCATGACTTCAAAAATGTGCTCGAAATCTTTTGCCAGCAAATAGTCCTCAGACTGCCTGTTCATCGCAATCTTATACTCCCTGTCAAAGAAAGCGTAACACAAATCCCATATTCTGAGAGCCTTGTCAGAGAAATACTTATACTTGATTTGTTTTAGCCTCCGGCATCCAAAATTCCTGTCAATATAGGACTTCTTCAACCTGTCGCAGCTGATAAGAGGATACTGGATATTGATTTCAAAAGAGAAACCATGCGTCTCCCGAATGTAATTCAAAATGGAGAAATATATGACAAGCAGTTCTTCGTCAAAGTTCACCATTTTCTTCCTGTTTACCGGCTCGATGTAAACAGGGCTTCCATTTTGTATGATGGCTTGTGCTGAAGCTATGGTCTTGTTCCAGTTGATTTTGTTATAACCGGAATGCACGTTCTTGGCCACAAATGTAAAATAGTCCTGATTATTTCTGTTGAAATCTCTCAGTGCTATTATCACATCAAGTAATGTGTTGTGTTTCTGTTTTCGCCCTCTGCTTTCGGACTGATATTCCTTGCTTTCAAGTATATTGTCGTTGTGAGATTGTTTATATACGCTTATTGTCCGGTATATCCAAATCGAAAGAGTGGACAGGAACTCCTTGTATTCCTTGCACCCTTCTTCTGTAAACTTGGTCTTTACCTTTTCGGACTCAAAGTCTATTATTTCCTGTGGCGAAGCACCGAATATCGTATCATCGCCACTGTCCTCATTTATCTCACCAGTCAATACTACTTTGGGCAGGAAGAATACAACATCTTTTGCTGTCTTGCTATAGCAATACCCGACATACCCGAAAGAATATTTGTCTTCCTTTACAGGAACAGACACAACATCTTTGAGTACATCTCTGACTGTCAAACCATCCTTGACAATATCGTTCAGACTATATGGGTATCCTTCAATAAACAGCAGCATGGCTTATATGAATGTTTCAGTGATGTTAATTCCTAATCCAGATTCGTTTACAGCATCTATAAATTCGGAAATTGTATCTCTTTGCTTGGTAGGATTATGCATCCATCCGTCTTTGTTTACCCAAATAGACTGACCATCTGTACAGTTTATTTCAAGAGAGTAATTTGCATATTCTGGCTTCATGCTATCCCGTTCCTGCTTGTTGCAAACCACCCACGACCTCATTGAGTACTTTTTAAAAGGACTCCATATATCCAATATCTCTTGTGTTGTTTTCTCAGGATGCAGACTTACATACTCTTTTATGGCCATATATGGAATGACATTTATGTATTTTACGCTTTTACCATTAACTTCAATCTTGCTTGCAGAGTCTACGAGATTTTCTTGCTCCATGTCTTTTCCACCCTCATATTCTGCAACATCAACTTGCAGATAATTCATCATAGCTTTTAGTTTATCTGATTTATCAGTGCCATACAAGTCGGAGAATGTAATATCCGCTTCTTTGTCGCCCTCTTTTGTCCTAAAAATGTCTCCCTCTCCGTCTTTGCAGACATCATTCCATAGATAGAACAATATTTTATTCAACAAGACTTTATCGGTAATTATTCCATCTGATGGATTTACGAAATAATCACCCAACATCTTATCTTCAGAACTAGTTGCACTCAAGATTTTGTCATTGACTTTTCTTTGGAGTGAAACCCAAGAATATTCTGTACCGTCAATAACTATCTTCCAGTCGGTATTCTTATACTTAATCGGCTCGTACTCCCAATCCCAACGTCTCTTGAATGCGCTGTCTATCGGGAACAACGATTGGTCTGAAGTATTCATGGTTGCATAGATATACAGATTTGACGGCAAACAAAGTTCTCCGTCTTTTATGCCCGGATTGTCTTCGCCAAGCTCCTCCTCCAAGAAAGATTTCAAATCAGCATCCGCTTTGATTGTATATTCTGATATACCGTTTTCATCTCTGTCAAGGAGCTGGAATAAGTCACCGAATATCTGGGCGCAATTACCTCGATTGATTTCTTCTATGATCAGATAAACATTCTCGTCTGTCTGATACGCACGAATATATGCATTAAGAAATGCTTGAGGAACGAATTTGTAGGTTATCATATCTTCAAATAAATCCTCTCCATCTTTCATTCTGACAGTATCTTTCCCGAACAGACCATACAAAGGACGTTTCCCCTTTGTCGGTTTATATGCCCCAACAAAAGTTGAATAATCACTGTCAGGATGAAAGGTTGTTCTAAAGATGTTTACCTTCGGCACTTTCTTATCCGCTGGACAATCCTCATATTCACCAAGTGCTTCCTTAATTTTATGCGACTTACCGGTTCCTGGTGCGCCATAATATATTATTTGACGAGACTTTGGTATATCTGATTCTTCATTTTTTACCCCATCTGATTTCTCGGATATAAATAAGATCTGATCATTAGCCGCTATTGAAAAGAAATTACTAAAGATTATATCCTTCGGCAAATAATACAATATGTATTTTGTAGAGTTTTTCTTCTTGATGGCAAAATAGTCATCTAGATTTTTGTCACTTTCCAAATGGAGAGTATCAAGAAAAAAATCTTTCAAATCCTTAGTTCCATCACTATTTTGATATATTTTATAATCGCCTCGCGATGGACTCAACTTAAATTCGACATGAATATCTTCCTTCAAATTAGGGTTTAAAACAGAATGGCATTCAAAATCTACAATATGCTCACTACCTGTGAAGTTGAAAAATTTATCAACTACACCTTTATTAAATTCGATCTGTTTCCCTTTTGAAGGATTCAAATCATTTGAACGAAATTTTGAAATGTAAATCATAGCTCTATGTATTTACCCCATTGTTCCGCAACAGCTTCTGCAAAACCCGGGAATGTTTTACTTCTTAATCGTCTTCTTTCTTCTGTTGAAATCTTAGTGTTAAAGGAGTCAGAATACCATTTGGGCAATGACCGGCCACTAGAGAGAACCACACGAGGGCCTTCATCTACCATATTAGTAGGCTGTAATAACGGTAAATCGTGTAACCACAGACAGGTTTTTTTCGAAGCTGAATCTCCAAACCAGAATGGCTGAACAATTTGGTCTGGTTTTCGATACTCAGAGTTCATACACCCTACAGGGTTTTCTATAGCCCAATGCTTTATATTGGTCTTTGTAAACTCCATAAAAAACTCTATTGCTTCCTTTTTCAACAGCCTTCTTCCTATATGATGTGGATGTTCTCTTCTTTCTTCTATTGGCAAGTGAGAATCTTCCGGATGATACAACCATCTTGCTCCACTTACAGAAAGATACGTACATGGAGGATGGGCAATCATTAAATCCCACATTTCACCTTTAGGTAAAAAATATGTTTCTCCATTCTCCAATGTGCCACCACATTCTGGTATAACTTTAAGAACATCCTGTTTAAAGTGCCATTCAGGATGCCCTCCACTACATTCGAGTATATCACAACTATACGCATTGTGTCCCCTATCTCTAAACGCCTTGCATATAGCCTGACTTTCTTCGCACGCTATTAATATATTTGCCATTTCAATCCAATGTTAAATATAATGATTGAGCTATAGCCTTTGCAAAATTGACAGGTACTGCATTCCCAATCATTTTATAACAATAGGCTCTATTCCCAACAAATTGATAATCTTTCGGAAACGTCATTAGCAATGCCGCTTCACGTACCGTTATACTTCTTGCCTGATTTATGTCTGGATGAATAAACATAAATCCGTCTTTTTGAAGATGGGCAACAACTGTAGGTGCTGGTTTATCCCATTCCAGATTACGGTATTTACGGTATAATGTATCTTTCCCTGTAATCTGCTTATAAAAGTCAATAGCTTCCTGTTGAGTGCAATAGTTCATTTTATTTCCTATCCATGTTTTAAACACTTCAATGTCTCTCGCACTACAATGTCTAGGAGTATGATGCACATCTTCTCCATTGCATTGATGTGATACATATCGTCCTTTGTTTTTAACAACTTGATCCAATGGACAAAGTGGAGGCAGAGCACCTATGGCATCTCTTACCGTTTTATGGGTGCCTGATACACACTGAGACAGATTCGCATAAAAATTATCTATAGAGAACCCTTCATCTTGCCTAATTCCGATTAATATGACTCTTTCTCGATGCTGTGGAACATCGTAATTATAAGCATCAAACACAGCGTTTTTGAAGTCATCGGGATGCAATGTCACATAACCTATATTTTTGAAAGCCTGATATATTCGCTGCACAACAGGTATACCACCAGGCTTTGCACTCAACATTCCTGTTACGTTTTCAAAAATGAATGCTTTGGGACGAAAACAATCAACCACCTTGACAAAACTTTCAAACAAATAATTTCTATAATCATCGTTCATTGAGTTTTTATCTGTGGCTCTGCCATGAATAGAATAAGCCTGGCAAGGTGGGCCTCCGATAATGAAATCAACAGTCTTGCTACCTACAATCGTCTTTAAGCCACTCAGCACTTGCCCCGAATTATCTTTACCATATTTACACAAAGATTCTTCAGACCATTGTCCATTTATCAATTCATCTGTCTTCTGTATATCAAATAAAACCACTTTCTTATTTGCTTCTTCCTCCGTTTCGCCCCATTTTTGGATTAAGCGTTTTCTTAATGTTTGAACCATAGGAAGTTCCCATTCAATATGGGCAAGACTTCGAAAATGTCCAGAAGACATGAATCCCTCTGAAAGGCCTCCACACCCTGCAAATAAATCTATAAATGTATATTTCTTTTGTCCACTCATTCTACTTCATAATTAAAATCGGCCTCTATAAGATCTTTTATATCCACTTTTAGCAGTTGGGCAATTTCTACAAACTGAGCCATTGATGGTTGCACTTTATTAGTCTTCCATCGTGACACTGTCATATCGGTAACGCCCATCTGTTCTGCCAGCCAACGATTGGTTATTTCCTTTTCCGCTAGAACTACACGCAATCGGTTTGAGCATTCTATTTTCGCCATATTGCCTCGTATTATATATTTAAGTACAAAGTTAAACATAAAAGGATAATATTCAAAACAACATGATAAGAATATCATATAATATCTTTCCTAAAAAACATTATGCCGCATAAACATAATGCTATTTCAACATCATTTGATTTCATGGTATAGGTTGTTGTTTACTCATCATCTTCATCAAGATAAGTCCAATTCTTAGCAGCATATTCCTTTTCAAACTCTTCCAAGTCTTCCTTTATGCGCTCACGAAAACACTCTTCACTATCATCGCCACTCATCATCCAATCTACGCGAGTTGCATATATCTCAGCAATGCGAATTTGCCGATAGGCTTCTTTCATCGCCTTTATCGTCTCATCAGATAGTTCCAATACATCAGCTTCATAAGGATAGCGGTCATAAAAGCAATGATGAATTGAGTATAATACCGGAATTTGTTCATCGTCAGGAGTGTCGGACATATATCGCGTAGTCGATTGGAATATCACGTCATCTGCGTTAAAAAATCGCTCTGCATATTGTTGTTCTGCTCTGACAATAGTTTTGTCCCGCAGAAGAAAAGATTCCGCATCATCATAACAACCAAAATCCATATAAGTTTTATAGCTATGGTATGAGCCAAAGCTATCTTTCTCGTAAATAGTCCAATAGTCCTCTTGAATTTTCTCAGGTTTCGGTTGCAAAGCTCTCGCAATATCATGCTCTATAGTATTTGCAATCTCACGCATTGCGTATGTGCTCCTATAAAAATATCCTCCACTCATAATTATTTCTTCTTTATCAAATGTGAATTAAGATATTAAATGTTATCATATCTTTTATCCAGCACTCCTGAGAACATATCGATTTCTCTTTTGAATATGCCTTGACGATTAGCAAGTTCCCGCCATTCTTTTACGACTTCAACTATCTCTGCAACAATCTTCTCTGCTGTTTTTCGATTGAGCATGTAATCCTCGCAAGCATCAAGCAAAATACTTAAATCCGCCTTATTGGAAGTTGACGAAATGAGCAGACTTTGATATTCATTCAAAGTAGGATTCATGTCGTATGCAGGAGACAATGTCCATCCTTTTGCAGTCAAAAGAAAACCATGATTGCGAAAATGGTCATCAGTATTGCCAATGCAGATATTGAAAGCCACACGACGGTATAGTTCCTGTAAGTTTCGTTCAACATCGGTACAGCTCTGAATAATAAAGTCGACTATATCCAGATAGCCATGCCCGGTAGTTGCATTGTCGCCATCACTCAGCCCCAATAAGGTCATGGCAGATGCAAAATGAATGCGTTTCCCTTCTTGGGTTCTATCGAAGCGTTGTGACAGCAATGTATGATATTTCTCTCCAGTTGCCAACACTTTTGTTTTTGCAGCGTTTATCCCTGCTTTTGTGGCAAGCAAATGACTGAAATGCTCCCAAAGCCCAACATCATAGTCATCCTTACGAGACGGAAACTTGGCAACATAAAGAGTTTTGTCCGTATCTGTCACGTTGGCTTTAGGTCTTGCACCGCCCAACGATGTTCCCGGTTGCACAAGTTGTGCAATCCATTTCTTATCGGGGAGCATATTATTTTCTTCGCTTTTTTCAATCTCAGCACTGGCTGCAATCAATTCCCGAATATCTGTCAGAGGTGGAATTTTCAACGATTCACTCACATTGATAAATTCGCTATCGGGATCTACCTTAAAACGGAATCCACCCATTCGGGAGAAATCATCAATACCAGTCAAGAAATCGAAGGATGACAATCTCCGTACTGGTCGTTTTTCTTCCGCAGCTGCAATTTGCTCACGACGCAACAACAAAGTACGTCCCCAACGATCCGGCAAAGCATCAGAAAAACATCCAAATATATCCTTGTCCGGTTGTGTATATTGTTGTCCCGGATAATTATTCAGGTCGTCACTCAAAAACAGATCGCTGTGCTGCCTTAACCATTCATTGTTGAACGTAAAACTATAGCTGTCCGCACCACGAAGAGACTCATAGCTTAGTTCGCCAATGAGTTCCACTTCTTTGAGCCAATCAAAATCGGCATATACATACAACTTTTTCATAGATTATTCTTTCTTGGATGCACGTTCTCTCGTTTTCAAACTCAAATCCTGCAAAGACTTTCCCAATTTATCTTCTTTGGCGAGCAATAGAATATCATCGTCAAGCTGCAAAGCATACAGCACGCGCATATAGATCCCTATTGCAACAGTTGGAACACCTTTTTCAATTCGGGACACAGTAAGCGGTGAACAGGTAGCCCGTTCTGCTACCTGAGCCACACTCAGATTTCTGCGCAATCGAGCCAACTTAATCTGCTCACCTACAATCTGCATCTTCTGCTCCAATTTTCGGGGAAGTTTGGTTCCCATTGTATTCTTTGCCATTACTACATCAATTTAAGGTGCAAAGCAACTATGTTGATGACTTTGCTATAATCAACCTATCATATAGTATGCAAAAGTAATACTTTTTATTTATTTAATGATGTATTACACATAAAAAATGTACATCTTGGCATAATTAGCCATATACATAATCTATTTTGAGCAAAAACTTCCAAAAACTAAATGCTATAATGTTGTTTGTAAGAGCCATATACACCTATTAACAAACAATATGTTATTCGTTACAAACAATGCAAATTGTTCATCACACACTCATCATATCAAAGAACTATTTTGCTCGCCAAAAGAAAAAGACTTGACTCTACCTCTCAACTTGACTTTAATGACCGTCATTATATACACGGGCAATAAAGTCAAGTCAAACAGAGGGGAAGAAAAGAAAAAAGGCTTCAACTGAATATTTCTCTTTTGGTCAGCAAACAATATCCATGAGAATATCTTGCATTTAGTTGACATTCTTGGCGAAAACATCACGGAATTTTGTACCTTTGTAGTCGGATAGAAGATAGGTGAACTTCATCGAGGATACAATATTTCCTCATAGTTCTGATTCATTGAGAAAAGAGTGTAATACAGCCTTAAAAACAAGTCCAAGAGGTTCAAAAACAACTTTTCTACCGATTAAATTGCAACAATCTATCATTCAAGCAGCTATGTATGCTGCATCGGAAAGTGAGGTGCGGCAAACAAGAGCAAATATAAATCACGGAAATCGCTGATAATCAACACTTAATTAAGCATAACGCATTTGCTGATTTTTGCCCGACTATTCTTTTTTATCGGGAAAATGCTATAATTTTGTCCCTCGGTTGTCCCCCATCGGTCAATCGGGGGACAAATTTTTGTCCCTTGTGGCCCTCGGGGGACAAAACTCAAAACAGAATACGTAACGCTTAATACAGAGTAAAATGGCAGAAAAGAAATCCGCAACCCAGAAAGAGCCGGTAAGGCTCAGAGAGAAAAAACTAGCCAACGGCAATGTTAGCTTGTATCTCGACATCTACAAGAGTGGCAAACGTGCAAAAGAATACTTGAAGCTCTATCTTATTGAAGAGACCAATGCCGCTGCACGTGAGCAGAATCGTCGTACCTTGGCTACTGCGCAAGCTATCAAGGCCAAGCGCATGATTGAACTACAGACTCGTGAATACGAGTTTACCAAGGAGTATAAGACCGACACCTTTTTCTTGGACTATTATCGTAAGATGTGTGAGAAGCGCCATCAGAATCCTGAAAGCCAAGGCAATTGGGGTAATTGGCGCAGTTGCTTGAAGTATCTTGAAATCTATTGTGATGAGATGACCACTTTCAAGGAAATCACACCAGAATGGATTCTTGGTTTCAAGGAATATCTCAACACCGTAGAAAAAGATACGCATAAGAAGACAAATAAGGTTGGTAGCGAATTGTTTCAACCTCTGTCACAAAACTCAAAGGTATCTTACTTCAATAAGTTGAGAGCTTGTATCAATCAAGCTTTCGAGGATCACATCATCCCGACCAATCCTCTGCGTGGTATCGAAGGCTTCAAGCAAGTCGAAGTGAAACGCGACTATCTGACGATTGATGAAATCAAGATGTTGGCTGCTACCCCTTGTAAATACCCCTACCTCAAGAACTCCTTCTTGTTCTCTTGTTTGACAGGTTTACGCAAGAGTGACATAGAAAAATTGACTTGGGGTGAAGTGACCAAATTCGGTGATTTTACTCGCATCGTTTTCAAACAAAAGAAAACAGGCGGCCAAGAATACCTCGATATTACACCTCAAGCAGAGGAGTATTTGGGTGTTCGTGGCGAGAACCATGAGCTGGTGTTTGCAGGTTTCAAGTATGGTGCCTGGACTTTACTTGAGCTCAGACGCTGGGTGCTGGAGGCTGGTATCACCAAAGACATCACCTTCCACTGTGCCCGCCACACATTTGCTGTGCTGATGCTCGATTTAGGTACTGACATCTATACTGTATCTAAGCTGTTAGGCCATCGCAACCTTTCCACAACGCAAATCTACGCTAAGGTTGTTGATAAGAAGAAGCAAGATGCCGTTTCTATGATACCTAACATAAAAATGGAGGATTAGCTATGAATAGACAGCAAATAGTTATCTGTTTAGAACGAATGAACCGCTTCTCCAAGCAACTAACCTATTGGGTAGAGCTTGGAGGCGAGTTCTATCTTCCTTCTTTTGATGCAGATTTGAATAAGTTTGGTGATTGGGCCAAAGAAGTTAGAAAATTCATTGTTCAAGGAGACTGTAATGCTTTGATGGAAAGAATAGTCAGTTTCCCGAAACAAGATTTGCTCCTTCAGTACCTAGAGGAGCATAGAGATACCCTGCCCAAAGAGATTTTCTCTTCTCTATCGGACTATGCAGCCACCATAAGCGCTCTAAAGGATGACGTAAAAGAGTTCAAAGCAGAGAGTAAAGGCGAACTCTGTAATTTGGTGGATGGTCTGGCTTTCAAAGAAGCTGCAGATTTACTTCAACGATGTGTAGAAGCTGGTTTGTTGACAGAGGAGTATCAACCAATGCCTTCTACCACAAGTGGTCAACTCAAGTTGATAGCCTTTGCGGTTAGCACCATTTTGGAGTTTAAGGTAAGAAAAAGATGGGCCTATTTTGAAGAACAATGGAACCATTCACACAATAAGCTCTCAGGTGTATCTCTTCCCATCAGAGATGCCGAGGTCATGGAGGTTGTTACCAATCTTTTCCCCGAAGTTGATTTCACCCCCTTATTTGCTCCAAAGGTGTATTTGAAGTTTGACACTCCCTACAACACTCCTCGTATTAAAGGGCTGTACACAGACCTGAAGCGAGGCATGTACCTAGACGAATCAACTACCTTTGAGCAATTTCTTGGCATATTTGGTAAAGGTGATGATCGAACTCCTGTCAATTGGATTCAAGAGCAAAGAAAACTTGGTTTTTTCATTCGCCAAGCCTTTGCACCTACCAACAAGGATTATTGGAAAAAGGCAGTGAGTCGTTTTCGCGTAAATGGTGAATTACCTCATAGAGGAAGTTTACAATCGGGCTATCAGGCATTGGTAAAAAACAATCTTGTCGATGCCTACTGCCCAGAGTTGATGGATATAGCAAACAAATACAATCGAAAATGATAATTGCTCTGAAAACGAGCATCTTAACATAAACATAACAAATTACACTGAAATGAAAAGAACAAACTTTTCTATCTCTCTTTTTAGAGAAATGGCAGTGGTTCACTCAGTGGACACAGCCAAAACGTGGTGAAAATGGGCTCCATTTGTTGGTGCGAGAAGCACATGAAACCTATGTAGCCGAAGTGATAAACTTTGGTAAGCGTTACGAGCGCTTTGCGGAAGATTTTCTCAATTCCAACCTCCACCACGATGCAGAGGATGCGTTGAGTAAAAATCAGCACGCAAAGAATTTTGCCATCATTAAAGGACTTCTGCTTCGCAAGGAGCTGGTCCAAAAGTACTTTGTGGCCAGCGATCTGAGCAACGAAGACATCAAACATTTACTCAACATCCATGACACTACTACTCCCCCTTCTTTGAGCGTATTGTCTATAAACGAAACTGATAGCGGACATTCATTGCCCGCTATCATTGTTTCCGGGAGTACCTCTGACTTTAAGCCCAATTTTCCTGATGGGGCTATCGACCTCATTGTCCATTGTGTCAATGAGGCCAGTTTGTTTAAGGAGAAAGTGAATCTACAGGACATGCAGTCTTTCTTTTCATGTGCAACGGACAAGAAACTCACCTCGTCCAATAACCGATTGGTTGCCATGTTCTTCGATGATTTAGCCAGCAAGTGTTACATTACTGATGTCTGGCAGAATGTGATAGAGCAAAACCAATTGGTCATTAGTTCTTCAGGTAAGAAATTACTAACAGCTAAGGACTTGTCGTCTGCGCTCTATCAAAACAATGAGAAGACAAGCAAATCCAAGGAAAAAGCACTGGCTAAATTGCTGGAAACACTTCCAAATGTGGACTAAACGCAAGATAATCCACTAAAGGAAACTCAAAAGATTGAGAATGGCATTGAGAGTTACATTGACTCTCAATTTTCACTCTCTTTTTCCTGAGTTTTACCCTCTAACTTTGCCCTCCGTAATCGATTACAAGACGATAACGGAGGGCTTTTGCCTTCCTATGTTGAACTCAAAAGGACAAAATATGCAACATTCAAGAAGACAACGTGATAATGTCACAAACCAACGACTCAGTAGCATTGAAGAAGCGGTGTTACAGATTCAAAAGACATTGAATATTGATAGTGCACAATGTAGCGCTCCTTCAATGGTCGCTCTCTCTACTCGACTACAAGCCGTAGAACAGCGTTTGTTTGAAGAGAAAACAGTTCTTTCTACTACAGAAGCTTGCCAATATATGGGTATTGCAGAAAGCTATCTCTACAAACTGACCTCGGCTAAGAAGATACCGCACTATAAGCCCAATGGACGTATGATATACTTCAATAAGCAAGAACTAGATCAATGGCTATTAAGCAACCCTATAGGCGCGACTTCAAGCACCTCTCCTATTATGAACCCCAAAAGTGTAGCCCAACAATGAAAGATACAGATTTAATCTCAATGATAAGAAACGTGGAAGAGATCCATGAATATATTGGAAACGTAAAAGAGATGGATGTCTTCTTACAAAAAGTAGCAGACATCAAGAATTTTCTATCTCGATTTGATTCACTGGAAGTGCTTATCAATCATATGAAGGTACTGGAACGTCAGGCCTATATGCTCAAAGACTATTTTACGGTTGAAGAAGCAGCGCTCTATCTTGGTATGTCAAAGAGCCAAATCTATAAGATGACCTCACAAAAAGAGATAACTGTGTATAAGCCTCATGGTAAGAATGTCTATATGAAGCGAGAAGAAATCAATGAATGGATTGGCCGCAGCAAGATTCTTTCTTCCTACGACCTTATCTATGAAGCTGAGAAGAATTCCAGAGAATGGGCTGAGCTGAATGCTAAATCCAATAACAAACGTAACAAATAAGCATCATGTCGGAATTTTCAAAACTGTTTGAAGGACAAAAGATTGACGAAAGTAGATACAAGGAAATCTTGAGTCATATACGCCTGAAGGTAACTGAGGAGTATGAGTTTCCTCCGGAAATCGTTAAAGTCAATGGTACCACCATTGCTACTATTGGTAACTTCAGCGCATCAACGGGTAAACCGAAGAGTAAGAAGACCTTTAATATTTCGGCCATTGTAGCAGCTGCATTATCTGGTAAGGAGGTGTTGCGCTACAAAGCTACCCTGCCACCTGATAAACGAAAGATTCTCTATATCGATACGGAGCAAAGCAAATGCCATTGTCATAAGGTACTCAAACGAATCTTGAAGTTGGCCGGGTTACCTACTGATAAGGAGAACGAGAACATTGAGTTTTTCGTTCTTCGAGAATACAACCCTGATCAACGACGTGACATTATCAATTGTGCTCTACAAACAGAATACAATATTGGTTTAGTAGTCATTGATGGTATTCGTGACTTGATGCGTGACATCAATAGTCCCAGTGAGTCATTAGACATTATCAACGATTTGATGAGATGGTCCAGCTACTATGAATTGCATATCCATACGGTGCTTCATTTGAACAAAGGTGATGACAACACCCGTGGACATATCGGTACAGAACTGAACAATAAGGCTGAAACCGTATTGCAAATCACCAAATGTATTGATAACCCTAACATGAGTGAGGTCAAAGCCATGCATATCAGAGATAAAGAGTTTGCCCCTTTTGCCTTTGAGATAGATGAGCAGGCCTTGCCACAATTGGTTAGTGACTATACTCATCGCATGACAAAGCGAGAACGTAGCGTTTCATTGGACAAACTATCTGATGAGAAGCATCGTGAGGCGTTAAAGATTGGTTTCACTTCACCCGAGCCTGTTGGTTATGGCCAAATGTTGGAATGCTTAAAGACCGGATATGAGGCAATCGGTTATTCTCGTGGTCGAAACACATTGGTAAACCTAAGCAAGTTTCTGGTAAACAGCAATGCCATCATCAAGGATAGTCGTGGGTACTCTTTCAATAATAGTTGGAGTGGTAGCGAATCATCCAAAGGTACAGCTAATCCAAAAGGTTAGTTTAGTGCGTGTATATATAATATGTAAACGGAAACGAACTCCCCTATTTACAATGAACATAGCAGAAGCAAAAGCTATCAACTTGGTAGCATTTCTAAAAACCATTGGCTTTAAGCCCAAGAAAGTTATTGGTCAACAGTATTGGTATAATTCTCCTTTGCGAAGTGAAAATACGGCTTCTTTTAAGGTAGATAACAAGAAAAACCTTTGGTATGATTTTGGCCTTGGTCAAGGCGGTGACATTATCAACTTTGCCAAATTTTTCTACAATACAATAGATACGCCAACAGCATTGGCAAAGATTGCAGATGAAGAAGGCGCACCTCACCCAGTAGCAGAGGCGCCACATCAAACCATCTACAAAGACAAGGCTTCAATGAACCATATCGAAATGAATCCTCTTTCCAACTTCGCCCTTTTATCGTACCTTGAATCAAGAGGTATCGATAAAAATGTCGGTCAAAAGTATTGCAAAGAGATACACTACCAACTACGTGACAAGCATTATTACGGTATTGCCTTTCTTAATATAAGCGGTGGCACAGAAATACGCAACCCCTATTATAAAGGATGTATAGGCAATAAGAACGTCACCATCATATCGGAAAGACCTGATGCACCCTATATTGATTGCTGCGTTTTTGAAGGATTCATGGACTTCTTGTCTTACCAAACCCTCATGATGCGACAGGATCAAAATGTCTGTATTGATAGACCATACGATTGTCTTATCATGAACTCTGTGTGTAATCTTGTGCCCACTATCAAGCATCTTGAGAAATACGAGCATATTCATTGCTTCCTTGACAATGATAAGGCAGGACAAGTGGCAACAGAATCTATTTTGGGAATATATGGTACCAAAGTCATTAATGAATCGTCCCGATATGCCGACTATAAAGATGTGAACGACTATCTCATGGACAAACGTCTGTAAACAAACCTATGTTATGACTGAAATTGGCTCTCCAAATGGGGAGCCTTTTTTGTTTTCATCGTCAGTAAAATATATGATTATAGTATGAAAACAAAGTATGAAATCATATTTTCTAAGAAGAGTTGTTAAGATTAAGGCTGGATAAGGGATAAAATTCTTTGTTCTGCGGTTTTCGTTATTCCTTTGCACACGTCAACAGCGGCAAAACTGCTGGCAAAACAGGAATTGTATAACAAAAACCAGAGTATAATATGAGACCATTCGTGATATTCGTAATCGTACTTACAACTATCTATATCATCTACTATGCTGTGATGATAACTAGAGATTTGTATGGCAAAAAGGAGGAGCATAAGTCGCAAGAAGAAGTATTTGACGTAAGTGATATGGTCGAAGAAGATACGGCTGTCTCCGTCAATGAAAGCGACAACGGCTTTAGCGTAGCCGATAAGGAATACGAAACTTTGAATCTCCAGGATGATGACGATGCAACCTCTTCATCAAATACTAAAAGTGGAGATGCAAAGTCTGAAAAGCCAACTTCTAAGAATGTTGCTGAAAGCTTGGCCAATAAGATCGAACAGAAATGTGACGAGACTCAGCCCTTCATGAGTGATGGTATGTATGCCGATGACTTCTACCAGACCTTACTCGAAGGTAACAGAAACAATCGCCCTCAAATCAAATCTGAACATATAAGAAATGAACTGTAGAAATAAGATACCCAGCTTGGCTCTGATTGCGATGGGGTCTCTTTACGGACTTACAGCTTCGGCCAAATGCGGTAGCGTGAATTACAGCCAAGGCGCAGATGCCCTTGCGATGATGCACGACTACGTGGTCACCATGATGCTTTATGTGCTCTACCTTGCGTATGCCTTTGCAGCTATCATGGCAATTATTTCTGCGCTACAGATATACATCAAGATGAACACAGGCGAAGATGGCATTACCAAATCCATCATGACCCTGATTGGAGCCATACTCTTTATGATTAGTGCTTCCATTGTGTTCCCAGCCTTCTTTGGCTACCAAATTTAGACGTGAACTCAACTGCAGACGAGGATATAAAAAACAATGAATCAATTAAAAACAGAAAAGAATGTTCAAGAAAGCAACTAATTTTTTGAAGCGTACCGCTAAGAAAGCGATTACGTCAGAGCGTTTGAAGACCATGGCCCTCATGCTCGTAGTAGGAACAGGTGTCGCAATGGCACAGAACTCAGCTGGTGACTACTCCGCCGGTACCACGGCACTCACGACTGTGACGGAAGAAATCGCTAAATACGTACCTATTGTCGTCAAGTTGTGTTACGCCATTGCAGGTGTCGTTGCCGTTGTCGGTGCCATCTCCGTTTACATCGCCATGAACAACGAGGAGCAGGATGTCAAGAAGAAGATCATGATGATCGTCGGTGCTTGTATCTTTCTCGTTGCCGCTGCTCAGGCTTTGCCTTTGTTCTTCGGTGTAACTAACTAAGCAGAAGGATGAATGGCAAGTCAAGAGCAAGAAATCCGCTACCCAGATTACCCACTATTCAAGGGACTGCAAAAGCCCCTTGAGTTTATGGGTATTCAAGGGCGCTACATCTATTGGGCAGCCGGGGCTATTGGTGGAGCCATTGTCGGCTTCATCTTGGCCTACTGCCTGATAGGATTTATCGCTGGACTAATTGCTTTGGTCGCTTCCATTTCCATTGGTGCTGCGCTCATCATCATCAAACAGCGAAAAGGATTGCACACCAAGAAAGACGACCAAGGTGTTTTTATTTATGCCTATTCTAAGCGTATGTAACAAAAGACCATCATGACCAACGTGTGGATTAAATAGTAATGTAGAACGTAGGTAGGCTCACCCAACCAAGGGCAGAGCCTACCTTTATTTGTAGTAATCAAAATGAATCGAACTTTAGTCACTGGAGCTGTTGCGCTCACTTCACTACTCTTTGTCAGTTGCAAAGAAAAGCCATACCAACTACCCAAGCTGGGAGCAATAAGGGCTGCACAAGAAGCTCGGAAGCAATGGTTGATAAGAGGAAATAATGCTGATGGCTTCTTCGAGGAACCTCATGCACGAATCACCGATACAATACACGTGGATAGTCTTGTCCATGACACCATCCCAACGGATTCAATGACCAAAGATTCAATCTAAATATCAATGCAATGGTAATATACATCCTACTTTTCTTTGTTGCTGCCTGCATAGGTATGGCCATATCTGTCTATGCCATTGGAACAGGTGGTAAGCGAAAGAAAATCTTTCAAGACATCTATTTCTCTGTAGAAGAAACAGATGGAATCGGTGTACTTTACACAAAGTCCGGTGAGTACTCCGCTATTCTAAGAATGGAAAATCCCGTACAGAAATACTCCGCAAACATCGATAGCTATTACGAGTTCACCAACTTGTTTACAGCGATTGGTCAGACTCTAGGTGAAGGCTACGCCATTCATAAGCAAGATGTTATAAGCCGAAAGGAGTTCAAAAACGAGGATGGGAACAAGCATGAGTTTCTATCCGAGTCATATTTCCGCTACTTCAAAGGACGTGTTTATACCGATAGTGCAACCTATATCACTATCACTCAAGAATCCAAGAAGAGCCGACTGCTCTCATTTGACAATAAGAAGTGGCGTGACTTCTTGGTTAAGATACGCAAGGTGCAAGACCAACTCAAAGATGCCGGCATTGCCGCCAAGTTCTTGAATAAGCAAGAAGCCAGCGAATATATTGATCGCTTCTTTGCCATGAACTTCAAAAACAAGGTCGTATCGATGAGCAACTTCAAAGTGGATGAAGAATCCATTGATATGGGCGATAAGCGCTGCAAGGTCTATAGCCTTGTAGATGTGGACTGCGCCAACCTACCTGCTGCCATCCGTCCGTTCACCAATATCGAGGTAAACAACACCAGTATGCCTGTTGACCTTGTGTCGTTGGTTGACAACATCCCAGGGGCAGAAGTCGTGGTGTACAACCAAATCGTTTATATGCCCAATCAGAAACGTGAGTTGGCTTTGCTCGACAAAAAGAAAAATAGACATGCCAGTATGCCGAACCCCAGCAATCAAATGGCTGTGGAAGACATTAAGCGTGTGCAAGAAGTCGTAGCCAGAGAAAATAAACAACTAGTCTATACTCACTACAACCTTGTGGTGGCCGTCTCTCCTGATACAGACCTGCAGAAATGCACCAATCATCTGGAAAACAGTTTTGGGCGTATGGGCATTCATATCTCAAAACGCGCCTATAATCAGTTGGAATTGTTCGTCAATTCATTCCCCGGAAACTGCTATGGTATGAGCGATGAATACGACCGATTTTTGACGTTGGGAGACGCAGCCTCTTGCCTGATGTATAAGGAGAAAATTCAGCATAGCGAAGACACTCCGCTGAAGATATATTATACCGACCGTCAAGGTGTTCCCGTAGCTATCGATATTACAGGTAAAGAAGGACGTAACAAGCTGACAGACAATAGTAATTTCTTTTGTTTAGGGCCTTCTGGAAGTGGCAAAAGTTTCCATATGAATAGCGTCGTTCGCCAGCTTTGGGAGCAAAATACAGACGTAGTTATGGTCGATACAGGTAACTCATACGAGGGACTTTGTGAGTATGTCGGCGGTAAGTATATCAGTTATACCGAAGAGAAGCCCATCACCATGAACCCTTTCCGTATCAATCGTGAAGAGTTGAATGTAGAAAAAACTGGATTCTTGAAAAATTTGGTGCTACTCATCTGGAAAGGCTCTCAGGGAACGGTAAGCAAAACCGAAGACCGCCTCATTGATCAAGTCATTACGGAATACTACGACACCTATTTCAATGGTTTCACAGGCTTTACGCCTCCCCAACGTGAGGATCTTCGTAAAAGCCTATTGATAGATGACCGCAACCGTCCCCGTCAAAATGCAGATGAAAGTGAAGCGCAGCGTGACGAACGCTTGGAGCGTACCATCAATCAGATAGAGCAACGTCGTAAAGAGTTGAATGTGGAAAGTCTTTCGTTCAATACGTTTTACGAGTTCTCTGTTCAGCGCATTCCCGACATCTGTAGTGAAAATAGTATTAGTGGCATTGACATATCCACCTATCGCTACATGATGAAGGACTTCTATCGAGGTGGCAACCACGACAAGACCTTGAACGAGAACATGGACAGTTCGCTGTTTGATGAAACTTTCATTGTCTTTGAAATTGATGCCATCAAGGACGACCCTTTGCTCTTCCCCATCGTGACGCTCATTATCATGGACGTGTTCCTGCAAAAGATGCGTATCAAGAAGAACCGCAAGGTGTTGGTTATCGAGGAAGCGTGGAAAGCCATCGCCAGTCCGCTCATGGCCGAATACATCAAGTACCTCTATAAAACAGCTCGTAAGTTCTGGGCTAGTGTCGGTGTGGTCACTCAGGAGATTCAAGACATCATTGGAAGTGAGATTGTGAAGGAAGCCATCATCAATAACTCAGATGTAGTGATGCTTCTTGACCAAAGCAAGTTCAAAGAACGCTTTGATACCATCAAAGCTATTCTTGGTTTGACCGATGTGGATTGCAAGAAAATCTTCACCATCAACCGACTAGAGAACAAAGAAGGGCGTAGTTTCTTCCGAGAAGTGTTCATCCGTCGAGGGAGTACCAGTAATGTGTATGGCGTAGAGGAACCGCATGAGTGCTACATGACCTACACCACTGAACGTGCCGAGAAGGAAGCATTGAAGCTTTACAAATCGGAGTTGCAATGCTCTCATCAAGAAGCTATCGAAGCTTATTGTCGCGACTGGGATGCTTCCGGCATTTCAAAATCTCTGCCCTTTGCCCAAAAGGTAAATCAGGTAGGACACGTATTGAATTTATCCACTAAAAACAAGAAATAACAATGAAAACAGATTCTAACCTCTTCAATGAGGAACTATTCAAAGAAAGCTTGAAGCGTGACCTTCATGCAAAGCCTGTTGGCAGCCAAAAGCTAAATGACTTTGGCTGGCAGATGTACACCAGTGCCAGAGAAGCTTACTTGTCTCAGCCTTGGTATGTTCGGCTGTTTTACTCAAAAGTTGGGCGTATGAAGAAGGCTATGCTTGATACGATGGCCATTCATGAGGTGTTCGTGTTTACTGCTGCTGAAAGTTGTGTTGCAGCAGAGAAATACATTTATGAGCATCGTAAAACTATCCAATTTCCCAAATAATTCAAGAATCAAATGAACAAGATACACCTGCTTATCATCCTATTCCTCTCTTGCGTCGGCTTAACCGCTCAGGCGCAATACTACAGTGTGAACTACGACAAGAAGACTGTCGCAGCAATGGCTACTGCCTATAATACGGAGGCGGCTACCGAGGCATACTATAATGAGCAGGTGCAAAACATCTTGAAGCATTATAATGCGGCCGAGGTTGCTACGGCAGGTATCTTTGCTTCCAAGTTCCTCGACCGCAAAGCACTTACAGAGTTGGGCGTTTGGAGCAGCAGCACTGAGAATTACTACTACCGTCGTATCTATAACATGGTCAGTAGAAAGATTATGCCAAAGATATGGACGGTTGCTGGTATGATGCTCAAAAGCCCACAAACGGCCCTCTATTGGGGTAGCTATTTGGTGAAGATATGCGATGATACCAAGAGCCTGTGTATGCAGTTCGAGAGCGTCGTAACTAACTCTTCCCTTACATTCTCAGATATTGCATTCTTGCAAATCAAGGAAGAAATAGCCTCTATCCTGAAGCTTTCAGAAATCGGCAACGTGGATTGGCAAAGAATGCTCGATGACCTGTCGAAGGTCCCTGGGAACTTTACGGTGGATAACCTAAAAGCGGATATTGACAACCTCTATAAGACGGGCGTAAACTTGGCTTCTGCTGGGGTCAGCAACATCGGTGATGCATTCTTACAGAGCAGCCAGTTTCATGACCTAATCAATGGAAAGTTGGGAGCAGCTGTGAATATTGTAGATAATTACTCCACACTCTTTGAACAGCTAGACAAGAGCGTGGGTAATACGTTGTTGGGCATGGTTGGCGGCAAAGACAATGTCGATGGCCTGTTCAACTTCGCGAACTACAATCTAACCTCATGGATGACGGACTATCTGAGTGAGAAAGCAGGGAATTATTACACCCAACGATGGTATATCGCTCGTAGAGATCAAGGTTCAGAAACGCTCTGTGATTACTATCCTCCTACAGATGATAATAGCGTTATCTATGGCGGAGAATGGACGCGTTTTGATACCAGTGATTCCAACTTTTCACCGAACTCAGCTCAACGTGAGCAAATTTTGAGTAATTCCGAGCGTTACGCAGGGTGGTCACGTAGTCGAGTGGATATGCTAAACAAGCAAAATGATGGCTTCACCTATTATATAAACTACTACCTCAAAGGCTATATAATTAGCCGTGGAGGAAGACAAACCCAAAAATCATATGCATACGAAATCCATGTGAGCAAGTATTGGAACCATGTGGAAGAAGTGTACGAAGAAGTTTTCGACTCGTACAGTATGGACTTGAATACCTTCAAAGCCCAACTGAATGCGCGTCTTTCTGAGTTTAACGACAACGAGGAAGGTTATACCTATTATATAGGTTCAGACAGCAGAAACTATTATCAGGCCACCGATGTCGGCAAACTAAAAGGTTGCGAAAGCGTGACCATTAGTGTAACCTGTAGTGATGGCGTTTCCCTTGGCAGTGGTAGCACGCAGTACAAATGCCGTGAATGCGGTGGGTCACTCAATGCGCATAGCAAAGAATGTGCGATGAGGATAACGATTTCAGAAAACGATAATAGCATGGCTGAATTGGAGCAGTTAGAGGCCGAATACAAGGCACAGATTGAGCAAATTAAGTCTGAGATAACTTCATTGGAAGCTGACAATCAAAGGCTGATTATTCAAATGCATCAAAACCCCAATCTTGGGCCTTATAACGTAAAACTGATTGAAGCCAATAACGTCAAAATCGCGCAGCTTAAAAAAGACTTGGCCGACGTACAGCAAAAGTTGGCAGACGTAGAACAAGCCAAGGCAGATGCCGCAGAAGACAATGCTGTGGCTACTGATGATTATTACCGCATTCCAGCCATCATGCAAGATTGCAAGACAGCCTACAATCTCACATGGCAAGGTCCAGGGACTTGGGAAGGTTATACCTATGTAAGAAAAGCAACCATGCCCAATATCAATGGCGTGATTACTTTCAAAGCCACACTCAGTATTGTACGTAAGCCCAAATACTTCTTGGGTATTAAGATCCATAGAGCCATACTACAGATTAGTTGGGAACTTACGTCTGAATATACCAGTACCTCTGTGGTAGAAGTAATGACACTAGATCCTAACAAAAGCGATAAGGAGAAAGCAGACGAAGTGAATAAGCGTATCTCAGAAATCGCTCAGGAATATCCATCTTGTAAAATTACAACGGAGTATGCTAAGAGTGCCCCAACAGAGAACGATGGTACACCAGACACCTATCACCTGCTATGGCAAAGCGACCGTTTGGAGATTGCCAGACAAGTGGACAGCCGTATTACAAAAATCTATGCAGACCTAGTGTCACTGGAAAAGATGATGCACTACAAACGTAGCATTATCGACGTGCTAAAGTCTGTAGCACCACATATCAATGACGACCAAGGCCGACGGCTTACCCTTGTGGAAGAATGTCGCAAACGATGGTTGCGTAAGGCTGCAAACAGTATGCATTCCGATAGTTATAACGGTAAATACGACGAGGAGGAATAAGCAATGAATGAAGTAAATTCTAAGATTAGGAATATAGTACATACTATTGTACTAATGGTAGTATTATTTGGTTATCAGCAAGAAGCACACGCGCAATGGAGCTTTGATGTACCCAGTATTGAAGCTTACATCAACGACCATAAGAAGCAACGCAGTTTGCTCTTAGCCAGAAGTACGCTTGAGTATAGCAATAAGTTGTTGCACGAATACAGCAGCAAGGAAACCGTGAAGTACAAAGAACTGAACGTGGACCTTGACAAGTACACTCGTGCCTTTGATGTGATCGATGTACTCTATCAATCGCTTCGTACAAGTTTGAATGTGTACTCCACTTATGAAGGTGTGAGTGACCGCATCAAGGACTATAAGAAGCTCTTGAATGATTATAACGAGAAAGTACTCAAACGCCATCATGTAGAATTGGCCGATACCATCATCATAGGCATCAATAAACGTGCCATTGAAAACATAGCAGAAGAAGGTGAACACCTCTATAAATCGGTAAGCGATTTGGTGCTTTATGCTACTGGTGCTGCCGCTTGTTCAACTTCAGATTTGCTGATTGTGTTGGAATCCATCAATAATGGATTGGATAACATTGAAAGGCATTTGAACCGCTCCTATTTTGAGACATGGACATACGTACAACTGCGCATTGGTTACTGGAAAGAGAAAGTCTATCGTACCAAAACCAAACAGCAAATGATTGAAGATGCTTTTAGCAGATGGCGTGTGGCTGGTAAGTTAGGATATTAGTAGGAACTAAAATACTACAATAATGAAAGCAATAAAGAAAATACTGTGCATGGTTCTGGCTATGACCACTGTAGGAACAGCAGCCGTACACGCACAACGAGTGACATATAACCATGATTCATCCAAGAAGAATCAAGTGACTGTAATGGAATTAGGTAGTGGTTCACTTAGCCCAGAACTATACTACACCTTGCTTCACCGGAACTATAAGCAGTCTGCCGCCCAAAAGAACAAACAGACGTTCCGAACCGCTGCAAGCATTGCACTCTATAACCAAGTGGATGAAGCAGAAGCCATCGATTCAGCTCTCACAGCAAGAGCGAAGATAGAAGCTCTTAATGTGACCGACCGCACGGTAGATGTGGCCTGGCTGGCCGAAGGTTCCAAGATCAACAGCAAGATGGGAGACTTCCAAAAGAACATCGACCGTATCATTCCTGCAGGTGGTGACTTCTACGAGAAACAACGATGGACGGAATATTATAACGTCTTTCAATGCGCTATCAAGTCCACCAAAGAAGCCTACATGCCCAATGCTCAACGGAAGAAAATGTATTTGAGTATCTACAAAGATGTGTATGCTCAGAATGAAATACTCATCAAACGGTTGGTGCAAATGAACAATGCAGCAAAGACCAAAGAACTGCTTGCCACGAATGGTTCTTACCGTACCGCCGATAAGCAAAGCATTGCTGATGGAGCTCGTGGGCGATGGAAAGAAATTGGTCAAAGAGCGAGTGGCGGGACAAAAACGGGACAAAATCAATGAGAAAAATGAATATTAAACGTAAACATCAAAAGTAAACGATTATGGCAGATACGAGTAATATCTTATCCGACTTCGGCATCAATCTCCTTGAAGAAGAGATAGATGACGTGATTTTTCAGACCAATGAGTTCCTAACCGATGCAACATTCACTGGTTCACAAGGACCATTTTGGTGGATACTTCAAATGAGCATGGCGCTGGCCGCATTGTTCTCCATCATCGTTGCCGCAGGTATGGCTTACAAGATGATGGTGAAACATGAGCCACTGGACATCATGAAGCTTTTCAAGCCATTGGTCATCTCCATTATTCTCTGCTGGTGGTACCCACCTGCAGATACTGGAATGGGAAACAGCGGTAGCCACTGGAGTGTGCTCGAATTCTTGAGTTACATCCCCAACGCTATCGGCTCCTATACCCATGACCTTTATCAGGCAGAAGCCACTCAGATTGAAGACAAGTTTGCCGAAGTGCAGGAGTTGGTGTATGTGCGTGATACCATGTACACAAACTTACAAGCCCAAGCGGATGTGGCTCACTCAGGAACCTCTGACCCCAATCTGATTGAGAGTACGATGGAACAGACTGGCGTGGATGAAGTCACCAATATGGAGAAAGAATCCTCACGTCTATGGTTCACTTCACTGACCGCAGGAGCAGTTGTCGGGATAGACAAACTTGTAATGCTAATCGCCCTAATCGTCTTCCGAATCGGTTGGTGGGCCACGATTTACTGTCAGCAAATCTTGCTGGGTATGCTTACCATCTTCGGTCCCATCCAATGGGCGTTCTCACTCTTACCAAAGTGGGAAAGTTCTTGGGCGAAATGGCTAACGCGCTATCTGACAGTGCATTTCTATGGCGCGATGCTCTACTTCGTAATATCACGATATTTTATAACTGATTGTGTATCAGATATTATATCAAACAAATTAAGGCTTACGCAACAAAGTTGCAACAAAAATATCATAAAATGTTGCGCGTGTATTTGAAGTATATGTTCAGCCAGTTAAAATCAAACTCTGAGAGTATGATATGTTAATTCAACATTTTTAACCTATACCGTTTTTCCGGCATTTGGAGAAGCAAACATACCTCTCTCATGGGCGAAAATTATCTGGCAGGGCTGGCAGATAAATATGTGGCAAAGTTACAACTTTTCCGTCAGATAAGACACCTTTATTTTGAACAGGATATTCAAAAAATTATCCGACATTCTCACAGATAATCATCTGACGGGAAAGCATGAAGTCTGTCACATTTGGAGGATGAACGGGAGTGTACAAACCACAGTTGATTGCCATAGAATAGACTGTTAAACAGATATTTGCGTGTTTGTTTGCAGATTCTTTTCGCATTAACTTTGCGCTGACAAATCGAACCGGGAGCAACCCAAATCGACAAAACAACAAATCATTTATAAAATAACGACTATGTGTAAAACAGAACAAAAACCGAACGAAACCGCCTTGCTCCGAAAGGTGGTGGACGGACTGAAACAGGAGCTGGAGAGAGTCAAGAATGTGGTTTACGCTTCAAAGGAGGTTCTGAATCTGGAGGAAGCCGCCATGTTCTTAGGAATTTCCAAAAGCTCGCTCTACAAGATGACGCACAATCAAGTCATCCCGTACTTCAAGCCCAACAACAAAATGGTGTACTTCGAGAAGTCCGAACTTCTGAAATGGCTCCGGCAGAATCCGGTCGCCTCACAGGGGCAAATTTCGGAGGAGGCACACGCCATCATGCGTAATCTCGCCAAAAATGATTAGTTCTCTTTCTTCAAACACAGACACAATCCGTATATGACTGAAAGCGAAAATACACACCTGTCTTTTGACAATCTCCCCCGGTCAGTGGCAGAACTCCATGAGAAGTTAGACCGCCTGACCGGAATGTTGGAACAGATCATTTCCTCAACCGCCGTCACTCCCTCGCCGGAAATCATGACGGTTGAGGATGTGTCTGCCATGCTCTGCAAGTCCGTTTCTACCATCTATGCGATGACTTCCGAACACAGGATTCCATACCGTAAACAAGGCAACAAACTCTATTTTCTTCGTTCCGAAATCCAGTCGTGGCTTATGGATGCTGTTGTTCCGAAAGATACTCCGAAGCGCAGAAGAAAGCCGCAGGATGATGAAAATTCTACGGATAATGAACGGCAACCGGAGAGCAACCCGGACGAAAATCCAAGTGAAAACAGCGCAACTTCTACACAAAAATCCTCGGAAAATGTTGATAAGGAGAACGGCAAAGTCACCGTCTCGGAGTGTGAGAACAAACCGTATTCCATCGAAAGCCGGACACATTCAAGAAGCGGAGCGACCATCTTCGCCGTACTTTTCTCAAAGAAAATTGAAGCCGCCGGAGAGCGGAAGTTTGTGCAGATGGCACGGGATTTTAACGGCTATTGGAGCGATTTCGGCAAGGGTGGCTACATCTTCAACTCGCAGCAGGAGGCCGAAAACTTTGCAAAAGCGATAAGAGGGAAAGAAGAAACAGACCGAATATCACCCCAACAACCAGTATCGGAGAATGACGGTTTGACCGCAACCCATACGGAGGGGAAACTGCCAACCGTGCAGGGCGAACAGACCTCATTTGATGGTAATACCTCTTGTAAGTAAATGGCAGACATGACAGACAGGGGCATTTTACAGGGGAATGTTTTAGGGCTGGCAAGTTTATGTTTTCGTCCACGAAAACTACGCTACAAGCGGCGACCCGGTCACACCGGAAACGGCAACATCCCTATTTTAGCCCTAAAACATCATTCCTTTTATAACCGATAAAAACAAGCGTATGACAGACAACGAAAAATCACATAAAGGCGGCAGACCGAAGTCTGCAAAGGGCAAAGCACGGACAAAGACCATATCCACACGGCTCACGCTCGCCGAGTGGAAAGCGGTCATGAAACGGATAACCGATGCCGGGAAGAAGCCGTCGCACTTCCTGCGTGAACTGTTGTTGCACGGCAAAGTCGAGGCGGCACGGACACAGGAGGACAGGCGGCAGATACGGATGCTGGAGGGAGGGTGTAACAACCTGAACCAACTGGCGAAGCTGGCGCACCAGCAGGGCTTTTCTCTTTTGAAAGGCAAAATTACGGACTTGCTGGGCGAGTTCAACAAAATCATCGAGAGGATATGATGGGCGACTTGAAGAAACGGGCAAGTTTCGCCAGAGTGGTGAACTACGTGAACAACCCGAAGAAGGCACGGCTTATCGACAGCAAGGACGTGAGGCTTGATGACAATACCACCATCGCAAGGAGTCTGCAGGGACAGGCGGACGACAAGCCGGGGCGCAAGCTGAAAAATCCGGTGTACCACATCTCGCTGGACTTCGCCCACGAGGACACATCCAAGCTGACGGATGCCCTGATGGTCGAAATAGCCCGTGAGTATATGCGGCGCATGGGCATTGTGAACACCCAGTACATCGTGTGCCGTCATACCGACAGGGAACACCAGCATCTGCACATCGTGGCAAACCGAGTGGACAATGACGGGAACACCATCAGTGCCAGCAACGACCGTGTGCACAACGTGAAAGTATGCAAAGCTCTCACGAGGGAATACGGGCTGCACTTCTCCAAAGGTAAGATGAACGTGAAGCGTGACCGTCTGCGTGGAAAGGACAAGATGAAATACCAAATCTATGACGCTATCAAGGCGGCTCTGCCCCGATGTAACTGCTGGTCGGATTTGTGCGACAGGCTGGCAAAACAAGGCATCGGGGTGAATTTCAAATACGACAGACGCAACGGCAAAATCCTCGGAGTGTCGTTCACGAAGGATGAAATCTCATTCAGCGGCTCACGGATAGACCGGAACATGAGCTTTTATAAGTTAGACAAGCAGTTCGGAAGCCGTATTGCCGAGGGGCTGGAATGGCAGCCCCGTGTACCGGACAACGGCTTTGACGGACGGACACGGCTGCCCCGGCAGGATGTAGCATCAGACAGCCATGCGGCAAGTACTTTTATAGGACAGCCGTCACCGACCGAAACAGTGACAGACGGCAACGGCGGCACTTCCGCTGAATCCGGCTCAAACATCGTTCAAGTGACCATCGGCGCACTTATGGAGCTGTGCGTACAGCCGCACCTGGCAAAGGCTTCATCCTGCAGTGGAGGTGGAGGAAACGAAAGCGGCTGGGGCGATAACGACAACGAAAAGGACAAACTTAAACCAAGACGGAAAAGAAGATGAAGGACAATTTACAGAACATAGCCGACCTTATCGGGGCGTTGGCGGAGGACATCGAGGAAATCAAGGAGAAACTGGATGCAAAGGATAGCTCGGACAAGGACGAGGCATTGAAAAGACTGGTGGAGAGGCTGGAGCCTGTTATAAGTTTCTTCAATGGCAACACACCGGAAAATGTCAATGCCATTTTCGGAAGCAAGGAAGCCATTGAGGAATACAAAAAATCATTGGGTGATGAAATGATGGCGAGTTTGCGGCTATATCTGAATGCCAATGAGAAGGATATGCGCAAGCATGGCGTTCCCACTATCAAGGAACAGCTCAATAAGATTCTGGAACTGCTGACAAACCACATTGAGAATGACAAGCAGACTTCGGAAGAGGCGCGGCAAAAGCAAAGTGTCATACCGGAACTGTGGCGGGCAATCCGCCCGGCCAAGGCTATAAACGCAATAAGGATTTTATGGAGCAAAGTTCCCGATGGCTGGCACAAGAATCCTTATGTATGGACTGGTATCGGTTGTACCCTCGTATTCTTTGCCCTGTTTGCCATCAGTTGGGTGCAATGGCATGAGTACCGGGATGAAAACAGACGGTTGAGAACGGTTGCAGACAAGCACAAGGTGACTACGGTCATGCTCAATGAACTGCATCCGGGATTGGCAGTAACCACTGGGGCATACGAGAAACTAACGGAAACGGTCGGCGTGGATTCGACTTTGACCATATTTTGGAAACAGGTCAAAAACGTTAAACAGAAATCCAAATAAAAACGCTCAGGCAAGAAGGGATGTAGAAAACTTTTAATATAATAAATCGGGAAGACGAAACCTATTTTGTGGCTATTTTAAAATTTAACGAATAATCGTGGTCTCATTTTCTAAAATAATTTATACCTTTGTATTACAATATAAACAATGATTTGAAATGAAAAGAATTACGACTACTCTTATTGTATGCATGGTGGGATTCCTTACTGCATTCGCCGATAAAGATCCTGAGGATTTCAAGGTCATAGTTTATCGTGCAGACGGAACACAGTTTGAAGGATATAACGATACACAGTTTGAACAATATCTCAAACCAAAGGTTACATCTGTTTACATCAGCTCTGAATTCAAAGGTCCTGCCGTAAAATATTCGAGTGATGAGGTAAAGCGAGTGGAGTTCATTGCCTCGACAATGGATTCGATTCCTATGATTTTTGAGGCTGTAAAAGCGCAAGCGAAACTCCCGAATCTTTTTAGCAAAAATCCTAAGCCATACAAGGAACCCGTATTCCTGCGGCTAATATATGATGGCGAAAACGTTAAAGGTTATGCTATGCCATATACCGACCATACTTTCACGCATAAGCCGAATATAATGACGGTACACTATACATGGCGATATTTCTATTTAACTAAAGACTCTGATGTCGCAAAAGCATATTGGGATGATACCGATGGCGTAGTTCCCAATATGAATAAAGTTATGAAATTCTATTTCAGAGAATTTCCTGACATAGTAAAAATGATAGACAATGACGAGCTTACCCCAGAAATGTTCAGAGAAAATCCAGCTATTGTCTTGCCCTTAATGGATAAAACCTATTCGCCTAAGTCAAAATAAACACATCTTTTCGCAAACCTTATGCCGTCCATAACTTTGTGGCAAACAACCACAAGTTATGGACGCTTCTTTTTCCCTAGCCTAAATTACAACTCCGTTGAGAACGTACTGAGCTACGAAGCCAGTGCAGCGTTCACTGTCAGCACAGCCTTTGTCGTATGTATCAGGTTGATACCCAATTTCGGTTAAGATTTAACGACAATCTGACCTGAAAAGTAATTCGTGAACCGATTTACCGCCTCTATCTTCGTTTCCATAACTACATCGGCATAGACTTGTGTAGAGTTTATGCTTGTATGTCCGAGCAACTTGCCAACCGTATAAATATCGCCTCCTGCTGCCAAAGTAAGTACAGCAAAGGCGTGGCGGCTGGTATGGAAGCTGACATTCTTTTCTATCCCTGCGGCAGCTGCCATCTTTTTAAGGCATCTGTCACAGGCACTAAGGCAGGTCATATCAAAGACCTTTTGTCCAGGCTTGCAGCCGTTTCTATCCGGTAGCCAATTCAACGCAGACTGGTTCAAGGGTATCGTTACCTGTTTCCTTGTCTTTTGCATGGATTGGATAGAAACGACCAATCCACCATTGACCTGTTTTATATTCCTCCATGTCAGTACGGAAACATCGCTATACCGCAATCCGGTAAAACAGCAGAACAGAAATGCCCGTTTGGTTGTCTCGTTGGTTGTCGGAGCCTCGATTAGCGCAAGAAGTTCCTCTCTCGTGAGATACTCCCTTTCTGACTGTTGTTTGGCTATCCGCTCGTGTCTGCCCAAAGCATAGAAAGGATTTTTATCCATCACTCCCTCTTTTACCGCCACATTGAGCATTCGTACCAGTGTACTCTGGTGCAAGTGTAGCGTGTGGATAGACATTTTCTTTGGGTTGTCGGGCGATTTGGTGTTCTTGTAGGTATTCTTCATGAAGTCAAACAGTCCTACAATAAACTTCTTGTCGATTTTCGACATCAGGAAGCGAGGTCTGCGACGATGTTTCAGATACTCCTTTATTATATTGACACAAGAGCGGTAATTGTAGTACGTTGCCGGAGAATAGGACGGATTGCGTCTAATCCCCTCGATATGACTGTCAAGCCAATCCGCAAAAATCCGTTTGGGCAGTTGCTTTGAATTGCCGTTGTCTGCCTCCGTTTCGTCCTCGTCAATGCTGAGCATCCGCTTTGACTTTATTTCATTCGCCTTTGCCATAGCCGCCTCGTTGAGCCGTCTGGCATCGGGGGCATCATCCGGCACAAGAAACAGGTTCAGGTACTCGTTCCATCTTTTCCCCTTCTCATAGAAATCAAGGTATATAGAGCGGCTTCCCGTTTTCAATGTTCGTGTCCTTATCGTTATTTTCATCTGTTTCCCTCCGTTTTCGGTTGTTTTGAAAAGAAGTCATCAACAAGATTGACCGTTTCCACTTTCTTTTGATCCACAATCTTTGCATAGATGGCGGTCGTGTTCACGTTGGCATGACCGAGCAGCTTTGATGTGGTGTATATGTCCGCACCGAGTGTCAGCAGCATGGTAGCTGCGGTATGTCGGCTGCAATGATAAGTTATGTGCTTGTCTATATGTGCGTTCTGCATCCATTTCTCTATGTTACGCTCAATGTTAGAAGTTCCTGTCGGTAATGTGAAAATCGGTTCTTCGGGATTCTCTTTGGGATTCAGGCAATCGACAGCCTCTTTTGATAACGGCACGTTTACCAGCTTTTGGGTCTTCTGCATCGTTATCCTTATATATAAGGTCTTGCCATCGGGGGCTTTGACAATCTTTCCCCATGTCAGCGACCGCACATCGCTAAGGCGAAGCCCAGTGAAGCAGGAGAACAGGAACGCACGTTTCACATCTTCATGGGGGCAGGGTGCAGCCATCGCTGCTTTCATTTCCTCCAACGTGAGATATTCCCTCATGCTTTCGGTAGGCTGGTACTTCTCTTTTGAACTGATGGACTTCAGCGGATTCGCTGACAGTATGCCGTCACGCACGGCTTTGTTCAGCGCACCGTTCAGAACTGCCTGATGATGATGCGCCGCACCGTTGCTGATGACACTGCCATCCTTGCGCACCGCATTCCTCGCATAGCGCAGAAAGTCAATGAAACCACGACAAAAATCCACATCCACGTTTGCCAAAACAATATCCGGACAGTTCGCTTCTTTTAGATACGTTTCGATTTTCAGCCGCAGGTCACGCCTGCCTTTGAGAGTGGATGTAGAGAAACCGAATTTCTCCTGCTCATACTCCTTAAGGAAATCCACAAGCGTTATACACGACCGTTTTACCTTGTCCCACTGGCGCACACCGTGGTTCTGCAATGCCAGGATGCGCTCGGCTTTGATTTTCTCGGCAACCTGTCTTGCATGGTTGTTCTGCTGGCGGTCTATTGGTGTCGATTCGGGAACAAGGTACAATCCGAGAGATTCTACCTTGCGTACCCCCTTTACATAGACATCGAGATACAGGCTCATGTTTCCGTTAGCCAACTTTCGCTGACGGATGCGGACAGGTTCTTTCACCTTTTGTACTTTCTTCGGTCGTGCCATGATGTTTTCCTTTCCTTATATTTTTCTTTTCACAGGCAGATTTATCCCTGTTTTCACGCTGCAAAATTACCAAAATTTTCCGTGTCATGCAACAAATACGCAACAAAATATCGTTAAAACTGTTGTTTGATATGCTTTCTTGGATAAAATCGGAAATATAATTAAATCACTAATATACAATATATTCCACCGCTTTTGTTTCTTTTTATACGATTATTCTTTCCTTGTGATAAGCCTATACTTCGTGGGCTTTTATGTCTTGCTCCTCTTTGATATAGTTCTCTGCATTCAAGTAGAGAATTTGACAGCGATAACAGTGTCTGAACAAACGATGGCTGCTTACCTGCAGAACTCGTTCTTCTCAGCAGGCTATTTAATGGCTGCAAGTATCGTTGCCTTGAAGTGTTTGAACTTGGTTCCAGACTTGGCTGCATGGATGATTCCCGAAGGAGATACAGCTTTCTCAACCCGAAACTTTGGTGAAGGCGTAGCCCAACAAGCGAAGATGTCGGCTACAGGAGCCATGACATCAATGATGAAGTAATAATCAAATAATAACGCAATATGGTAATTAAGAATCTCGAAAACAAGATTAAGCTCGTCACCATCATCTGCTCGATGTTCCTTGTGGGGTGCATACTCATCAGTATCTCCAGCATTTGGACAGCAAGAAGTATGGTGGTTGATGCCCAAAACAAAATCTATGTATTGGATGGCAATGTGCCCATCTTAGTGCAGCGAACCACCATGGAAGAGACCTTGGATATTGAAGCAAAGAGTCACATCGAACGCTTCCACCACCTCTTCTTCACGCTGGCTCCTGACGACAAATACATCAAGTACACCATGGAGAAAGCCATGTATCTCGTGGATGAAACAGGTTTGGCTCAGTATAACACTTTGAAGGAAAAAGGTTTCTACTCGAACATCATGGGAACTAGTGCTGTGTTCTCCATCTTCTGTGACAGCATCAAATTCAATGAAGAAAAGATGGAGTTTACCTACTATGGTCGTCAACGCATCGAGCGACGTACCAGCATCCTCACTCGTGAATTGGTCACTGCCGGTCAGTTGAAACGTGTGCCTCGCACAGACAACAATCCTCATGGATTACTTATCGTCAACTGGCGCACACTTCTCAATAAGGATGTCAATCAGAAAACGAAAGCTAACTATTAAAAGGTACGTATATGAAAGGATTCAAGAAAATGCTCTTCGGAGAAAAGATGCCTGACAAGGATGATCCGAAGTATAAAGAACGCTACGAGCGTGATGTGGCGGCTGGACGCAAGTTCGCCAAAACATTGCGCATCGACAAGGCAGCAGCCAAGGTGCAAAAGTTTGCAGACATCCACCGTACGCTGTTCCTGGTTATTGTTTTCAGTTTTGTGGCATTCAGTTTTGGTTTCAACATTTTCCGCATCGTGAAGGTGTACAATCGAAGTGAAAGGCATCGCACAGCCACCGAGCTTCAAGACTCTGTTTTGAAAGCTCGCCACAATCGACTGGTAACGCCTATCAACAAGAGTGATAACCCTAAAACGAAACAACAATGAAGCTGACAGATAAAATCAATTTTCGACAGCCTAAATACATGCTGCCGCTCATCGTATATCTTCCAGTGATTGGCACCGCCTATTTTGTCTTTGATATGTTCGATACGAAGATTGAGGACAAACCAGCTGCCAACCTCCAAACCACCGAATATCTGAACTCAGACCTTCCTGAAGCTCAGATTAAGGGAGGTGACGGCATTGGAGGCCGCTACGAAAGTATGGTCAAATCATACGGAAAGATTGAAGACCATAGTGCCATCAGTAACATCGATAGAAACAATCAAGATGAAAAGGAAGCATATGAATCAAAATACTCCGATGCCGAATTGGAAATGCTGGATAAAGAAGCAGCCCAAAGTGCATCCCTGCAAGATAAGGAACTGCAAGAAGCCAACGCCAGAGAAAGAGACCGTCAAGCTCTTGCCGAACTCCAGAAAGCGTTGGCTGAAGCTCGCCTAAGTGGGCAGAAAGGGTTGGAACCTGATAGTGGTAAATCCGATGGTAGCCCAGAGTCCGATGGCAAAGTCGAAATGAAGGGCAAGATTGAGATTAACGACAAGGCTGTAAAGGGACTATCTGATGCAGAAAAGCCCAGTGAAGTTGTGAAGAAGGTGAAGACCTCTTCCGACTACTTCAATACCCTGACAGAAAATGAGAAAGAGCCCAATCTTATTAAGGCCATCATTGATGAGAACGTAAAAGCCGTTGATGGTTCACGTGTTCGCTTGCGCCTGCTCGATGATATTGAGATTGGTGAAACCGTAGTGCGCAAAGGTTCTTACCTCTATGCCACCATGAGCGGTTTCGGTTCTCAGCGTGTCAAAGGCAATGTAAAAAGTCTGTTGGTAGATGATGAATTGGTGAAAATCAACCTCTCCATCTATGATACCGACGGCTTAGAAGGCTTATATGTCCCCAGTAGTAGCTTCCGAGAAACCACCAAGGATGTTGCCAGTGGAGCCATGTCCAGCACCATGGATATGAATACCACTGGAACAGGAAGTAGTTTCTCACAATGGGGAATGCAGGCTGCAAGCAATGCCTATCAAAAGACCAGCAACGCCATTGGTAAGGCCATCAAGAAGAACAAGGTGAAGTTGAAGTACGGCACCTTTGTGTATCTCATCAATGGCCAGCAAAAGAACAATCAGTAATCTCATTTAGTCATTCAAAAGAACAAGAATATGTACATCCAAAAAACTCTCTGCGCCCTTATGGTTGGCGCACTTTCCATCTTCCCCTCGATGGCCCAGCAGACCTACGAAGAAATGGAACAGCTCACCGTCAATGAGCAAGTGACCACTGTCATCACCGCTACAGAGCCAATTCGCTTTGTAGATATTTCTACAGATAAAGTTGTGGGTGACCAGCCTATGAACAATACCATCCGCTTAAAACCCAAAGACAGCCTTTATGTGGATGGTCAAGTGTTGGCGATTGTGACCATCGTTACCGAACGCTACCGCACTCAATATGCTTTGCTCTACACGACTCGCCTACAAGAAGCGGTTACGGACAAAGAAGTGCAGCGTCAGGAGATGATACCTTACAACAACCCTGCCGTCAGTATGTCTACAGAAGAGATGACAAGGTTTGCTCGCCAGATATGGAACTCTCCGGCCAAAATCCGAAATGTGAGTACCAAACAGCACCGCATGGTGATGCGACTTAACAATATCTACTCCGCTGGTGATTACTTCTTCATTGACTACTCGATAGAAAACCGTACCAATATTCGCTTTGACATAGACCAAGTAAGGGTGAAGCTTTCAGACAAGAAACTATCTAAGGCTACCAATGCGCAAGTGATTGAGCTGAACCCTGTGATGAGTTTGGAAGGAACCAAGTCGTTTAAGCATGGCTACCGCAATGTTATCGTCTTGAAGAAGATGACCTTCCCCAACGACAAGGTGCTTACCATTGAAATGTCGGAGAAGCAAATATCAGGTAGAAACATTCTTCTTAGCATTGATTATGAGGATGTTTTGTCTGCCGATTCATTTAACGCTGTATTGTTAGAGGAGGAATAGTCTTATGAGAAAGTATTTACTAACCGTAGTATGTACTATCATACTAAGCGTATCAGCTTTCGCTCAAAGTGGTAACGGACGTGTGTCATTAGGCACTGGCCTGCTCTATGAAAATGGTTGGGATGTAACCCTTGCTTATGAGCATGAAACCAAGTATCATAACGCTTGGGAGTTCTTTGGCAATGTCTATCTGAAATGGGATGAATGTGCTTCATGCAAGCACATCTGCCCAGACAGTTTCTGGAGAAATTATCGCTCGTATGGTGTGGGAGTGGCTTATAAACCTTGTGTCGTTAGAGGGCGCAACCACCATGGAAACCTCCGATTGGGCGCATCAGCCGGAAGCGACACCCATGACTTCCTTGGCGGTTTGCATGTGGGCTATGAACACAACTATGCACTTCGTTCAGGCGTACAGCTATTTTGGCAAGTGAAGTCAGACGTGATGATTAAAGGCGAGGACTTATTCCGTACTGGAATTGTCCTCGGAGTGAAACTACCTCTAAACTAAAACGACAATGAAGCATATCACATTCTTATTGCTGGCATTTGCATCCATGTTAATGACAGCTTGCGATGCCCATCAGGATTTTCCTGATACAACCATTAAGCCCTGCCATATCCTTTGTACCGATGGCAAGGTCGTTCCATTCTCTCAGTACGAAGCAGAAAAGAAGCAGGCTATTGCTGTAGTGTTCAATACCCAGCAAAGTGAAGACGTGGAAGGTACCGGCTATGCCGTATATCTATGGGACATCGAGCCTGTCGCATTTGCAGATAGCTTGGGTTGTGCTCAAGGAACATCTGCCGACCTCACAGCTCATGATGGCAACCTCAATACCTACAAGATGTATGAAGGGAAGGAAGTCGGATCACCATTGGCCAATAGCGTATTTGCTATTTGGGTCTATGGTCAGAGTGCCTACATACCTTCTGTTGCGCAGATGCGCCTGCTCTATGCAGCCAAAGATATTGTCAATCCCTATATCGTGAAATGCGGTGGTGACCCCATCCCCGATAATCCCGATGATTGTTGGTATTGGACCTCCACCGAAGTGCAAGACCAAGATTTAGTCAAAGCATGGCTCTATTCACTCAGCAGTGGAGCCATGCAGGAAACTCCCAAGAATGCCTCGCATAAAGCAAGGGCTATAATCTCTCTGAATAATTAAAAGCAAACAACATGGAAGAAAGCAAAGAACTGCAAGGCGCATATAAGATATTCCGAGCGGTCATCTACATTTCTCTTTTGGTGGAGTTCTTCGAGTACGCCATCAACCCTGAGATGTTGGACCACTGGGGCGGTGTATTGAGTGACATACATGGTCGCATCAAGCAATGGATGATATACCAGGATGGAAACCTTATCTTTAGTAAGGTCGCCACCTTCTTGCTTATCTGTATCACCTGCGTCGGCACCAGAAATAAAAAGCATCTGGAGTTCGATGCCCGAAAGCAGGTGCTTTATCCATTGGTGAGCGGTGTGTTCCTCATCGCCCTTTCTGTGTGGCTCTTCGGCTATACGATGGACATGCGTCTTTATTCCCTTAGATTGAACATCATTCTCTATATGATTGCCACAATCATAGGAACCGTGTTGGTGCATGTAGCTCTCGATAATATCTCCAAGTTCCTAAAAGAGGGATTGTTGAAAGACCGCTTCAACTTCGAGAACGAAAGCTTTGAGCAGTGTAAGGACAAACAGGAGAACAAGTATTCAGTGAATATCCCTATGCGCTACTACTACAAAGGCAAGTTCCGTAAGGGATGGGTGAACATAGTCAATCCATTTCGTGGTACGTGGGTCGTCGGTACACCAGGCTCTGGTAAGACGTTCTCTATCATCGAACCTTTCATTCGCCAGCATAGCGAAAAAGGGTTTGCGATGGTCGTATATGACTACAAGTTCCCGACCTTGGCCACCAAACTCTACTATCATTACAAGAAGAATCAGAAGTTGGGTAAATTGCCGGAGAACTGCAAATTCAACATCATCAACTTCGTAGAAGTGGAGTATTCACGTCGTGTGAACCCTATTCAGCAGAAGTACATCAACAACTTGGCCGCAGCCAGTGAAACGGCTGAGACCTTGTTGGAGTCTCTGCAGAAAGGTAAAAAGGAAGGTGGTGGCGGTAGCGACCAGTTCTTCCAGACTTCTGCCGTCAACTTTTTGGCTGCCTGCATTTACTTCTTCATCAACTATGAGAAGGAGCCCTACGACAAGAACGGTAAGATGTTGATAGCCGAAAAGAACTTGGACACTAAAACAGGTAGAATGATACCTACAGGTAGAGTGTTTGATGAGAATGGTAAGGAGGTGCAGCCGGAATACTGGCTTGGCAAGTATTCGGATATGCCGCACATCCTTTCCTTCCTCAATGAGAGCTACCAAACCATCTTTGAGGTGCTTGAAACCGACAATGAAGTGGCCCCATTATTAGGGCCTTTTCAGACGGCGTTGAAGAACCGCGCGATGGAACAGCTCGAAGGTATGATTGGTACGCTGCGTGTCTATACCTCTCGATTGGCTACCAAAGAGAGTTACTGGATATTCCATAAGGATGGCGACGACTTCGACCTGAAGGTGTCGGATCCCAAGAATCCAAGTTACCTGCTCATTGCCAATGACCCTGAAATGGAGAGTATTATCGGTGCGCTAAATGCGCTTATCTTGAACCGCTTGGTCACTCGTGTAAACACTGGCCAAGGCAAGAACATTCCGGTGAGCATCATTGTAGATGAGCTTCCAACGCTCTATTTCCACAAGATAGACCGCTTGATTGGTACCGCTCGAAGCAACAAGGTATCGGTAGCCTTGGGCTTTCAGGAGTTGCCCCAGTTGGAGGCCGACTATGGCAAGGTCGGTATGCAGAAAATTATTACCACGGTGGGTAATGTAGTATCAGGCTCTGCCCGAGCCAAAGAGACCCTTGAATGGCTTTCCAGCGACATTTTCGGCAAGGTGGTTCAGCTCAAGAAGGGCGTGACTATCGACCGAGACAAAACGTCCATCAATCTCAACGAGAATATGGATAGCTTGGTGCCGGCCTCAAAAATCTCTGATATGCCGACAGGTTGGATTTGTGGCCAAACTGCACGTGACTTCTTGGCCACCAAGACTGGACGAGGTGGCTCGATGAACATCCAAGAGAGCGCAGAGTTTCAAACCTCCAAGTTCTACTGCAAGACCGACTTCAATATGGCCGACATCAAGAAGGAAGAAGAAAGCTACGTGGCTCTCCCCAAGTTCTACACGTTCAAGTCAACCGACGAGCGTGAGCGCATTCTCTATAAGAATTTCGTACAGGTTGGTGAAGACGTGAAAGCCATGATCAAGGATATTTTCCAAAAGAAGAAGGCCATCTAAGAAACTTGCCTACCAAAAGAAACAGAAATGACAACCAAACTCAAACTACTGATAGGAAGCCTGTTCCTGTGCAGTACCCTTATGGCACAAGAGCGAAGCCCCACCCGTGAGGCTTCGTCCTTGTTTAGCCTCCCTCCCTTTGAACGAGCCGTGCGATGCATCAAGTTCTATGAAGGCTTTCATCAAAAGCAACATTATCCCTACATTGGCTACGGCCATCGACTGCTGTCTGGTGAACGACTTACTTGGCGGCTCACAGAGAAGCAAGCGGTCTCTCTGTTGAGAAGTGATTTGCGCAAGCTATGTGCTTTGTTTCGCACCTATGGCAAAGACTCTCTACTTCTCGCAACGCTCAGCTACAATGTTGGTCCCTACAAAGTGTTGGGTAATAAATCCATCCCTGAAAGCCGGCTTATCAAGAAGATAAAGTCTGGCAGTCGGAACTTCCATAAGGAATATCTTGACTTTAGCCGATACAAGGGAAAGATCGTTGCTTCTATTAGCCGAAGACGATGGACTGAACTCAAGCTTTTGTTCCAGTCGTAAATACCCTGTTAGTCCTCATTATAAGGTAACTAACAGGGCATTTTTATGTTGTATAGCAAGTTTTGGCCCTTTTCTCTCCTATAATTTGGCAAAAAACGCAAAGATTTATCAGATTTCGCCCAAAATATGGTGTATTTTCAAAAGATATAAGTACCTTTGAGAGCAAATAGAACATCAAATTGGATTTTTATGGCGACGAATAAAAATATAAACCGAATAAAAGTAGTGCTCGCAGAAAAGAGTTTGACTAACAAATGGTTGGCAGAGAAGTTAGGCAAAGACCAAGCTACGGTGTCGAAATGGTGTACCAATAATGCACAACCAACCTTAGAAATGCTCCTGAAAATAGCAAGCGTACTTCAAGTTGATGTAAGAGAATTGTTAAGGCCTACGGAAGATGATGCAACCTACATCAGAGTACCAAAGGACTTGACAAAGAGTAATTTTTAATGGCAGAAAGATGGAACAACCTAAGTTGATAAATAACATAAGCGAGCGCATGGTGGATGACCTGAAGCAAAGGTTATCCAAAGATACTCGTGTATCTATCGCAGCCGCTTCATTCTCCATCTATGCCTATGAAGCCTTAAAGGAAGAGTTGGAAAAGATTGAGGAACTACGCTTTATTTTCACCTCACCTACCTTTATCAAAGATAAGACCAAGAAAGAAAAACGTGAGTTCTTCATCCCGAAGCTCAACCGTGAACGAAATTTGTATGGAACAGACTTTGAAATCCGTCTTCGCAATCAACTGTCACAAAAAGCGATAGCTAAGGAATGTGCCGACTGGATTCGCCGAAAAGTGAAGTTTCGTTCCAATGCCTCACAAGATCCGATGGGTGGATTCATGCATGTCAATAATGATACGCAACATGTCTATCTGCCGTTCAATGAGTTTACCACCTCTCAACTGGGCTGTGAGCGTGGTGCCGACATCTACAACATTGTCAACGTACTGCCATCGCCCACAGCCAATGCCTATCTTGATATATTCAATGAGCAATGGAATAATGATGAGAAGTTTGAAGATGTGACCAAGCGTGTGCTGGAGTATATTGATACCGTCTATCAAGAAAATGCACCTGAATACATTTATTTCATTGCGCTCTATAATATCTTCAATGAATTCTTGAAAGACATCAGCGAGGATGTATTGCCCAATGAGCGTACCGGATTCAAGACGAGCGTTATTTGGAACAAGCTTTATAACTTCCAGCGTGATGCAGCCTTGGCTATCATTAACAAGCTGGAGAAATATAATGGTTGTATTTTGGCGGATTCTGTCGGATTGGGCAAGACCTTTACTGCGTTGGCGGTCATCAAGTATTACGAAAATCGCAATAAGTCGGTGCTCGTGCTATGCCCCAAGAAGCTGAATGACAACTGGCAGACTTTTCGTGCCAACTATAAAAATAATCCTGTAGCAGCTGACCGTCTGCGTTATGACATCCTTTTCCATTCCGATCTTTCACGCGATCGTGGTCTAAGCAACGGCCTCGATTTAGAGCATGTTAATTGGGGAAATTACGACCTCATTGTGATTGACGAGAGCCATAACTTCCGCAATGGTGGCAACATTGATGAAGATGTTGATGATGGCTTTGACCTATCAGAAGAGGGTGGCCGTAAGAAAGAAAACCGCTACCAACGCCTGATGAGCCGCGTGATTCGTCAAGGCGTAAAGACCAAAGTACTGATGCTTTCGGCTACTCCTGTCAATAACCGCTTTGGAGATTTGAAGAATCAGTTACAGCTGGCTTATGAGGGACGAGTGGAGAATATCAATGAAGCGCTCGACCTCGACCGCAACATAGACGACATCTTCAAAACTGCCCAAACGGCTTACAACCGCTGGGCAAAATTAGACCCCGAGAAGCGTACCACCGAAGGGTTGCTGTCAAGTCTGCATTTCGACTTCTTCCAGATGCTTGATGCTGTCACAATCGCCCGTAGCCGTAGCCATATCATCAAGTATTATGATACGAAAGATATTGGTGAGTTTCCCAAACGCCTCACCCCGCTGTCACGTCGTCCGCACCTGACAGACCTGAATGATGCCATCAACTTCAAGGACATTGCAGATCAGCTCAATGCCCTTAATCTCTCCATCTATACACCTTCACTCTACTTGTTCGATAGTGCCCGCAGCGGTTACAGCATCGACTATGATGGTGAAGGCCTTTCGATTGATGGCCGAGAAAAAGGTTTGCGTAAGTTAATGGCTACCAATCTGTTGAAACGCCTGGAGAGTTCGGTCAACTCTTTCCGCTTGACGCTCACTCGCATTCAAGCGTACATCAAGGAGACCATCCAGACGATTGATGCCTATGAGCAGAGCCATGGAAGCAGCACCTTGATGGCTGCCGAAGCCATGATGCCTTATGGTGCTGAAGACTTTGAGGATGGAGAAGATTTGACCTTTGCCACTAAGAAGTCGAAGATTTCATTGGCTGATATGGACTATGTAAGCTGGCGTCGCGACCTTGCTGCAGATTTGGAACGCTTTGACCTACTTTTGCTCATGCTGAAGGATATTACCCCCAAGCACGACAGCAAGTTACAGATGCTCATTGAGGACTTGAAGCAAAAGTTTGCGCATCCATTCAATGGTGAGAACAAGAAAGTGCTCATATTCACGGCTTTTGCCGATACGGCCAACTATCTGTTTGAACAGCTGGCTCCCCGGATCAAAGAGACCTGTGGACTAGATACAGCACTCATCACCGGATCCACCGAAGGCAAGTGTACCGTCCCGAAGTTTCCCATGTCGTTCAACAATGTGCTGACGTACTTCTCGCCTCTGTCTAAAGATCGTGCTGCACTCTTCCCCAATGCCAAAGGTGAAATAGATGTGCTCATCGCCACCGATTGTATCAGCGAAGGTCAGAACCTGCAGGATTGCGATTATCTCATCAATTACGACATCCACTGGAACCCTGTGCGCATCATTCAACGTTTCGGACGTATCGACCGTATCGGTAGTCGCAACAAACAGATTCAGTTGGTCAACTACTGGCCCGATATGGAACTCGATGACTATATTCAGCTAAAAGGTCGTGTAGAGAGCCGTATGAAAGCAACTATCTTGACAGCAGCCGGCACCGGCAACCCGCTATCTGTGGGCGAAGAAGCCGATTTGGAGTATCGCCTTGGCCAACTCAAGAAGTTGCAAAACGAGGTGGTGGACATCGAAGATATGGATACAGGCATCAATATCATGGACTTGGGACTGAACGAGTTCCGTCTCGACCTCTTGCAGTATATCAAGGTGCATCCAGACATTGAGCATGCACCCTTTGGTTTAAATGCCGTGGTAGCAAGTTCCGACTTGGCTAAACCTGGTGTGATGTTCGTTCTGAAGAATCGCAATAATGCGGTCAACATCGACCGTAAGAACCAATTACATCCATTCTATATGGTCTATCTGGCTGACGATGGAGAAGTCGTTTGCGACCACTTGCATCCCAAGCAATTGCTCGACACCATGCGTGCGCTCTGCAAAAGCCAAAACGATTACGACCGTACGCTTTGCGCCATGGTCAATCGCGAAACAAAAGACGGTCGCTGCATGAACAAGTACAATACCTTGCTTCAAACAGCCATTGACAGTATCGTGAGCATTAAAGAAGAAACAGACATTGAAAGCCTCTTCTCTTTGGGTGAGACAACTGCCCTCAAGGGAGAAATCAAAGGTATGGACGACTTCGAGTTGATAACCTTCTTAATAATTAAAGAGGAATGAAATTATCTGATATAGAAATAGGTACTATAGTCAACTTCTTAAATGAAGGAGGTTATGTCCTAGACTTTAGTACGGCTGATTTTGATGCTTTTACCTATAAAAGTATAGGCGTTCCGCTTTGTGAAACATATAGACTTTCAAAAGGCAAATCTCTGATAGCATATATCAACGATGCAAAATATGAAGATAAAATAAAGCTACTTAGCGATTTAATCAAATACTATGAACTTTCTTCAATGAAGGAACATGATGAAGAAAATCGTAAAAACCGTGCGGTTGCTTACAAAAAATGCCGTGGCATACTTGATAAAGCAGGTGGTACAATGGTTATGACCGCTACGGCTGAAACTTTAAAAGAAGCTTTTGACAGCGATTACATATCGGCTCAAATTGATTTAATGCTCAATCTGAAGGATGAAAATCCAACAGAAGCAATTGGTAAGGCTAAAGAACTAATTGAAAGTTGTTGTAAAACAATACTTGAACTTGAAGGCTGTTCTGTAGATAAAGATTGGGAGGTTCCACGTCTTGTTGATGAAACTTTTAAGCACTTTCATCTGATGCCTAAAAATATATCTGATGATGTTAAAGGAGCTAAGTCTATAAAGGCTATTCTCGGTAATCTTAAAGCTATTGCACAAGGCGTTGCAGAACTGAGAAATCTGTATGGTAGCGGACATGGCAAGTCCAGCTCATATAAAGGGCTTGAATCTCGTCATGCTAGTTTAGCGATTGGAAGCAGTACAACTCTCGTGCGCTTTTTATGGGATTCGTATGAACGGCATCATAATAATGAGGTTAATTAGATGAGACAAAATGGACAATATACTTAACTTCCCTGCCTCCACTCACGTGGATAGATTGGTGCCCAAGACGGCTTTCTATAAGCATTTGGAGATCAATGCTCGATTGAAGATGCGGTTTGTGGAGGATGTGGAACGCATCGAGTGGCTCTATAAGCTGGCTCCCTCTACGATGAATGTGGACGAGGGAAAGGTGGTGCACGAAATCGTCGTGTTTCGCGTACTGCTGAAAGCCGAGGATACGCCCGATGATGTGTTTCTCACCATCGACCGACAGATGCCACGCCACGTGGTATTCCTCTTGCAGTATGCCGACCGTGCCCGTTTGTTGCTTAACTATAAGGAATGGGCAGATGCAGACAAGACGCGCTTCAACATCTTGAAGACGTTTCGCACAGAGTGGATGCCCTTGGCCGAAATGAAGTTGGCATTGGTTGGCTCCACGCTCGACCATATCTACGAAGCCTTTGCGGGTCAGATTTCGGGCTTTGGCACTACCAATGCGGTGGACACCAAGCAGATTTTGGCGCTACAGGATGAGATAACCCGTAAACGGAGAGCTGCCGAGGCTTTGCAGAAGCGGGTGCGAAACGAAAAGCAGTTTGCCAAACAGATGGAGCTCAACAGCGAAGCACGCGCCTTGAAGCGTGAGATAGCCAAGCTTGAAGAGGAATTAAAATCATTAGAAAACAAATAAAAACAAGATATATATATGTCAGACGTAATCAAACATTTGGATTTAAGTTCTGCAGATGGTGCGCAGCTCAATATGGACGCACTCTATCAGATAATGCCTTCGGCTTTCACCGAGGTGCGCGATGAGAAGACGGGCGAGGTCGCTCGCAAGGTGAACTTCGAGGTGCTTCGTCAGTTGCTGGGCGACAACGCTACCGATGGCGATGGTGAGATGTACCAGTTTACCTGGGTGGGCAAGAATGCCGCTCGTGTCGAAGCTGCTGCACCTACCACCAAGACGCTCCGCCCTGTGGTGGAGGATTCTGTGGATTGGGACACCACAAAGAATATCTATATTGAGGGCGATAACCTCGAAGTGCTCAAACTGCTGCAGTGTTCGTATATGGGTAAGGTGAAGATGATTTATATCGATCCGCCTTACAACACGGGCAACGACTTTGTCTATCACGATGACTTTGCACGTACGGCAACTGAAGAGGATCTTGAAGCGGGTAATATTGACGAACTGGGTAACCGCTTTCGCAAGAATACTGATACGAATGGTAAGTTTCATTCGGATTGGTGTTCGATGATTTACCCTCGTTTGATGGTTGCTCGTTCTCTGTTGACAGAGGATGGAGTTATCTTTATTTCGATTGATGATGGTGAACTCAATAACATGAAACGTATTTGTGATGAAATATTTGGATCTGCAAATTTCAGAAATACAATACTTGTTAGACGACGCATCAAAAGTTTGAACTCTCAATTTGCAGATAATGGGCTTAGTACAATGAATGTAGCTTTTGAATACATACTCGTTTATGCTAAATCCGAACAATTTTTGATGCAAGCTTTGCGTCAGAAAAAAGCAGATGCTTCAACCAAAGGACGATGGGATGTGTTTTGGAGTAATGCAGATAGACCCACCATGAGGTATGATATTTTAGGATTTACCCCTAGCACTGGACAATGGCGAAATGGTAAGGAAAAAGCAGAAATAGCTGTTGCAAATTATCAAAAATACCTCAATGAGTATTCTGAGGAAATGACAATAGAAGAATACTTCGAAAAAACTGGTATAAAAGAATTTATTAGAAGGATACCCAATGCAAGTGGTAAAAATGGTGGAGTGCAACATTGGGTCGCTCCTTCTGACACAATGCTTCGAACCAGTAATTGGACAGACATTGAGGTCTCTCAAATTGGGAAAGAGATAGATTTACCATTTGACAATCCAAAGAGTAAACAATTACTAATAGAATTGTTAAAACTCATTAGAAATGATAAGGATTTCATTATCCTAGACTTCTTCTCTGGCTCTGCCACTACCGCTCATGCTGTAATGCAATTAAACGCAGAAGATGAAGGTAATCGTAAGTTTATTATGGTGCAGCTCCCTGAAGAAACATCAGAGGAAAGCGAAGCATATAAAGCAGGCTATAAAAATATATGTGAAATAGGAAAAGAACGCATCCGTCGTGCCGGCAAGAAAATCAAAGCCGATTCTCCGTTGACAACTCAAGATCTCGACACCGGTTTCCGCGTCTACCGCCTCGATGAAAGCAACTACGAGAACGTATCCCTTTCGCCCAAGAAATACAAGCAAGACCAGCTCGACCTCTTCGCCAACAATATCAAGGCCGACCGTACGGACCTCGACCTGCTCTATGGCGCCATGCTCGCTTGGGGCGTTCGTCTCGACTTACCTTTACAGACAGAAACCGTGGATGGCTGCACCGTCTATACCGTCAACGAGGGCGACCTCGTGGCCTGCTTCTCCGAGGGTATTACCGATAAGGTGGTAGCTACGATGGCTGAAAAGAGCCCCTTGCGCGTGCTCTTCCGCGATGCCTGCTTCAAGGAAGATGCTCAGAAAATCAACATCTACGAGCAGTTTAAGCAAGCCTTGGATTGGGCCGACGATGATGCGTTTAAGAATATCAGAGTAATTTAATGTGCACATGGAAGAGAACAATAAAATACTGATCTATACAGACAATGACGGTCTGACCAAGATAGATGTAAAACTTGAGGAGGACACCTTGTGGCTTACTCAAGCACAGATGTGCGACCTGTATCAGACCTCCAGAACCAATGTGGTAGAGCATATTAAGCATATCTACGAAGAGGGCGAATTGGAGGAAGAGGCAACCTGTCGGAAATTCCGACAGGTTCGTCAAGAAGGTGAACGAATGGTAAATCGAGATATTCCTTACTACAATCTCGATATGATCATCGCCTTGGGTTATCGTGTTCGTTCTATCATCGCCACACGTTTTCGTCAATGGGCTACCCAGCGACTGAAGGAGTACATCACCAAAGGATTTACGATGGACGACGAACGCCTGAAGAAACTTGGCGGAGGCGGCTATTGGAAAGAGTTGTTGGAACGCATCCGTGACATCCGTGCTACGGAAAAGGTTTTCTATCGCCAGGTGTTGGAAATCTATGCCACCAGTATAGATTACGATCCCCGTGCCTCCGTGTCGCAGGAGTTTTTCAAGAAAGTGCAAAACAAGATACATTATGCTATCCATGGCCGTACTGCCGCTGAATTGATTGTGGAACGTGCTGATTCTGAGAAAGACTTTATGGGACTTCTCACATTTAAGGGAAGCCAACCTACGCTGGCCGAAGCTCGTACCGCCAAGAATTATCTTGATGATAAGGAACTTCGAGCTATGGGACAGTTGGTATCCGGATACCTTGACTTTGCAGAACGTCAAGCCGAGAAAGAACTTCCGATGACCATGGATGATTGGGCCAACTACTTAGACCGCATCCTCACTTCCACAGGCGAACAACTCTTGTTGGATGGAGGTCGTGTATCCCATCAGGAAGCGATGGACCATGCTACTACTGAGTATCGCAAGTATAAGCAACGTACGCTCAGCGACGTGGAGCAAGACTATCTGAATGCTATTAAAACCATTAGCGACAAGAGTAAGAAAGGAGGCCAAAAGTGAAGATAAGATATAAGCATCAACGCTTTCAGGCAGAAGCTACAAACTGTGTGAGCGACGTGTTTCAAGGCCAACCCAAGCACGATGGCAGTCGCACCTTCCTGAACAAGATTGGTATGATAGACTTCGATGGCTTTGGCAATCTGCCCTTGGTGCTCGACAACGAGAGTATCTGCGAGAATGTGCGCGGCATACAGATGGCCGAAGGCCTGAAGCCTGTGGAACATCTGGAGGGTGATGGACGCACCTTCACCATTGAGATGGAGACAGGTACGGGTAAGACCTATACCTATATCAAGACCATGTACGAGCTGAACGCTCGCTACGGCTGGTCTAAGTTTGTGATTGTGGTGCCCAGCATTGCCATCCGTGAAGGTGTGTTCAAGAGTTTCGAAAGTATGGCCGAGCACTTTGCCGGTGAATACGGCAAGCGTATGCAATACTTCATCTACAACTCCAAGCAACTCGCAAAGATTGATGCCTTTGCCTCCGACAATGGTCTGCACGTGATGATTATCAACACGCAGGCCTTTAATGCTTCGCTCAACGAGGATAAGAATAAAGAAGGTCGTGCCGGTGATGCAGCCGCACGTATTATCTTCTCCCGTCGGGATGAGTTCGGTTCGCGCAAGCCCATCGACATCTTGGCCAAGACACACCCCATCATGATTATTGATGAGCCGCAAAGTGTGCTGGGTACGGATAAAGGAAACGCTACCCGCAAGGGTATCAAGCTCTTTAATCCTCTTTTCTCCCTGCTTTATAGTGCCACGCACCGTGAGATATACAACTTGGTTTATCGTCTCGATGCCATCGATGCTTACAACAAGAAGCTGGTGAAGAAGATAGAGGTGCGCTCGGTGCATCAAGTAGGTTCAACGGCCACCAATGGCTACGTCTATCTTGACGAAATCGTCATCACTAAAGGCAATCCGCAAGCTCGATTGGGGTTCGATGTAAAGACTGCCAATGGTACGCGCCAAGTGGTTCGCTTGGTAAGCGAAGGATATGACCTCTTGGAGCAAAGTGGCGGACTGCAAGAGTATGCCGACAACTTCAAGGTGGAGCGTATCGACGGCTTGACCGGAACGGTTCATTTCTTAAATGGTTTGACCCTGCACGCCGGTGATGTGGTAGGTAGCGTGAACGAAGACATCCTTCGTCGCAACCAAATTAGAGAGACAATCAAGACCCATTTAGAACGTGAACGTCAACTTTTCTCACGAGGCATCAAGGTGCTTTCGCTCTTTTTTATCGACCATGTGGATAGCTATCGCATGTACGATAAGGACACCGTGGAGAAAGGAAAGTTTGCTAAGATGTTCGAAGAAGAGTACCAACGCGTACTGCAAGAGTTTATGCCCACCTTTACCGATGCGGCCTATACTCGTTTCCTTTCCGACCCGAAGAATGCGCCCGATAACATTCACGATGGCTATTTCTCTATTGATAAAAAGGGAAAGAGCGTAGAGTCTGGCAAGAAAGAAGGTGACAACGAAGAACGTGGTTTCGACCTCATCATGAAGGACAAGGAGCGCCTGCTCAGCCGTGAATGTCCCGTGCGTTTCATCTTTTCCCACTCAGCCCTGAAGGAAGGTTGGGACAATCCCAACGTATTCCAGATTTGCACCCTCAAGGACACCTCCAACGAAATTAAAAAGCGCCAAGAGGTGGGTCGTGGTATGCGCCTGTGTGTGAACGATAAGGGTGAACGTCAGGATGCCGACGTATTGGGCGATCATGTGTTTGATACAAACATCTTGACCGTCATCGCCAGCGAGAGTTACGATGACTTTGCCAAGAAACTGCAAACCGATATGGCAGAAGCTTGTGCCAATCGCCCTGTGGTGGTAACCGCTACGCTCTTTACCGACCAACTGGCACAGACGGAAGATGGTAAAAGTATCAAGATTACCACCCAACAGGCTGTGGAGATTCACGAAGAACTTATTGCCCAAGGTTACATCAAGAAAGGCAAACTTACACAGAAGTTCTTTGACGAGAAAAAGGCTGGCTCACTCAACTTTGGAGAAGCAGAAAATATGCATACCTTTATTGAGAAGCAACTCGACAAAGTATTCAATCCCGATGCCTTCAAGCCAGCTAATGGTCGCGACAAGACAGAGGCTCACTTCGTGAAGGACAACTTCAATAAGAAAGAATGGCAGGAACTGTGGAAGCGTATCAACACACGCACTTACTATAACGTAAGCTTTGAAACGCCGAAACTCATCAAAAGTGCAATAGATGCCCTCGACAAGCACCTCAATGTGACCGAGATTCGTATCGTGGTAGAAAGCGGTGGTATGGAAAGCATTCGTGACCGCGAAGAGTTGGAAGCTGGAGCAGCCATGAGCGCAGCCACGGTGAAGACGATTCGTGTAACGGAAGCTATTGGATCAGAGGTGACGTATGATTTGGTAGGTGAACTGGTGCAGAGCACTGGTCTAACCAGACGCACCATCCTAGAAATGCTTAAAGGCATCAAGCCTGGCACCTTCCATCAGTTCAAACTCAATCCTGAAGAGTTTATCATCAAGGCTGGCCGCATCATCAACGACTGCAAAGCTATCTCACTCATCCAGCACATCCAATATGAGAAGCGTACTGGCACATTCGGCACCGACATCTTCGAAGAAGCTACTCTACGAGGTACGCTGGGTAAGGATGCCATCGAAAGCACCAAGTCGCTCTACGACCTCGTGGTGGTAGATAGTCAAGGCATAGAGAAGAGTTTTGCCGAATCGCTGGAAGCCGAAAACGATGTGGTGGTGTATAGCAAACTCCCAGGTGGCTTCTACATCAACACTCCGATGGGTAAATACAACCCCGACTGGGCCGTGGCCTTCCGCGAAGGTTCCGTGAAGCATGTCTATTTTGTGGCAGAGACCAAAGGCAACGATATCGAAGTATCACAACTTCGTCGTGCTGAGGATGCCAAGATAGAATGCGCCCGTCGCCACTTTGCAGCTATTAGTACGGGTGAGGTGGTATATAGCGTGGTGAAGACCTATCAAGATTTGTATAATGCGGTAACGAAGTAACTAAATATAGCATCCAAGGGAAGTAACGACACCTTGGATGCTCTTTGGCTAAATCTCAATGCAAAAAGTATACTTAAATGATATTATTATGAACATTGATAAATGCATAAGTAAAGAAGTTCTTCGCATAGGAAAGAACAGAATTGTCCGCCAATATGGCGTTGATGATTTTTCGTATGATAATCCTGCTCTAATATCGACAGATCCATTTATCGTCGATTATCAAGGAAGAAAAGTAGAATTATCAAGTTCCATAAATCTTGATACTCAAGAAGAGTATGCTATATGCGTAAATCGAAAGCCTACATTTAAGCTACTTACTAGCGGTAAAATATCATTTGTATCATGGATAAAGCATCCTCTAATTAACGATGTAACCTCTCAAGAATTAGTCACTAGCTGGCGAGGTGTATTTAAGTATACGAAAGAAGATTCAGCTAACAAAACTCCAGGTTTGCGTATTCCGCAATTAGGGGCTATATATGCCTTCATGTCAAAAGCTCAGCAGGCAAAGACCAAAGGTATTATAGTTCTACCGACTGGTACAGGAAAAACGGAAACAATGCTGAGTGTTCTAGTTGCTAATCAATGTAGTAAATTATTAGTTACAGTGCCGTCCGATGCTTTAAGAGAACAGATTTCCGATAAATTTATTACATTAGGTGTATTGCCGACTTTTGACATCGTTGATAAAGGCTGCGCTCTCCCCTACGTTGCAATTATAAAAGAATCAATGTCATTAAAGGATTGGAATACTTTTATTGACAAGGCAAATGTCATCGTTACAACAATGCCGCTTATATCACAAAGTGAAAATGACGTATCTGAACTATTATCTAAACGATGTTCTCATTTGTTTGTTGATGAAGCACATCACTCAGAAGCAACAACATGGAGTAATTTTATAGATTCTTTTGACGACAAAAAAGTCACTTTATTCACAGCTACTCCATTCAGAAACGATGGAAAGAAATTGAAAGGTGACTTTATTTATAATTTTTCCCTCAAAGAAGCACAGGAACAAGGTTACTACAAGCCGATAAAACTGTTACCTGTCCGTGAATACGACTCCGCTTTAGCTGATAAAGCCATAGCTCAAGCAGCTGTCATGCAATTAAAAGCTGATTTAGAAAAAGGGTTTGATCATATTCTTATGGCTAGATGTTCATCAATGAAACGAGCTCATGAAGTATTTGAAAGCTATAAAAACTATTCTGAATATCAGCCAATTATCATAACTAGTTCTTCTGAGAAAAAAGCATCAATTCTCAAAGAAATAAAAGCAAAACAGCACAGGATAATAATCTGTGTTAATATGCTGGGAGAAGGTTTTGATTTACCAGAATTGAAAATAGCCGCAATTCATGACACACGTCAAAGCATTGCAATAACACTTCAATTCATTGGGCGATTCACTAGAACCTCTCATGATTCTCAGTTAGGGAAAGCGAGCTTTATTATCAATCTTGCCAATCCACCAATTGAAGAAGAATTGTTTGAATTATATTCGCGAGATGCAGATTGGAATGCGCTACTTCCTATACTTAACGATGATACTACAAAAAAGGAAATTGACTTAAATAACTATGTTTTGTCGTTTAAGGGAATGGAAGAGTCAAAAGTACCATTTCAGAATATTACGCCAGCTCTTAGCACAATAGCTTATAGAGTGGGCAAAACCTGGAGACCAAGATTTTGGATGGATTTCTTTCCTGAAGATCAATTTACGTATCGCTATGGTAGTACAAATGAAGCAAGTGATACTCTTGTTATCATTCTTGGCTCTATAGAAAATGTAGCATGGGGTAACGTTAATACAATTCAAAACCTGACATGGAATATTGTTATTGTACATCGTTATAGCACACCGCAGTATAGCCACGCCTATGTAAATAGTACATTTCCAATAGATACAGATAGATTTTTAGAAGGATTATTTGGAAGCGATTCTATAGAAAGAATTTGTGGGAATGACATATTTCGAGTTCTATCAGATGTAAAGCGACTGGCTGTAGTCAATTTTGGTGGTAGAAAAGGTCGGCTTGGTAATATATCATTCAAGTCTTATTATGGCAAGGATGTACAAGAAGGCATTACTATGACTGAAGAAAGACAATTAATAAAGAATAATCTCTTCGGGAATGGCTTTCGAGCAGGAGAACGAGTAAGTATAGGATGTTCTACTAAAGGAAAGGTGTGGAGTTATATGACTGGTAACTTGCTGGAGTATCAGGAATGGGCAAGACACATTGGAAAACTTTTAGAGGATACGTCAATTAACCCCGATGATGTATTGAATAATACAATACGTCCGGAAATTGTAGATTCAATACCACAAGTTGTTCCTATTGTTATCGATTGGAATCCTACTCTATATACCAAATATCAGGAATCAAACATCATAATAAGAATAGATAGCATAGACTATTTACTTAGTGATGTGTCCATAAAGTTATGCAATTACTCAATTAATGATTATGTGGATTATGAAATTACTGTTGATAAGAATACTTCGCGTTTCAGATTGACAATCGTGGATAATAAAGACGGTAATAAAAGATATGCTATACATCAAATATCTGGACAAAAATTGGGATTAGCATACGGCGGTCATCGCTATGAAGATATTTGTGATTATTTTTGCCAAAATGACTCTGCACCCATAATATGCTTTGCTAATGGAGCGGAGCTGGTCGGAAACTTACTCCACAGCGTAAACGAAACGATTATTCCGTTTCCTGTTGAGGAACTAAAGCCATTAAATTGGCAAGGTGTAAGCCTAGAGAAAGAATCACAAAGAGTATTTCCCTATAGAAAAGACTCAATTCAATATTCTTTTGCAGAAAGAATCAAAGAACAGTTTGATGTTTTGTTTGATGATGATGGCAGTGGAGAAATCGCTGATTTGATTGGTATAAAAGACCATGATAATGAGATTCATATACATCTTTATCATTTGAAATATGCACATGAGGGAAAGATTAATAATCAAGTTTCAAACTTTTACGAAGTGTGTGGCCAGGCCCAAAAATGCCTCAAGTGGAGAGAAAGAGAAAAGAATAGAGACTTCTTTACTCACCTACTTAAACGAAAGATTAAAACTTATGAAGGTAATACCTGCCCAAGAATTCTTAAAGGAACTGAGACTGAATTAGAACGATTAAGTCAGCAAGTAAATTGGAAAAAAGCAATTAAAATGCACATTGCTATTGTTCAACCATCCTTAAGCAAAGCAAATGCAGGGAAGGACATTCTTAATCTACTTGGTGCGGTTAAGTCCTACATTAAAGATATATCAAACATAGATTTAGAAGTTTATTGCAACGAATAAAAATAGTATTATATGCCTCAATATTCAGTAAATAATTTGACCGTTGACAATGTTCTCGGTTATATAAAAAATAAGGAGATTGCAATCCCCGAAATCCAGCGTCCATTTGTTTGGAAGAGCGATCAGATACGCGATTTGATAGACTCTTTGTATAATGGCTATCCTATTGGATACCTTATTATTTGGCAAAACCCTGATACGGTGGATAAGAATGGAGAGAAGACCATTGGTAAGAAAATAATGATTGACGGTCAGCAGCGCATCACAGCGTTGATGACCTCTATCGTTGGCCTTCATGTGATAGATAAAGACTTCAAGGATAAAGTGCATCGCATTGCCTTCAATCCTTACGCTTCCGAAAATGGAGAACCTTGTTTTGAGGTCCAGAACCCAGCCATCTTGAAGGATAAAAAATGGATAGACGATATTTCTTATCTCTTCTCAAATGACTATAATGCGTTTGAGTTTATTCCAAAGTTCTGCAAAGACAATCCTGATTTTGAGCCAATGAAGCTTAACAAGCTGCTTGAACGGGTTCGTGACATTAAGAATGCACCAATTGGAGTCATTAATCTCAACAAGGAACTGTCGATTGATAAGGTTACAGAGATTTTCATACGCATCAATAGCAAGGGATCCTCACTTACCCAAGCAGACTTTGTGATGTCAACAATCGCAGCAGACGACCAATATGGTGGACAAATGCTGCGTAAGGCCATAGATTATTTCTGCCATCTGTTTAGCAACCATAATTTCATCAGCATCATCGAGAAGGACGATGAGTTTGTTGCATCAGAGTACTATCCAATGATAAAATGGGTGGCTAATGCTGACACAAACCTTTTTAATCTCTCATTTGATGATGTGCTTCGTATCGCCTTCGAATCACGCTATTATCGTGGTAAGATGGCAAATCTTACAGACTTACTCCATGGCCGTAACTTTGAGACACGTAGTTATGAAGACGAAATAATGGCTAATACCTTTGCTACATTGACATGTGCTATTAAGGATGTCTTCAATAAGTTTATCTACGATCAAATTATAGAATGTCTAAAAGGTGCTGGATTTGTGAGCAAGCGTTTAATAAAAGGACGTATGGCACTTGACTTTGCATACATGCTCTTCTTGCGTTTACGCAATGATGCATCTATAGACAAACTCAAAGTAGCTCATTATGTTCAGAAATGGTATATAATGTCAGTATTGACTGGTCGTTATGCATCCTCACCTGAAACTATGATGGAGAAGGATCTTCGCGCCATGCGTGAAAAAGGCTTCCTTACATTCTATAGCGAGGCAATGGCAAACATTACCGATACGTTTTGGGATATTACCTTGGTGCAGAATCTAGAGACTTCTTCTAGTACCTCACCTACGTTTAACGTCTATCTTGCCGCTCAATGTAAAAATGTCGATGCTTCTTTCTTAAGTGTCGGCTCAAAGGTTCGTGACCTGCTTGATTCAGCTGACATTCATCATATATTTCCTCGTCAGTATCTGAAGGATAATGGGATGAATAGCACAACTGTTTATAATCAAGTGGCGAACTATGCTTATCTGAACAAGCCAGTAAATATTGCAGTAGGGAAAAAGGCACCAAAGGTGTATCTTGGAGATGTGACAACTGCTATTTTACAAGCGGAAGAATCTCAATATACCACAATAAAATCAATGGATGAGCTCTATGCCAACCTTGATGAGAATAGCATTCCACGCGATGTTATTTCTATGGATGCAACAGATTATTCTCGATTTTTGGATGAACGTCGTAAACTAATGGCTGCTAAAATTCGCGATTACTTCAACTCACTATAACTATCGCATGACGATCAATAGCCACAATAATAAAGTCCCTATCTTTGCCATCAACCGATTGCGGATGGGAACCGACGGCCATGGAGTCACCACATTGGTGTATTTCATGGGCTGCCCGCTCAATTGTGCCTATTGTTTGAATGATAGATGTCATGATAATGTGTACGAACCGGATGATACCGCATCTCGTCGCAATATCATGATGTTAACAAAACCGTTCTCGAATCGCCCAAGACGGCTATGGCAGTTGCTGGCACGAGCGATGACGACAAAGAAGAGCACGACGTTATCCTGCAAGAGTTCAACGATAAGTGGTTCAAGGGCTGGGACACTACTCCCGAAGAGCAGAAAGTAAAGTTCACGGCCATTGTCAATGCAGTTAAGCAGGACAACGACTACATTACACTCATCGTAGGCAATCCGGATAAGCAGGCTGCAGAAGAGGAACTTGATAAGATAATCGATCGCATCGTGCGCAGACAACGTCAGAAGGATATGTCGCTCTACAAAGAGAATATGAACGAGGAGTTCAAAACAAATTTCCGGTCGTTGGTGACTAGGATGATTGAGACTCCTGTATTAGTAATAATAAAATAAATTGAGAAATACTCCATCCAATAGAGTAAAGCTCAATATTTCGAATGTTTGAATCTTTACCCCAATGGGCAAAATAAAATGAATTAGCCATTTACTTTCTTGTTCATTGTGGAATAAAGAGACAGAACATAATAAAAAATAGAAAATATGAGACTAGAAAAATGGTTTATCTCGAATCTCGACGATTCACAGAGAAAGATTATCACTCAAAATATTGAGGATAGTTTGATTGTCAAAGGTGCAGCTGGTAGTGGTAAAACTAACTTGGCAATCCACAGAGCTCGTTTGGCTCAAGGAAAAGGCACTTATGCTATTGTTATATTTACAATAGCTCTAAAGCGAATGGTTTCCTATGGCATGAAGGCTTTGGGATTGGATCATGAACGCATCGCCTATGATTGGGCTTGGAATCATCGTGGTTTTGATTTGACGGGTGATGTTTATTGCGAGTTGACAGGTGGAGCAATTGATCGTGATGTTCTGTATCTTGTCAATGATAATAAGGTAAGAAAGTTCAAACGAACTAGAGAAAAGTCATCTACTTCATATGGAATAGATTTTGGTGATTGGGTCGCTGAACGTTTTTATTGTGCCTTTGGTCGTCGTACCAGTTGGTTTGATGAAGTATCTGAAATCGGGTACCTTGATGTAACCAATGAGGAACGTTTTGTACTTATTCCTAGTGGAACCATGTATAAACAAGCAGAGTCCACTATTGACTATTTAATCATTGACGAGGCCCAAGACTTCAATGTTAGTAAGTATAAAGAGAATTTCTTACCTAAAGTAGGAAAAAGCCTTTCACTGTTTGGCGATTCTGCACAACAAATGAATAGCCAAGGTAGCAATATAGAATCTATTGAGTCAGCATTGGGTTACGACACAATGTCTTTGAATTACAACTATAGATTACCAAAATCCATAGCAAAAGTGGCTCAAAAGATTTCTGGCGCAAATATCGACTTGATGAGTAACAACCGAAAGGATGGTGGTAATAGTGATTATCCCAATTACCCCAAACCAGTTGTGACAGAGTTCTCTTCTGAAGACCAGGAACTTGAAGACATTGTAAACAAAATCAAAATGGAAGACTTGGATGACGTTGCTATTCTTGTTCCTGACGAAGCTGCCGTAATCCGGGTAAATGAGTTTCTTAATAAACACGAGATTCAAACCCAAGTTCATTATAGAACTGGTCAAGTAGTTCCATTTCGTACCATTAATACACTTGACTTTTCCAATAATGACTTGCCGTGTATACTTACGTATTATGCAGCCAAGGGTTCCGAATTCGATAATGTGTTCGTTCCTTTTGCTAATTCGGCAAATACGGCTTCGCGTAATGCCTTCTACGTAGCTTGTACCAGAGCGTCACGTCAACTCTTCATTTCGTATTCAGGTAAGAAAACGTCATATTTAAATGATGTGAACCCTAAAGATATCGAGATGGTTGATATGACTAAGCAAAGTCAGGAAGCCACAGATTGGTAAACATATAATTTAAAAGAATAATGATATACTATATAAACGTAACATCTTGGAACCTACTTGAGTCATTTGTGACTGAGAGTCTCTCCCCTCATGCATTTTACTCAGAGCGGTCCTTTGGAAATAATCTAAGCAGATACCTTGATGGTGGACATGAGCTTAGTGAGTTCTTGGTTTTGTCGACAAGAGAAACTAAAAGTGAGTACTCAATTCTTGTTGATGAAGAACTCCTTGATAAAGAGTCACTGTCTCCTGTAAGGAGCCATTCTACGCTCTTTACTTATAATAAAACCATTTATTACAAAAAGGGGCTAGTCTCATTTCGCTTTTCTACAGAAGACCTACTCAATGCTTTAGAAGCAGAGGCTCATATTCTACTTGATGTTAAGTGCATTGAGAAATATAAAGCCGATTTCTTCATAGGCAATAGAGGTTATAAATCTGTTGATGTTTCATCAAAACTATCGAATGGCCTATCATTTGATAGAGTAAATCATGTAAGCATTGACAATAAGTTTAACGCCTTAAAAGGGGCAATCATTGGCTATGCAAGAGGAATTTTGACTTCATCAAATAGTTCTGAACAAGCTCTTAAATCAGATTTAGTAGCAATAAAAAATCTGTTTGCAGGTTTGAATACTAGCATTATGATGAGTGGTGACGCCGTTCAGAATCCAGATAGTATCATTATGTCAATACAGAAGGCAAAATCAGCATATGATATCCTTCGCCAAATTAAAACAAATCTGTTTGATATTCTCTTGCAGCAGTTTAAGGAAATCCAAGAACTGGCATTAAAGCGCTCTGAAGAATTGTCTGCTAATAAGTTTGTCGATAAAGTTGCTGAAATAAAGAGACTTGAAGACAAAAAGGAAGAAATCGAACATTTGATTTATGGAATAGAAGTGGATAATAACCTATCTGACTTACTTAGTGAGTTAGAATGCATAAAAGACCAAGAACGCATGAATGGTATGAAGGTAGGTAAGTCGCGCCTATACTTCAAAAAAGGTACGCATGAATATGAAAGAAAAGCATATCTTAAGGAGGAAATATCCAGATTCGAATCCACCCATTCTGAGTATAAAAGTTTGCTTGAACAAAAAAGAGAAATCAATGACAGAATCTTTAAGCTTTCAAGTAATTCGACAATATACGACAATGTGATTCTTGGTATTTTTGCACGTATCAGTGATATAATAAACGATTTAATTAAAAAAGTAAACGACACTGAGGAACTTAATGATGTAACCCTCAATAACATTGAAGTTCAATCAAATGGAAATATTTGCGTTAAAGTTGCTAGTGCCTCACAAGCAGAAGTAGAGTATTTCAATGTGGCATTGTCATATATAATCGCAAACCCAACATCTGAACCCATATCGGATGCATTGATATTGAACCTTATCAAGGAGACTGGTATCATATACAAATCATTACCCTCATCAAGTTCAGCTGAGGGTAATGCTATACTTCAATGTCTTCGACAGTATTGGGGTTATAAAAATCGACGCGTTCCTTCGTTTTCGATTCCAAATGACTTGAACGTATTCCAATCTATCATGTCATTTTACGTAAAACCTTTTGGGTATGATCAAATAGAGCGTTATATGCTCAACAAAAGATATGCAGAAAAATCCTATGCTTTTATGTTATGGGGTGCTTGTCTTGGGTATGCATCGTTACCTAAGACATTTACAAATATAATATACCAGGATAGTGAGTTATATAAACCAATAGATGAATACTTAGAAACCATACGTAAAGGGCTTCTTGAGTAATCAGTAAATAATTTCTTAAAAGTTAAGTAATATGCATAGCATTAAGAAGTTTGTCTTTGTTCTTGTAGCGTTAATGGGCTTCATGCCTATTAACGCTCAAAGTGTTTTAAATAAGACTATCAGTAGCCTTCCCAATTATTTCAATAAGAAAGACATAAATAAGGCTGAAATCATAGTTGCATCTGTCAATATGGACTCATTAGCTTTACAACCAGATAGTACGAGATTTGACTATCACTACTATGCTGCAGCGATTGATGAAATCAAGGGTCTAGATACAGAAGCAAAAGCTGAACACTTGAAAATAGCAAAGCTTTACCTTGAGACATTGCCTTCTTTAGGTATTGGTACACATCCCTATCCTGAAGTATGCTATGCATTAGGAAGTGTATATCAAGCGCTGAACCGTGAAGATGATGCCTTGAAAGCATGGGAAGATGGCATTTCTAAATGCTTGACTGTGTTTGGAGGTTTTGATACCGAACAAAAAGATAACTTCTTCAGTATGATTGAAGGATTGGCTGACATTTACGAAAAGCGTGGCCAAAAGGAATATGCTGCTCGTCTGAGATCTGCCAAGCCTCAGGTTGATACTCAAAGTTTCGATTATGCATCAGAGCTTGTCGGTAAAGCTTTGAATCTAATCAACGCACAAAAAGCAGACGATGCACTGAAATTGCTTAATGAAACAGAGGTCCTTTTACCTAGAACTAATGAGCCAGACTATCAATATATGTTTGTTCCTCTTTATGCAAATAAATCGACAGCTTTTGCAGCTTTAGGTAATTTACAAGAAACTCAAAAGAGCTTAGCCCAAATGCGTAAATACCAAGAGCTATTAGGCGAAAAGGATTGGTTTATATTCTACATTTCTCAAATAAATAGCTGTGCCGTTTATTTTGCGACAAGAGATGATTATAAGTCTGCTTTCCATTTAATTCATTTTTCGAAAGATGAAGTTAGAGAGAAAGGGCTACTTGAAGATTCTGCTACCACAAAGCTCGAACGTAACATAAAAACGATGTTTGATGCTAAAATGAAAGCAGATTCTTTGGAAGTGATATTCAATAAAGAACAAAATACTCACAAATGGGCAACTGTTGGTTTAGAGCTAACTGATATACTTTTATGTCGAATGAAGTATGATGCTGCACTCAAGACTTCCATCATGGTTTATGAAAAAGTCAAAACTATGCCTGATTTGGCTGATAAATATGTGGAAGCCTTGCAGTACGTCAAAACTTGTGCTATGTCCTGCAAGAAATATGATATAGCATATCCTTATCTTGTTGAGTATGAAAATATCATACTCAATAAGTTTGGTGATGACAGCCAAGAGTATGCTGAAGCCCTTAATCAAAGAGCTGTAGCTACTATGGGAACAAAACCAGAAGAAGCAAAAGAATGTCTAGATGAAGCATATAAAATTCTGTCTAACCTGTACGGAGTCGACTCACAAGAGATAATATTCGTTCTTCACAACAAAGGCCGTCTTATGCAATTGCAGAAGAACTATAATGCATCATACAAGTTATTGAGTAAGGCCAAAGAATTACAACTCAAATATATGGGAAAAGTAGTCCCAAATACAGAAAAATATCTCTCGGAAGTTGAATACCAATTAAGCATCAAATTATGAAGAAAATAGTATTTGCTTTTATTCTAACAATCTGCTCAAGTGTAACAGCTATCGGACAAGACACCCAACAGCCACGGTATCTTTCCATCTGTCAGCAAGCAGAAAAAGTGTACAATGCTGAAGGCGCTGGAAAGGCGGTGAAGTTCTTGGCCGATAATCAAAATTATTTTGATGAGAATAATGCATTGGAGGTCTTCTTTTGGTACTATTTGTCAGCAACGTATGCACAGTTTGGAAACCTTTACAAACAATCTTTGCCGCTTTTGGAAAAGAGTGTTGCTATGATTGATAATGAGGGTGCAAGCTTCTATACTCGTAATAATGCACAGTTTTTACGTGTGTATTATTGGCTTGGCGTGGCTCAAGTCTATAACGGTTACGATAAATCTATTGCTACGAAAAGCCTTGAGAAAGCAAAGCTTGTATATGAAACAGCTAGACTTCAAGACACAGAAGTATATCAAGCTATACTCAATGACCTGAAGTATATTGGAACAAGCTTGGACAAAGAACTCATGATAGGATTACAGTATGCTTTTACTGGTCAAAATGAAGAAGTGATTAGTTATTTCAAAGAGTTCATGGCCAAGCTTAATATGGATATTGAACAGCATCGAGTTTATCATGCCCAAGCTGTGCAGATGATTGGAAATGCGCTTGTCAATTTAGGTGAGGTTCAGCAGGCTCAACTTATATATATTGACGAAGTGAAATATCTTGAGTCCGTTGGGCTAACAGGAATTGAGTCCTATCGATGCATTTGTGATGCACTTTCTGTTGTTTACAACCAATTACATAGTTATAATGAGGCCTATAAATGGGGCATGAAGGCAAAAGCCGCATTTGAAAAAGCGCAGGTTTATAACTACCCATACATTAGATGCCTGGCAAATCTAGCTCTAAGCATGAGTAATATGGGGCAAAGTGTTTGGGCAAAGATTCTGATTGATGTAGTTATGGAGAATATAGATAAGGGCGCTGGACTCGATAATAATGTAACTACTTTAATATCCTCAAGTAGCCAAGTTTCATCAGATTCAATCCGTACACAATATGATTTGAATATTAATAAGACATCGATGGTAGCCCTACTGTCTAATGCTGCAATGATTTATGAATCCGTTGGTTGTCTGCCTGATGCAATTTCTGCAATAAAACGCGCTGTTGATGCTTCAAAGAAGCATGATATTAAGGCATTTTATCCACTAAATAATCTAGCTTACTTTTACTTGAAGGATTCTCAGTATGAGAATGCAGAAAAGTACTTTAAAGAAGCTGAATCGTATGCAACGACTAACTACGAGAAAAATGAAGTAGGAATGAATTTAGCATTGGCTCAGCTGCTTTCTTCTAGCCCAGAGGCTACTGCTACAGCTGAAAGATATTCTAATCAAATCAACCACTGCATTAATAACGATTTTCTGCTCCTGACAAAAGAAGAAAGAGATTTCTACTGGAAGCATTATCGGTATTATTTGCCCATTTTCAATATGATGATGGCAGAAGATACTACCAAGCTGGGATGTATCTATAACAATGTGATACAGACAAAAGGTATGCTCTTGAGAACATACATTGAGATCCAAGATGCAATCCAATCTTCTTCTGATTCAACGATGCGTGAAAAATATCAGCATTTGCAAGAATTAAGGAGTGAACTTAATACTAATGCAGATACAAATAAAGCTTTAATTTTGCGTGACTCAATAGAGACCCTTGATCGAGAGCTAACCACAAAACTAAAGCTGAAGAAGCATCAAACAAGATGGGAGGATATTAGAAATGCTTTGAGTGATAACGAAGTTGCCATTGAATTTACTAATATTCTGCAATTATCGAAAGCTGATTCAATTCAAAACATCACTAGTGAACCTCGATATTGTGCTTTGATTCTGAAAAATTCATATGATAAGCCGCATTTGATTGAATTATGCACCGAGGAGAAATTTGAGGCAGTACCAGATACCTCTTACTACACCTCATCGAAGCTTTATCAACTATTTTGGGCTCCCCTTTCTCAAGAAATTGGTAGTGCTTCTGTAGTCTATTATTCTCCTGATAGATATATGAGCAGTGTCGCTTTTGAAAATATACTCTCAAGTGAAGGCAAAAGTATTTCGTATGACAAACAAATCGTAAGAGTATCCTCTACATCAGAGCTTGTTCTTGATAAAACTCGTAAAAATGGTTCGGATTATGTGTTGATTGGTGGCATAAACTATGCAATGGACAAGAATGATTATGTTGCACAAAATACACAAATAAGACGAACAAGGTCTTATGGTAGCACTAATTCAAGAGGTTCGTTAGACGACATTAGTATTGCCACTTTTGATGAGGTCAATAATATTTCTGCGATGCTAAAAGAGAAAGGCATTAAAGCTACACTCTTGACAAAGTCGCAAGCCAATGAAACTTCATTTAAGGCTTTATCGGGCAAAGGTATGGGTGTATTACATATCGCAACTCATGGTTTCTATTGGTCTGATGAAAACGAAGAGGAAAGTTCTATTCAAGACCATATACGCCAGGCATCAGTGCCCATAATGGAACAAACTGGCGTTTTGCGATCTGGCCTTTTACTCGCAGGCTCGAAGTTGACACTTGACAACGAGAAACTTCCAGAAGGCATAGATGATGGTATTCTGACTGGCGCTGAAATAGAAAATATGGATCTTTCATCAGTAGACTTAGTCGTCTTGTCTGCATGCCAAACAGGGCTTGGACAGGTTGAACCGATTGAAGGTGTTTATGGCCTCCAGCGTGCCTTCAAAAAAGCAGGTGTGAAGTCCATCTTGATGACGCTTTGGAAGGTCGACGACGATGCGACACAGTTGTTCATGACTGAGTTCTATCGTGACTATCTCAAGAATAACAGTAAGCAACATGCACTAAAAGCTGCTCAGAAATACCTGAAGAACCTTACATCTGATGAAGGTGAGCATGTCTATTCCGATCCATACTATTGGGCTGGTTTTGTCCTCTTGGACGCATTAAATTAGTAACTTTGTAGCATTAATACTTAGACGCTATGATGAAACGATTGATAACTATAGTGGCAACTGTTTTGTTATGTGTAACACATAGTTACGCACAGAAGAAGTATGCCTTGTTAGTAGGTATATCAAACTATCATGCACTGAACAAGGCTAATGAATGGAACAACATTCATGGTACCAATGATGTGTCACTTATTACCCCGTTGCTAAAAAAGCAAGGATTCAACGTGAGTGCTATTACAGAAACGAAAGCAACACGTGCTAACATACTAAAGCAACTCAAGCAGTTGACGCATAGGGTATCTAAGGGCTCCATCGTTTATCTGCATTTCTCCTGTCATGGCCAGCCTTTTGAAGATAAAAATGGCGATGAAGAAGATGGCTGGGATGAGAGCCTTGTGCCCATTGATGCACTGATTGCTTACAAAAAAGGCTCATACGAGGGTAAGAACCACATTACTGACGATGTGCTTGCAGAGTATCTTGATGCTTTGCGCTTCAAACTTGGGTGCAAAGGAAAACTCTATGTCGTCGTTGATGCTTGCCATGCAGGAAAAGCATCGCGTGATTTTGATGACGAGTCGTTCACAAGAGGCACAAAGCGTGGTTTCTCCCCAAGCGGGAAAGTCTATCTAGCCAGAAGCAGCAATCGCACGCATTTTGTGGTACCTATCAAAGCTGGTCAGGCACCGGCTACCTTCTTAGAGGCGTGTAAGAGTACGCAGATAAATGCCGAAACAAAGAAAAACGGAAATTTTTATGGACCAATGTCTTATTACATACACCAAGTACTTTCAACAACCCAGCTAGGGCATAATGATGCCTGGGTTTATAAGGTACAGGGGTTGATGCGAAAGGAAATTGATGCCAAAAGACAAGATATGGTAATTGAAATCAGTAAATAACGATGGCAAAGAAAGATATATTTGACATACCCGATGAGAAGGTGCTCAACCTTTTCTTCGAGCAGCAGAGAAACAAGACACTTGTTGTTCTGCAAAATCGTCTGGCTCTCTCTCTTGATGATGCCGAAGACATCTATCAAGAGGCCTGTATTGCACTCTATCAGAATATTCAAAGTGGAAAACTCGTGGAGCTTACTTCTTCCCTCTCGACCTATTTTACGTCGATATGTATGAACAAAGGAAAGAAAGTGCTCGACAGACGACCTGACAATATATCATTTGAAGGTGCTGTAGAAAACACTGAGGGTGACGAATATAGTACGACTCAGATTGAAACGATATTAGGTTTGGGCGATGGCATTACAGCTGAGCAAAGGGCTACGATGCGTGACATCGTTCAGGATCTCCCTAGCCCTTGTGAGGAGATATTATGGTCATACTATGGCGATGGACTCCAAATGAAGGAAATTGCCGAGTTGATTGGCTTTAATGGCTCCGACTCCGTGAAATCCAAAAAGAGCCAGTGTATGAGCAAGCTAAAAGACCGTTTCATGAGAATCATCAAAGAGTTTTATGAATAGTATGGAAGACTTTGACAAGAGAGTAGAGCGCTTCTTAAAGAAGCAACTTACTCATGAAGAAGAGTTGGCTTTCATCGAAGCGCTGAAGGCCGACAAGGCTTTGCTTGAGCGTGCTAAGACTTTGGCACTGGTCATTGATGAGATGGCAAAACTCCGCTCTGAGAGGGATGCTACTGTCATAAAGGGTATAGCCGCTCTTGATGAGAAAGCCTATCAAGCCGCTATTTGGTCCAACGACCAGATGAGTCATTTTGATGACCTGACGAGCCGTTTCCTCAAAAAGCAACTCACGTCGGAAGAGAAAGTACAATATCTTAATAAACTGAAAGAGATTCCAGCTTTAAGAAAACGTGCCCAAGTTATCGCATTAGCTGTGGAACAAATGGGTGAAGTTTCTAAAGAAGCGTCCCGAGATCTCATAGGCAGAATCGGTAAGCAATCAGAAGCTGCGTTTAGAAGGGTAGCCCAGCTTCCTGTTAAACAGGTAAGATTGTGGCCTCGTGTTGCGCGATATGCCGCAGCTGCAAGCGTTATCTTCTTTGTCGGATTTGGTGGATATAAGTATTACCAATATGACCAGACCATTTCGCTTGGTGTGGAATACTACCAACCGATGGATGCCATCTACCGTAGTCCAGAAGACAATACCTTGAAAAAACTCGCTATAGTCTTCAAGAATGTTGAAACCGGCGAAAACTTGACCGAGACAATAGGACAACTGACCCAGTTCTATTCATTGGCCAAGAGCGACGAATACAGCGACTATTCGCTATATACCGTCGATATAGCATGGAACTTAGCCATTGCCCATCTTAAAGACAATGACCGCAAGGCCGCTATTAAGATACTTGAAGAGATTATTCAAGACAATCAGGGTAAGGCAATAGCTGATAAAGCTGCTGAGCTTATCAATAAGATTGAGAAGATTTAATAATTTCCTTCTTCAAAAGTTATGGAAACAGAAAGGTAAATGCAGAAATACTCTATACTGCATTTACCTTTCGTTTATAAATGGAATACACATATGTGAGAGCAATGAAGCTCAAACATAAACAACAAAAAAATGGAAACATCATTAGAACATAAATCTTCAGAAATTAAGAAAGCATGGGCTATCGCTGAAAAGAGACAATTCTGCAAACAGAGTTGTACTAAGATTTCACAAGGCTTAGATCGACTCGATCCTCGAAGTGGCGACCGTGCCATATGGGAATTACTTCAGAATGCACGCGACCTTGCCATAAAGGACGCTTTTGGTAACAGAGAGGCACATATCAAGATCACGCTCACCAATGAAGAGTTTATTTTTGCCCATAAAGGTATGCCGTTCACACATGATACATTCGGATCGCTTGTTAAACAAGTGTCTTCACAAACGAAGGAAAACGAAGACGCAGTAGGTCAATACGGTACGGGGTTCCTTACGACACACGCTTTTGGACGACAACTGTTTGTATCAGGTTCGCTTGATATGGAGGAACAAGTACCAGGAAAGTATGTAAGCATTGATAAGTTTAATATTGACAGAACATTTGATTCGATTACTGAGTTCGTTGATAAAATGGCTGGTCAACTGCTAAAGATTGATGACTTGGCAGATGCCCCTAAAATAAGCGAGTGTAAGGAGTGGACTGTATTTTCTTACCAACTTGCCACTGCCGATAATGCTAAAGAAAAGGCTAAACTTGCATTAGAAACGGCAATGACAATGATGCCGTATGTGATGACAATCAATGGCGCTATAGGCGATATCACGCTTTCTAATGAAATAGAGGGTAAGAGTGTACAATTTACCAAGGAGTCTCTAGCCGACGAGAATGGTCTTAAGGTTATGGGGATTCATATTCAAGAAAACGAACATGTTGCTCTAAAGAAAGTGTATTATCTTCAATCGGATAGCCGTGAAGATATAATAATACTCCCTCTACGTGATGCCCACACCGCAGAAAGTCTAGAAGGCATTGCAAAACTCTTTGTGTTTTTCCCTTTGTTGGGTACAGAGGACTTTGGAATGGACTTCATTTTCCACTCTCAACGTTTTTATCCCGTAGAGGAGCGCAATGGAATTTGGCTACCTGTAGAAAATGGCAACGTACGAAGCAAATTTCAAAGCAATGTCAATGTTTTAAACGAAATGACCGATATGCTATTCGGTTATTTAGAACAGCACGTGGGTGAAATATCTAATTGGGTAGCTATCTCCACGCTTAAATTTGAAACCGTTCGCAACAAGGAGGACGTTACAAATGACTTCTTTCTCGATTTCAAAAAGAAATGGGTGAATTTTCTGCAGCAATTGCCCATTATACCATCACAAATCGAGAGGACATCAGCATGCTCTGGAATCAAAGTATTCTCTTCCCATATAGTAGAAGCTTTAGAGTTGCAACATCGCGACTATTTTGATGCGGTTTATAATGTAGCCTCTCTTGTTTATCCCCTCCCTGATAAGAGTGAAATTTTGGCGTGGAGTCATATTTTGGATGGATGGTACGCTGATAAAGATGCCGCATTTCTTAATTGCGAGAAACTGGCAGAAGGCGTGGAAAATGAGAAAAATGGTATCACATTGCAAGTGCTACATCAATTCGATATGTTCATTAAAGACAATGCGCCTGATGTTCTCAATACTTATGCTCTTATTCCCAATCGAGAAGGTGAACTAAAGAAACGTTCTCAAATATATGATGCTAAGGATATTCCTTTTTGGCTATATGATATAGCGAAAACACTTATTCCTAACGACACGTCTAGCTTTCTTGATACGCACTTTGCGGACATTGGTGATTTTACGGCCTACAGTCGAAATGACTTAAGCAAAAGTATCAATGATACCTTAGTGCGTCTTAGAAAAGAGTATCTCGACAAGAATAGATGTTATGAAGAGGGTGTTCAATGCACTTTGGCAAAGCTCTCAATGGTATTTCGAAATGAAGCGCCGCAATCAGTTAGAGCTACAGCCATGTCGCTCATTTGTGAACATCTTGACGAATCCTACGAAGTTGCCGTATTATCACCTATCGACAGCGATGAACGAGACATTGCTCAACTTCCCTTTAAGCATCTAGCAGAGAATATGCTTTTAGAAATCTCTACAGCAAGCGCAACTTGGGTGAGTGAGCATAAAGACTACGTTCATGACTTACACCAGGCTTTACATACATGGAATGAATATTTTGACCGGAACAATCCTGATAAGGAAGGTCTTGCAACAAGATATGGTGCATATCCTAATTCATACCTTACTCCCTGTAGAGCTTCAGAGCTTAAGCAAGGAGAAGGAATCCCTGATGACTTGTTCGGCTTATACCAAGCTGTATTTAATAAAGACTTAAAAGAAAGCCTGATACACGAAGATTATTATTCATTCTGGAGTTTCCCAGTACTTCAAGCTAAAGACGTTGCAAAAGAAATTGAGGATAAATTGGCGGAAGAAAAATTTGAGAATGATATTATTCTTGATATTATAAGAAACATAGATGATGTTGAGTGGAGCAGCTATTTCCCGCGCATCGCAGAAAAGAAAGCTGAGCTTTTTATGAAGCAAGTGGATGCTGACTGCAAAGACGGTATCTTCCAGTTGATGAAAATTGACAACCCTCATAAGCTCAACATGCTTGCCGATTTGGCTGTCAATAATGATTTTGAAGAAATCATACGGAGAGGTAAGGAAGCTCTGATGAAAGAGAAAATGGCTGAAGTCGACTTCGAATACAAGAAGCGCTTAGGACAGTATGTAGAAGACTATATACAAAAAATATTGGCTTTGCAACTAGGTGATCAGCTCGAAGGAAACCATATTCGTGTCGAAAACGAACAGTATGGACATGACCTCGTAATTTGGCTCAACGATGAACCAATATACTTCATAGAGGTTAAGTCGCGATGGAGTACTAACCAATCTATCAAGATGACTCCGTTACAACTGCAAACCTCTGTAGAAAATAAAACGAGCTATGCACTTTGTTGTGTAGACATGACTGGCATAGACCATAGAATCATCGAAATTGATGACTATCTGCCCGTTGAGGAGACCATTAATAGAACAAAGGTTCTAACCAATATTGGAGAACTGAACGAGGGTATCTACAACGCACTTCGTAGGGGAAGCGCAGACGAAATTCATATTGACGATGATTATAGATGTATTATACCACAAAAAGTAATTGATACCAATAAAGTCGATTTTAATGAGTTAATACAATGTATTACAAACATTATTACAAAACAAAATAGGTAGCACAGATCCCCTTCTAAAAGCATATTACGTCATGAGTTAGTAGGCTATTTTACTCATTTGGTACCACTGAGTATTAGATGGTACCAAATGAGTTTTTTATTTTAAGCGCTTGTTGTTGGCCAATAATCATAATCTCATCGAAGATTCAAGCCTATTGCCATTTACCTTTCTTTGAGTTTTGGAATATATAAGCAAAGAAACAAATTAAATATCCCAATATGGCAAAGAATATTTTATCATTGACTTACAAAGATGCGCTCGATTATTTTATGAGTGCTTCAAATTATAGCACATTGGAACTGCCTGAATATCTCGACATGACTCCTGTGTTGAAGCATGTTCGTAAGACGATAGGCGCTAAAGCAATAGAAGATTGCGTGGAATGCAATCCTATCAGCAATGAGGCACTCAACTATACAATGTACCTCAATAAAGATGGAAAGTACGCAATACGCCCCATCGCCCTCGTGAATCCTTATATCTACTATTTCTTTGCAAGAGAAATCTGCAGCGAGAACAACTGGAGTTATCTTAAAGCATGGTTCAAAGCTATGCAGCAACCTGCTGTAACCGCTTGTTCTCTTCCGGTGATTGTAGAAAAAGAAGAAGCCTTCCATAACTCAACTACGATTTTGAATTGGTGGAGTAACTTTGAGCAAGCCTCTCTCGAACTGTCGTTGGAATACCCCTACATGTTTATCTCAGACATTAGGAACTGTTATGGCTCTATCAATGCAAACCTTATAGTGGAAGCTCTTAACAGTCCTATTGGCTTCAAAGAGGGTGAACAGATTAAGGATTACAATCAAAAGCGTTTTCTTACTAACGTCTCAAACCTTCTCCATTATTACCAGGGAAATATACTTGTGGGGCTCCCCCAGGGTTGTGCTTTGTCTGACTTTATAGCTGAAATTCTTCTTGCTTATGCTGACATGCTTTTCTGTAAAGAAGTACAAGCTCGTGGCATTCAGTGTAAATACGAGGTACTACGCTATCGTGATGACTATCGAATTTTCTGCGACGACAAAGAATCTTTGAACGAACTCTCATTTATACTTCAATCCGTGCTAAGAAGATTGGGCTTTGAAATGAACAGCCAAAAGACGCAGACAACAGACGACCTCATTAGCAACTCTATCAAAGGAGACAAACTCGCCTATATCTATAATACACCCATCTTCAATAAAAAGGGATGTGACTTCGATGGCATTCAGAAGCATCTTCTGTTTATTCATCAATTTGGAAGAGAGTTTCCTAATTCCAGTCAGTTGAAGACGCTGCTTTCTGATCTCAGCAGAAGAATCGATGATAAACTTCATCCTCAAAAGTCAACAAAAGACACAAAGCCGATAGATAACGACGATTCATTATCGCAAGTTGAACTTTGGGACGATCTTGATGATATAGCTGAAGAATTAGATGAATTGGAGCATTTGGGTTCTGCAAAAGAAGGAATATTTAAAACGCTTAAGACGTTTACCGTATCTCCCATCAAAGAGAATATCCCTCCGATAGTAGCCATTGCAACACAAATCGCAATCGATAATGTGTCATGTAGCCACTATGCACTTAGAGTTGTTAGTCAGCTGTTATGTACTTGCGATGCCGACCAAAAGAAAGAAATATCAGCATTGGTAGTTAACCGACTCCTTAAACAGCCGAACAATGACTATACGCAATTATGGCTACAGACCATCACCTATTCAACGGACAAGGAAACTAAGAAGTCACCTTATACCAATGACCTATGTAAGATTGTTATGGGCAAGAAGGCCAACCTCTGGAATTTGGATTGGCTAAAAAGTGAGTTTAAGCAGAAGTTCCCAATCGCTCGTATTTGCAATAAAAAGAAACTGCAAGAATCTGGTTCTAAAATCAAGTTTAAGCAGCGTGGGAACTATACTGAAACTGCAAAAGTAATATGTACACTATAATGACTATGGAAGTAAAGAAACCCTCATCAGGTGATATAAAGTCGTTAATCGACATCATATCACACATTCAGGAAAAGTTTAGTGAAATCGGAGTAAAAACCGGTGATACAATTGTAGCCTTTCAAAACAACAAGATGTTAGAAGCCTTCAAGAATGTATTGTTCTTTGCATGGGAGAAGTACAAATATGGATGGCATAGCGATTTCTGGGAGGAAGGTGACTCCATGATAGATTATATGATGTTTGAGGTGAACGCAGAAAATATCATATCGGATCTAATCATTGTCCTTAAAACAAAGTCTCCTTTTGAATTGCTTGAGAAAGACGGCGCCATCACAAATGGCTTGCTCTCTGTTTACCAATCGCTTCAAACAGATCTTCAACAAGGTAAAATCAAAGTCTAAAACTTATATTATCCATCATCATGAAGAAAATCATTTCGATGTTCGTTTGGCTGGTTACGACTGGCTTGTGCTGGGGACAGAATGTTTCTCGGCCTGAATCTTACAATTACTCACGTGGTGTTGAAGCCGTTCAAAAAGAAGACTTCAACGAAGGATTGGAGTACCTCAACAAGGAACTTGAGGAGAACCCCAAGAATGGCTATGCCTATGCTTGGTTATCCGTTATAAGAAACCATAATGAGGAGTATGGAAGGGCCATTTCTGCTTTGGATATGGCATTGAAGTACATTCCATCAAAGGATAAGCAGTACCAGGTATTCTGTTATTCCAGCAAAAGCCGCGTCTATAAGGAACTTAACCAATACGACAAAGCCTTAAGTTGTATTAACAGAGCTATCAAGATTCAGCCAGAGGACGAGGACCTCTATGAAAGCCGTGCCCAACTATATTTTGAGCAGGAGCAATACGACCTTGCCGATGAAGATTACAAGAAAATCATCTCTTTAGATGCAGGAAGCGTGATGGGCTATATGGGCCTGGGGCGTAATGCGAAAGAGCGGAAAGATTATACCAATGCTATTGAACGTTTCAACTATGTTGTTCAGCTGGCACCTGATTATTCTTCATCATACTCCTTTAGAGCAGAGGTCTACATAGCTCAGAAGAAGTATAACGAAGCAGCTTCTGATGTGGTGAAGGCGTTATCAATTAACAAGGATAATAAAGCCTTCTATCACATGCAACAATTAGCAGACTCCTCCTTAATCTCAATCACAACAAGGTTAAAGGTAGAAGCAAACAAAGCTCCTACAGAAAGCTATTGGCCTTACTGCTTAGGAGTTGTGTATAGTTGTGCAGAGAAATACCACAAGGCGGCAGAAGCATATAAGTCCGCCTACATGTTAGACAAGAATGACGTAATCGCCTATCAGATAGCAAAGACTTATGATGAATTAGGGGCATACCATGAAGCTCTGAAATATTGTAATGAAGCTATTCAGGCTGATTCTTCGGATTATGACTATGTCCTTCTTAGTTCTGTTATTAAAGACGATATGGGTGAATCCGTATCGGCCATTGAAGATCTTAATAAATACGTTAAGATGACGGCTGATTCCTATTTCGGCTATTATAGAAGAGGATGGGTAAAAGACCATTCTGGTGACACCGAAGGGGCTATAGAGGACTATACCATCTCTATTACCCTTGAACCGAGATACACTTATGCTTATCTCAACCGAGGTGTGTTGTATAACCTTCTTGGTGAATCAGAACTTGCAAAGAAAGATTTTGAGGAGGTTGTAGCACGCGACACACTCAAGAGCGAAACACATACGCCTTATGCCCTCTACTATTTAGGCAAGAAGAAAGAAGCTGTTGATTTTATGCAGCAACTGCTTTCGAAGAACCCAGATAAAGGTTTGTTCTATGAGGCTACCTGTCTGTACTCTATAATGGGGGACACAGAGCAATCCTTAGCATATTTGACAAAGGTTTTTGAAGCAGGTTATCGTAGATTCGCCCATATCAAAAGAGACCGAGACCTAAAGAATCTTCGAAGTACTCCAGGGTTTAAGGCGCTGCTCGAGAAATATGAACGGATTCATTTTAATGAAGCGGCGAAAGAGGAGACTGGAACTGAAGCACCATTGGTGACAGAAGTCGTAGAGGTTCCTTTCTCAAAAGTTGGTAATGTATATAAGGTTCCTTGCAAGATAAACAACCTGCCTTTGCATTTTATCTTTGATACCGGTGCCAGCGATGTTTCCATCTCAAATGTAGAAGCTACATTTATGATGAAAAACGACTATCTCAAGTCGACAGATGTAATGGGCCGGCAGAACTATCTCACAGCTGACGGTGAAATCTGTGAAGGTACAGTTATCAATCTGAGAACCGTGAACTTTGCTGGATTGCACTTGGAAAACGTCAAGGCTTCGGTTGTAAGAAATCAATCTGCACCGCTTCTTTTGGGGCAGTCGGTATTAAATCGGCTTGGCAAAATAGAGATTGATAATGGCAAAGGTCTTCTGAAGGTGACCTACAATAGACCAAGGTCTGAATCAGATGTAGATACCATTAATCCTTAATTTCACCTCCTCCTTTCTGATAAAATAATCAGTTGGGAGGAGTTCCTGCAGATTCCCATTTACCTATTGCTGAAAGATGGAATAAAGTAGTGTAACAATAAAACGAAGAGATATGATACACAACTTAATCAAATCAAATGACGAAGAGGTAAGATGTACTTGCCCTCGTTGTGGAGGTACAGGCTATCTGCCTCAATACCGACACATTGAAAACGGAATCTGCTTCAAATGTCGTGGAGCAAGAACTGTCGTATACCATCAATACGGAATGACTAAACAAGTAATAAGGACCATCTAAAAACTAATAGTATGTCGTACCAAAGCAAAGAAGAGCTTGTTGCAATATTTGCGCAAGCATGGAGAACTCTAAATCCAGAATTGATAGTTGCAAACCTTGATCAATCATTCATCTATGATAGCCAATGGGGTTTCGAAAGCCTAGATTACTCTAGATACATTGATTATATTCGTGGAAAGTTTCACACGATCAAGAGAAGCAATGCCGGAGTTAAGGTAGAAATAGTACCCGATTCATACCAAGGCGGAAGCATGTTGGCAATCACCCAGGGTTCTTCTACCGTCTTTTACCGCATCCAAGTTAAAGATGGGAAGGTAGTCAAAGGCGATTTGTGTGCCTTTTAACTATAAAACAGTAAGACGAAAAATTTCTTCAAAAAAACTCCTTCTCTCGTTTACCTTTCTCGCATCTCTGGAATAAAGAGATATAAGAACCAAACAAGAGTATTAATTCAAAAACAAATAACAATGAAAAAGTTCATCCTTTCAGCAGTCATCGCAGTAATCAGCTGCTCTGCTTTCGCACAGTTCAATGTAGGTTCATCAACCTCAACTCGCACCGATATGTTCGGCAACACCGTTACAACTCACCGTGATTCTTATGGACGTACTACTGGCACTTCAACCACAGGTCGCACCGATATGTTTGGCAACACGACTACCACTCACCGCGATTCTTATGGACGTACCATTGGCACTTCAACCACAGGTCGCACCGATATGTTCGGCAACACTACTAATACCCATACCGATTCATATGGACGTACCACTGGTACTTCAACCACAGGCCGTACCGATATGTTTGGTAACACAACTACTAGCCACTTGGATTCTTACGGACGTTCTACTGGAAGCTCTACTACAGGTCGCACCGACATGTTTGGCAATACATCAACAACTCACCGCAATTCTTATGGTCAGAACACTGGTACTTCTACCACTGGCCGCACCGATATGTTTGGTAATACAACGACTCAACAGAGTAGCAATAACAGCAACAGCTCCATCTGGACATGGTAACTATTTTGTTTAACTCATAAATATTATTGATATGTACGAAGAAAATTTTGATTATGACGATCAGTACCAAAATAATGAAGACTATGGTACTCACTACGGAGAGTTCGCAGGTTCCTATGCTCAAGATGTCGAAGGCTATAGCGACGATGTGATTAACGACGCCTTTGATGGTGACCCTGATGCCTATTGGAACATTGATTAATTCGGTATTAAGTAAAAAAACACATCTACAACAATGAAAAAGTATATGTTGATAATAGTGGTTATGTTCGTAACCATTGGCGCAAACGCTCAAATTGTAGTAAACTCACAGTTTAAGGCTAGAAGTTACGACGAAATGGTTGCACCTTTGCTTATGGTACAACGATTTCATCAGGAGTGTCTTGACAATCTCGATGCTTTAGCCGAACAAACAGAACAGGCTGAGCAATTTATCAGTAAAGAAAAGGATCCTGCAACATGGAAAGTGTATGCAGATTGCTACAATTCCATTATTGATGAGTACAATTCCATTTTGAAAAATGGCACCAATCAAGGAACGAGAAAGGCTATTTCTGATTTGAGAAGACAAAGTTCTTCTTTGCTTGCAAGCATCAAGGCTGCGTATGATAGACGTAACAGACTTTCAAATGACCAATATGCCCGCCTGAGAGCTGTAGATGGACTAATATGTAACCGATTCTTCTCTGACATATCTATCGATGAGTTTATGAATGGTAAAACTCCTACTGTAACTTATCAAACCAGAGAAGAGTATAATGCTGCTCATCGATGAATCCTGCAAAGAAACACAATGCCATAACCAATGCATTGGCCGCAGTCTATGGTCAGATGTTTCCTGGTGGCAAACAGGAAGAACGTATTCTTACCACCGAGCTCTATCAACTGCTCGGTGGTAGAATACAAAAAAAGATAGTCAATCAAGCCCTATGTTGCGCATTGTCGTCAATTCTCTTGTTTAGCGCAAAATGCAAAGAGCAAGTTTTGGAAATAATGAATAAACGTTTCCAAACCGAACTTTCGCTTACAGAGCAAGACACAATCGTACAATTTGCTGTAGCACACAATAGAATGGCTGCTTTAATCATTAAAGAATAACTACTCTCAATGGAAATTTCAGGAAAGATAATCGCGATTCTCCAGCCAAGAGGCGGTGTGTCGAAAGCTGGCAATGAATGGAAAATGCAAGAATACGTCATTGAAACACATGAGCAATACCCAAAGAAAATGTGTTTTGAGGTATTTGGAACAGAAAAGATTGAGCAATTCAAAATACAGATTGGCGAAGAGCTCACAGTTTCGTTTGATGTGGATGCTCGTCAGTGGCAAGACCGATGGTTTAATAGCTTTAGAGCTTGGAATGTCAAGCGTTCCACAGCACCTCAACCTGCATCCCAACCTACATCATTGGCAAATAGAAAAAATGATGATTTGCCATTTGGTGATTTATTAGCAGATGATTCTCCATTCTAGTAATATGAAGAAGCTAATATTGTTCATCTTTTTGCTGATTCTAACTCAGCAGATATTCGCACATGCAGGAATGTACGACAGATTCATGGATTTCAAGGTATCTCTTGATTGGATTTGTTTTGTTGTGCTCATTACTCATATTGTTCTAACAATCTTAATAAGAAAGCCTCTTCTGAAGTGCTGTAGAACCTTTGATAGAATAATAGATTGGCTTTATAATTATCCCATGGTGAGGTACGCTATAATAGTTCTTCTTTGGGGATTCGTAATTTCACCTCTTTTAGGGTGGTTGGCTTCTTGGCTGTTCTTGTTTGGAGGTATTGTGTACCTATTGTTTATCATTATAAGTATGGCATTTATAGCTAAAAGGGTTGATACCTTTTACTCAAAAGAATCACTCACGATAGTTATTATATTGACTATCCAACAAGTAGTTGGATATATCTTCTACTTGGGAGTATATGATACCTCTTGGTTCCGGTATTTTGCACACCATAATGATACAGAAGGTTATGTGATGTATCCTGGTATTATTCCAATGGAAGATATATGGGTAGCAGGATTACTCTGTATGGTTATTTCAACAATATTACTTTGTACTAAAAGCATTATAATAAAGATGATTTCAAAACTAATTTCGCTATATAGATAACCGAATAGGCAACATCTAATGCAAAAGATGAAAGGAATTTCTATGATGGATATTCAAACTCTACAAGGAAAATACGTGTTTGTTGTTCGTGATAAGGACCTGCACTACATAGACGAGCAGTTGCGACGTCTCGGTTTTACGGTTTGGCAACATAAAGATTGCTTCTGGGGCACTGTAGATTGGGCATTCGTTAATATTGAAAGTAAACAATTCACAAATGGTAGGCCAGGAATCGCTTATGCGAAAGACTGTGTTAGACATACAGTTACATTGGTGGAACTCCTTATTGCTAACACATTGTATATTCAGGAGAGACCTGATTCACTCGATGCTTATATCTTAGAACTCAAAGATAAGTATAATGGTCTAAAGACTCTTGAATTTCCTGAGAGGATGACATCTAATGAGGAAATTTAATTCTTATGATTTAAGAATCGTAATATCCCCATCGGATCCACAAACTTTCCCTTTAACTTGCAGGTGATATGCAAATGCTCCCCTGTGCTACGCCCTGTATTCCCAGTAATTCCAACGACGGTACCTGCAGAAACCACATCACCTTTACGAACGGTAACCTTTGAGAGGTGACAATAGCTAATGGTGATGTCACCATGACGAAGTGTGACGAAGATGCCGGAACGTTTGTCGTAGCCGACTTTGTGGACGATGCCATGCAACATGGCGAAAACTTTGTCGCCGCGTGCATGTAGGTCGAGACCATTGTGCATACGTTTTTTCCCTGTGAAGGGGTCACGTCGGTAGCCAAAAGGGCTAGTGACTTGAATCTGTTTAAGTGGATAGGCCACGCTTTGGCGAGGGTCTATCCGCTTTTTTTGTTGAACAGCTTGTAGAGAGTCTGGAACGGGGTTGGCAGATGATGCAGGTGTAACAGGTAAGCGTGGAGTTGGCTTGTCAGCTGACTTCACGCTTACTTTGTATCTGGGTGTTTGCTGCAGCACGGTGTTGAACTGGGCAAAAGTAGAGTTTGCCCTCAACATGAAAATGACAAATAGTAGAACTTTATAGGGCTTCATGGCTGCAAAAGTAACGCGGCAATTTCGTACTGACGAATATCCAACCGGCTACAGACCTAAATATAACAATATATATGATTGAAGTATGAATACAAGCATGTAATCATACTTTAAGCATAATAATCTTGAAAACTAACCTTCTGCTGATAAGATAATTCTTTAGTCTGTATTTCTCACTTTAATTTTGGCCCTCAGAACACTCACTAAATTCAATATTAAAGTATGAAATGCAATCAATTTGAAGAGGGCGATATTCCTTACGAAACCCTTGAAAAGTTTGGCCTCACTCATGAAATGATCGAAGACCTGCCGATGCACGTCTTGGAAGACATTTGGAGTGGTCGCCAGTCTCCAGTACTCCCTATCCATATCACCAACGACGAGGGTGAGCTCATCAAGAGCCGCACTCGATTCTCTCTTGTCCGGATGGAAGATGGCAAAGTTGATGTCATGTTCTATCCGGTTTTGAAGTATGCTCCCTTGGAACATTTCGATGACAACCAGCTGCAGCTTCTTAAAGAAGGTAAAGCTGTTGTAGCCGATGTAATGTCACCCCATGGTACCATGATTAAGGCCTTTGTTCAAATCGACCCTGAAACCAATCAGGTGATGAACGTACCAACGCCTGTCATTGGCCGTAACCTCCAAGTGCTCGCTGAAGAGCTCAGTTTGGGCAGTGGTGAGATTAAAACCATGCAGAATGGCCAGCCTCTCACTTTCGTAATCGACGATGAGCCTGTCACCGTCGGCATCGACCTTAATAGCACCACCGGCATCCGCTTTGCTCAGGGCGACGAACAGCAATGGAAAGAACGTGGCAAGCGTGATTGGGACAAGTTTACCTTCGGATGCTATGGCTGTTGGGTCACAGATGACGAAGGCAATCACGACTACGTGGTGGAAGACGAGTACAGTGAAGAACTCTGGAATGAGCAGAAGAAGAGCGCCCAGCGCAATGCTTCGCTCCATAAATAACCTAACAAAAAAGAAAGAACATGCGAAAAGGACCCTATTATTCAGAAGACATCCTCGTGGAGAAAATGCAACGAGGTGAGTATAATTGGTTGGATTATGTCAACCATTTCAGCGAAGAGTGGCAGGACGAGTATGAAGAATACTGTCGTGAACGCTCTCTGAGCATCGGCAACGAAAGTGCCGAACAGTTTGTGAACTACAAGTCCGAGCAGCTTGAAAAGGCGATGGACGAAGGTAACGCTTAACCCCTACAGACAATGGCTATCAGAAAAAATACAAATCCAAGAGAGATGGACTTGCAACCCGAGATGCGTGACATTCTCATGCGTAACGGTATGCAGGCCCATATCCTCTCAAATAGTAACGGGTATCAACTGGCCGTCCAAGGTCACGATTCACCGTTGCTTACCTACAATCTGACAGAGAAGCAGATGCTCGCTCTGACGGATTGGGGCACCAACTACGCCAACAAGAAAGCCTATAACGTCTTCACAAGCATTGTTGGCAACGACTTCTATATGCCCCGAAACTTTGTTCATGCTCGCAACGCCAATGGCCGAGTAGCTATGGGTCTCCATGGCTACCGCATTGGTGCTGGTGAGTACGGCAGGTTGGGATGGCATCCCGACTTCTTGGGCTGGACTCCTCGACAGCAAGCAGGTTGCCATCTGCGCAGAGTAGGTGGAGCCATGTTTTACCCCGGAGCACCTATGGTGGATGAACGTCCAGACAGACGGATGAAGCCTGGTGAACTCCAAAGCGGTGGTTACGGCTTTTACTATAAAGGCAACCAGCAACAGGCACAGGTTCCTCAAAAGGATGTACTTCAAGAGTTGCAGAGTGTCATCACACCAGCCGTCAACCGTCCTCGCAGTCAAGAACCGGCCAAGCCCTATAAGGAACTTATCACCTCACAAGTCTATTTCTCCAATGAGAAATGGCAAGAATGCCTCGCTTCCCATGGCATCATCATCGATGAAAAGGCGAAAACGCTCACCATTCAGTCGAGCAGCACCCAGACCGATATGATTTATGATCTGAGAGCTGACGAACTGAAAGCCTTGACCAGCAATTCTATCAAAGAAGTACCTGTGGCCAAGCGCTTGGAAATCTTGAACAACGTCATCAAAGACGATTTTGCAGACAAGATTATGATGGACATGCTCAATAGCAAAGAGCAAATCGCCATCAATTTGAAGCCCGAAGTCAAGCAAGAGTTGGAAGCCCAACCCGCTCCTGCTGTGGTTGAAGAACAAAACCAAGCAATGACCGTAGAGCAAGACGTCGAAGACCCCAAGGTCGGTAGAGTGCATGGTCAAGACTTGGATGAGAACAAGGGATGGTTTCGTGAAGGAAGACATGGCCGTGAGGTGATGGTGGAAGACATCCGAGTAGAACCTTCCGAACAAGAAGGCAAATACAAGATGACCGCTATCATCAATGGTGAAAGCATCAGTCATGAGATTACTCAAAAGCAGTATGACAAGTTCATGGCTGTGGATGACTATCACCGCATGAAGCTTTTCTCCAAGGTGTTTAACGAAGAGGACATGAAGTCGCGAGGTGACGGTGTAGGGTTAGGAACCAAAATCGGTGCAGCCTTGTTGGCTGGACTTCGCATTGCAGGTGACGTGACCTATGGCGCTGCCGATATTGCTCATAACATTGAACATATCAAAGAACCCCATTCCGGTCCTGAAATCTATGTAGAGCAGCATTGCGCCCATCCACGCCCCTATTTCAAGCCTGGTGTAGATACTCCGATGGATGTTGCCGCCCGCAACTTCGAGGCTGCAATGAACATGGATGGTCCAGACCATCACATGAGTAACGGACGCTAAAACAGAAAGCCCATGAATGAAAACGAACTTGAATATAGCGACTTCTTGCAAAAGCTCAGCATACAAGAAGTCCTGCAGGATGCCGGTTACCAACTTAACAAGCGTGACGGCATCCGCTATCCGTCGTATGTCCGCATCGGAAGCGATGGCTGCCGTGTGCGTGGCGATAAATTCCTTGTTACCCCCAACGGAGCCTGTTGCTTTCAGCCACCTGAACAAAAGAATTTTAACGTCATCAGCTTCATCAAGGAACATCCCCAAATGTTTAGAGACTACAAGGTGGGCATGTCACCCGACCGCTTGGTCAACTTGGTGTGCAACCGTCTGCTGAATGTTCCCATGGAAGAACGCAAGCAGCGCATCTTCGAACCAGCGAAAGAAGCAAAGCCCTTTGTGTTGAGCGACTACGAACTGCACAAGTTCTACCCCAAGGACAGAGACAGTCAGAAGAAGTTTTACGGCTACTTCAAGCCCCGAGGCATAGACCTTACCACGCAGTATGCCTTCAGCAAAGCCTTCTTTCTCGCCAGCAAGGAAATGCCCGATGGCAAAGGCTTCACCAACCTCTCGTTCCCTTTGCGCAAGCCCAGTGAGCCCGACAATGTGGTTGGGCTGGAAGAGCGAAGTCGCCCCAATGCCCAAGGCGTCACCTCCTATAAAGGTATGGCGAGAAACTCCAATGCCGCAGAAGGCTTGTGGTTTGCCAGTCCCCGAGACACCGCTCTCGACAAAGCTACCGATGTCTATTGGTTTGAAAGCGCTTTCGATGCAATGGCCTACTACCAGTTGACCAAAGCGCATATCAAAGACAGCATCCATGGCTACGAGCAGATGCAGAGTGAAGGCACATACAGCGGAGACTCTGAAATGCGTGAACTGGAAGATGAACTGAAGGAACTCAACAAGGCCGTATTTGTCAGCACAGGCGGTAATCCCAGTCTGGGGCAGATGCGTGGAATGATTGATGCCACCCATCAAGCCAATCACCATTTAGGCTTCGATCGTGACGAAGCTGGGCAAACCTTTGCCATTAGTTTCGCGATGACAAAGGCCGACCGCACCTTCAACAGCCACATTGGCACCAACGGCAACTTAGTCGTAGTCGATACTACCGATGGTTATAAGCGCACTGAAATAGACTTGAAGGACTTCTCTTTTCCGAAAGCGATGGATGCCCTGGGCATTGGCCACATCATGAAGTACAATGAGATGGCCATCTATCTCAAATCTTTGAGCGACCCTCAAAACATCTTCTCAGGTGATTGCGACCTCTTGCCTTTTCCTGCAAGTTCAGCCTATGGCAAATATGAATCGAGTTGGCAAGAGCTTCAGAGCTCCAAACAGAGTGGATTGGTTTGCAAGGAAGAGTTGGACGAACTCCGGCAGGAAGCTATTAAGAATGCCGATGCCTACCATGTTGCTTTGAAGAGTGCCTTTGAGGAATATAAGCGGCAAGGTGGACAAACCACGTACAACCCGTGCGAACAGGGATTCAAAGACTGGAACGACCAGCTGCTAGACAAACGCCAATACAGTCAGACCGACCAAGTAGAAACAGCTTTCGACGACGCAGGAAATGATGTAGTCGTGGAACGAGAAGAAGATTTTGAAGAAAACAGGGAACAGGAAGAAGCTGAAAAGAAACACTTCCGCTTCCATCGATAACCCATCAAAAAGTAAACGATGCAACAAGTGCTCAGATATAGAACAGTACGGATAAAATCCCATGCGATGCAGTTTGTTATCAACGAGCTGCCTCTCCTATTGCTTTGTCCCATCGGACTGATTTATGCAGGCATGGATGGGCTTCCGCTCACGAAGCTCGTCCTCGCCTTGACGCTTATTCTTTCCCTTATCTTGCTCTACCGTTTCATCTATTTGAAGCGTATGACCTATAGCGTTGGAAACGAACAATTCGTGTTTGAATATGGCGTATTTCAGCGTAAGGTGGACTATCTGGAGTTGTACCGCATCGTTGACTTCAACGAGCACCAGACCTTTATCCAGCAGCTATGCGGATTAAAAACGGTCAGCATTTACTCTGGAGACAGAACCACACCCCGCCTTGACATCATCGGTGTGAAGAACGGGTGTGAGTATGTTTCCTTGATACGTGAACGTGTAGAATATAACAAAAGGAAGAAAGGCATTTATGAGATTACGAATCGGTAAAATAGTCGCAGTCATCATGCTTACAATGTGCCTTGGCATACAAGCCGCCAAGGCACAAGTCGTAGCCTCCAATCCATTGGAATGGATGGCATTGGCAGAAGGCAATGAATTGATCAATAAGCAAGTTGATAAGCAAATCAATGGGCAGACCAAAACAGCCATTTTGCAAAACACCATCGCTGCCGAGTTTAACCAAATACACAAATGGGAAAAGAAGTATAACAACTATTTGAAAACAGCTAACGGCTATGCTTCTTCTCTCAAAGCATGTACCCATCTCTACAGCGACGGTGTGCGCATCTTCATCACTTTGGGAAAACTTCGCAAGGCCATCAACAACAATCCACAAGGCATAGTCGCCTCGATGAGTATGAACAACCTCTATATCGAAACGGCCACCGAATTGGTGTCTGTCTATACCTTACTTCGTGAAGGCATAGCCCAAGGAGGAGCCGAAAATATGCTCACCGGCGCAGAACGTTCGAAGACTTTGTGGGCTTTGAACGATAAACTCTCTGCCTTCCAAAAGAAACTGAATGCACTCTATTTGAGCATTCGCTACTACACCATGATCGACGTGTGGAACAGAGCCACCGCCGGCATGATTGATAGAGACAACAGTGAAGTAGCCAGTATGGCTATGGAACGATGGCGCAGGGCTGCTGCATTGACAAGATAAGGAGGAGTAACCATGGCAAGAATATTCATCGTCATCATGCTCATTTGTGTGAGTATCGGCAAAGCTCAGGCGCAAAACGACCCAGTCTTGGCTGGCATGATCTACATGTACACAGAAAAGGCAGAGAAGGAGTTGAAGAACCAGGAGAAAGTCATGCTGATGCAAACCACCGGCCATATATGGACGAAGGAAGAAGTAGAAGCAACGACCGACCTACAGCGAGAGTTCAACAACTACCTAAACTCCTTTCGATCCATCATCAGTTATGCCGCCCAAATCTATGGATTCTATCACGAGATAGACCGATTGATAGACAATATGGGCGGTTTTACCAAACAGTTAGAGGCGCACCCCAGCAATGCGCTGGCGGTAGCGCTCTCTACGAAACGCAACAAAATCTATCGAGAGTTGATTATGAACAGCGTAGAGATAGTCAACGACATACGTCATGTCTGTTTGGCCAACAACAAGATGACCGAAAAGGAACGCGTCGAAATCGTCTTTGGTATACGTCCAAAGCTCAAAGTCATGAACAAGAAATTGCAACGACTCACCATTGCCGTGAAGTACACATCCATGGGCGACATTTGGAACGAAATACAAGGAGGTGCACAACCTCCAAAAGCAGATAAAGCCAGTATCGTTTCTACCTGTTATCAGCGGTGGAAACAATACGGCAAGAAAGTAAAACCATCAAGATTTAAGAAATATGAGTATCTGGAGTAGTATAGCAAAAATGGCAGGAGGTGCCGCTAAAGGCACTTGGGGCTTCGCCAAAGCTGGTGGACGCTCATTAGGAAACACCGTGATTCATCCAGCCCAAACCTTAAAGGGTGCAGGTAGTGCGATGAAAACAGCCGCAGTGGGCGGTGCCACGGGGTATGTAGCATGGGAAAAACTCACTACGGATAAAAGCGTCGTCGAAATCGTAGGCGATGCCGTGGTCGGAGAAAAGACCGTGGACACATTATCCGAAGCAGCCAACGATGTAAAGGAGTTAAAAACAAAGGCTGGTGAAGCCGTTGATGCGGTCAACGGAGCCATGAGCGATGTGAACAGCAAGTGGAGCGGCATGACCAACTTCTTTCGTGGCATCTTCGGCGGCAATGGTGTGGACATGTTTGGCAACTTCTTTGGCAATTTGGCCAAAGGCAACGTGTCGGGTCTGAGCATTGCCGGGTTTGTGGCAGCTGCCTTTCTCACCTTTGGCCGATTCGGCTGGTTGGGAAAGATTGCTGGTGCCATGCTGGGCATGATGCTGATTGGCAACAACTCCAACATGCAGAATATGCTGGGAGGTAATGGTAGCCAGGTACAACAAAGAACGAACGAACAACCTGAGGAGCAACGCCCATCGGGAGGTATAAAACGATAATCAACAAGAAACAAATGAAATATACAGAAGAAATGATCCTTCGTTCTCCCAGTGGCTATTGTATGCCTTTTGAGGAGCGAGGCAAAAACGTAGAAGTAACCTTGGGCTATGGCCAACAGAAGCATCCCGTGACAGGAGAGGCATTCTTTCATCACGGCGTGGACTTCAGTGCCAACCATTATCTGTTGGCCGCATTGGCTTCAGGGACGGTGGCCGGCATTGGCAACGACCAAACGCACGGCATCTATCAGGTGATTCGCTACGGCAAGTACGAAGTGACTTATTCCCACTTGGCCAATGTCTATGTGAACTTCGGTCAGCAAGTAAAGGCCGGCACCGTGGTTGCACTCAGCGGTGACTTGCTTCACTTTGAGGTGAAGTACGACGGCGAAGAACTGAATCCATTGGAATTTCTCACCATGCTCTATGGCAACCTCAAAGCCGTAGAACAGAGTGGTCGCATCGGAATGCCAGAATTTGAAACCTACGACATGGGTATGGCTACCGACTACGACAAGGATCAGAAGGAAATCGAAGAACTGATGCTTCGCTTTCTGCCTTCCTACATGCAGGACCTCTATCACGGTATCTATGTCGTTCCAGAACGAACCGAGAGTTCCCTACGCAACATCTTCAGCCAATCAGCTTCCAAGCATTATTTCTTCGAGGAAATGCCCTCCATTGCCAACCCCTTGGGCATTGGTAATAGAGCGATGCCCATAGCCTGCAAGGTTCAGAACCTGCTGATTGCAGACTTCTTGAATTACCTTGCTCTTCGGCATAACGTCTATCTCTCCACCATGGATGAAATTCTAAAAAAAAAGTCCACGAACAAGCCTTGAGTAGTAGCGGTGTGATAGATCCGTTGGCCGAATTGGACATCGATGTGCAAAGCTTCGACATTCCCAGACTGGTTACCGTCTATCCCGACCGTTCCGGCCTTCGCTGGTGGACAAAAGCATGGTTCAACAATCGAGAGGAAGGAGAATCGTCAGTGGAAATCACTCGCCAGCTGGCCATTCTCTTCCTCCAGAACCAAATAGAGAAAAACCAATGGTTGGAAGAATACTTTCCCAAGCAGATGGAAGTCTATCACCACGCCATTGAGCAAACAAGAGAACAGTTGCTTAATCAAATAAACGTATAACAGCATGAGTCAAATCAAGAACCCGCAGCAGTTTGCTGCCATAGAATATTGCTTGCAGCACTACTTCACAGAAGAAATGGCCCCGGTCATGAAACAGGTGAAGGACGAGCTGAACCGCAAGCAAGTGAAGGAACTTGCCGACTACCAACGCAGTCCGGCAGGCATTCTTGCATCAGCCCATACAGGGATGGTGGCTTCACCCTTTGATGCCCTGACTCATGTACAACTCACAGGTGAATGGAACAGCAAGACCGTGGAGGACTATTTGCGGATGTGCAACACTCAAATCCAGCAGACTCCCTCCATTCAGAAAGACCTTGCCGTTATGGCAGAAGAATGGCGTGAAGCGGTGGTCAAACAGATAGGCCGACCCAAGTACGATGCCCTTTCCAAACAGCTCGGCGGCGATATGGCTTATGCCTATATCGGTCAACGCATGGAAGACCTGATGGTCAGCAAGCTCGTGAAAGATGGAATGCCCAAATCATCGGCAGAATACATTCTTCGCAAAGCTGCCCAAAGCACCATTTGGGGACTGCCGCAACAAATGATCAAGTCGCCGCTTGCCCATGAGATAGAAGCCCGAGGCGAACGCGCCTATCGTCCAAGTGGCAAGGAAAAGGTGGCTGGCAAAGCCATTGGAGCAGTGGCTGACGCTGTGGCTTTAGGTGGTGTCGGCACATGGAAAAGCTTCGCCACTTTTGTGGGGAGCGATTTGGCTTTTGCCTACTTGAGCGGTAAGCAGAAAACAGCGACTCCCCAAGAGCAGAAATCCAAGGCTATGCAGGCCGGCCTTAGCAAAGGCGTGTTTGGCAGTAATCAAGACGTGATAGCTGGATTCAGAAAGCAGGCTAATACGCTCAATGCCTCTGACAGCACGACCGTGAAGTCCATCAACAGCCGACTGACGAATAAGCTATTTATCCCTAACCCCAATTTCAAACTTATGGCATGGAACGAACAATCATTTACGCCACCCACTTCGCCCTTCTTGAATAACTTACCGACCATCCCCACCGGGAAACGCGACGAGAAGTATAAGAATGTACCTCTTATTGTAGCCCCAGGGCAGGAAGAAGCTTATCTGAAAGGTGAAGCACAACGCAAAGAGGCGCAGGCTGCCAAAGCAAAAGAAGCGCCCAAGCAAGAAGTAGCTGCTTCTGCTTCACAGCAGGACACAACGCCGCAAGAACAGCAAGCGTCACCTGCAGAACAAACCAATCCAGAACAAACCAATACCAGTGGCTGGGACGGATTGTTGGCCAACGTCGGCCTCAATGGTTTTGGTGACATCACCAAGAATATGGGCTATGTGCTCGCTATGCTGCCCGACGTGTTGGTCGGCATCTTCACGGGGAAGACCAAGTCCTTGGGACTTCGAGACAACATCATGCCAATTGCCTCCATACTATTAGGCATGTTCGTTAAGAACCCCATCTTGAAATGGACACTCATCGGTATGGGCGGTGCCAATCTGTTGAACAAAGCCGGACATGAAGCTTTGGACAACAAAAAGGCTGATGCCTTGGGAACGACTTCCACCGTACAACGAGTGGGAAATACCCAATACAAAGTCTATCCCGATGAACCGCTCAATGCGCGTATCATGAACCCCGTGTTGCAAGGTCACAGTCTCATCGCCACGATAGACCGTGTGCCTTGCACAATACAACTCTCCGAGAACGTGGTGAATGCCTATCAAGCAGGCGCTTTGCCTCTGAACACCTTGGCCAATGCTGTGTTGGCAAAGAACGACCAGATGAGACAGATGGTGGAACGCAACTACGGAGAAGCTGAAAACGAAGCCGTTCATCGCACGAGAGGTATTCAATAGCAATAACTAAATACACGCAATATGAAAGAAAAGAGTTTACAAGAAAAGAACGCAGCAGAGCGTCAGGTAGAGTTGATCACCAGTGCGCTCGGTGATGCTGCAGATAGCAAAGGCTATTGGCTCAATGCCGCAGGAAAGAGTATGCCGAAGTTCTATCCCAAAGGCGTTTCGGTGAGCCCATTCAATGCGCTTGTAATGGGCTTGAACGCCGACCGGAACGGCTATAAGACCAACCTTTACACCCTCTACAACGATGCGAAGAACCGTGGCGAGAGTGTAAGGGAACACGAGAAAGGCGTACCCTTCAATTGGTACAACTGGAACAAGTACGTCAACCGCCATAATCCCGAAGACATCATTGCTCGTAAGGATTATCTCACCCTGCCCAAAGAAGAACAGAAGCAATACAAAGGTGTGCACAACCGAGAAATCCGTGTGCTCTTCAATATCGACCAAACTTTGTTGCCCATGGCAGACCCTAAAATGTATGAAGCCGTGTTGGCCAAGGATGGTGGCGAACAGATTAAGGCCCTGACTCCCGAAGACGACAAAAAGCTCCGTGGGCATGTCAATGAGTTCATGCAGAAGATGCGTGAAAACTTGGTAGCCGTTCGTGCCGATGGTAGTGGCGTAGCCCATTATGATTCGCAAAAAGATGCCATCTACATGCCTCCGCAAAACAACTATGCCCATTACAACGACTACGTACAGGAGATGCTCCGACAGGTGGTAAGCACCACCGGTCACCAGCAGCGCTTGGCACGTGAGGGCATGGTGATGAAGAATGGCGTGGCACCATCGGAGGATGCCATTAAACAGGAGCGGTTGGTAGTGGAAGTGGCTTCGGCTATTAAGATGATGGAACTGGGACTACCTGGCAAACTCAGCAAAGAGAGTATGCCCATGGTAGATTTCTGGAACCGAGAGTTGAAAGAGAATCCCTGCTTGATTGATGCCCTTGAAAGCGATGTGAACAATGCGCTGGAGGTTATCAAGCGTGTTGAACTAGGACAGAAGGTGGAGTATTCCTCAATGCGCAACCAAGCACAGACCACAAAGATGCAGGAGCAGATGCCCAAGCATTACTTTGTGGCTGACGAAATCAAGCAGCATCCCAACAAGGAAAACCGCATGGTGGTGCTGGTGCGTGATGAGGAACATAAAACTGCCGATGTAATTCTGCCTGCAGGCGCTTCATTGGAAGTCAACAATGAAGTGCCGGGCATGTCGAAAGACCGCATCAAACGTGCCTTGGAACAGGCAGGCTTTGAGACGGTAAACTTCTACAATCCTGATGGCGCTTTAGGTTATCGTCCAGATGACAGTTATTTTGCAGGAAAAGGCATCACGGTGGCCCGACTCAGAAACTGGGAATTGGAAGATGTGAGCAAACTCGATGTGACAGAGGCTGTGGCGCAGTCCAAGCAAGTAGGCTTCGATCGCATTCAGATGTTGCAAGACGACAACAAGCGCTGGGCCATGTACATCAAGCCCGAAGGACAACAGGCTTTCTCCATCTATCCTGATAAGGCAGACCTGAACCGCTTCTTCTCTACGTTGAAGCAGGCACAAGATACCTTGGATAGTCTCCGTGTGGAACTGGCACAGAAGTATTACGCCATGGCCGCCATGAAGCCCGACCTGAAAGTGGACTTGTTCGGCCATCAAACGCAGGACTTGGACATCAACCGTATTCAGAAGGTCAATGTGTTCAAGACCAAAGAAGATGTCATTCTTTGTGCTGCTACCATCGATGGTGCTCCCGACTTGAAACCTCGTGCCGTATCGCCCAGTCAATGGCAACGCATGTGGCTGGCAGAAGACAAGAACGACTACAAAACCCATTTAGCTGCTACGCTCTTTGCCGATGTATTGAAAAAAGGACAATCGCTGGAAGAGAATGCCAATGAGAAGCAGGATAAGGAAACTGAGCAGAAACAGGGTGAAACCGCTGTGGTCAAACAGAGCGAAGAGACCAAAACAGATGTCAAAGCTGAAGAGGAAGAGAAGCCTCGTGAGGCAACCATGACTGAACCTTCACCCATACTCAAGCAGTACCTCGACCTGAAGAAGAAGCATCCCGATGCCATCTTGCTTTTCCGTTGTGGCGACTTCTATGAAACCTATATGCAGGACGCAGAGAAGGCTTCAAAGGTTTTGGGCATTACCCTTACAAGAAGCAGCAAGTCCAAGAACCCGGAAGGCAAGCCGCTTGCAATGGCTGGTTTCCCGTATCATGCACTCGACAGTTACCTGCCAAAACTTATCCGTGCCGGTGAGCGAGTGGCCATCTGTGACCAACTGGCTTCAAGGCAAGAAAAGCAAGAAAGCCAGAGTGCGCAGCGTGAACAAGAATCTCAACAGTCTCACATGAAACGATAAGTATGAGCAAGAATCAAGCATACGCCGAGAAGTATGCGGAAGCAGCCATGGAGCAAATGAAGCGCTATGGCATTCCTGCTTCCGTCATACTGGCACAAGGAATACTGGAGAGTAGTAATGGGCAAAGTCAGTTGGCTCAGAATGAGAACAACCACTTTGGCATCAAAGCTACTGCCTCCTGGTTGAACAGTGGTGGCAAGTACGCCCTCTATACGGACGATCGCCCTAATGAGAAGTTCTGCAAGTATGACACCGTGAGCGATTCCTATGAGCATCACTCGCAGTTCCTGAAGAACAATAAACGCTATAGCCAATGTTTCAGTCTTTCTCCCGACGACTATAAAGGTTGGACTAAGGGTATTGAACGAGCAGGTTATGCTACAGGTGGCGGTTATGCTTCCAGTCTGCAATCAATCATCGAAAGAAATGGGCTGCAGAAGTACGACCAGATGGTTATGAACGAAATGCGCAGCCAAGGCAAGCAGTTTGGCGTAGAGCAGAATGCGCGGCAAACGTCAGCGCCAGCAGCAGTAGATTCTCCCTCAACTCAAACAATGGTGCCAACAGGAGAATACTCATTTCCCTTAAAACGTGAAGCGTTCCTTTTCGTCACCTCGCCATTTGGGATGCGAAATGACCCTATGGGCAGCGGAAAGCAGCAGATGCACAAGGGAATCGACATTCGCGCAAAGCAAGACGACATCTTGGCCACGGAGAGTAATGGTAAGGTGGTTGCCGTCAACCATAGCACCCAAACAGGTGGTGGCAAAAGCGTTACTGTGGAATACAGTCGTCCCGATAACACCAAGGTGCAGGTAAGCTATATGCACCTAAGTATTATTGGCGTGAAGGTGGGCGATGTGGTTTCCTCTGGACAGAAGTTGGGCGTTACAGGCAATACTGGCACTCGAACGACGGGCGAACACCTTCATTTTAGCGTGAAGAACATTGCTGCAGATGGCACCAGCCGTGACGTAGATCCTGCAAGCTATTTGGCTGAGATAGCTCAAAAAGGCAATCTCTCCCAGCAGGCACTACATAACGGCAACGACCTCTTGGCAAAGTATAAATCAAGCTCCAGTCCAGCCATTGACACAAGTCTCTCGCCCGATGAATGGATGAAGAAACTCCTTTCGTCGGAGGATAGTAGTGTTGGCCTATCTGGTAACGACCCCGTGATGAGTATGGCAACAGCCATGTATAGCGGTTTGCTCATGTTGGCTGTTCAAATCGACAACCAAAACGAAGAAGAGCAGAAAGCACAAATCTCAGAGTCGGTTTCTAACCGTCAGATTGATTTGAAGTCGCTCGTACCTGCCATGAAGGAGTGTCACTTGACTATCGGAGAAAATGGCAAAGCAGTGCTTCATGCAGACAATGGCACCATCAATGTAGCCCACGAACTGAGTTCAGCTGAAATGGCCAGACTCTCTCAGGTACTTGGCAATAGCTCGCTTTCAAACGAGGCAAAAGAGATGAGAGTGGCCGGCATAGTCAACACTATCGTACTCTCTCAGCAGGCTTCTCAAAACTACGAACAAGGCATGGCCGAGCAAGAAGGCCAGGCACAAAACCTACAGCGGAAATGAGGAAGCTGACTCTACTACTCAGCGTCACTCTTGCCATGCTCTTTGCATTAGGCTTGTTGGCGGCTGTTTGCTACGGCATCTATCTATGGTTAGGTGTATATGCAGCTATTGGGTACGCCATTTTCAACTTAGTTGTTGGGACTTGGCTTGGTATAGAATTAGTACGTACTCGTTGTAGTTACGACTAATAGACGTCTTCACTATTTTGAGTAACCACTAATTAAAGTAACTACTACATTACTACGATACTACACTCTTTGGTCAGATGGCATAGTATTAAAAAACAAATCATAATCAGATGATTAAGTGTAATGTAACAGTATGCGGCACTATCGGTAGAATCCCGGTAGTACGTGCAGGAAGAGAGGGTAAGCAGTTCACCACTTTTGGTGTAAGCGTGCAAATCCCAGTGAAGAATGCAGCCAGTAAAATGGCTGAAGTAAGTGTTATCCAAGATGGTGGATTGAATGCAGACACCAGTGGGTTGGCCATTGGTACTCGTGTTGAAGTTGCAGGCGTTTTGACTTTCAAGAAAAGAGGTGAAGCCCTTTATCTCAACTTGAATGCAGCGTCCATCACACAGGTAAGTGCAGAGAAGTCTGATTCGATTCAAGGCGACATGCACTTCCGTGGCAAACTTGGAAAAACCATTGAGATGAAGCAAGACAAGAAGGGCAATACCTATCTTGCGTTCTCTGCTTTCAGTGCCGAAAAGGTGGGCGAAGAGTTTGCCTTTACTTGGGTGCGCTTCGTCCGTTTCTCTCCCGATCGAGAAGATTGGTTGCAAGAGAAAGCGAACATTGAGGCCAAAGGACAACTTGATTTGTCAGTGTACAATGACAGACTGAACATCGGCTGTCGTTTGTCAGAGTTGGCCAAGTGGGATAAGCAACCTTATTGTCCGTTCTAAACTGAAAGCGTATGGCAGATTATAAGAAATATCAGTCCGATGGCGTAAGTGCCGAGGACAAGGCGTTGGACAAGTTTGCGGAGCTCATGATAGAGAAAATCGAGTCTCTGAAGAATAGCGATGGCTGGAAGCAGCCATGGTTTACTGAAGGTTCGCTTCGCTGGCCACGCAATCTATCAGGTCGAGAGTACAACGGCATGAATGCCCTGCTCTTGATGATGCTGTGCGAGAAGCAAAATTACAAGTTACCTGTGTTCTGTACTTTCAATCGTGCTGTGGGCTTGAACTATACAACCGATAAGCAAGGTGCAAAGAAGCCTATCACCGATGCTGATGGTCAACCTCTCCCCAGAGTAAGCATCAACAAAGGTGAGAGGAGTTTTCCGGTCATGTTAACCACCTTTACCGTGATGGACAAAGACACCAAGGAGAAGATTAACTACGAGGAATATAAAAGACTCAGCAATGACGAAAAGTCCCAGTACAACGTATATCCGAAGCTTAACGTGTACCAAGTCTTCAATGTCGATCAAACCAACTTGAAGGAGGCCCGTCCTGACTTGTATGCCAAGTTGGAAGCAGAGAACAAATTGCAGAGACCATTCTCCGGAGAAGGTGAAAGCTTCAAGTTCCCGGCCATGGATGCCATGATTGCCGAGAATAAGTGGATTTGCCCCATCAACTTGGTGCACCAGGACAACGCTTACTTCTCTATTTCCAAGAATCAGATTACGCTGCCTGAAAAGTCGCAATTCAAGGATGGCGAGTCGTTTTACGGCACAGCCTTTCATGAAATGACCCACTCAACAGGTACTGCAGAGATGTTCAATCGCTTCAACCCTGAGAGTGGTTTCGGTTCAGCTGAATACGCCAAAGAGGAATTGGTGGCTGAGTTGGGAAGTGCTTTGGTTGCTCAGCGTTATGGCATGACCAAGAATCTGAAGGATGACAGCGCCGCTTACTTGAAGTCGTGGCTTGACAGTCTGAAGGAGTCGCCCAGCTTTATAAAGACAACCCTCATGGATGTGAAACGTGCTACATCGGTCATTACCCAACGTATTGACGAGGTGGCATTGGAACTGGAGGCCAAACAAAGCCAGACCAATGATAAAAGCGTATCGATGGATGCCGAAGCAAAAGTAGAAAAGCCACAGCAGGAGGTCCCTAAGCCTGAGCTTGAAGAAGTGGTCGCTCGAAGCGCATGGCATCGCTAACAACGGTGGTTCCAAGGTGAGCAACAAAGCTTGCCTTGGAACCACCGTTGTTATACGCATTGACACTCACTTTGTGGCGAGTTTCTTCGTTTTTCTCGATGATTTTTAGTACCTTTATGTACGTATAAACAACTTATAGTCATGGAAATAATATTGGTTTTATTGGGAGGCTACTTGCTTTCCAAGCTGTTTAACGGCAGCTCAAGTAAGCCCAAAAGAAGAAGACGAAAGTCAGGCTTTTGGAGTTCGGGGGCAAGCTATTCAGAGTATGATGCTTGGCGGAAATCACACGGCGACGAAAACAAGTTATTCTGATTGCCGTACAAAAAAGAAGAGAGCCTCAAGACCTCTTGAACCTGCCTTGAAACTCTCAGTTGTGGTGATTGCTCACCTTATTTCTAATCTTCAAACCTCGAAAGGAATTGCTTAACTCTGCTGTCTGAGATAGAGCTAAGTGCTATGGGTTTGAAACCTATCTGTTGCTGAACCTGTAACGTTCCCAATCCATATTTAGAGCCATCTACTTGGATGCTTGCAAGCTCATTGGCTGAAGTGTAGCCGTATTCTGTTTCGGCTAGTCCAGCTACAATCGTGAAGAGCGTGTAATCGTTTCCCTCTTGTTGCCCTTCTAACACATACCATTTGATGTTGGCTAGTTCTAAAATGCCGATGCACATGGCTGCTTTACCAAGCCCATCTTGTGAGTAAAGCGGATATTTGGCTAATTGTTCTGCCAACTGACCTGTAATCAATCTATTGTCCATACCTTAACATATTGTGGAGGGATGGTTAGTCCCTCCGTTACCTTAAATTCAAAAGTGATAGTCAATCACGCCACCGATGTAGAGCGTTGTGCCTGGCTCCATTTCACATATTCTACGCATGAACTCGTAGGACTCTTCGGCACTCCGTGTGTAGCCCTCTTCATCCATGTAGAATTGAAAGGAGGTTTCAAGCGGGTTCTTCAGCGCCTTCTCAAGTTGATAAACGGGGCCAATCCAATCTTGTACGTTCTCAGTGTTCAGTTCGCCGGCCTTTGCTTGGATGTAGGCCACAAACTCTTTCTTCCACTGCTCGGCTCCACCTTTGTAGAGAAGAGTGTCTTCGTCTATGAGTTCGAACATGCCGCTGGGGAGTATCTTATTCACCAGAATGTCGATGCATTGTTTCCTGATTTCAGGTTCAATCTCCATGCAATAATCATAGAAGTTACCATCGCCTTGTGTGAGCGTGTCTTCTGTCAAACGTCCTTCGTCCGTTACCTTCACTGTGGTGATTTGGAAAATCTTGCTGTGCATAATCGTATCTTTTTGAGTTAAACTTAAACTTATTCCTTCCCTTATTTTGAAGCCTTTTTCGGCTCCGCTATCGGGGATTGATTTTACGTGCATATCAGACGGGGCGAAAAGAATGAGAAGACAAGGAACTCAACCAGAATTGTGATGGAATACCCAAATCTTTGATTTGCGGAAGGCTTCCATTCCAATTTGGGTTGAGTAGCGCTGCGATACTTGGACTTCATTCGGGCACCGTAACTTTGCAACGGAAAATGAGGACCGGTAGATGGTGGACGACAAACGAAATAAGCCTCTAAAACAGAACTTTTTCTCGCTAAAAATGGGAACCAAGTGCATTTTTCAAAACCTCTGCTTCATTTTGGCATAGCAACACCTATACCTTTGCAGTGTCAATAGTGACAAACAACAATTAAATCGCAACATCATGCCTATTATGATCAATCGTGGGAAAGAGATGCTTCGTATCTCACCCAAAGACAGCAAGAAAATCGAGTATTCAACCAACCAAGGCCGTTCATGGATTGCTCGCTATAGCGGTTCATCGAGCACTGGCGCATTCAGCGACTTGATGGATGCTGGTAAGGAAATCCTCGGAACAACCGATAAGGGGTTGTTCTACTCAACTAACGATGGTAGAAGCTGGATTTGCCGCAAACGGGGATAGTATGAACTTAAAACAGATAATCGTATGAAGAAGTAGTCAAATGAATTCATGGAGAAAATCCTCAATGATTCAGCCTGGAAAGAACTTTCAGGAGATTTTCAATGGACGGAGCAGATGCTCGAAAAGCACAAAACTAAAGTGGATTGGAAAGAGATTTCCAAGAACCGTAACATCGTCTAGACACCTGCTATGCTGGAGAAGTTCAGAAAGTTCATAGACTGGAAGGAACTCTCCAATACCGGATGTGAAACCATCCTTACAGAAGAGACTCTTGAACAATATAAGGCCTATTGGGATTGGTCTGTGTTATCTGGAAACAGTGAACTCAAATTGAACTATCAGCAGATTGATAGATTCATCGACCTATGGGATTGGTCTGAACTCATCAACCGTTGGCGCGAGGAAGAACTATATACTTTTGACTTCTTGGAGCGATATGCGGATAAGATACCATCCAGCAAGCTTTAGGACTCTCGCCTTTGGACTGCTCTCGTTGAACAACGCGAAAAGGATTTGAAGTTAGAAGTAATTGCATAAGATGAAGAATCTATTTTGTAATCACACGCCAATCGAGGAAAACATCAAGGAAGTCGCGAATGAATTGGGACTACTCCATAATGTTCACTTGCTGGCGTGTGATATCAACGACGTGAAAGTCATTCTGAATGGCGCTACCAACTACATATTAGTTGAGGCATGGGCAATGGTTCCGGGCGTTTATCCAATGCACTGGAAGATGCTGTAATTCAGTGCTGCGGAATAGCCAAAGGGTTCAACCTATTCAGTGCTGATAAATTATTGCTTCATATTGAATAGAATAGTGAGAAACCTCTTTTGGCTGAAGAGCTAGAAGACGTACAAACTTTTATGGACATGTTTGAGAAAGAGGTCCACCTCATTACAGACATGGTCGTGGATAATGAAAATGTGAAAGGTGACACTATCATAGTGCGCATCTTAGCAACAAACTTAGCATTAAAATAAATACAATGGCTTTAGAACCCAAACAATTAGTTTATCAAGGCACCTTTGGCAAGGACGACAACCCCTTGCCAAAGGTTAAGTACGAGGACATCCCCAAGGAACGTCGCAAAAAGCTTCATAGAAAACGTTTATACAATGTAGCTCCAGAAGATTTTGAAGAATGGTTGGCCGTAGAACTGGATTTCAACAAATACAGGTATGTAGGCGAAGGACTTGACTTTGAGCATAAGACAAAGAGACTTGCTGACGAAGATGATCAAAAAGGCCTTGCTCAATATTATCGCGCTGAATACCGTCACTTGCAAGAATTCGCAGTTTGGGAGGAAGAGCATCTTACTCCGCTTGTTAAGGAATTAGCAAGCATGGCGAAGAGCGACCCGCAGTATGACTGGCATTTCCTTTATAAGCTGGAACGCAAGAAGTTAGTTTGTATGGAAGCTTATCTTTCTCATTCGAGAGTCGCAGATGCAAGTGGAGAGTATGTCGGCAAAAAATGGTTAGTGCTGTGTATCAATCTACTTGATTATATTCTCGAATATAAAAAGATAACCAAGGAGCAAATCAAGCAGATGAATCTTCGTAATCTTCACGGTTTGGTAGATACCAATACCATTGAGCAATTCAAGATAGAGAAATATACCAAGAAAGACGGCCATTGCATGAAAACCTTTCATGGAAAAGAAATCTATGTTCGCAAGATGGAGCATCTTTACCACCTAATCCGGCTGTATAAGACGAGATATTGGTGGGAATAGAGAGTGACTAAGTATAAAAGACAAGTAGAATCCAGTATATATCATGTGCAAGTTAGACGAAATATTAATTCGCGTAAGATCTTTGGAAGAACAGCTTGAAGAAAAAGGTTATCATGACGCACCAAAAGTAATTGTTGCCGGCGGCAGAGATTTTAATGACTACAAAATGATGCGTCAGAAACTGTTTGAGCTATTCAATAACAACAAATTCTTCGCAGGCAATATTGTGAAGATTATTTCGGGAATGGCCGATGGAGCTGATACACTTGCCATAAAATATGCAGATGAGAACCATTTGCTCAAAATCATGATGCCAGCATGTTGGTATTATGACCGACGTAGAGCAGGATTTCTTCGCAATGAAGATATGCTGTCTATAGCTGATGCCTTGGTCGCTTTTTGGGATGGAGAGTCACATGGGACAAAGCACATGATTGAGATTTCACAAGAAAAAGGAATACCTGTATGGGTGTTCAATTATAAGAACAACAAAAGCGAGCAGAAATGAACTATTACGAACGAAACGCAATTGAGCGAATCAACGAGATTACAGATAATTCGGAACTAAGGAGACATCTTCTCTCTGTTGAAATCCTCATCAAGGAACTCGTGGGTGATGACCCTTATCTTTTCTATAGTTCTAGGACACATAACTATGAGAAGTTCGAAAGAGTTGAATCACTCATTGAGCTTCGTCTATTGATACTTAACAAGATGTTTGATGCGACAGATAGCGAAGTTTACCGCTTTGAGAAGCTGAACGCCTTATTGTTGGAACTTACGAACCAGATGTATGCACGTACATGCTTACTATACAGAAATACACTCAGGAATGCCGATTATTCTTGGGAAGATGACTATGAGGTAGAGGGAACCCTCTCCTGCCATCCCGAGTATGACAAGGATAATAGCAACCAGCACGACACATTGAGACTGGAGGAAGATGACTATTATGGTTCTGATTTCGCATACATGGCTGCTCTCATCTGTGAATATGAAGAATATTATAATGGTTCCTTTGGGGAAAATATTGAAATGTGCTCTATCCAGCACAATTCAGAAAATACGCCAGACATGAGTGACAGGCAATTGGGATGTATCAACGACATGGAGGATGGCACGACATGGGCAGAAGGTTGGTTGTGCCATCCCAAGTTAGAACATATCTGCATGTGCCATGCTGTTCATTCGTTAGTATGCCATCATTCTTTCTCCATTCCAGATATGCTACGCATAAACGACTTTTGGGTAGAAGCAAGCATTAAAGTGCAGCATATTACTGACCAGACAGGAAAACGATGGAAGGATATAGACTATGACTCACAATAGCCTCATACGGGTATTCACTGTAAAAAGAGTGGATATTATCAACTGAAATTCGGCAATTACGTTAAAAATCAGCGTATAAAATAAAGCTTTCACCCTATGCCACGATTTTTCATAGGATATTATATACCTTTGTAAGCAGGTGGTAATCATAACTTATGACTATATGAAAGTATATACACACTATTATAAGCTGAGCGACAATGAAGGTTTGCGTTGGCGGACATTGCTTCAGTTCGGTAATTCATTTGAAATTATCGGATCTGTTGTGATGAAGAATCCTGGTTCATCAAAACCAAAGGGCTCAAAAGAAATTGAGGATAAATTACATTTGTCTTCTTTATCAATGTTTGATGATACCAAAGACCCTTGGTATGAGTTTACTACTGACGACACCATGCGTAAGGTTGCCGTATTATTTGCATCTTATTATGGTTATAACAATGTGAACAAACTTAATGGAGTTATCCAAATATTTAATTTGTTCTACATTATGGATCCTAATGAGCAACGTGCAGAACAGAAAATGAAGAATGCAGGCCTTCCTGCAAACTTCCATACGCCACAAGATCTTCTAAATTATGACATCGAGAAATTACAAGCTCCCGTTTATCTTGGTTTTGGGGATTTGGCTTTTACTGATAGGTTTAGGGATAGCGCTATTCGCTATTTCAAATCGGTAATCAACAGTGAAAAGAGACCGGCTTATTTGAATGTAAATTTTGAAGAAAATAGTTTCTATCATCCCCAGTACCTCTGCGGTAATGGATGCAATAACAATACATCTATCTATATCAGAAGTAAATTTAAGGCGTCCCCTTTGACTGATGAACAAATCAATAATGGCGTTCCTTTACCAAAATTGAAACTGTCAAAAGAAGAACGACTGAGTTTAATCCATGATTTAAGTGAATGTTACCCATCACATGGACTTGATGCCTTTCAATATAACCCCAAGGATTTCAAGACCATTAGATTCTGTATGCCTTGCGGCTTACAATGTACGGTCACAGCTATAGGCGAGGGTTATATCGGTATTAGGCATATGGAAACGCCGAAAGGTTTTAGTTATTGTAAAGACAACTACGAAGACAAAGAGTGGTTGGACTATCTTGTTTTAGGTGAGTTGGGGTTTGAGCGCAATGCTAACAGTAGTTTTTGGATTGGCGTTAAGAGCTTAGACTATTTCACTGATGCGAATGCCATCATTCAATTCATAGAAGATCTCAATGGACACCAACTTTTTAGCCAAAATCCCTTGCAACGTCAGGCTTTTCTTCAAAATATAAAGGCGCATAATAGAACTTCAGAAAATCAATAGCGTATGGCAGCAAATATCTTTGGCCGTTACGTATGGCTGATAGGACAATTCAGGCGATATGGCCGACTGACCTATGAGGAGGTGAATGACCTCTGGCATAGAAGTGGATTGAGCTATGGGGACGATGATGATCTCGCCCTCCGCACTTTCCATAACCATCGCAAAGCCATCTTTGACATCTTTGAGGTGGAGATTGCTTGTGACATTAAGGGTGGTTATAAGTATTACATCGACCATCCTGAGGATTTGGAGAAAGACAATCTTCGCATTTGGCTCATTGACTCCTATACGGCCATGAACCAGATTCAAGCAGATAGGAAACTGAAAGGACGCATCATTTTCGAGAATGTACCTTCTGGTCATAAATGGCTTAATGTCATCACCGATGCCATGCGCAACAATCAGGTGCTCAACGTCACACATCACGGCTTTGGGAAACCCGAACCTTGGCATTTCGACATAGAGCCTTACTACCTCAAAGTGGTCAAGCGTCGGTGGTATGTGTTAGCCCGCAGTCCGTATTATTCCAATCGGAACCAACAAAAGAATAAAGCAGATGGCGGCGACCGCCCAGAAGATGTATTCTTAGTCTATGCTCTCGACCGCATTCTCGACTGTCATCCGACAGGTTCCACCTTCTTCATGAAAGAAGATTTCGACATCGACGAATATTATCGCGGATGCTGTGGAATAATCCGTACCAACGAGGAGCCGGTAAGAGTTGTGCTGAAAGCCTATTATGGTGGTCCTGATTATCTTCGTACACTGCCAATACATGAATCACAACGTGAATTGGTAGAGCTGAAAGACGATGAAGCAATCTATTTTGAGTTGACCGTGCGCCCAACCTTCGACTTTTATCAGTCTTTGTTGGCACAAGCCGACCAAATCGAAGTACTTGAACCAGCATCGGTACGCAATGAAATGCGCAACTTTGCAAAGAACCTAATGTCGTACTATAAAGAGGAAGAACAATGAAAGACGGATTAAATTTTATAGCCATCGATTTTGAAACAGCTACACCCAAACGTGCCTCCATCTGTGAGGTGGGTATCTGTGTGGTTCGCAATGGTGAAGTAGTAGAAACGCGCTCATGGTTGGTGCAGCCAGAAGAGAATCTCTATAGCTACTGGAATATGCAATGTCACGGCATTCGTCCAGAAGACACGGAAAGCGCTCCTTCTTTCCCAGAAGTATGGGAAGAGATAGAGCGCTTGTACCTTGATGAGTTTGATACCTTCGTGGCGCACAACGCCCCCTTCGATCGTAGCTGTCTTGAACATTCAGCCAAGCTCTACCGCTTGCATTTGCCGGAAATAAACTGGCAATGCTCGTTGAAAACAGCAAGACAAGTGTATGACTTCGGGTGCAATACGCTCGGCTACCTCTGCGAGCAACTGGGCATTCCTGAAGGTACGCACCATCGTGCTGGGGATGATGCCGAAATGTGCGCACGACTGTATCTCAAAGAATTATGTGATTCAAATAATATCTAATCAAGCAAATTATGAAGAACCCCGATTTAGTACAATCCCTTAGGCAAATCTTCCTACAAGACGAGTTGACTTTCATTATTCCAGCATATCAACGTGGCTATAAGTGGACAAAAGAGCATGTTCGTCACTTGCTTAATAGCATTGAGAGCAAGTTAATGATATGTCAGAATGGTGATCAATATTTCTGCCTCCAAAATATCACACTTTGTGATTCAGAGGAAGGATTACGTGTGGTTGATGGCCAACAACGCTTGATAACCCTCACTCTTATTCTATCTCAACTGAAAGTGAAGATGAAGAGTCGTATCAAATTCCCTACAAGAGAAAAGACAGAAGCATTTATCAACAACCTCGTTTCCAATCACGAGTTGAGCGAAGCTGACAGTTTGGACGAAGAATACATTTCTGAAGCCGTACAAACAATCCACGAGTGGTTTGAAACGAATCAGCTATCATTGGATTTATTTCTTGATAAAGTTAAACTGATTGTCAATATTGTAGAGAATGAGGCAACCACAGAGGAACAAACCTTTGCAAATTTGAATGGTGTCAAGTCTGAGTTAGATGGGTCAGACCTTCTTCGGGCTATCTTTATCACACGATGCGAAACTGAAACGGAAACAGAACGTCTATTAGGCGCAGAGTTTGATGAAATGAACAAGTGGTGTAAAGAGGAAGAAAACCGCAAATTCATTACCAAACTGGTTGAGATAAACAAGATAGTTGAAACCCCTGTAGATAAACTTGGATCATATCATGCCAGAATCACATTTGACGAGAAACGTTATCCTATTGACCTTATATATAAGCTATTCTTTGTCCTTAATCGAAATGAGAACGAGGAATACAACTATATTTTCTTTGAGAAGTTGCTTTCAGAGGCCAACTGCAGAAAGGTATTAGAAGAATTACGATTATTATTCTCCGCTCTTAAAGTGTGGATGAAAGATAGAACAATATACCATTTTCTCGGTTTTCTGATATTCAACACCAAGGGAAATAGTTTTTCCCAGATATATGAGTGGTGGAAAGCAGGTCGAGACAAGTTCTTGTTACAAATCAAATCTGCTATTCGCAAAAGTCTGACAACAGAGTTTAGAGAAGACTATAGTCTTACTGACTTAGGTAATGAGCGACACCCATGGTACCTTGGCCATTTTGATGATGATGGTAGAATGGGTGTACTCATCCACATCCTCATTTTGCAAGATGTTCTTCTTTGTGCTCGTCATCCTGAAGTGGGATATCTTCCTGTTGACTATTTCACTAGAATGAATGATGATGTAGAACACATAGCCTGTCAAACTCCCAATGAAAAGGATTCAAACGACCGAGAACGTTGGCAGCTATATATTGATGCCATGAAAGATCTGGCCGTTAGTATGGATGACAATCAATTGAGAGAAGATATTCGTGCATTAGAAACAGCCACTAATGCGGAAGATGCGATGTCTGTCATCAACAAATACGGACTCAATAGTGCCGGCAATCTTGTCCTTCTTGAGAAAGGATTGAACCGTGGATATGGCAATTCCGTTTTTGAGTCGAAGCGTGAACAAGTTATCGAGGCATATTTTCAAAATGGCAAACACCGCAGAAGATATATCCGCCCATACACGCTAAAAGTCTTTCTGAGTTCTACTAATAAAGGAGGATTATCACGATGGACTTTTGAAGACTTTAGAAACAATACTCATCGCCTGTTTGAAGAAACAAGAAAATGGATTGAAGAACAATGAACAAAGAATATAATATCAAGAACCTACTTCAGGAGCACATCATCATCGTCCCTGAGATGCAGAGAGATTACGTATGGAGTGTAACCTCTGATAATGTGTACAAACTGTTACAGATTATTAATGATGGGAACCCTTCAAAAACCAATATCGGCTTCATCTACGCTTGCGGACAAGAAGGTATCTTTTGTCTTATTGATGGACAGCAACGATTAACGACATTGGTATTATTGGCCTTTTATCTATCTCTTAGGAATAATGGCAAATATTGGGGTGCATTTCAAGAAATGATTGCATCTGATAAGGATTTACGATTCACATATCGTGTGCGCAAGTCTGCAGATCAGTTCATGAAAGACCTGTTCCTGTCTCAATCATGTCCTTCATTTGACGATATACGAAATCTATCAGCGAAAAAGTGGGATAATGATACCAGTGTAGAGAACATGATTGAAACGCTCCACATCATTGACCGCTATGTGCAGATGAGTATATTTAGCAAGAATGAGCGTACACTCGACTTTGAAACTGTTATTCAGAATGTTACCTTCTACTATACCGATATTGAACAAACCGTTCAAGGACGAGACATCTATATCACAATGAATAGCTGTGGACAACCTTTAGCAAAACATGAACGCCTCAAGCCCTATATTATCGCAGGCAATGACAGTTTAGAGAAAAGTAGGACTTGGAACACATGGGAAGATTGGCTCTATCGCCGAGCAAAGGAGTTTCAGTTAGATAAAGGTGCAGTAGATATAGCTATGGGCAATTTTTTGCGCATTGTATATGAGCTAAAAACAGCCAAGCAAATTACAGACAATTGGGAAACAGCAGCTGAATCAGTACTATGTTATGAGGATGTATGTCTCTATTTTGAAGCATTAATTCGCTTGTATGAGTTCTACCCTAAAAGGGTAATGGAGTTGTTCAATCCTGCAAAGACGAAGGATAAAACGCTTTACTTCAGAGCTCCCAAAGCCCTACTGCAGGTTTCATACTTGATGTCCAAATTTCAATCAAGTGAGTTGAACAGAATGAATCATTTAGTAATGATGTGCCTGAGAGCAAAACGAATGAAAGATGAGGATTTGCTTCTATTCTTGCGTAGATATAGAGAATCTCACCTTGATCTGTACTCCTTTGTAGATAGATATGCAAACGACAGCATTGTTACCTCGTGCTTACATTCACACGAAATCAGAAAAATACAGATTATTCAGCATGGTACAAATAAAACAGAGCTGCTCTTACTTAAGGCAGAGGAGCTGGATTTGTTCTACACAAAAGACTATTATTGCCTCTTGAATGCGTTGTGGAATGAGAAATTCTCAGGTACTCCATCGATGTGGACGGAAGAAGATGATGACGAATTTACGAAGCGGATAAGCACTTTTGAATACCTCTTCAAAAACGAATGGATGGAATTAAAACGGAAACATGAGGAAGGTGTTATTGACAATGCTTTCTTAGCTCGTTATCTTCTCTCAATGGACATGTATGATTATTATCTCCAAGATAGAGATTACCGTATCTTGGGACGAAATGATACTTGGCGAGCAATACTGTCAAACGACACTTCTTGTAGACGTATCTCCAGCATGATAGACAAGCTATATAACGTCTTGCCTAAAGATATTTATGCAGTTATGAATGGACAGATTGAAGCTACATGGCAAAATTATTCAGCGCCTCATGATGCTCGCTATTATATTCTCAAATATCCCAATTCATTAAGGGCAAAGGCTAAAGGTTGGAACAAACTTTGGATTGAGTCTATTTGGAATAATCGTACAACTTGGAAATCATTTAATGTTGCTATCTATTCCGCTCCACAAAATTGGAATGAAGAAAATGGAATTTATCTCTTTGAAAGTCTTCTTGCTCACACAGCAACAGAATTGTGCATTAATGAGTGGACGCCAGAATTGCCCAATGGAATATACTTGCTTAATGGCAGAGACCGACACGGTTGGCAAATCTATTATGGTGAGAAGACTTCCAGAGAAGCTGTTACAGAATCCCTACGTTCATTTACGAATGTCAATCAGCAATATTTCAATCTATCACCAGCAAAAGATGGTGACAAATTTGTTTTTATTGATGTTCGTAGCGATTATGACTTAATAAAAGGAGGTGCACTTCTTCTTGAGTACTTGAAGGATTACCCTCAAACGAATTAAAGTCTCACTTATTTGAAATATAGATTAAAAGCATTATGAACTATAAGAATCAACAATATGCACGTCAAGAAGCACTCATCAAGGAACGGGCTTTATTTGATGGTGTGACTGGTGGCGGGCGTTTTATGGGTAAACCACGTACATTTGTGCTACAGGACCCAGAAGCAAATTTATATGCCCCCATTCGAGAGTATGTAAAGGCTTACTTTGCTGAGAACGGCATTGATTGGTGGCGTGGAAATGGCCCATCTGGGCATACATTATCATCGCAGATAGCATGTCTCAATCACTTGATCCCTATCATGAACGATGCGCAAACTGTGCTTTCTATGATAAATGGTATTCGAAATGAATTTACGGAAGTACTTCCTATCAGCTGTGATAAGCATCCGGCCTACATTTCCATTGAGGTGGTCAGTGATGCGGATCATTTGAATGAAAAAAGTTCAACTCGTGGCGCAAATTGCACATCCGTTGATGCCTTGATTATGGCAAAGCATCAGTCTGGAAAGACGATTCTCATTCCTATCGAATGGAAATACACTGAGTCTTACCCTACGTTTGATAAATCAACAGAGGGTGATATGAAACGAAAGGGACTGGAACGTCAAAGACGATATAATCAACTCATTCAGGACTCGAAACAGTTGAAAAGTTTGGATCTGTATGAAGGAAGCATTTACTATCAAGAACCATTTTACCAACTTATGAGGCAAACACTATGGGCAGAGCAGGTCATAAAGCATAAAGATACAGAATGTCTCAAAGCTGATGACTACTGGCACGTTCACATCGTGCCAGCAGCCAACAAGACGCTTCTTTCTTGCAAATACAAAGTGTCTGGGCAAAGCATGGAAGAAACATGGCGAAGTATGTTGAATGACCAAAGCAAATATTCCATTGTTGATCCATCAGAACTGTTTGCGCCATTATCGTCGAAGGAAGAATATTCTGCTTTGGTAGAATATCTTAAAAACAGGTATTGGTAATTTGTAAATAAGGGGCCGACTCATCACGAGCCAGCCCCTTCTTGATTGTTTCACCTAAAAATCATTAGAATGAAGTGTTCACTATTTGTAGTCAATACTACAAGTAGTATAAACATACTTTAGTCTGACGATTAGCCTCTGTAGGCTTGTATTCATCAATACCACCTTCGCTTACTTTGTTGATTCGACTACCATCTACACCTCGCTTTACCAGCTCGTTATAGATGTAATCAGCTCTTGAAGCACTGAGCGAATTGTTGATAGGTACGGTGCCGGTTGCACTATCGGCAGCACCTGTAACAGTCACCCTCAGATGGTATGCTTTAGACACTCGCGCTAACTCATCGAGATTAAGCAGCTGCGAGGATTCTGTCAGGTCAGAAGTGTCAATCTTGAAGAAAAAGTAGATGGGCGAACCAATGCACTTGCCTCCTGAAGCCATCAATGAAAGGTAATCACCTGCAGGAATGCTGTCGGCAGGACTGTCCACATGCTGAATGGCATTCGATGTGGTGGATTGACCATTCCAACCACGATTGGCCAGTCGGGCACGAAGTGAGTTCAGACCGCTGTAGTCATTTCTCGGATAGCCATCATTCTCTTCATCGTAGGAAGCGCTTTTCAGCTTGTCGCCATAAGCACCAAGCAAGCCTTCAATCTCCAAGATTTTCTTCATTTGCACAATCACGTTCGCATCGAGCGAGTGTTGCTTGCTGAGACTATGATTCTTCTCACGAAGCGCATTAGCGTAGTCAATCAGCCATTGGTTTTGTACTATGTAAGGTTTGGCATCTATCACCCTTTGCCATCCTGCTTTGCCTATGTCGAAAGTTATACCAGCTGTTAAGCCAAGAAGATGGTCACCTAACTCCCGGGAAGCGCCGCGGCCGTCGAAGTCTTTGAATGTAGTGGTGCCACCAAGTTCCATGGTTAAGTGTATCTTTTTAGCCAGCCGGTATTGTCCAATCACACCGTAAGAGAATGCGAAGGGATGATGTCCGTTCGATTCGTTATGCAGAATCCCAAGCCCTACATAGGATATAAGATCAAACCTCGGACGGTCTCGTGCGTTATAGATGTGAAGCGTGATGTTCCACATCAAATCCCCATGCAAGGATTGATAGTCGCATGTCTGCAACTGGCTATCCTTAAACTGGAATCCTTGAAACGATACACGAGAACCAACCGTTGGAGAGAACCATTTACCAACCGAGACTGCCAGTGTCGGTTTCATCCTGCCAAACAGATCTTCACATCCCAGCGGACTTCCAACGAAAGCAGAAGTGCCACCTGAAACGTTGAAGAACCAGTTGGATTTCCAGTTGGAATGTGCCACTTCGTTAGAAAGAAGTGTCGGCTCCAACGGTTTCAATAATTCCTCCTGATGTAGGAGGTGCGTTTGCTTGATGCTGTCGGTAGGCAACACCGCACGCGCATTGATTTGCCCTTGAAAAGAGCAACCAAGTGTCAGTATGAATAATGTCTTTTTTATCATAAATCGAAATTGCTATTAATCCTATTCCAAGCATACTGAATGACACAATCAGCGTTTGCGGCTCTTTCCACCAGCCGGACGCATCATCTTGCTTGCCATCCTTAAACAACGCCGTGCCCACTGACGAGAATCTTCATCATCGTCACGTCCCCATTTAAGGTCGCTGCCACCACCGCCGCCACCATGACCTTCAGCGAAGGTGGTTGCTCCATCAAGGTAACCCAAGAAGAGAAGCGTGGCACAATGAAGGATTTCAGAACCATGTTCGGCAAACTCAATTAAGGGTGAACCTGAGAGGAATTTGAGTTCCTCATCTGACAACGATGCTCTGCGAGTATGGAAGTCGTTAATCAGATTCTCCAGCATCGCATCCTTCACGAAACTGCCCACATTCTGACGGATTTCCTCAGAGTACTTGGCAGACTCTTCTTTGAGGTCGTCTGTACGCTGCTGAATGTACGATTGATCCTCATTCAAGTCACGCAACTTCTGGTCAGCCACGGAGAGCTTCTCTTTTTTGTCTGCCAGTTTGAGGTCAAGCTCACTGAGCTCATGCTGCAGGTCTCGAAGTCTGGCGGTAAGTTCAGCGCTATCGCCTTCCTGGTTTCGCAACTGCCGATGAAGTTCTGCCACTGCTTTTTCCTTTTCAGCCTTTTCAGCTTCCAGATTATTGACCATTGAGGTCAAACCTTTCACACGACGTTCTGCCACAGATACCTCACCGCGCAATTCAGCAAGAGCCTTCTGATGTTGGCTTACCTCCTCCTCGATTGAAGCACACCAAGCGTCCAAATATCGGCGATATTCCTCTGTTGGGCGATGGCGTGCGCCAGTCTCAGAAACAGCCGTACCACGGCCAAGACCATAAAGAGCATTCACCTTTGCCAGTTCATTATGGAGGCGTTTGGTATTCATGGAAAACTCATATTTGTCCTTACCTGCAAAGAGCTCTTTGAATGCAAACTTACCATTCTTGATTGGCATCATCGTACAATGTAAATGAGGGGTCGTTTCATCACAGTGTACATAAAAGCCAATGATGTTTTCCTCACCATATTTGTCACACATGAATGTGTACATGTCTTTCGCCCAGTGCTCAATTTCAGGCATACGTTTCAGCCCATAGTTCTCGGCATTATCTCCTGGTTCAAACACCACGGTTTGATTCCCGAAGGCCAGTTTGCGCATCTGTTCTTTGGAACCACTTAGGATAAAATCCACCACCGTCCGGTACTTAGGGATCTCCAATCCTTGATTCGGATCTTTGATACCTCGTTCCGCCAAACTTGCAGCCATCCGTTTTGGAATAGATACAGAGGTATCAATCGGGCGTATCTTCCCTCCTTTGGTTATTTCAAAATTCAGGCGCTCACGAGAACGGTCATAGTTACCGTGGAGCATGGCGTTCTCCCATGCCCTCTCGGTCCAATTACGCTGATGCTCGTTACTCTGAGCTGTGGTAAACCCCTTCATAACATTGAAGTGGACTACTTGTTTGTTATTCTCACTCATATCTTTGATATGCTTAAAACGTTTCAAAATCACCTGTCCCAGCTTGCTGCTTGTCCGGACACTCTCCCGAAGACTTTTAGTCGGAGGGGTATTAGGTTACCCACTCCCTTATTTCGTGGACAACGGGCAAGCCCGGTGCGCTAAAACTGCCAAACCAACTACGATGCTATGATTGTTAAGACATAAGCTATAGATTGGCCTTAATCAGCGATATAAGACAGGATTGATATTCATATTTAGAGAGCCTACTATAAGGGAACTTTCATGTGTTTCTGCAAGCCTTGATAGTAATCCATGTCTATCTTATAAAAGACACGGTAGTTTTCACAAACTTGCTGAAACAATGCGACCTCTTCATCTGATACCAATTTGAAGGATGATGCATTCCCGTTTAAAACGACTTCAGGCAACTCCTCGATGAAAAGAAGAAGTTTTTCCCAATCCTCGCTAAGTGAGACGATGAAGACAGAACAGATTGACTGCTGTAATCTGTCCTCTTCTTGGGTTACCAAAGGAGACTTACGAATCCTTTGAAGCAAAGAGGCAATGAACGCATGTAGTATTTCGTTCTTAGCAGCACGTTCCATTTCTAAAGTGCGTTCTGGCACAGAAGCCTCATAATGCTGCATACTACAAGTAGCGATATGTTCACATAATGAAGCGATGACCTTTCGGTCAAATTTGCCAGTCAACCACATGTCAGTGGTGTAGTCCATCATAAAGATGAAATGCCGAGAGACTTCAATGGTCAGCAGACCTGAATTGTCTATACAAGTCATTTCAATGATGAAACACTTTGCGAGTGGCTGTTTTTCCAGATGCCCCAATTCTTCCAGCTTTTCAAGGAAGCTTCTGACTGTAGCACGATGCCAGTGCCATTCATCAGCCAACTCGGAAATAGTTGTGATGAACTGACATTCCTCCAAACGTGGAATGGTGTTCTGAGGAACATTGTTTGGGATATAGCGAACCACCGCTTTATCCAGAAGTGAGCACAGTGCCTGTAATTTACTATGCCGCTCACCTTGTTTGTCTTTTATCAGATCCAAAACTTCCAAACTCATGATAGCTTTGGTCTTAGAAGTTGATTTATTGTTCATTGTTCAATCTTACTTTGTTAGGAGCCTAAACATCTTTGCGTATGAAGACCGATGTAAATATCTGCCACTTCCAAATGGCAGAGACCAATTTGTATTTAGAAGTAATGTATGGCTAAGGCTTCCCGATGCTCGCATATCTGCTTGATCAAATCCGGATTGTTCGTCCAATTCAAAATCTTGGTAGATGGGTAAAACAGAGCTGCCATTAAGATACAAGCGATGGGTAGCGCGAGAGTATTCAGATTTGGAGTGAACATCAAGATGATATTCAATATTGCTACAACGTAGAACTACTTTGGTCTATCTTTCAAATGTAGGAGCAGTGTATCTGCACATTTGAACCTGAACAGCAATAAGCTGAAACCTGATGAAACTATCACAATCCAATTGGATGGTGATAGTTGATGCTGTGCAAAATTAATCACTAATAGTACCAGTAGTAGCACCAATACATAGAACTTACGGAACGACTCAAAAGTAATCATGCGGTCGTAAAAACGGAGCATCTTTCGTGAATTATTTTGATAAAGACACCCCGTTAGCACCACGATGAGTAGTGTGAGAAAAAGGAGAATAATATGATAAATCATAATCGTTATTGTTTACATAAAATTTGATTCGTAATCGAATAGTTCAAGCTTGATTATTCCAAATGAAGCCTTCTCTATAATCTTCTCCACATCTTTATAAGAAATGAGACACTCAGAGAAACGCTTCCTGAAATTGGGGTCTTGGGCTTTCATTTGAGAAATGGCTTTGTCCATATCATATTCTGTTACGGCCCATGTGTGTCCCTTCTCATATTGCCACTTGGAACGATAGTTTCGCAACAAGATTGCAGGGCATAATGATTTCCTGAATTGGCCATCCACCAACATTGAGAACTCAACATAATGGTTGGCATCAGCAACCTCCATCCATGTGCTGCATTCATCAATGATGGTAGTGATGCGTTGAAAGAGAACCTTCCTCATAAAATAAGATCTTGGTTCCAGCTAAACGAAGTATTTCAATACATCATACTTGGGACGTTTATACTTAAAAGATCCCGCCTTAGAATGTAACTCCAAATCATTACAAAGGTCACCTCCCATAAATTCCATAGACTCATAAACGGTTACCCTAATCTGATCTACCAATCCGTATCCATTTGTCATCACATTGATCTTATACATATGTCCGAAGGACGGATTAGAAAAGGCACAATAGCAATGACCAAAGGAGGTCGCACTTGATGGAATCATATGATATAGGGGGATGAGCACCATTTCATCTTCCAGCATATTCATTATACTCTCCAGATTAAATGATACCGATGGGTTGAACACAAACAAAGCATAATCTTCGTAATATATAGGTTCTTCCATCCATTCTGTACTAATGAGCAGTGGAAGTTGTTGAGCTGCACAGTCAAAGAAATCGTCGATAAAATGCTGTAACATAAACTATCTTTTTAGAAGGTGGATAAATGGAGTTTCAGTAGCAACTTAGGAAAGTCGGTTTGCATACCAGTTCCCTCTTTACGCTGCTTGTGAATTGCATTGACGGCAGTGGGCGTGTCAGTGGCTATTTGTTCAAAGAAATACCGCTGTTTTTCTGATAACACTGCCATTCCAAAGTCATCAATGGCAAGATATGGCTGCACAACCATGAATAAGTAAGCCGTTAGTTGTTGGTCCGACTTTACTCGTTGGGCCCGAATATCCTGAATGCATGTTTGAGCATTTAGAAGGAGCCGTCGATTCGTTCGCATAGCCATATAAACCACCGCATCCTTAGGCTGCAATCGAGCATCATCCTTAAACATGTTAGCTACAAGCTCTTCCGTCTTATGGGTAATGTCCGACATGGAGGTATGCTCCATGTTATGAAGATGACTGAGGAAAGACCGAAAAAGTATATCTTCCTCTCGGATAAAAGCCATCAACTGCTTTTTGTCATTAATGCCGGAAGTAATAGTATTGGTCAGAAACTTGTCATACTTGGCAAGAAGTTCTGTTTGACCAATTTTCAATGTGGGGTTATTGTCAAGTGAATCAAAGAAGGCTGATGCATCCATAGTTGCATTTTTGATAATGGAATCATTACTATAGGGTGTACAGGCAGCTTTGAGAACAACTACATCCTTGAAGGTGCGAGGCTGAGAAAAAACCAAACGATACATCTCCTCTCTGATTGAATCATGCAAATGATGATAATTGGCTTCAGGATAGTAATGCACTCTTTGAGTCGTATCTCTTTTGATACAAGACCATACAGAGTCACTCAAAATTTGCCAGTCACGGACAAATTTCGTCAAGTCTTGTATTGAGGCCGTCTTTTCTTGTTTAAGATCTGCTAGAAAAAAGGTGTACGATTCAATAGCCATCTTTGGTGATTGGAAAGTATGATTATAATCGTTAGAAGAACAAGACGTAATAGAATATACGGCAATCAAGCTGGCAAGTACAGTGTACACCATCCGCTTCAATCCAAAATCAGTAAAGTATGATTTTGTTTTTAGACTGAACGATTTTGTCTTGATTGCTGTCTTCAAAGGACTACCACCTTCAAAATATCGTTTGTTATTATGCTTCATAACGCTGTTTGTTTGATTTTACGGATGCAAAACTACTGATAAAAATCAGGATATTACAAACTTCGCCCCAATGTTTAATCATTCTTTCAAATCATACTTTTGAGTATAATAAATCCGACAAATATCTGCAAATAAGAGAAAATAGCCACTGATAAAAATGTATAATAAAGTATCAGAGTATGATTTGTTTTGAGAAATATGAAGTACCTTTGCAAGCAGTGAACATTTTAATGTATAACATCTATGGCAAAAGTAGGATACATCTTCAAGGCTGACCATTATGACAACCTTGAGCAAGACAAAACTTGGATGGAACAATTTGGATGTGTGCGAGTAGTAGAAGAACTCTCAACACACGAAAAATTGCGCCCGGCATGGAAGCAACTCATGAATTGTTTGGAACGAGGTGATGAATTAGTTGTTTCTAAGTTTAGTAACGCTGTTCGTGGTTCTCGCGAACTAGCAGTCTTGCTGGAAATGTGTCGGATAAAAGTGATACGAGTAATCTCCATTCATGATAAGGTAGATTCTAAGTGCGAACTCTTTCCTGAGACAAGCATAGCTGATGTACTGGTCATGTTTGGATCTTTGCCAGAAGAAGTGGCTGCCTTACGCAGAGCCAATGCACATGTGGAGCGCCTCAAAGCCAATGTTATAGTCAATAAGAAGATTGCCAACGAGCGATTAGAACGCGAAAAGAACATCGTGAATATGTATAATAGCGGGCATTCTATTGATGATATTTGGAAGGTTAGCGGTTTTAATAGTCGCAGCTCGGTGTTCCGAATCTTGAATAAATATGGTGTGGATTTGAATCGTGGCAAATTCAAAGGTCCGTTGGGGAAAAGAAAAACTAAGGAGGAATAAGTTATGAGCAAGTATATCGAACAGCAACCTTATAGTTGTGGACTGTCATTGGTCCGTAACGAAAAGTATGAATATGCCTACATAAACGAGAAAGGTGATGAGGTTGTCCCTTTTGGAACATACTCATGGTGTGACCCTCAGTTTGTGTGTGGTTATGCTAGAGTATTAATTCAAAGCGCATTTGACACAAAGAAGTGGGGTATTATTGACACTCAAGGTACTGTAGTCATCCCTTTGGAATATGACAAAATCTGGATATTGAAAGAAGGCTATCTTAGCTGTATAAAAGCCTTTCAAAAAGAAAAAGAGGTAACACTCAACCTATTCAAACTAAAGAAAAGGTTTATACTTGATGGTTTGACCTATGTATAGAGTTTCTCTGTAGAGGAGTTTAAGAATACGTTTCATGTAAATACAATCTTCGTAAAAAAGGATACATCTACCAATGTAGTATACATGGAATATGGTTCAAATATAGGAGCAGTTGCACTTAGTTGCATTCCCAAAGAGCCAATGATTTCAATCGTAGTAAATCGCTTGGGAGATATGTTTACGATGTTACATGAATCTACTGATTTTAGAAAGCAGGATTTTCCTCTTAAAACGACTGTAGAAAACTCGACTACGCAAAAACAAGTCCGAAAGGAAACAGGAGCATATCCCAAAACATCTTTTGCGGAATATGAAAACGAAAAGTTGAATGAAGACTGGTCCGATCCTTATGGTGATATAGCAGCATATAACGATGGTTGGGATTCAGATGACGTGGATTCTGGTTTATATGATGCTTACGAAGGTGATTTTGATGAATATAATAATCGATGACAATGAATAATCCTTTTCCAAATATATCAATAAAAAAGATTCTTTTCCTTCATGGATTTACATCAGGAGGAAATTGCGATATAGCTCACACTCTTATTGATGCATTGCAGGGTGAGGTAGAGGTGGTATCTCCAGACCTTCCACTACACCCTACCGATGCTTTGGAATTTGTTCGTCATCTATGTGTAACTGAAAAACCCGATTTGATTGTGGGTAGCAGTTGTGGCGCATTTTATGCCCAACAAGTGGTGCGCACTGAAGGGATTCCGGCATTGCTTATCAATCCATTCTTTATGATGAGTGAGTTCTTGGAGCCTCGTATCGGCACTCATGCCTACAAATGCAAGCGTGAGGACGGTGTCCAGACCTTTGAGGTAACTCCCGAACTTATCAAGGAGTTTATGCAGATAGAGCAACATCAGTTCGACCTATACGATGACTTTAACAAAGACCGTGCGTGGGGACTATTTGGCACCCAAGACCACTTGGCGCATTTCAAGACTAAGTTTAGTGAATACTATTCCACTATTCGCACCTTCGATGGTGGGCACACTATAGAGCCACAGAATGTACGTTCCGTATTGGCGCCAATGATTAAAGAGATGTTGGCAACGGTTCATCCATTACACGAACGCTACTTCCGTCACTTCAAGGGTAACCTCTACAGAATGTGGCATATCGCCCTTGATAGCGAAACCATGGAGCGCAAAGTTGTTTATCAAGCACTCTATGGTGAACACGGCTATTGGTGTCGTCCGGAAAAGATGTTCTTCGAGGTGATTGAACGAGACGGAAAGCGGATTCCGAGATTTCATGAAATAGATAAAAATGAAGTAGAACAATGAAAAAAGTAAAGATAACGGTAATTCGAAAGATTCACCACGCTGACCTTTCGGCTCAATACGAGAATCCCATAGAGCACGCTTGCAACATGCAGGAGGGGCAGACATTTATATCAGTGGATGCTCAGAAACCAGAAGGTCTGTGCGAAAGCGCCTGGGGCTCAATGCAAGCCTTTGTGATGACGCTTGCCCATGGTGGCTAGGACTTCTACAACGGCTGGATGAAAAATCCGAAGTCAGCTATGATTTCGTGCAACGATGGCTTCCGGCCCGTGAGCTTTTACATAGAAACAATTGAAGAATAAAAAAAATGAAGAACGAAGTATTATACATGTTGCTCGATGACTATGCCGACCACGAATCTGTGTTCTTGGCCGGAGCCATCAGCAACGATGCAGTGGCCAAGCGTCAGCATCCTAAATATATCAACAAAGTAGTAGCCCCATCTTTGGAGCCTGTAACGTCATGTAGTGGTTTTCACATCATGCCCGACTATTCATTCGACACCATACCCGATGATTATGCAGCCTTGGTGTTGATTGGCGGTTATGGCTGGATGAATGAGGAGGCAGTTTCCAAGGTCGTCCCCATCGTAAAGAATGCCATTGATAAAGGCATCCTCGTGGGAGCCATCTGCAATGCAGCCTCTTTCATGGCTAAATGTGGTTTCTTGAACGAAGTGAAGCATACAGGCAATGGACTCGACCAACTCAAACTATGGGGTGGAGAACATTACACCAACGAGCAAGGTTATGTCGATGCACAAGCCGTGAGCGATAACCGCATCGTTACAGCCAATGGCAGCGCTTCATTGGAGTTTGCCAAAGAGATGCTTCTGCTTTTGGAGAATGACCCCGTCGAAGGCATCGAGATATGGTACCAGTTTTTCAAGCAAGGCTATGTGCAAATGATGAAGCAAATGAGAGGAGAATAAGCACATGTGGAATCAAATCGAAATTCGATTGGAAGCTCGTAGTCGTGGCTTTCATCTAGTAACGGATGAAATAACTCGCCAGTTGGGCACCTTGCCCAAGGTCGGCTTGCTTCATCTTTTCATCAAGCACACCTCGGCGGCGCTCACCATCAACGAGAATGCCGACCCCGATGTGCGTCGCGATATGGAGAGCATCTTCAACCATTTGGTGAAAGAGCGCGAGCCTTATTACTTGCACACCATGGAGGGCGATGATGACATGCCGGCTCATGCAAAATGCAGCATCATCGGGCCAGAGTTAACGATACCTATTACGGGTGGCCGATTAAACCTCGGCACGTGGCAAGGCATCTATCTGTGTGAGTTTCGTGATTATGGTGGCAGTCGCAAGGTGGTAGCGACCGTTATGGGAGAATAAATGATGGAACAGACCGCCCTACAACTATTCGTGCTCAGCATAGGTGCCAGCTTTGTACAACGCACCACAGGCTTCGGATTCGGCATCTTCATCATGACGATGTTACCAGCCATTATGCCTTCTTACGGTGAAGCGACCACCCTATCAGGAATCTTAGCCATGACCACCTCGGCCATTATCGTCGCTCAAAAGTACAAGTATGTCAACTGGCCACGACTTTGGCCCATCCTGCTGACCTTCATCATTGTGTCCTTCGGTGCCATTTTTGTGCTAAAGCGGATGGAATACGGAATCCTTAGCATCCTGCTCGGTATCACCCTCGTTGCGGTAAGCATCTACTTCGCCTTCTTTAGCAAACAAATCAAGGTGAAAACGACTATGCCAGTGCAGGTTACTGCGGGAGCATTGAGTGGTGTGATGGGAGGATTCTTCGGAATGCAAGGACCTCCCGCCGTACTTTACTTTGTGAGTTCAGAACCAGACAAAGAGCATTATCTGGCGCAAACACAAACTTACTTCTTAGTGGGTAATGTGATGATGACCCTGGCGAGAGCTTATAACGGATTCTTCACCTCTGCCGTGGGTATGGGGTATGTGTATGGCATAACGGGCGTGCTCATAGGCAATCTGATGGGAGCCTGGGTATTCCGTCATATCACTGGCAATTTATTGAAATACATCATTTACGCGTATATCGGAATCAGCGGCTTGACATTCTTGTTTGGCTAATGATTTACAATGAGTAATAAAATGACAAGTAAAGAATCAGCATTATTTGCACAGATGCAAGATTTAGGCTATAGCCATGGTATGGTTGTAACCGCTCTTCAGCTATTAGGTCAATCTCCCGAAGCTGTAGAGGATGCTTTGTTGTACCTATATGATAATAAGCCTTCAGAAAAGGCTTTTGTAGAATACCTCGCTGATATGTGTGAGGGCTAAATAGAAAAATATGAAGGAATACAAGATATGGATAGGAGGCTCGTGCGACTATGGTCATAAGGAACGAGCAGGAGCTGCGGCTTGCATCATTGAATGTGACGGAAAGACGATTCGTAAGGATGTGGTGTCCGATCTGTACACCACGGAGTTTCGGATGATGCTGACGCTGATGGCCAAAACGATGGCTGAATTGCCGGAAGATTCCGAGTTGGTATTCCTCACCAATGCTGCCTATATCCAAAACTTCGCGACGCCTCCAACGAGTAAATCGGCTAATCCTGACTTAATTCTTCAATGTATCGAAGAAAAGAAAAAGCATCATTCGGTAAACGTGAAGATTGTGCCCTATCATAAAAGTCCGCTCCTTATCGAAACGCACGAACGTTCTACAGAAACAATGAAGATGCTTAGAACCAAGTTTCATGCCGGGCAAAAAAGTAGTGTAAAATGAAAAAACGTAAAGTAATTGACGACGGGCCATCCTTGTTTCCTGAATGGAACGAGGAAACTGAAGCTGAGCCAGGACCTGCCGCCGAGGAGGTTCAGACAAAGAGCTATGACCATACGGCACTCTTCGAACGCCTTGCGCAATCCGCCTTCCGCAGTAAGTTCAAGCTGTCGGCCAAGGATAAGGCTTATATTCAAGGAAAAGGTATGGCTACCATCCGTAGTCATGCCGCTGATTTTGTGGCTAAGCGTCTGGCACCCGCCGTCATCCCCAATGATGGCAAGCAAACACCCATGCGGGGTCATCCTGTATTTCTTGCTCAACATGCCACGGGATGCAGCTGCAGAGGGTGCTTTGCCAAGTGGCACCATATACCCGCAGGCCGAGTGCCCACAGCAGAAGAACAGCAATATGCGGTAAGTGTGCTCATGGAATGGATTACTCGTCAGGTGTAATCGCCACCTTGATTACGCCATCGAGCTTCTGCTCAAAGATGCGATAAGCCTCTTCTATTTGTGAGAGCGGGAAACGATGGGTGATGAGTGGTGTGGTATCTATCTTGCCTTCGGCAATCAGCTGTAGAATCTCTGCACAATCACAGCCATCCACGCCGCCAGTCTTGAAGGTAAGGTTTTGCCATACATGTCGGGAGCGGTAAAACTTGCGGCTCATCGTAGAGAGCCACAACCGTAACGATGGCATTGGGACGGGCACATTGCCAAGCCAGCTGGAATGTATCTTTCGCTCCAGCCACTTCGAGCACCACATCAGCACCACCATGGTCGCTATGTCCTTTCACAAAACCCTTGCACTTATCGGGTGTAATGGTTAGCACCTCGGGATAATGCTCATTCACAAATGCGATACGTTCGGGAGAAGCCTCGCACACGATAATACGTTTAGGTTGATGAAGCATCACACAAAGCAAAGTACAGATGCCAGTTGGTCCAGCTCCAATAATGAGCACAGTGTCGTCGGACGTAATCTCCGAGATGCGTGCTGCCCAAAAGCCTGTGGCCAGCACATCGCCTACAAAGAGCGCCTGCTCGTCGGTCACACCATCAGGAATACGATTCAGGCCTTGGTCAGCATGAGGCACCCGCACAAAGTCTGTTTGACCGCCATCGATGCGGCAGCCCAAAGCCCAACCGCCATCAGGGTCGGTACAATTGTTCACAAAGCCTTTCTTACAGAAAAAACACTCTCCGCAGAAGGTTTCCACATTGATGGTCACTCGGTCGCCGGGCCGAACAGAACTCACCTCTGCTCCTACTTGATCTACAATGCCCACCATCTCATGCCCTACCGTGATACCCTTCACAGCCCGAGGCACACTACCATGCTTGATGTGAAGGTCGCTCGTGCAGATGCTGCTCATCGTGATGCGCACAATGGCATCCTTGGGCGATTGCAACGTAGGTTTCTGTTTCTCTATCAGGCGAAATTTGCCATGGTCGATATAAGTCAATGCTTTCATAATGATGCTATTTATTGGGGTTAGTGTACATCCATCCACAATCGTTGTGATACACCATCAGTTTACTCATGCCGCCATCGATGGTGATACACTGGCCATTGATGAATGAATTGCGCTCGTCGCAAAGAAACTCCACTGCACGTACGATGTCCATTGGTTCACCTACGCGACCTGATGGATGCTGCTTCTCATCGCCCTCTGTGTATGCAGGCTGATAATTCTCATCGTGATATTTGCCTGTATCAATCCATCCCGGTGCAATGGCATTAACACGAGCTACACCCGATAGGCTCACAGCCAAGGCGTGCGTCAATGATGTGATGCCACCTTTGGCTGCTGAATAGCTCTCTGTGTTGGGCTGCGACTGGAAGGCTCTGGTAGAAGAGATATTCACGATTGTGCCCACGCCACAGAAGTGGTCTTTGAAGAGTTTACTCAGCATGAATGGAGCCACGACTTCTACTTGTTGGATATAAAGGAAGTCCTCATAGTCGCAACAATTCAAAATGCCACCATGCATCAAGCAGGCATTGTTTATCAAGCAATGGATGCCATTAGGATTCTCCTGAAGCACCTTGGTGGCAAAGTCTATAAGTGTTTGCTTGTCGGCAATATCGCCCACAAAGTCATGTACATCCCATCCTTTACTACGAAGTTGGTTACCGACTACAATCGTAGTTTTCGCATCGTTGTCGATAAAGTACACCTTTTCGCCTTTGGATGCAAAATACTCCACCATGCAGCGGCCAATACCTTTGGCACCACCGGTGATTACAAAAGTCTTGTTCATTTCTTTTCGTTATGTTTCAAATTTGGCCTCATGTCACTTTGGCAAGCTTGAATTTGAATTTTTACACATTTCCAATTCACATGACAATTGGATTATCAATCATATTTGCAAAAGTAATTCCATTTCAAATGCCGTCTTAGAGTTTGATTTGGGTTGTATTAGAACTTACCAGAGAGAATCTAGCTTATAAAGCTTCGAGCTTGTGAACAAACTCGTTAACTATAGATACCATACGCTCTATGTATTCTTTACGGCTTTGAGGAGAAATTAGTTTGTATGTTGGCGTACCTTCAAAATTGCTGAAGCAAAATTCGAGATCACCTCCAGATTCTGGCTCAAAATAATTCCAATACAGCCAAGATTCATTACTTCCATCTGGCTCCTCCATAGCTGCTAAAGCTTTTACTTTCCTCTTAATATCCTTAGTGTATTTTCCGCTTGTATCTGAAACGCCGTAACAAATGTAATCGGCATAATCACAATTTATACCTAATGGAATTCCCGATTTGGAAGTAAACATTAAATTGAAATTAATTTGTCTTTTTCGTGGGCCGCCATGAACAGCATTATCTATCATTTCTTTGTCAATGGATTTGGTTAGCTTGTATCCAGCTAAACCCAATGCGTCTGATAACTCTTTCCAAAAGTCGAAAATAGTATGCCATTGAATATGTTTGAAATTCTTTATCAGGAACATTGCGCTTTCTAAATTGTCAGTGTTCTTCCCTACAATATTCATGAGTTCTATTCTTTCTGAAACGGATGATTCGTTATTAGTCATTTTTTGCAGTAGATTTATGTATTGATTTATAGATTCCCGAAGTATAGGCTTCGCATAGCTCTCTTTAGCACACTCATTTAACCATTCTATTATTTCAGATCCATAAGAGATACACTGAACTTTTTCTGCAAGTTCAGGATATTTACCACTTGTAGAAACACTTTCTTCAGATGGTTCATGCTGGTCTAGCGTAAGATAATAAATATCGATATTATCCTTCGAGTAGCCTTCTTCTATAGCTTCACGGTAATACTTTTCGAGTTGTCCTTCTCCTTCGTGATTGCTATCCGAAGCGTCTATCTTATTTTCGATAATCACAGCTGAATCATTACCTTTGCGAATAAAGATGTCTATATCTTTGAACTCCGATGGATTGTGGAAATTTGGTGATATGAGCACTTCATTGTCATCCACTTGCATATTACTTTCGAGTTTGCGAAGAAATAAGGAAAGGAACGTGCTTCCCATTTTATGCGGTGCTTTTGGATCTAGTAAGACAGAGATAAATCTAGAGTGTAGATTTACCTCATTTCGTTCATTAGCAAAATGGAAAACAGATTAAAGGCTTCCTCATTATCTTGTCGTTCTAGAAGTTTCAGACGCAAGATATTTACCTGTTTGAGAAGAAAATCAACGTTGTTCATCATTATATTCTTAATGCGCTCATATTATTTCTTTTCGTTACGTTCCAAGTATTCTCTCATGGCCACATTCACGATTTCTCTGAGCGACATATTCTTGTCGATGGCCAAGTACTTCATGCGGGTATGAATGCTCTTGTCTATAACGAAGTTGCAGTGAACCGCCTTTTCCTTTGCAGGTTTTTCAGCCGCAGCGTCAGCTGCCTTCTCTTCCTTCTTCACAGTAGAAGTGGGTGAAAGGAGGCCATTCAAGCCTCCCTTTAATCCTTCTTTCAATAAATCACTTTTGCCCATAATGCTTTATTTTAATTTGAGAACCTCTTGTGCCAGCGACATGTAATCCTGGGCACCATTACTGTTCTTGTTATACTGATAGATGTTTTTGCCGTTTACTGGAGCTTCGGCCAAAGCCACGTTGTCACGAATAATGGTCTTGAATACCTTGTCACAGAAAGCATCCTTGATGAGTTCTGTAACGCCTTTGTTCAAAGTCTTGCGACCATCATACTGAGTTATAACGATGCCACCAATCTTCAAGTTGGGGTTGAGACGTTCTTGTACCACTTCGATGACGTTCATAATCTTCGCCATTCCACGCATCGCCAAGAATTGAGCCTGCACCGGAATGATGAGGAAGTCTGCTGCGGTCAGCGCATTCAAAGTCAACAAACCAAGTGAAGGAGGACAGTCAATCAAGATGTAGTCAAATTTATCTGCCTCGGGAAGTTTGGCTATCAGACCTCTCAATATCATTTCACGTCCGGGCTCGTTGATGAGTTCCGACTCAGCTGCTGACAAGTCCAAGCATGACGGCACCAATGTGATACCGCTTTCGGTCTTTATAAGCGGAAGACCATACTCGCCCTTGAGAGCACCATATACAGTTTTCTCTTCTTCGATGGAATAACCGAAGGACTCTGTGAGGTTCGCTTGACCATCAAGGTCAATTACCATCACACGTTTTTTCTTCTGCTGGAGCGCAGCAGCAAGGTTGATAGAAGTCGTGGTCTTACCTACGCCTCCCTTATGATTTAGTATAGCTATTATCTTTGCCATAGTTCATAAATTCTATTTTCATGTACAAAGGTACACATTTTATTTAGTAATTACTATATGTAGTACGTATTATTTCTACTACGCTACTACAATTAGTATGAACTAATAAAAGTAAAGCGAATGAAGTGCCTATTTAATTGATAAACAGAGATAATCACCCGCTTTTTACTTTTAGTAGATATTAGTCACTTGCTTGTTTGAAGCCTGTGCTTTCTTGGTTGTGTAATACGTACCACCTTCCGCTTTCCCATTGAAGAAGGCTATGATGTGGTCTGCATTCTCAAGCATAAAATCATTCCTTCTGAGCATACAACCATTGAAGTAATACTCACTCAGGATGATTATGCGGTCGGCCTGACTTAGAAGTTCGTGATACTTGTTTTGAAGGACGATGTTCCAACGTTCACACTGACCTCTATAGGGAACTACGGCGATAAGCCTTATATGGGGAAGCTCCTTTTTGAGGTTTATAACGGCTTCGGCTGCAAACATATCAAAGCCTATGGCCATGCCACACAAGAAGTCTCTAATACCTCTTTGATAATGCTCGCGGATGGCTTTGTTCAGCTTTAATTCCACTTCACGCTGCTTCCCAAAGGGCACCTTTCGATGCCCCGTAAAAGCCACTGCCCATTCTGAATTGATAAAGATTTTCTTCATTGCTATTGTTTGTATTTATAACTTGTTCTACCTAAGAAGAAGCCTCCCATAACATTGGCTCCAAATGTCTCAAGCTGATTGGCGAAGAGTGCGTAACTTGTGCCTGTCGTGACAACGTCGTCCATCACAAGAACATTCTTTCCGTTGAAATACTCGGTGTCGAAGTCAATAACCTGCGCTCTACTTACGCTCTTATCGTGGCGGTGTTCGTGGATGGCAAGGCGGTCACTCAGCACTCTCACATGAGAAAAACCGTTAGCGATGCCGGTTAACTCGCTTACTCGCTCACAGAAACGTGCATATCTGCTTTGGTTCTGCTCCTGGGTGCTTGCTGGCACGCAAACGAACACCATATTAGAAACCTGTTCACCAAACTCCTTTTGCAGGTGGTCAGCGGTCATTTGGGCCACCTTCTCATAAGCGTCATCACGTGAATCTTTGAACGCCCAGATGAGATTTCTGGCTGCCACTGCATCCTCGCCAACGTTCTTGATACGGACGGGGAAATACTTCAAGAAGTGAACCATCTTCTTGCTTAATTGTCTTTTCAGACTTTCGTCTATCACTTTTGCCATAGCTTCAAACTTTTTATTTCCCTTATTTCGGATAGCCTTTTCAGCTTGTCCAAGGGATATTTTCTGCCGACAAAAGGTGGTGGCGCAATAAAGCAAATCGGTATCTCAAAATACGCTCCGCCATAGGTGGAGGAAGATTTTTAGCTAAATAGGTCGCAGGCCCATGGCCAATTTGCTGTTTGGTTAAGCCACCAAATACCTTTGCAGAACATATCCGCAGCGGCAAGGTGACAGGGTCGAAGAATAGTTATAAGAGGATGCCTTACAAAAGAGAGAAAGGGCGGGCGTGAAGCAGTCGGAACAGCCGGTCAAACTTCTTGACGAACGGACTCACGGTTGAAATGCCAAGTATTAGTGCAGTCTTCAGACCGCACATCCTTGGCGATGAAGACCGTGAGTTGGTTCGTGTTTGGCCTTTGCCGTAGATCCACGTATGCTTTTTGAGGGACTTGCTCCCCCTAAATGCAGGAGTGGTTCTTTGGCAAACTGTTCATGACGCTTCGCGAGGTGTGGGATGTTTAGTCTAAATAAGGTTGATAGAACGATATAATAGGGCCGATATAACCCACAGAAGCCGGATGAACATTAAGGAATGGACTTGCGTTTACACAAGTTGATTCCGTTCATCCATGCCTCAAGATGCCATTACAGACGGAAAAGAAGGTTTCCTTCCTTGTAGTCCGTTATGCCTTCTTGAGGTACGAGGTGAGTCTCTATAAAAGAACGCTGGTAAATTAGAAAAGGTTGATGGGTAGGCTAAGAAGAAGGAGTGCATTTATACACTCTGTCTTTGCCTACCCACTGCCATCTTGCTTTGCCCGCATAAGCGTAGCCTATGCCTGCAATGCTAAATGGCTATTACAAGAGGAAATGTGTGTTTACAAAAGGAGATGCTGCGACACAATAAAAGCGACCCGAAGGCCGCTCTTATAGAGGTGAGATGAACTACTTCTGCGAAGGAGTGTCTTCTTTCTCAACCGCTGGGTAGAACTTAGTGGCTACCATCACGATGCGGTTGTGTTTCACACCGTCCTTATCGGTCCATTCTTCTGGCTTGCAATAGCCTTCAACGGTGAGCAAAGTGCCTTTGGTCAGCTGGCTGAAAGCTTCAGCGTTTTCATTCTTGCGCCATGCCTCAAAGTTCATGAAGGCCGATACACGAGTGGTTTCTTCTCCATTCTTCTCTTGGCGGCTGATGGCCAGTGAGAAACGTGCAACTGATGATGTTGCGAACTGACGGATTTCAGCGTTATTACCTACGAATCCTGATACTGCGAAGTTGTTCTCGATCTTTTTCATTTTGAATTGAATTTTGAAGTGAAACTTAATTTTTACATGCAATCAAAAGCAGGGCTGTATTCATGTGGACAAGCCATGAAAATCGAACTGAATACTCTTTTCTGCTTGTCGGAAAAGGAAGATTCTGGACTATTTTATTGGCAAGAGTGCCAACGACCACACAAGATGCCAAAGCATCGCAGCAGCACGCTACCTTTGCATTGGAAAAACAAGTGCTTCAGAAATAGCCAATTCAGAGAAAGAGCAAGGCAAACGACTTCGTTCAGGAGGCATGTCAATAGCTGCATTCTAGTCATAAACATCAAAGTGTACCTTATCACCATCAGCCGATTATAAATAGAGAACATTTAGAAGAAGCCATATCTCATACTCAGGCCTCATTTGAGACTATGTGCTTTTGAAAAGGCTTTCAACCAGAGCACATGGCACTTGCCATTGAAATACAGAGGCCAAAGATAAAAACGACCGAGAACGGCCGAAAACGACCATGACGTGATTGTTAAAACGACCAAGAAGCAAGCGAAAGTAGGCTCTTGATAAAGTAAAATCATCAACAATAAAGAAGGCTCAAGGAGGCATTTGCAGGAAAAACAGACTGCAAAGCCATAGAATTAATAGAAAAGTAGATAACTTTTTCGTGCAAAAGTGTTCATTATCAGTGAAAAACATTACCTTTGCAGGTGATTGAGCATTTTTGTTTATCAGATTGAACATTTTTACTCAAACAAATAAACATTCTATAGATGGTGGGATATAAAAGAGCACAATATTCAGAAGTGATGGCGCGCATCAATGAGCCTCGCAGCAAGATGCAGGTTATTGTGGGTCCGCGTCAGGTAGGCAAATCAACCTTGATAAGTCAAGTGCTTGAAGCTTGCGAACTGCCTTATGATAGTTATTCGGCTGATGATGTCGTAGGCGCATCAGCCAACTGGTTGGCAGGTATTTGGCAAACTGCTCGTATGCGCATGGATATGCGAGGAGAAGGTAAACGTCTATTGGTAGTAGATGAAATACAAAAGATAACCAACTGGAGTGAAACAGTAAAGGCGGAATGGGACCGAGATACGCGAGAAAAGCGAGAGCTCGTAGTTGTTCTGTTAGGGTCGTCACGTATGTTGATAGAAAAGGGCCTAACGGAATCATTGGCTGGTCGATATGAACTGATACGACTAACGCACTGGACTTTCCCTGAAATGAAAGAGTGCTTCGGTTGGAACCTCTATCAATATGTCTATTTCGGTGGCTATCCTGGTGCCGCTGCTTATATTGCTGATGAACGTCGTTGGCGAAACTACGTCAAAGACGCATTGATAGAGCCATCCATCTCTAAGGATGTGCTAATGGATACAAAAATCATGAAGCCCCAACTTCTTCGCCAGTTGTTTGAACTGGGTAGTAGCTATAGTGGCGAACTGCTATCGCTTACCAAGGTGGCAGCCCAACTGCAAGATGCGGGCAATGTCACCACCTTGGCCGGCTACCTCCATCTTTTGGACGAATGTGGCTTGCTGTGTGGTTTGCAAAAGTATGCCGAGGATGATGCACGCAAATACAACTCTATCCCCAAATTCCAAGTTCACAATAACGCCTTGCGTAATGTGTATGCTGATAAGGATTACATGGAGATGGCAGAAGACCCAAAAGCTTGGGGACGATATGTTGAATCGTCTGTAGGTGCCTATATCGTAAGTCAGGCACAGATTTGTGATTACAAAGCCTATTACTGGCGTGACAGTCATGATGAAGTAGATTTTGTACTTCATAGAAGAGGAAAAACCATCGCCATTGAGGTTAAAAGTGGAAGACGCACCACCAACAATGGTCTACCCAAATTTGAAAAGGCTTATCACCCGCATCGTGCTTTTGTGGTTGGTTCTGGAGGATTGTCATTTGAAGAGTTCCTATCTATGGATTTGAATCTGCTCTTCAAGTAGTCGTATAAAAGGGCTTTGCCTTTGCATGCAAAAAAAGAAAAGAGACTTACCTGTCACGGGGTAGGTCTCTTTTCATTGTGTATTTTACTATCTGGAATAGCTTTGTGTGCGGAATGTGCTTGCAAAAGGCGATGGCTTGCGCTTTGATTCAACATACTGTCTAGCCTCGTCTTCTATCTGTTCAATGCTCTTAAAATGCGCTTCTGGCTTTTTAAGCCATGTATCAATCTCAGACTTCAAAAAGCGTAAACGCTTACCCTCTTTATGGTATGGGATGCGCTTTGCACTTGTCCACGTATATAGCGTTTAGACTGCTGGGTGCTCTGGAAGATAGTCGCTGACCTCTTGAACAGAGAACCATCTGTCTTCTTCCACCGCAAATTCCTTTTTGCCTTGAATCTCATCGATTTTTGCATCGAGTTCTACCAATTTTCCCTTTATCCATCCTAATAATTCAGGAATGTCGTCAAAGCGAAGGGGCTGTTTGTTTTCTGTATCCATATACTTTGTTTTTTGATGATTACTTTCTATTTTTCTTTAGGCGCATCAATCGTAAATCAGCACATCATCACGGCTCTCCACGACTTCTTTACCGTTGTTCAATCTCACGACAAGGTCTTTACCATAATCGCCCACGATGTAGCCTTCTGTGTGACCACGATAAGGAATGAGCAAAGTACAACAGCAACCGACCACATCGGTTATTTCTTCAAATTCGTATAACATAATGACTTCATTTAGGGTTATTGTTCCTTTGCGTAAATCACGATGCAAGGCTCAACCTCGGCTGCCTGACCGAAGAGTGGATAATAGGAAAACTCAGGTTGAGCTTCGCCATCCACCTCAATGGGTGAAACCACTTGCACTTGCCACTTGTTGACGAAGTCATCTACCATTTTGATTTCTTCATCAGTCAGTCCACTTGGGTCATCATTGATGAGATAAGGCAAGCTCCACGTAGGGATGTTCTCTGTACTTTCAAACTTTTGCATATCTATCGGCTTTTGAGGGTTAATATCGAATGTCCCACTCACCTTGTGAGAAGATGCGGAAACTTACATATTCATTGCAGAGTTCGTGAGTACACGAATGTAGATGCCCTGCTTGTCTTCAAGGCTTTCAATCATTTCGTTGATTAGAGCCTCTGGAAAGTCCCATTTAGAATAGAACTCGCCATCTATATAGTCTTCGGTGCGTTCAAGATAGCAGTCGAAAAACTTCTCATCCAAAAACTTCTCTACCTTTTCAAGGTCGCTCTCATTCTCTGTGCTGCAGAAGAAGAGATTTGTAGCGTAATTTGCCATAGTACAACTGATTATATTAGTTCAACGATTTCATCTACCTTGCCAAACAATATGGCTCTCAGTGAGGTCTTATCAACGGCATAATACTCATGGATTTGCCCGAACTGCTTCACCCAATAAAGGTGAACCGCATCAGTGAAGTCAAACTTCCATCCCATCACCGGTATGCCACGACGAAAGTAGCTATTGTGGTTGATAGCCTCTGTAAGCCAATTTTTATCGGCTCTATTCAACTTCTCACCATTGTTCAGCTGCTCACGAAGTTGGTAAGCTTTGCAGCCCTTTAGGGTAGCCAATGCTGGCACGTCCCACTTTGCGAATTTTGTTGCGATACCCATAAACTCAAACTTTTTATTTCCCTTATTTCGCTTCAGCTACTTTCGGGATTGATTAAAATTTTGTTGCCTCAAAAGGTCTTGTGGATCATCGTGCAAGGTTTTCTGGTCAAATACTACCTAAAGGGTGGAGATTTTATCAGAGACCGTAGGCTTGACCTTGCGACGATGCAGACACAAGAAGTACCTTTGCAACCAAATTGCTATCAAATCCCAGAAAGACGATGAAGGAGCTAATATAAAGGGGCACGGATTCTTTTATATGTGTATAAGGTTTGGAGTAAATAAGTCCGGTTTTGGCAGACCAAGAATCGAAGGTATGCTGTGAAAAGAGAAAGTATGATGTAGATGGGGTTCAACCTGGTATAGAAATGGTATATAAGAGAAGGTAAATCTGTAGGTTGGTTTATACCTTGGAGTAGATATACAATGACTAAACTAACCTTGCTTATCTCCCATCGAACTCAATAGTGTAAGGAGCAAAATCAATGAAGGTAACTCAAATAAGAGGTGAATCAAATCTTAACGAATGTGAATCGTAGATTTCAAAAACAACTCATTTGCTCTTATTTGCTCATAAACATTTTCTTCATTTACTTTTGGTTGAAATATGATTGGTAGTTATTGATAGTCAGGCACTTGCGATATTTGTAGATTCTTGTCTGAAAAAATTAAGCAAAAGCAAAGTAAAAGGGCTGTTTTTGCTGATTTTTGGATTTTTCTTGTCCCCAGTTTGTCCCTCACCATTTTTCTTTTCATCGGAAACTATTGATAATCAACATCTTTTGATTTTCATTTGACCCTCTGCGTGGGTAAATAGTTTTTCTGCATCGGCAAATAAAAAGCAGATGCAATCATTGGTATAATTTGATATAATAAAGTAGATAGTTGTAAGAAATCCTATGCCCATTATAGAAATACATTCCTTAACTGATCCCAGAATAGAAATATTCAGTACTCTCACTGAAGCTCAACTACGTAATCGTATCGAGTCTGATAAGGGACTGTTTATTGCAGAAAGTCCGAAAGTTATTAATGTAGCTCTAAATGCCGGTTATGAACCTTTAGCTCTTTTATGCGAGCAGAAGCATATCACTGGTGATGCTGCTGACATCATTGAACGTTGTGGTGATATACCTGTCTATACGGGTGCAAGAGAACTGCTTGCCAGATTGACCGGATATATACTCACACGCGGCGTCCTCTGTGCCATGCACCGCCCGACATCGAAAAGTGTAGAAGAAATATGTAGAGGCGCACGGCGTATCGCAGTCATTGAAGGTGTGGTAGACACTACCAACATTGGAGCTATTTTCCGTTCTGCAGCCGCTCTTGGGATAGATGCCATATTACTGACACGCAATTCTTGCGACCCGTTGAACCGACGTGCAGTCAGAGTTTCAATGGGATCTGTTTTCCTGATACCATGGGCTTGGTTGGATGGTTCTCCCAATGAATTGCATAAACTGGGATTCCGCACAGTCGCTATGGCACTTACAGAGAAATCAATCTCTATTGATAGTCCCATCTTAGCGACCGAACCCAAGTTAGCCATTGTGATGGGAACCGAGGGCGACGGTCTTCGAAACGAAACAATTACCGAGGCGGACTATGTGGTCCGCATCCCTATGGCAAACGGAGTAGATTCACTCAATGTAGCTGCCGCATCCGCTATCGCTTTCTGGCAACTTCGTGTTAAAGATTAATCAACTCTGCCATCATCACCGGACGAGGCACATATATGATTCTATTCATATTCCTACTCGCACCTACAATATGTATTCGCCCCACAAGAACAGCGAGGCAAGAGTTTCTCCATTAATTCACTCCGAAAAAACTCATACAATTCTTTATGCATAGCGTCATATAGTGCCACCACCCGTTCTTCCTGTTCATCTTCCGTATGAATACCTCCCTGAAAGGGATCTGCAAAATTAAAAGAAACATATTTTCTCACTACACCCTGCATTTCCTTTTGCACTTCCTCCGCTTCCGGACAAAGAGTAATAACATAATCCCATGTCTGCTGGGTATACGTAGCAACATCACAAGGCTTTCTACGTGAAAAGTCATATCCATTCTGTTCCATCACCTGGCAAACAACATCAGGGACAGAATTTCCAACCAAAACACCGGCAGTACTAATCTTCATTCCTCTACCGAACGAGTTTAAAATTTCCTGTGCCATACGACTGCGGCACGTATCACTATTGCTCACTATCAGTATATTCTTCATATGTGACTTCTATTTAATTTTTATTTATTTCCTGATATAGCTACTTTAATAACCCCATCCAACTTGTTTTCAAAGACACGGTAAGCCTCCTCAATCTCATTCAATGGAAATTGATGTGTAATAAGAGGAGTAGTATCAATTTTCCCTTCCTCAATCAGTTTGAGAATCTCGGCACAATCACAACCATCCACTCCCCCTGTTTTAAAAATCAGGTTCTTGCCATACATATCAGGTAAAGGAAGAAGTTGCGGCTGGTCATAGAGGGCTACTATGGTGACAACAGCATTAGGACGAGCACAATCCCACGCCAAATGGAAAGAATCATCACTCCCCGCTACTTCCAAAACAACATCTGCGCCACCATGGTCACTGTTTTGAATCACAAAATCCTTGCAATTTTCAGGCTCCGTTACTAACACATCAGGATAATGCTCGCGGACAAACCGAATTCTTTCAGGAGACTTTTCGCAGACAATGATACGCTTAGGGTGCTTCAACATTGCACATAGCAAAGTACAAACTCCGGTAGGTCCGGCACCGATAATCAGAACAGTATCTTCCTCGATAATTTCCGAGATACGTGCTGCCCAAAAACCTGTTGCAAGTACATCACCGACAAACAAGGCTTGTTCATCACTCACAGTATCAGGAATACGGTTCAAACCTTGATCTGCATAAGGAACTCTGACATATTCCGCCTGACCACCATCAATTCGGCAACCTAAAGCCCAACCGCCATTAGGATCAGTACAGTTATTCACATATCCATGCTTACAGAAAAAACACTCACCGCAGAAAGTTTCGACATTCACAATCACCCTGTCACCAGGCTTCACCGAAGTGACATCAGCCCCTACTTGTTCTACCACACCTACCATCTCATGCCCGACAGTTATTCCGGGCACAGCACGCGGCACACTGCCATGTTTAATATGAAGATCACTGGTGCAGATGCTACCAAGTGTTACACGCACGATTGCATCCCGTGAATCCTTTATTTCCGGTCTCGCTTTCTCCTGTAACTCAAACTTTCCGTGTTCAATATATGTGTATGCAAGCATAATATACTCCTTGTTCATTAATATATACCTTGCAAAGATAATGATTTCATTGGCAAAACAAATCTCTTTTATCACGTTCAATACTCCCAAACCGAATCTCACTCTATATTTATAACAATATAAAGCTGAATAAAGTCATTCACTATTTTTTCTACTTCAGTTTTGATATTCTGGAAAATATTCTTACTTTTATATCCCAAATAATAAATAAAAACAACAGCACAACCTATTATATTTACACACAAGCCTATGATAGATACTTCCGAAAATCTGGTTATTATAAAAGGTCAAATCAAGACTCCCGAAATAGAAAGCTGCCAAAATCATAATGGCAACTATAAGATAGTATTCCGAAATGTTCCTAGTGCGTATACTTACAAAGAAGAAAATGTCCTTTGGCTGACTGATCCGGACAAACCGGCCCCCAATAATTATCAAATAATCAGTAAAGGGAGAACTTTATCAAACATCAAAGCCTTATCTATTTTTAAGGCCGGATCACACAGCTATTGGCACATTTGTTTTCAGAATGGTAAAGAGTATGATTACAGAGAAAAGGACTTAGAAATTATCGAATCATGCTTGGGAGAGAGTCGTTCGAAAAGTATATTCGAATATTTGAAGAAAGTTGCCGATGCGAACGAATTGAAAGCTGATGACGGAACGAAGCTATTGGCAAAACAATATGAAAAGATTCATTTCATCGCAAACAACAGAGCTATTGCTGTATATCTGAATCCTCAAAAATATAAAATGCAGACCCAGACTGCCTCAACCTTGATTTTTCCTTTCGGTTGTAATGCAAGCCAGCAAAAAGCAGTCCAGGCAGCTTTTGAGAATCAAATCAGTGTTGTGCAAGGACCTCCGGGAACCGGAAAGACCCAAACGATTCTGAACATCATAGCCAATATCCTTGTGCGTGGTAAGACTGTTCAGGTAGTATCTAATAATAACTCCGCCATCGTCAATGTACTTGAGAAGTTATCCAAATACGATATGGGTTTCATTGTTGCATTGCTTGGCAGCACAGCTAACAAAGAGAAATTCATCGAGACTCAAGAAGAGGAAAAACAATATCCGGAGAACTTTGAGTCATGGCATGATGCGGATGCCAACCAACCTCAATTTCTCAATCAGATACATCATCAGACAGAAGAACTAAAAAGCATATTTTCCAAACAGGAACGCCTTGCCATGGCAAGACAGGAAATACAAGCTTTAAAAATAGAGTGGCAACATTATCTGCAAGAGTTCGGAACAAAAGAAATTACTCTCAAACAACGAAAGAGTTCCAGTTCGGCAGACCTTCTGAATTTATGGAATGAATGTCAGCAATTTGCAGAAAAAGAACAATCATCAAGTCTTCGGGGAATAGCAGCTTTTATTCAACGGTTGAAATGGTTATTCTTTAAATTCAGGAGCAAAGCGATTTGTAAAATCCCCGATAAAAGTTTCTATAAACGGGAGATGAGTTTGATTATCGCCGACTTCCAAATCTTATTCTACCAAACAAAGTACGCAGAACTGGAAGTTGAAATAGACACATTAGAAAAGGAACTTGCCAACAAAGATGCAGCAGAAATGGCTAGACAAATGGCTGATACATCAATGAAATATCTAAAGAATCAGTTATTTCATACCTATGGCAATAATCATGACAAGCCCATCTTTACGCTCCCTGATCTAAGAAATAATTGGCGAGAGGTACAAAAAGAATACCCTATTATATTAAGTACGACCTTTTCATCATTAAGCAGTCTACAACGAGATGCCGTATATGATTATATCATTATGGACGAAGCGTCGCAGGTTTCCGTTGAGACCGGAGCTTTAGCCTTGTCATGTGCTAAAAATGCAATCATTGTCGGTGATACCATGCAACTCCCCAATGTAGTCACAGAAGAAGATAAGGAAAAGCTAAACTTTATCGCTAATGCCTGCCTGATTAAGCCGGAATATGATTGTGCCAATATGAGTTTTTTGCAATCCATCTGCAAAGTTATTCCAAATGTACCGCAGACCTTGTTACGGGAACATTATCGATGCCATCCTCGAATCATCAACTTCTGTAATCAGAAATTTTATGGTGGAGATCTTGTCATCATGACACGTGATAAAGGAGAAGAGAATGTCATTTGTGCCATACGGACAGCCAAAGGTAACCACTCCCGCAGTCACATGAATCAACGGGAAATAAATGTTATCAAAGAGGAAGTACTACCGAATCTATCTTATGAAACAGATGAAATTGGCGTCATTGCTCCATATAACAAACAAGTAGATGCAGTAAAATCCGCACTTGAAGAGGATATTGATGTCGCAACAGTCCATAAGTTTCAGGGAAGAGAAAAGGATGCTATCATTATGACTACTGTCGACGATGTCATCACTTCCTTTTCCGATGATCCTAACCTGCTCAATGTTGCTGTTTCGAGGGCTAAGTCACAATTCTATTTAGTCGTATCGGGAAACGAACAACCCAAAGACTGCAATATCAGCGATTTGATTGCTTATATCGAATATAACAATGGCACTGTTTCCACCAGTAAAATTCATTCTATATTCGATTATCTATATGAGCAATACACAGATGCCCGAATTGCCTATTTGAAGAAACACAAGAAAATATCCGAATACGATTCCGAGAATCTTACATTCGCCTTACTCGAGGATATCCTGAAAGAGAATATCAATATGCGTCATTTGAATATCATTTGCCATTTACCACTCTATATGTTGATTCAGGATTATTCTCTATTGAATGAAGAGGAAAGCAAATATGCTGCAAATATAAATACTCATATTGATTTTCTAATTTATAATCGTGTGAGTAAACAACCGGTATTGGCTATTGAAACAGATGGTTATACATTCCATAAATCGGGGACGAGTCAATCAGAACGCGATATTAAAAAGGATCATATCTTAGAGTTGTACGGAATTCCGTTGGTGAGATTGTCTACTATCGGTAGTAATGAGAAGAAAATTATTGGAGATAAGTTAAGCGAAGTATTAAACTTGCATTAGAATGTTCATTGCAAATCATTTTTTTGTTAGAATAGGAGTTTCTGCATATTCTAACAACCAAAAGAATAAATTTTACTCCAACTATAACAATCACATCAATAATAATGCCTACATTTACTTCTCATTTAAAGTACGACAGCACTATGGAAATTATTTTCTACTTTTAATACATTAATTAAAATGCGGATAAGATACAATACATATAACAATAAGAATCATCTGTTTTACAAAAATAGGCAGATAAATAAATCGTATTTCGACCAAATACTAAGAAATGAACAGGAAAGTATTAGGTTAACAATTCTACGCGACACACTTCTCCCAAAGCAGATGTCAGGAGAACTAAAAATTAACGCAACTGAAGTATTATAGATTACAATGAACAAGTCAATAAACATACTTGATAAAGAATATCTGCAATGGGTGAAAGACCTTTGCGGTCGCTATCGTCAAAGCCAAATAAAGGCAGCGGTGAAAGTAAATGTGGAACAGTTGAAATTCAACTGGCTTTTAGGTCGTGACATTGTTGAATTGCACGTAGAAGAACGCTGGGGCGAAAGTGTTATCACTCAATTGAGCAAAGATTTACGTGAAGCTATACCCAATGCAGCTGGTTTGTCAAAGAGCAATATCTACTATTGTAGGAAGTTTTATTTGTTATATAAGGATGCTCTGAAAACTTTCCACCAACTTGGTGGAAAAAATGAAACGGAATTATTCCACCAAGTTGGTGGAATATTTGAAGTCCCATGGAGACACCATTGCTTGATAATGGATAAAGTGAAAGACGATATAGACAAAGCTCTGTTCTATGTTCACCAGACGGTGGAGAACGGCTGGAGTCGTAGTATGCTGCTCAATTTCATTAGCACCGACCTTTATGAGCGGCAGGGCAAGGCACTGACTAACTTTACAAAAACATTGCCCGATGCGATGAGCGACCTTGCACAGGAGTTAAGCAAAGACCCCTACAATTTTGCTTTCACGGGTATAACTGGGCGTTACAATGAACGGTTGCTCAAAGATGCTCTACTGACTTCAAAATCAAAGCCTGAATACTATTGTTCAGACGGTATTGCATGGATTACTCCTAAAGACTTATCTATATTAAAAGCTAAATTTTCAATCGACTGGCAGAAGAAAAAATCCGCCAGAGCAGGGATGCGTCGTATGATAAAAAGACTTCTGAAAAAATACAAATACCCACCAGAAGAAGCTGAAAATGCACTGGAAACAGTTATTCATCAATGTGAACAATGGACTGATAATGATTCTGATAATTACAACTCATTACTCAACGAAACTAGAAAATATGATTTTCATAACGAAACATATCCTCCAATGGCGGCAGATGAAAGAGTTGAATATTATACCCCAAAGAACAACAATAAAAATACCCTATTATGAATATAGACATAAATAAGTTAGAGAAGGAAATAAAAGATTATAAGGCAAATTTCTTCTCCTCTTGGAATGATGAAAAGTATAAATGGGAAGCAGTAAGCTGGTTTCAATCCCATTGGGATATCAAGTCCCCAGATTTCACACAAATGCTTAAAACTTCTCTTTCGAAAACTCAAAATCTTCTAGGAGCACAACATTATTTTCCTAGACGCATGATAAAGAATTTCGCAATGGTTGCCCCCGAAGATGTAAGAAAGATGTTTATTGATTTATATAATGAACATATTCCCCTTTCCGATCGAATTTATAAATTTATTAAAGAATCAGACTTTATACTTGAGAAATACAATCAAAGCACTTGGAGAAATCACTTTCAAGATTATAGAACAATAAGCACCTATTTATGGCTTAGATATCCAGAACGATATTACATATTTAAACCAAGGGAATTCTCGCGAGTATCTCAAATTTTAAATACTAGTTACACCTTCAAAAAAGGTGCTACTCCCAATACTGTATTGCAAGCATACGAATTATATAATGAAATCAAATGGATTTTGCAACAAGATACAGAACTGAAAGCAATGCTTTCTGATGTCCTCACTCGCACTCCGAATTGTGATCCAGATTTCGAACTGACAACTACTACTGTAGATTTTCTATACTTCTTAGATAAGAATAATCAGAAAAGTCAAAAAAAGTTTCAGATAGCAGGAAAAAAGCAAGAAAAAAACATCCCTCCTTTAACTCCCCCAACTTCCAAACTTCACTACTGGTGGCTAAAAGCTAATCCTCAAATGTGGAGTTTGTCCAATTGGAGCATAGGAGAAATTCAGTCTTACACTTTATACAATGACAACGGAAATAAACGTCGTGTATTCCAGAATTTCTTAGATGCAGAAGCTGGTGATATAGCAATCTGTTATGAAGCAACTCCTACCAAACAAGTAGTTGCACTTGCTAAGATTTACAAAAAGAATGATGGAAAACATATCTATTTCCAAAAAACAGAATCGCTTACTTATCCTATTGATTATTCGATTTTAAAAAACTGCGAGGAACTCAATAATATGGAGTTCTTTGCTAATCCTAATGGCAGTTTATTCAAACTTACCCAAAATGAATATGATTTCATTATGGATATAATTCGAGATACAAATCCTATTAAACGAACAAATGAGAATATCGGCCGATACACAGATGAAGATTTTCTAAATGACGTATTTCTTGATGAACAAGAACTCAAAACCCTAAAAAGTATACTCAAATACAAAAAAAATATCATATTGCAGGGAGCCCCGGGAGTAGGTAAAACATACTCTGCCAAACGACTGGCCTATACAATAATGGGAGAAAAAGATGATTCAAGAATCTCAATAGTCCAATTCCATCAAAATTATTCATACGAAGATTTTGTTATGGGTTATAAACCTCAAGAAGAAAAATTCGAACTAAAAAAGGGAATATTTTACAAATTTTGTATCACTGCCGGAAATGATCCAGAACACGATTATTTTTTCATAATTGATGAAATCAACCGTGGTAATATGAGTAAAATATTCGGAGAATTATTAATGCTAATTGAAAAAGATTACCGTAATGTTAAAATAGCATTAGCACACAATGGAGAACTTTTCTCTGTGCCAAACAATCTCCACATCATAGGTATAATGAACACCGCAGATCGCAGCTTGGCTATGATTGATTATGCATTGAGAAGAAGATTCTGTTTCTACAACATGAAACCTGGATTTGATTCAATCGGCTTCCAAAAGTACCAAAATGAATTACATAATACCACTTTCGACAAATTAATTGAAACGATCAAGAGATTAAATGATGAAATATCCAAAGATGAATCACTCGGTGACGGATTCCAAATAGGACACAGTTATTTATGTGGATTAGAATCTTGTGATAAAGTAAAAGAAATTATATTCTATGACATTATTCCTATGTTACATGAATATTGGTTTGATGATAAACAAAAAGTTGATTTTTGGGAAAATGAACTAAAGAGCTTATTCTAATGACAAATGACAAAAATATATTAATCAAAAATATTTATTACATGCTAGCTTATGCCTTTCAGGTACTTAAGCGTAACAACTATGCAAATATAGCTTCTGAAAAATTCGAGCATATAGAAGACTTGTTTGCAGAAATCCTATCGCGAGGTATTTCGTATCAATTAAAACAAGGATTATATCGTGAATATGTACCAAAAACGGAATCACTACCTACAATGAGAGGGAAAATTGATATAACAAAAACTATTAAACATAGAATACAATGTCAGCAGCTCCTATCATGTGAATTTGATGAACTATCAGAAAATAATATATTTAACCAAATATTAAAAACTACAATCAGTATTCTTCTCCAAGGAAAGACAGTAGCCAAAGAACGAAAAAACAAATTAAAGAAAGTCCTACCATTCTTCGTCAACATTAATACCATTGAACCATCCATCGTAAAGTGGAATACACTCTATTTTCAACGTAATAATCAGACCTATAAAATGCTGATGAATATTTGTTATTTTATTTTAGAAGGTTTACTACAGACAACTGAAGATGGTAAATATCACATGGCAACTTTCTCTGATGAATATATGCATCGGCTTTATGAGAAATTTGTATTAGAATATTACAAAACAGAACATCCTGAATTAAAGACCAGTACTTCCCGAATAAAATGGAATATTGATTATCAATCCGATAACAAAGCACTAGAATTACTTCCGTGTATGCAATCAGATATCATGTTAGAATACAATGGAAGAACGCTTATTATTGACACCAAATATTATTCGCAAACAATGCAAAAACAATATAACAAACAAACCCTTCATTCTAACAACTTATACCAAATTTTCACCTATGTAAAAAACTATGATATACAAAATTCAAGCAATGTTGCAGGTATGCTTTTATATGCAAAAACTAATGAAGAAATTACTCCTGATTTAGAAACCAGTATATGTGGAAATAGAATCTATGTCAAAACTCTCGACTTATATACAGATTTCAAAAATATTGCATCCCAATTAGATGAAATAATAAGCTATATAAAGATACATTAAACACATATAGACTCATTGTGTATCTTAAGCATCATCCAATGAATCACAAGATTATAAACAAATATTTGTCTCGCTAGCCCCCCCTAATTACAATAGATGACCTTTATAAAACACTCAACTTCGTTTATAACATTATTTCCCTAAGGAAGTTGTAGATGAATTGATTTCCTCAAAAACAAAGAAATTGATTGGCTAAAAATAGAGATAAAAGACCTTAAACAAGAAAGAGAAACCTTGCTGCAAATAATCAGGGATATGTATTGAGTATCCCTAATTACCAATTGTTGATAAGAAATCCCCATAACATACAAATAAAACAATCCCAACGCTTCCCATTCCCAAAATAAAGTCCTACTTTTGTGAAGAATTCTGTTTGCTATATTTACAACAGTATTTCACAAATAAAATAAGCCCAACAAGATGAAAGAAGAACCCGACAGTCTGTCTGTCCCTTACAATTTTGCCCGTTGCTTCAACGCTCAATGTCCACAAGCCCCCAAATGCCTGCGCCACATAGCTACACAACTTGATACAGCCGACAACCTATATATCACTATCATTAATCCGGCACGTTATCCTGCGGATGGAAACCAATGCGAATGTTTTAAAACTACTGTAAAAGTCCATGTGGCATGGGGACTTAAACAGTTGCTTAACAGAATTCCCTATGAAGATGCGATCAGTATCAGAATACAAATGGTCGGACACTATGGAAAAACGGGATATTATCGGTTCTATCGTGGAGAACGGGGGCTTATGCCCAAAGACCAAGCCTACATCAGACAACTATTCCGTAATAAAGGAATAAAAGAAGAACCAACTTACCAACGTTACACAGAAGAATATATTTGGTAAGTTGCTGTCATCTGTCACAGTTTAGGAGTTAATAGTTTAGTAATGAACCGATAAGACTGTGACAGCAAGAGGTGACGGCAGGGTGACGGCATTTTTGCCGTCACCTGGTTATTAGTCTTACAACATGATAGAGTGTACCGCTACGCGTATGTTTGGAAGGTATTTCTTGCTTTTTCAGTATTCTTCCGAAAGAATTAACCCTCTTGACAGACATCGGGATTGAACTGCCTTTTTGAATATCTTCCATAATCTCCGCTGGAGACAACCACTCCCCTTCTTCAGGCTGTGCGGCACGAAAATAACGGAAGAAAAGTTGCTCTTCCGGCGGGACTTGTTCAAATTCACGGTTGTTTTCCACCATGATCTTTTCTTCCTCCTGGTCGAACCAGTAACGTTCGCCATGTTCCAATTCGTACATAGCTTGTGCGTAAAGCTGCTCATAGTCTATCGGACGGTTGGTGTCAATCACTCCGGTCACTTCGATGCAAATAAAACGACGGCTGCCGGAAGGGTCGGTCAACAAGTCTTTTTGGTTGCTTGTGGCTATGAATGAGGCGTAACGACGCATTTCAAGCACGGCACTGCCATGAGGTTTCTTCACATTCAGTACAGGCTTTTGCAGAATATGTTTCAGGAAACCTTGTTGTGTCGAACTTACCTGGTCAAATTCATCGATATTGATAAGCGCAAAACGATTGAGGTAAAGTTCGGCATCTTTCTTCCGGGAAAAATCAATGCTGTCGGTATAGTAGGAACGCTCGGAAGGGGGCATTATGCTCCGGCAAAAGGTAGATTTACGTGTCCCTTGCGGTCCGACAAGTAAGGGCGAAACACTGTTCGCATACTTTTTATCGCTTCCTTTCCAATGAGAAACCATATTGAGGAACCAACGGTGGAACAAATCCATCCAATACGGATTCTTACAAGGAACGGTGGCTGCCAATGCACGAATACGGTCTTTACCGTCCCAAGCAGGAAGCCGGTAGAGAAAATCTTCCAACGGATTGAATACAGGCACGCGGTTAGAGTAAATATAACGACTAATGTCCCTGTCCCACAACGGGATACCTTCCATTTGCGCATCCAAAGCAATGCTGTTCAGCGCACGTTTATCGAGAGGATTGAAACGGAAACGAAAAGAAAGCCTTTCACGATATTCTACCTCACCAATTTGGGTATTATGGCGGAATTCATAGCGGCGTTTCATGAATTCTTCAGTCTGCAAGGCGAGTTGCTGCTCTTTGCTTAGGCTGATATTCTTGCCGAAGCCTTTGCACTCGGTATATATATTGCCAATCATTTGCCGGATAAGTTCTTCCTGTTTATACAGATAGAAGTGGAAAACAGTACGTTTCACGACTTCTTCTTGCGGAAGTCCCGAAGCAAAACAGTTTTTGGCCAGTTGGACAACTAAAGGATGCCATGTGTCTTCGCGCAATTCGAGTCCCGCTTCCCGGAGATCGGCATACGCTTTCCGAAAAGCGGCTTCGAAAAGCATCAAGAAGGCATTTTCCGCATCATATCCCGGTACGGCACGGGTCAATGGAGATTTTTCTGCTTGAACCGATTCCCGGAAAGTGGTTTCTTCGGGCATTGATGACGGTTGGGAGAGATAAAACTGGACTGAATCCGGACGATATATGATGTCCGGGTCGTAGGATAAGCGCGAATATTGTTCCAGAGTCGGTTCTTTGGGAAGTATATCGAACGGGATTTGGGGCTGATAACATTTCACAGCCAGCCGATAAGCGTGGGCGTGGAATAGTTCCGCTTCTTCCCGTGTTTTGGGAAGGGAGTTGTCCGGTCGGGTGAAGGTAGTCCATATCTTCACCGTTTTTCCACTTGAACCCATGAAAACACAACGGGTTTGTGGTTGCTCACAGGCTTTTTGTTTCACTAAAGCAATTTCCGACTTATTGGATAAAGGGCCAATGGTCAGTTCTACAGTACCGTTGTAGTTTTTCATCTGTTTCTGACCGTTTACTTTTCGAAATTCGGCAGCAGGAATTATCTTGGGCAGTTTATCGGCAAACATACACCGTTCATCGGAAAGGGTATATCGCAGATGTTCTCTGAATGTAGAAACAGGACGGGATTTTATTTCTGTCTTTATCTTATTTACCAGTATATCAAGATCCATTACGCTGAGCGCTATCGTATCTTCGTTCTTACGAAATTGAGTAATTTTCATTAATTTGATAATAATTTGTTTTGTCAGCGTCTTTGTGATCGTTGAGACTGCTAAATTAGTCATAATATCCGAAACCGGCAAAGAAAACAAGTTTTTAATACAGAAAATTATTGATATATCAAGCATCTCTTTAACCGAAAGAAACGGGATTGCCACCACTCTATTACGGGGCAAATTAGTTTTCTCTGCTTGAAACTATAGTTCCAGCTAAGAGAAACTATAGTTTCATCGGTAAGAAACCAATGGTTTCAAGTAATTGGAACTAGAGTTTCAAGCCTATGAAACTAAAGTTTCAAACCGCAGAACCAACAGTTTCACGCCTTGAAACTGTTAGTTTAAAGGCAGGACACAACTCATAAGTACGAGGATAATAAATTGAACTACTAATCCATTGATGGCTGATACTATTTATTTTCGAGCAGCGTCTTTATTTTGTCTTTGTTTTCTAGGTGACAGCATTATTGCCATCACACTGCTGTCACACAGTGCTGTCACACTATTAAATACTTATACTCTGCAAATTAGATTATAATCCGTGACAGATGACAGATATATTTTATTTTTTATTTCATAGAGATGCTGATATGACTAATTTAATACTTTATATATCCTTCTTGTTCATACGCTTTCCCATATTTATGAATCATTGCCACCAATGGCCTTAAACGTTCGTCAGAAACCAACATAGCCCTATAACGCAAATACTGATTATCATAAAGCTGCCGGTTTCCGTCCTTGAGGCGTTTCTTCACATCCGTAGGAATGAAAAATTCCGCACGGTTGCCCAATTTGACATAGAATTCATTTAAAAAGATAGAAATGCCAGCCAAATCTATGTCTCCGAAATGAATATAGCGATTGGGAATTATCTTTAGCCAGTTACACAAATCCTTCGATTGCGGATAACGGGACACGAAAAGAACTTTCATTCCTTCAAACAAGTACTTTTGGGCACGGATATGCTGGAAATTTTCTCCATTCTCTATACCCACTACTACAACATCTTCAGGAATACGGAAATATTCGTAATCCTGCATGAAAATAGAAGTGCCTTGCAAGGGAGAAAGCACACATGGTTCGCCATGAAAAGTAGCTTCTATAGGCGTATAACAATTGAGGAGAAAACCTTTGAACGTACGGGTATATCTCAATTTAGAGTCCCCCGCCTTCGCCACTTGCTCCGAACGTGACACTTCATCCGGACAGTTCTTCATCTCAATCCAATCTTCCAGCTCCATGCCGGAAGTATAATTCTGGGAGATGTAGATACGGCATCCTTCCGGGTCAATCATACGAAAACTACGCTTACTCCCTCGGGGAACAATAGTGATGATTCCCTCATCCATTAATCTATTTGCTATCAGTCCATCAAACTTTGTGTAAGGTATGAGCTCGCCGCCCAGCATTTTCATAACCAGCCTCGCCATTGCCAATGTAAATAAACTGCCACTCATTTTTCTATCTTATTATAGGTTAACAATGGGACAACCTGTGTATTTGACCGCCCGTCTTTACTCAATAAATAGGTATAACGATAATCTTCCACATTGTAAGTAGTGGGAGAACTGTTTACCAACAATATATTCCGGCAATTGGCAAAGTCTAGAATACCTTTCACATTGTTGGGGTGTAACTTGCCTATTTCATCCATCATACAATGGATTTTAAAGTCACCAAACTTACGTGACGCCTTTTCTTTGAATACATTAATCAGCATGATATTGACCATGGCTTTCACCAGAATGTCCGTACCGTCGGAACCTACATTGGCAATCTTCTCCACCCATCCCGTGTCATTATCATTCTCTTTCACGCGGAACTCCAGTTTGAATGTATCGGCAAGCGCCAACCGCCTGCGTCCCGGATCGTCGAGCAGGAATTTCATAAACGACAACAAATGCCGGACAGCCACCGCATTGACATCTTCACGGGAATCCTGCGAGAACAAGTCAACCTTTCCCATATTATATTGGTTCTCATCGCTAAACCGTTTAATCTCCAACAATAGCTGCATTAGTTTATCGCTGCTCTGAAGCGGGCGAAGAGCTATTTCCTTTATTACTCCGGCAAAATTCCGCTTGACAAAATCGTCGTTGATATCCTTTATTGTTCTGTGTATCTCGCTTTCATTACGGGTCAGTCCTCCCACTTCCTGCGAAATCCGGCGGATTATATCCGTATACCGTTCACTGATATGTTTCTGATAATCGGAAATCTTATCATTATCCACAAACTCGCACAGATTGGAAGCGAAATCATAGTAATCCTGTTCTCCAACCAGTTCCGTACGGAAATGAAACGTGTTTTTTGACGAGAAGTTTCCATTGAACTGCGTCACCGCTTTCTTGAATTCTTCTGTTTTTCTGATAGTGGATACGATGAGCGACTTCAACTCTTCCACAATAACATCGCAATTTTTCCGAGTAGGCTTCTCTCCTATTTCTGTCACAGAAGGCGGACAGAAAGTTTCATCTTTCCGGAACATATCCACTTTATTCAATCCATCCTCCAATAAGTGTAATTCCTTGTTAATCCGGTCGAGGTGCTCGTCCGCCCCTTTTTTCTGAACCTGCAACTTCTCCTTTTTCAGAGCGAAACGTTCGTCCAATGCAACTAGCTTCGCATCCTGTTCTTTCTTCCGGCTTCGCGTAGCAGGTTCTTTATCAAACAGTTCCTCCTTGTCTCTTTCATAATAAAGAACTTGCGGGCGGGATTTACCTATATAATCTAATTCTTTATTTATTTCGGCAAGCCTGTCATCATACTTGCGGATAGTGACCGTATCAGCACCCTTTCCATTCAATTCATTCTCCTGCGCCTGCTTCAATTCCTTTTTCCGCTCCGCAGTTTGCTGTTTCATCCGCTCTATCTCTTGCTGAATGCCGGCAACAAACTCCTCCAGTTCCTTCCGGAGTTCCGTCCTGCTGTCATTATACACTTTCCGGCAGGCTTTCAACAGTTTTTCCCGTTCCGCCAAATGCTTCTCCTTCTCGCCTTCCGCCACATAAAGACGATGTCCGATTTCATTCAGTTGCGCCTGCAATTCTTCGGTACATCCTCTTTTCCATTCCTCTTCCTTCGTCTTCCATGAGGCGTAATCAGCCTGCAAATTCTTCAATTTTGCAGGAATCTGCATTCGCTCGGCTTCCATCAGATGTTGTTCTTCCAAAATACTATGTATTTGCTTCGAATACTTCTTCTCCAAAGAAGAAACAGCTTCCCCCTCTTCTTCCGTCAGTCGGGTGAGACGGTCGGTACAGAGTTGCCGGGCTGCTTGTTGCCTGTCGCGCTCCTGCTTCATTTCCTCGGGAGTGCGGACAGAACGCTCGATTGCTGTCAGATTGAGTGAAACGCCGAACAAAGTAGCTTCCTTATTCACTAATTGAGGTTGCAGTTCATTGTTATACAACACCAGTTCCTCATCCGCCACCTTGCCTATCGTCTCTTGCCAATCCGGTTTGTTCTTCTCCAGCCATTCACACAAAGAACCTTTTCGTTTCTCAATCAAGGCATCCAATGTTTGTAAATGTTCTTCAATCGCGCTCCGTTCTTTACGAACGGTCTCCATCTTTGCCTGAAATTCCCATTTCAATTTTTCCACTTTCCATTCACACTCCTGCCTCAACTGCTTTATTTCTCCTTGTTGCTGACGGATGCTATGTTCCAGTTCCTTGTCCTTTTTGCGCAGTTCGTTGATGCCGTCTTCACAATCGGACATTTCCTTTTGATGGGGATGTTCGTATTTCACCTTTTGAAGTTTCAGGTTACACTGTGCCTGTTCATCGCGCAACTGCCGGATACGATTATCCACAGTCTGCACTTTCTCTTCTTGCGTTGCCCTTACTTTCTCTTCTTCCACACGAAGTTGTTGCATCAATTCTTCCTGCTTGCCGGCAATCTCCGCATTCCGAGCATTTATCCGTGCTTGCTGGCTATTCTCAAAAGTACGGAAATCAGCTTCCAGTTTCTCAAACAACAATCGGTACTTGCTCAATACATCCTCATAAGCCCTTGTCAGTTCCGATTTCATATTCCGGACTTGTTCAAGTTCCTGAATCAGTAATTCTTCGCAAGATACCCGTTTGATGATTTCTTCAATCCGCATCTGCTCGTAATGCAGACGTTTCTCACGTATCTTTTTGAGCAAATCGTTTATTATACCTATATCCCTAATTAAGCCATCACGCTCATTGGTGTACTTTTGTTGCAGTTCACCCATAAGCCGCAGCAACCGTTCACGTTCCGTCTCCGCTTTAGCCTGTTCTTCCTTCACTAACGGAATCTCATGCAAAGCCTGTTTCTCCGCAAAGTTAAGCTCCGCACGCCCTTCACCAATCTGCTTTTGAGTATAAATCAAGTCACGATAGGCGTTCATTACTTTCTCCGCCATCTTCCGGACAGGCACTTCTCCATTCTTGTTCTTTGTAAACCAAAGCATCACGTCCCTGTATTCCTGCTCGAATTCCTTTATCTGGCTACGATAGAAGTCCAAATCGACAGAGATATCCTCATCACTCATCGAACGGATAATGGTATCTTTTATAAAGTCAGCATCCAGTTTGGAATTTAAAAAGACGTTCTGTATCGTACGGGGAATATTCTGATATTTTGCACTTTCCACAATGGCAAACTTGCGGTAAGGTATCATTTCATGCTTGCGGTTATTACCGAAAATAATGTCCCGATACATTTCATAGCTAGTCACTTGTGCAGTAATCTGAATCTTCGAACCGATATGTTCGCGGATGCGTCCCCACTCGGAATGTACCACATTGTGTTCGTCAATGAACCAGTCCTGTTGGAATGGCGCATCAATAAAACGGAAAAACACCCGTCCCTGGGATTTGGCAGCTACCACACAATACGCTCCATTCTCCCGCATCACCTCATAGATAATGTAAGAATTGGCGTATGGAAAGTAAAAAGCATCGAAGCTTTTCTTCTCCTTCGGAATGCCTAGTCTTAGTTTGTCAGCATTATAAAAGAATAGGATGGCACGGAGCAGCGTACTCTTACCGACACCTTGCGTACCTATAAAATGTACGTTCCCATCCAACTTCACTTCCGCATACGGAATATGGGCACTGTTCAGAAAAATAATCTTATTCAGGTATCTCATCTTGCACCTCCTCTGAAATTGTGATACAATCAACCAAGTCCTCCATATAATGGAAAGCCGACAATACTTTATACGTCCCGTCAAGTTCGTTTTCTTTCTCTATCAGTCCTATACTCTCCAGTTCTTTCAGCAGTTTGCCGACTACTTCATCATATTTCTTCTTATCCGAAAACAGTTTGGTTGCCTTTTCTTTCAGTTCGATATCGCATCCTATCTGAATCTCAATATCAGCAGCACGAAACAGAAAGCCCGGGCCGAATGCCGAATGATAGGTTTTCAGGAAACTCAAGTAATCAATCCACTTCTGAATTGCTTCCAGTTTACGTTCCAAATCGACTTTCGATTCCTTGCGAGTAAAGTAGTAATAACCGTCACCACCTTCCAGATAAAAACCGATGCCTTTATAGTAATCATAATAATCGGGCAAATCTTCCTCAATGGCATCATACAAGCGTTTCACTTGGGCAGAGACACTATTGGAAGAAATGAATCCCCCTTTGCTAAGTATATTAAATATCTCTTCAGTATATTTCATAGTCATCTGTTTTTAGCATTCAGCATACATCATTTGGCATATATTAAAGGGTATTCCACTTCGTCGGAAATTTCATAAGTATCCGTAAAGCGAAGTTCGTCGGCATACTGTGACGCCAGTTGGCAGAAAAAGATTAATTTCTCTCCACGTGTCACCTCTTTCCGGTAGCGATAGTTCATCACAAAAGAGAACAGATGGGTGCTGGACGCCATAAATGAATTATGCACCTCCTGCAAGTTTACGGTATCTATCATTTGCGACTGCCCATCTAGGTATCCTTCCGGAATGGCATCTGCCAGTTGTTTCATTCCTTTCGGAGAATTTCTCTGCCGCGCAACAAGTTTCTTCAAAATCTGAAAAGCCTCATCGGAAGTCCGTAGATTATCAATAGAAAGCTTGATGCGATAACCGACCTGCGGCTCCATCCAGACGGGATTCTTTTGCGCTGCAACCGAACGGATACTGGTATGTTCTTCCAACAGAAACTGATCTTTCAAATACTTCAGTTTCTTTACTTTCTCGAAAATACGATTCTGATAGTCAATGAGATTCAGGTAATGGATAATTTGCTTCTGGATTTCAATCAGATTGTGATATGAATCGTTCAGCTGTAGTTTCACGTCGCTTACTACATTCCGCATTTGTACGTCCATCGCCACCCGGAAGAAAACAGGCTGTCCGTAGTCTATCAATTCCTCACTTTTACGAATCAGTAGAGCAATATTATTCCGTTTCTCATCAAGCCGGACGAGTTTGGTTTTCTTTATCTTATAATTCGGTTCGTTCTTATAAGTATTATCCATGTTCCTTTTCAAGTCCATCACATTGCGGACTGTAGTCAGAGCGATGTTTTTCAGGCAGCGTTTCACTTCACGCTGGTAGTTGTATTTACGTTGTTCGTTATTCTCTTTCAAGTAATAGTCAATGTTTTCATTCAGTCGCGTCAGGTAATCCTGCACGAAAGATACATTGATTTCTTCATTTACTTCGAGTACATCTTCAAAGAATTTCAGATAAATATCCTCCATTTCAAGAAAGTCGCCAGTGTCCCGGATAACTCCATAGTCTATCAGATAGCGGATACGCTCTTCTTTGTACTCTGTCATTTCAAGCGCATAATCATAACGGAACGAAAGAGATTTCCGTTTAGCAAACATTTCTTTCAAGAGCTCTTTCTCCCGGTCGAGACTCTTGACCAGTTCTTCTATGGAACGAAAAGTACTCATCTAATTCACTGTTCTTCCAAATCCATAATACGTCTCGTTGCAGGATATTCTTCCGCAATCGTCCTTTTCTTAATTATTTCTGCCACAACACTTTTTATACTTCTTCCCGCTTCCACAGGGACAAGGATCGTTCCTTCCGACCGTGTGTTCGGAAGGCATGCCACGAAACAGATTGTCTATCCTTTCCCGCATTTCCGAAGTAATGTCCATACCGGCAGCCTTCATATTCGGGCCTGCAACAATGCGGGGAGGATTCTTTCTAAATTTGTCTTTTTGAAATAAAACGAATGCCTCCTCTGAAGAATAACCTTTCAAGAACCAACGGGGACAATGATTCACATAATCCATAAATAGTTCAACGGCCTCTTGCAGTTCCTGCATGGAAGAAAGTTTGTGGCTAATCATTGAAGTAATAATAGACATTGAATTTTCTTCCGTTTGAGCAGTAAACCACAAATATGCCAAACTACTATCCGCTTTTTCTTCCGTATATCGCAGTTTCTTCATCATATACTCCTTCAATTCATCCCAACACGGATTAGGAATGATACTCAATGGCATCATGCCCGCTGAAAAGGCTTCCTCTTTAGAAAACTTCTTCCTGTCCGGTATATCACGGCGCAGATACAATTGCTCCTCCAAAGATTCAAAATCATCCAAAAAAGGAGACTCTATGTAAAGGTTTGTATTATAACCATCTTCCACTTCAAAGGTTAGTCGCTGTATCAATGCCGAATTAGCCAAACTATCAGCTATTTCTTCTTTTGTCACTGAATGCTGCAAATAGCCTGCCAGTATATACAATAAGTCCGAATAAGAGAGAAAACCATATAAATTTACGATTCCACAGGCATACTGTTCTATCATAAAACGAACAGATTGCTTTTGGGAAGTCAACAGTTTATTCAGATAAGGAGCTACTGCCTCACGCAATTCATCGCAGATCATATAACGGACTTTACTCTCATCCATGTGACTACAGTCCGTTGCTATGAAAGAAAGAGTTTCCAAAGTAGTCACCAAAAAAGAATTTGTACATTCTACGTAACTACCAGATCCCGCCTTCACTAACTTATCAAGTAATGCCAGTTCATAATGCGTCAACCGGGAAAGCCACATTTCAGGACAGGTCAAAACAGCTTCTGCAAAATAAGTTACATACTCATCCTTGTGCAACTTGGTAGGAACAGGTAAAAGCAAAATTTTCGCCATCCTCTTTAATTCCTCTTTTGTATTCATCTTCAAGCCATCCACCAATTTCAATGACGGCTGAAACAATTCCGACTGACATTTTAACATAATATCTATTCACTTATTGATTAATTCACAAAAGTAGGAATTTCTTATCCGACATCACTATTTTGGGATGAGAATTTGCAAAGGCAATTACTATTTATACCTTTGTGACTTCAATAGAGAATGTGATTTCAATAGAGAATTAGTAACCCGTTAAAAGAGGAAATTGATTATGCGTTCATTCATAGTGCTTCTTTCTTTAGTACCCACCCTCCTGCTTGCCCAACAAAGCAAACTTGAAACACAGTTGAAACAGGCAATCAAAGATAAGAAAGCTGAAATAGGGATTGCCGTTATTATTAATGGAAAAGATACGGTAACTGTCAATAATGACATTCACTACCCGTTGATGAGCGTATTCAAGTTTCATCAGGCGTTGGCATTGGCCGATTATATGGGAAAGAAAAAACAATCACTGGACACCCGGTTGCCAATCAAAAAATCAGATTTAAAGCCGGATACTTACAGTCCGCTGCGAGATAAATATCCGCAAGGGGGAATTGAAATGAGTATCGCCGACCTGTTAAGATACACACTTCAGCAGAGCGATAACAATGCCTGCGATATTCTTTTCAACTATCAAGGTGGTCCGGAAGCTGTGAATAGGTATATCCATTCATTAGGAGTTCGGGAATGTGCCATCGTTGGAACAGAAACGGCGATGCACGAAGACTTGAATCTGTGTTATCAAAACTGGACCACTCCGTTAGCTGCTGCCGAATTATTGGAGATATTCCACAAGAAACCTTTGTTTGCAAAAGTGTACAAAGACTTTATATATCAGACAATGGTGGAATGTCAAACCGGGCAAGACCGTTTGGTTGCTCCGTTGCTTGATAAAAAAGTAACCGTAGGTCACAAAACCGGAACGGGAGACCGTAATGCGAAAGGACAACAGATTGGTTGTAATGACATCGGTTTCGTTCTTTTACCCGATGGACGTACTTATAGCATAGCTGTCTTCGTGAAGGATTCTGAAGAAAACAGTCAGGCGAACAGTAAGACTATCGCTGATATTTCCCGCATCGTTTACGAATACATAATACAGCATTAAGAACGACACAAAACACGTTCGGTGCGAATCAGGATTGAAACAAAGTAAAAAGTAATAGGAATAAAAAAACATTTATATGAAACTGCATCATATTGCCATTTGGACCTTCCGGCTGGAAGAATTAAAAGAATTTTATGTCCGTTTCTTCGGAGGAAAAAGCAATGAGAAATACATTAATCCCAAGAAAGGATTTGAGTCATACTTTGTTTCTTTCGGAGAGGGAACTGACTTGGAACTCATGAGTCGTACAGACGTACAAAACACACCCATTGAAGAAAACAGGGTCGGACTAACACACTTTGCTTTCACCTTTCCCAGCCAGGAAGAAGTATTACGTTTCACCGAGCAGATGCGTTCGGAAGGATATACCATCGCCGGTGAACCGCGTACTTCGGGAGACGGATACTTTGAAAGTGTTGTGCTCGATCCTGATGGAAATCGGATTGAGTGTGTATATCGGGAAATAACAGGAGGAGGAAAAGGGGAAGGAAAAACAGAAACAGCAATCGGAACTGAAACTGAAGTTGGAGCGGAAGCTGAAGCTAGACCAAACATCGAAACAGAAAGTATTCATTCTGTAACGCTCGATACAGAACGCTTGCTTCTCCGCCCTTTTGAAGAAAAAGATGCAGAAGCATTTTTCGCCTGTTGCCAAAACCCAAATTTGGGGAACAATGCCGGGTGGCCGCCCCACCGGACATTGGAAGAGTCCCACCGTATACTCCATTCTACATTTATTAATCAGGAGGGTATATGGGCAATGATACTAAAAGAAACGCAACAACTGATCGGTTCCGTAGGAATCATCCCCGATCCCAAACGGGAAAACCCACAAGTGAGAATGTTGGGTTATTGGCTCGACGAGACTTATTGGGGCAAAGGATATATGACTGAAGCAGTACAAGGCGTTCTCAAATACGGTTTTGAAAAATTGAAACTAAGCCTCATCACTGCCACTTGTTATCCACATAATAAACGTTCACAGAAAGTCCTGAAAAAGAACGGTTTCATCTATGAAGGAACCCTCCATCAGGCAGAACTAACTTACAACGGAAATATCTACGACCACCAGTGTTATTATCTCCCCGGCATCTCCCAACCTACTCCGGAAGATTATGAAGAAATCCTCCATGTATGGGAAACGTCCGTCCGTCACACGCATGATTTCCTGACGGAAGAAGATATCCAGTTTTACAAACCACTGATGCAGGAACATTATCTACCAGTCGTTGAACTTTTTGTTATCCGCAATGCCAACGGAAAGATTGCCGCTTTCATGGGACTAAGCGACGAACTGATCGAAATGTTGTTTGTACACCCTGACGAGCAGGGAAAAGGATACGGCAAACGATTAATAGAATACGCAAGAGACAAAAAACAGATGGATAAAGTAGATGTCAACGAACAGAATGAAAAGGCACTCCAATTCTATCTCCATCTGGGATTCCAGATCATTGGCAGAGATGAAACGGACAGCATGGGTAAACCTTTCCCCATTCTTCATTTACAACTGCCGGAAGCCAATCCCGGTAACAGAAATTAATCTCAAACAAACATCAGTTGAGTAAGTGCCCCCAATCAATTGTTGAGCTAACTTAATGATAAAAGAAAAGAAACATGAACCTACGTGCCAGATTATCCGAACGTGTACACATTGAAGATATCAGAGAAGTACTTCATTTCATACAAGACGACAAGCGTTTTAGAGAAGAAATCTACCAACTGATATTCGACGAAGACCACATTGTTTCCTATCAGGCATTGTGGGTATGTACCCATTTCTCCAAAGCAGATGTAGAATGGTTAAGCCAACGACAGGACGAGTTGATTGATGCCGCCATGACCTGTCCACATTCGGGAAAGCGGAGAATGATCCTGAACCTGATATGCCAGCAACCTGCCGCCGACCCGCCACGAGTGGATTTCCTCGATTTCTGCATGGAACACATGATATCCCGTGAAGAACCAGCCGGTGTGCAATCTCTCTGCATGAAACTGGCTTATCAACTGACGCGCTCCATCCCGGAACTGCAACAGGAATTACGTACCATGCTGGAAATCATGGAACCGGACTTACTGGTTCCTGCCATCCGCTCTGTACGAAGAAACACCCTAAAGGCTATGAAAGCAAAGAAAAATTGATTGTTTTTATCACTTTCATTTCAATAAGTACAAATACGTATTTAGCTGTCAAATAAGAATATACCTATCAATCAGAGTATATTCAGATGGAATATTTGAGATATACCCGTCACTGAAATCTGAATACCGATGCAGAAAGTAAAAAAGGCTACGAGCTTATTAATGATTTGATTTCCCACAGGTCCCAATTTCTGAATAAACCTCTGTCCTTGCGAAAGAAATACATAGAAGATGGCCGCCATACAAATAATGACAAGCGCAATGACCAAATAATTAATTCCGGTTTGCAATAGTTTGCCTTTGACACTGGCGGACGCCATCAAAGTAAAGATGACCGATATGCTACCCGGTCCGATGCTGATAGGGAACGTGATGGGATAAAAAATCTTCTGTTCGATATTCTTCCATCTGAAACCATCCACATTCTGACTGGCCTCTCCTTTATCAGAAGAACCCGAATCGCCCAACAACTCCATTGCCGTCTTACAGATCAGTATTCCGCCTCCCAACTGAATAACGGGAATAGCCAAACCGAAAATCAATAGAAACAGATGCCCTATCACCAACGTCCCGACACCAATCATTATAAAATTGAACGTCAGTTTCTGAATAGCCGCTTTCCGCTGTTGAGGATCGAGATCTGTAAAAAATCCATTGACAACAAAACCGTTTCCCAGAGGATTTATCACCGGAAAAAGCGCCATAAACGATGACGAAAATATAATGAGAAGATTACTTAATGACATAATTCCTGTTTTTTGATACTTTATTAATATCTGATACTTATCTAAAACATAAATGGAACGTTATTGTTTTGAGAATATGTTTTTGCGGAATGAATTCGCATCCGTTGGATTCCCTGGAAAAGCAGCTTATAATAAACCTTTAACTAGAAATTAAAATTATGTGTACAAGAGTCGTTTATTCGGGAAAGAATGGAATGGTGGCAACCGGCCGGTCTATGGATTGGAAAACAGAAATGCACAGTAATCTTTGGGTATTTCCCAAAGGTATGGAAAGAAATGGAGAAACGGGAGCCAACTCCCTGAAATGGACGTCCAAGTATGGCAGTGTGGTAACTTCGGCTTTCGAGATTGCCAGCACAGACGGGATGAATGAGAAAGGTTTGGTTGCCAATCTATTATGGTTGCCCGAAGCAGAATATCCGATCAGGGATCAAAGCAAACCGGGACTTGCCATTACTGCATGGGTGCAATATATGCTGGATAACTTCGCCACCGTAGACGAGGCCGTGGCCGCCATTGATGAAAATACTTTCCAAGTGGTATCGGACCTGATGCCGGATGGTTCCCGCCTGGCAACCTTGCATTTATCTATTTCCGACGCAACGGGCGATTGTGCGATATTCGAATATACAGGTGGAAAGCTGACTGTTTACCACAGCAAGGAGTACAAAGTGATGACCAACTCCCCTACCTACAACAAGCAACTGGCACTAAACGAATACTGGAAATCAATAGGAGGATTGAGCTTCCTGCCCGGAACCAACCGTCCATCCGACCGTTTTGCAAGAGCCAGTTTTTATATTAATGCCCTGCCCCAAACAGATGATGTGAGAATAGCCATAGCAAGCGTATTCAGCGTTATCCGTAATACTTCTGTTCCTTATGGCATATCCACTCCCGAATTTCCGGAAATTTCCACCACACAATGGAGAACGGTATCGGATAGTAAGAATCTGCTCTATTTCTTCGAATCGAGCCTGACTCCCAATACATTCTGGGTAAATCTTCGGGAAATCGACTTGTCAGAAGGGGCTCCGGTACTCAAATTATCTATCGCCAATGGTGAAACTTATCACGGAAATGCAACCAAAGACTTTAAACCGGCACAGCCGTTCAGATTCATGGGAGTAAAGGGGTAAACGGGAATGTACATAAACTTATGCTTACTGACAACTCAAATAAAAATCGTTGTAGGTATTCATGATAAGTCAACGTCAGCCCCCTGATTGGCGTGGAGAAGATTGATACAAAAAAGACTGATATATAAGAGATTGATGCAGAAAAAAAATAGTGACGGTATCCGCTTGCGATAGTGACGGTATCCTTGTCATATACCGTCACTATCACAAGTAGATAGAATCTGTGTCTTTTTCAGCTTATTATTAATTGAAATAATAAAGGAACACAGCAATTCCTTCAAGTGCTTTTTTCGGTTGGTCTTTTATTTCGATAGCAAACTTGATTTCCGCTTTTGCCACACCACGCAGATTAGTCAGCGAGTGCAAAGTAGTCACCAGACGGATGCTCTGTCCTGACAGTACAGCCTGACCGAATTTCATTTTGTCCATACCGTAGTTAATCATCATTTTTAGGTTATTTACCTGGATAATCTGATTCCACAAATAAGGAAGCATAGACAATGTCAGGTAGCCGTGAGCAATCGTGCTATGATAAGGGCTGTCTACTTTAGCACGTTCCGTATCTACATGAATCCATTGATGATCCAGCGTTGCATCAGCAAAAAGATTGATACGTTCCTGCGAGAGTTCCACATAATCGGAAACACCTATCTGTTGGCCTACTAGTTTTTCGAATTCTTCGTACGAATTGATAATTACTTTTTCCATAAGTCTTATCGTTTTTATGGGGGTTATTTACTATTAAATTGGGGACAAAAATAGGAAAAATAAACTGATATGCCACCAAATTTATAAATAAAAGCAAGGAATGAAGTATTTAGGTATGTTTTACAAACCGGAAGCCTGTTTCAGTGCTTCTGTCAGAATACTGTACCCCTTGCCATTCAAATGTAAATCGTCGAGAGTCAACTCCGGATTCAGCCTGCCATCCTGCAATAAACGATTGAATACGTCCAGATAGACAATATCTGTTCCCTGCAATTTTTCGTGTATCTTCCGGTTAAGGATCTGGATAAATTTATTCACAGCCGTACTGTAATCATCGTAATCATTACGCGGAAAAATACAGAAAAGATATGTTTTCAGTGAAGGAACGGCAAGAACCGCTTTTACATAACGCTCTACATATTCATCTATATTTTCATCGTTCAACTGATAAATATCATTGGTTCCGAATTGAACAACGACCTGGCAATCGGAAGTGTCTACCGCAAAAGACTCCACATAGGCCAGCCCTTCACCGGGAGCACCATAGTTCAGACATTCCCATTGTGGGAAATAGATATCCAGTGCCCAAAAAGCCATGTGACTGTTGCCAAGAAAGGCAAATTTTGGTTTTTTTTCTATCTTATCCATACAATTTCATTCAAGCGTCCACGTTATCTCACTCAAACTCTCAAACAAATATAGAATAAAATTCGCGGATTTACGTTACTTTTGCAAAGGTAATCACATTCATTCATATATATAAACCGATGATACATTTTTTCAAGAAACCCGTTTCTCACCTTGCGTTGCCGGAGAAATTCACTTATCCTTTCCATTATACACCTCATCCATTGTGTGTGTTGGCTGCAGAAGAAGTGAAAGAATATATTGCAGGCCGGAAAGAATGGCAAGAAGAATTGGCTTTCGGAAAGATGTTTGGAGTGTTGATTGTGCAAACGGACAACGGAATAACAAACAACGAAGAAAATCAGATTGGTTATCTTGCAGCTTTCTCCGGCAATCTGGCCGGAAAGAATCTGCATCCTTATTTCGTTCCTCCTGTTTATGACCTATTACAACCAGAGGGATTCTTCAAAATCGAAGAAGAACAGATTTCTGCCATTAATATCCGTATTCGTGAACTGGAAAACAGTAGTTCTTATCTCGATTCAAAAGAGAAATGGAAGATAGAAACGGAACAGGCTAAAGCTGTTTTGAATCAAGTAAAAGCGGAGCTTAAAATGGCAAAGGAGGCGAGAGAGATTCGCCGCCAGTCATCTCCCGAGCTTTCCGAAGAAGAACAAGCCTCCCTGATTCGGGAAAGCCAATACCAAAAAGCGGAATACAAACGACTGGAAAAGGAATGGAAGAAACGATTGGAAGAGCTCGAAACGGAAGTCAGGCACTTCGATATTGAAATAGAACGACTGAAAACCGAACGAAAAGAACGTTCGGCAGCTTTACAAAGAAAATTATTCGAGCAGTTCCGGATGCTAAATGCCCAAGGAGAGGTGAAAGACTTATATACTATTTTCGAGCAAACGGTTCAGAAAGTTCCTCCTGCCGGTGCGGGTGAATGTGCTTTGCCTAAGTTATTGCAATATGCGTATCTTCATCAATTAAAGCCATTGGCTATGGCTGAATTCTGGTGGGGCGACTCTCCTAAAAACGAAATCCGGCATCACGGATATTATTATCCTTCCTGCAAAGGAAAGTGCGAACCGATTCTGCAACACATGTTACAAGGATTGGAGGTAGACGAAAATCCACTGCTGAATCCTGTTCATGAAGATGAAGAACTGGAAATCGTGTTTGAGGATGAATGGTTACTGGTAGTCAATAAACCGGCAGGGATGTTGTCCGTTCCGGGAAAAGCAGAGGACAGAGATTCAGTCTATCATCGTTTGAAGAAGAAATATCCTGAAGCTACCGGTCCTATGATTGTACACCGGCTCGATATGGCTACTTCAGGATTATTGCTCGTTGCCAAAACAAAAGAGGTACATCAGGATTTACAGGCACAATTTGCAAACAGAAGTATCAAGAAACGCTATGTGGCTGTGCTGGATGGGGCGATAATAAAAACAGAGAAGGAGACAAAGCCAATAGCAGAGAAAGCTATATTAATAGCAAAGGAAACTGTATCAACGAAAAAAACAGCAAAAGCAGAAAGAACAGGAAATACAGGAAGAATCGAACTCCCTCTTTGTCTGAATCCTCTCGACCGTCCTCGGCAAATGGTTAGTAGAGAACACGGGAAAGAAGCGATTACAGAATATCAGATCATCAGTGAGTCTGAAAGAATTACCAGTGAATCTGAAAACACTTTCAACGAATCAAACAGGATTGATGAATCAGAAAGGAGTATCAATGAGTCAAGAAAATACACCCGGATTATCTTCTATCCATTGACCGGACGCACACATCAGTTACGAGTACACGCTGCTCATCCGGAAGGCTTGGGATGCCCCATACTTGGAGACGAACTCTACGGAAAGAAAGCAGACAGACTATACCTCCATGCCGAATATATAGAGTTCCGCCATCCCATATACGGAGACATTCTCTGCATACAGAAAGAGGCCGATTTCCATAAAAAATATGATTAAGCCATGAACCAAATTCTTTTTGAAATGTATATAGGGGTAATTACTAATTTTCAAAAAGAACCTGACTATGGACATCAAATTCCGCATTACAAAGTATTTAGCTGTATCTGCTTTAGCAATGCTGCTACTGGGAGCCTGCTCCAAAAACAATATCTACATCAACTATCCTGACGAAGAAAACAACGGAGGTTCATCCGGCTCCGGCAATGATGACAACAACGGCAACCCGGCCAAAGAGAATGCACTGATTACTTTCAGTGCTTCCGTAGAAGGACGAAACATCACACGAGCCATGTCCCCCATGGGAAAAGGACTTCAAAGCTGGTTGTGTGCCTATACAGCCAACACATCGAACAATATCACAGGCGCTCCCGTTGCTCAAGGCAACTATGTCACCTCCTCCCCCGGTGTACTGACAGGAAATCTAGGATATAAAATGTATTTGAGCAATGCTATCTATAGCTTTTATGCCGTATCATGCAATTCCACCAGCCCGGCGCCTACTTTCACCAACGGACTATCCGAACCTTTATCCAACGGAGTAGATTATCTTTGGTGGCACGCGGTTCATCAGGACATCGCCAGTTCACAGGTAAACATCCCCATAACCTACCAACACGCAGCCACGCAAGTAGTTGTAGCGATCGCCGGAGGAGAAAATATCACTTTAAACAAGATACTTTCCGCTACCATCACCCCACCGAAACCGGGCGCAATCATGGACTTGTCAACAGGTATCATCACTTCGGAAGTCAGCTATGACAAAGCAGCCGATATGGGAATCAACGACTTCACCGTACAATATATCATGTTACCCGTAAAGAGCTCCTCTCCCATGACCTTGACACTGGAGCTGATGGTAAACGGAGAAAGCTTTTCACGCACCTACACCACTCCGCTCACTCCACCCAACAACCTCCTGTCAGCCGGAAATTCATACCTTTTCCGGGCAGTTATCAATGAAAACTCCATCTCATTCGCCAATGTCAGTGTGAAAGAATGGACAGAGGTAGACGAAAGCGGAAACCCGCTATACCCTGTACAAGATTAAAATATCCGAAATAAAATCAAAGCAAACCAGGTTACGCAAACCACAAACCGGGTTACGCAAGCCACAAACCGGGTTATGTAAACTGCAAGTCGGGTTACGCAAGCCACCAACCGGCAATCATGCCACCGTTTGCGTAACCTGGCTATTTGTAAACACCTGCTTCTTCAACCTGCGATAAACGTAGATAAAGGCCGGCACGAGGAATAAGTCTGCCGCTATCCAAGCCATCGGATCACCGTAGCAAACAGCAATAAAACCGAATACCGGTACGGCATAGAGACTGATAAGAATACGAGCAATCATCTCCGCCACTCCGGAGAACATGGCAAGATTGGTAAAGCCCACTCCCTGAATGGTATAACGCAAGATGCACAACAAACCAAGCATCGGGAAGAACATACAGGAGACATGCAGGAACAATTCCGTATCCAGCAGAATTTCCGTTTCCGACGGGTCTACGAAGATCAACGCGAAATATTTAGCCCCTACCATCAGAAGAAGGAACGTGAAGGCCGCATAAATAATCATCATCAAAGCACTCGCCTTAATTCCCAACCAGACACGCTCCGGTTTTCCTGCCCCATAATTCTGTCCGCTATACGTAGCCATCGCAATTCCCAGACTCTCGAACGTGCAGATAAAGAACATCTTGATGCGCATAGCAGACGTAAAAGCTGCCACACACGCCGTTCCCAATGCATTATTCGCACTCTGAAGCATGATGCTGCCGATAGCCGTGATAGAAAACTGCAATCCCATAGGCACACCAATGTAAAGCAGTGTCTTAGCCAGTTTCGACTGGAACCGGCGTTCTTTCGGAGTACCTTGCAATATTTCAAACTTCCGGTACATATAAATGTAGCAGAGAACAGCCGACAATCCTTGCGAAAAGACAGTAGCAATAGCAGCTCCCGCCACTCCCCAGCCAAGTACCAAAATACAGAACAAATCAAGAATGATATTCAGAACAGCCGCAAACAGCAGAAACCAAAAAGGCGTCTTACTGTCTCCCAACGCACGGATAATGCTCGAAAGAAGATTATAGAAGAAAGTACACGGCACACCAATAAACGTGACAAGCAAATAAGCATACGCCCCTTCGAAAATATTCTCCGGCGTACGCATGATCCGAAGAATATCCTCACATAAAATACAGGTGAGAAGAGCAATCACCACAGACATTCCCGCAGCCAGTTTCAGACTGACGGCCACATAACTGCGCATCGTACTGTAATCCCGCGCCCCAAACTTCTGCGCAACGGGTATTCCGAAACCTCCGCAACATCCATTGCAGAACCCGAGAATGAGAAATACCACTGACGTGCTGGCTCCAACAGAAGCTAACGCGTTTATTCCCAAGAACTTTCCTACAATTGCAGCATCAACAAGCGAATACGTTTGTTGCAACAGATTGCCGAGTAAAAGCGGCAGTGTAAACTTTAAAATGAGAGGTAATGCCGGCCCTGCCGTCATTTCTTTAGAAGTTGCCATACGTCTATGTTCTAAAATTGGGCGCAAAGATACGGAATATTCAACGAATTAATCCTTGTTTCCCGTCCCTCTTTTAGTTGACATAAATCAAAAAATTGTGATTAAACACTAAACAGTTAATCACTTAATAAGTCGTTTAGGCGAACCATGCCACGAACAACCCAGGCAGAAAACCTCTGTCAGGTCGAACCCCTCCATCGAATCTTCCGGATATTTGGGAACGACTTCACCATTTTCGAGCACATAAACCAGTAGCCTTTCACCCTGCTCGTTCTTCACATACATGGCTGCAATCTTGCACTGCGGACATAATAACTTTTTCATGCCGCAAAGATACAGATTGTTTCCGTCATCCACAAGCTCTTCAGAAGATGTTTCAAAAAGCCTGTTCATGATTTACCATCAGAAAAGAAAATACCCACCAGAAAGATACATTTTAACAAAATACGCCTGTGATTCTGCATAATCTTCGCTATCTTTGTCAATCCAAAGTGTAAAGAAGAAAGAGATGAAGGTATCACGCATCGCACACGAAAAGAAAACAGTAGAGTTAATGATCCGCCTCTATTGTCGGAAAAAAGAAAAAAACAAGACTCTTTGTACCGACTGTGAAGAGCTGCTTCGCTATGCGCATGCCCGTCTCGACCGTTGTCCGTTTGGAGAGAAAAAGGGTGCATGCAAAGAGTGCACGGTACATTGCTACAAGCCTGTCCTGCGCGAACGAATGCGACAGGTAATGCGTTTTTCCGGACCGAGAATGTTGTTCTATGCACCCTGGCAAACCATACGACATTTATTGAACCTATAACTTACTAAAAAAAATCAGTAATGAAAAAAGCCATTATCATAGGGGCCACCTCCGGTATCGGACAAGAAGTTGCAAAATGCCTGTTACTGGAAGGCTGGAAAATCGGAGTAGCCGGCAGACGGCAATCTTCTCTCGAAAACCTGCAACGGGCAGCACCGGATCAAATTCAAATCCAAGCATTAGACGTAACCCAAGAGGATGCAAGCGAAAAGCTGAATCTGCTCATCGACAAACTAGGCGGCATGGATTTGTTTCTTCTTAGTTCCGGCATCGGTTTCCAGAATATGGACCTGAACATGGAAGTAGAATTGAACACAGCACACACCAATGTAGAAGGCTTTATCCGAATGGTAGATACCGCTTTCATGTACTTCAAGAAAAACGGAGGCGGACACCTCGCCGTTATCAGTTCCATTGCCGGAACGAAAGGGCTCGGAGTTGCTCCTGCCTATTCCGCCACCAAACGTTTTCAAAACACTTATATAGATGCGCTCGAACAACTGTCACACCTGCAAAAGCTACATATCCGTTTTACCGATATTCGTCCCGGATTTGTAGCCACCGATTTACTGAATGACGGAAAGCATTATCCACTGCTGATGGATGCCGCCGAAGTGGGCCGTCATATCTCCTGGTCGCTGAAGCGCAAACAACGGGTAGCAGTAATCGACTGGCGTTACCGGATTCTGGTGTTTTTCTGGAAAATGATTCCCCGCTGGATGTGGAAACGCCTGCCGGTAAAAACAAATTAACCCCAAAAGTGAACAAGCCGGGAAATGAACAGGTAATTAGCAAGATCAGATAACTCCTATTCCAATAATTCTACCTATATTTGTCCTGTAACATAAACTTATAATCTAACAAAAAAAGATGGAACAAAAAATTTGTCAGAGTTGCGGTATGCCGATAGACGACTCAACTTTTGGAAAAGAAGCAGACGGTAGCAAGAATCAGGATTATTGCCACTATTGCTATGCGGACGGACATTTCACGAAAGAGTGTACGATGGACGAAATGATCGAACTCAACCTGAATTATATCGACGAGTTTAATAAAGACTCGGAAGTGAAATACACGGTGGAAGAAGCACGTAAAACGATGAAAGAGTTCTTCCCACAGTTGAAGAGATGGAAATAATCAATCATGAATATAGAAATGTGTCGAAAATAACCTAAAACCATATCTCGACACATTTTTACATTCTAAAGCTTTTTCACTGAAATCAATCACTATTGCCATTCAGTTCCGGGTGGCGTTCCAACCATTTTACCGCATAAGAGCAAGTGGCTTTCGGTTTCATTCCGTTGGCTATTGCATAGGCATAAGCAGCTTTCACCAGTGCGGCGGCTATTCCGCGACCTTCTATCGGGCGGGGCACGATGGTGTGAATGATGTCGAGAGAATCACCTAAGAGGCGATATTGTACAAAGGCGGTACGACCGTCTACTTCTGTCTTAAACAAATGCTGTTCGGGCTGATGAATAATTTCGTAATCCATAATCTATATTGTTTTAAAGTTCATTATTGTTTTAAGTACTCTTGCCTAATAATTATCTATTATCAGGCACGGATTTTACGTTTTTTTTCAAAATGACGCATGGATAAAGCAACAGTGTTCATCAGCGTAATTCGTGCCTAGATTTATTATATAAACTAATTATGAAGCATATTTATAATCAAAATTGTTCTATCCATTGCAACCGGTTGGTATCGTAACCGCGGCGTTCGGCAGCGGTGACGAGTTTCTTTTTGATTTCCTCGGGCAGTTGCGGCGTGCGGCTTAGTATCCAGAGATATTTATCGGTGCTGCTGCCTACAAGGGCATAGTTGTAATTCTCTTCATCCAGCTCCAATATGTAATAATCAGAGTAGAAATTAAGGAAGAAAGAGACTTTCAGTTTACCCGGTTGCGCGGGATTGGGTACCTTGGCGTGTCCGTTGGCAGTCTTGCAGATATCGTAAGGAGAATTGCGCTTGCACCCCCGGTTCTCCACACGAATCGTACCGTCGGGACGAAGCGTGTAAGTGGCCGTGACATCTACCAGTCCGTGTTCGAAACGGTTCTCGTAGCGGGCTATTTCGTACCAAAGTCCCATATATCGGTTCAGGTCGAGAGAGGAGACCGTAGTGTGATCCGTACCTTTAAAAAGACGTTCGACAGTAGGGATGGAAAAACGAAAACCGGCTTCCGTCAGACGTGTCGGGCGGACTTTCTGACCGGCTGTAAGGAAAGAGGCCGCTTCACCGTAAAATATACGGAAAGCCCGCTGCGGAGCAATAATCGTTGTCCATGCCTGATAAGCTTTTCCCATCTCACGGGTAAAAGAATATTGCGAAATCTGTTGCGGAGCCACCAGATTATACACACCCCGCGTTTCTTCATGGGCGATAAAAAACTCCATGGCACGGCAAAGGTCGTGCATGGCTATCCACGGGAAAGACTGGGTGCCGGGACCGATGGCGGTAGCTACCTTCGTGACTTGCAAAGGACGAAGCATCTGCTGCATCGCTCCCCCATCCGGAGAAAGCACTACGCCAAAGCGTGTAATGACGAGCCGGGTAGGTTGGGGACAGTGTTTGGCTTCTTTCTCCCATGCATAACAGAGATCGGAAAGAAAACCGTCGCCGCGGGTACGGGTATATTCGTCCGCTTCCACTTCCGGAGGATAATAGCCCACGGCGGAAGCTGAAATCATCAGTTTCGGTTTTGTCTTGACGGCATTTAACGCACGGATAATACGGTGCGTTACCACAATGCGGCTGTTGAACAATTCCTGTTTGTACTCCGGTGTCCAACGCTTATTGATGGGTGCGCCAGCCAGGTTGATGATTACGTCGCAATGCGTCAATGTCTGAATCAAATGTCCGGACATACCTTCGCGGAACATCGATCTTCCCAAGGGAATAATCCGGTGTCCGCCCTTTTCTGTGAGATAATTGGAAAGATGTTTACCTATATATCCGGTAGCTCCGGTCATTGCTATATTCATCTTGATTCATTATTTATTTTAACTCTACTAGAAAAACGTATAAAATGCAAGAAAAGTTCTTTGAAAAAAACAAAATGGGGCTATCTTTGCAAGGCAGACTTTAATACTGAAAGAAAAAAATCTCTGAACAGACTGACAAAGAGAGAGAAAATTTGTTCTATCAAATAAAGGAGACGATGAACGGCATCTACAAACAGGGCGGACGGAATACAGAAAGCGATCTGTTTGGAGAGAATGGCAAGTATGTGAACAGTCCGACAAAGTCTGAACAAGAAACTGAATGGTATTAATTGAAATAATGAAATAAATAAATGAAGAAACAAACTAAAATCAACTATATTCTTACGCTCATATTAGTATTTTGCATCGGCGCATCCATTCCTGTATTGACAGGCAGCAGCCAGGTGACCGAACAACATTCCGCCAAATCGGAAGTTCCTTATTGCGTCACCTCGCCCACCGTTCCCGCCCAGGTTACTTTTGACGGAGAAACCATTGACCTCCGCCGCTATGACCGCCGCGAACGGATGGATCGTGAGATGATGGCTTTCACCTATATGCATTCCACCACCATGCTACTGATAAAACGTGCCAACCGATACTTCCCCATCATAGAACCGATACTGAAAGCCAACGGCATCCCCGACGACTTCAAATACCTGATGGTAATCGAAAGTAACCTGAACAACATCGCCCGCTCTCCGGCAGGAGCAGCAGGACTGTGGCAGTTTATGCCCGCCACCGGACGGGAATTCGGACTGGAAGTGAACGACAACGTAGACGAACGCTACCACATTGAAAAAGCAACCGTAGCCGCCTGCAAATATTTCAAACAAGCGTATGCCAAATATGGAGACTGGATGGCTGTCTCCGCCGCCTACAATGCCGGGCAGGGACGTATCTCCTCCCAACTCGACAAACAACTGGCAAGTCATGCCATGGACTTATGGCTGGTAGAAGAAACTTCCCGCTATATGTTCCGCATATTGGCAGCCAAAGAGATATTCAACAACCCGCAACGTTACGGGTTTCTGTTGAAGCGGGAACATCTGTATCCGCCCATTCCCTACAAAAAGGTGACCGTCTCCACTAGCATCAATGATTTGAATGATTATGCCAAATCACAAGGTATCACATACGCACAACTCCGTGATGCCAACCCCTGGCTGCGCGACACCTCATTAAGGAACAAGACCGGAAAGACATACACCCTCTATATTCCTACACAAGAAGGTATGTATTACGATCCGAAAAAAACAGAGGCCTATAATAAACAATGGGTGATTGACTGAAAATCCTCCCCCCTAACCTCTTCTCATAGCGGAAAACGGAGTTTGCACTGCCCATCCACAGCCAAACAACCTCTTTCTACAAGAAGATGCCGGAGGAACGTCCAAATAGCATTTAGTATGAACTGTTAGTATGAAACTGAAAGAAAGAATCCATCGTTTTTTACATGACGAAAAACTGAAACGAAAGTTGTACGTCATCATCTTCGAATCGGACACTCCCGCCGGGAAACTGTTCGACGTGATTCTGATCGGCTGTATTCTAGTCAGCGTACTGCTTGTCATCATCGAAAGCCTGAAAGGACTTCCCAGCTTTCTGACGACTCCGTTCGTCATTATGGAGTACCTTTTCACCGCTTTCTTCACTTTCGAGTACCTGACGAGAATCTACTGCTCGCCCCGTCCCCGGAAATACATATTCAGCTTCTTCGGAATCGTAGACTTGCTAGCCACCCTTCCGCTCTACATCGGCCTGCTCTTCCCCGGTGCACGCTATCTGCTCATCATCCGTGCTTTCCGCCTGATACGGGTATTCCGTGTCTTCAAGCTCTTCAACTTTCTGAATGAAGGTGAACGACTACTCACCGCCTTACGCGAAAGCAGCAAGAAGATTGCGGTATTCTTCTTATTTGTCGTCATCCTGGTGACTTCCATCGGCACGCTGATGTATATGATTGAAGGAACACAACCCAACTCCCAGTTCAACAACATCCCGAACAGCATTTACTGGGCTATCGTCACCATGACTACCGTAGGCTATGGAGACATCACCCCCGTCACCGGTCTTGGGAAGTTCCTTTCCGCCTGTGTCATGCTAATCGGTTACACAATTATTGCCGTACCGACAGGGATCGTATCTGCCTCCATGATGAAAGACTACAAACGCAGAAGAGACAAAGAATGTCCCAACTGCCATCGCTCCGGACACGAAGACAATGCCGAGTTTTGCAAATATTGCGGACATCATCTGAATCCGTCCGAAACAGACGTGGAAAAGAAATAAATTTTACGACTTATGCTGAAAGAAACGCTCGAATAAAACAATAAACACACAGCCTACCGCATAACAAGCTATGTCCGCCCAATCGAACGTAGAGCCCAGAATGATTCTGGCTGCACGGTTCGTGATCCCCAATGTTTCCACCAACCGGAAGTATTGCAGCACTTCCACAAAACAGGCAAAAAGAAAGACATAAAACGGCATCCGCGGAATTCCTGTCGGGAGAAATATCCTCACAAAACTATACACCAGCACTACCACCAGCATATCTCCGACATAAGGACGTATGAAATTGTCACGCACATACAAAGCTATCAATACCTCGATGCAAAAGATCAGCAGAAAGCTGATTATATAAAAAAATCTTTTCTTCATTATTCACTCAATCACAGGATTAAACATTCATTTGAGTCTGCGAATATACGATAAAATAGATCGAATACGTTCAAATATTACTAAATGATTGATCCATAAAAGAGAAATAATTGTATATTTATAGTTCCAAGTATTTTTCCACAAACAATAAAAAACAGAAAGGAGATTGAACACATGATGTTGAACATAGATTTCGTCATTCGTTTATTGGTCGCCGGCATACTGGGGGCGATCATCGGACTGGATCGTGAATACCGTGCCAAAGAAGCCGGATACCGTACTCATTTCCTCGTATCGCTAGGCAGTGCCCTGATTATGATTGTTTCCCAATACGGATTTCAGGAGATTATAAAAGAAAGCAGTGTCACGCTCGACCCCAGTCGTGTGGCGGCACAAGTTGTCAGCGGTATCGGATTTATCGGTGCGGGAACCATCATCTTCCAAAAGCAGATTGTACGCGGACTGACTACCGCCGCAGGAATCTGGGCAACTGCCGGTATCGGACTGGCAGTAGGCGCAGGAATGTACACCATCGGAATCGCTGCCATGGTATTGACCCTCATCGGACTGGAATTACTTAGTTACCTGTTTAAAAGCATCGGAATGAAAAGCTCGATGGTTTCTTTCTCTACTTCCAACAAAGACACTCTGAAACAGATAGCGGACAGATTCAACTCTAAAGACTACCTGATAGTCTCTTACGAGATGGAAACGTTGCATAAGGGCGAAGCAGAGTTTTATCAAGTGAGTATGGTCATCAAGTCGAAACGAAATAACGATGAAGGACATTTGCTTTCATTGATACAGGAGTTTCCGGAGGTAACAGTGCAGCGAATTGAATAAGTCCCTTTACAAAAAAACAATAGAGACAAGAAAAGCAGAAGAAACAAGGAGGAGTATTTTAATTCTAAAATATAAAGAGATGAAAACCTATTTCTGCTTTTCCGTCAGATACTTCCAATAACGTACAGGCATATCCTGCCTGTGCTTTCTCGGATTCATACGTTCTTTGATACAAATGGCCTTGAAATAAGTTTTCCAGAGTTGTTGGAAAAGTTTCTCATCCTTGTCCATCAGACTTTCATCCAGCATCCCCGTAATCAGATGGGATTCACGGCTGTCATCATCAAACGAGATGGTTGTCACCTCCTGCAAGTCATAATAAAAACCATAACGGCGTTTCATGTCGTAGATAATCCACTTCTGATCGGCAAAACGGTCTTTGAAATGGTGAACGGTAAGAGGAAGCGCATTATACTGCGGTTCGAAAGCCGCAAAGAATGTACCATCCGCAGCTTTCTGAAAACGGACAAACTGCATCAGGTGCACACGTTCGCCATCCACTTTCTTCCATATTTGCGCCAATCGCAAAACGTCCGGATCGCCAAAATTGGTTTCGATGGAACGGGGTGAGTCGATCGCTTTACGGATATAACGAAAAATGAGCATCCCTACCTCCGGAAGCTCCGACAGCCAACTTTGTGTGAGGCAGCCCAAAGCGGAAGTAGAGACTTTCTTCTGCAATCCCCGCCACACACGCTCTGCCTTCTCTTCATCGGTAACTACGGTATGCAACTCATCATAAAATAAGGGCAAAGCATCTCCTTCCGACAACAAATCATCGGGAAAGGTCTTGCGAAAATAGGCGTCGAACACGGCAGTCAGCAGACCATCAAAGCTTTTATCGTAAACGAAAATTTTCAAGATTTATGATTTCTGATTTATGATTTATGGGTTATGATTTATGATTTATGGGTTATGATTTCTGGGTTATGATTTATTTTTAGGCACGGATTACAGGGATGAATGCGGATTCTTTGCAGCAATGACAACACTAAAAACCGTGTAATCCGTGTAATCTGTACCTAAATTATTATATAAGCTAATCAACATACTTAGTAATTCGTTTAATCAGAATTCATAAATCATAAATCAGAAATCAAGTCGTAATTGTCGTTCATCCACTTTCTTTTTTGGTTTCGGGAGCAATAAGCTACGTACCCGTTGCGGCGAAAGTTCGTTCACAGTCAGCATTTGGAGAGGCAGCTCTTTGCAGGTGATGAAATATTGCGCCTTCTTCATCACCACTCCTATCTTCTTCAGTTCATAAAAACCCAGTCGCGAAAAACGGCGGGAGGCGACAATCAACTTCGCCGACTTCACTCCCACTCCCGGCACACGGAGCAACATTTCGTAGTCCGCTTTGTTGATGTCGACAGGAAACTGTTCGGGATGGCGCAAAGCCCACGAGAGTTTCGGGTCTATCTCAAGGTCGAGATCCGGATAGGCATCATCCACAATTTCGTCCACCTTGAATTGGTAAAAGCGCAATAACCAGTCAGCCTGATAGAGCCGGTTTTCACGTACCAAAGGCGGTTGCTTCAATGCCGGAAGACGTTTATCGTATGTATTCACAGAAACGTAGCCCGAATAGTAGACACGCTTCATGGTCGGCCGTCCGTAAAGAGCCGACGAAAGGAAAAGAATATCTTTATCCGACTCGGAGGTAGCGCCTACAATCACCTGGGTACTTTGTCCCGCAGGCGCGAAACGGGGTGCATGGCGAAACTTCTGCCGTTCTTCCTTACTCTCCAACACACCTTGCTGAATGTATTTCATCGGAGCAAATACACTTTTATGATCTTTCTCCGGTGCAAGGAGTTTCAGGTTTTCTTCTTTGGGAATTTCGACGTTGACACTCAAACGGTCGGCATACAGCCCGGCCTCATTCACCAATTCACGACTGGCACCGGGAATACTCTTGAGATGAATATAACCGTTAAACCGGTACACTTGCCGCAAATCTTTGGCTACACGCACCAGTCTCTCCATCGTATAGTCCGGATTGCGGACCACTCCGGAACTAAGAAACAACCCTTCAATGTAGTTACGACGATAGAATTCCATCGTCAGTTCCACCAATTCCGAAACGGAAAATGTGGCGCGGGGAAGATCGTTGCTACGCCGGTTGATACAGTAGGCACAGTCGTAGATACAATAATTGGTAAGCATGATTTTCAATAGCGAGATACACCGCCCGTCCTCGGCAAAGCTGTGGCAAATCCCCCATCCTCCGACAGTGTTTCCCAGCGTGCCCGGCTTATTGGAGCGCACCGTACCACTGGAAGAACAGGAAACATCGTACTTGGCAGATTCCGCAAGTATCTTCAGTTTAGCTAAGACGTTTTCGTTCATAATTCCCAATCTTGATTCTTTTCGCAAAGGTATATAAAAAAACAGATTTTTTACGCCCGGTAAATAAGAAAGTCAAGACCG